>JGI11944J13513_1000002_pt1 | contig 499289 bp, 427 predicted proteins | sample TerdegcoTASludge_FD_13513 | JGI IMG/M metagenome (IMG submission 13513) | reverse complement strand
AAATGAAGCAACTGAAAATGATGATTTATATCAGCAAACAAAAAATCAGGAATATTATGATAAGTCAAGGAAATATGATATATATTTTGGGATTTCTATGGTAATTACTCAAATTGCTTTTTCCTCTTTAATCTATTTTTTATTCTTTGAATAAGAACATCGTTTGAAAGAATAAATCATTTATCAAAATTTTTTATAAATCTCTTAAAATAAAGAGTTATAAAAAACAATTATCACAGTTTTGTATTTAGTTTTTTATTTTATTTAGGAATTCTATAAAGGTTAAAAAGATATTCAAAAACATACAATAGATTTTAATATAATTTCACTATCTTATATGTATTAATAATATTTTTATTTCACTCATCTGGTTTCCTTGAGAAAAATATTTCTCTGTATTCTCTTATTCTAATTCATTTTTTCTATTATATACTTTAAATAATAAATTTACTAATCTCACTAATCATTTGATAAATAAAAGACAGTAAAGGAAAATATTAATATAATTGTAATTCTTTTTATATAAATTATTATTTCCTGTTATCAGACCTCTCTTATTTATAAGAGATAATATTTATTTAATATTTCTCACTTGACTATGAAACAATTATTCTTAATTTTTATTTGTAAAAAAATATTAAATTTAATTCCTCGCTTATGAATTGGAAGAAAAAAATAATTAGTTTTATTATACTTTCTAAATTAGGGGAAAAAAGTTTTTTATTTTAAGATAACATTACCATATATATTCATTTGTGGGGAAAAGATTTAAACTACTTTAATATTACATTTATATATAAAAAAATAAAAGGAGGAATTTATGAAAAATTTTATCATTAAAATTGTTTTTATAATAGTAATACTACCATTAATCTATTCAAATTCACCTGCGCAATGGGTATTCTTCAGTAACGGTATGGGGGGAACGAAAGTTGTTCCTTCACTTGCAAAGATAACAAGTACTCCTAAGTTATCTGGACAATATATTTTCGCGGGAACTTATGGCACCGGAGTATTCCGTACAACAAATGAAGGGAATAACTGGACAATAACTTCTTTGAACAATAGAACTGTTTACTCCCTTGTTATAAGCGGAGGTAGTCTTGATGTAACAGGTGAAGTTATTTTTGCGGGAACTTACGAGTACGGAGTATATCGTTCTACGAATAATGGGAGTAATTGGACACAGGTAGGATTAAATGGAAAATATGTTTATGCTCTTGCTATAAGCGGAAATACAATATTTGCTGGTACAGAAGACTATGGGGTATATTTTTCCACTGATAATGGAAACAGTTGGACCCAAACTTCACTAAATAATCGCGATGTCTATTGTCTTAATTCAAGCGGAAGTACTATTTTTGCTGGAACAAGTTACTACGGAGTATATTGTTCTACTAATAATGGAAACAGTTGGACCCAAACTTCACTAAATAATCGCGATGTCTATTGTTTTACTTCAAGCGGAAGTACTATTTTTGCTGGAACAACTACTTATGGAGTATATCGTTCTACTGATAATGGAAATACCTGGTCTCAGACGGCTTTGAATAATCAGAGCATAATGTCTTTTACCAAAAGTGAAAATAAATTTAATAAAACCGAACAAATTATTTTTGCGGGGACAGGATACTTTGGAGTATATATTACCACAAATAATGGACAAAACTGGATAGTTAAGAACGAGGGGTTTCCTTCTAATATTTCGGTATCATCTCTTTTAATATTTAATGATTATATATACGCAGGGACAGAAGGTTATTCAGTCTGGAGAAGGCCATTGTCAGACATAATTGGAATTCAGAATATTACATCAGAAATACCTGAGAGGTACGAACTCTTGCAGAATTACCCTAATCCGTTTAATCCGGCAACCAAGATTGAGTTTTCCATACCGAAAACAGAATATGTAAAACTAATAATATACGATGCACTTGGAAGAGAAATAGAGACACTGGTATCAGAGAACCTGAATGCAGGAACATATCAGGCAAAATGGAATGGAAGCAATTATGCAAGCGGAGTGTATTTTTACCAGTTGCAGGCAGAAAGTTATTCCGAAACAAAAACTATGATGTTAGTGAAATAATTTTTTTGTATAAAAAAGTATAAATTAAAAGAGGCTGTCTTTCGGGACAGCCTCTTCTATTATATTCTGGAAGAAAATTTTTTATTTAATTAATACCATTCTTCTGGTCTCAACTAACCCTGAGGTTTCAAGACGATAGAAATATACACCGCTTGATAAGGATTCGCCATTAAATGAAATTGAGTAATAACCGGCATCTAATTCTTCATTTACTAAACTTAAAACAAGTTTTCCGAGAAGATTATATACATTTAGTTTGACAAAATCTTTCTTCGGTAATGCAAATTTTATTGTTGTTGTCGGGTTAAACGGATTTGGATAATTTTGCATTAATTCATATTTGACCGGAATTTCACTTGATATTGGCTTTATACCAATGGTATTTTGATATTTGGTTTTTGCTGTAATTGTATTGGTTTTTAAATCTGCGAGTGTTGGTCCATATACAATTGCAAATCCGATAAACTCCGACTGACCGGGACTCAAATTGAACGGACCAGCAGATACAACAAGCCCTGCCCTTCCCGGACCATAAGTAGGAACAGAGATACCCTGACTTATTGCATTCCATTTTTCTTCTGTAGTCCACCCATTAAACACTTCAGCAGTTACATTAACTGCTTTAAAATTCAGATTCTGATTTGTTAGCAATGCTAATCCAAGATAATCATTTGGATTATTTGAGTTATATACATAACCTAATTTATTTAAAGTATCAAGACTTGCTATGTTATCATTACTTACTCCATTAGGTGAAAAATATATAAATAAACCTGCATATAGATTGTTCAATGTAGTGGTGTTCATATTTTTTATACCATACCGTAACAAAATATAATTCTGGTCTGGGGCACTGGAAAATGCATAACTGTTAGCCCTTATTTCAACATTAATTTTATTTGTCGTTGCACCATCGTCATTAAACAAACCTGACCCATCTTGATTTGAAATAGTTCCCGGTGTATTAATTCTGTATGCACTTAAAGCAACAAAATCAGTATCCGCTTTATTTGGTGGAGAAGCAGCTCTTCTGCAAACATCTGAAACCTGATTGCTGTTTAATCCTACAAGGAAACCACCTTCGAAAATAGAATTATTTGTACTGCTTCCAATGTATAAACCATCCCCGTATCCTTCGGGTTTCTTTCCTATTGCACCATCTTTAGTTAAGGTTAATTTAAGATTGTTGATGTTATGCTTTGCATATCCAATTCTAAACCTTATCGTCATTGTATTAGCGGTATTTGATGAATATGCAGTATTGGAATATCCTAATTTAAATACTATATCTTTATCAAATGGGCAGGACGCTTTTGCTTTTACTTTAAAAGTATTTGCATAAGTTGTGCTAATTGTTCCGTAAGCAGGAACATTTCCGATATATACTGAATCCTGTACAAGTTCTATGTCCGGATCGGAAGAAGTTAATCTGATTGATACATTGTTGCCTTCTACCCAGATGTTCTTCATTACCAATGCAATGGGAATTATTTCATCAACATCGTAAACTTTATCATTATTTCCATAAATAGAATCAGTATGTGTATATGAGAGTATAGTCAGAATTGGATTATCCGCAAGACACTTGAAAGCATTAATTCTTCCCGTACCAAGATAACCGGTATAAGAAGGATTAAGATGATAAATACTATCAACACCTAAAAGTAATCTCTGCAAAACCTGAGACGGTGTCCAGGTAGGATTTTTCGCTCTGATTAAAGCAACCGTACCTGATGTTATTGGTGAAGACATAGAAGTACCTGAATAACTGATATAAGAATTTTTCCAGACGGTACTGAAAATATTATCACCAGGAGCAGAAACATCAACCGAAGTATGATAATTAGAGAACCATGCTTTTATATCATTTTCATTAGTTGCTGCGACTGAAATAACATTATCATAGGAAGCAGGATATCTTGGAGTAAAGGTATTATCATTACCGGCAGAAGCAACTACCATAGCACCATTAGACCAGGCAAGATTACAAACTAATTGAGAATAAGAGCTGTAATAGGAACTGCCGAAGCTGCAGTTAATAACTTTGGCACCATTTTGATAACAATAAGTTATACCCTGATCGGTATAATATAAACTACCGCCCTGGTCAGGGGTATGTTTACAAATCATTAACTTGGTTTTAAAACCAACGCCAGCACCACCAACACCATTATTTGTAACCTGTGAAGCACAACCGGAGACATGGGAACCATGGTCATTATTTTGATAATAAATATTCGGGTCATTATCATTATAGTAGAAATCCCAGCCAATCCAATCATCGATGTAACCATTTTGGTCGTTATCAATACTATCAATTGGTTCTGCCCAGTTTATTCTAATATTTGCCTGCAAATCCGGATGTGTTAAATCGCTACCTGAATCTACAATACCAATTACAACATTAGTATCACCTTGGTTTATATCCCATGCCTGATAAGCGTTTATTTTATTAATATGATATTGAGCTGATATTGAAGGGTCATTAGGAATAAAATCAGATTTATAAACAAAAGCAGGTTCAGCCCAATCTAATAAGAATTGATTATAATCCATCACTTCTTTTGCTAAATCAAAGGGATCAATATTTTGTTCATAGGTTATCCTGTAAATTTTTGCTAATTCTTCATCTCCAATTTTTCTTTTAGATACATCTCTTTTTAAAGGATGGAGTTGCCTTATATCAGTAACAGAATATTGAGATAATATTCTGTCTAAAGATGAAATGCCAAACTGTACATTATTGATTTGTGATGCTTCGTTCTTAAATTTAATAATTAATACTCCTTTCATATACATTTTTTCCGGACCTCTGTATATGACTTTGCCATCCTCAATTAATGTATAATCTCCACCATCTCGGAAACTAACAAGTGAAAAGAGTGAAATGATTAAAATTCCGATAAGCAGGAAAATTTTATTCTGAAGTTTCATTTTTCTTTAAGTTTAGTTAATTAATCATATAAATATAAAATATTTCTGAAATTATTACAATTTATTTACAATAATTATTCATCATCAAAACCAAATCTTAATTTACCTTTTTTAAATTTTACTTTTTCTTCTTTTTCCTTTGGCTTCTTTAAATATGACAAAAGCGAATTCTTTAATGATTTTGAAGATTTGTTTTCTACTTCACTATCCTTGCTGTATTCAAGGTCATCAAAATAAATTTTCTTTTTGAAACTTATTTTACTCTCCTCTTTTGTTTGAGTATGAGTTTCATTTTCAGAAACAGATTTGTCAGGATATTTATATTTTTCTTCTACAATTAAATCTAAGAAATCAAATCCCTTATTTAAATCTATAAGTTCCTTTATAGTTAATTTAGCATCATCAATTAAAGATTCTTCATCATAAAAACCACCATCCTTTCCATTTAATATACCACTTTTAAATGTCCCTTTGATTTTAAATTCACTTTCTTCATTTTCAAATGCTACTTCAGGATTATCTTGTTTAATTGTTTCAGGAACATTTACTTTTCTTTCAACAATTCCTATAGAGAGATTTTTAACCCGTTCAGTCATTAAAATTTTTTCTTTAAAATCAAAATATCTCCCAACCTGATAAATCTTTTTCATTAATGAGTTATATATCTCATATATTTCTTCATAATTAATAACATTACTCCTATAATTTTCAATTATCGGAATACCATGAAAATATATATCAGATATATCCTTCTCACTTAAATTTTCAAGTATAAATTCGGATATAAACTCAGTATTGATTTCGGGTATATTTAAAATATTCCTTAAATCTGAAATATCAAAGAGAACAAAATTTGCGAGTTTATTTTTCTCAATAGAGCCACAGATATTGGAAATATTGAAAAATATAGCTGGTCTTATTGTTATAAGTCTTAAAAGCGATTCAGCAGAGATAACAGCCCTTGAGAAGATTGAATATAATAGTTTTACCTGAGAAAAAACACTTTTACCAAGATACCCTGTTCCAATCAGTAATGATAATGAATTTCTTTGAGAAAAAAATCGTTCAAGTTCGTTAATTTTTTTTGATAATTTAATCCAGTCGGTAGGTTGAATTAAAATGTTTGAATTTTTATCTATTATAATTGCTAATTCCTCAGGCGTCAGATAAACAGGATTAGAGAAAATTACTTTCCCACTCAGTAAATCACTTTCCAGCAATACTTTTATGAATGACTTTCCGAACAAACTTCTTAAAGTATCAGAACTATTGGCGCTCTGATATGCTTCTATTATTGCCCTTTTGTTTCCCCGTGATAAAGTAGATTTTATAGAATTAATAGTATAATTATTTAAATCTTCATCTTCTCTCAATCCAATACAATGAAATCTATTTACTCCGAGTATGTAATCACTGATATAATTATCGTAAACAGTTAGAATAATATTTGGTTTTATTTTAATCGAATTCAGATTATCACTGAGAATCAAATCTGCATTTATATATTTGGAATTTTCATTTACCAGACACTCTCCGTTTATTAAAGACATAAGATATGAAATCTTAAAAAGATTTAATAAATCCTCAGAATTATCACCCTTAAGAAAATAGTTATCAATTAATCTTAATGATACATTTGTGTTAATATCATCATATTTAATGTCTCTGAAGAAAATTCCTGAAAATATATATGAAGAATTTTTACATGCATTAAGAAATGATGGTACTAAAATTTTATTCTCAGCATTTATTATGGTAGCGTTCGGATATTTTCTTAAAAGAGTTTTATCATCAGTATTGTCGGTGTTATATTCTATATCAAAAATTCTGTTTGATTTGACAATAATGGTATAATTCCCTATTCTGTTTAGTGAATCAAAGGTTAAACATAAAGCGTTTTTAATTATTTTAAATTCTGGCATCGGAATACTAAATATAGTTAGGGGAAACGAAATCTAAATCCGAATTAGTCGTTATCTTAATATTGCGAATATCTCCTTCTACAACTTTTACTTTGAACCCTGCCAATTCAACAATTGATGAATCATCTGTTCCTTCTATATTATTCTTTTTCGCAAAATCAAATGACTTCTTTAAAATATCGTATCTGAAAATCTGCGGTGTTTGAGCAAGATAAATATAATCACGATTAAGTGTTCTTTCTATATACTTATTTTTACCTATTAACTTTACTGTATCGTTAATTTTAATACAAGGGACTATTGCTTTATATTTAATCGCTTCCTTAAAAAGAAAGTTGATGAATTTTTCCGAAACAAAAGGTCTAACTGCATCATGTATAGCGATATAATCATTTCTGTTACACTCTAATGTACAAATTGCGTTATATACTGACTGCTGTCGGGTTTTTCCCCCCTCTATTATATTAGTAACTTTGTAGAAATCATTTTTTTCAATAATAGATTGTATTCTTTTTATATATTCTTTTTTTATTGCAATAGTAATAGATTTCAGATTTTCGAAATTATGAAATCTCCTTATAGTTATTGCAAGTATTTCAACACCTTTGATTTTATAAAACTGCTTTGGAACCCGTGATTTAAATCTTTCACCTGACCCCGCAGAAGGGATTATTAAATGAAAATTCATTATTATTTTATTCCAGTTAAATAATTAGCATTGCATCACCGTATGCTAAAAATCGATATTTTTCTTTCACCGCTTTATTATAAGCCCTCATAATTAAATCTCTATCAGCAAGTGAACAAACTAACATAAGATGCGTACTCTGTGATGGATGGAAATTCGTAATCAATCGGTTTACTACACTTAAAGTTTGAGGCGGATGAATAAATTTATCAGTCCAACCTGCATTTGGTCTTACCTTTCTTCCTGTAATTATACTTGATTCAAGAGCTCTTACAACAGAAGTACCAACTGCTATTATATTCTTCTTTCTTTCAACAGCTTCATTTATTAAATCACAGCTTTCCTTTGTTATCTCATAATATTCTGAATCCATTTTATGTTTGGATAAATCTTCTACCTCAACAGTTCGGAATGTGCCTAATCCAATATGTAAAGTAATAAAAGCAATTTTTACACCTTTTTTCTTTATTGATGATAGTAATTCTTTTGTAAAATGAATTCCAGCAGCAGGTGCAGATACTGAACCAACTTTTTTAGCATATACAGTTTGATAATACTCTCTATCTCGTTCATCTGATTCTCTTTTAATATAAGGAGGCAATGGGGTCTTACCAAGTTTATCTATCCATTTTGCGAAATCTTCTTTAACATTAAACCTGACTATTCTACCCCTTGATGTTGTATTATCTATAATTTCACAGTATAAATTCTTCGTAAAATATATTCTGTTTCCAATTCTGACTTTTCTTGCTGGATCAACAACAACATCCCATGTATTTTCCGCTGAAGATAACTGTCTGAGTAAAAACACTTCAATTTTAGCATTTGTTTTTTCCTTCACACCAAATAACCTTGCAGGGAATACTTTGGAATCATTAAGAACAAGAACATCCCCTTCATTCATATAATTAATAACATTTCTAAATTTTTTAGTCTCAATCTTTTGAGTATTAGTATCAACAACCATCAGTTTACATGAATCTCGGGGTATCTTTGGGGTTTTTGCTATTAAATTTTTAGGTAATTTATACTTAAACTGAGATAACTTTAACTCAGTCCAATTATTAAAAATAGAACTTCTCCTCAATTTTACTTTTTATTTTATTTCTGAAAATAAAATCTTGCAAATATAATCTTAACTTTTTGATAAAACAATGATAAAAATGAGTATTATTTCAAATAATAATCATTTAATTAAATATATTTTCAACCTTTTACCTTGAATTGATAAAATATAAATATATGATTTTATTTTAGTTTATGTATAGAAAGATATCTATTTTTTAAAATTTTTTGATTAAATTTTTCCAACATTGCTTGACAATAACATATTACGAAATCACTTGAAATTAGAATTGAATTTATAAATATTTATGGTTTTTAAATTTAATCTTTTTACCTCTTAATTTTATATGAGGAATATTGTTATCGCTATTGATGGACCAGCTGGTACAGGTAAAAGTGTAACTGGAAAATTATTAGCAAGCAAGTTAGGAATACAATACATAGATAGTGGCGCTTATTATCGGGCTATTACTTATTTATCTATAATAAATCATATAAAATTAAATGAGATTAATAAGATTAACGAAATCGCAAGAAATCTTAAATTAAATTTTGATGGTGAAAATATAATGTTAAATAATGTGAATATAAGTAAGGAAATGCGTTCCCTTGAAGTATCTAACAGAGTAAGTTTATTGGCAAAAATTAAACCATTAAGAGAAATTATAACAGAAAAGTTAAGACATTATAAAGAAAACGGAAGTTTAGTTATGGATGGTAAAGATATTGGAACTGTGGTTTTTCCCGATGCAGACTTTAAATTTTTTTTTACAAGTGATATTAATGTCAGAGCAGCCCGAAGACAACAGGATTTAGTTGATTATGGTTACAGAGTTCAAATTGATAAAATCGTAAATGAGATAAATAAACGGGATGAGATTGATATGACACGAGAGGACTCTCCGCTGCAAAAAGCAACTGATGCAATTGAAGTAGATACTACATTTATGATAATTGAAGAACAAGTAGATCTTTTATATAAAACAATTTTACAATCTGTAAATTTAGAAGATATTAAAAAATAACTTTTTTTAAAATTAAACCCTGTAGAACTTATCCATTCTATAGGGAAAACTAAAAGGATAAAAATTTATGACTGAAGAATTAGAACAAAAATCACAAACCCAACCCGAAGAAACTCAGGGGAAAGAAGAGAAACAATCAGCTATAAAATCTTTAAGCGGTGAATACGGAGAAGACGAATTCCAGACTATGCTTAAATTGTATGAAAAAACCTTTAATGTAATCAAAGAAAATGAAGTGGTTAAAGGTAAAATAGTTGCGATACACGGCGAAGATGTTTTGATAGATATTGGCTCAAAATCTGATGGAAGAGTTTCAATAAACGAATTTTCTGACCCAAGCGAATTAGTTATTGGAAATGAAATTGAAGTATTCCTTGAGAAAATCGAAGACAAGGAAGGACAATTAGTTTTATCTAAAAAGAAAGCAGATTCCATTAAGAACTGGGACAAAATCGTTGATGCATATAAAAACGGAACCGTAATCAAAGGTAAATGCACTAAAAGAATTAAAGGTGGTTTTGTAGTTGATTTAAACGGATTAAGTGCATTCTTACCCGGCTCACAAATTGATACGAAACCAATCAGAGATTATGATGAATATGTAAATAAAGTAATGGACTTCAAAGTTATAAAAATTAACAATGCAATTGAGAATATCATTGTATCACACAAGGTATTAATTGAAGAGTCTATGGCAGGCCAAAGAGAAGAATTGCTAAAGACAATAAAGAAAGGTATGGTTTTAAAAGCAACAGTTAAAGCCATTACTGATTTTGGTGTTTTCGTAGATTTGGGTGGTTTAGATGGATTAATTCATATTACAGACCTCTCCTGGGGTAGAATAAATCATCCAAGTGATGTTGTTAAACTTGATGAAGAAATTGATGTATATGTTATAGAATTTGATGAGGAAAAACAAAGAGTATATCTGGGATTGAAGCAATTACAACCACACCCATGGGAAAATATTCAGGAAAAATACAAAGTCGGCGATAGAGTATCCGGTAAGGTAGTTTCATTAACAGAATATGGTGCATTTATTGAAATTGAAAAAGGAATAGAAGGTTTGATACACATAAGCGAGATGTCATGGACTCAACACATAACAAATCCAAGTCAAATGGTAACAATGGGACAGGTTGTAGATGCACAGATTTTAAATATTGACTATGAAAACAGAAAACTATCTCTCGGAATGAAGCAATTAACACCAAATCCATGGCAAAGTATTCTTGATAAATTTCCGATTGGAACAAAACAAAAAGGAAAAATTTGTAATATTCAAAACTTTGGAATATTCGTAGAATTAGAAGAAGGAATAGACGGTTTAATTCATATTTCAGATTTATCCTGGACAAAGAAAATATTCAATTTAAATGAATTCGCAAAAGTTGGTGATGAAATAGATGTGGTCATTCTGGGCATTGATATTCCAAATCAAAGAATATCACTTGGGCATAAGCAATTATTTGAAAACCCATGGGATAAATTGGAAGAAAAATATAAAATTGGTTATGAAACAGAATGTAAAATTGTAAAACCAATTGAAAAAGGTGTGATAGTAGAATTACCAGACGATGTTCATGCTTTCATCCCTGCATCTCAATTTTCCATCACAACAATTAAAAACCTTACAGAGACATTTAAACCAGATGAAAAATTAAAAGCAGAGGTTATTGAATTTGATAAAGCAAATAAGAAAATAGTACTGTCGGTAATAGAATATTTAAAAGATAAAGACCAGAAAGAAATTGATGAATATATAGAAAAATTTAAATTAACCAAAAAGTTCACTGCAAAAGACTTATTAGAAAAGACCAGAAGTTATGAATCAGAAATAATAGATTTTAAAATTGAAGATATTATCGGAGATGATACTACTATTATCAACACTCCACCCCCTTCATCTCCTTCCTTTGACCAGCAAAAGGATACAGAAGAAAATAAGTAAGCGAAAATTTATATTTCAATAACCCGATGATGTTTTACATCATCGGGTTATTTATTTTTTAATATGAAGTGATTTAATTGTTTTATATAACTAATTTTGTATAACTATAATGTTTATTTGTTATGACAAAATATGGTAAAGATGTAATATGGAAAGCATTTGTTGTTTCTTCAATCTTAATTTTTATTTCCTTCTTCTTTGAGTTAAAAAGCATAAGGATAATTTTATTAATAATCTCACTCTTAATATTAACTTTCACACTATATTTCTTTAGAGACCCTGAAAGAAAACCAGAAAAAAGTTCAGACATTGACAGTTTAATACTTTCCCCCGCTGATGGTAAGATAATCAAAATTGAAAAGATTACTAATCCATATAAATCAATTCTAAATAACGAAACCTATATACAGATTAGTATATTTATGTCGCCACTTAATGTTCATGTAAACAGAATCCCTGTTTCAGGAAAAGTTATTTACTTAAACCATATTAAAGGAAAATTTAAAGCAGCATTTGCTGATAAATCATCAAATCTAAATGAAAGAACTGAAATTGCAATAGATTCAGGTAAGAGTATTATATTATTCAAACAAATAGCGGGATTTGTTGCAAGGAGAATTGTATGTGATTTAAAAGAAGGTGATATGGTAAAAAGTGGAATGAGATTCGGAATGATTAAGTTTGGTTCAAGAATAGATTTGTATATTCCGGATAATGCTGAAATCCTGATTAATACCGGAAATAAAGTTAAAGCAGGTGTAACCGTAATTGCAAAATTGATATAAAATGATATTTAGCAGAAAAGTAATCCCGAGTTTATTTACAATATTAAATGCTTTGTGTGGATTTTTATCTGTTATTGAATCTTCAAAAAATCAATTTACATACGCTGCGTTATTTATAATTTACGCTGGTATGTTTGATTTATTCGATGGAATAATTGCAAGATTTCTAAAATCAACAAGTAAATTTGGTGTTGAATTAGATTCACTTGCTGATGTAATATCTTTTGGATTAGCTCCATCATTTTTATTATATAATTCGTTTTTTATTGAATATAACCAGATAGGAATTTTATTTTCATCATTAACATTAATTTTTTCTGCATTAAGACTTGCAAGATTTAATGTGGAGCTTGTTGGCACAGATAAAGATAAGTTTTACGGGCTTCCAACACCTGTAGTAGCAATTACAATATGTACATATCTTTTACTTTATCATAATAGAATATTTTCAAAAGAACTAAGCATATACTCAATTTTCATTTTATCAACATTTGTTCCCCTTTTGATGATTACAAAAATTGAATATTTAGTTTTACCTAAAATCAATAAAAAATTTATAAAACAACATCCTTTTAAATTTATTTTTTTAATATTTATTATTCTCATTTCTATAATAACAAAAGGGGTGGCAGTATTCCCGTTATGCATTCTGTATATACTATCAGGAATTTTCACTGAAATAAAAAGAATCATATTTAAGTATTCACACAAACGATTTCCCCATTAAATAAGTACAAATACTTTTTACAAAAGTTTACTTGTCTGTTTTTAAATATTTAATTCGATATTGATCACGGACTAAAGTTAAACCCCTGTAAAATCTGATATTATATAAATAAAGACATATCATATAAATATTACTTATAAAAAATATTAAAACTTAATTACTTAAAAATTAATTGTTTATATAACATTTTTTATTTATATTTATTAAAGAAAAAATTTTTTACACTAAATTATTGAAAAAAGAGATATTTTATTTACCGAATTTATTATCGTTCTTAAGAATTATTGTTTTAATACCAGTATCTTATTTGATTTGTTATGAATTGGATAAGTATAGAATTTACATAATTATATTATTGATAATTATGTGGCTAACTGATATATTAGATGGATATATAGCCAGAAAATTCAATATGATTACGGAATTCGGAAAGATAATTGACCCGTTAGCAGATAAAATATGCATTATTATTTTAGGTATTATACTGTTAAATCTTAAATTAATTCCGCTATGGTTTGTATTAATTATTATTATTAGAGATGTTTTAATTCTTTTATTTGGTTTATATTTAAATATTAAACACAAAACGACATTAATGTCAAATTATCCCGGGAAAATAGCAGCGCTAATAATTGGAATAATTCTTTTATTATCAATAACTAATATTGAACTTTTAAAAACTATTAATAGTTATCTTATATATATATCAATACTATTAATTTTATTATCATCATATATTTATTTAAAAAGATTTTTAAAAACAATAGGAGATAGAAAAATATGAATAACGGACAAAATCAAAACAGGGTTCCAACTCTTACAAGAAAAGACGTTGAGAAAAAAATGGATGAAAAACTTGCCGGAAAAAAATTAACAAAAAAACTAATAGTTGACTCTCTGTTCGAATCACTAAGAGAATTGATTATGACTGCAAATCCTGTAATCAGAATAGAGATACGGGATTTTGGCGTTTTTGAGGTTAAGAAAACAAAACCAAAACCAAAGGCAAGAAACTTAAAAACCGGTGAATTTGTCTATGTACCTGGCAGAAGAAAAATGCATTTTAAACCAGGCAAAATTTTAAAGAATTTCCTGAAAGAAATAACAGACTAATTCGGCACTTTCTCTAAATGTCTGAAAATATTAAGGATAAATATCTTGCCCTCGATTTCGGATTAAAACGGATCGGGGTAGCAATAAGTGATGAGAACAAACTTATTGCATTTCCACGCGATTATTTCAAAAACGAGCGGGGAATTTTAGAAAAAATTATTGACCTTGCAAAAGCGGAAAATGTTTCAAAAATAATAATCGGGTTACCATTAAATTTTAAATCACAGGAAACTGATATAACAAAGAAAGCTAAAGAATTTGGAGATAAACTTTTTAAAACAATTAAGTTAAAAAAAATTAATATTGATATTGTATTTTTTGATGAAAGACTTACAAGTTCATTAGCAAAAACAAAAATGATAAGCTCAGATTACAATAGAAAAAGTAGAAAAGAAAAAGGGACTCTTGATTCTCTTTCTGCTCAGATAATACTTCAGGATTATCTTGATAAACAAAAAATTATTTATTAAAAATGTATCTTGTCGAGCTTCATAGTATTATTGAAAATGGGGAAAACTCAAAAGTAGAATTTAAAAGGAAATTCACTGAACCTGATAAAATTGCAAAAGAAATGGTTGCTTTCGCTAATACAAAAGGCGGAATGATATTATTCGGTGTAGATGATGACAGGGAAATTATTGGTATTGAAAGTGAAAAAGCGGAACTTGAATTAATTGATATCGCAGCGAAATTTCATTGTGAGCCGGAAATAGATTATCACACAGAAATATTATGTATAAAAAATAAAGATGTCTTAATTATTCATATACCAGAGAGTAAAAGAAAACCTCATTATTTAATTAACGATAATGATATAAGTAAGAATAAAGTTTACATCAGGAATAAAGATAAAAGTGTAATTGCGTCAAGAGAAACAATCAGTATTTTAAAATACTCAAATCCAGATTCAAAACCATTTATATTCACACTTGGTAAAATTGAAAAACAATTAATAGAAATATTAAAAGTAAAAGAAAGAATTACAGTTAAGGAATTTAAAAAGCTTGCCAATATATCAGAAAGAAGAGCAAGCAGAACAATTGTAAATCTGATAAGAGCGGGAATCTTATTTCATCACATTGATGGTGAATATGAATATTTTACTATTATTGAATAGATTAAGTTCTTTTACTTAATATTTTGACAACTTTTTTATAATTTTTTTCAGCGCGCTTTATAATCTCATCTGATTCCTGTAAAATTTTTGATTTGTATTCTTCATCCGTAACTTTAGGTAAATTAATCAGTACGTTTCTATGTGCTCCCCAAATTCCGGTTTCAAGAGATTTAGCACCTACTTCTAAATCACTTTTTGAATTTATATTTCCATATTTAGCCATTTCAATCATATATTCCCAGCAAGAATCCGCTATTCTCATTACACTGAGAGGTACATCAATAGCTTTCTTTAAACCTTCCTGCATTTTTTCTTCCCGTATTTTAATTTCTTCATCAGTATTCTTAGGAAGTCTCATAGCAAGCATATAATCATTGAAAGCATTAGTGTCTGCATCAATCAGAGGAATAAGTTCCTTCATTTTAAAATGCAAAGGTTTTATATTGGCTCTCATCTTTGAATCAAGTTTTTCAAACTTTCTAATTCCGTAAGTCATCCAACCCATCATAGTACCTAACGCAGCACCAAGTGCTGCAATAGCAGCAGAAACACTACCACCACCCGGAGCAGATGTTCGAGCACCAACCAGTTCTATAAAATTCCTCAATGATAATGAAGCAAGTGGCTCATCTGGATCACCTTTTACCATATATTCAATAATTCTCTTTTCCGGTATAAATTGTGAAACTGAATTCAAACCGAGTCTTTCAATAACTAATCTAATTTTTTGCTTTTCATCAACTATAAATAAATTCTCTTTTTGGATATAATAGTCTGCTGCCATTAACATTGCTTCAAGTGGAATTAAACCTACAATTTCACTTCCACACACTGCAATATTCAATTCCTTTGCATCCCTGACACATTCTTCAAAAACTATATGAGGTGGTGTTACTTTATAATTATCAATATTAACCGATACTTGTGCCATATTATATTCATCAACAAACCAACCGATTGCTTTTATTTGTTTAAGCCTTCCTGGTTTGCCATCATTTCTCCCTTGTTCCCTGATGTTAAGTGCGATTCTATGAGCTTGCTCTTTAGTACCCAGAATGTTAACATTGTATGCTATTAAAAAGAACCTTACTCCTGTAACAGTAGCACCGGATTTTGGTATAAACTCCTGTGGACCGAAATCCGGTTTCCATTCCGGTTTATAAATTTTTTCTTTTAATCCTTCATATTCACCGGCACGAATTTGTTTTAACATTTTTCTTTCAGGATTATTTGACGCATGCTCATATAAATAAACGGGAACACCAAGTTCTTTTCCAACTCTTTCACCATAACGAATAGCACATTGAACACATTCCTCAATAGTTACATTTGCAACAGGGACAAATGGTACTACATCAACTGCACCAAGTCTTGGATGTTCTCCTTTATGCTTTGTCATATCTATCAGCTCATAAGCTTTCTTGGATAATTGAAAAGCAGCTTCAACAACAGACTCCTCATCTCCAATAAAGGTAATTACTGTTCTGTTAGTTGATTTACCGGGATCTACATCCAGTAATTTTGCTCCTTTAACATTGCGGACAGCATCTGCAACTGCCTCAATTATTTCTTTATTTCGACCTTCAGAAATATTTGGTACACATTCTATAATTTTTTTCATAATTATATCCTATATAATTATTAAATCAATGTGTTAAAATAATTGTTTTAAATTGAAATTTTAAGGTAAAATTTAAGGTGTATTCTCGTAAACTAATTTTAGAAATTCCCCCATTGCATCTTCATTATTAGTTCGTTTTGTAATGAAATGAGCCAAATGTTTAATTTCCGGAACAGCATTTTGCACAGCTACATTCAGACATCCGCATTCAAACAATTCCCTGTCATTATACCAATCCCCAACCACCGCTATTTCTGATTTTTTCACATTTAGAAACCTGGCAATTTTATTTAAGCCGGTTTTTTTAGAGGTTCCTGATTTTCTGATTTCAAGATGAAAAACCCCTAAATTAGAATTTGACCTGTAATATTTTGCAGTTAAAAATAATTTGTAAGGGAAATTAAGTTTATTTTGAATATGCTTAATTACATTTTTTTCATTACCAAGCATAATAATTTCAACAACATCATCAAGATAATCATAATAGTCTTTAACAAGAACATAATCTGTTCCAATTCTATGCATATAGTCTTTCAAAACAGAATTATCTTCAGTATATAAGATTATATCATTATAACATAAAGCAACTCTGACGAAATAGTATTTAGCAAGATCTAATGCTTTTCTTACTTTATTCGGAGGAATAACAGATTTAAAAATAATAGTACCGTTAAGCCCTTTTATCAAAGCCCCGTTAACGGTCATAAAAGGGATAGTAATATCCATCTGCTCAGCATACTTCACTATTGAAGAATGAATTCTCTGCGTAGCGAAAGTAATCTTTATCCCTTTTTCACTTTGAAGTTTCTTAGAATAATATAAAGTATCTTCACCAAGTTCATCTTTATCATTAGTTAATGTTCCATCAACATCGGTGACAATTAATTTAATACGGGATAATCTTTTTTTGAATTCTGTACTACTAATCATGTACTTTTCTTATCTAATATTTTCCTTCCTCCTCTTATAAAATTATAATTTTTTTAATTAAAAATAAATGTAGATATAATATTTATTTAATATATAATTATAGTGATAATTTTAAAAAAAAGATATAAATTTGAGTATGAAATCGAGTGTAATCTCAGTACCAACAAAAGGCAAAATATTAATATCAGCTCCTTTTCTTACAGATGTTTTTAAAAGGTCTGTTGTATTTTTATGCGAACACGATGAGAAAGGTTCATTAGGTTTTATAATTAATAAACCATTAAAATATAAATTAAATGAAATTTTAGAAGATTTTCCGGAATTTGATGCTCCTGTTTTATTCGGAGGACCTGTTCAAACCGATTTAGTTAATTTCATTCATCGTTCAGGTAATATAATAAAAGGTGGATATGAAGTAAATAAAGGAATTTTCTGGGGTGGAGATTTTGAAGAATTGAAAAAACACATTGAATTAGGGGTTTTAAATCCATCAGATTTCAGATTCTTTTTAGGCTATTCAGGTTGGGGTGCAGGTCAACTCGACAGAGAAATGAAAGATACTTCGTGGTTCATTGGGGAAGGCTTGGAAGAATATATTTTTAATACTGATTATAAATCTCTATGGTCGAAAACTTTAAGAGACCTTGGTCGTGAATTCGCTTTAATTTCTTCATTCCCAGATGACCCATCAGTAAATTAATTTTCGGGGATTATTAATCATCTTATCGAAAAATAACTTTTTGAAATTTTTTAAAACAATAATATGTTTTGATAGAAAAAAACTATGAAAACATTTATTATATCAATTATTATATTAATATCTTTTAATATAACATTTCCGCAGAATCCTAATATACAATTAGTTGAAGCATTTCCAAATTTAATTTTTAATAAGCCTGTTCATCTAACATTTAGTCCTGATGGGACCAACAGAATTTTTGTTGTTGAACAAAATGGAATAATAAAAGTATTTCAGAATGATACAAATATTACATCAGGACAAGTAAATATATTTTTGGATATTACAAATAAAATTTCATCTTCAGTCGGTGAAGAAGGTTTATTAGGGCTTGCATTTCACCCTAATTTTATAAATAACGGATATATATATATAAATTACACAGCTCCAAATCCATTAAGAACAATTATATCCAGATTTAAATTATCCTCTCAAAACCAGAATAAAATAGATTCTTTAAGTGAAACAATTATACTGACCTTTACACAACCTTTCTCAAATCATAACGGAGGGACTCTCTTGTTCGGTTTAGATGGGTATTTTTATATATCCACAGGTGATGGTGGTTCTTCTGGTGACCCATTTAACAATGCTCAAAATACACAAACATTATTAGGAAAAATATTAAGAATAGATATAAATGATTCCACTCCATCAACAAAGTATGTCATACCTCCGACAAATCCATTTTATAATAATCCTTCAGCTGGTTTAGGTGAAATATATGCGTATGGTTTAAGGAATCCCTGGAAATTTTCTCAGGATGTCGTCACGGGATTAATTTACGCAGCAGATGTTGGTCAGAGTAGTTTTGAGGAAATAGATATAATTTATTCAGGACATAATTATGGCTGGCGAGTACTCGAAGGTTTTAGCTGTTTCAATCCTCCGGTAGGTTGTGATACAACAGGGAAAACAATGCCAATTAAAGTATATTCCCATTCACAAGGCGATTGTTCAATAACCGGTGGTTATGTTTACAGAGGAAGCCGAAGACCTGAATTAAATGGTGCATATATTTATGGTGATTATTGTACCGGAAGGATATGGATGCTTCGATATCAAAATGGTAGTGTAATTTCAGATTCGTTGCTGATAGATAGCCCTTATTTAATCTCATCTTTTGGGATTGACCAAAATAATGAGCTATATGTTTTGCATCATTCAGCTAATGGGAAAATATACAGATTTAATATTAATCCCTCAATAGGAATAAAAAACATAAATAACACATTACCAGAGAAATATTTATTAAAACAAAACTACCCGAACCCATTCAATCCGACAACAAAAATAGAATTCAGTATTCCTGAACTAACATATATAACTCTAAAAATTTATAATACAACAGGTAAAGAAGTAAAAACTCTTATAAACACAAGACTTCAAAGCGGAAATTATTCAATTATTTTTGATGGAAAAGATAATTTTGGTAACATTCTCCCAAGCGGAGTATATTTCTATTCACTGAAAACCGATACATATTTTGAGAGTAAAAGAATGGTGTTGGTGAAATAAGAAAATAACAAATAATTTGTTTTATATTTTATCCTAAATTCATTTCTTTTAATTTATAAATTCCTGAAAATTAAAAACATCAGGAAAAAATATATTGCTTTTCTTTATGTTAGTTAAATGAAAAATTTGTTATGTTGTATTAAATAATTTTATTAAAATGAAAATACTTTTTATTCAAACTGGTGGAACAATAGATAAAGATTATCCACTATTAACAAGAGGATATCCTTTTGAGATAACAGAACCTGCGGTACAACGAATTCTCGAAAATATTAATCCATCTTTTGATTTTGAGATATTACCATTATTACAGAAAGATAGCCTTGATTTAACCGACGATGATAGAGAAAAAATACTTGATGCCTGTATTAATACAGATGTAAAAAAAATAATAATAACGCACGGTACAGATACAATAATCGAAACAGCACAAAAATTATCAGGTATAAAAGATAAAGTAATTATTCTTACCGGCGCATTAAGACCAGAAAGATTTTCAAACTCAGATGCAAGTTTCAATATTGGGGTTGCTATAGGCGCAATTAATGTCTTAGAAGATGGTATTTATATTGCTATGAATGGTAAGATATTTGATTACAGAAAAGTGATGCGGGATAATGAGACAGGAAGATTTGTTGATGTATAATTTTATTTCTTGATACATCGGGAAAAACTATTCAAATATATCTTCAAGTTTAACAAATTTAAAATTATTTTCTTTAAGAAAATTATAAATTAATGGTAATGCCTCACCGGTACTATATCCCCTACCATTAATATGAAATATCAGAATGCTACCACTTTTAACATTTTTAATAACTCTTTCATAAAGTTTTCGTGGTGTTATTTTTTTACTAAAATCACCACTAACAAATGACCAATGGATTACAGGGTAATTTAATGATTTTAAAATATTAAGTGATTTATTATCATAATTTCCGCCAGGAAACCTAAAATATTTTGTTTTTTTGCCAGTAATTTCCTTGATAATGTTTTCATTCTCTTTAACTTCATTAACAAAATCACTTTCATTTAACAATTCTGAGTGATTAAAATGACTTAAACTATGATTTTCTATTTCTATGAATTCGTATTTAGAAATCTTACTTAATTCATCTTTATTCCTTAAAGCAAATCTCCCGGAAACAAAAATTGTTACAGGAATTTTCTCTTTAATAATAAAATTTAGAATTGTGTAATCAAAATATGAAGGTTTCTTATACTCACATGCATCAAATGTTAAAGCAATTACTTTTTCTTCGGTGGGTAAAGATTCTATTATTTTACCAAGCGGTGGTTTGCGCTTTTTAATTTTAGATGTATCCTTTTTAACAATATCTTTTGTAGAATCCGTTAAATAGTATGAATTACTTTTATTAATTGTTTCTTTTTCACAACAAAGAAATGTACTTAAAAATATAATGAATAATAAACCTAATACTATTTTATTTTTCAAAATATAATATTTAATTCATTCATTAAAATTAATTATTTACAATCTTACAAGACATTAAATTATAAAGTATTATACTTAAAATATACAGGAAAATAAATAATATATTTAATTGTATAAGATTTTTAACTTTTATATTTTCACATATTAACAATAATGAAATCAGAAAGAACTTTAGTACAAGATTGTAAGTTTATTGTTTGTGATGTTGAAACAACCGGTTTATCACCATATCTCAACAGGATAATAGAAATATCATTAGTAAAAATAGAAAACGGGGAAATAACCGATACCTTTTCAACTCTTGTCAATCCTGAACAATTCATACCTCCATTTATTACTGCAATGACAGGGATAAAAAATGAAGATGTAATAAATAAACCTACTTTTAGAGAAATTTCCGACAGAATTTATAATTACATTTTTAACGGAGAACAAAACACCATTTTTTGTGGCCACAATGTTTTATTTGATTATAAATTTTTAAGAGAATCATTTAAAAGACACAATCCGAAAATCCATTTCGAACCCAAGATATTATGCACATGTAAAATAGCAAGAAGACTTGTTAAGAAATTAAAAAGCAAATCTCTTTCAAGTGTTGCGAAATATTATAATCTAAAACAAATAAGAAATCACAGGGCTTATGATGACGCAATAACAACAGCAAGAATATTACTTATCTTTTTAAATATTCTTCAGGAAGAACTGGAATATGAATACATTGAAGATATAATCAGATTTCAGAATAAAAAAATTTTTACAGCAGAAAACCAGCCACAACCACTAAAACGAATAAACATTAATTTAAAAGAAATTCCGGAATCACCCGGGGTTTATTTTATGAAGAACTCAGCGGGAGAAATTCTTTATATAGGAAAGGCAAGGAATTTAAAAGAAAGGATATCATCATATTTTCATCACAATTCAGAATTACCACCAAAAATCAGAAGGTTACTTTTCAACATTAGAAAACTTGAATTTACAGTAACTAATTCAGAACTATCAGCATTAATTCTTGAATCAAAACTTATTAAACAATACAAACCAAGATTCAACACTGCTATTAAAAGATATAGATATCATCCTTTTATAAAAATAGATATTCAGAACAATTATCCAAGAATTGAAAGTGTATATGAAATTGAAAATGATGGTGCATATTATTACGGACCATTTTCCAAAGCATCAACTGTCAGAACTTTACTTAAAGAAATATACGATAAATTTAAACTTAGAAAATGTGAAAACAAAAGAATAAACAGATTTAAAAGTTCATCTACTTGTATGTATTATGACATTAATAAATGTAAAGCCCCCTGTGCAGGATATATTTCTAAAGAAGAATATCGAAAAGAAGTAATGAAAGTTCATAAATATCTTACCGAAACAAATGTAAACTCTGCGCAATACTACTTAATGAAAGAAATGCAAAAACATTCGTCAACATTGAATTTTGAAAAAGCAGCATTTATAAGGGATAGATTGTCAGACTTAATGAAGGTTATGTCGAATCAGAAAGTAATAACTTCTGCTATAAATGACAAAAAATTAATTATAAAATGTGATAATGGAAACAGTCGGGAAGTCTTTTTTATACAAAATGGAAAGTTGATTAATACAGTGGTTTTGAGGAAAGGAGACGAAATTGACCAAACTAATTTCATTCAGGAATTGTATGATAATATTGATTACTTGTATTTCTCTGTTAATAAATATGTAAAACATAAATACACTCAGGCAGAATTAGATGAGATAAAAGTAATATCAAATTGGTTAGCAAGAACAAACGGTAATACCTCATATATTGAAGTAAAAAACACACATACAAAAAATCAATTGATCAAATTTATACTTTCATAATAATAGACATATATCTTTTTAAAGTTGAGGGGAATAAATGTCACAAATACAATATGTTAATAAAATAAAATTTTATTAAATTTTTAATAAAAACAACTAAATTTTGGTATTCAATTTTAAACAAAATATTTTTATTATTGTATGTAATCATCATTAACAAAAAAATTAAGGAGATAGAAAACCGTGGCAGTAAAGATAACAGATGAATGCATCGCCTGTGGAGCCTGTGAAGCTGAATGCCCAAACAATGCAATATATGAGGCAGGAGTTCCTTGGGTTCTTGGAGGCGAAGAACATGATGCACTTTCGAATGACCATACCTATATTGTTCCGGACAAATGCACAGAATGCGTTGGTTTCTATGATGAACCACAATGCATTCCTGCTTGTCCAACAGAAGCAATAGTTATGGACGAAGAGCATAAAGAGACAAAAGAAGAATTAATGGCTAAGAAACTCAGACTTGATGAAATAGGAAGATAAAACATTTTAGAATTCATTAAGAACAAAACCCGGAGAATTAAATCCGGGTTTTTTTTAAACTAATAATTATGCATATTCCGGATGGATACTTAAGTCCTCAGACATATATACCTATATATGGAATAATGGTACCTTTTTGGGGAATGGCTTTGAAAAAAGTTAAAAATGTCCTTACTTCAAATTATGTTCCGTACATTGCTATGAGTTCAGTATTCTCATTTCTGATAATGCTTTTCAATATACCAATACCCGGCGGTACCACCGGACATGCTGTTGGAGCAGGACTAATCGCTATTATTTTAGGACCATGGGTAGCAGTTATCTCTATTAGTATAGTTCTTGTAATACAAGCACTTTTATTTGGAGACGGAGGAATAACTGCACTTGCAGCAAATTGCTTAAACATGGCTGTAATAATGCCTTTCACATCTTATTTTATCTTTAAACTTATAAACGGAACATCAAAATCAAAAACCCGAATAAATATTAGTTCATTTGCTGCCGGATATATCGGTTTACTGATAGCAGCATTAGCAACTGCTTTTGAATTAGGAATCCAGCCAATTATTGCAAAAGGGGAAGATGGATTACCTTTATATGCTCCATATCCATTAAGTATTGCGATACCTGTTATGGCTCTTGAACATTTGTTTATTTTCTCAGTTGTTGAAGGATTAATTACTATGGTTGTTGTTAGTTATTTCTTAAAATACGAACCTGAATCTATTTATGGTCTAAAAAATAATTCCAGTTTATGAAAAATGAATAAATTCCATAAAAAATTACTCCTTTGGTTATTACTCCTTGCATTATTAAGTCCACTTGGAATAATATTACCTGTCTTATTTAAAGGAGGTGATGCATGGGGAGAATGGGACACAGATACAATAAATAAGTTGATCGGCTTTATTCCAAGAGGAATGGAAAAATTATCAAATTTCTGGCAATCATTATTTAATGATTACACAAATGTACTGGGAGAAAATTTACCATTGAGTTTACAAATTATATCCTATATTATATCGGCAATAATTGGTTCAGCAATAATTTACATAATAGTTATTTTGATCTTAAAATTATACAAATATGTTAGTAAAACTCCCTGAGTTTTTATATAGTGATAATTCTGGTTCAACTGTTTCAAATAATGATCAGACTCCTAACTATAAAATTAAGACGACCCTTATACCTAAAAAGGCGAAAAAGTTTAAATTAAAGTTTGCAGATAAAGGATTAATTAAAGTTTCAGAAATTCTTAATACATATTTTGATAATGCTTCTTATTCTAATAGTAATAATTATTTAAATAAAGTAAATATAAAAATCAAATTATTATTTTTAATATTTATACTTTTATTAATATCGTTTTTGAATTCAATTGTATATCAATTAACTATTACAATAATTTTAATTTTTCTTTCCACAATACTAATAATACAAAACAGTAATAAAAATTTTGCAAAGAGCTACATAAAGAAAATTCTATATCCGACATTTTTCTTAGGCTTTTTACTTTCCTTTCCTGCTTCTTTTAATTTTATAATAAATGGTGAACCAATAATTAATTTAATTCATTTTAATAAAGAATACAAATTCTGGATATATAAACTACCCGAAAATATTTTTATTTCCAAAGAAGGTTTAAGTGTAACAATTCTAATAACTTTACGAGTTTTTAATTCTATATGTTCATCAATTTTAATTATACAAAGCGAACCAATTGAAAAATTTATTGATTCATTAAAAATAATTTTCATACCATCATCTGTACGATTTATATTATTAATAACTCAAAAATATATTATATCATTTTCAAGAAGTGTACTTGAATATTATTTTTCTTTAAAAAGCAGATTATTCACTGAACCCGATAAGTCAATTTTGTACAAAATTACAGGAACAAAAGCATTTCTGCTTTATAGAAAAACAAAAAGTAAATTTAATAACATTGCCTTAGCAATGAAAAGCAGGGGGATTTATAATATATGAGAAAAGATATTATTTTATATGAATTAAAAAACATATCATATACATATCCCAATAATATAATTGCATTAGAAGATATCTCATTACAAATTAAAAAAAATTCGGTTTTTGCCATAATTGGTGCTAATGGATGTGGAAAATCTACTTTGATGTATATTTTAAATGGTTTAATATTTCCAAATAAAGGAGAAATTATATATAACAACGAAAAGTTAAGTGAAGAAAAATTCAGAGATAAAGAATTTGTTAAAAAATTTCGTTCAACTAATGCTCTTGTATTTCAGGATTCAGATGTGCAACTATTTTGTTCAGATGTATTTTCAGAATTATCTTTTTCGCTAATTCAACTAAAACTATTTGAAAAAGAAATTATTGAACGAGTAAATCAAACAGCAGAATTGCTCAATATTACTGATTTACTTAACAGGTCTGTATCTGCGCTTTCTGGTGGGGAAAAGAAAAAGGTTGCAATTGCTTCGGTTTTAACTCTTAATCCTGATGTTATTTTATTAGATGAACCTACTTCTGACCTTGACCCAAAAGCACAGGGTTTAATAGTAGAAATATTACTTGAATTACATAATATTGGAAAGTCAATAATAATAACAACACATGATTTAGGTTTAATCGATGATTTAAAACCACAATTGTGTGTAATGAATGAACAACATAAAATAGAAACCATCGGAAAAGCTGAAGAAATACTGGAGAATGAGGAATTATTAATGAAAGTCAATTTAATTCATAAGCATTCACATATTCACGATGGTTCAACACATAAACATATCCATTCACATTATAAAATCCACAAGCATTAAACAGTTTTATTATACAATCCCCTTTTAAAAATTCAATAAATAATCTGAAAAATAAATTCACCAAAATCCCTTTATAATATATAAAGGAAATTTTTTACTAAAATAAATTGATGAGAAGAATATAAATAAACAAAAAATTAAACAAATTTCTAATATAAAAAAATATTATTGATTAAGTATCGCTTTCAAAAATTAATTTTCTCTTAAAACATACTCATCATATTCTATTTCAAATCTCAGCTTATGTTTTGACTCTTCTTGTGCAAGTGATAAAAATACCTCTTTTAAGTTCTGGTTATCTGTTTTAGTAGATAACTTCATATACAATTTATAAGCAGCTTTCTCTTTGTTCATTGCAAGTCTCAATGCTTCCTCGTAACTCATTTCAGGACTTGGGGTAACATTATCAGTATAATCGGATATTTTTAAATCCAGAACTTTTTCTTCTGAAATCTCAAAAATCCCCTCGTCTTTAATCTTTTGTAGCCTTGCTTTATGCTTAACCTCCTCCATTGCAAACTCCTTAAAGACCTCTTTCATTTCCTCGTTTCGCGCTTTACTACTTAAATTTGTATAGAAATCTACTGCTTCCTGTTCTCTCTTGATAGCGAAATCGAGAACATCGTTAATATTTTTAAAATCTGCCATTTTTAAATAATTAATTTATTTTAATATTTGTTAATTTAAAAAATTCTTCTTCAAATCTTTTTACCAAATTATCGCATCCATAATTAAATAACCTATTATAATTATCTTCTTTTGTATGTTCTAAAATTAACTTAACCTCATCATGCTTTTCAGGCAATAGTGATGCTATTTCTATTGTTATATTATTTGTTAAATCCAATTTATTTTTTACTCCGAAAAGTTTCATTAAATCAATAAATTGCTCAAATGTTCTTCTTTCAACAAACGGGTCAATTTCCCTATCAAAATGAAGAATATATTTTTGTGTGTTAGTATAACTGCCTCCACTTTCCTGAGGTAGTGAAGCAGGTAAGACCAAATCAGCTAATTTAGCTGTTTCGGTCATAAAATAATCCTGAACAACTTTAAATTTAGTTTTTTCGAACAATTCAAGAATCTTATTTTTCTCAACTGCACATCCAACAGGGTCTTCTCCAAAGATAAACATATTGGATACATTACCTTTTATAATAAAATCAAATAAATCACTATTTATTATTACAGGTATTTGAGATATATTCCATACTTTTTTAATTTTTTGAATAAACTCTTCATCATTAATGATATCATATCCTCCTACTCCGTAAGCAGGTGTGATACCCATATCAAACAATCCCTGTGAATTATTTTTTTCTTTAAGTGATATTAAACCACTTGAAATTTTTCCTAATTTACCGGTTATTGCTGCTAAGTTATATAACTCTTTCACAGCATTTGAAGATAAGTGTTTCTCGGAGAAAATAATTATCGCTTTCTGTTCAAGATTATAATTATCTGCAAATTCCATCAACCTCTTTTCAAAAAACACACCTGAATTTTTTAATAGCATATTATAATCTTCAAACAAAAGCAACCTTTTATAATCATCAAATCCTTCGGTATGGTCATTTATATAAATTCTGTTTTCCCGATTATGACTCAATAAATAATGAATAACTGCTTTTATAAAATAATAATAAGATTTAACTATTAATACTTTATCAGCTCGTTTTAATAGAGAACTCTTTTCATTAGTAGTAACAACTTCTAATTTAGCATTATTTTTTAAACGAGCATTATTTATTAAATAACTAATTACGGGATTTTCATAATTAATTTCAGAACCTATTAAATATATTTTTTCTGCACCTTGAATTTGATCAAAGGGGACATTCTTATAATTATCAAAATAATAACCATCTCCTCTGTTTAAATAATGAAAACTACTTATATTATTAGTTTTTACCGCTGCTCTTGCAAATTTTTGAATTAAATATAATTCTTCATTCGAAAGTCTTGCACCTGCAAAAAATGCATTTTCATCAGGGGAAACAGATTTAATTTTATCATAAATAATCTTATATGCTGTTTCAAAATCAATTTCCTTGAATTCACCTCTATGTTTATATAAAGGTCTTAATATCCTGGTCTTATCATTTAAATAATGGTATCCAAATTTAGGATATCTACAAATATTTGTATCTTTATTAACAACACCCGGAGTTCCGGTTACTTTCATATAATATCCATTTATGTGGTGTAACTTTATTTCACAACCAACTGAACAATAATTGCAAACTGTTTCGTAATTTGCTAACTTTACTGGACCAGGTTTGAATTTAACATTTTCAGTAATTGCACCTGTTGGACAGGTAGAAATACATAAGCCACATGATTCACAATCTGTGTCTATTAGTTTTTTATTCATACTTGGTGCTACATAAGTATCAAATCCTCTATTTACAAGGCCTAAAGCATTTGCACCAACCACTTCTTTACATATCCTAATGCACCTCGAACATAAAATGCACTTATTATTATCAATTTCTATATAAGGATGTCGGAAGTCAATTTCATAAGTCTTGAATTCACCCCCGAGCTTATATTGCTCTGCTTTATATTCTGTTGAATATTTTTTCAGGTCACAGGTAAAATATTCAGAACAACCACATTCAAGACACCTTAAAGTCTCCCTGAAAGCCATCTCATCAGTGTATCCTAATTCCACTTCATTAAAGTTTTTACGCTCATTCGGAGGTAAAGTTGGCATTTCTTCCCTTTCCTGATATTTATATCTATCCTTATATTCTTCTGGTAGTTGTTTTCTGAAATTATCCTTTCTACTTATAAACTCAAATTTTTCTCCTGAAACTTCTTCACCTGATAAATATTGATGGCAACTGTAAGCAGCCCTCCTACCTTGTGCAATTGCTTCAATTAGTGTCGCAGGACCAGTTACCGAATCGCCTGCTGCAAAAATATTTTTTATTGAGGTTCTAAGAGTGTTCTTATCTGTTTCAATATCTCCCCATTTATTAATAATTAATTTTTCCTCAGAATTATCATTGATATCATTAATAAAATCAACATTTGTTTTTTGCCCTATAGCTGCTAATATATAATCAAGTTCTATATCGAATTCAGACCCATCAACCTTTATTGGTCTTCTTCTACCTGATGAATCAGGTTCACCAAGTTTCATTTTATAACAGGTTAATGATTTCACTTTACCTGATTCATCAAGATTTATCTTGGCCGGAGCAGTTAAAAACAAATATTCTACACCTTCAAGTTTTGATTCGTGTATTTCTATCTTATTTGCCGGCATTTCATTTTCTGTTCTACGATAAATAATATAAACCTTTTCAGCTCCGCATCTCATTGCAGTACGGCAACAATCCATAGCAGTATTTCCCCCACCGATTACAGCAACTCTCTTACCAGTGAAATCATACCTCTGACCTGTTAATTCCATATTTCTTAAAAAATCTATTCCGGAAAATACATTTTCAGCATTATCGTTCTCACATCCAATTCTTGTTCCTGATTGTGAACCAATAGCAAGTATGAAAGCATCATATTTATCTTTAATTTCTTTAAAACTTAAATTTTTACCTAATCTTTTTTCATAATGAATTTTTACACCAAGTTTACAAATATTTTCAACTTCCTTATCAATTACATCATTGGGTAATCTGTAAGGTGGTATTCCGTATCTAAGCATACCACCAGGATAAGGATTTGCTTCAAAAATCTCAACCGAATGTCCTTCTAATGCCAAATAATATGCAGAGGTAAGACCACCAGGACCTGCACCTATAATACAAACTTTTTTATTTGTTGCAGGCTTAATTTCTGGTATGTAATCATTACCAATTTCAAAATCTTTATCTGTTGCGTATCTTTTAAGATAATCAATTCCAACTCCTACACCTTCAATTAAATTCCTTCTACAGGCAACTTCGCAAGGTCTTACGCATACTCTACCACAAATTGCTGGTAAGGGATTAGTTTCTTTTATCAATCTAACAGCTTCGCTATATAAACCTTTATTAATCAATGCAATATATCCTTGAACATCAACCCCTGCAGGGCAGGTTAATTTACAGGGTGCAACGCAATCAGCGTAATGGTTACTTAAGAGTAGTTCTAATGCAGCTTTACGAGATTTAATAACTTTTTCACTATTAGTTACTATTTTCATCCCCTCTGCAATCTTAGTTGAACATGCTGGTTGAAGCCCTCTCATACCTTCAACTTCCACAACGCAAAGGTAGCAAGAAGAATATGGTTCTAATCTATCGTCATTACATAAAGTAGGAATATGAATACCATTTCTTAATGCTAATTGAAGAATTGTTTCTCCTTTAATTCCTTTAACAATCTTTCCGTTTAAAATTACATTTAATTTTTCCATTACAAATATTTTTTCTCAAAAATTAAAAAACTTTTATTGCATCAAATTTACATTTAGAATAGCAGTCACCGCATTTAATACAAAGTTCCTGCTTTATAAAATGTACTTGTTTCTTTTCTCCTTCTATTGCATTTACAGGACAACCTCTCTTACATACAAAACATCCTACACATTTTTCAGGTATTACTTCGTATGTTAACAATTTCTTACAATATAATGCCGGGCATTTTTTATCTCTAATATGAGCTTCATATTCATCTCTGAAATACTTAATCGTAGTTAAGACAGGATTTGGAGCAGTCTGTCCTAATCCACAGAGAGAACTCTCTCTTATCTGATTTGCTAAAGTTTCTAATTTTTCAATGTCACCCTCTTTACCTTCTCCTTCTGTAATCCTTGTTAAAATTTCAAGCATTCTCTTCGTTCCTATCCTACAGAAAGTACATTTACCACAAGATTCTTTTTGAGTAAAATCAAGAAAAAATCTTGCAACATCAACCATACAAGTTGTCTCATCCATAACTACCATACCACCAGAGCCCATAATAGCCCCAGTAGCATTAACAGAATCATAATCAACAATTGTATCAGATAAGTATTCAGGAATACAGCCACCAGAAGGTCCACCTAATTGTACTGCTTTAAATTTTTTATCACCAATAATTCCACCACCAAGATTGTAAATAATTTCCCTAATAGTAATTCCCATCGGAACTTCAACCAAGCCACCATTTTTAATTTTTCCGGTAAGTGCAAAAACTTTTGTACCTTTACTTTTTTCAGTGCCGTATTTAGAAAATTCTGCTGCACCATTCAAAATAATCCAGGGAATATTTGCATAAGTTTCTACATTATTTATATTTGTAGGTTTTCGCCATAAACCAGAAACAGCAGGAAATGGTGGTCTTCTTCTCGGCATTCCTCTTTCACCTTCCACAGAGGCTATAAGGGCGGTTTCTTCACCACAAACAAAAGCACCTGCACCTTCTTTTACATATATATCAAAATCAAAGCCTTCTATACCAAATATATCTTTACCAAGATAACCTTTCTGTCTTGCCTGCTCAATTGCTTTATTTAATCTTTTTACAGCTAATGGATACTCGGCACGGCAATAAATCACCCCTTGATTTGCTCCTATTGAATATGCTGCAATTATCATTCCTTCAAGAACAGAATGCGGGTCTCCCTCTAAAACAGACCTATCCATAAATGCACCCGGATCTCCTTCATCAGCATTACAAATAACATATTTTTCTGTTCCGGGAGAACTATTTGCAAATTTCCACTTTAATCCTGTAGGAAATCCACCACCCCCTCTTCCTCTCAATCCTGAATCAATAACTATTTTAATAACATCCTGGCAACTAATCTTTTCTTCTGCAATTTTTTTTATTGCCTGATAACCTTTCCGTGCTTCATATTCCTCGATTGATTCAGGGTCTATATATCCACAATTCCTTAACGCAATTTTTACCTGTCCTTTAAAGTATTTACTATCAGGAGTTTCAATTACATCTGAATAAACCAGATAATCTTTTAAGGGAATAGATTTTATAATGTGACTTTCTAAAATTGCATCTATCTTTTTAGTATCAACTTCCCCATAAAGATAAGAACCTGTATCATCTTTTATCTCAACTAAAGGTTCTTTAAAGCACATACCAATACAACTTGTTTTCTTTAAAACAAAATCAAGATTATCTGCTTCTTTTATCCTTTCAATTTCATTATAAACCTTAGCTGCACCAGCAGCAATACCACAACTCCCTAATCCTACAATAACTTGTATTTTATTCATTTAGAAATAATTATAAATTATATAAATAATTAATTCGTGGAAGGTTCTTCTATTTTTTTTGATTTAAGAACCTCTTTTCTTCTAACTTCTTTTACAATATCAACCGCTTTTTTTCCAGTTAATTTACCATAAGTCTCATCACCAATCATCATTACAGGTGCTAAAGAACAACATCCAAGGCATGCTACACTTTCAACAGTAAAAATACCATCAGGTGTAGTTTCTCCATCTTTAATCTCAAGGAAATTCAATAAATCTTCAGTTACTTTAGATGCATTTTGAACATGACAAGCAGTGCCGTGACAAATTCTAACTATATTTTTCCCGACAGGTTTCAATCTAAATTGTGCGTAAAAAGTAGCCACACCATATAAATCATTTAATTTTAAACCTGTCTGTCTTGAAATTTCATAAAATGCTTGTTCAGGAATGTATCCGTAAATATTTTGCACACCTTGAAGTAAGGGAATTAAATTACCTTTTTTGTACTTATATTTTTTAATTAATGGTTCGATTAAATTTAAATTTACATCCTGTGTTAATGCTTCTTTCTCCTCAATTTTACAAAACCGTTCTATTCTCATAGAAATAAATTTTTGTTTGTTTAAAATAAATATTTATGACTTATTAGTATCATTATTCACTGTAATAGGTTCAGAAACTTTTTCTACTTCATTATTTATTTCATTTTGGATTGACTTATCTTCCCCACTCAACTTTTTATGAATTGCATTTGCTGCTATTCTTCCAGCTCCCATTGCCTGTATAACTGTTGCAGAGCCTGTCACAATATCACCACCAGCATAAACATTTTCTACAGAAGTCTCATTTGTCTCCGGATTGACTTCTATATATCCCCATTTATTTCTTTTCAATTCGGGAAAATTCTGAAATATTAATGGATTTGAGGTAGTTCCTATTGCTACTACGACAAGGTCACAATCAATCACAAAATTTGAACCTTCAATCGGTATCGGTCTTCTTCTTCCGGAACTATCGGGTTCTCCTAATTTCATTCTTATGCATTCCATTCCTTTAACCATCATTTGGTCATTCCCAATATACTTTACCGGATTTGTTAGTAGCATAAATTTTATTCCTTCTTCTTCTGCATGTCTGACTTCTTCAATCCTTGCGGGTAATTCTGCTCTTGACCTTCGGTAAACTATTGTTACTTCTGAAGCACCTGTTCTTATAGCTGTTCTGGCTGAATCCATTGCAACATTTCCACCACCAATAACCACAACTTTATTACCACGGGGTTTAGGTGTATCATATTCAGGAAATCGATATGCCTTCATTAAATTCATTCTTGTAAGATATTCATTGGCGGAGAAAATATTACCAAGATTTTCGCCTTCTATATTCATAAATACTGGCAGTCCGGCTCCAACTCCAATAAAAACAGCATCAAAATTTTCTCTTAATTCCTGAACTGTAACAGTTTTTCCAACCACACAATTTAATTCAATTTTAACCCCAAGTTGTTTTAAATAATCAATTTCCGCATGAACTATTGCCTTTGGTAATCTGAATTCAGGAATACCATAAACTAAAACTCCACCGGGTTCATGTAATGCCTCAAATATAGTAACTGAATAACCAAGTTGCTGTAAGTCTGCTGCGACTGTTAAACCTGCAGGACCACTACCAACAACAGCAATTCTTTTATTTATTCTCTTTTTTATTTCAGGAATTTTGACGAGTTCCATTCTTCGTTCATAATCTGCAAGAAATCTTTCTAAATTTCCTATTGCAACAGGTCTGTCTCTCAAACCAAGTATACATTTTGCTTCACACTGTGATTCTTGTGGACAAACTCTTCCGCAAATAGCCGGTAAAATATTTCTTTCTTTTATCTTTTTAACTGCTTCATCATATTTACCTTCAGAAGTTAATCTAATAAATTCAGGGATATTAATATTAACCGGACATCCATCTACACATTTAGGTTCTTTACATTGTAAACATCTACCAGCTTCAAGTTCCGCTAATTCTGAAGTATAGCCATAAGGAACTTCCTGATAATTTGTTACTCTCAACTTTTGGTCTTGTTCTGGCATCTCCTGACGTGGAATTTTAAGCTTAATTTTATTTTCATCAGCTTTTGTTAATCCGTGCCAGGGACAACCACACTTCATACAAATAAAGAAAGGAATAAGTTTAGAAAATGCAGTAATAATCATCTCCGCTGCGGCAGAGCCACATTCAGCACATTTAATATTATCAACAATTAAAGATTTTTTACATCTTGGGCAAATTAAATCATCAAGAATATCCCCTTCTGCAATTGGCTTTGATGAAACAACCTCAAATACATCCAAATATGGACTTAATTTTAAATCAATTAATTCTCCTTTATATTTCGCTTTAAAAACTAAATATTTTTCTTCTTTCCTTTCCCAATTGAATGTATTTTTACAGTGTGGGCAATAAGTATTAAGATATGTTTTAAATTTTAAATATTTAACATCTTGATGTACCATGAAAAATGTCTTTTAATTTTTACCTAATTGAATATAATAGTGAATCTTTCTCTTCCTTCAAATAAAGAGAGTTTCTCTTTTCAAGTTCATCAAAATCTACTTCATGGCCATTAAAATCCGGTCCATCTACACAGCAGAATTTAATTTCATTTCCAATAGTAACCCTGCAACCTCCACACATTCCAGTACCATCAATCATAATGGGATTTAAAGATACCATTGTTGGAATGTTATATTTTTTTGTTAGCTTGCAAACATTTTTCATCATAACAATAGGTCCAATCGCATAAACAAGTTTAATATCATATCTTTCTTCAAGGTATTTTTCAAGTGGTTGTGTAACAAAGCCCCTTACACCCCAACTTCCATCATCAGTTGTAACAACTAATTCATCACAAATTGATTGCATTTCTCTTTCCAGAATAATTAAATCCTTTTCTCTTGCACCTATTATTCCTATTACAAAATTATCCGCTTCCTTAAATGCTTTCGCAACATGATGAAGAATTGCAATTCCAGTACCACCTCCAACCATAATAACAGTACCAATCTTGGAAACTTCGGCAGGTTTGCCCAAAGGACCGACAACATCACGAATTAACTCACCCTCTTTCAAAGACCTCATAAGAGCTGTTGTTTTACCCACAACCTGAAAAATAATAGTAATAGTACCAGAAAAAGCATCTTTATCAGCAATAGTCATAGGAATTCTTTCTCCAAACTCGTTTACCCTTAATATAACGAATTGTCCTGCTTTTGCTTTTTGAGCAATTTTAGGGGCATGAATATCAAATCTAATTATTGACCCCTTAGCCATTTCCTGTTTTCTTACTATCTGAAACATAAGTATTTCTAATTAAATTTTATAAATTACCATTCCATACTATCCTCTAATTTTATCTCATTTATATCATCTTCACTTAATCCATGCCATCTACAACCTTTCTTTGAACAAATATAAAAGTCTATTAACTTGGTACGGGCACTTATAGATATAACAGCCACAGGTGAATTACAAGTTTCACATTTCTTTTCCTTTAATACTAAACTTTCTTCACAATGCGGACATTTAATATCATTTACGACTTTGTCTTCCTGTAAAAAAATTGTTGATTTTGAAGAGAAAACATTTAAATAAGGACTTAAAAACACATAACCTTCTTCATTTTTTTCATTAATTATTTTCAACTTCAACATATCTTCCTCATTCAAACTATGTTTACAATAGGGACAATAAGCATTAAGATAGGTACCTGTTTCAATTATTTCCTTATCTTCATCAATTTCTTCTTTAACCGATTTTTCTTCTTTTGGTGTTAAGATTTCTTGTTCAATATTCTTCACCTGATAACCATATTCCTGATATAGTTTTGTTAATGCTTGTGATAAATCTTCAAATTCGACGAGATGATTTTTACAACCTGCTCTCGAACAAATTGCTACTTTCCCTCCTATATCCAATATAAAAGGTACCATAGAAGCATTACAAACACTGCATTTTTCATCAGTATTTAAAATTTTGTTACAATGGGTACAGAAAAACTTTGCTACTGAATCTTTTTCTATTTCAAAATCACAAATATAATTGTAACTACCATAAATAGAACTTAACCTTATAATACCAATATTATCATGAATTTTTATTTTTAGTTTTATACTTGGTTGGTTGTCAACCAAATTTTCACAATCCATTAAAGATTCTCCGCATAAAGGACATTTAACATTTAATGAGATAAAATTATACATATTGCACTATTAAATTTTTTTTTTTTAAAAATGAGTGGATAATATAAGTAGAAGTTTATTTGATTTTTCTTGTTTATTATCCTTAATTTTTCATCGTTGCATAATGTCACTTTAACAACTTATATTAAGCAAAAATTATATCAAAATATACTTATTATTGTTCAAATTTTATAGGTATTTTTTAATACTTTTTCTGAAATAAAAATAAATTTAGAGATGTAAATTTTTATTTCATTCAACCCTTTTCAATTTATATTCTGAAATATTAAGTGATTGATTTATAGTTATTTAACTATATTTCCTCATTTTTATTGATTGCTCTGCAATCATTTGGACTACATCATCTATATTTAGGAAGGAAAGATTTAATACCATAGAATATAATTGAGGGTCATTTATATCTTTATTAAAATTTTTTTTAATATAATCTGTTCTATCCTTATCTTCTTTTTTGATAAATCTTATTGCGTTATTTCTATCAATATTAAATATATTCATTATATTTTCAACCTTTTTTTCGAGCGATGAAATAAGCCGAATATGTAAACCTTTCTTTAATTTTCTTGTTATAATATTTGCTCCTCTTCCAATAATCACAACGCATCCCATAGTCGCAAGTCTAATTATTGTTTCACTTACTTTCTGATTAATTCTTGTCATAGAAGGATGTAAGCCAAAGAATTGTTCAATTATTCCCTGCATTTCAGAAATTTTTTTCTCAGGTATCAGATTTACTATATCTGAAGACAGTTTATGGTCTTCACTAACTTTTTCTAACAAATTTTTATCAAAAAGAACCCAATTGTTCTTTCTATCCGAGTCATATTCATTTAAGTAAGAGACTAATTTCTCACCAATCATAATCCCTCCCGCTCCGGTCTCTCTTGAAATAGTTATAAAAGGTTGAATTACCTCTTCTCTTTGAAACAAATGTTCTTTCCCAATATGTGCTTTCTTATTAAAATATTCTTTTAATTTTTCAAATGTAAAATCACTCTCCATAAAAGGTCCTCTTGAATATAAATTAAATTTAACATAAATTTAATATAAATAAAAGTATTTATTTAATAATTGCTTAAAAGAGATTTTAATTATATATTTAAAACAAAGTTTAAAAACAAAAGAAAGAGTTATGATTAAGTTAAATCATCAGAATTATTATAGATTGCCCTGGAACTTAACAGACAACTCAATTACATGGTTAGAGCCAACATCAAAATGCAATCTTGCTTGCCTCGGCTGTTATAGAAAAAACGAAATGGATGGTCACAAACCATTAGAAGAGATAAAAGAAGAAATCAGATTATTAAATCAATACAGAAGAACAGATGGTATTTCCATAGCGGGTGGAGAACCACTATTACATCCCAATATAATAGATATAGTGAAAGAAATTAAAAATTACGGTTTAAAGCCAATAATAAATACTAATGGTCATATTCTCACGAAAGATTTTCTGAAGGAACTTAAGAAAGCAGGAGTTTTCGGTTTTACTTTCCACATAGATAGCAAGCAAGGGCGTCCCGGATGGAAAGATGCAAACGAACTCCAATTGAATGAACTAAGATATCATTTTGCAAAAATGTTAAGTGAAGTTGGTGATATATCCTGTTCGTTTAATTCCACAGTTTATAGAGATACAATGCAATATATACCTGGTATGGTAAAATGGGCTGAGCAAAATATTGATATAGTACAAGTAATGGTTTTTATTTTATATAGAATGGCAAATAATAATCTTTTTGATTTTTATATCGGTCCTGTTGAAATCAACTCAAATGAATTAGTCTATAATATTCAACCTGAAAATGTAGTTGACATTAAAGCGGAAGAGATATACGAATTAATTAAAAAGGAAGATCCAGAATTTGACAGTTGCGCTTACTTAAACGGAACCAGTGACCCTGAATCTTTTAAATGGTTACTATCAGTTAAACTAGCAAATAAAAAAAGAAGATATGGTTATTTAGGATGTAAAGGAATAGAAATAATACAAACTTTTCATCATTTATTTACAGGAAGATATCTTGCTTATGCAAGACCGAAAACCCAGGCAAAAGGACGTTCATTATTATTATTAGGTGCATTTGATAAAAGACTCAGGAAAATATTCTTTAAATATTATCGTAACCCACTCAACTTATTCCGTAAATTATACTCGCAATCAATTATGATAATTCAACCAATAGATATTCTTGAAGATGGTAGGCAAAATATGTGTGACGGATGTCCGGACATAACAATCTGGAATGGAAAACTTGTATGGTCGTGCAGAATGGAAGAACAGCTCAATTATGGATTTAATGTACAAGCATATCCAAAAAATCTAAGAGAAATAATAGAAAAGCAACGGAATAAATACCAAAAGAATTAATTCATGCTTGTTAACGGGAAAAGTTATAAAACAATCTGGCTTGATGGAAGTGGAAAAATAAAAACAGTTGACCAGAATTTAATACCATTCAAATTTAGAATAATTTCTTTAAAATCATCTGATGATATCGCAAATGCTATAAAAAAAATGACATTAAGGGGAGCTCCAATCATAGGTGTTGCTGCCGCATTTGGGGTTTATCTTTCAGTAAAAGAAGGAATAAAGAAAGCTTACTCAGGTAGAAAATTAGATAATTATGTAATAAAGAAATCAGAAAAAATTCTAAAGACGAGACCTACCGCCATTAATCTTAAATATGCTATCAACAGATCATTAGTAGCTTATAATTCAGAACAAGAGCCAGATAAAAAGTTAGAAGCTGTTCTAAAAAATGCTATCTCAATTTCTAAAGAAGAAGAATTGGCAAGTTATAAGATAGGACAATACGGGTTAAAAATAATAGAAGATTTATATAAAAGAAAAAAGTATAAACAAATAAATATATTAACTCATTGTAATGCTGGATGGCTTGCATGCATTGACTATGGAACAGCTCTTGCACCGATATATTTTGCAAAAGAAAAAGGGATTAAAATGCATGTATGGGTAGAAGAAACAAGACCAAGAAATCAAGGAGCTAAACTTACTGCATGGGAACTTTTTCATAATAACATACCACATACCATTATAACAGATAATGCAGGTGGCTTTATTATACAGAAAGGTTTGGTAGATTTAGTAATTGTAGGATCTGATAGAACAACTATAAAGGGTGATGTTTGTAATAAAATAGGGACATACAAAACAGCGCTTGCAGCTTATGATAATAAAATCCCCTTTTATGTCGCTTTACCAGTTAGTTCACTCGATATAAAAATTAAAGATGCATTAAATGAAATTCCCATTGAAGAAAGGGAAGAAAACGAGGTAAAATATATAACAGGTTATTATAATGGAATTAAAAAAATATTAATCTCTTCCCCAAAAAGTAAAGCTAAAAATTTTGGATTTGATATCACACCTTCCCGCCTTGTAACAGCATTAATAACAGATAGAGGAATAATAAAACCGGATATAAAGCAAATCAAAAAAATACTTTAAATATCCGGTTTTAGTTCTAATTACTTATAATAAATATCAAGATATGAAGATGTTATGTTGTATCCATTACAATCTCTTACATAAATATGATAATACCCCGGATAATAAAAAGTAACCTTTTTCCAGAACCAGGTCCAACTTGGTCTCATATCATCTTGTGTGATGGTTGTATTATAAGTTTCATTATAATAATCATCGACTTCATAAATATCATAATAGACCTTATTGCATCCTATTTCATAAGGAACATGGACTAAAAAATATAAATAACCACCGCCACTTGGTATGTAAAATGTCTGGCTTTCATTAATTGGATTTCCTCTTTTATCAACCCCTTCACAGAAATAAAGTGTTTGTGAAAATGAATTACTGTTCAATAAAAAGATTGTTGTGATTAAAAAGAGCAAAATAAGAATTTTTTTTGGCATTTTGTTTCCTTTCTTAATTATTTAATTTTTAAAAAGAACAATATTACTTATATGTAATTTATATTATCTTATACAAATAATAAACACATAAAGTTCCATAAAAATGAATCCAGAAGAATTACTAAGAAAATACATTAAGAACGAAAATCTGATAAAGCACTGTTACGCAGTTGAAACCTGTATGAAATACTATGCTGAATTAATGAATGAGGATATAAAAAAATGGGGAGAAGTAGGCTTGTTGCATGATATTGACTGGGAAATGTATCCTGACACTCATCCAAACACTTCTGTCCCTATTCTGAAGGAAGCAGGATATGATGAAGAATTTATTAATATTATTCTTTCTCATGCATACCCGGAAAGAACAAATGTTCCAAGAGACTCTCTAATATCAAAATATTTATTTGCATGTGACGAAATCACCGGTCTTGTTACTGCATACGCTTTAATGAAACCCGGTGGATTACAGGAAGTCGAAGTAAAAGGTGTTATTAAGAAAATGAAAGATAAAGCTTTTGCAAGGAATGTAAATCGGGATGACATAAAAAAAGGAGTTGAAGAAATTAATTCCGATTTAAATACTCACATTCAACATATAATTAATGCTATGAAAAAAGATAAGAGATTAGAATTATAAGTTAAAAAGAATATTAAATCCTCTATTTAATATAACCTAAAAATTTAAGTTATTAATAACTACAAGGTTTCCAATAGAGAAATCAGTTGTTCTTTATCGAACGGTTTTGATATGTAATGTGTGCAACCTGCTTTAATAAACTCTTCCCTATCCCCTTCTATAGCAAAAGCCGTCATCGCAATAATAGGTTTTTTCTTATAAGAGCTAATATTTCTTATCCTTTTTGTTAATTCCGTACCTGTCATACCAGTACCAAGATTTATATCCATCAATATAATGTCATAATCTGAACGATTAACTTTTTCTAATACATCAATTCCTGTAAAAGCAACATCTATATTATAATCATCTTTAAGAAAAAGTTTAACAAGTTCTATACTTGCATAATCATTTTCAACTAACAATATTTTTTTTAACTTTTTATGCTTTTTTCCTTTTTCTTTGGTTTCACTTATAATATCATCTTCCCCTTTTAAATCTTCAAAACGTTTTAAGTGAGCTTCTTTCTTTTCTTCTTTTATCTTACCTGAATAAACTGGTAATGTTATAGTAAAAGTTGAACCTTTATCAATTTCACTTTTTAATTTAATTTCCCCGTTTAACAGTTCTGTAAATTTTTTAGTAAGCGACAGACCTAAACCAGACCCTTCAAAACTTCTACTTATCCCTTCACTAACCTGCCGAAATTCTTGAAATATTACATTAAATTTATCCTCAGGGATACCTATTCCAGTATCAATAACATTAATAAAGAATTTTCCATCTTCTAATCCTGATTCAATAACGACACCACCTTCATTGGTAAACTTAATTGCATTATTTACTAAGTTATTCAATATATCAGTCAGGATTCTTTCATCTGTTTCAGTTATAATTTCCTTAGTGTGGAATTTTGTTTTTATATATAAATTTTTATTTCTGGCTGATTGTTCAAATAATCTTACAACTTCTTCAATTAGTTTATTAATATCAACTTTTTTATAATCTATACTTACTTTATTTGATTCAATTCTTGATAAATCGAGAATTTGATTCAAAGTATCCATTAATCTTGTCCCACTTTTATAAATAATATTTCCGATTTCCTTTAAATATAAATCATCAGTCATTTGATTTAAAATCTGAGCAAACCCAAGAATACCATGCAGGGGTGTTCTTAACTCATGGCTCATATTAGCAAGAAAATTAGTTTTAAGTCTGCTCATTTCCTCAGCTTTCTCTTTCGCTTCAACTAAATCTTCCATTACTTTCATTCTTTCTGTAATATCACTAACTAATGCTAATATTTTATCGTTATTAAAGCAATTCAATCGTGCTTCAAAATATCTTCTGCCAAAAGGTAAATCTAAATAATAATCATAAACTTGTATTTTTCTTTCTTTAAATGCTCTTTCAAACTTTTTCTCAATATCTGGGACTATCTCCTTTGGAAGAATATCCTGAAATCTTTTACCAATAACTTTCTCTTTCGGAATGAATAACAAATCCTCATTTGGTGCATAAAGGTCAAGATAAACACCGGATTTATTAAATATGAAAATCATATCTGGTAATGCAGAAATAATGGCGCTAATCTCAGATTCTTTTTCTTTAATTTCATTTTCAATCCTTTTCTGCTTTATCATACCACCTATCGAATTTGTAAGTACTTTCAAAGCATCAATTTCGGCTTTTTTCCATTCTCTTTCAAATTCACAGTCTTCAAAACTCAAAATGCCCCAGAAACTATTGTCAATGAAAACAGGAAGTATTAACAATGACTTTATACTTTGAGATTCTAAAAATTCTTTTACATTATTGGAGAAAGAATTAATTGTTCCACAAATACTCTTCCCAGAGGAAAGCTCTATATACCAGGAGTTTAACTTACTTTTAAAAGGAAAAGACTGATAATTAATATTATTAATTAACTCATATTTATCATCAGAGCACCACTCACAAATTTTATTTATATATATTTCTCTTATTTCACATTGAGTGAAATTTTCATATAGACATATCCTGTTAACTTTAGTCATCATTCCAATTTCTGATAAAGCATTGGAGATTCCTTCGTTTATAGATTCTTCAACAATTAAATGCTCTTCTGCTTTAGATACTGTAGAAAATAAATCCTGCAAATATTTATTTTCTTCCTCAGCAATTTTCCTTTTTGTTATATCTAATTGTGAACCCCAATTTGATACTAATTTTCCATCTTCTACAATACCTATTACATTATTTAAAAACCAGACTCTTTCACCTTTATTATTAATTTCAAAAGTTTCTGCATTTTGTATTTTGTATCCATTTTTTATAAATTGCAAAATTGTATCATAATTTTTTTCTGTCCCGTTATCACCATATAAATCAATCAAGCGTTTACCTAATAAATCATTTTTAGAATTAAAACCATACATTTTTACCATTAAATCATTACATTCTGAAATAACTCCATACTTCATAATTAAGTTTACCTGCTCTTCTGGTTGAAGTTTAGTATCAATCGGTTTTTGATATTTAATTAAATATATACCCTCAAGACTTTGTTCAATAAAATTCCTATATTTTTCCTCACTTAATCGCAATGCATCTTCGGATATTTTTCTTTCAATTGCTATAGCAACTTGTTCTGATATATAAGAAAGAACATTTAAATCCTCAATTGTATATCTTACACCTTTTGTATATGATTGCACAGCCAGTACACCTATTGTTTTATTTTCGACTTTCAAAGGTACACCTAACCAGTCAATTGAATCAACGCCAATAAGTTCAACTTCTCCTGAATCCAATAAACTTTTAAATTTTTCAGGAGTAGCAAGTAAAGGAATTCCAGTTCTTATAACATATTCAGTTAAACCCTTACCAAACTTTTTAGGAGGCATAAATTCATCGTATTCATCAATAAAATATGGGAAATTAAGTGTATTTGATTCTTCACTATATAAGGCAATGTAAAAATTCTTGCCGTGCATTAATGTACAGATAATACTATGAATGGATTTAAAAAGTTCATTTAGATTTTTTACTTTATGAGTTTCTTCTGCAATTTTAAAAACAGCATGGTGTAGTTTTTCAAATTTTTTTCTTTTTGTAATATCAATTTGTGTACCCCAAACTCCCAGCAAAAAATTATCTTTAATAACACCAAAAGAATTATTAGAAAAATATATAGTTTGACCATTCCTATCAACTTCTTCCGTCTCAACATCAAGAGCAGTATAATTTTGATTAATAAATTGTAAGAATGTATTAATATTGATTTCATTACTATCGCCATTATGAATTTCAATTAATCTAACACCTGTTATCTCATCAGGACTATTATATCCATACATTTTTGCAAATGCTAAATTACACTCTGAAATATATCCATATTTATAAAATTCTTTTATCTGCTCCCAGGGCTGAATTTTAGTATTTATTGGTTTTTCAAAATTCAGGTAATATATTCCTTCAATACTCTTCTCAACAAAATCATGATATTTAATTAAACTTTCCTGAATATTAAAATAGTCATTATCTATAAGTAATTTATCTTTTGCAAAAATAACAAGCATTTCCTTCTCAAAATTGCATACATAATAAACATTCCCGAAGACTGATATTCTTGAATTATCTTTTTTCTGTAACAAGCCTTTATAATCTAACTTTTTGTTTGTCTTAACATCTTTCAACAATTTTTTGAATTTATTTTCATTTAGATTGAAGTCTATTTCAAAAATTAGCTTACCCTCAATTTCAGATTTAGAATATCCAAGAATATTACATCCGGAAGGGTTAACATAATCTATATTTGAATTGAAATCTGAAATAATAACTATCTCAGGAATGTTGTCTAATAACTCAATTAATAAATTAACTTCGTTGTTATCTTTCATATTAAAATAAATTAGCGATGAAAAAAGTATTTAATTTCAAATTAGATTACTGATTTGAATTCTATTGATGGAGCAAGTGATTAGTATAGATAAGTTGAATAAGAGAATTGAGTTTAATAAAGAAATAAGAATTTCTTTTTTCCTTTTTATATTTATGATGCTTTCTCTTAAAATACCACATAAAATCTCAAAATATAATACAATAAATATCTACTTAAAAAATAATTGAAAAAAAACAATTAAGATATGCAAATTATTAATTGCTAATTATACAATAACCCCCCCACATAATAAATAATCATCAATATAGAATACTGCTGATTGACCGGGGGTTACTGATTTTTTAGGGGTTTTAAGTATGACTTTAATTTCATCTTCACCTATTTGCTCTATTAATGCAGGGGTCCCTAAGTCCTTATATCTGACCTTAACTGATACATCACAATTGCTACTTAAAGTATCTACAGATAGAAAATTAATACAATTTACAAGAAATTCTTTTGTATATAAGTTTTTCTCATCATCAACATAGATTATATTATTTTTCGGATCTATTTTTCTTACATATACAGGCTTCCCCAAAGATAAATTTAATCCTCTTCTTTGACCTATTGTATAAAATGGATATCCTTTATGTTTTCCAACTAATTTATCTTTATAAACTATATCTCCTTCATTGATTTTATTTCCAATTTTCGAAATTAAAAATTTTGGATAATCATTATCGGGTATAAAACATATTTCCTGAGAGTCAGGAATTTTTGCAGATTTTAAATTTAAATCTTTTGCAATTTTTCTTATCTCAACTTTTGTAAAATCTCCCAAAGGAAATACCGATTTTGATAATGCTTCTTGTGATAACACCCAAAGAAAATAGGATTGGTCCTTTAATTTATCTTTAGAAAGAGATACTGTCAATCTGTTATTTTCTAATTTTTTAATTCTTGCATAATGACCTGTTATTAAGAAATCCGCTCCAAGTGATTTTGCTTTATCAAAAAGCAATCCCCATTTAATATATTTGTTACAAATGACACAAGGGTTTGGTGTCCTGCCTGCCAAATATTCTGATATGAAATTATTAATTACTGTATTATTAAATGCTTCAGAAAAATCAAATATATAATGTTTTATTCCTAATTGTTCTGCAACTTTTTGTGCTCTGCTAATTGATTCAGTAGAACAACAACTGATTTTTTCAACTTCAAAGTTTTTGTAATCCCATAATTTTAGTGTAATTCCAATTACATTATAATTATTTTTTTTCATCATATAAGCTGCGATAGAAGAATCTACTCCACCACTCATAGCAACAACGACTGTTTTTCTTTTATCTTTCATATATCTAAATTTTAAATAGTATAGTTATTTTGAATAATAATAACAATTAAATAATATATTATAATTCCAAACCTATCAATAAACATTTAAAACAAGTAAAAACACAAATGTTATTTTAAAAATATATTGAAATATGATTTAATAATTACTATAATAAATTAGAATTAATAATATTTTAAGATGTTCGGTTTAGGTACACAGGAATTAATTTTAATAATAATTGTAATTCTTATATTATTCGGTCCGAAAAAGATACCAGAACTTATGCAAAGTTTAGGAAAAGGGCTCAGAGAATTTAGAAAAGCAAAGGAAGAAATACAAAAAGATATAAACCAAGTAATAAATTCTGACCCAAGCAGTGAAAATAAAGACAAACAATAAGAAATAAACATTTGATTTAATCTCAAAACTTCTTAAAAAATAAAACAAATCAAATAACTTATTCTTTCTAATTTATTCAGTCCAGAATTAATTTTCCATTTTAAAATACGAATTTTGTAAATAAGTTAGTTATATTTTATATATAATACCAAAGAAAGATTGTTTAAAAAATAAATGAGATATTTTTGAAAAAAAGATTTTATTCAAAGCTAAATACATTAAAGAGCTATAATTTAACTTAAAAATAACGAATTCAATAAATTAAGTTTTTATTTTGCTCACAATTTACTAATTTTAATAATATATATAATTACTTTGAGAAAGTTTTTTTCGATAAAAACAAAATATCTTATAATTATTGGGTTAACACTCACCATTTTGATGATAATATCATCTTATCTGGAATATATTCAAAATAGAAAAGAAATATATCACTTAATAAATGACAATGCAACAAGTTTAATTCAAACCATAACAACAGGAAGTGCAAATACAATAATCTCTGATAGAGAATTTGAAGCATTAATTTCGCAACATCTATTAGGTGTAGCAAAAAATGTAGCAAGATTGGATAGCATATTTACACTAAATAATAAATTATTAAAAGATATTGCAGAAGAAAACGATGTATATAGAATAAATATATTCAATAAAAAAGGTGAAAAGATACTATCAAATGTTAAAGATACTGTTCATTCAGGACTAAAGCCAAAATATTCACCAAAAGATTTTATCAGGCCAATTTTAGAAGGGAAAGAAGAGGCAATAATTATTGGTGTTAAAGAATCACGGTTTGAAGAAGGAGAAAGGTATGCTGTCGCAATTAAAAGACCGAAAAATAAAGGGGGTGCAATAGTTGTAAATCTGGATGCAGAACTTTTAAAAGAATTTCAGGAAAAAACAGGATTTGGTAAAATGATTCAAGATATTGGAAATAAAGAAGAAGTAAAGTACATAATTTTACAAGATGAAGAAGGAATAATTGCTGCTGACAAAGAGATTAAAGATTTTAAAAACATTAGTCAAGATGAATTTCTGAAAAATGCATACCAGGATACAACTACAAGAACAAGGGAAATATATTATGAAGGAAACCGTATTTTTGAAGTTGTAAGAAAATTTCAAATAGAGAATGAAACAATCGGTATTTTTCGCATAGGATTAAAATTAGATGAAATCGATTCCCTCGAATCAAGACTAATCAGAAGAAGCGTTATTATAACAATCATTATAATTGTTCTATCAATTATTTCAATAGCAATCATTATTTCTAATCAAAATTACAATTTACTTTCCTATGAATATAAAAAGATGCAAGCTTTCACCAGCTCAATCCTTGAAAATATGACGCTATCTGTAATATCTATAGATAATGACGACAAAATTATTATTTTCAATAAATACAGTGAAAAGATATTTAATATTAAAGCACAGGAAATAATCGGGAAGCATTACGAAAAAGTTTTAAAACAATATTCAAAAGAACTTTATGAAATAATTTATGATAAAGTTGAATATACAGATAAGGAAATAATTATAGAGGTACCGGAACAAGGCAAAAAGACATTATTAATAAATTCTACCAAGATATTTGATGAAAAAAAATCCCTATATACTTTTACAATAGTAAGTCGAGATATAACAGAATTTAAAATATTACAGGAGCAATCCCTTCGAAATGAGAAACTTATTACAATGGGTGAATTAGCATCAGCAGTTGCTCATGAAGTAAGAAATCCTTTAAATTCAATTCATATGATTGCGCAGCGATTTGAAAAAGCGGGTGAATTGATAAAAATCAATTCAGAAGAATATAATAAATTAATCAAAGTATTAAAATCAGAATCAGAAAGAGTAAACAATATAATAAAAGAATTTTTAAAATTTTCCCGACCAAAGGAACCAGAAATACAGCAAATTAAAATCTCTGATTTCCTTAACGAAATAAAAAACTTGATTGATATTTTAGTGCAAGGTAAAAACATTAAAATAGAAATTAATCAAAAAAACGATACTACAATAAGTGTGGATCCTGAATTATTTAAACAAGTATTTAATAACCTTGCAATCAATTCAATTGATTCAATAAAAGGAGAAGGTAAAATCACAATAAATTTTTATACAAAAAATAATAGAAAAATTTTCGAATTTATTGATACTGGAACAGGTATCCCTGAGGAAATAAAGAATAAGATATTTTATCCATACTTTACTACTAAAAAAACAGGGTCTGGACTTGGCTTGAGCATAGTGCAACAAATTGTTACTCAACATAATGGAATAATAAATATAGAAAGTAAAATTAATCAAGGAACTAAATTCATAATTGAATTAATATGAAAAATAAAATCTCAATCTTAGTTGTAGATGATGAAGCCCCACAAAGAATCACTCTATCCGGGCACTTAAAAAATATTGGTTATTTAGTTTACGAAGCGGAATCTGCTGATAGAGCAATCAATATTATAAATAGTAATACTATAGACATAGTTTTAAGTGATTTTCAAATGCCGGATAAAACAGGGCTCGAGTTATTTAAAGCTATAAAGAAAATAAATCCTGAAATTTATTTTATTTTATTTACAGCTTACGGAACTGTAGAAACCGCTGTTGAAATAATGAAAGAAGGGGCATTTGATTTTATAACAAAACCTATAAATCTTGATGAATTAGAAATAATATTAAAAAGAATTGTTGAAAGGAAAACTTTAATTTCTGAAAATGAAAAATTAAGAAACATATTAGAGGAAAAATATAATCTTCCTAATCTAATTGCATTTTCTAAAAAAATGCAAGAAATTGTAAATTTAGCTGGAAGAGTTGCTCAAAGTAAAGCTACTATACTTATAAGAGGTGAAAGTGGGAGCGGGAAAGAAGTACTTGCAAAAGCTATTCATTTCACAAGTCAGAGAAAAGACCAACCATTTATAGCTGTAAATTGTGCAGCTTTAAATGAAAATCTACTTGAAAGCGAAATGTTTGGTCATGAGAAGGGAGCTTTTACAGGGGCTGATAGACAAAAATTAGGAAGGTTTGAATTAGCAGATAAAGGAACATTGTTTTTAGATGAAGTAGGTGATTTACCATTACAGACTCAAGTTAAATTACTACGAGTCCTGCAAGAAGGACAATTTGAAAGAGTTGGTGGAACACAAACGATACATACAGATGTCAGGATTATCTCAGCTACAAATAAAAATATTGAAGAACTTATAAATGAAGGGAAATTCAGAGAAGATTTATATTATCGTTTGAATGTTATAACCATTCACATACCACCTTTAAGAGAAAGAAAAGAAGATATATTACCATTGATTGATTATTTTCTTAATAAATATATTCAGGAAACAAACAGAAGTAAAGTAGAATTTTCAAAAGAAGCAATCGATTTACTTTTGAAATACAACTACCCTGGTAATGTTAGAGAACTTGAAAATATAATACATCACTCGCTTGTATTATCAAGGGGAGAATTAATAACTACTGAAGATTTGCCTTCAAATGTAAAACAGATGCAAAAAGAAAAAGTTGATTTTATAGATGATGAAAATATGAGTTTTACAGAAAGAGTAGAAAACTTTGAAAAAAAATTAATATTTGATGCATTAAAAGAAACAGGTGGGAATCAATCAAAAGCAGCAAGAAAACTCGGCATTTCTGAACGAAATTTAAGATATAGACTTGAAAAATGGGGGTTAAAAAAGTAAAAAATAAGGTATGATTATTGCTACTTGTAATTTAATGAAGAAAATAATTCTAAATATTTTATTTATTACTGTAATAATTTTCTTTAGTTGCAAAGAAGAAAATAAAGTTGAAATAAGTAAAAATGACACATTATCTAATGCACCTAAAGACCAAAAAGAAATCGTAAAAGATACACAAACAAATAACTCTATACCTGACTATGTACCGCCTAAAAAAAAGGGGGGGAATAAATATTGGTATTACAATAAAAACAGAAAATTAATGAATGATAGCAACTGTTCCTTTGGAAAAGGTATGCGCCACAGACATAGACATAGATGGGGTTGGGGAAGAAATCAGCAAAATTAATATTTTATCATTCTTTCTTCTTTAATCCAAAATATATAGCATCCCTATTACAAAGATTCAAACAATCCCCACAAAGATGACAATCCGCTCTTATAATTTTATCTTTCATAATATAACCAATTGCTGGGCACGGTGCTTTTTGTTCACAAACCCCACACTGATTACACTTATTTTTGCTTATTCTAACTTTTAAGAAAGAAAATTGTTCGAGTATCCAGCTATATAAACCAAAAGGACAAATTAAATAACAGAAAGGTCTAAATAAAAAAATACTCATTACAAGCATAATAATAATAAATAATAAAAAGAAGAAAAGTTCAAGAAAAGGTAAATTGAAGTCCCAATGTATTAAGTCAAACAAATTAATAAAATTATATAAAGAAATACCTGCTAATACGAAAACCAACAGAAATGATATGAACAAAAGAATTCTTACTGAATTCGTAATTACAAATTTTAGTTTTAATTTCTTTATTCCCGGGATTCTGTAAAAAAGTTCTTGAAGAGCACCTATCGGACATACCAAACCACAAAATCCTTTTGTTGAAACTAAACTTAATACCCCAATAACTGTTAAAGTTGCAAAAAATTGAGGTCTAAGACCAATTGTAAATATTTTCGTAGATGCACAAACAGGGCTTGGAGAAATATATATGGCAGAAACAAAATATGCTATAACCCCATAAAATAAGAATGTAAATAACAAAAGAGGAATACGAAATTTAAGTGACATTCGTTTATTCCATATAATATACAAACCAATGATAAAAATTATAATTATTGTTAGATAACGATAATCCAATAAAAAATCTAAAAATGTCTTGCTTTGATTCTTCCCAATTCCATCCTGCGCAATAACAAAAACAGGATATAAAGATATAATAAATGTGTAAAAAAACTTTTTAAATAGTTTCATAATTTTTTTATTTATTTATTGGCAAATATTATGCCAAAAATATAAATTAAAAAAATTAAAAAATATATTCATAAATAATTAAAGTTCGTCAAATTCAGTTACTCATTGGATTTTTTTTGAGTATTTATTTTTATAGTTTTGTATAAATTTTTAAGAAATTAAATAAAAAATATGAATATGAAACAAAAAATTTATTTATTTTTTTTATTAATCTTAATTATTGGTTTTTCAATTAATTCTAAAGCTCAGGTAGATATCGATTCAACTGAAATTCAATGGACTGTTCCCGAACTTTTTGATTTTCACGAAGTGATATATCAAATTTGGCACGAAGCATATCCTTCAAAAGATGTAGATAAATTAAAAAGCCTGATTCCTGAGATTAGAACTCACATTGATAAAATTAATAATGCAAAACTTCCAGGGATAGTCCAAGATAAGAAAGAAAAATGGGAGGAAGGACTTAAAAAACTAAATAATTCCGCAGAAGAATATTACAGAGCAGCAGAGGGAAGCGATAATAATGCATTACTGGATGCAGCAGAAAAACTACATGCAGATTTTGAAATGATGGTAAGAATAATTAAACCCATTATGAAAGAAGTAGATGATTATCATAAAGTGTTATATATTATTTATCATAAAATTATTCCTTATGAAAAATTTTCTGAATTAGAACCATTAATTGACGAATTAATTATCAGGGCGGAAGCTATTCCAAATGGGAAACTATCCAAAAGGATAGAAGGTAAAAAGGATGAATTCTTTTCAGTTGTTAATGAATTAATTGAAGCTACAAAAGCTGTAAAGGAAGTTCTTAAAACAAACGACCCGGAAAAAATTAAATCTGCTGTAGAAGTAATGCATACAAAATATCAGAAACTTGAAAATTTATTTAATTAATCAACAAAGGGTTAAAAAAATGAAAAAATATATTTTTATCTCATTATTACTATTAATAACTTCAACGTTATCATCGCAATCCATTGTCGTCAATGAATATTTTAATGGATTTGTTCAGAAGCGAGAATTCGTTGAATTACTTGTCACTCAAAACAATCTTGATTTAAGAGGTATGCAAATCAGGGATTTTTCTTCCGGAGGTTCACCGCAAAACCCACTGTTTTTCTCGTACAATCCTTACTGGGATAATTTGCCAAGTGGATTGCTTATATTAATAACTCTTGATACCTCACTGTTTATACAGGATACCAATAAATCTGATTTTTCAATTTGCTTAAAATTCAATTCCCAGGATACAACATATATCAGAGGAACTATATTTAACATTGCAAATGCATCAGACGCTGTTCAAATAAGAACCGTTGATACAACTCATGTCCATGGATTATCTCATGGAACAGCAAATCAAAATTCGCTCCCAATGCCAAAAGCACATTACAGTGGTGCACTTTCAGGAGGTGTACTTGTCGGTGGTGCATCATTACATTTTACTAAACCGACTATTATGACACTATCAGATTTTGCTAATAATAATAATCTTGCTGTTGATACAACTTATGGAGGGACACCAGGTTTACCTAATGATAGTGCGGGCAACTTACAGTATATATTATTATTAAGACAATCCTCAGGTATAATAAAGAACTCATCTTTGGCTGAAAACTTTCAGCTCTATCAAAATTATCCAAATCCCTTCAATCCTAATACAAATATAAAGTTCTCAATACCTGAAACTGGTTTGGTATCTTTAAAATTATATGACATTCTTGGAAAAGAAATATATAATTTATATGAAGGAAATTTAAGTCCGGGAATCTATTCTATTAACTTCAATGCAAGTAATTTAATTTCAGGTACATACTTCTACCAATTGAAATTTATAAATCAAAAAGGATTCTTACTTTCAGATGTAAAAAAACTTGTATTGATAAAGTAGAGCTATATAAAACAATATTTAGCAAAGCCACAGTATTAATAATAATTTATACTGTGGTTTTTTGTAATAAAGCGAAATTTATTGAGCAGATTTATTTAATTTAAAAGAGAATTTATAATTTTCTTTTATTGAATAATAGAAACCAATAATTAAAATTCCCATAAAGGTAAGAAGGTGACTAATTGTAGCATAAGCCATTGCGGTCTCACTCATAACCCCATATATAACAACGAAAGTAGTTTTAACAAAGAAATGATAAGAACCAGCAGAATTACCAGGCAGTGGTATAGTTTGTGCGAAGGCAGTTAAAGTTAAAACAACATTTGCATCAAGGAAGTTAAGACTTTTCATAGTTGGGTCACTAAAAGCATTAATAAAAAGGTAAGTTGAGAATGCATAATCAAGCCACAAAAGTACGGTTAATAAAAATATTTTAAAATAGTTCTCTTTATATTTAATAAAAGAAAAAGAATTTAACAGTGAAAGTAATGCTTTTTGAAATTTTTCTCTATATTTTTTAGGGAGTAATCGAGATGCAAATTTTTCAAGAAAGTATTCAGTCTTTTCTATATTAATCAGTAAAATTACAGCAATTATAACAAGAAATAACAGTCCTAAAGAAAAAAACAAAGAAATATTCTCAATATCGTATTTCCCAAATGCTTCCTGAATTTTATTTCTGTAAAAGAAAAGACACAATCCAAACACAAAGAACATAGATAGCATATCAAAAATTCTTTCAACCACAATAGTCCCAAGTGTAAATGCTTTTGAAATCCCCTCTTTCTGTGCAAGTAAGAAAGGTCTTGAAACTTCTCCACCGCGTGGAATTATTGCATTTACAAAATATCCTATCATAACCCCTGAAAATAAATCACCAAATTTTATATTTTTCTTCTCAGGATATAGGAAATACCTCCAGCGTTCAGCTCTGATAAGACTACCAATAACAAGACCTACAAACATTCCAAGTACTGCAAGTATATAATTTGTTTTTAAAAGTTCTTCAATTAACTTATTAAAATCAATATCCTTAAAAGCAAGATACAAAAAGAAAATAAGTAATCCACTAACAATGAAAAATTTTAATATTTGTTTAATTTTTTTAACCAAAGATATAAAAGAATTATCTTAAATCAATCACTTCAACACCTTCAGGAGGAGTAAATTTAAATTCAGAAGAACTTAAACCTGGGTTTAAGACAATAGATTTTAATGTATATGTTTTTGTTGATTCCGAAGTAGTAATTGTGATTTTTCTAATAAAATATTCAGCCTGATCTACCCATATTTTTGCGGATTTAATATTTCCTTTGTTTCTTGGTGTAAGTTTCAATACATAACAATCTTTTTTGTTTACTTTTTCATCCCCTATATAATCAGAATAGAAATTTTCAGGATAATTAAATAAAAATTTATTAGGTGAAAAAGTGCTACCATCATCTTTATAGTTATCTATCACAACTTGTTTTTTAGACGGAGAATAAGACCAGGAAGTAACACCATCAGTAACAAGTATGTAACTTTTAGTTTTAATCTTGTATTTATTTTCCTTCTGGATCATTATAGTACCGCTTGAGGATGAAGATTTGCCTCCTGAAAATTTCTCAGTCATAGAGAATTCCGCTTTAGCATCTTTCAAATCCTTATAATTATCCTGCACTTTTTTAATTATTTCCTGGGCATCCTGAGAAAAAATCACAGAATTAAAAAATGCAATAAAAATTAATGATAAAAATATAATTTTGTTCATAGTTAAAGTTTTTTTATTCATTAAATTTTGGTGGTTTCCAGCCAGTTCTTTTATAAGAAGTTAATTCAAGAGTAACAGAACCAAGTATTATATTAAATCTTGCTTTCAGTGGTATCCTTTCATCATCATCTGAAAGCCAACCTTCGAATTCTCCTGTTAACCCAAGCACTCCAATAAAATCAGCCTTTCCATCTATTTTAATTGCTGCCATATCGTAATCAACTAAATCTATTGACACAGCATCTCTATTATAATTAAATGAATAGGCAATGAATGACTGTTTTTCATTAATATATATATTTACTTTTTTTGACCTATCTTTTTTATATGAATTAATCCTTGCAAAATAAACAATCGATAACCCATCCTGGAATTCCATTCCTTTTTCAAAGAGTTCTGTTTTATCAACTTCTAAAATTTTATCTCTTCCATTATCTTTATACCTTTTCACTCTAATAAAGCCAGTATCATTATCAGAAGAATAATCAAATTCATAATCAGTCCGAATAATCACTCTTTCACCGGAATTATCATCTTTAAACTCTGATGAGTGAAACTTTTCCGATAATATTTTTCCTTTTTCTTCCCTCATCACAGATTCAAAAATATACCTCACCGATAGAAACGGGATTCCTTCATAACTTTTCATCTCAGCTTTAGCTGTGAAATACTTCTTATTATTCTCATAAAATGTAGAATTCAGGTTAAACTTAACTTCACCAAGTTTAATAAAACCAAACGAAACTGTATATACAAGTTCTTCACCAACCTGCAGAATTTTACTTTGAGAATATGTAGTCGCTGCAGTAGCTAATAAAATACACAATATAACCCTGAAGCAAAACTTCATATTATCTTATTTCAATCTATTCAGAAAATCTTTTTCAGTAACAAAAAGTTCTAAAGCTTTTAAAAATTGCTCATCATCAGATACAAAAACAGCATACGCTCCTTCATTACCCCAGATATCCCTTGCGATCTGAAACTTAATCGAAGTTATAATAAATTTTTTATCCCGTTCAAATTGTTCCTGATTAAATTTAACATTTCTACTTTCAGCAAATGAAATTAAATCTTTTAACATTGCATCAGAAACAATAAAATCCTTCCTGAAAGAATTGTAATCTTTATAAGTATTTTCTATGCTTTTTCGCATAGACTTCATATAATTTTCAGTGTACTCATAAATAAGATTCAGTCGTCTTAAAGATACTGTGTACTCACTTAATGTATCAAGTTTTACTATATAATCCGGGGTAATACCTCCACCACCTAATACAATCCTACCGCCAGCAGTTTTATACTGTGGACGAGTGGTATCTGCAACATTCTTCGCTTCATCGTCAATATTTTTATATTTGCCGTGTTCATAGGGCTTTTGTATTAATCTACCGGAAGGAGTATAATATTTAGAGGTTGTAATTCGGACTGCTGAACCATCAAAAATATCAAATTGTCTCTGTACCAACCCTTTACCAAAAGTTGTTTCTCCGACGATTAATCCCCTATCCCAATCCTGAATAGCTCCGGAAACTATTTCACTTGCCGATGCAGAACCACCATTAACGAGGATAATTAAGGGGATGTCTGTATATTTTCCACCGGAAGAATTATATACATCGTTAAACATAGAAAGTCTTCCCTGAGTATAAACAATTTTTCTCCCGGCAGGAATAAACTCACTTGCTACTTTAAATGCCTGCTCAAGATATCCACCCGGATTACCTCTCAAATCAAGAATTAGTTTCCCCATCCCCTGACTTTTCAATTTGCTCAAAGCATCAGTAAATTCTTTATAAGTTGTAGCTGAGAAACGGGAAACTTTTATATAACCAATATCATCTTCATACATAAAAGATGCATCAACACTGTAAAGAGGTATTTTATCTCTTGTTATAACAAATTCAAGTGGTTCTGTCATCCCTGCTCTAATTATTGTAACAGTAACTTTTGTTCCTTTTTTCCCTCGTAATTTTTTGGGCACATCTTCTCTTGATATTTTTATAGCAGATACGCCATCAATCTTAACTATTTTATCCCCTGCTAAAATTCCAAGTTTATCTGAAGGACCACCACTAATTGGTGTTATAACAGTTAGAGTATCGTTTATAATATCAAATTCAATTCCAATTCCTTCAAAGCTACCCTGAAAATCTTCATTTACTCTCTTCAACTGCTCCGGATCAATATAGACAGAATGAGGGTCTAATTCTTGCAGGAGTGAATTTATTGCGACTTCCGTTAATTTTTGAGAATCAACAGTGTCAACATAATACTGAGACACTAAGCTTAAAACTTCAGCATATTTTTTAACCTGTTCTCCAATCTTATCATCAGAAATCGCATCCTGAATCTTCATTCCTATAATAATACCAATCGCAAGAACAAGAAATGCAATTAGGTATAAATATTTCTTTTTATTCATTTTTATAACAAAAAATTATTTTAATAAAATATAATATAATTTCTTATACATTTTAATCAAACTTATACGCAAATAAGTTCCTTCTGTATAAACTTTATCTAAAAAATATATACCAAATTACAAAAAATGCAGGAATTAAAATAGGAAGAGAGTATTTATAAATATAAGTGAAAAATGCCGGCATTTTCACACCCTTATTCTCAGCAATAGATTTTACCATAAAATTTGGTCCATTTCCAATATATGTCATTGCCCCGAAAAATACAGAAGATACAGAAATAGAGATAACATAAATTTTGAATTTATCAAGGAATAATAAAACTTCATTAGGATTATAGATATTAAAATGTTCCAGTCCCATAGCCATAGTTAAAAAATTCAGGTAAGTTGGAGCATTGTCAAGAAAACTTGTTAGAAATCCAGCAACCCAATAAAATTCGCCAGGTGATTGAATATTAAGCTCTTCGGCATTTTTACTGAGATAACTTAAAACCGGCATCATAGTCATAAAAATTCCAATGAAAAGAAGAGCTACTTCTTTTATTGGCTCAAAATTAAACTTATTTTTTCTATGAACCTCACGAGGTGTTAATCTATAAGAAGCAACAGCACAGAAAATCATAAGAGCCTCTCTAACAAATATGGGCTTTGTAATAAAAACAGAAGCAATAATAATTAAGAGAAAAATTATATTATATAATCCCCTAAATTCAAATTCTTCCCCTTTTTCCTCAATTCTCGATCGTGCGTCTCTACGCAATTTTTCGTAATTATATTTATCAATAATATAAAAGATTAAAAGTATATACAGTAATGTAAAAAACCAAATATAATAAAGATTACCTATTATCCAAAAGAAAGGTACACCTTTTAAATATCCAAGAAATAAAGGAGGGTCTCCGATTGGTGTAAGTGCACCACCAGTATTACAAACTGTGAAAATAAAAAACACTATATGATAAGGTTTTAATCTGTTCTTATTTGAATTCATATAAGGTCTTATCAATAGCATAGCAGCACCAGTTGTTCCAAAAAAATTGGCAATCACAGAACCAATAAAAAGTGTAAGTGTATTTTTGAAAGGTGTAGCTTTTCCTTTAATTACAAAATATATTCCGCCAGATACGGTGTACAAAGAACCAAGCAGACAAATAAAACTAATATATTCCTCTGCTGTTTTGATTACCTCATCGTTTTTTTTCAGAACAATTAAATAAAACAACGCCATAAATAGAGCAAGCAAAATGGAGAATTTTCCATAATGTTTATGCCACCAGGCGGGTGCTAAAAATGGCATAACAGCAATTGACAATAAAAGCACTATAAACGGAATGAATAAAAGAAATTCCAAGTTTTACTCCGATATTATTTTTCTTTGGGTATATCTATTTGAATCCTGCTTTTTGCAGATTCAAAATTTTCAACTAACTTTTTAACGCTTGCCTCTGATATCTTTAGAAAGGTGTTTGGATAGACACCAATCCAAAATATAAATACAAGGATTGGTATTAAAGATAAATATTCAAGTTTAGATAAATCTTTTAAATTTTTATTTTCTTCCTTAAGAATAGGACCAAGCATAACTCTTTGATATAACCATAAAAGATAAACAGCAGATAATACTATACCAACAGATGCAATAATTGCATAAATATTATTATTAAGATTTAAAGAGGTAAAAGCTCCAATAAGAATTAAAAATTCTCCAATAAAACCATTTAATCCTGGTAAACCAATTGATGATAAAGATACAATCAAAAATATTGCTGCTAATGAAGGCATAACTTTTCTTATTCCTCCAAATTCAGAAATTAATTTCGTGTGCCTTCTTTCATAAATAATCCCAACGATTAAAAACAGAGCACCAGTAGATAATCCATGATTGATCATTTGTATAACACTACCCTGCAACCCCTCCTGATTTACAGCTAAAATACCAAGGACAACAAAACCAAGATGACTCACAGAAGAATAAGCAATTAATTTTTTCATATCAGTTTGGACAATACAAAGTAGAGCTCCATAAATTATACCAATAATAGCAAGTATTGATAAAATATTACTAAAATATTCGAAAGCAGCGGGAAAGAGACCGAGTGAAAATCTTATCAACCCGTAAGTTCCCATTTTTAACAGTATAGCAGCAAGTATTACACTTCCAGCTGTAGGTGCTTGAACATGTGCATCAGGTAACCATGTATGAAATGGGAAAAGTGGTACTTTAATAAGAAATCCAAGAGTGAAGAAGATAAAAAGTATAATTTGCTTGTTGATTGGTTGTACACAAGATACCTTAGCTAACTCAACAAAATCACTGGTAAATACTCCATACAATGGGGATGCCATAAAACCGAGCCATAAAATTCCTATAAGTAATAAAACACTTCCAAGCATAGTATAAATAAAGAATTTTAATGTAGCATAAATTCTATCTTCACCGCCCCATAAACCAATTATAAAATACATAGGAATTAAAATAAATTCCCAGAATACATAAAAGAGTATTAAATCAAGAGAACAAAAAACCCCAATCAATGCACCTTCAAGTAAAAGCAATAAAAAGTAATATTCCTTAATACGATTTTTTATAGTATTCCAGGATGCAAAGATACATAATGGAAAAAGGAAAGTTGTTAGCATAATCAATAAGACTGAAATTCCATCTACTCCAAGATAATAATTAGATCTTATTGATTTTATCCATTGTACTTTTTCAACAAACTGAAAATCAGTAATCTCTGTTCTAAAATTAAGAAAAAGATATATTGAAATTAGAAAGGTTAAAAGAGAAATTGTAATAGCATAAGTTTTTATTAACAGATTATTTTCCTTATGGAAAAAAAGAATTGGAATAGACAAAATAATCGGAAAGAATATTAATATACTTAAAATATTAGATTCCAATTTTATCCTTTCATTCTTAAACCTTTTTCTTCATTGATAAAAATCCAACCAACAATTTTCCCGATGTTTATATCCTTAAAATTATCCCAATATTCCTTAGAAAAAACTATCTTAGAACTATACATACAATCAAATTCCTCTTCTGTTTGATTTTTAATATTAATAAATCTTTCTCTCCAAATCTTACAGTTTTCAACTCTTAAATCGACCCAACCATCATAAGCCCAGCGATTTATTCTATTTAGGTTAATATCAAAACTTTTTGAAGTGGAATTTGAAGGTATAATAACTTCAGGTCCTCTTAATAAAGATTTTCCGTCTGATAATAAAATAGGAACACCTATGGAAACAATTTCATTTCTGATTCTGGAATTTTTTAAAATAATATCATTTAATTTCTTAGATATAGATTTTGGATTATCTTTAATTACATTATCGAAATTTTTATATATCAACTTTATTAAATGACATTCATAAAGCAATTTTGATAGTCTTGGTGGCCCTAACATTTCAAAAGCGACCGAGTAAGTTTTATGCTTCTTCTCAAGTTCAGCTAACTTTTCTACTGCATAATGTTGCATAAATCCAGCTCTGTATGTTGGTTCCATTACTGAAGAATCAAGCGCACTAATAACATCAGTGCCAGTATTTCCACCTTGTAATTCCAAAAATACATTTTCTGCAATTTCTTCAGGAGTTACAAATTCCATCTGTCCTTTAGTTGTAATTGCTTCAAATTCACCACGAGAAAATATACCATTTTCACCTGTATCAATGAATGGGGTTTTTAAGGTTCCTATTTTTTTGTATTCTTTTTGAGATTTTAATTCAAACTTTCCTTTAAGTAAAATTTTATCCTCTGGTTTTACATCATATATATACATAGGAGAATTCCTTTTTCGTATTTCTCCGAATTTAATTTTCTTCCATGCAATAGCAGCAGTAGGTTTTATTTCCTTAATTTTAGGTCCGCCCGGGGTACGAGCCATAAGGAAAAGTAACAAGGTATGAGCTCCAGCAACAGACGATTTACTCAATAAAACCCGAGAAGGTTTTTCTTCACTATGCGTAAACGGAATATTTAAGCCCATACCACCAGTTCCACTTGTTCCAATCTTAAAATAAAACTTTGTCCTGAACTTCAACATTGAATTATATAAAATCTGAATATGCCTAATTAATTGCGGCACATAAGAAAAACAAATTAATTTTTCTGATGCTGTTAGAAGTAAATCATAATCTTTATCTTTAGAGTTTGCAATTTTTAACACATCAAAGTATGCTTTATAAATATTCTGGTAAGCAATAGATGTTGCGGTATTAATACAGTCAATAATGATATCAGGTTTAAATTTCTCAAGAAGTTTATATATACAGGACTCTTTTAAAATTCTTTCATCTAATTCATAAACAATATCTTCAATGGTTTTTCTCCTTTTAACAGGATCATTAATTATATTATCACGATTTAAATCTTTATATTCATACCTTGTAAAGATATTACCCCAGAAAGGAATAAAAACATTTTTAACCTTAAACTCCTGACTTAAAACTTTACATATTTCCTCAGCTTCATTTTTATGTAATGAAGTTAAAACAACCTTCGAAGGTTTTCCCTCCATAATCTTCCTTGCTATTGCAGAACCGACTAATCCCCACCCGCCTAAAATTAAAATAGTTTTATTTTTAATGTCCATAAGTTTTCTAATTATAATTTTATAAAATTAATATAAATATAAAAATGGTTTCCAGTCATCCAATACTTTTCCTGCAGAACTTTTAATAAATGTAATATGAGATGGTCTCTTAGGTTTTGATATTAAAACCATACCCGCTTCTTCCGGTGTTCTATCTCCTTTTTTATTATTACATCTTAAACACGCTGTTACTAAATTTTCCCAAGAATCTTCACCACCCCTTGATTTTGGAATAATATGGTCTAAAGTTAAATTATTAGTAGAACCACAATACTGACACCTGTGATTGTCTCTTTTTAAAACATTCTTTCTTGATAATATGATTTTCTTATATGGAACTTTAACAAAATAACCCAATCTCACGATACTCGGGCAATCAAAAGAACAGAATATAGAATTAATTTTTTTTTCATTAACTTTACTTATAATCTCAACCTTTCCTAAATATGCTAAAATTAGAGCTCTTTTAACATTGCATAAAGTCAACGGTTCATAATTTTGGTTCAAAACCAGTACTTTACCGTTTAGTAAGTTTAGGTTTCTATTCCTTACTTTTGTTTCTAAGTTGTGGAAGATGTACCTCCTTTGATTTAAATTATTTTATCTTAAAAAATATAAATATTTCAACGAATAATCAATTAAATAATTATCGAAATTTTCATTGTATTACTTAATTCATCTAAATATCACCTAAATATAATTAACAATTGTTATTTCTTGTTAATAAAGTTTTAAGTACATAAAGATTAAAGTTGGATCTTTAAGATTTTTAAATAAATAATAAAGTAATATCTTTATTTACTAAATATAAAGTGACATATCAGTTTTAGTTTTTTATACATTATTTAAAAAATATTATATGTAATTTTATTTCGATGAAATATTATTTACCTGTGAATTTATATCCACTCAAATGAAAAAATTTTAAAAATAGACAGTCATTTTGAACTCCGAACAATCACAAAATATTGCATTAATTGAATTTTCAGAAAGGCAACACGATATAATATATCCACAAATATTATTGTTAAACAATCTTTTTGAAAATGTTTTTTTGTGGATAAACATCAAAACAGCTCTTGATGAAAGTTTAATAGAAGGAAATGTATGTATTCAAAAAGTAGATTTTTATAATCGTAAAATTCGATTAAAGTTTATCAGGAATTTTTATAATATTTTAAAGAAATACAACATTAATACAGTAATACTAAACAATGCACAAGGGATATATGCAAGAGATTTTATTTTAAAATTTCTTTTAAGAAAAATTAATATTTTTGGAATACTACACGATACCGATAAACTAAAAAATAGTTTTACTCAGAAACTGATTTCATTAAAAATAAAAAAATATTTTGTACTTAATGATTTCGTAAAGGATTATTGCAATAAAAATTTCAATAATTATAAAATAGAATCGATATACCCATGTTTTATTAACAAGAAAATAAGAGAATTACTTAATGAAGATTTCGTTAAGTCAGATATAATTACAATATGCATACCGGGAGAAATAGACCAGAACCGCAGAGATTATAAATTTTTATTGAATATAATTTCTAAGAACGAAATACCGGAAAATATTAAGTTTATTTTGTTAGGAACTGCAGTAGATGATAAAGGATTTGAAATTATAAATTATATTAAGAGAAACAATCTTGAAAATAAAATAAAAACTTTTAGCGAATTCATACCAGAAAAGTTATATTACAAAACAATTTTTCAAAGTGATATCATAGCAACTCTTATACATCCTGGTTTAAAGTATTATATATCGTACAAAGAAGCAAAAATTTCAGGGGCGTACTTATCAGCACTATCCTTTAAAAAACCATTATTATTGTACGAAGACTTTAATAAAATAGAGGATTTTAAAGATGTTTCTTTTTTTTACAACAAAAACAATTTTATTGATATAATCAATCAGATAGCCAAAAGTAAAGAAATTATATCAATAAAAGAAAAAGCATATTCAAAATTACATAAATTGGATTTGAATTATCAAATTATGAATTTAAAACGAGCACTAAATTGTTAAATTAACCCCACCATTAAAATAATTGAATTTTGTATATTGATTTAAAAAATTGTATTAATAAATATAACTTTATCCTTGTAGAAATTTATTTAATAATAACTAATTTTCTTATCTGCGAAAAAATTAAATCTTTTTTGTCAGAACTATATATTTTCATCTGATAAAAATAAATACCACTTGGCAAGTCCTTTGCATTGAAATTTATATTATATTCTCCAGGCTCTTTTTCTTTACTAATTAATGTTACTACTTCTTTTCCAACAATATCATAAATCTTTAAAGTTATATAAGCTTTACTATGCAACTGATATTTTATTATAGTGGATTGATTAAACGGATTGGGATAATTTTGATGTAAAAAATATTTTTGCGGAATACTTTTATTATTAATATCAACATCTGTATATAATCCTATCCCAAAGGGTTTTGTATTCATAGCAGTATATGTTTGAGAAGAATTTATTATATAGACTGTATATCTTATATAACAATTTGCTGAAGAAATACCAGAAGGAATAGACCACTGATATGTTCCATTATTTTTAACACTATCAGCAATTAATGTAAATGGACCATTTGGACCATTAGTTGATAACTCCAGTTTAACTCTCGAATCTAAATTTGAAGGGGCAGAACTATTCCATTTAATAAACCTTAAACAACCCGGCTTAAAATATTCATATCCTTTTGGGAAAATAGGTTTGATTGATAATGTTGTATATGGAGTTGTTTCTTTAAAAAATCTCAGCATATTTTTATAGTTAAACAAACTTACCTGATGTGCTGTTTGTAAAGCAATATCTGCAAAACCATTTCTATCAGCATCCGCAATAGCAATACCAGAATAGTTGCCGGGAGTTGGTACTGTGAAACTTGCAACCTGAACCCAGTTTGTTCCTCCATTACCTTTCCATACTGTAATTGTAGCAGCTCCATATAGAACTAAATCACAAAAGTCATCAGAATCCATATCATATAAAACTGCTGCTTTATAATTACTAGATGCTGGCAGATTTGCAGAAAGATTTATGTATTGTAATGCAACTCTATCAAATTTCCAGATATTTACAGTACCACCAGAACCAATAAAACCTACGTCCATTGCCCCATCATTATCAACATCACCGAGAGTAGCTCCGGGATTACCTGTTGAAATTGGCGATGGTAAATTATATTGTGCCTGTGTAAATCCACCATTACCATCTCCAAAATAAACGGTTCCGTACTGGTACGATGCGACTAAATCAAGATTACCGTCCTTATTTATATCACCAAAAGAAAATTCCATATTTGAATTACCACCATTTGCTGCGAATGTTTGACGCCACACACCGGTACCTAAATTTTTATAGACTCTTATTCCATTACAACAACCAAAAGAAATAGAACCTAAATCAAGTAAACCATCATTATCAACATCACCAAAATCAGAAGTGAACATACCCCAAGTTTCACCATTCATAGCAAGGCTATCATCGTATGGAACCCAATTCATACCAGAGCCATCTCCCAAAGCAACTTCAAGAATTTGATCGCCAAAATCATTACTGGAATAATTATGATGCATACCATAACCAATATCTTGTTTTCCATCATTATTAACATCACCAACAGCAATACCACCATAACCAAGATAACCCGTTTGATAATGGCTCCAATTCATACCAGTTCCATTACCGAACCAAACCATAACTCCCTGCTCCTGAGAATTTATAAGAGGATTTCCATGATCCCCAATTGAAATTATATCGAGAAATCCATCACTATTTACATCTGCAAATTCTAATTCTGTTCTCCCACTTTCTAAATTTATAGTTTGTAATCCAGAAGAAGATTCTATATATGTTAAGTTGTTTGATCTATCAACTTCAGTAAAATTATTGGAGTATAATATAAAACCTCCCAGAAAGAAAATAATTATAATAATAAAAACCTGATTTTTCATGAATAAAACCACTTAATAATATTAAGAGCTTCATTTTAAAAATTTTAAAATCTCACTAAACGCATCAATTTCTCTATTCAAGCCATCAATCGATTTATTATTATTTATTATAAAATCTGCTTTTTTAGCTTTCTCATTTTCAGGTAATTGATATTTCATTATTTGCAAAACATCTTTTCTTTTAGCTCCATCGCGATTCATTATTCTTCTAATTCTATTTTCCTTATTTGAATATACTAAAACAACATAATCAAGATACTTATCAAAATTACTCTCATATACAATCGCTGATTCAATAAAAATTATTTTTTCCTTACATTTTTTGATTTCACTATCCAAATACCGAATAACTGCAGGATGGATAATTTTATTTGCGTCTAAATAATTTTTCTTATTAGCAAATATAATCTCTTTAAACTTAGATAAATTGATTTTTCCTTTAAAGTTTAAAATCTCTTTTCCAAACCTTTTTACTAACTGAGAAGTTAATTTCTTATCTTTTGAATATAATTCTTTCGCCATTAAATCAGCGAAAAATACTTTAAAACCTTTATTGGCGAGTTGTGTACAAACTTCTGATTTACCAGAACCAATACCGCCAGTAATTCCTATTAAAATTTTTTCTTTATTTTTTTTCATAATATTTTGAAAATTTATACTTTCGTAATATTATGAAAATTATTTTGCATATGCAATAGATCTTCTCTCTCTAATTACATTAACTTTTATTTGACCAGGATATTCCATTTCCTCCTGAATTTTATGCGCAATATCATCTGCAAGTTGATCTTGCATTATATCATTAATTTTATCACATTCTACAATAACCCTAACTTCTCTTCCTGCCTGAATTGCATAAGTTTTTGCAACACCTTCAAATGAAGTTGCAATGGTTTCAAGTTTCTCAAGTCTTTTCCAGTATGCTTCCACAGACTCTCTCCTTGCACCGGGACGCGCACCACTTATCGCATCAGCTACCTGTACAAGAACAGAAATTGGATGTTCCATTGGCATCTCATCATGATGAGCACCAATAGCATTACAAATAATTGGATGTTCTTTACATCTCTTTGCTATCTCATAACCTAAAATAGCATGCGGTCCTTCTATGCTTCTATCTACAGTTTTACCAATGTCGTGAAAGAGCCCAGCCCGCTTAGCAAGAATCGGATCAAATCCTAATTCTGCTGCCATTATTCCAGCAAGATAACTAACTTCTATTGAGTGGTTTAAAACATTTTGTCCGTAGCTTGAACGATACTTCATTCTTCCAATAAGTGTAATAATATCTCTATTTACATTTTGAATTTCCATATCAATTAAAGTCTGCTCACCCACCCTGAAGATTTCTTCATTCAATTCTCTCTCCACTTTTTCAACTACTTCTTCGATTCTTGCTGGGTGAATTCTCCCATCTTGAATTAATCTCTCCATAGCAACTCTTGCTACTTCCCTTCTCAATGGGTCAAAAGCAGAAATAATTATCGCTTCAGGTGTATCATCAACTATAATATCCACACCAGTAACTGCTTCGAATGCCCTTATATTTCTACCTTCCTTTCCTATAATTCTACCTTTCAACTCATCGGAAGTAATTTGAAGCACACTAACAGTAGTTTCTACAGAATGATCAATTGCAGACCTTTGAATTGCTTGGACAATAATTTCCTTTGCAATTTTGTTTGCTTCTTGTTTTGTTTCTTCTCTAATTTCTTGTAGTTTTTGCGCCGCTTCTAATTTTGCCTTATAAATCAAGTTATCAAAAAGAACTTTTTTTGCTTCTTCTTCTGTCATTCCAGCAATGGATTGTAATGTTTCACGCTGTTTAACTATTAATTCCTCATTTTCTTTAATTAGCTTTTCTACAAGTTTTTCCTTTTCATCAACTTCTTTAATTTTGATATTATAAGTATTAATTGATTTCTCAGCTTCACTTTGCTTATTATTCAACTCCGTTTTTAACTTTTCAATTGTTTCCTTTTCGTTACGCAATTTCCTTTCAAAATCAAACAATTCTTTTTCCTTCAACTTAACATCTTCATCAAATTTTTGTTTCCTTTTATAAAATTCATCTTTAACTTCTAACATCTTTTCTTTTTTAAGAGTCTGTGCATATTTTTCAGCATCAATTTTAAACTGCTTAGCTTTTTTCTCTGCTTCTAAAATTATTTCTTTTGCTTTATTTTCAGCATCATTAATAATCTGTTTGGATATATTCTCAGCGCTATTTATTTTTGCTTTGTTTGCTCTATTTTGAATATACCAGCCGAGAAAAAAAGTCAATAAACATAAAATTACAAAAATTGGTAATAGAATATATATTTCCATTTCCATACTTAATTTACCTCCGCTTTAAATTAAACATAAAATTTATTAATAAAAAAACCGCACTATCACAAGTCAAATTATTATAAGAGAACCTCTCTTATATACATAGTGGGTGGTGCCAAAATGTCTTTTACTTCCACTGCTTACTAATATTACAGAACTTCCGTTCTGTTAGTAAATCCGGTAAACCGGTGAGGCCTGTAATTGACATTTTAGAGCTTGCCTCCCAAGTTTTTATTATTGCTAAGTTCTTTATATCTATGTTTGACTGTAGATGTGCGGTTTTTAAAACTTTTTATGTCAAAGAACGAAACTAAAGTATATTTTCTAATTGCTGGTTCAGGTCATCAATTCGGGCACTGAAATCATTTAATAAGGATGTAAATTCTTTCTCCAATGCCCGTTTACTCTCTTTTTCTTTAAAATAGTTTTCGGCTATATTTATTGCTGATACTATTGCTATAAATTCAACTGATGTATATGGTGATTGATAGCTTATTTTGTGCATCGTATTATCAACATAATTTGCAATCTTTTCAACCTCTGCAGGATTTTCACCTACAAGATTATATTCACTATTAAAAATTTTGACCTTTATACCGCTACTCTTCATAACCTTAGTTTATTATTTCCAGTCAAACATAAATAAAATTAAAATAAATTAATTCATTCATCTTCTCCCTGATTCTCTTCATATTGCTCTAAATGAGTATCAATCCTCGCAATTAACTCTTTAACTCTGCTCTTGATATTTTCTTTATCTAAAATAGAAGATTTATTCGATTGTAAACCTAAAATAATGCTTTTTAAATTTAATATTTCTTTATCTTTTAAAACAGAATCAGAATTCGATTTAGCTAATTCAAGCTTTATCTCCTGTAATTTATTATTTAAATCATTAATAGTTTCTTTAAATCCCTTGTTTTCATCTTCAAGTCTTCTTAATCTTTCAATTAACAAACCGATTTTTAAGGTCAACCTATCAACACACTGAACGAACAAAGATTTTGCCTTATCAAAATCCTCGTGACTTTCAGGTTGCTCATTATCATTGATTAACGATGGTTGATTTACTTTTGTCATTTAATTTCTTAATTTAATTGCATACTTCTTATTTAAAGAATAAACAATCCTTTCAATAATTAAATTCACCTCTTCATCTGTTAATGTTCGCTCAGTAGAGTTAAATTCAAGAGTAAGAGCAATACTCTTAAAGTTTTCTCCTAACTTTTTATCTTTATATATATCAAAAAGTTTCAAAGAACTCAATAAATTATCACTGTTTTCAATAATTACTTGCTTAATATTTTCATAATTTATATCATTTCTTACCAGTAGTGCCAAATCTCTTTTAACAGGAGGATACCTGTAAATATCTTTAAATTTTCTCTCTCTTTTTAAAAATTTAAACAGTAATTCAATATCAATTTCGCATAAAAATACTTCCTGACCTTTGTCTAATAAATGATTTTCCTCACCATTAAAATAGTATGCATTACCTATAAGTACATTATTTACATATAGGTCAGCAATCTTATTTAAAGAACTTGTACTATTATAATAAATAATTTTATTATTTTCAAGATTTAATTTCTTATAAAAAAGTTCAATTTCTCCTTTTAGATCGAAGAAATCATACTTCCTTTCTTTAACATCAAAACCATATAAATCAAAATTTCCTCCTATACCAAAGCATAAATTGTATTTCTCGTTGAATTTTTCTTCGTTATTTTGAAAAACTTTTCCAATCTCGAATAATTTAAGATTAACATCTTTTCCTGAATTATTGAAATTAAGTTTCATAGTATCAAGTAATCCATAAGCAAGATTTACTCTCATTGTATTCATTTCAACAGAATTCGGATTCTGCAGTGTTATATATCTTTCAGAGAATTGCTTTACAAAATTTTCATTCTGTTGAGAATATGTAATAATTTCATTAAAACCTCTGCCAATAAAATATTCCTTTAATTCGAATAAGAAATCATTAAAATTATCATTATAATCCGGTAAATTAAAAACATCAAATTTAATAGAATAATCATTTTCAAAGTTGTCATATCCATATAATCTTGCTACTTCTTCAATTAAATCAACTTCTCTTGTTAAATCATGTCTTCTGTATTCCGGAATTTCAAATATTGAATAAGTATCTAATTTTTCTATACAAATTATTCCAATACTTTCTAATAAATTAATAATTTGGTCTTCCGTTATATCTTTTCCAAGCAAATTTTGAACCCTTTTAGCTCTAAGAGAAATGTGAATTTTTTTAAATGGTTCCGGATAAACATCAATAAGCTCATCTAATACTTCTCCACCAGCAATTTCACTCATAAGTTGTGCTGCTCTATTAGAAGCATATACAACATTTTCTATATCCACGCCTCTTTCAAATCTCTGGGATGCATCTGTAATAAGATTTAATTTTTTTGAATTTCTCCTTATACAAACAGGATCGAAAAAGGCACTTTCTATAAAAACATTTTTTGTATTTTCAGTAATTTCAGAAAATTCCCCTCCCATAACCCCAGCAATTGCAGAGGGACCTTCCGCATCACATACCATTAATGAAAATTCGTTTAAAATCCTTTCTTTTGAATCAAGTGTAACGAATTTATCTCCATCCTTTGCAGTTTTTATAATGATTTTTTTACCTCTTATTTTATCATAATCAAAAGCATGAAGTGGTTGTCCCGTTTCCATCATAACAAAATTGGTAATGTCAACTATATTATTTCTCGGTCTTAATCCAACAGCTGTTAAATATTTTTTTAACCAGTTCGGGGATTCATCAATTTTAACATTTTTCACAATTCGCCCTGTAAATCTTTTGCAAAATTCCTTACTCTCTATTGATATAGAAATATAATCTGAACTTTTTTCATTAGAAGTTCTTAATTTAATCTCTGGTTTTACAAATTGTAGACCAACGGCTGCTGCAATTTCTCTGGCAACCCCAAAATGAGAAAGTAAATCTCCCCGATTCGGAGTGATTGCAATTTCAAAAAAATAATCATTTGCACCTAAATATTCTGAAAAAGGAATGCCAGTCTTGACCGATGGGTCAAGTACCATAATCCCGCTGTGGTCATCTGATATTCCTAACTCATCTTCCGCACAAAGCATTCCCTCAGAAACCACGCCTCTAATTTTTGTTTTTTCTATTTTCAATTTATTTGACGGTATAACGGCTCCAACTTTAGCCAAACATACTTTTTGTCCCACTTTTACATTAGGAGCTCCACAAACAACATCATAATTAGATGAACCATCGGTAACCTTACATAATGTTAGTTTATCAGACTTTGGGATTTTATTAATCTCAATAACTTCTGCTACAACGAAGTTTTCATACTTCACACTTTCTGACTCAATTGATTCAATATCAAACCCGATTGCTATCATTCTATTTTTAATATCCTCAACAGTTAAACCAGATAAACCTGGTATATAATTTTTTATCCAATTTAAACTAAATCTCATAATAATGTTTCATTACTTCAATAAGTTATAGTAATTATAATATATTAATTTAGATTTGTATATTAAATATAAAAAGGGCTATCATAAACTTACTTACAAATCTATGATAGCCCATTTAGTTAATTTCTTTTCTTCGAATTTAGTTCTGTTGTTCTTCTGTTTCCTTTTTCGGTTCTTTCTTTATTGTTTCTTTTTTAGGAGTATTATCCTCCCTTTTATATTCTCTCGGTTTCTTTTCTATCTGCTCATCATTTTTATCGTAATTCTTTGGTGGTGTATACTGAATCTTATCACTGGTTTTGGGAGGGACATAAGTTCTATTGGTCCTGTATGTCTTCTTTACTCTTTTCTTCGTTTTCTTTGAATATTTTTTTCCTTTTACTTTTTTTGAAGACTTTTTGGGAGATTTTTTGGAAGTCTTCTTCGTAACTTTTGATTTTTTTACAGGTTTAGTTGATTTTTTCTTAATGTTAGTCTTTTTTCCAGCGCTTTTCTTCTTAACTAACTTTTTCTTTTTTGTTACTTTTTGCTTTTTCTTTTTAGGCTTCTTAGAAGTCTGTTCAATTTTGTTTGCATCTTTATTGTATGGCTTAGCGAATAAATTTGAATTTAGCGAAAAACCAAACAGACTACTAAGTAAAAAAGCTATCATAGTAACAAAAAGAATGAGATTCCTTCTAAACATTTTTTCTCCTCTTTTTAGTTAATAAATTTATTTAAACATAAAACATATTAACTAAAAAAACAATACCTTTATAAAAAAATAAATTGAACATCTTAAATTCTTTTTAAATATAAAATAAGTTTTAAAAGTATTTTTACGAACTAATTTTAGCTAAAAATCATATATTATTTTTATAATCATCAAATAAACAACTTTCATTTAAGTTGACTTTTTATATTAATTTAAATATCTTGATATAAAATAACTTATATGAGAATTAAAGTTTTTCTCCTAATATTCATTACTTTATCAAGTATATCTTTTTCTCAAGATATAGTTAATACAACGGGTAAAATTGAATATTTTTCTTTTGAAGGTGGATTTTATGGTATAATCGGAGATGACGGTAATAATTATGAGCCGATGAATCTCCCAGTTGAATTTCAGAAGGAAAACTGTAAAGTTAAATTTAAGGGAATTATCAGGACAGATGTTATGAGTGTACATAATTGGGGAATAATATTAGAATTAAAAGATATTGAACTATTAAATGAAGAAAAATCTTCATTTGATGTTTTCGAGTGGGGCGTTATGTTAGGATGTTATAATGACAACATTTTTTATAATACTTCAAGACCTGTTCAAATTACTATAGTAAAACAACCAGTAATTTACATTCATAGTAGTGATGATATAAATTTTAATGTTAAAGTTGAATTTAAAACTGGTAAGCCTGATGACACATATCCTAAAGCATGTGTTGATAATAAAACAATTCAATGGGATAATGTTTTTGCTCATTCCCGACATGAAGTTGAGAAAAGATTAGAAAAAGATGATGACTGGGATTTAGTTCCTTTAAAAGAAATAATAGGAATCCTGCAAAATGTTGATTCAAAATGTTTAGAATATAATAATAAACATTCCAAATTTCTGTTTTATGAAGGTGAAATGGAATTTGAGAATAAAGTTTTAGTAGATTTTGATACAGATTTAGGAGCTGTTCTTCTTGTAAACAATTTTGATTATACAATTTATAATGTAACTATTACAAAACAACTTGGTGATTTTATTTATCCAGAATATGTAATGTGTCATGCTGATAGCATGGTTGCTGGAGAAAAACTTGTATTTAGATACGAAGATATTCAGAATGTATGGTATGAAGATTTGATAAACTTAGGATTTTCAAAGATGGAAGCAGAATCATTTTCAAGATTGTGGTATACACCTTTCACCCAAAGGACAAATCAAGGTGGATGGGCAAATTTAGTTTATAGATTACCCGAAGCAGAAATAGAAAAATTAATTTCTCTTGAAATAAACCCAAAACCAGATTTAATAAGAAGAGTAATATATGTAATGATTACTCTCGATAAAATAAAATAACATTTTAACTAATTTAAAAAAGGAGACAAAATGCGAAAACTAACACTAAAATTAATTTCATTCCTTTTAGCATTCGTACTAATTTGGGGATGTGGGAAAAAAGAAGAGGGTAAATCTGATGTGTCAGATAAGAAAGATGTAAAAATCACAGAGACTACCCCGCTTCATATTAAATACGAGATGAAAGGAAAAGAGACAGGCTCTATTGATATGTTCATAAAAGGAAAACAAATGAAGATGGAAATTAAATCAAAAGAAAATGGCAAAGATGTAAGCGCACTTATATATTTTAAAGATAATGTTATTTATATGATAACGGAAGAAGGAGGTAAAAAAGTTGGGATAAAAATGTCCGGTGAAGAAATAGAAGAAGAAATGAAAGACTTTATGAACTTAGCAAAAGCAAAGGAAAAGATTAAGGATTATCAAAAAGAAGGTACCGAAGAAATATTAGGATATAAATGTGATATTTATAAAAAGGGAGAGGAAACAATATCTATATATCAAGATTTAATTGCATTAAAATTTACAAAAGGGGAGGAAATTATGATAGCAACTGCTTTTGAACCGGATGTAAAAATCAGCGATAGTGACCTTGAACCACCAAAAGATATTGAATACCTTGATATGAATGAGATGATGAAGAACATGGATAAACTTAAAGAATAAAAAAAGAGTTTGTCAAACAAAAACGCCGATAGTAAATATTATCGGCGTTTTTAATTTAAGCTTTATTTATTAAAACTATTTTAATTTTCCATTAACTAATTCTTTATATAATCTATCTGCTTTATATAAATTCTTTATAGATTCAAGAATACCTTTTGAATCTACACTGATTGTTCTATTAGCCTCTGTAGTATATATAAATCTTCCTGGCAAACTTTCAATATTCCCATCAAATGCTAAACCAATTATTTCGGCTTTAATATTAATAACCGGGCTACCAGAATTACCACCTATAATATCATTAGTAGATACAAAATTAATAGGAACAGACAAATCAAATTCCGGTGGTGGATTTTTCCATCTTTCTGGTAATGACCATGGATATTCTTTATTGAAAGAGAAATATCTATCATAAATTCCATAGAAAGTAGTTTTAGGGGGAGCTATTGTACCATTGTATTCATATCCTTGTATAACTCCATCAGAAATTCTTAAAGTAAATGTAGCATCAGGTGGAATTGTAGTACCATAAACTTCAAAAAGTGCTTTTCCTAAAGTCTGCATCCTAACACTTTCTTTTGCAGAAATAGATTTAAATTTATTTCTCAATTCGTTTGCTCTTTCAAGACCCTCTGAAGTAGTTGTATCCGTATTTAACAATTCAATATAAATATTTTTCTTTTCAACAAGTAATTCACTTATCTCATCCCAGATCTTTGAGTATTTGCTTTGTAATTCTTCTTTATTATTTATAGCATCCTTAAATTTTCTTTCAAAATCTTTACGCTTTGCCATTAGAACCGGGTCATTAAGTCCTTTTAATATTCCTGAATATACTTTCCTTCCATTCTCCAGGTAAAAAATCTGATTATTTAATTCTTTTCTTAACTCGGGTTCTAATTCAATTCTTAATTTTAAAGAATCTATTATCTTATTTAATCTTTGAAGTCCTAAAGGATAAGTAATATCTCTATCATATTCTAATTGCGCAACAGTTTTTAATCTATCAGTACGACCCGGATTTCCAACAACAAAAATTGGCTCACCTGGTTGAGCACCTTCTGAATTCCATTTGAAATAATTTTCGCATTTAATTGGTTTTCCATTTTCATCGTAAGCCCTAAAAAAAGTCATATCAAGATTATATCGAGGATATGTAAAATTATCAGGGTCACCACCAAAGAATCCTATTTGGTCTTCTGGTGCAAAAACAAGTCTCACATCTGTGTATCGCTTATAAGCATATAATGAATACTCTGCCCCATTGTATAGTGGTATAACTTTACAAATTAAACCAAGTTTCTCTGAGTAATTTTTTTCAATTTCATCAATTTTCTTTTTTCTTAACTCAATTTTCAGATCATCGTCTTTTTCTGATTCAAATGATTCAAGTACTTCTTTTGTGACATCAATTATATTTACTAATTGATCAACATATAAATCTTTTACTTTTCTTTCTTTATCAAGAGTTTCAGCGTAAAAACCAGTTTCGTGTAAATCTTCCCCTTCGAGCTGAACAGAACTTACAGCATCTCTACCACAATGATGATTTGTCATAATTAAACCATCCTCAGAAACAAAAGAAGCAGAACAATAATTAGCAAATCTTAATGCAGATAGTCTGATATGATCGAACCAGGATTTATCAGGAGAAAAATTATAAGTCTCTTTAAAATAATTAACTGGTGGATGCTCAAATGTCCACATTTTACCATTATCGAACCTACCAGCTTTAACAGTATCTAAAGGATTTATCTGACTGTAAGAATAACTTGAAAAAGAAATGGTAAATAAAAAAATAAAAATAACATAAAATGTTATGAGCCTTCTCATAAAGATTTATTAATTAATTATGAATAAATAATTTTATTTATTGAATTTTTCGTCTTAAAAACTCCGGGGATTTATAATTTTCCAAATCTTCAATATCATCAAAAGTTATTTTTTCTTTATCAATTTTTTCATCATCAAATTCAGATTCACTTAAATCATCATTAATATTAATATTATTTCTTTCATATGCTGGCCTATCAAATTCTTCTAATTCTTTATCAGTCGAGGGAATTTTCCTGATATTTGTTTCTAGTATTTCATCTTTAAAAGTTGTATCAATTATAATTCTCCTGCCCGTTTGAGTATTACTCTTTATTGTTTCTTCTTTTTCAAATATATCATTTGAACTGTTGAATCCAGTTGCTATCACTGTAACCATTATTTCATCTTTCATTTTATTATCATCAGCCCAACCACTTATGAAAACCACATCATCACCCGTTATCTCAAGGATTGTTTTGTTTATAGTCTCTATTTCATTCATTGTTATATTTCCATTACTTAGTATATTAACAAGTACTGATTTTGCTCCTGTAATGTTAATGTCATCTAAAATTGGATTACTCAAAGCACCTAAAGCAGCTTCTTTAGCTCTGTTTTCTCCGGAAGCAATACCCATTCCTATCATAGCATCACCCATACCTCTCATTATTGTTCTCACATCTGCAAAATCAACATTAACTTCACCATGTTTTGTAATAATTTGTGAAATTCCTTTAGTTGCATTATATAACACTCGGTTTACATGGTCCATAGCTTCAGACCTTATTGTATTCTTATCAATTAGTTTAAAAATATTTTCATTGGGAACAACGATAAGACTATCAACTTGAGGTTTTAATTTTTTTAAACCCTCTTCAGCAAGTCTCATCTTTGGTTTACCTTCACTAACAAAGGGTTTAGTTACAATTGCAACAACAAGAGCACCAATGTTTCTTGCAATTTGTGCTACAATCGGGGAAGCTCCTGTTCCCGTTCCTCCCCCCATACCTGCTGATAAAAAAACCATATCAGCATTTCGAAGAGCTTTTTCAATTTCTTCTCTACTTTCTTCAGCAGCCTTAGCACCTATCGAATGATCCATACCTGCACCTAAACCACCTGTAAGCGCCCTTCCTATCTGTATTTTTTTGTTGGCTTTATTGTGCTTTAATGCTTGTGCATCAGTATTTATTGCAATAAATTCAATACCTTCAATTCCTTTTTCAATCATTGAATTAATTATGTTGCCACCACCACCGCCAACACCCACACATTTAATGTTAGCACCCTTTGTAGGATTTGGTTCATTTGGTAAAATTTGAATCGTCATGATATATTTTTCTGTTTTAATTTATAAAAAAATTTTTTTTAATTAAACTCAATAATTTTTATAACTCATCAAACCAATCTTTTATTTTCTTCAAAATCTTTTTTGTATCACCTTTACTCTTTTTATTTTTCTTTTCTAAAAACTTTCTTCCTCCCTTCTCTATATTACGAAACTTATGTAAAACAAGACCAACACCTGTTGCATAAATAGGACTTTCTACTTCTCTTACCATGCCTCCGGATATACCTCTTGGTTTTCCACAATTAACTTCCATTCCTAAAACCTTCTCACCTAATTCTTTAGAAAATTTTAACAAAGAACCACCACCCGTAATCACGACACCTGCATGTAACTCATTTGCAATTTGCGAATTTTTTATTTCTATTGCTGACAAATCAAAAATTTCTTCCATTCTTGATTGAATTATTCTTGCCAATACACTTTTCTTCACTCTTTTAGGTTCCTGCCCTCTTATATTCTTAACAGTAATAATTTCATCATTCATTACTTCTGAAACTAATGCATAGCCATATTCTTTTTTAATTCTCTCCGCTTCTTCTTCAAGTATTCCTAATCCTTCAACAATGTCTTTCGTGACATGGTTACCTGCTAAACCTATACCAGCCGTATATTTTAGAACGCCTTTTCTGAAAACAGCTATATCCGTAGTACCACCACCGATATCAATCATCGCCACGCCAACTTTTTTTTCTGTATCATCAAGAACTGCCAAAGAAGAAGCAATTGGTTCAAGGACAATATCTTCTAAATCCACATCACAGTCTGTTACACATTTTGTTAAATCATCTATACTTGATATTAATCCTGTTACAATATTTGCTTTAACTTCCAGTTTCATACCAAGCATACCTATAGGATATTCATATATTTTTTCTCTATCATCAATAATGAATTCCTGTGGTATCACATCAATAATTCTTGTATCGCTTGGTAATCTAATTAGTTTTGTTTGTTCCAACGCTCTTTCAACATCTTCTTCATGTATTGTACGGTCATTATTTGTAACTCCAATAATTGTACTTGTTTGTATACATCTTATATGGTGACCGGAAATTCCCACAGAAACTGAATTTATATTTATTCCAGAATTTGATTCTGCATTTTTTAATGCTTTGTTAATAGATGCAGATGCTTTTTGTGGGTTAACAACAACACCTCTGCTCAATCCTTCGGAAGGAGCTTTTCCTATTCCAATAATATCAATATTACTATCATCACGAATTCTTGCTACTATTACACATATCTTTGTTGTTCCCACATCAAGTCCGACAATAATTTCGCGATCTTGTTTTTTTGTTTTCAATTTCTTTTAATTTAGTTTATTCTTTAAAAGTAATTATTAATTGATTTGAATATGTCAAATTTATCTTTTCAATATCTTCTTTTTTTTCATTAGGATAAATTTCTTCAAGAAAATATTTCATCGCTTTTATTTTTATTAAAACATCTCTACGAACATCAATATTCTGAAAAAGTTCTTCTTTATATTTGGGGATTAAAATTGGTATTGAATAATCATGTGTGTAAAGAATTATGTTTTCTTTATCAGACATATTTATCTCTGATATCATATCACTCAGCAGTTTACTTTCTTTATTAATTGCCATTAAAATTGAAATAGCAATTTTTAACTCAGACTTTGTATTTCTTTCGAGTAATTTGTCCTTTTCAAATCTAATTCCATTAATTATTGGTAAATCATAAACTTTACCGGTATTTTTTAGCGGCTGTAAATCAAGTTCTTCATCAATAAAGTTTAATTCACCATTAATATTTACAAGTGCTATAGGATTTTTTTCTATTATTTCTATTTTTATTTCATTTGGTGGATTTTTCACAACAAAAACTTTCTTTATATCTGGATGAAGTTTTAATTTTTCAGCAATTTCGTTCTCATTTAAATTTTCTGATTTAACATTTTGTATCCCATCAAGTCCTGCATATTTAAGTATTTCCTTATCTGAAATAGTGTAATTCCCAATTATAGATATCTTATTATAAACCTCTTCACTTCGCCATCGAAAAGATAAAACTAAAACAGTTATAATTATTCCTAACAAAACAATCAATAGCAATATGTACTTAACTATTTTCACTATTTCCCTTCAGTTTTTTCTTTTAAAATATTAATAAAATTTTCGCAAATATTAGAAATATCTCCTGCTCCCTGAAAAATTATTCTACTATTTTTAATAGGTAATCTATTCAAAAAATTAATTATATTATCTCTATTTACATAATAAACTTCACAATTATATTTCCTTTTTATCTCATCAAAAATTAATTTTGAACTCACATCTTTTATAGGTTCTTCTCTTGCAGGGTAAATATCCGTAAGGATTACAATATCATTATCCTTTAGACTTTCGGCAAACTGGATATAAAAATCCTTTGTCCTTGAATAAAGATGCGGCTGAAATATTGTTATTATTTTTCCATTAAATCCTTTTTTTAACGCTTCAAAAGTAGCTTTTATCTCAACAGGATGGTGAGCATAGTCATCATAAACCTCAAAACTATTTTTATACTTAAGTTCCATTCTTCTTCTAACCCCTGGAAAGCATTCTATTATATCTAAAAATATTTCAGTCTTTAATCCTAAGAACATACAAGTAATATAAGAAGCAAGACAATTTAAGGCATTGTGTTTTCCTTTAACTTCTAATTGAATTTTAAATTTTGACTTCGAACTAAATACTTTTTGGGGATTACTAATGATAATTTGAAATTTATTCTCATTACCACTATTAAAATCATTTATATATAAATCATTTTCCTTTTTATAACCAAAAGTAATAATTCTATTTCTATCGAAGTCAGATAAAACATCTAAAACATTTTCATCATCTCCATTTGCAATAAAAATAGAATTAGGCTTGGAATTTTTTAAAAACGTTCTAAATACTGACTTGATGTCTTCTATATTTTTATATATATCGAGATGATCTAAATCAATATTTGTTATAACAACAATATCAGGTTTAAGGGTCAGGAAACTTTTATCATATTCATCTGCTTCAACAACAACTATATTACTTTTACCTGTTCTGAAGGTTGAATTCTCAAGAAATACTAATTCACCACCGACAAATACAGTAGGGTCAAAATTACTTTTCATTAATGTATAAGCAATCATAGCTGAAGTTGTTGTTTTGCCATGAGTTCCACAAACAGCAATTAATTTTTTCTCATTTACCACAATTCCAAGCAATTCAGCTCGTTTTAAAATTCTTAATTTAAGTTTTTGAGCTTTTATCAATTCAGGATTATCATTTGCTATAGCAGGTGTATAAACAACAAGATCAGTATCATCAGATAAATTTTCTTCTGAGTGTCCGATTTTTATATTAGCACCTTTTTCGATTAAATTTTTCAATAAATTAGAAAGAGAAATATCACTTCCCGACACTGAATGCCCTTCTGAAATGCAATACTGAGCAAGAGCGCTCATACCAAAGCCACCAATACCGATAAAATGTATTTTCATATCTCCTTATGCTTTAACAATTTAAATTCTTTAATTAATTTTCGTTCATCATAATAATCAATTACTCTTATTCGCAACCATCTTTTTCTATTTTTTAATTTCAATTTAACTAACCTTATTTTTCTATGACCATCAATCACTTTTCCTCTTTCTCTTGAAAATTTTACTGCCAAAATTTCATCTTTAAAAATTTCTCTTTCGCCAAATCTATTTTTAAAAACTATTTTATCGTCATAAAAAATAATTTGCTTATTTCTCATTGCATTTATAATCAATCCAATGAGAGTAATTATTATAAAAATTACGGTTATGTAAATTATAGGGTCTTTAAATACTATATAGAATTTTTCCTCTGAGAAATTTCCTCTTATAATAGCATAAATAACAAGAAAAATAAAATAAATTATTAAAGATTTATAATAAAAATCCAATTTGAATTTAAATATTTTCTCACTCATTTTTTAAAGTTTTAATTATTTCCAAAGCAATTTTTTTTGCTGCATCAATATCAGCTATCTTTCTTACATTCTTTGCCATTTGCTTCATTTTATTCTCATCTTGGATTAGATTTCTTACGGTTTTATACAACTTTTCTTGTAATTCATTATCTTTTAATATAATACATGAATCTTCTTTCTCAAGCATTTGAGCATTTTTTTCCTGATGGTTCCGTGCTGCAAAAGGAAAAGGAATCAATATTGATGGTTTTCCATAAGCAGAAATTTCCATTATACTTGTTATACCAGCACGACAAATTACTAAATCTGAAATTGAGTAAACTTCATCCATATTGTAAATAAAATCAAAAACTTTAACATAATCAGAAAATTTATTTGTTAATTCTTTTATTTTTACATATTCATTTTTACCTGTTTGCCAAATAATATTGATATTTAAATTATATAAATCCTCTATGGACATTAACACCGCTTTATTTATAGATGCTGAGCCCTGACTACCACCAAATATAAATATTGTTTTTAAGTCTGGATTAATCCCAAGATTTCTAATAATATTATCCCTATTTATTCTTTCTTTATATTCTCTAATAGGATGCGGAATTCTTATTATGTTATCCGAACTTTTAAGGTAATTTTTAGTTTCTTCAAAATTTATAACAACTTTATTCGCTCTCGGACTGAAAAACTTTGTTACTTTTCCCGGATATGCATTACCCTCTTGAATTATGAACGGTACTTTCATCTTTATTGCAGTATAAAATACTGGTGCAGAAACAAATGCTCCTGTACCTAAAACTAAATCTGGGCTAAAATCATAAAAAATTTTCTTACAATCTGATACTGCATTAAAAAATACAATAGGTAAAATAAATGTTTTAAAAATTTGTTTTTTATTTAAACCATATATTTTTATTGTCGCAAGTTTAAAATTATAAGTAGGTACAATTTTTTCTTCTATTTTCCCTTTTGCTCCAATGAATAAAATATTTACATCCGGCTTAATTATCCGAAGGCTTTCAGCAATTGCTATTGCCGGAAAAATATGACCACCTGTACCGCCGCCTGTAAATATTACATTCATTTATTCCTCTTTCAAAATTGAGTTTTCTTTTATTTGTTTATTATATTGAGATGAAATATTTAAAAGTATTCCTATACCGATAGAATTAATTATCAGAGCAGTACCACCATAGCTTATAAAAGGCATAGGAACACCGGTAACGGGTAGAATCCCTGTTGCTACAGCAGAATTAACAAAAACATAAGCAGATATTATTAAAGTAATACCAAATGAAAGATATTTCCCAAAATCATCATTGATAGATTTTGAAATCTTAAAACCACGAATAATTAAAAAGACAAAAATTAAAACTACACCAGCAGTTCCAACAAATCCATATTCTTCCCCTACAATAGCAAAGATAAAGTCTCCATATGCTTCCGGTAAAAACAATTCCTTTTGAAACGAATTTCCCGGACCAACCCCAACAAATCCGCCATTTCCAAGTCCTATAAGTGCTTGCTCCAGTTGTAGATGAGTTTTTCCATTAGTTGAGTAACTTTTATAACTCATAATTCTATTCACTGCATATTCCTTTGTGCTAATAAACGCGATTAACAAAGGAATAAAAATAAGAAATGTTATTATTAGATGTTTTAATTTTACATTTGAAATATATAATAGTGCAAAAGAAGTGCAGAAAATAATAATAGCTGTAGATAAATTCGGTTGTAGTGCAATTAATAATGTTACAAGAATAATATAGAACAACAAAGGAAGATATCCTTTATAAAATAAATGAACATAATCTTTCTTTTTAGCTAAAAGATGTGATAAATGAATAATTAATGTATATTTAGCTAAATCTGATGGCTGAAAACTAAAATTTAAAATCTGAAACCACCTCGTAGCATTATTTTTCGTAGTTCCGAAAAACAGAACAAGAACTAATAAAATTATAGTTATCCAAATTAAATGCTTACTATATTTTGAATATAAATGATAATCTACCTTTGCAGTCATAAATATTAGAATGATAGCAAAAATGACTTTAGGGATATGAGTTTTAGCAAAGTATTCTGCTGAACCTTTTGTCTGCATTGCATAATATGAACTTGCACTATAAAGAGCAGCAATTGAAAACAACATCAATGCAATTACAGAAAGTAAAATAAAAACATCTCTTTTATGTGATGTAGTATTCATAACTTATTAACACTTTTTTTAAATTCATTTCCTCTGTGCTCATAATTATCAAACATATCAAAACTTTTATAACCGGGAGAAAACAATACTATATCGCCTTCCTTTGCAACTTCTGAGGATTTTATTACAGCATCCTGTAAATTATCACATTTAACCACCGGAACAACATTTTTATAATGGTCAAAAATAATATCTTTAGATTGCCCTATTGTAATAATTCCTTTAACCTTCTTTTCAATTAGGTTATCAATCATCTGAAATTTATTATCACCTTTTTTCCCGCCCATTATAAGAATTATATTATCGGGAAAACTTTCAAGCGCAACAAATAAAGAATCAAAATTTGTAGACTTTGAATCGTTATAATATTTTATTCCATTCACTTCTCTAACAAATTCTATTCTGTGTTCTACACCTTTAAAACTCTTAAGCGTATTTGAAATTATGTCATTACTAATATTATAACATTTAGAAGATAAAACTGCTGCCATTGAATTATAGACATTATGTTTACCCGGTATATAAATATCTTTAATGTCTATGATTTTTTCTGTTGTTTTTTTATCATTACTATAATAATTAATTGAATCTTCACTTATAAAGCATATATGCTGAAGATTAGAAAAATTCTCAATACTTGGGAAGACTCCAAACGCACCCAAATTACAATCAATTTTTCTTAACTGAACCTGCTTATATAAAATATCATTATTATAATTGTATATGAAAAAGTTTTCTTTAGTCTGATTTTTATTTATAGCAAATTTTGCTTCAATATAATTCTCAAACGAGCCATGCCAATCAATATGGTCTTCTGTAATATTCAATATAATGGCGACTTCAGGTTTGAACTTTTCAATTGTCGTTAACTGAAAACTACTTACTTCGAGAATTATTATTGAATCTTCTTTTATTTGATTTAAGACACTTGCAAAAGGTTTCCCTATATTTCCACAAACGATAGAATTAAATCCAGCCGATTTAAAAATTTCTCCAGTCAATGCTGTAGTAGTTGTTTTACCATTTGTTCCTGTAATTGCTACTATTGGTACTGTACAAAACCATGAAGCAACCTCAATTTCACCATATACCTTTTTACCTAATGATTTTGCTTTCACTATAATATCAGAATTTAGTGGAATCCCCGGACACACGATTAAAATATCAGATTCAAAAACTTTATCTGTATGTCCGCCGATTTCGAAATCAATATTTAAATTTTTAAATTCTTCTTGTGAAAAATATAAAAGATTACTTAATTGTTCAGATTCGCTTAAGAATACTGATGCACCCTTGCTTTTTAAATATTTAGCAATGGAAATGCCACTTCGTCCGGCTCCAATAATTGAATATCTTAACTTTAATGCTTCAAAAGGGTTCATAAACATTATCTGATTTTAAATGTTGCAAGAGTCATAATTGCTAATAAAATTGCAATAATATAAAACCGCATAACGATTTTAGGCTCCGGCAATCCTTTTAATTCGAAATGATGATGCAAAGGCGCCATTTTAAAAACTCGTTTACCTTGACCATATTTTATTCGTGTATATTTGAAATAATATCTCTGAATCAACACTGAAACAGTTTCTGCGAAAAATATTCCTCCAAGTAATGGTAGTAAAAGTTCTTTTTTTACAAGAATGCTGAGTGTTGCTACTGCACCCCCCAGAGCAAGAGAACCGGTATCACCCATAATAATCTGCGCCGGAAATGAATTATACCATAAAAACCCTAATGCTGCTCCAACCAACGCTGAACAATATATAGTTAATTCTCCATTCCCTCTTAGATATATAATATTCAAATAATTAGCTGCTTCAATATTACCAGATATATAAGCAATTATTCCAAGAGTAAATACTACTATCCCCACTGTTCCGGTTGCCAGACCATCAAGACCATCTGTCAAATTAACTGCATTAGATGTAGCTGTAATTATAAAAATTACAATAGGAATATAGAATATAGAAAAATCAAACTGATAATTTTTTAAAAATGGTATAGTTGTAATAGAATTTATTCCTTCAAACTGCGGAGAGAAATAAATCACAAGTCCAATAAATAAACCTGTTAACACCTGTCCAAGTAATTTATATTTTGCAACTAGACCGTTTTTATATTTTTTTACAGATTTCAAATAATCATCAATAAATCCAACAAGACCAAGAATAAAGGTTACCAATAAAATTAATTGGACATATATATTACTTAAATCTCCCCAACATAATACAGGAATAAAAACAGAAAATAGAATAATTAATCCACCCATCGTAGGAATTCCTTCTTTACAAAAGTGGGATTTAGGCCCATCTTCTTTAATTTCTATTCCAATCTGTTTTCTCCTGATAAGGTTAATAATCTTAGGACCAATAAAAAAAGTTAAAAACAGTGCTGTAATAGCAGCGAGTGCAGAACGAAAAGTAATGTATTTAAATACATCGAAGCCCGGCGGGGCAAATTTTTTATTGATTATTTCAGCTAAATAGTAAAGCACTTTTCAAATATTTTAATTAATTAATTTGTTTAATAAATTCTCTAATTTCATACCTCGCGAACCTTTTAAATATACAACATCGCCTGTTTTTATAACCTTTCTCAGAAATTTCGCCATATCATCTATATTATGGAAATAAAAATTATTTTTTAAATTAGAAGCACCTTTAGAAAAATAAAATGCATCATTTCCGATTGTGTATAAATTTTCAAATTTCAATTTCTGTATTAATTTTCCAATTTTAATATGTTCATTCTTACTTGCTTCACCCATCTCCAACATATCACTTAAAATAATATGCTTCTTTCCTGATGTGCTGAACTCTTTCAAAGATTCAAGACCCAATTTTAACGAATCAGGATTGCTATTGTAAGCATCATTGATATATATAATTCCATTTTTATTTATTACATCCATTCTCATATTATGAACTGGTTTATAACTTTCAAATGCTTTTTTTATTTCTTTAAGACTTAAGCCGAAATAAATACCGACTGCTGCTGCTGATATAGAATTATAGATTGAATGTTTTCCAAATGTATTAATTTTGAAAGAAGTTTTTTTATTTTTAGATGATAATTCGATTATCGGATAAAAATTCTTATCATATCCAATAAATTTACCTTTCAAATCTGTTCTGAATTTGTATGAATAAGAAAAATACTTTTCCTTCCCGATATTAACGAAATATTTTCTTATGTAATCATCATCAAAATTTGCAAAACAAATTCCATTATTTCTCAAAACATAATCATATAACCTGAATTCCTCCTTAGCAACACCTTTTAGGTTCTTAAAGAATTCTAAATGTTCTCTCCCAATATTTGTAACCAAACCATATTCAGGTTGTGCTATTTCACATAGGTAAGAAATTTCATTAAAATGATTTGTCCCCACTTCAAGAAGGCAAATCTGATGATTTTTATTTAAGGATAGCAGAGTTAGTGGCACTCCAATATGATTGTTATAATTCCCTTGAGTAATTAATACTTTATATTTTTGCTTTAATAGCCAACCTAAAATATCTTTCGTAGTTGTTTTTCCATTACTACCACCAATGCAAATAACAGGCAAATTAAAATTATCTCTATGAATTCTTGCAAGTTCACCTAAGGTTTTTACAGTATCATCAACAATAATTAACGGATATTGTTTAACTTTACTTTTATTTTTATTAAACCAAATCTTGTTAATAATTGCAATTGATGCTCCTTTCTTAAATACTTCTTCAATAAAAGAATGACCATCAAAATTTTCTCCTTTAATTGCAAGAAATATCTGATTCTTTTTCAGATTTCTTGAATCTATAGTCAATCCTGCAAAAGAATTTGAATTAAGTTTTTCCAAATTTTTAAAAACACAATTTCTTAACTTTAATATTTCTTCAAATTTAATCATTGAAGCATTGAATTATATTTTTCAACAATTTCTCTGTCATCAAAGTGATATCTTACACCCTTTATCTCTTGATAATTTTCGTGCCCTTTTCCACATATTAATATTAAATCATTTTCCTTTGAAATTTCTATTCCTCTTTTTATTGCTTTTTCACGGTTCTCTTCCACTTCATAATTTGACTTGTCTTTCATTCCAACCAAAATTTCTTTAATAATATCGTACGGGTCTTCATACCTTGGATTATCTGAAGTAACAATGCAATAATCTGAATACTCAGCAGCAAATTTTCCCATCACAGGCCTTTTAGTTCTATCTTTGTTTCCACCACATCCAAAAATGGTTATTACCCGGGAATTTAAATTTGACATCTTTAAAATTTCTTTTGCTGCTAAAATTGCATTCTTTAAAGAATCTGAAGTATGAGAATAATCAATTATTGCATATGCTCCGTTATATAACTTTATGGGATTAAATCTACCGTTTACTGGGGTGAAGCTTTTTATTGAATCGATTAAATCTCCTAAAGGAAATCCTAATTCTGAAACGCAACTTAATGCTGCTAAAATATTATAAATGTTAAATCTCCCAGTAAGTTTTGATGTAATTTTATACCTGTTATTATAATAAATTAAATCAAATTCTAAACCTTCAATTGAATATTTTACATTCCTTGCAACATACAGAGGAATACCTTTATATTTTTCGCCTGAATCATTATCCAGTTTATAATAAATTTTCCTTGCTTTGGTTGAAGATAATATTCTTTCTCCATATTCGTCGTCAAGATTTGAAACTGCTACAGAATCTGAACCCAAATTATCAAAAAGTATTTTCTTTGCTTCAAAATAATTATCCATATTAATATGCAAATCAAGATGTTCACTCGTCAGGTTGGAAAATACACCGGCACTATAATTAATCCCATATACTCTATCAAGAATAAGTGCAATAGAGGAAACTTCCATAACACAATATTTACAACCACTTTCGACCATCTCAGATAACATTGATTGAATATCAACTGAATCAGGAGTTGTAAGAGAAGCAACTTTTTTTTCTTTACCTGTTATATAATCGACCGTTCCAATTAGTCCACAATTGATATTCAGATAATCAAACATATGTTTAATTAAGTAGCTTATTGTTGTTTTCCCATTTGTACCAGTTACACCTAACATCTTTAATTTTTTTGAGGGAAATCCAAAATAATCACCTGAAACTACTGCAAGAAATTTCCTAATATTTTTAAGAATAATAAGCCACACATTGTTTTTCGCACAAATTTCTTTATATATAATACTTTTATCCGAATCAGAAATTACAGCTAATGCCCCTTTATTAATAGCGTCAGCAATGTAACTGCTTCCGTCATCCTTATATCCTACAATTGCAAAGAAAACAAAATTTTTTTCAACCTTTCTTGAATCATAAGTAATTCCTTCTATTGCAAAGTCATCACCTTTACATACTATTTCGGGAGTGTGAAAGATTTTACTTTCATCAGTATCAAGTAATTTCAATAAGTTCGAAAAATTATATTGTTTCATCTTATTTGCAAATAATTTTAACTCTGTTTGATTTAGGATTAACCGTTCCTGCTTCCGGATACTGTTTTATAACTTTACCTTTACCTTCAATTTCCATTAGAAATCCTTCATAAGAAAGTTTTGTTATTGCTTTACGCAAACTCATATTAACAACATCAGGAACTATTTTATCTTTGCTACTTTCAATAGAAATCTCTTTAATATTTAATTTTATTAATGTTGTACCATCATCATAAGTACTCTTGCTCTGACCAGTTACAATATATTTTTTAGGCGGAATTTTTTCTAAATTAATATCCTTTCTGTCTACAATTTCAAATTTAATTTTTCTTTCCTCCAGTATTTTAGCAACATTAAATAAATCTTTACCTTTAAGCTCTGGTAAATTCATACTATTTTTCCCAACATCAGATACATTTTGTATCGATTGCCTTCCATATAAATTCCCCTCATTAAAAACGTCAGATGAATATATTCTGTCAATACCAACATAATCAACAATCTTTTCTGCAATTCTTTTAAAAATAGGAGCAGCAACTTCCCCGCCATAAAAATTTGATGTACCACTAATATCATCTATTACAACTGAAATTAATATTACCGGATTATCAACCGGAAAGTATCCTATGAAAAAAGCATTATGGGAAAGTTTACTATGTTTTCCTTCTATCACTCTTTGAGCAGTGCCTGTTTTTCCCGCAACTTTTATTTCACCAAGTTTAGCAACAGTTGCAGTTCCTTTCTCTACAACACCGGTAAAAAATCCATTCAGGGTTTTAGCAGTCCTTTCAGAAATAACTCTTCTGACTTCCTGAGGTTTACATTCAAAATATGTATTACCATCTTTCGAGAATATCTTCTTTAATATTTGCGGTTTCAGTAATATACCATTGTTCGCAATTGAGGAATACGCCATAGACAATTGTAGTTGAGTTACCATTAACTCATATCCAATAGAAATAAAACCAAGTGAACTTTCATTGAAATCATTTATCATTTTAAGTTTACCCTTATTCTCTCCAAATAAATCTATACCGGAGAAAGAACCAAACCCAAATTCCCTTGCATAATAATACAGTCTTTCTTTTCCTAATCTCTCGGCTAATTTAATTGTTCCAATATTACTTGAATAAACAATAACCTCTCTAAATGTCATACTTGGAGCCTTGTGTTCATCTTTAAATTCAAATCCCCATCTTTTATATAAACCGTTTTCTGTATTTATATTGGTATTGCCATCTGCAATGTTTTCTTCCAGGCTTGCCGCAGCTGTAACTAATTTGAAAGTGGAACCAGGTTCATACAAATCTGAAATAACCCCATTTGTCATAAATGCAGTATCAGATGGTTTGATATTATTTAAATCAAAACCTGGATATGTTGCCATTGCTATTATTTCCCCTGTTTTCACTGATATAACAACTGCTTTTCCCTTCTTCGCATTAAATTCATTTATTCCTTTTCTCAATTCATTTTCTACAATCTCCTGAATATTCAAATCTATAGTCAGAACTATATTTTTCCCTGCTTCAGGATACTTTTGATAAAAACCAGCAAAGGGCCTTTTATTACCACAACCATCCTTTTGCAGAACTAAAAGCCCGTAAGTTCCTGATAATTCTTTGTTGTATGCATATTCTACTCCTGATTTTCCTTCATTAAACTCATCAGTAAAACCTATTAATTGGGAAGCAAGTTTGTTATTAAGATAATAACGATAAGGTTTTTTCTCTACAGTTATGCCGTAAATATTATTGATATCATCTAATTTTTTAATGTCTGATATTTTTACATTTGATTCTATTAATATTTCATTATCAGTATCAAGATTAAGAACATTAAAATAATAGTCTGTTGAATTTCCGAAAACAGAATTAAGTAATTTTGCAACTGTATCTTTGTTATTTATTCTTTTAGGTTGACCAGAGACATTAACAAGATAATTATTCGTCGCTAATAATTTCATATTCCTGTCATAAATAAGTCCTCTCTCAGGTTTATAAAATTCACGAATCTGAGTTTGTTTTTTTACAACGGATTTATATTTCTCATGATTTAAAATCTGAACATCAAATAATCTTGCTATTACCAAAAAGAAACTCAAAATAATAATAATTTCAATAAGTAATATTTTTTTCTTTTGTTTCATTAAATTATTTAATTGAATCTTTCATAATTACAACAATTTCTCTCTTATCAATCGCATTTTCATTATAAGTCATATTCATTTTTTCACTTACGAGTTTTTTTATTCTTATAAAAGAAGTTAATGATTCAATCTCCATCTTTTTTTTATAATTATCTAAACCCAGTTGTACTAATTTTTCTCTTAACTCTTTATTTTTTCTAATCAGGTTATTGAAGACAATTATATTATTAATATAAAAACCAATTAAAACAATTAAGACAATAAATACAATTAATGTATAAAAAACGGAAATTTTTTTTCTTCTTTTATCTTTCTGCATAAGCTATTTTTAATTCTGCTGCTCTTAATTTTGCACTTCGTGCTCTTCTGTTATTTCTTATCTCACCATAGTCTGGCACAATAGGTTTCTTTGTTAGAATTTCAAAAAAACGATTTTGAATATCATTATTTTGATTTTTACTGGTTATAGAATATTTCCTAAAGAAATATTTTACAATTCTATCTTCAAGTGAATGATATGATAAAACAACCAGTCTTCCTCCATCTCCTAAAATTTTGAAGGAATCCTCCAAAACTTTTCTGAGGTTTTCTAACTCATTGTTTACATATATTCTGATTGCCTGGAAAATTTTCGCAAGTGTACTTTCAGTTAATCTTCTTCTATATACTGATTTCAGAATTTCAATAAACTCAAAAGTAGTCTGGATTTTTTTCTTCTTCCTATATTCTATTATTGCTTCAGAAACTTTTTTATAATTTTTGATTTCCCCAAATTCTTTAAATATTTTATTAAGTTCATTTTTGTTAAATCTGTTAAGTACCTCACTCGCTTTTAATGTTTGTGATTTGTCAGAACGCATATCCAGTACTGTATTTCTCATAAAACTAAAACCATCTTCATTTTCTAATTGAAAACTTGAAAGACCAAGGTCTATTAATATTCCTGTTGCGAATTTTATATTAATTGATGATAATAATTCTTCTAAATCTGAAAAGTTTCCCTTTAGAAATTCAGCTTTAATACCGTTTTTTCTTAATCTTTCTTTTGAATACACAATTGCATTTTCATCCCTATCTATACATATTAATTTACCCTCCGGCATAATCTTTTTCCCGATTTCCAATGAATGCCCTCCTCCACCAACAGTACAATCAATTATGATATGATTTTTAATAGAAGGATTGATTAATAATTCTAAAACACTTTTTAAAAGAACAGGTATGTGATAGTTATTATCCAAATTAATTTTATAATTCGTTGAGTTCATCAGATAACATTTTTGCTACATCTTCATAACTATATTCCTGTTTCTTGTCATAATCAGCTTTTACTTCCGGGCTCCACATTTCTAATTTATCAATTAAACCTATAATTAAGATCTCATTTTTAATTTCGGCATAATTAATTAAATGAGAAGGTATTAATATTCTATTTTGTGAATCAATTTCACATTCCTCTGCATACATCATAAATTGTCTAAGAAAAAATCTTTTTTTAGGATCAAGAATATTTAACTTTTTTAATTTTCCCTCAATTAGTTCCCATGCATCCTGAGGATATACAAGCAGACATTTATCCATTCCCCTCGTAATCTTTATTTTATTATTTGCTGAAGGGGTAATATTTTTTCTGAATTTTGAGGGAAAAACAATTCTTGATTTCGAGTCTAAAGTACAAATTGAATGTCCCTGAAACATAGCAGTTATTTTAAGTTAAAAAATAATAATATCTTCCACCGTCACCTACAATCGCAACCGATAATCCACTTTCCTCCATTTGTCTCCACTTTATTACAAATATAAGCATATTTTTTAAAAAGTCAAAACAAAAATTTATCTTTTTTTACAAATAAAAAAAAAGCCGCTTTTAGCGGCTTTTTTGATTATTAATTTATAATTAAATCAGATTCTTATGGAATTACTTCTTTTTGGTCTTTGCCCTTCTTTTTCTTTCTTTTGGTTTTTCTTCTTCCTTTTCTTCTTCTTCTATAACTTCTTCAACTTTTTCTTCAGGTTTAAATAATGCGTCTTTCTTAAATACCAATAGGTCGCGATATTTCCTCAAACCAGTTCCTGCGGGAATCAATTGCCCAATAATAACATTTTCCTTTAAACCGTAAAGATAATCAACTTTTCCTTTAATAGCAGCATCTGCTAATACTTTTGTTGTTTCCTGGAATGAAGCGGCAGAGAGGAAACTATCTGTCGTTAAGGAAGTTTGTGTAATACCAAGCATTATAGGGTCTGCAGTAGCAGGTCTTGGGTCTCTTGTTTTAATTTGAGTTTTGTTTTTCTTCTTTAATTCAGAGTTTATCTCTTTTACTTGTTTTCTTGTTAATAATTGATATGTTTTGACTTTATCAGAATCTCCCTTATCAACCACAACCACCATACCTTTTAATTTTTCATTTTCTTCCGCAAATACATTCTTATGAATAATATCTCCTTCTAATAACCTTGTATCGCCGGGGTCTGTAACTTTCACTTTCTGGAACATTTGTCTTACAATAATCTCTATATGTTTATCATTAATTTTAACACCCTGCATCCTATATACTTCCTGAATCTCATTTAATAGATATTCTTGTACGGCAGAGACCCCTTTAATTTTCAAAATATCGACAGGGTCAAGAGCTCCACCCGTTAATGGTTCACCTGCTTCTACTTTATCACCATCTCTGACAAGTATATGTTTACCAATTGGAATTTTATAAGTAAATTCTTTCGATTTATCAGGTGATGTAACAGTCATTTCTCTGAACCCACGGGATATCTTTCCAATTTTTACTTTTCCGTCTATTTCAGCAATCCTTGCCGGGTCAGATGGTCTTCTTGCTTCAAATAATTCTGTTACTCTTGGTAAACCACCTGTGATATCACGTGTTTTACCGGATTCCCTTGGAATCTTAACCATAACAGTACCTGCTTTAACAGGTTGTCCATCATCTACTAATAAATTAGCTTTTGCAGGAATCAGATATGTACTTTGAACATCTCCTGAAGAATTAGTGATAGCAATTGTAGGACTTTTTGTTTTATCTTTACTTTCAATAACTGTTTTTTGATAGTGGCCTGTCTGTTCATCTTTAATTAACTCAAATTGCTTTCCTTCAACTAAATCAATGTATTTTATATATCCATCATTTTCAGCAACAATTACTTCATTGTATGGATCCCATTCATAAAGAATAGCATTTTTGGGTACTTTTTCATTATTTCTTACTTTTAAAGTAGCACCATACGGGACAGAATATCTTGCTATAACTTCTTTCTGGTCATCAAGAATTGCTATTTTACCATTTCTGCTTAAAGATACCAAAGTCTTACCTGCGGTAACACCTTTATATTCAACAATCCTCATATTTTCAAACTTAATCTTACCTTCAAATTTCGTTGAAATTTGTGACTGAGTAATTATTCTGCTTGCTGTACCACCTATATGGAATGTCCTAAGTGTTAACTGAGTTCCTGGTTCACCAATTGATTGTGCCGCAATAATACCAACCGCTTCTCCAATTTCCACCATTTTTCCTGTTGCAAGATTCCTACCATAACATTTAGCACACACTCCCCTTTTACTTTCACAAGTTAATACGGAACGAATTTCAACAGCAGTAATTGGTGATTCTGCAATTAATGCAGCTTTTTCTTCTGTAATTTCTTCTCCGGCTTTAGCGATAACTTTCTTTGTTAATGGGTCTATTACATCAGTAACAGTAACCCTACCGATAATCCTTTCTTCAAGGGTTTCTTTAACATCTTCACCTTCTTTTAATGCTTCGGTCAAAACACCTCTAATTGTACCACAATCTTCCTCATTAATAATAACATCCTGAGCAACATCAACTAATCTTCTGGTCAAATATCCAGCATCAGCAGTCTTTAATGCAGTATCCGCTAATCCTTTCCTTGCTCCGTGTGTAGAGATAAAGTATTCAAGGATGGATAATCCTTCTTTGAAGTTTGCAATAATTGGGTTTTCTATAATTTCTCCTGCTTGTCCGGTAAGAGATTTCTGTGGTTTCTGCATTAACCCTCTCATACCTGCAAGCTGACTAACCTGATCAACAGAACCTCTTGCTCCCGATTCAACCATCATATGTAATGAGTTGAATCCATCTTTTGATGTTCTTAAATTCTCCATTAAATCATTTTTAACAACATCTCTTACATGAGTCCAAATATCTATAACCTTATTATATCTTTCGTTTTCCGAAATTAGCCCTTCAAGTTTTGCATTTTCAATTCTTTCAACTCGTTTTAAGGCATCATCAATAATTTTTTTCTTCGTAGATGGAACTACAATATCATCTATATTTATGGAAAGGCCACCTTCGGTTGCATAGCGGAAACCAAGTTCTTTTAATTTATCAAGGAAAAGCGCTGTCTTCTGATTACCTACTTGTTTATATATTGTACCAATAATTTCTATTAATCTTCGCTTCTTAAGTGGCTCATTTATGTAAGAGACAGGTTCTGTTGAACCATTGCCTTCTGATAATATAGAATTAAATACTACACCTTCAGGAAGAATTGAATTGAAAATAATTCTTCCGGGGGTAGTTTCAATAATCTTGTTTTTATACCTTACTTTGACATTAGCATGCATACCTACATAACCGCTCTCATAGGCAAGTAATAATTCTTCCGGAGATGAAAACATTTTACCTTCACCTTTATCACCTCTTTTATCTTTCGTAAGATAATAGATTCCAAGAACAACTTCCTGGTTTGGAACTATAATTGGATTACCATTTTGTGGGGATAATATATTGTGTGAAGAAAGCATCATAATAGATGCTTCAAGTTGTGCTTCATAAGAAAGCGGAACGTGTACAGCCATCTGGTCACCGTCAAAGTCAGCATTGAATGCTGTACAAACAAAAGGATGCAGAGTTATTGCTTTACCTTCAATTAATACAGGTTGGAATGCCTGAATACTCAATCTATGCAATGTAGGTGCTCTATTTAAAAGTACTGGATGACCATCAATAACATTATCAAGTATATCCCAGACCTCCGGCACTCTCTTATCAATCATTCTTTTCGCGCTCTTAACTGTTTTAACATAGTCCCTGTCAATCAATCTTCTAATTATAAATGGTTTGAATAACTCCAATGCCATATCCTTAGGCAGACCACATTCATGTAATTTTAATTCGGGACCTACAACGATTACTGACCTACCAGAATAATCAACTCTTTTACCTAACAAATTCTGACGAAATCTCCCTTGTTTTCCCTTTAATATATCAGATAAAGATTTTAATGCTCTGTTTTCAGCCTTAACCGCAGTGATTCTTCTTGAATTATCAAGTAAAGCGTCAACAGCTTCCTGTAACATACGTTTTTCATTCCTAAGAATAACCTCAGGTGCTTTAATATCCATTAATCTCTTTAATCTGTTATTACGAATAATTACCCTTCTGTACAAATCATTTAAATCACTCGTAGCAAATCTTCCACCTTCAAGCGGAACAAGCGGCCTTAACTCCGGAGGAATAACAGGAATAACTTCAAGAACCATCCATTCCGGTTTATTTATTTTTGCACCCTCACGCGGTCTGAATGCTTCTAAAATTCTTAATCTCTTAATTATATCCAGCCTTTTAACAGCAGACTGTTCTTCAATAATAGTTCTTCTTAATTTTTCAATTTCCTCCTCGACATTAACAGTCTTCAATAATTTCTGTATTGCTAATCCACCTTCACCTGCTACGAATTTATTAGGATTTGTATCTTCAAGTTCATCATTATTACTTGGTAGTTGGTTTAAAATATCGAGATACTCTTCTTCACTTATTAATTGTAATCTTTTATATTTAGTTTTCCCCGGATTTATAACAACATAAGATTCATAATATATAATTTTCTCAAGCTCTTTTGAAGTTATACCAAGTACGCTGCCGATTTTCGATGGTAAAGTTCGGAAATACCAAATGTGAGCAACAGGAACACATAGCGATATATGTCCCATTCTTTCCCTTCTCACACTTTTCATATTTACTTCAACACCACATCTATCGCATATTATTGTTTTATATCTTATACCTTTATATTTACCACAGTGGCATTCCCAATCTTTAACAGGACCAAATATTTTCTCGCAGAATAAACCATCTTTATCTGGTTTAAAAGTCCTGTAATTAATTGTTTCAGGTTTTGTTACCTCACCTCTTGATTGAGCGACGATTGATTCTGTGGAAGCAAGATTTATCGTAACCTTTGTTATTCTTTTGGGTTTTTTAAATTCAGTTTTATGCATATAAGTAAAAAATTAATTATTATTTTTTAATGTTTATTCAATATTTATATCAAGGCATAAACCCTGCAATTCCTTCATAAGCACATTAAATGCTTCCGGAATAGAAGGTTCTTGAATATTATCACCTTTTATTATTGCTTCATATGCTTTACTTCTTCCCTGAACATCATCACTTTTTATGGTTAACATTTCTTGTAATGTATGTGCAGCACCATAACCTTGTAATGCCCAGCACTCCATTTCTCCAAATCTTTGACCACCAAATTGCGCTTTTCCGCCAAGTGGCTGTTGTGTAATCAGAGAATATGGTCCAATAGACCTTGCGTGGATTTTATCATCAACAAGATGTGATAACTTCATCATATAAATATATCCGACGGTAACCTTTTGATGGAATTTATTTCCTGTCATACCATCATATAAATCAATCCTTGAATTTTCAGGTAAGCCTGATTTTCTTAGTGCTTCTTCAATTTCTTCTGAAGTTGCCCCATCAAAAATCGGAGTAGCAAATCTAACACCAAGTTTCTTTCCTACCCATCCAAGAGCAGTTTCATATAATTGACCCAAATTCATTCTTGATGGTACACCTAATGGATTCAATACGATATCAACAGGTGTTCCATCGGGTAAAAATGGCATATCTTCTACAGGTACAATCTTTGCAACCACACCTTTGTTACCATGCCTTCCTGCCATTTTATCACCGACAGATAATTTTCTCTTCTTAGCTACATAAACTTTAGCGAGTTTTACAACACCTGTAGGTAATTCATCACCCAAAGCAACCTTAACTTTCAATCTTTTATATCTTTCTTCAATTTCAATATTTTTATAAGAATAATTTTTATATATATCTAATAATAATGTATTTGCTCTTTTACTTTCTGTCCAATCTTTTTCGTAATCAAGATTTTTAAAATCTATTCCGTTTTCATAAAGATTTAAAAATGTTTCTCTCTTGAAAATAACTCCGCTTTTTATTACGACATTCCCTTTTGAATCTCTTACACCAAGCGATTTTTTCCCATCCAAAAGAATACCAAGTTTTTCGGCAAATTTGATGTTTAATTCTTTTATATCTCTTTTTCTTTCTGCTTCTAATTTATCAATTTTTTTCTTCTCATCTTTCTTACTTTCCGTATTGCGGGTTTTTCTCGAGAATAATTTAGTATTCACCACTATTCCTTTTAATCCGGGAGGCGCTTTAAACGATGCATCTTTTACATCGCCAGCTTTATCACCGAAAATTGCTCTCAATAATTTTTCTTCAGGTGAAGGTTCCGTTTCCCCTTTCGGAGTAACCTTTCCAATTAATATATCCCCTTCTTTTACTTCTGCTCCAACTCTAATAATACCATTTTCATCAAGGTCTTTAGTAGCTTCCTCACTAACATTGGGTATTTCACGGGTTAATTCTTCTTCACCTCTTTTTGTGTCCCGCACTTCGAGGGAAAACTCTTCAATATGAACCGAAGTAAAAATATCTTTATGAACAATTCTCTCACTTATAACAATAGCATCCTCAAAATTATAACCACGCCAAGGCATAAAAGCAACAAGAATGTTTCTTCCAAGGGCTAATTCACCGTTTTGAGTAGAGGAGCCATCAGCAAGGATGTCACCCTTTTTAACTCTATCACCTTCCTTTACAACCGGTCTCTGATTTATTGATGTATCCTGATTGGTCCTTAAAAATTTAACTAAATTATATTCTACAACCTTTTTATCATCAAAGCTTACTAATGCTTCTTCAGAATCTTCTCTTATATTATATCTTACAATTATTTTATCTGCTGAAGCATATTCCACAATACCATCAGCTTCTGCCACAATCATAGAGCGTGAATCCCTCGCAACGATTTCTTCAAAACCTGTTCCTACAATAGGAGATTCAGGCCTTAATAATGGAACCGCTTGCCTTTGCATATTGCTACCCATAAGTGCCCTGTTGGCATCATCATGTTCTAAAAATGGAATCAATGACGCTGCTGCGCTAACTATCTGATTCGTTGCTACATCTATATAATCGATTTCTGTGGGTTTGAAGAATGGGAAATCTCCTCTGTATCTTGCTTTTATTCTATGATTTATAAAATATCCCTTTGCATCAATTGGTTCATTAGCCTGGGCAATTTTATAATCATCTTCTTTATCTGCGGATAAATACTCAATTTTATCAGTAACTCTTCCATTTTCAACTTTTCTATATGGAGTTTCTATAAATCCTAATTCATTAATTCGTGAGTGAATACAAAGTGAAGATATAAGACCAATATTGGGACCTTCAGGGGTTTCAATCGGACAAAGCCTGCCGTAATGCGTATAATGGACATCACGAACTTCAAATCCTGCTCTTTCTCTTGACAATCCACCGGGACCAAGAGCACTAATCCTTCTCTTATGAGTCATTTCAGCAAGAGGGTTTGTCTGGTCCATAAATTGAGATAATTGGCTCGTACCGAAAAATGATGATAATGCACTCGTTATAGGACGCGCACTTATTAATCTTGATGGGGTAAGACTATCTTCATCGTGAATACTCATCTTTTCCTTAACAGTTCTAATCATCCTTGTTAAACCAAGAGCATATTGTTGAGAAAGCTGTTCACAGACGGTTCTTACTCTTCTGTTCCCAAGATGGTCGATATCATCAACTTCTCTTTTCCCGTCGATTAAATCTTTAATAGACTTTATTATAGCAACAATATCTTCAAGAGTAAGAATTTTTATATTCTCATCAATTTTAAGATTTAATTTCTTGTTGATTTTATATCTTCCTACTTCACTAAGGTCATATTTCTTTGGATTAAAGAATTGTTTTTCGATATATGATTTAGCGCTTTCTCCTTCGCTTTCAGCAAGTAATGCTAATGTTTTATCTTTTTTCTTATCTGAAGTTTCAGAATTTTTTTCCGTTTCATATTCATCATTATCAGAGATTATTGTATTAAAAATCACCTTTTCACCATCAGTAGCGTCTGCTTTTAATAAATAAAGAGACTTAATTTTAGAATTAATAATAGAAACCAAATTTTCACTTGAAAGTGGAGTACCCTCAGGAATTTCAAGATCATTTCCGGTTTCCTTATCAATAACATTTTCAGCAACTATTCTATTTTCATAATCCATATAATTTTTCTCATTAATATGAACATTCTCAATCAGGTCAAAAAGCTCAAGCATTTTAATTTTTTCATTAAATCCTAACGCTCTTAACAGGGTTGAAAAATAGAATTTCTTTTTCCTGTCTATATAGGCATAAAGCAAACCATTGATATCTGTAGAAAACTCAACCCATGAACCTTTAAAAGGAATTACTCTTGCAGAATATAGCTGCGTACCATTTGCGTGCGTTGATTCTGAAAATACAACCCCCGGAGACCTATGAAGCTGACTTACAATAACCCTTTCAGCACCATTAATAATAAAACTACCTCTCGGAGTCATATAAGGCAAATGACCGAGATACACATCCTGCTCAATCTGATAATTATATTCTTTCGCCGTTGGGCTTGGTCTTGTAGATAATCTTAACTTTGCCTTTACCGGAACTGAATAGGTTAATCCTTGTTCCTGGCACTCGATTATTGATGCAGGTGGTTTTTCAATATGATATTCAATAAATTCAAGAATAGCAGTCTCTCTCGAATCAGTAACCGGGAAACATTCTTCGAATACTTTCTGCAATCCTATAGACTTTCTCTTACTGATCGGGACATCCTCCTGCAAAAAATCCTTAAATGATTGTATCTGTACATCAAGCAAATCCGGAGCTTCCTTATTGATTTGTGCTTTTGAGAAAGTTAACCTTTTGTTTTTTTGATTTAGGAAAGGGAGACCTAAAATGTTATTGTTAACATCCATAAATGAATATAAATTTTATTTTAATTTGATTAAAACTCAAATAATATTAAAAAAACTTTTTTGTTGAGAATAGTACGAAATTGAAAGAAAAATTTTCTCACCAATCAATTTGTAAGTAGCGATTTTAGTCTTAATAAGAATTTTTTTTACTTTTTATTTTTAAAGTAACAGGGTCTTGAGTATTTAAACTCAAGACCCGTATTAAATTTATTATTTAATTTCTACTTTAGCACCTGCAGCTTCTAATTCCGCTTTTAATTTTTCTGCTTCTGCTTTTGGTATATTTTCCTTAATTGGTTTTGGTGCGCTTTCTACCAGTGCTTTCGACTCTGTTAATCCTAAACCGGTAACATTCTTAACAACTTTAATTACATTAATTTTATTTGCCCCTATTTCTTGAAGAATTACTGAGAATTCAGTCTTTTCTTCTTGTTGTGCTGCTGCGCCAGCTGGAGCAGCGCCTGCAACTACCATAGGAGCTGCAGCAGTAACACCGAACTTTTCCTCTAAGGCTTTTTTCAATTCGGCAGCTTCCAGTAATGTTAAATTTGAAATTTTTTCTAATAATTCTTCTACTACTGACATTTTATACCTTCCTGTTTTTTTTAAAAATTTTCAAAAAAAAATTTATGCCGCTTTCTTTTTTGCGACTTCTTCTATTATACTTGCAAGGTCTCTGATAAGTGAATTTATCGCTCCAGCGATACCAGCAACAGGTGAACCAAGACTTCCACAAATTGAAGCAATAATTTCGTTCTTAGAAAGTAAAGAAGATAGTTCTGTTAATTTATCAGAGCCATAAACATTTCCTTCAAGAACAGCAACCTTAAATTTTGGTTTACCAATTTTATCAAAATGTTTTTTAATAATTTTTGCTGGTTTCACCGGATCATCGCTTGCAAATATAATACCGGTTGGTCCGACAAGGGTTTCAGATAGTTTATCTACATAATTGTTATATTTGTCCGAACCTTGCAGAGCTCTTAAAGCTAATGTGTTCTTTACAACTTTATACTTTATATTTGAGTCATAAAATTCATTACGAAGATCATTTGTCTCCGCAACTGTTAACCCTGAAAAGTCAATAAAGTATAAAGCGCTTGAATCTGACATTAACTTCTTTATCTCTTCAACAATTTCAGCTTTTTTTTCTCTTTCCATTTTACATAAATTAAAAATTCAGAATTAATTTCTGATATATCTCTATATCAGTTTTAAATCTGACTTAGAAGCATTTTCTTAAATGTCCTTTTTAGCAGACTATTTAAGTTTATATATAATAAGTGCGTAATATTCAAAAGTAATTTTAAGAAAAAGTTTTAATATCTGTTAAATTTCTATCAATTGATACACCAGGTCCCATTGTGCTGGACAAAGTTATTCCTTTTATATAAGTACCTTTCGCAGATGCAGGTTTTAATTTTATAATTGTATTAAGAAAAGTGACTATATTTTCTTTTAATTTCTCAGGTTCAAATGAAGCTTTACCAATTGATGCATGTATTGTGCCATTTTTATCAACTCTGAAATCAATCTTCCCTGCTTTAACTTCTTTTACAGCTTGTTGTATGTTAGGTGTTACAGTTCCACTCTTTGGATTTGGCATAAGACCTCTTGGTCCAAGGATTTTACCAAGTTTTCCAAGTTCACTCATTACATCGGGAGTAGCAATAATGACATCAACATCTGTCCAACCCTCCTGAATTTTTTGGAGATAATCTTCATAACCCACAAAATCAGCTCCTGCTTCTATTGCTTCAGAGTGTCTTTCTGGTTTTGCAATTACAAGAACCCTTACAGATTTACCAGTTCCATTGGGTAGTGAAACAGTTCCTCTGACAACTTGATCTGCATGCTTTGGGTCAACCCCGAGATTTACAGCAATGTCAACAGATTCATCGAATTTTGCTTTTGCAAATTGTTTTACAATTGCTACAGCTTCATCAATTTTATAATCTTTCTTTAAATCTACCTTACTAACTATTTCTTTTTGTTTCTTGGTTAATTTCATAAAATTATTTATTTCTTTAATAGATAAAATTTCATTATTCAACAACTATTCCAATGCTTCTTGCAGTTCCTTTTATCATTTTTATAGCTTGATTTAAATCTTTAGTATTTAAATCAGGCATTTTTACCTGGGCAATTTCTTTAACTTGTTTCAAAGTTACTTTCCCAACTTTATTTTTATTTGGAACTCCAGAACCTTTTGGAACACCGGCAGCTTTTAACAGCAATACTGCAGCGGGTGGGGTTTTTGTAATAAAAGTGAAAGATTTATCAGAATAAACTGTAATAACAACAGGAATAATAATTCCCTGTTTATCACTTGTTCTTGCATTAAATTGTTTACAAAACTCCATTCCGTTAACACCTCTTTGTCCTAAAGCGGGTCCTACAGGAGGCGCCATTGTTGCCTGCCCGCCTGGAATCTGAAGTTTAATATATCCGACTACTTTTTTTGCCATACAAATATATTTTTATTTTTCCTTTTCTATTTGTGAAAATTCTAATTCAATTGGGGTTTTTCTTCCAAAAATACTAACCATAACCTTTACTTTCATTTTTTCAGGATAAATCTCAAGCACGTTACCACTAAAATTATTAAAAGGACCACTTACAACTTTAACAGGATCACCAATATTTAATCTTAAATCAATCTTTTCTGTCTGATTTTCTTCACTTAATAACATTTTCAACCTTTTTACTTCATCAGGTCTTAATGGAATTGGTTCTAATTTTTGTTCCTTACCTCTTTTTGTCCCTACTAAATTTAATATAGAAGGTGCTTTCTTAATAAATGCTCTCACCTCATCATCTAATACCGCTTCAATTAATATATAACCTGGTAGAAAATTTTTCATTCTTACTTTCTTCTTGCCACTCTTTACCTCAAAAACTTTCTCTTCTGGTAAAATAACATTCTTTATTTTTTCTTCAAGTTTTTCCTCTTTAATTTCCTTCTCAAGATATTGCTTAACTTTTTTCTCATGACCGGAAATAATTCTAAGCGCATACCATTTATAATCCTGACTTAGTTCCTGAGGTGGGTTCTCGGTTGTCTCTTTTATCTCACTATTTTCTAATAATTCTTCAGCCATCATAAATTAAAATAATAATTGTAAAATTGCTTCTAAAGCTTTATCTATAACATACACAATTACAGCAAAAATAAGCATCGTCACAATTACGATTTTAGTTGAATCGATAATCTCTTGTTTTTTAGGCCAACTGACCTTTTTCATCTCCCTGTATATATCAACAAAAAAATTAATAATTTTATCTTTCATAAATATTAAAAATTAATAGGGTAGCACGGGAGGAGGGACTCGAACCCCCAACCGACGGTTTTGGAGACCGCTACTCTACCAATTGAGCTACACCCGTATTTTTGTTTATAATAATAAGAAATAAAAAGTTTATTTTCAAATAAAAAAATGTTCTCATAATTTAGACACCTGTCTCTATTTATTAAACATATTTTCATGAGCTGATGACCGGGATTGAACCGGTGACCTCTTCCTTACCAAGGAAGTGCTCTACCAACTGAGCTACATCAGCAAATCAGAGCGGGAGACGGGACTCGAACCCGCGACCAACAGCTTGGAAGGCTGTGACTCTACCAACTGAGTTACTCCCGCGCGGGGTCTGTGGGTAGGGAAGGATTCGAACCTCCGAAGGCCTAAGCCGTCAGATTTACAGTCTGATGCGTTTAACCACTTCGCTACCTACCCATAGTCATATCAAACTTGTAAATTATTAATTTTTTTTATTTAAATCAATAGAAAATTTTATATATTTAATCAGAATTCCGCATCTTTTAAAAATAAGTATTATAAAAACTATTTTTGATAAAATATATTACGATTAAAAGTAACAGTAGGTTAAATATATAATCAAAATTATTATAAAAACAAGGTACTTATAAAATATCATTAACAATATTATAAAATTCTGGACACAATAAAAATTTATAATAAAAGATATCTGAAATTGTTTTCAGATAACGAGAAATCAAGTAAAATAAAATCAAATTGGTTTTTACATGAAGAATTAAGCTAAGTTCTTGATTTATATTGCTCTGCTGTAAACACTTAAAAAATTAACCTTAGATTAATTGCAAAATTTTAAAGATATAGAAAAAAGGCAGTTGAAAACAACTGCCTTTAATATTTTTGTTACAGATTCCTATGTATCAGAAATTTCCACAAACAACCGCATGAGCAACTACATAAATTGGGCCGCTCAGATTATTTATATTAAATGAATAACTTGTTGTATTTGGTGGTAACCCTTCTGCAATCTTGGGAAATTGTCCTGGGGCAATTGTATATTCTTGTTGTCCTTGTGTTCTTTTATAAAGGGGTTCACTACCTACATATAAGTGAACTTCATCAAGCGTAAAACCACTCGTCGTTGTATATGTAACGACTGCTGTTGAACCTGAATAATTAATATTAATACTACCAACGAGAGTTCCATTTGAAGTAATGCATTGACCAGCAGCAGCCCATAGTTCAAGAGTATAAGTTCCAGTATTGTATGGACCATTTGACCATCCCCATCTTCCACCCTGTGAGCCACCACAATTTTGTAATAAATAAGGTGGATCTTCAAAATTACAAATAAAACATGTTGCAAGTGATCCTATTCCCTTTCCGAAAGCAGTTTCACATCTATAGTTTGGTGGAGGAGGTGGGGGTGGATTATCACAATACAGTGTAAATTGATTATACATTCCCCAGTTAGAACCTGAGAATCCAGGACCTGCGCCCCAGCCTGTTTCAGTCTGCCAGTTTCCACCACCTAAATCTTTTCTTACGACGCAGTGAGCAGCATAATATCTGCTAAATGGAGCAGTGCTTGGGCATGTAATATTCAGGGAACTAAACGGGATATTAAATGTGTAAGTAGTCCCGGTAATTGGTCCGGAATTGTAAGCAAATTGTCCCGGAATAGGGTTTCCTTTTTTAGTCACGGGAATTCCCGATAGGCCGGTAGCAATATGGAAATGTGCTTCTGTCAATTCCCAACCATTAGTTGTTGTATATGTTACTTTCAACATATCATCATAACCATTATTATCAGTATCAACATCATCAAAACATAGTTCGCCAGCAACGATGTTTTGCCCGGCAATAATCTGTACACAGTTTGTCTGTGTAGTATTGATAACAATCACATCTGGATTAGATGGATTATGACTTACCCCCATATCTTTTTCGCAGCTTAGAAAATAAAAAGTAGAAATGGCAGCAAGTAACAAAATTGAGAAAATGAAATTTTTCAAAATTACTCTCCCTTTTTTTAATTAATATATAAATTTACACTCATGGTATAAACAATACATTCATTAAAATCAAGATAAATTTTTTAGTACATTAAAAAAAATATTATAGATATCTTTATAAATTAATTGGGAAAGGAGTAAAAATTTAAAATTAAAATTTAAGTGGTAATATTTTTAGACAGATTTATTAATTAAAAAATAAACAAAGAATTTATTATTTATCAGGGCTGCCCCCTTTTTACTTTAAAGTTTATTTTCTTTTGTAGGTTTGATATTAATTTTTCTATTTCAGTATCAGGGAAGTATTTTGAAATCTCATATAACACATTTAAATTATTTTTAGCCTCATCAAGATTGTCAGAATAATAATTTTTATTGAAGAGTTGCAAGACAGAATCAACTTCTTTATTAGCTGAAATATAAATTTTATTTTTTAAATCTTTATATATAACAGGATTAAAAGAACTATCCATAGTATTTAAATAGAATAATGCATTTCGCCAGTTATCTTTATATAAGTTTTCAATCAGATAAAATGATAATGTATTAATTTTAGATTTTGCTCTATCAACAAATTCTCCCTTTTTATATTTATAAATAAAAGCTTCATACTGCTTAATCTGTTGTTCCATTAAAACAATATTACTAAAGTTATCATTCTGTTCTAAGTAATTAAAATCAAGGTATTCTTTCAGGTATAGATTATAAAATACAAGAAATCCTAAAACAAGAATTAAAACAATACCGAATGTATTTATAATAAACTTACTTTTTCTCCTTTTCTTAATTAGTTTAGGGTATTTTTCTTTAATTACATAAAGTTTAGTTTTTAATAAATCAGATTCAGACTTATCCGCATAATCTAAAGCTCGGTTATAATATAATTCGGCTGCTTCTAAATCCTCAGAAGATAATGCTGAATCACCAGCTTCGATTAATTTCATTTTGATATTCATATTGGATATTGCCCTATTAAAAAATTCCTTTGCTTTTAGATTATCTTTATCTATTTCGAGAATTCTTCTACATTCATTGATAGCATCAATAAAACGATTATTGTTAATTAAATATTCTACATTAATTAATAAATCATCAATATTATAATTTTTAAAGACTTCACTTTGACTAATAACAACTTTATAATTACATATTTTATGGGTACAGCCGTTATTCTGATACCAACATTCAATATGGTAAGGGGATTTACATTTTGGGCAGGTTAATAAATCATATTTGGATTCGATAATAGAACCACAAAACTCACAAACTTTCTTAATATTTGTATTACTTTCCATATTCGCAGAAAAAAAATTTATAAGGAAAAAGCAAAGCAAAAAATTTTATAGAATAGGAAAACGCCTAACAACATTAAAAAGACCCCAACATACTTATTTAATCTATTTAATGTAGCAGGGAGAATTCTATGCACATTATTAGAAATGATCTTTATCAGAGTATAAAACCAGAGTGTTGTACCTATCATAACCCCGGCTGCTAAAATAACACCTGTTAATATATTGTTATTAATTACTCCATAGCTTTTTAAATAGCCAACGGTAGCAATCCAAAATGCAGGAATAGTAATAGAAGACATACATAAAAAAATACCAGATATAAAATAACCGTAAAAGTTTCTTGAATTTGATTTTGAGAGTGTGGCTTTTTTTATTATTTTTTTCAATTCTTCCTCTTTTGAAAGAATCTTTGAAGTTGTTTCTTGTTCAATCTCTTTTATTTCCTCAGATATTTCTTTGTCTTCTTCAAAAACCTTACTTCTATATATCTTTATTCCAAAAAGCAAAACTACAATACAACCAACTGCAGTTATACCTATTTTAAAAGGAATTTCATTATCAATAAAAAAGTTTTCTACCGAAGTCGGGATAAAAGTTTTTAGCAAAGATAATCCTCCATAAGCAATGAGGATATAAAACATATCAATAAAACCAGCACCTGCTCCAATAGCAATACCTTCCTTAATCTGTTTTTTAAATGCTTTAGATATTACGGCAAAATTAGTAGGTCCCACTGGTGGCATAGATAAAATAAATCCCAGAGCAATACCTATTAATAAACTAAAAATCAAACTTTAAAAATTAATTTTTGAAATAATTTAGTGTATATAAATTATATATTCAATTAAATTAGTGTAAAAATGAATTCTCATTTAAATTTCAGATTTGATTTTTCATTTTTATTTACAATTCTGTAAATCTTAAGGCAATATGCATTTCTCTGATAAAAATAATTAGTTTTACACATTAACATTTATATTTTTTGAAAATTTATCTGAATCATTTTAACTAAATACCCTGCTTTTCGTTCATATCTTATGACTATATATTTTCTCTATAATATTCTGATAAAGGTACATTAATACAATTGAACAAATTTGAAAAATTTAATATATTAAAATAATGAAAAAGTTGCTTATAATTTTAATTCTTTTATTTTCTTTAAATATTAGTTTCAATACCGGATATATAACCATATCAAGACAAAGGACAGCTATTGTAAATATTATAAATTACGAAGATGATAAATTAACAACCAGCACTATAGATAAGACCAAAAGAGCTCTTATTGAAATGTATATTTGTTTGTTGCTCGAAGTGAAAACCTGCAACAGGGTTATAATAAATGATACATCTTAATTCTATCCAAACCTGCTTGCTCTTATAATACTTTTATGATGACTTATCTTCTCAATAATAGAATTCAATTGTTTCAGGTCCTTAACTTCAAGAATCAATGTCCCCTCAAAAAGTGAACCTTTTGTATTTATATTTATACTTTTAATATTGACCCCAAAATTTTTTGAAATCAATTCAGTAATTTCATTAATCAATCCTTTCCTATCTTCACCAATAATTACGATACCACCTGAAAAGGTATCATGTATGCTAATATTCCAGTTTACATCAATAATTCTATTTGGATCCATCAGGTAAAGGTTGATTATATTATTACAATTTCTTCTATGGATTCTAAGTCCTTCTGTCCGGGTAATATATCCAACTACTTCATCACCCGGAATTGGATTGCAACATTTTGCAAAATCATACTTTATACCCTGAATGGTATTTGGATCGCTTGAGTCTCCAATAGTTATTGAACCAATAGATTCTCTGATCTCTTTAATAAATTTTTCGTGTTTTAAGTCAATCGTAGATAACTCTGTTTCTTTTATAAGTCCGGGTGTTTGCTCAGCAGCAAGAATTTTACTTTTATTTAAAATAATTCCAATCATTTCATCTGCTCTTGATTCTTCAATTCCAATTGCATAATAGAAATTTAATAAATCCTTATATCTGTATTTTTGAACAATTCTTATCAATTCATCTTCATTAATATGAATTTTTTTCTTTTTCAATTTCTTTTCAAAAATGTCCTTCCCCTTTAAAGCTATTTTTCTTTTTTCAGTATTGAAATATTTTCTTATATCAGCTTTAGCTTTCTGAGTTACAACAATTTTTTCCCAATCTTTTTTAGGAGTCTGGTTTTTAGATGTAATAATTTCTACCTGAGAACCACTTTTAAGTGGTGTATCAAGATTGACAATTTTCCCGTTAACTTTTGCACCTATACACCTCATTCCAATTTCTGTGTGAATTTCGAAAGCAAAATCAAGTGGTGTTGCACCATAAGGTAATATTTTCAACTCACCTTTGGGAGTAAAACAATAAATTTCATCCTGATAAAGATTCAGTTTAAAACTTTCAAAAATTTGTGATGAAGAAACATCATCTTTACCTGCATTTTCAATAGTTTCCCGAATCCATTTCATCCATTCCTCTAATTTTTTATCACTAATTCTTATGTTTTCCTTATATTTCCAATGAGCTGCAATACCTTTCTCTGCAAACTCATGCATTTCTCGAGTCCTTATTTGTACTTCAACAAGTTTTCCTTCTTTGCTTACAACAGTAGTGTGAATAGATTGATAGCCATTTTGTTTAGGCAATGAAATATAATCTTTAAATCTTTCAGGAACCGGAATATATATCTGAGAAATAATTCCATAAGCCGAAAAACAATCATATTTATTAGCTGTATCAAGTATAACTCTTACCGCAAATAAATCGTATATTTCATCGATCGGTTTATTAATTCTCAACATCTTTCTGTAAATACTATATATGTGCTTCACTCTACTAGTAATTTCAAACTTGTAATTTTCTTTTTTTAGTGCCTCATCTATAGGTTCAATAAATCTTTTTAAAAATTTATCTCTTTCCCTTTTTCGTTCTTTTAACTTATTAGCAATATCATCATAGATATTTCTGTTTAAACATTTAAAAGAAAGATCTTCCATTTCTGCTTTAATATTCGATAAACCAAACCTATGAGCAAACGGTGCAAAAATTTCCAAAGTATCCTGAGCAATCCTGATTTGTCTTTGTTGAGGTAATTGTTCAATAGTACGTAAATTATGGAGTCTATCGGCAAATTTTACTAACAATATACGTAAATCAGAAGCCATCGAAAGTAAAAGTTTCTTAAATGAATCAGCAACTGTTATTTCATAATTTTCAAATATTCCTTCAATCTGAGAAGCACCTTCAACTATTTCTGCAATTTCATCTCCGAATTCTGCCCTTACATCTTTGATTGTAAATTCTGAATCTTCTAAAACATCGTGTAATAAAGCAGAAGCAACAGAAACATCATCAATAGGTATTTCCTTAGCCATAATCATAGCTACTTCGTATGGATGATGGAAATAAGGTTCTCCTGTAGCACGTTTATCATTTTTGTGAGCTTCCAAAGCAAACCTGAAGGCTTTTGATATAAGGTCTTCGTTAACCTTTTCGGAACCTATATTTCTTCTACATACGAATAGTAATTCTTCCAGCTTCTTTTTGTAAAAATTGCTTGACATATTATATCACATCTAAAAAATTAATATTATTAAAAAAATTTAAAAATCAATATAAAAATTTAACCCGCTCTTATTATTAAAAGTTCAATTTAATCTATTAATTTTTTAAGTTCCAAAATACCTATCACCAGCATCCCCAAGGCCCGGCATAATATATCCTTTTTTATTTAAATTTTTATCAATACTAAAAGTAAAAATTCTTATCTTAATATTTTTACCCGGGAATTCTCTGGAAATAGCATTTATTCCTTCTGGTGCACATAACAGGCTCGCTACAAAGATATTTTTCAGACCAATTTCTTTAAGAGCATTGATTGTATCTATCATACTACCACCAGTAGCAATCATAGGATCAAGGACAATTGTAAAAAGGTTCTTTTTATTTTTAAATTTAGGGTATTTAAAATAATACCTTACAGGTTTTAAAGTTGATTCCTCTCTATATATACCGATATGTGAAACAACAGCTTCCGGATATAAATCTAAAAATCCTTTAACTAAACCAATTCCAGCTCTTAAAACAGGAACAAGTATTACTTTATCAATTGTAATAATACCTTTTGCCGGTGAAAGAGGGGTATCGATTTTTACTTTCTTCCCATTTAAATGAGCAAGACAATAAACTGCAAGTATATATGACAATCTATCAAGGTTTTGTCTGAAATTATAATATGTAGTTCTTTTGTTCCTTAAATGAGCTAACAAATTTGAAGCTACAGGATGTTCTATACATACAACTTCAATCATTATAAAAAGATATAATGTTTTATATTTAAAATGAAAATAAAATTAAAAATCTATAAATAAAAATTAATAACACTTATTGTATAAGTTCAAGAGTAAGAATAATTTCATCTGATTTTTGTACACGTGCAGTTTGTCCCTTTGCAGAGGCTGATATTACAGCGAATAAATACTTTTTTGTATTCTTTTTAGATATACATCCACGGGATAAATTAAATTCAATTTTACCGGAACCTTCTCCTTTAACATCTTCGAGTTTATATGATAAGCCGGTTGATTTATCTTTAAAGGAATTTTCTATTACTTTAAAATCCAAACTTGCATCAAGACCGATTATAATTCCATTGTCAGTTTTATCTATGGAAGCAATTTTATATGTTAGAACATTTTCTGCGGGAAAACTGCCAAGCGCTGCTTCCTGATTAAAACTCCAGGATGAATCCTTATAAACTTCTTTTTCTGGTAATACTTGAAATTGAGATTGAATTAACTCTTTTAATTCATCCTCGATTGATTTTCTAACTATTTCTTTATCCGTACTTTTAAGTGTATCACCATATTCTTTATATATATACTCAAAAACTTTTTCAAGGTCATATAAAGTTGTTACTTCTCCTGAATTAGTAACTCTTGCTTTAAAATCTTTTCCTACAAGAGCATCAAATAACATAAAATCTTTATTCTTGCTTTTCTCATCTTTATTGTTAGAATTATAACTCATAGTAATACTTGAGTCAGGAGAAACAGCGGATAAATCCATTTTCACACTATCATAATTCACTTTAAAAGTAATAATTCCCGATTCGTTAATCTCCGTAACTTCATTTGTATAATATAATTCCAGAATTTGAGAGGTTTTAACTTCTTTATTTTTATTTAAAGAAGATTTGTCTGTACTGTTTTGCTCAATTTTCAGTTTATATTTAAATTTATCACCCACCTCTGGCTTAAACTTAAGAATAATTTTCTCTCCCTTTTCATCCTTTACAATTAAATCTTCATTCCTATTAGCAGAAGAACTTAGAGTTTTTCCAATCTCTTCTTTATTGCAAGAAACAAAAGAAATGAAAATAATGAAAAAAACCGAAATGAATGTTATTTTCTTAATCATTAATTAAATTTTAATTTCAAATATTGAAATATACTATTAATAATTTTTTCTTTCAAATTATTAAGTTATAATAAAATAATTACTTAAAACAATAAAGTTTTAAGCCTTTATCTTAAACAAAAATCATATTTAAATTTTACCGATAATAAATTTAAAAATTAAAAAAATTTCTATAATTTTTGTATAAAAATTTAAATCAACGAATTGAAAAATTAAATTAATTTAATATGAAGAAGAAAAAATTAGGAAATACGGATTTTGAAATTACATCAGTAGGTGTCGGAGCATGGGCAATGGGTGGTAATAACTGGTTATATAGCTGGGGTTGGCAGGATGATGAATTATCTATAAAGGCTATACACAAAGCAATTGATTCAGGAATTAACTGGATTGATACTGCTGCAATTTATGGGTTAGGACATTCAGAAGAAGTAGTAGCAAAAGCTTTGAAAGGTATGCATGAGAAGCCTTTCGTTTTTACAAAATGTGAACTCAGATGGAATGATAAAGGGGAAATATATGGATGCCTGAAAAAAGACTCAATAAAGCAAGAATGTGAAGCAAGTTTAAAGAGACTTCAAACCGAGATAATTGATTTATATCAAATACATTGGCCAGATCCAGACCCCGATATAGAAGAAGGATGGGAAGCATTACAAGAATTGAAAAGAGAAGGCAAAATAAAGTATGCCGGAGTATCGAATTTTAATGTTAGCCAAATGGAACGTATTTCGAAAATCGCTCCAATTAGTTCATTACAGCCGCCTTATTCTTTATGTCAACCAGAAACAGAAAAAGAAATTATTCCTTACTGCGAAAATAAAAACATAGGTGTTATTGTATATTCTCCAATGATGTCAGGCTTATTATCAGGAAAAATGACAAGAGAAAGGATTAATAACTTACCCGATGATGATTGGCGAAAACGCTATCCGGAATTCCAGGAACCCAAATTAAGTAAAAATTTAAAAATAGTTGAAAAGCTGAAAGAAATAGGAAAGAATTATGGTGTTGAAGCAGGTGCAGTTGCAATAGCATGGACATTAAGACTGAGTGGTGTTACAGGTGCAATTGTTGGAGTAAGAAATCCTGGACAGGTTAATTTATTAATCTCTGTTGAAAATGTTTCCCTTACAAAAGAAGAAATTGATGAATTAAATAAAATGATTTTATAATCCAAAAATTTTTATCAAAAGATATAATCATCTATATTTTGAAACAATTAACTATTATAGAAGTATCATCTTCTTCAAATAATTTATAATTAAAATCCGAATACAATTTAAAAGAATTAAAACCTTCTTCCCTTAATGTGTCCAATAATTCGTCTTTGAAAATTGGAAAATGAATAGTATCAAATCTAAAGACCTCCCCTGTTTCTTTAATAGTAATTTCTGTCTGGAAAATTAGTTTTTTTTCAGAATTAAAAAAATAGTTTCTTTTAAATTTAATATAATCATTATTTATCTCAGGTAATGAAATATTATCCTTTTTAATTATTTTTGAAAAATTTATAACTTGTAAACTTAAACAACCCTCCGGATTTAATATATTATAACAGCCGTGAATAAATTTTTTTATTTCATTCATGTCATTTAAATGGGCTATTGTATTACCCCAACAAATTGCAACATCAAACTTATTCATCTGAAAATACTCATTTAATCTTAACATATCAACGTTGATGAAACTTGCTTCGACTCCTAAATTGTTGGCACTTTTTCTTGCATATGAAATCATTTCTTCATCAATATCTATTCCAACAGTATAATATCCCAATTTGCTGAGATGGATTATAAGTTCACCGGTAGCGCAACCTATATCAAGAATTTTATCATTTTTTGTTTTCATAAGGTTTATAACAAAATCAATCTTTTCGCGTTTTAGTGGGAAAATTTTATTATAGTATTTTGATATTACTTTATACATATTTAATTCAAAACAAAATAAAAAATATTTTACAATGAAATTAAAAGTTAATCAAGATTTTTTCAATTTCAAGACATTAATAGCCCCAAAAGTTATACAATTTGTTTACATAATATTCGTGCTTATTTACACGCTATTAGCAATATTTGCATTAATAATAACAATAATGAACGGAGAGTTTATTACTGCAATTTTGATTGTTATCCTATTTATACCATTTCAAATAATTATAAGATTGGGTTTAGAACAAATTATAGTGGTATTTGAAATTTATGAAGTACTTAAAGAAAGTAATAAACACCTTGAAGCTATTAAAGAAGAATTAACAAAAAAATAAATATTATAAACATATGAAAAAAATATTTCTTATTTTTTTGGCTTTAATAACTATTATAAATGCTTGTTCCGTTTATCACACTCTAACAAATGTTCAAAGGTTAAAATTTAAACTTGGCTCTGTTAGTGATTTCAAAATCGCCGGGGTAAATATTAGTAATATTAGTCAATTGAAGGATATCAATGCTCTTGATATTTTAAAAATTACAAACGCTTTTGCAAGTGGAAAATTTCCAACAAATTTCACTTTAAATTTACTTGCAAAAAATCCTAATGACGGAACAGGTGGAACAACCCAAACCACTGCAATAATAAAAAATTTAGATTGGAGATTATTAATTGATAATAATGAGACAATCAATGGGGCAATTCAGGATATTCAGGTACCAGGCGTTGGACAGGAAACTGTAATTCCAATTCAAATCTCTCTGGATTTACTACAATTTTTAAATAAGTCCTATGATGATTTGATTAATCTTGCCCTTGCAATAGGAGGGAAAAACGGAAATTCATCAAGGTTAACTCTTAAAATAAAACCAACAATTGAAACTTTCCTTGGACCAATCACATACCCTGGTGAAATCTCAGTTATAGACAAAGAATTTAGAAGCGAATAATTCTTTCTTTTATAAATGATATTATCCGACATTTAATCAGATAGACACAAATCGAATGTAAAATTTTATAGAGATCAGTTATATTTTACATTTAATCTGAATTAAAAAACATTTTTAAAAATCTAAATTAATATTATTGCCTCAGATATATCACGAAAAATAAGTAAAATGTTATTTTTAAGAATATTATACTCTTATTTTTCTTCTCTAAATGATTTGAAAATTAAATAATTTAAATTTAATTTTGTTTTTTTCAGGGCGATTAGCTCAGGTGGTTAGAGCGCTTCGTTTACACCGAAGAGGTCTGAGGTTCGAGTCCTTAATCGCCCACCACGCAAGTGAAACTTAATGAAAAGAAAACTTCTATTTATCCTTCTGATTCTTTGTGCTTTCCTATTTAATCTCGCATTATATAAAACCTCTTTAAACACTCTAATAAATGATTATTATAAGAATGTAATTATTCTTATTGGGATAAACATAATTCTTGCAACAAGTCTTAATTTAATTAATGGATTCACGGGTCAGTTTTCTCTTGGCCATGCTGGTTTTATGGCAGTTGGCGGTTATGTTTCAATATCTTTGGCAACTTATTTTAGGCCATTATTTATAAAATTGTTCGGGGATGGCGCAATTGGTGATATTATTTCTTTTAGTGTAATGTTAATTATTGCTGGCATTTCTGCAGCAATAGTAGGAGTATTTGTAGGAATTCCATCTTTTAGACTTAAAGGTGATTATTTAGCAATAATTACTCTTGGTTTTAGTGAAATTATAAGAGTCGTAATTCAAGGTCTCGATATCGTAGGAGGTCCACAGGGATTTAGTGTAGTTTATATTTATGAAAATGGACAAAAGGCTTTACAATCAATTACAGGATTAGAAGAGGTTCCATTTACCGTATATCAAGTTCCAAAGTTTACAAACTTTTTCTGGACATATTCTTTTGTAATATTAATTATTTTCATCATTGTTAATCTTGTTAAATCCACATACGGTAAAGGCTTCATTGCTGTTAAAGATGATGAAATTGCAGCTGAAGGAATGGGCATTAATACTACAAAATATAAAATTATTGCATTTGTTACTGGTGCTTTTTTCGCCGGTATTGCTGGTTCATTACTTGGGCATCATACTCAGACTTTAATACCAGAAGACTTTAATTTCCTAAGGTCTGTAGAAATTGTTGTTATGGTAATATTAGGTGGTATGGGAAATATACCTGGTGTTGTAATAGCAGCTATTTTATTATCTATTTTACCTGAATTGCTTAGAAACCCACAAATATCTATTATCATAATATTTTCACTTCCCTACCTTTTATTTATTTATAAGTTTTACGGTAAATACAAAGAAAAATATAGTTTACTAATAATATCTCTTATTGCTTTGATAACAAGTGGGGTTTTCGTTCTCGCAATATATATTCTTATGCCAATTATGATTGCTAATATTCCTAATATCAGTACCTTGAGAATGATAATCTATGCTTTATTATTAATAATAATGATGGCAAACAGACCACAAGGATTGTTTGGTACAAAATTTTCCCTTACCCCGTTGAAGAAAATCTTTTTAAAAGTTTAAAATATAATTAGATTGAATTTTTTAGAACAATGGATAAAATATTAGAGATTAAAGATTGCACAATGAAATTTGGTGGATTACTTTGTATAGATAATCTCAATGCGCATATATACGATAATGAACTACTTGGAATGATTGGACCTAATGGTGCAGGTAAGACTACAGTTTTTAACATAATAACAGGTGTATATTTACCAACAAAAGGTAAAGTATATTTAGAAGGTGATGACATAACAGGGAAAAAGCCTTATCAGATTGCAAAACTTGGAATTAGCAGAACATTTCAAAATATAAGACTATTTAAATCATATTCAGTTATTGACAATGTTAGAGTATCTTTTGCAATGAATGTTAAACACAGGTTTTTTAAAACAGTATTAGAATTACCCTCTCAGTTAAAAGAAGATATTGAAATAGAAAAAAAAATAAATACCTTACTTGAAATTTTCGATTTGCTAAAGTTCAAGAATGAATTAGCAACTTCACTACCTTACGGAGAACAGAGAAAACTTGAAATAGTCAGAGCGCTTGCAACATTTCCCAAAGTATTGCTACTTGATGAGCCAGCAGCCGGAATGAACCCTGCGGAGAAAAAAGCTCTGATGAGATTAATTAAAGAAGTAAAAGATATATACAAAATTGCGATCTTCCTGATTGAGCACGATATGAATGTTGTAATGGGTGTTTGTGAAAGGATAATTGTTTTAGATTACGGGAAAAAAATTGCTGAGGGCTTACCAATTGAGATACAACATAATCCTAAAGTAATTGAAGCATATTTAGGTGAAAGCCCGGTTAAATAATTCTTTACAAGTAATACAAATATTTTCTGAATGTTAAAAATAGAAAATTTACATATAAACTACGGTGCTATTAATGCGGTTAAAGGAATTAATTTAGAAGTAAAAGAAAAAAGTATTGTTTCCCTGATAGGAGCTAATGGTGCAGGAAAAACAACTACATTAAGAACAATATCGGGACTGATAAAAGCTACGAAAGGAAGTATAAAATATTTTGGAAAAGAAATCATAAATTTACAACCAAATAAAATTGTAGAACTCGGGATAAGCCAAACACCAGAGGGACGATTGATTTTTTCAAATCTTACTGTAGAAGAGAATTTATTAATGGGTGCATATACAAGAAAAGATAAGTCAGAATATAAAAAAGAACTTGAATTTATATTTTCAATATTCCCAAGGCTAAAAGAGCGGATGAAACAGTCTGGCGGTACATTAAGCGGAGGGGAACAACAAATGCTTGCAATCGCAAGAGCAATAATGTCAAAACCAAAGTTGCTTCTATTAGATGAACCATCTTTAGGGATCGCTCCGAAACTTGTCCAAACGATTTTTGAAAAAATTGTTGCATTGAATAAAGAGGCGGGAATTACGATATTATTAGTAGAACAAAATGCAAATTTTTCTCTTGCAATATCAGACTATACTTATGTACTTGAAACAGGTACTGTAGTAATGGAAGGTAAATCAGATGAGTTAATAAAGGACGAGAGAATCAGAAAAGCTTATCTTGGTGAATAACATAAACTAAAATAATTATAAAAACTAAATTATAAAAATATGAAGCTTGCAAAAAGAATGGAACGTCTCGGGACTGAGACAGCTTTTGAAGTATTAGCAAAAGCAAAAAAACTTGAAGCGGAAGGAAAGAAGATTATTCATCTTGAAATTGGTGAACCGGATTTTGATACCCCCGAAAACATCAGCAACGCAGCAATAGATGCAATAAAAAAAGGTTTCACTCATTATAATCCTTCCCCCGGCTTACCGGAATTAAGGCAAACAATTGCTGACTATATGTCAAAAACACGAGGGCTTAATTTCACTTCTGATGAAGTGGTAGTTATGCCAGGTGGAAAACCTGTTATGTTCTATGCAATTCTTGCAATCGTAGAAGAAGAGGATGAGGTTATCTATCCAAACCCAGGATTTCCGATATACGAATCTATGATTAATTTTATAGGAGCAAAAGCAGTCCCCATACCTTTAAAGGAAGAAAAAGGATTTGCTTTTGATATTGAGGATTTTAAAAAACTCGTTACAGATAGAACTAAAATGGTTATTCTAAACACACCCCATAATCCAACTGGCGGGGTTTTAACCAAAGATGATATACTCCAAATTGCTGAAGTAATTAAAGATAAAGATATATGGGTTTTGAGCGATGAAATTTATAGCAGATTAATTTTTGAAGGAGAGCATTTTAGCATTGCATCGGTTGATGGATTTAAGGATAGAACAATTATACTTGATGGGTATTCAAAATATTATGCAATGACTGGTTGGCGTGCAGGTTTTGGAGTAATGAATAAAGAAATAGCTCCACATATTGCAAAACTTGTAACTAATAGTGTATCCTGTACAAATACTTTTGTTCAAAAAGCATGCATAGAAGCATTGACAGGTCCACAGGATTCGGTAGATAAAATGAGAGAAGAATTCAGAGCCAGAAGAGAAATTATCGTTGATGGACTGAATTCAATACCAGGATTTTCCTGCGTAATGCCACATGGAGCATTTTATGCATTTCCAAATATAACGAAGACTGGATATAAATCGAAGGAATTACAGGACCATCTGTTGTATCAAGCTGGAGTTGCCTCTCTTGCAGGGACTTCATTTGGTGCATATGGTGAAGGATACTTAAGATTCTCCTATGCAAACTCAAGAGAAAATATTAAAGAGGCAATTAAAAAAATTAAAGAGGTTTTATAATTGAAAAAAGAAATTTTGATGTCTACGAACTTGAAGAATATGTTTATAAATTTGATTTTAAGTAATTAACATTCATTAAACACTTAAAGCCCCGGTTTCAAATTAAAATTATTTATGTTAATTTTTGAACTCGGGGCTTAAAATTCTAATTCATCGGTAAAACATATTAAATCTAATAAAAAAATTTTTATATCTAACTTCAAATAAATGAAAACGGATTTTCTAATTATTGGTAGTGGAATTGCTGGTTTATCTCTAGGATTAAGACTAAGTGAATTAGGAACAGTAATAATAATCACCAAAAAAAAGAAAGCAGAATCCAATACAAACTATGCACAGGGTGGCATTGCTTCAGTCCTTGATAAAGAAGATAATTTCGATTTACATATAAAAGATACATTGGAATGTGGTGCTGGTCTTTGTAATATTAAAGCAGTTGAAACTATTGTAAGAGAAGGTCCGAACAGCATTTATGAATTGCTTTCTCTTGGCGTAAAATTTACAAGAGATGAAAACGGAAATTTAAAACTCGGAAGAGAAGGCGGACATTCCAAAAATCGAATTGTTCATGCAAAAGACCTTACAGGAAAGGAAATTGAAAGAGTTTTATTATATAAGGCTTCAAAAAATCCTAAAATTAAAATTCTTGAATACCATTTTGCTATAGAACTTTTAACGATCAGAAATATAAAACCTGAATTCAGAAAAGCAATTAAGAATAAACATACTTGTTTTGGAGCATATACATTAAATGCAAAAACAGGTAAAGTAGAAAAGATAGTTGCAAATAAAACAATAATTGCAACAGGAGGCTTGGGACAAGTATATCTTCACACAACCAATCCTGCAATAGCAACGGGAGATGGCTTTGCATTAGGATATAGGGCTGGCTGCGAACTTGCAAATATGGAATTCGTTCAATTTCACCCGACAACTTTGTATCAAAAGGAAATTGAAGAAGACACACAGGTTTTTTTAATTTCAGAAGCAGTGAGAGGAGCAGGCGCTATTCTCAAAAATAAAAATGGTAAAGAGTTTATGCACAAATATGATAAAAGAAAATCACTTGCTCCCCGTGATATTGTTGCAAGAGCCATAGACTCTGAATTGAAAAGAACTGGTGATAATTTTGTATATTTAGATGCGACGGTAATCGGAGAAGAACGACTTAAAAAAGAATTCCCGAACATTTATCAACAATGCTTAAATCGTGGACTGGATATTTCGAAATCCATGATTCCTGTTGTTCCAGCGGCTCACTACTCCTGTGGGGGACTAAAAGTAAATATTGAAGGAAAAACAAACATTAAAAATCTTTATGCTTGTGGCGAAGTAGCTATGACTGGTGTGCATGGTGCTAACAGACTTGCATCAAATTCTTTACTTGAAGCAGTTGTGTTTTCAAAGAAAATTTATGAATCAATAAGAAATGAATATAAAAGGAATAATAACAATAAACAAAATACCGAAATAAGAAACATTGAGAAATTTATATTCAATTGGAGCGAAAAAGGCACAGCAAACGCAGAAGAATGGATATTAATAAAACATAATAAACTTGAAATAAAAGAAATTATGAGTGATTATGTAGGTATTGTTAGAAGCACATATAGATTAAAAAGAGCATTAAGGCGAATCAAAATGATGAAAGATGAAATAAAAGAGTTTTATGATAGAACGAAAGTAAGCGTAGATTTATTAGAATTAAGAAATCTTGTTACTGTAGCATATATTATTATAAAATCTGCAATGAAAAGAAAAGAATCCCGAGGGCTACATTATATGCTTGATTATCCTAAGAGAGATGATATAAATTTCAAAAAAGATACAATAATATTTAAAAGAATAAAATTACAATAACATTAATACAGATATTAAAAATATTGAACTTTCAATAGTAATAGTTTCCTGGAATAATGAAGAGGAAATAGCGGAATGTTTACGCTCTATTTACTTAAACAAGCAAAATGAACCCTTAGGTGATATTGAAACGATTGTTGTTGATAATGCATCACTTGATAGTACTGTAAAAGTAGTAGAGTCATTTAAAGAACATTTTGACAAAAAAATAATTTTAATTAAAAACGAAGAGAATCTTGGTTTTACACGTGGCGCCCAAATAGGTCTTAAAATGGCTAAAGGAAAAAGAATTTTCCTTCTTAATCCTGATACAGAACTTGTTAATGACTGTCTTCTAAAATTATGTAATAAACTTGACAGTGATGAAAATATCGGTATAGTTGCGCCACAACTCGTTTTCAGAAATAAAGAAATACAAAAATCTGTCAGGAGATTTCCAACTTATAAAGATATGTTTTGTGAAATGTTTTTACTTTCTAAAATATTTCCAAAAAGTAAATTTTTTTCCCGCTGGAAAATGAACTATTTTTCACATAACGAAGAAGCAGAAGTTGAACAACCTATGGGAGCAGCGCTTATGTTTAAAAGAAATGTACTTGAAAAAATAAATTATCTTGATATACAATATGATATGTTCTTTAATGATGTAGATGTGTGCAAAAGAGTTTTCCTCAGCGGATATAAAATAATATTTTACCCATCAGCCCAAATTATTCATAGAAAAGGAATCAGCGTATATAAAAATCGAGCTTATATGATTTCACTTTGGAATCGTGACTGCTTAAGATATTTCAAGAAGTTTCATTTCAATATTATACTTTATCCTCTTCTACTGATATTTTTAAATACTACAGGATTTTTCCGCAGAATATTTAGTAAATAGAAGTTGTTATATACCCTTATAATATTCTTTTACTATTAGCCACTCATAACGATACATAAAATGTAACCTCTTCCCGTTGATTTATAATTTTTATATCATAGGAATCACTACTGTTCCTTTGTCTGGATAAACAAATATTCACAACCGAGACATTATCTCTTCTGATTATCATAGAAATATTTGTTTTTATTAAGAGATAAAATACTTCTGAAAAATCATTAAGTATAATTATTGAAAGAATTAAAAATTTTTCATTTTAAAAACTTTATTACAATTTTAAATTATAGACCATTGAATTAAATACATTTTGAGACGCAACAAAATACAATAAAAAAATGTTTAAGATATTGATATAACAATAACTAACATAAATAATACTAAACTTCGAAATGAATTTTATTAATGGGTTAAATTTATTAAATTTATAAAATAAAGCGATTATGCAGGACATATTAACCAATAGAGAAAAAGAAATACTAAAATATGTAGTGGAAAACTTCATTAGGTATGCAACACCTATTGGGTCGAGAATGCTTTCTAAAAAAACGAAATTAAATTTATCTTCTGCGACTATTAGAAACATAATGAGCGATTTAGGAGATAAAAAACTTTTACATACACCCCATACTTCAGCTGGGAGAGTACCTACTGATAAAGGATTAAGATATTATGTTGATACTTTAATGAATAAAGAGAATTTAAAAACAAAAGAAATCGAATTTATTAAATCTCAACTCGAAGAAATAAAGAATAAAATTACTGAGGAAGATTACCTTTTTAAGGAAACATCAAAAATATTAGGTAAAATATCCAGACAATTATCTGTTGTAACACAACCCTTATTAAATACTGGTATATTCGAAAAATTAGAGTTAGTACAGATTTCTTCTAATAAAGTTTTAGTGGTTATTAATTTAAAATCGGGTTTCGTTAAAACAATTATTATGGAGATAGATACAGAAGTAACAAAACCAAAACTTGAATATATATCTTCTTATCTAAACGAAAAACTAAGCGGACTGACATTAAAGGAAATAAGAGAAACTTATTCTGAAAGGGTAGGTAACATAAGAACTGATGAGCCAGAATTATTCCAGATGTTTATTAATTCAATTGACAAAATTTATCATGAAGAAGAAACAGGCGGGAATGTATATATTGGAGGAACGGGAGAAATAATTACACAACCTGAATTTGATGATCCGAAGAATTTTAAAAATATAATTGAACTTACAGAAAATAAGGACCTTGTTGTGCATATATTTCACCATTTGGGTGGCGAAGACGACACTAATGTAAATATTTCTATTGGACAAGAGAATGAAGATGTTTTACTCAAAGAGTATAGCATAATTTGCACTAACTATAAAATTGGTGATATAAAAGGAAAATTGGGTATTATCGGGCCTCGTAGGATAAACTATGCGAAAATGGTTTCGCTTTTAGAATACACTTCAAAATTATTTAGCGAAATTTTTTCCTGATAAATAATCCAATAAATAATAAAATTATAAAATAAATAATTATGGGAAAACATAATACAGGTGATAGTCATTTAAACAAGAAAGATGAGAAAAAGCAACAGCAGGAAAAAGATTCTGTTCAAAAAGAAACGAATGAAAACCAAAAGGTTCAAGAAGAATTGCAAGAGAAAAAAGAGACACAGGAATTAGAATTACTTAAAGCAGAATTAGAGAAAACAAAAGATGCTCTTCTAAGAAAAGCTGCTGAATTTGAAAACTATAAGAAAAGAATTGAAAATGAAATCTCCGATTACATTAAATATGCTTCTGAAAACCTAATCAAAGAACTTTTACCTGTATTAGATGATATCGATAGAGCAACTGAATCAATAGAAAAAGGTGAAACTAAAGATTTTGAAACTTTGAAAGCTGGTGTGTTAAACATTTTTGATAAATTCAAAAAAATCTTACACAAAGAAGGATTAAAAGAAATTGATTGTTTAGGTAAGGAATTCGATGTTAATACCTGTGATGCGCTCTTACAGATTCCGAAACCAGATGTCAAACCTCATACTGTTATTGATGTTGCTGAGAAGGGATATATTCTAAAAGACAAAATTATAAGACACGCAAAAGTAATAGTATCATCCGAGGAATCAGGAACTCAAAATAAATAATTTCAAATGACGACCAAAAGAGATTATTATGAAATTTTAGGTGTGAACAGGAATTCATCGCTTGATGAAATTAAAAGTGCATACAGAAAATTAGCAATGAAATACCATCCCGACAGAAATCCCGGTAATAAGGAAGCAGAAGAAAAATTCAAAGAACTTGCAGAAGCATATGAAGTACTATCAGACCCGCAAAAGCGTTCTCAATATGATAGATTCGGTCACGAAGGAGTCCGTTCAACCGGATTCTATGGGTTTGGTGACATCAATGATATATTTTCAAGGTTTAGTGACATCTTTGGTTTTGGTGGTAGTATTTTTGATGATTTTTTCGGTACAGGTTCATCATCCAGAAGGAGAAGAGAATCAGGGATTCAGGGTTCAGATCTAAAACTTACAGTAAAACTAACTCTTGAAGAAATTGCTGAAGGTGTTGAAAAAACTTTAAAAGTTAAACGGTTAAAAACTTGTCCAACTTGTAATGGAACTGGGGCAAAATCTCCATCGTCTTATATTACCTGTTCTTATTGTAATGGTACAGGTGAAGTCAGGCAAGTATCGAGGTCTATCTTTGGTCAGTTTATCAATATTAATGTATGTAATCATTGCAATGGTGAAGGGAAAATAATAAAAGACAAATGTAGTGAATGTGATGGTACGGGAAGAATTAAATCAGAATCTACAATCAAGGTTAACATTCCAGCAGGAGTAGTTGAAGGTAATTATATACCTTTACGCGGACAGGGAAACGCTGGTGTTCGTGGCGGACCAGCAGGAGATTTGCTAATATTTATTGAAGAACTTGAACACGAATATTTTAAAAGAGAAGGAGACGATATAATCTATGATTTAAGATTAAGTTTCCCTGAAGCTGTAATGGGAGCAGAGGTTGTTGTACCAACACTTAAAGGGAAAGCAAAATTAAAAATTGAACCGGGAACTGAATCAGGTTATATCTATAAAATGAGAGATAAAGGTATAAAACATTTAAACGGTTACGGAAGAGGTGATCAACTCGTAAAAATAAATATTCATATTCCTAAAAAAATTACATCAAAAGAAAAAGAGTTACTAAACGAATTGTATAAATCAGAAAATTTTAATCCTGAAGTAAAAAGAAAAAGTGATAAAAAATTTTTTTAGAAAAGAAAATTAATTTTAATGTTTGTATATAGTGGTGCAATTCATATTCATTCAACTTATTCAGATGGAAGTTTAAAACCAGATGAAATTGCAAATATTGCAAATGAAGTAGGGCTTGATTATATAATAATTACTGACCACAATACTTTAAATGCTTTACAGTTTGGTTATGAAAAGTTCTATGGGAAAACGATGCTGATTGTTGGTAGTGAAATTAATGATATAAATAACAAAAATCATTATTTAGTTCTTGGTGTTGATAAATTAGTTGGAACCTTTAGAGATATTGGGAATAATGAATATGGGAATGAATTACCTGCAAGTAAATATGTTAAAGAATTTCATAAACTTGGTGCAATAGGTTTTATAGCTCATCCATTTGAAAAAAGAACATACTTCCCTCAACATCCACAGTTTCCGTGGACTTGCTGGGAATCTGATTACTTTGATGGTATTGAGATATGGAATCATATGAGTGAGTGGATGGAGGGATTGACTGACAGCAACAAATTTAACAGATTAATACATCCATTAAAATCAGTAATATCACCTGATATCGAAGCAGTCAAAAAATGGGATGAATTAAACTTGAAAAGAAAAGTCAGTGCAATAGGTTCTATCGATGCTCATTGCCATAAACAAAATGTACTGGGATTTTTTACACTTGATATTTTTCCTTATAAAGTTTTATTCAAATCAATAAGAACTAATGTTCTTCTTGACGAAAAAATCAATCCGGCAGATAAAAAATCTTTCGGAAAATTCAAAAAAGAAATCATCAATGCTCTAAAAGATGGGAGATCTTTTATTGTAAATAATTATTATGGTGATGCAAAAGGATTTAGGTTTTTTGCTGAATATAAAGGAGAATATTATAATATTGGGGAAGATTTCCATATAGAAAATGAAAAGAAAGATAATGTTATTTTAAAATGTTTTGTTCCAAAGCAAGCAAGGATTAAATTAATAAAAAATGGAAAATGTATATATGAAACTGATAGCATTAGCGGTATCTGGAATTATGATGGACCTGGTAATTATAGGGTTGAATGCTGGCTGGGAGAAAAAGCATGGATATTTTCAAATAATATTAGAATAACTACTAAAAAATAAACAGCTTTGAAGAGATATAAAATAAAAGATACTAAATCAATTCATTCTAATTGTGGTGTATTCGGAATTTATAATCATCCACAGGCAGCAATTATGGCTTATTATGGCTTACATGCTTTACAGCATAGGGGTCAGGAATCTGCAGGTATAGTTACATCAGAATATTTACCTGACAAAAAAAGATATCATTTTAATGTTCACAAGGATTTCGGACTCACATTGAATATTTTTAATGCAAAAATTCTTACGGAAATCTTAAAAGGTAATTCAGCAATAGCTCACAATAGGTACTCAACTGCAGGTGCAAGTGACAGACGCACAAATATACAACCTTTTAAAGTAGTCTATAAAGATGGAAATATAGCTTTATCACATAATGGAAATCTTACCAATGCAAATTCTTTAAGATTAAAATTACAACAGGAAGGAACAATATTTCAAACTACCTGTGATAGTGAAATTTTTCTTCATTTAATTGCCAAAAGTCAGGAAAAAAATATAATAGATAAATTAAAAGAGGTTTTTAGTATAATTAGAGGTTCTTATTCTCTGTGCCTTCTTACTGATGATTCAGTAATTGCAGCGAGGGATCCTTTTGGTGTCAGGCCATTATCTTTTGGAAAATTAGGAAATTCTTATATGTTTGCTTCAGAAACATCCTCCTTTGATATTATAGAAGCAGAATATATCAGAGAAGTAGAACCCGGTGAAATAATACAAATTGATAAAGAGGTTGTTGAAACTGGTAAAGAAAAATCATTTAAATTTGCAAATGAAAAATCATATAAGCATTGTATCTTTGAGTATATTTATTTCTCAAGACCTGATAGTATAATCTTTAATGAAAAAGTTGACAAAGTACGCAGAAAAATCGGCAAAAATCTTGCTGTTGAAAAACCACCACCAAAACAAGACAAAGAAGACAAAAGAATAATTGTAATTAATGTACCCGATTCTTCAAATACTGCTACTATTGGATATATAAGCGAAGTTTCAAAACACCGAAAAGATGTTAAACACGAAATCGGACTGATCAGAAGTCATTATGTCGGAAGAACATTTATTCAACCCGGACAAGATATAAGAGAGATTAGATTAAAAACAAAATTCAGTATCATTAAGGGGGTTTTAGAAGGTAGAAAGGTTATTATTGTTGATGATTCCATTGTAAGAGGTAATACATTAAAACTTTTAGTGAAATTAATACGAAAAGCAAAACCAAAAGAAATTCACTTAAGGATCACTTCCCCACCAATAATTTCACCCTGTTTTTATGGTATGGATTTTCCTTCAAAAGAAGAACTGATTGCATACCGACACAAAGGTAATGTTGAAGAAATAAGAAAAGAATTAGATGTAGATTCTCTTGAATACCTTTCTATTGATAAACTTCTGGAATCAGTACCTTTTTCTACGAAAAAAACCGGATATTGTACAGCATGTTTTACCTGTGAATATCCAATTCCAATTGATGATGTTGAAGATGTAAATAAAGAGAAGTTTGAGGACTAATATATAATATTAACAACTTTAGCCCATTTATTAAATATCTTAATTGCTTTGCTTCTTAAATGTTGTTCTGATGGAATTATTCTTTTCTCTGGAGAGATCAATAATTCTTTATATATTTTTTTATCAATAAATCCAATTTTTTCGGCATCCAATCTTGAATTAGCAAAGTAAATTTTTTTTATACGAGCCCAGTAAATAGCAGACATACACATAGGACATGGTTCACATGAAGTATAAATTTCACAATCGTCGAGCCATATTCTTTTTAATTTTTTGCATGCATTTCTTATTGCAATAATCTCTGCATGTGCCGTCGGGTCATATTGAGAAATAACACGATTAATCCCTTTTGCAATAATTTTATCATTTCTAACAATAACCGCACCAAAAGGACCACCTTCATTTTTTATAAAATTCTCTTCGGATAGACGAATTGCTTCAAGCATAAATTTACTTCTGTATGCCATCAGATGATATTTTTTCTAATACTTTTTGCTTTTGCTGCTGATAATTTTTATTATCGAAAATTTCAATTGCTTTATTTATATAATCAAGTGCTTTTTGATATTCCGAAGTTTTGTAATAAATAGTTGACATTCTATAATATAAACTCGCTTCGTTTGTAGTTCCTTTTACATAATCAAGGCATTCTTCTGACAATTTGATTGCTTTGTTTAATTCATCAATGCTTGAATTTGGATTATTTGCAATTGAATAAATCCATGTTAATAAAAATTGCGAATAACTAAACTTAACATCTTCGTTATCCTTGTATTCATCTAACAATTTCAGGTAATATTCATAAGCTTTCTCATAGTTATTATCGTTTTGATATGTAATCTCAGCAATAAACATAATCGCCTGAATTAAAACTTCTGAATCAGTATCCATTGTTAAAAGTTCCATAAATAAATTTTTATCATTCGTAATATAAGCATAATATAAAATAGCATCATCAGTAAAACCTGCTTTATTTTCCTGATCAAGATCCATTACTTTTTTAAAATATGGCAAAGCAGATTCCATTTCATAATAATCAACATATTTCTTCCCCATTAGAAAATTTGCTTCAACATCATTAGGATTTTGAAGTAGTGCTAATTTAATTTTTCCAATTGTATTAATACCTTCATTAAAATTTTTCATTTTCTCTAAAAATTGTGTAGGTTTTAAATATCCAACAATCCGGTCAATTTCTGTTCCATCTGCCTGAACAAAGATAATGGTTGGATAACCTTTGACTTTGTATTGTTTTGCAAGTTCTATCCCCTCTCCTTTTTCAGCATCTATTTTCCAATTAATTTGATATGTATTTGCATATTGAGCAACAGCATCATCTTTATATACTATATTATCAAGTTCTACACACCATTTGCACCAATCAGTAAAAAAATCAATCATAACTATCTTATTTTCCTTCTGAGCTAATTCAAGAATATCTTTATAATTCCCCTGCGCAAAATTTATCTCTTCTGATTTTACAGTAAAATTTAAAAGTAAAACAAGAATCAATATTATAAGTTTATATTTATCCATAAAATTTTTCATACAGTTTATTAATTTATTGTTTATGCAAAAAATATTTAAGTAGCAAATTAAAGATTTTAATCTAAAAATAAAAATCAGAATGTAAAATTATATTTACATTCTGATTAAATAAACGAACAAAATATTTTAAAGGTTCCTACTTAAGAAGTATTTCATTTATAGCCTGAACAAAGCCTTCCTTAGTCATTGCACCAACAGCCATCTGAGGAGTACCTTCCTTTGGAATAAAGAGTAAAGATGGTATGCTTCTTATACCAAATAATGCAGCGAGGTTTTGTTCTTTATCAGTATCAACTTTATAAATTTTTATTTTCCCTTCGTATTCTGTTGCCAATTCTTCAAGAATCGGGGATATCATCTTGCACGGTCCGCACCAGTCTGCATAAAAATCTACTATACAGGGAGCTTCCCCCTCATATTTCCATTCCTTATTAGTCTCATAATTGAAGATTTTCTCTTTAAATGTTTGTTCTGTTAGATATTCCATATTATTTTTTTTATTTATTTTATTAGAATCTGTTATTTTAAATTTATTTTCGGTAACCGGGTTCTTTTTTAAGTCTTCACCGGAACCGATAAAAGTAAGAAGCAATAATACCAATACTGATACGATTATTACTGCCGACCAGATGTATATTTTTTTATTTTTCATATATTATAATATTTGCTATTAGCAATATTTGTTATTAGCAATTTATTTATTCTATATAACAAAATCAAGTCTATAAAAATTTCAAATTTCAGATTTTTATTTTATAAATCTTAAACTTATTAAAAGTTTTTTCTAAATCATAAAAAATGATATGAAAAATTTAAATATGTTGAATTTTTTCAAATTTGATAATATATTGATAAAAAAATAAATGAATTTGAAAAGAAATAAATTAAGTTATTCTCTATATTTATTATTGTTATTATCGTTTTCAACAATAAGCTGTACATTACTACAAGAACATGGTAGTACAAATCCAAGTGATCTTATAGGATCCTGGGAATTATATAAACAGACAGGCGCTTTGCAGGATGTATGTCCTCAGGAACGAATTACTTTCAGAATAGATAGCACTGCAATATTGCAATGTCCAAATAAACCTTCAATCACAAGACATTACTCCGCAAAGAATGGGGTCCTTTTATACAAAGAGACAGGGGTAAGTTTTGATTTCTATGTATTTACAACAACGAGCGAAACCCGATTAGAATTATACGGAAAAAATGTATCGAGAAATTTATTTTACTATAAAGTAAATCTCATTAATTCCAATGAGCCTGAAATTCAAGGTTCTGGTATAAATAACTCATCAGAAAATATTAGATAAACTGAAATGAAAAAAACTATAATCAATTTTATTATATTATTCCCAATATTATTATTAATTTCCGGTTCACTATTTTTTAAAGATAATAATAATTCAAATAGTACCACTTATCAAAAATCAATAGTGGTTAAAGGAAATACTGAAGAAATAAAAAACTCAATTCCGATAGAATTTTTTACCCTTGACAACTCACCGGCTTCAATAAAAAAAATTGAAAAATATGTCGATGATGCTACGACTTTAATCCTTAACACAGATAAGCTTACTAACTTCTTTAATTCTCCGACTAATGAATTAATATTATCAATCCCCATTAACCAAAGAAAAAATATTGAGCTTGAATTATATAAATCAGAAGTTTTATCAGAGGATTTTAATTTATATTCATTATCAAAACAAAGAATAAGGACAAAAATATCATATAAACCCGGTTTACATTACAGAGGAAGAATAAAAGGTAATTCAAACTCTATTGCTTCTATAAGTATATTTAATAATAAAATAATCGGAATAATATCGGATGATAACGGAAATTATATTTTAGGTGAAAATAGAAATTATACCGATAGGAAAAATTATATATTTTACAACGATAATAATTTAAAAATAAAAAGTAATTTTAAATGCGGAACAGGAGATGGTGTGGATAAATTTTACAAGAGCGCAGATTACATCCACAAGAAAATAAAAAAACCGGACGATACATTTCCTAACTTACCAGTTAAAATGTATTTTGAATGTGATTATGATATGTATGAAGAATTTTATTATAGTATTTCCGAAGTTGCAGACTTTGTTACTTCATTTTTCAATGTATCAATATTCATATATCAAAACGAAAGTATCCCATTCACTATTCAGACAATTGAAGTCTGGACAGAACCAGACCCTTATATTTACTACGATAATTCTGTTGATATTCTTTTAGCTTTCGGGGGTACATTGGAAGACAATTTTGAAGGAAACCTTGCTCATCTTTTATCAACAGGGCACAATCAGGAATTAGGTGGAATCGCATGGGTTGGAGTTTTATGCCAGGAATTTAATAATCTTGATTCATCAGGTAGATTTGCATTTAGTAATATAGAACCATACTACAATAATTTCCCAACATATAGTTGGACTGTTGGTTGCGTTACTCACGAAATTGGGCACAATCTTGGTTCTATGCATACACATGCGTGCTGGTGGCCATTACCAAATTACACAATTGGGGCGCTTGATTCATGTTATTATCCGGAATTCGGATTTTGTTTTACTTATCCACATGCTTCTATAGGTACAATAATGAGTTACTGTCATCTTTGGATCGGATATGGTGGTGGTATAAATTTTAATTTAGGTTTTGGTCAACTGCCGGGAGATACAATAAGAAGATACTATTTAAATGCCGGCTGTTTAATCAAAGAGTTGAATTCATCGGAAATTCCGACATTCTTTTTATCACAAAACTATCCGAATCCTTTTAATCCAATAACTACAATAAAGTATTCTATACCGGAAGATAATTTCGTAACAATAAAAGTATACGACATAAACGGGAAAGAAATAAGAACCATTTTAAATGAATTTAAAATGGCAGGATTTTATACTATAACATTTGATGCAAGTGGGCTTTCAAGTGGTGTCTATTTTTATAGCATTTATTCAGGGAAATATACTGAGACTAAAAGAATGGTTCTTTTAAAATAAATGCAAAAGTAAAACAAGAAATTATCTCACTCCAAATTAAAAGAAATAACAGTAAGTTATTTAATAATTCTAAACTTAAATTTTAGTAAAATAAAAATTTAGATTTTAATATCTGAAAATAAATAATAAAAATTCTATTTAAGAATTTTTATTTCAGGTAAAATGTTTTAATGATTAAAAAGAAATCTTTTCTTTCAAAATATTAAGTAAATTATCTTTATTAACCCTTTCTTGTAGCATTGAATCCCTCTCCCTGATTGTTACAGTTCCATCCTTTAGAGTATCTGAGTCAACAGTAATACAATAAGGTGTTCCGCATTCATCCTGCCTTCTATAACGACGGCCTATTGCTCCAGAATCATCATAGAAAACCCTAATATGTTTTTTTAAATCTTCAATAATATTCCTTGCTACTTCAGGCATATTGTCTCTATTGACAAGTGGAAACACCGCTGTTTTAATAGGAGCAATTGCTGGGTGAAATTTCAAAACTACTCGAAGCTCATTATTCACTTCTTCTTCATAGTAAGCATCCATAAGAAAAGCCATTAAACCCCGAGAAGCCCCAGCAGAAGTTTCGATAACATAAGGAATATACCTCTCTTTAGTTGCTTCATCAAAATACTCAAGTTTTTTCCCAGAAAATTCAATGTGTCTTCTTAAATCGAAATCAGTCCTGTTATGAATTCCTTCTATTTCACCCCATCCGAAAGGAAATTCATATTCAATATCAATTGCAGATTTTGCATAATGTGCTAATTTTTCGTGAACAGTAATTCGCATTTTATCTTTACGCATTCCATATTGCAGGTACCAATTAAGTCTTTGTTCTTTCCAATACTCAAACCACTTTTCATCCTCAGCTGGATTAATAAAATACTGCATCTCCATTTGTTCAAATTCACGGGTTCTGAAAAGAAAATTTTTTGTATTTATTTCATTCCTAAATGCTTTTCCAATTTGAGCAATACCAAAAGGAATTTTCTGACGCATTGAATCTTTAACATTAGTGAAATTCACATAAATACCCTGTGCTGTTTCTGGCCTCAGATATACAACACTTGATGAATCTTCTACAGGACCTATAAAAGTTTTAAACATCAAATTAAAGTTTCTTGCTTCTGTAAACTTTCCCTCCTGAAAACATTTTATTGCTTTCCGCCCTTTATATGCCTTGTTACCGCATTCACTATCTTCAAGTGAGTCAGCTTTAAATCTTGCTTTACACTCTTTACAATCCACCATAGGATCAGTAAAATTCTCGACATGACCTGATGCTTCCCATACCCGCGGATGCATCAATATTGATGAATCAAGCCCCTCAATATCTTCTCTTAGAGTTAAATCCCGCCACCATGCTTCTTTAATATTTCTAAGTAATTCAACACCAAGAGGACCATAATCATAACATCCATTTAAACCACCATATATTTCAGAAGACTGAAAAATAAATCCCCGTCTTTTACAAAGTGAAACTATTTTATCAAATAAATCTTTGGTTTTCAATTTAATTCAGTTATAATTTGTTTAAAAGTTCAAATTTAATTAACTTAATCTATATTTTATAGGTAATATTAAATAGAATTATAAAAATTCCTCTGATAGTATTTTTACATCATAAATTATATTAGTGAATTATGAAGTAAGAGAGATTTTTAAATTCTAAATTAATTTTCTGATTTATAATCTGCAAATAAAGCTTTACAGTATCATCTGAAAATTTCCTCAATCTTTTTCCTTCGATAAGCAAAAATTTCATAAAGTTTCTTTTTAATAACAATCTGATTTAAAACACTTCCAATAAAGGATAATGGTGGTTTATAATTCAATATATCCTTCATAAGAACTCCGTTTTCCACCGGAGTAATAATGTGTGTATGATGCCAGAATTTATATGGACCAATTTTCTGTTCATCAATGAAATAATGAAATTCTTTTATACATACAATTTCAGATACCCAGGTTAGCTGAATACCCAATAAAGGTTTTACCTTATATGCAATAATTAATCCTTCATACATTTTATCAGGTAATTCTTTTGAAATGATATTGAATCCCATATAGTCAGGAGTGATAACACTAAGATTTTTAGGCGTAGCAATAAAATCCCAAACCTTTTCTACTGTAGAGTTTATTACCTGTTCCCAAATTAATGTTGTAAAAGACATTGACAAAGACAATTTATTTTTAAAACAAACTTAAAATTATAGATACATTGATTAAACAGATTAACTTACAGACTTATAATAAAAATATGATAAAAAAATTAAAAAAAACTGCCCAAAAATAATTTTGGGCAGTAAAAAGTTTAACATTTATTTTTATTTTTTAAGGAAGATTATCTTCCGGGTGTTCTGTTTTAATATTATTTTTGTTTGTTTTTTCCTGATTATTTTCTTTGACTTCTTTCTTTACAGGGGGTGTTTCTTTTGTCTCAACTTTATTTTTAGGGGGTTCTTTTTGAGGCTCTTTAGGTTTTGTTTTATCTTCACGGAACGTACCATCGTCATTAACTTCCCCAGTTTCGTTATTGATATTATCAGTATTTTGCTTCATTTCTTCTACCTTTCTAAGCCCTTCCTTTTCAAGTTCATCCTGCAATTTTTTTATTACGGAATTGAATTGTTCATATATTTCTTTTATATCCTTTTCATCCTTTAATTTATCCAATGTGGATTCTGCTTCTTTGGAATCTTTAAAACCATATTTTTTAGCTATTTCTTCTTTCTTTTTTCCTAATACATTATTAAACTCAAGAGAAAACTTCGCATTATCAAAATTTATTTCTCCTGTAGCACCTTTAACGATAGCAGTATTTAATAAATTAAATGTCAGATTTCTGAACTCCATTGATTTAACATATTCATTGAGTTCATTTATATATTTTAAAGTTTTATCTCTTTCTTTACTCCCGCAAGAAATAAATAATATCGTAAAACTAATTACTAAAAATAAAGACAATAAAATTTTAATTCTCTTCATAATATTTATTTTATTTTAACAAAACAAAATTATTTAATATGTATTCCAAAATCAATTCTTAAAACATCTTTCAGCCCTTCTTCATAAGGCCGTGGATTAAAATGCGGCATTAATGTTTTTAAATAAGTAATATCTGTACGTTTTTCATACATACCATCAGGTTTTGAAGTATCCCACTTAATTTCACCATCATATCCGACAATACGACTTGTAATATCAATATATTCTTTTATCGAATAATCAAATCCGGTTCCGATATTAACTATTTCGGGTTTATCATAATTTTCCATTAAATATATCAATGCATCAGCACAATCTTCAGAATAAAGTGCCTCCCTTCTCGGTTTCCCTGTTCCCCAGAACACAGGTACAATATTTTTATATTTTGCGTCTACAATTTTCTTAATTACCGCAGCAATAAAATGACCGGTTTCAACATTATAATTATCACCAGGTCCATACATATTAGTAGGCATAACAGCAATTGCATTAATATTATATTGTTTTCTGTATAATTCACAGGCAACAATTCCAAGTCCCTTTGCAACAGCATACCCCTTATTTGTTTCTTCGAGATATCCAGCCATAAATCTTTTTTCATTAATGGGTTGAGGATTCTCCTTTGGGTAAATACAAGTTGAGCCAGTGTATAAAATTTTTGTGTGTGGTGAAAAATTTTTTAAACTTTCCATAGTATTCAAAACCATCATAGCATTTTGATATAGAAAATCCGCTTGCCTTGTATTATTTGCATTTATTCCACCAACAAGACCCGCCACCATAAATAAACAATCTGGTTGATTTTTTCTAAAAAAATTATCTACACTTTCTTTTTCGAGTAAATTGAAACCATCTTCAAGACTTGCGGTAACAATATTCTCATAACCATGTGCTTTTAATCTTCTTGTAACAGCACCACCAAGCATTCCAGAACCACCGAAAACTGCTATTTTAGATTTTTTATTCATATTTTTTCTTCCTTTCAGCTACATTTGTAAAATTAAAATTTTCCTTTCTGTCATTTCTTCAATTGCATATTTAATACCCTCCTTACCAATTCCAGAGCGTTTTACTCCACCATAAGGCATTGAATCCATTCTATAAGTAGAAACATCATTAATAACAACCCCTCCTGTTTCAATATTTTCAAATGCATACATAACATTAGAAAAATTATTCGTGAATACCCCTGCTTGTAAACCAAACTCAGAATCATTAACTTTTTCAACCGCCTCTTTGAAATCAGAAAACTCTTCAAGAGTAATTAAAGGCGCAAATACTTCTTTAGAATTTACGCTACATTTTTTAGGTACATTATACATTATAGTTGGTTCAAGAAGGGCTCCCTCCCGTTTACCCCCGGTAAGTATTTTACCATCAGAAAGAGTTGCTTCTTTAATCCAATTTTCAACTCTTATAGCTTCTGATTCAGTTATCATTGGTCCAACAATAGTATCTTCTTCAAATGGATTACCATATTTAATCTTTTTAGTTTCATCTAAGATTAATTCTTTAAAATCATTAAATATTTTATTATGAACATATACTCTTTGTACAGAAATACAACTTTGACCAGCATGTGCAAATCCGCCCATAATTATTTTATTGACTGCTAATTTCAAATCAGCAGACTCATCAACTATAACTCCAGCATTTCCTCCAAGTTCTAAAGAAATCCTTTGAGTTGAAATTTTCTTTTTTAAATTCCAACCGATGAGAGGACTTCCAGTAAAACTAATCATCTTAACTCTTTCATCTGAGACGAAAGTTTCTATTTCACTTCCAGAACATACAACAACATTAACCGGAGTATATCCAAGATTCAGCTCATCTGCCGCTTCCTTTATAATTTTTCCAATCTCAAGACCACATCCAATAGAAGCACTCGCTGGTTTTAAAAGAACAACATTTCCAGAGGCAAGTGCAGGAGAAATTTTATGAGCAACAAGATTAATAGGAAAATTCCATGGGGTAATAGCTAAAATTACTCCTATGGGAAATCTTTTAATAAATCCTTTTTTACCTTCTGAACCGGGAAGTTGATCTAAATCAATAATTTCTCCTTGAATTCTCTTGGATTCTTCAACGCCACACTTAAATGTAAATATTGCCCTCTCTAATTCTATTCTTGATAGTTTTATTGGTTTTCCTGTCTCAAGAGTTAACAAATAAGCAAGCTCTTCCTTTTTATCTTGTAATTTGTTGGTAATTTTTTCTAATAACTGTGAACGAAGATAAATAGGAATTTTCTTGTATTTTTCAAAAATTTCATTTAAATAATCAAGAGAAACATCAATATATTCAGAGGGAGTTTTGAAATATTGTTTAACAATTTCGTTAGTGTAAGGATTAATTACATTAATAACATTTTCGGATGATAAAAATTCGTTTTTAATTAAAAAATTCTCTGGGTTCATAGTATTTTTTTATAAATTTAGTAAATTTTCAATTTAAAATAACTAAATTTAATATAATGAATAAATTTAACATTTCGTCAATTTTGTCGTAGTGATATGGATATTATTCGTTAATTATAAAAAAATGAGTTAGTTTAATAATAAAACAAAGGATAATTGTTTGGCACAATATTTGTATTATATTAAATAAAGAGAAAAATGAAAAATAAAAAAATTAAATATAAGGAGAAAACAAAAATGAAAAAGCAAATCTTAATTCTTGTAATTGTACTATTAACCTTCTCGATAACTTTCGGTCAAAGGACTCTTGATCCGGATAATGTCAAAGAACTAAACGGTACAATTACAAATGTAAATCACCCAATTGCCATTTTTAAAACAGATGACGGGATAGAATATGAGGTCAGATTAGGACCTTATTGGTTTTGGACTAATAATAATTATAAGTTAGAAACCAATGCTTCCACAACAATTAAAGGTGAAGTTAACACAAAATATAATGAAATTTATCCCTATGAAATTACTCAAAATAACAATGTAATAAAACTTGCAGATGAAAAAGGATTTCCACTTTGGTCAAGAGGAGGAAAAAACTGGGACAATAGAGGATATGGATGGAAAAAAGGAAGAGGCTGGGGACGTGGATGTTGTTGCTGTTGGAGATGGCAAAACTCTGATGATAATGATAATTGGCAAGGCAGAGGTTGGGGACGCGGATATGGTTGGAGAAATTGTCCTTACAGAAATAAATAAATCTTTTTATCTATTTATCCAAAAAACAGCCATCAGAAGATGGCTGTTTTTTTTTATTTATTTATGATAACTATCTCATTACAACAATTGAAATTATTACAGCAATAAAGAAGATTATTGTAACAATTAATGTAAGTATTCCCGTATAAGTCCAGAAAGTTTTTCCTTTTGAAATTGCATCTTCAAAAACTGGAATATTATTGGTATGGGAAAAATTTTTTAACTTATTTGCATGCGCTATTAATAATATCCCTGGAATAAGATAAAAAAGTATTCCAAACAAAATATAAATTACTGCAACCACAGAAGAAACACCACCAAAGCCAACAAGCCTTGTTTTAATTCCAGCAGCTAAAATAAAAATTGCAGCAATAAAAATTAAAGTTGTAAGAATTAATAAAATAACCCCAATAACATTCATCCAGGTTGCGGTATCTTTCATTTTCTGCAAAATATAAGGAGTTAAATTAGAGGGATTCAGATTTTGTGGAGCAACCCCTTGAGATTGATTTGGGAATGTGTTATCCATAATTTTTCTGATTTAATTAATAAAAATTAATTGTAAAAGCAAAATTATACCTTTAAATATAGTTTGTAGAGGCAAGATAAACAAAACCCTACTTTAATTCAAGTAATACTACTTATAAGATACTTTTATTTTCATACAAATATAAAAAATAAAGGGCTGATAGATAGCCCTTTATTTAATAACTTAGAAATTTATAAAAAACTATTTCACAATAATCATTCTCTTAGTATCTACAAAATTTCCTGCAATTATACGGTAAAAATATACTCCACTTGAAAGTTTAGAACCATCAAAGGAATATGTATAAAGACCTGCCTGTTTATATTCGTTCAATAGTAATGCGACTTCCTTACCTGTAATATCATAGACAATAAGTTTAACATTTGAAGATACAGGAATTCCAAACTTTATATTTGTAACCGGATTAAAAGGATTTGGATAATTCTGCTCAAGTATATACGAGTTTGGAATTTCACCATGATTTATTGTAATACCTGATGATTGTCCTGTAACTCTGACAAGGTCAAGAGAAAATGAAGCGCCATCAACAGCAACATTTGCAACATATTCTCTAAACCCGATGTAAATATTTGAACCCGATGGAACAAGTGAGCCAATATTATATTTATACATAACCCAGCCAGAATCAGAAACAGAAAAATTTAAATTTGCAACAATAATAGTCATAGCAGTAATCGTTGGTGTTGTTGTTGATATTCTCACATATAAACCATCTATATAAGCACCAAATTTTCTCAACATAAAAGTAAGTGAATCACCCGGTTGTATATTTGTAATTTGTGGTGTAATTAACCATTGATCACAGGGACCAGAGCTACCACCATTAGGGCTACCAGTAATATAATTGCAAAAAGCCATAGCATTTCCACCACCTGGTGGAGTATATAAAGTACCACCAACAAAACCAGGTACTGGTGTAACACCGTTTAATTGTCTTTCCCATCCTGTTGATTGACCACCAAGTGGATTAATTTTAATCCAGCCAGACGGTGGGAATGATGTATTTTCAAAAGATTCGAATAATTTATAAACACTTCCCTGACTAACATTAATATAATTTGGCTTTGTTAAGGTACTGGTATTACTTCCACTACTTACTTGTAAAGTAACATCATAAGAACCAATTGTATTATAAATAATATTCTGAGGATGTTGTTGCGTCGATGAAGATGGAGTACCACCAGGGAAAGACCAGTTCCAACTTGTCGGACCCCCAGTTGATAAATCTGTAAAATTCACACTTTGGCCTGGAGAAATATTCGTTTGATTAGCAACAAAATCTGCCTGTAAAGTTCCACTTGTTGAAGTTAAACATTTAAGAACATTAATTCTTCCTGTACCTAATAAACCAATATATCCAGGGTTTAGATTATAAATGCTATCAACACCAGCCTTCAATTTATTTACCGCCTGTTCGCAATTCATAGATGGGAACTTACACCTGATAAGTGCTAATGTTCCGGAAGTAATTGGAGCAGACATTGAGGTACCATCATAGTACTGATATGTATTATTCCATAATGTACTGTATATACTAACTCCAGGAGCACATACATCAACTGTTGAGTGATAATTAGAAAACCATGCCTTTAAATCATTCTGGTCGGTTGCTGCAACGGAAACAGCGTAATCATAAGAAGCAGGATATCTTGGGGTATTAGTACCAGCATTACCAGCCGAAGCAACTACTATGCAGTTATTATACCATGCATTAGTAACTATTGTTTGTGTGTATGCACTATAAGTAGAACTTCCGAAACTACAATTCATAATTTTTCCACCATTTTGATAGACATAAATCATTCCAAGATTAGTATTGTATAAATAAGAAGTTCCACCATTAGTATAATCATTATCGGCTCCATGTTTGCAAATTAATAATTTACATTTAAATCCTATACCTGCTCCACCTGTATTATTATTAGTAACTTCAGATGCGCATCCGGAAGTATGAGAACCATGATCACAATTAGGTCCATATATATTAGGGTCATTATCCTGACTCAAATTCTGGTAATCAGCGCCAGCAAAATCCCAACCCCGCCAATCGTCAATATATCCATTCATATCATCATCAATATTATTATTAGGATTCTCAAGATAATTAAATTTGATATTTGCGAATAAATCTGGATGGTCAAGGTCACTACCAGAATCTACCATTCCAATAACCATATTGGTATCACCTTGATTTAAATCCCAGCCCGCATAAGCGCTGACTTTATTTAAAAACCACTGTAATCCAATGGAAGGGTCGTTAGGGATAAAATCAGCTTCCATAACAAAATCAGGTTCTGCCCAATCCAATATAGAATTATTCCTTTTGAAAATTTCATCAGCAAATTCTCCAGGGTCTTTATCTACTTTATACTCTATTTTATAAATCTTTGCTAATTCTTCATCACCTATTTTCCGTTTTGAAACATTAGGGTTAAGTGGATGTCTCTGTTCAATTGAAGTCAGGTTTATATCTTTTAACAAATCATCAATTGAAGGAATCCCAAAATTATATTTATCTTGAAGAACAATATCAGATTTGAACTTAATATTAATAATTCCTTTCTGATATAAAGCACCATCACTTAATCTTTTAATAACTCTTTCATTCATCATAAGATACTTTGTATCGTTCATATCTGTAAAACTAAAAAGAATTAATCCACAAAAGATTAATAAACTAATGAATGTAATTTTTGAATTTTTCATAAAAATAATTTATTTGTTTTTGTAATTTATTTCTTTTATATAAATAAATAAAGAGATTTACGAAATAAAATTCTATTAAAAATTAACAAATGAAGATTAAATTTCTTCAATTTTTTCCCATTCAAAATCTGCTCTTCCAAAATGACCAAATGCTGCTGTCTGTTGATATATTGGTTGCTTTAACTTGAGTTTTTCAATTATTCCCCCCGGAGATAAATCGTACTTCTCTGTGATTTTTTCTTCGAGTATTTTTTCATCAATTCTTCCGGTATCATGCAAATCAACCATAAGAGAAACCGGACTCGTACATCCAATAGCATAAGCAATTTGAATAGTGCATCTTTCAGCATATCCAGAAGCAACAATATTTTTAGCAAGAAATCTTGCCATATATGAAGCAGACCTATCTACTTTTGTAGCATCTTTACCAGAAAAACACCCGCCACCATTGGGGCAAAATCCCCCATAAGTATCAACAACAATTTTTCTTCCTGTTAAACCAGTATCAGTTTTGGGACCACCTTTCGTAAATGCACCTGCTGGATTTATATATGTGGAAAAATTATTAGAACGAATTTCTTTAGGAACAATTTTATCAATTAAGTAAGTTTTTATTTGCTCTTTAACATCCTTTTCACTCATATTATTAGAATGTAAAGTTGAAACCACTACATTTTCAACACAAAGTGGTTTATTTTTTTTATATCTTACAGTAACTTGAGACTTAGCATCCGGACCAATCCATTCAAAACCTTTTACCCTTCTTAATTTATCATGTTCCATCATTAATTTATGAGCCAGTATTAAAGGTAATGGCATAAATTCTGATGTTTCATTAGTAGCGTAACCGAACATCATTCCTTGATCACCTGCACCAATTTTCCCTTGTGATTTTTCTACGCCTTTTGTAATTTCTTCGCATTGTTCTTTAATAATGGGAATAATCTTACAATTATCCGGATCAAAGTTCCACCTTTTCTCATATCCAATATTCCTAAGAACCTCTCGGGCGATATTTTCAACATCAATACTATTATTTGAATTCTTTTTAAATTCACCCGTTATAACAATAAGGTTCTCAGTAATAAGAACCTCGCAGGCTACCTTTGCATTTTCATCTTCTTTTAAATAGGCATCAAGAATTGCATCAGAAATTTGGTCAGCAATTTTATCAGGATGTCCATTTGATACTGATTCAGATGTAAAAAGAAATTCTCTTTCCATATTAATTATTTTTATTAATAAATTTTCATATTAAAATAAAAACCGCTTATTTCAAGCATTTCTAAAGCTCTCAATAAGCGGTTTTCTTATTGAGAGACTTTTTTCGGAATTTTTCCGCGCATCATTTTAGCACCGTGGGGTCTCACCTCGGTTGCCGATCAAATAATAATATTTGATACTCTTGATGCTAAATAAAAATATTAATATTATTTCACTTTTTCAAATAAAAAACTAAATAAAATATTCTTCTGTTTCTTTTCAAAAAAAATTTTATCTGATAATCTCAATATTTGCAATACCGGTAGCCCATAAATTATTACCAGCAATACAAGAAGCAAACCAATAATTAGAAGAATTATAAGGGTCAATAGTAATTGAATTATAATCACCTAATCTTCCCATTGGTTGTTTAGGTTTAATGCCTTCGGAAACTAAATATGATTTTCCCCACTTCGAAATTCCATCATATAAAACAACTCTTGCTTCCGGATAGATTGTATTTGAACTTCGTACAAAACCAACGAGTAAAGTATCACTAAATCTATCTCTATTTTTAATAGGTATTACACAGGGAAACATATACCAATATCCTTTAGCACCAAATCCACTTTCTGATATAAGGCTTCCATTCTGCGTTGATATCTTCAACACACGAAAAATACAGTTATTTCCTTCCCCCCAGTCATATTTAGTATTATATGCTGCGTATAAAATATTATCAGCATACACAATATTTAAAACTCTGCAGTCGAAGATATTAATAGGCTTATTCTGGTCTTTTACAGGAGACATAGGAGGAACATAATAATTCGTTACAGAGAGACTATTAATTTCTTTAAACTCCGGATTATTGGATAATGGATTACTCAACTTCCATAAATAAACCCTGTTCCCCCCATTAGCATTTGTCTGGAAAAAGTAAATTTCTGCATTATTTGTTGGAGTCAAATGAGTAGCAGGCGCTAAATTAAATATATCTGATGTTAAATTACTTTGAAAACGCCAGAAGTCCCAATACTCAATTAAAGGATTACCGCTATATAAATCCTCTTTATTAAATAATCTTATTTTACAATACTGATAATACCAGGAATAAAAATCATATTGATTTGAGGTAACAACTACAGCACCTTTCTTTTTATCTTTAATATCACTTGAAATTGATAAATATGGTCTATCTGCCCAATATTTAGATTTAATCATCCCATCCTGTCCCCCATCGATAACATAGTAGAACCAATCTTCCGTAGGATCATTAGATTGAGATACAGCGATATAAATGAAAGATTGGAAATAATTATCATCTCTTGCAACAACCGTAAAGACCCACTTTTCATAATCAACATCATAAATAATTATCGGGTCAAAAATCTGCATTGCAGAGTTAAAGAAATTTCTGAAACTGTTCTTATAAACCAATTGATTATTCCGCTTTGAGTAAATATAAATTCCATCATTATTCAACAATACAACATGAGATTTACCAACGGCGATAGAAGGATCTCCAGGCTCAAGTGTTAATTTTATCCTTGAATTTTCAACAAAAGAAGAAACTATATTAATATTAGATAGATATGAGATTTCCTCTTTATCAGAGAAATGAATGTTAATAAATTGTTTCGGTGTTACTAGTCTTTTTTGTTCCATCTCAAATTCTTCGAGTGATTTGAATGGTCCCATCTCTTTATTCTCTTCCATACCTCTCTCAACTATCGGACTTGGCTCTGAAAGAGATTTAAGATTTACTGTTATAGGAGCAATTGCTGAAGTTAAAGTAACTTTTTGTCTGTTATACTTTTGTGCAAATGCATTAAAAGTAATAACACAGAACAAAGTAAAAATACTCAGAAATAAAATTTTTACATTCATAATTTTTTGTTAATTGTTAATTAATTCTATTAAGATTTCCGCAGTTTGGACATATTTCCCAGAAAGATTTACTGTAAGGAATCAATGGAATAAAGAAAAAAGTGAACCATTTCTTAATTTCAATTATTTTAGTAAAGACATTTTGCCTACATAAAGGACAATAGCGTTCCTGAATTTTTCCTGTATCTTTTTTCGTTATATGTCCAAAACCAAATATGAATATCAAATTATTTTAAAATTTTCTTAAAAATATTTTTTCTTAATTATATTATCTATACAATTTAATATTAATTTTTGTTCCAGAAAAGCTAAATTTTAAAATACAATCAAATACAAATTTTAATTTCCAAATAAAAACCTTATACTGATTACAAAAAATCTATAAGAACAAAATTAGTGTAATGTAATTTGCGATAAATTTCTTTATATTATAAGGAAAAATATTTTCATATATTATATAAATTTTAAAAATTTAAATATATCTCAATGGCAGCAACAATAATTATTATTTTTCTAATCTTATTTTTTATTATCCTGCTACTTAAAACTGCGTATGTTGTTCCTCAGCGTACTGTGTATATTGTAGAGAGACTTGGCAAGTATCATGCTACACTTGAAGCAGGGTTTCATATACTTGTTCCTTTTATTGACAGGATTGCTTATAAACATTCCTTGAAAGAAATGGTTATTGATGTTCCACCTCAAATTTGCATTACTAAAGATAATATTCAAGTAGAAGTAGATGGGATTTTATATTTACAAGTTGTAGATCCTGTAAAAGCGTCTTACGGAATAAGTAACTACATAATAGCAACAACACAACTCGCACAAACAACAATGAGAAGTGAAATAGGAAAAATTGACCTTGACAAAACTTTTGAAGAAAGAGAAAAGATCAATAGCGAGATTGTTACTGCGGTAGATAAAGCATCAGATCCGTGGGGAATAAAAATAACAAGACATGAGATTAAGAATATAACTCCCCCAACAAGTATTAAGGATGCAATGGAGAAACAAATGCGTGCAGAAAGAGAGAAAAGAGCATTAATAGCTGAATCAGAAGGAGATAAGCAAGCAAAGATTAACAGAGCTGAAGGAGATAAACAAGAAGCAATAGCAAGGTCAGAAGGGGAAAAGATGAAAAGGATAAATGAAGCGGAGGGTAGAGCAGCTGAAATTGAAAGAGTTGCAAAAGCAACTGCATGGGGAATTAGAGAAATAGCGTCTGCAATTAATGAAAAAGGTGGAATCAATGCTGTAAATCTGAGAATCGCAGAACAATATTTGAATGAGTTTGGAAAACTTGCAATGAAAAATAACACTATGATTATTCCTGCAGACCTCTCAAACATTGCTTCAGTAGTAGCAATGGTTTCTAAAGTATTTTCACAAATATCAAAAGAACAAAAAGTAGAATAAATAATTATACATATATGGAAGTTAATTTCGGTCCTCTCGTTTGGTTTATTGCTGGAATAATATTCTTTTTAGCAGAACTCGCAATTCCCGGTTTTGTAATTTTCTTCTTTGGAGTTGGCGCATGGATAACAGGTATAGTAACATTGTTTGGTGTAAGAGATATAAACATCCAACTTGCGGTTTTTCTTGGCTCTTCACTAATCAGTTTAATACTGTTTCGTAAAGAAGGAAAGAAAATTTTTGAAGGGAAAGTTAAAAAATTAGATAATGCAGACGATGAAATATTGGAAAGTTTTAAAGGGAAAAGAGCCAAAGTAGTACAGGAAATTATACCGGGAAGTATTCCAGGTAAAGTAGAATTTCGTGGGACTCTCTGGAATGCTATATCAGATGAAAAAATTGAGAAAGATGAAGTTGTAGAAATAATTGAGAGAGATAATATAACCCTGAAAGTTAAAACTATAAAAAATAAACAATAAAATTACTAAGTAACTAAAAATATATTTCAGTAATTGATAACCAATATAAAGTTTATTTTATATTGGTTTATAAAAAATTATTAATAATTTTTTCCCAATTTTTTACTTATTTCCTTAAGCATTATCTCAACCATATCAGGTAGTGAATATTTATGCTGCCAGCCCCAATCTTTGCGGGCTACACTATCATCAATACTTTGTGGCCATGATTCCGCAATATTCTGTCTGAAATCAGGATTATATGTTATAGCAAAGTCATTAATATGTTTTTTAATTTCCTCAGCAATTTCTTTTGGTGAAAAACTAATAGCAGCCATATTGTAACTTGAACGAATAGTAAGTTTGTTTGAATCTGCGTCCATTAATTTTATTGTACCTTCGATTGCATCCGGCATAAACATCATAGGTAAAACAGTATCTTCTTTAAGGAAACATTCATATTTATGAAATTTTATTGCTTCATAAAAAATTTCAACAGCATAATCCGTCGTGCCACCCCCGGCTTCAGTTTTATAACTAATTAAACCGGGATATCTGATACTTCTTACATCAACATTATACTTATTATAATAATATTCACACCATCTTTCACCGGCAAGTTTACTAATACCATATACTGTATTGGGTTCGGTATAAGTTAACTGTGGTGTATTAATTTTAGGAGTTGTATTACCAAAAACAGCAATTGAACTTGGCCAGAAAATTTTCTTAACACCAACTTCTTTCGCAAGGTTTAAAATACTTAACAGACTCTTCATATTTATTTCCCATGCTTTCAGGGGCAATTTTTCTGCATTTCCTGAAAGCACTGCTGCAAGATGATAAATCTGAGTTATTTTATTTTTCACTACAAAATCAATCAGGGCATTTTCATTCATAACATCAAGAATTTGAAAAGGACCAGATTCTAATACATCCTGAGGTGGTTGTTTAATATCAGTTGCAAAAACATTTTCATTTCCGAAAATTTCTCTTAATGCAATGGTTAGGTCTGAACCAATTTGTCCAGAAGCTCCTATAATTAAAATTTTATCCATAGTTAATTAATTTAATTTAAAAATTTTATTTTACTCTCATATAGAATTTTTCGTTGTATTCTTTAACCATTCGTTCTGTATTAAAATATGGAGCAAGTGTTAATACCGAATTCTTTATCTTTTGTATCCATTCTAATGGAATGTTTCTTTCATCTCTTTTGTAAAATAGTGGTATAATATCTTTCTCAAGGGTATTGTACAAGCTTTCTGCCTCGTATTTGTCTACCTCATAATCGGGTAAATTTTCTTCTTCAGGACTATTTATCTTCCAACCATTAATTTCATTATATCCCTCAATCCACCACCCATCAAGGATACTAAAATTAATCCCAAAATTTGCTACAATTTTCATACCACTGGTTCCCGATGCTTCCAATGGTCTTCGTGGATTATTCAACCATAAATCACATCCTGATACCAATTGTTTTGCAACATCGATATCATAATTTTCTATAAATATCAATTTGTTCTTAAATATCGGGTCATAAGAATATGACACAATTTCTGCTATCAGGTTCTTACCCCCTTCATCTTTCGGATGTGCTTTACCGGAAAAGATAAACTGAATTTTATAATTGGGATTTGAAATAATTTGTTTTAATCTATCAAGATTATTGAAAAGCAGAGTACCTCGTTTATAGGTCGCAAATCTTCTCGCAAAACCAATTGTAAGAGCATTTTCATCAAGTAAATTTTCTACTTCTGCTAATCTCTCTTCAGATGCTTTAGCTAATTTCAACTTATCTGAAATTCTTTCTCTAACATAATATATTAATTCTTTTCTGTTTCTTACTCTGGCTTGCCATATTTCTTCATCAGGAATTTCATTTATTCTGTTCCAGATATTTTCATCTTTATACCAATATTTACCAAAGTATTTAATAAATAATTTCTCAGAAGCTTTTGCAAGATAAGTTTTAATGTGTACACCATTTGTAATTGATACAATCTGACTTCTGGTTGGAGGTAAGGACCACATTTTTCTTGCTATTTCACTATGAAGCTTACTAACTCCATTCACAAACTGAGAATTATTTATCGCAAGGTAAGCCATATTGAAATGGTTATTATTTTGTCCGTTTCTGTTTAAATCACCCTCTTCGAACAATCTGTCAAAAGGGATTTCACATTCTTCTTCAGCAAAGCTTTTAAAATATTTCTCCATTAAAGATTTCGGGAAGACATCAATTCCTGCTGGCACAGGTGTATGAGTAGTAAAAATATTTGAAAAATAACAAAGAGTTTTTGCTTCATCAAATTTCAGATGAAACTTTTTCATTGCATTCTTAATTCTTTCAAGGCAAAGAAAAGCAGAATGCCCTTCATTAATATGAAATGCTTTTATATTAAAACCGAGTCTATCAAGTAATTTCATACCACCAATACCTAAAAGAATTTCCTGTTGAATTCTCTTTTCATTATCTCCACCGTAAAGAATATCAGTAATTCTTTTATCTTCTACATCATTCTCATCAACAAAGGTATCAAGTAAATATAATTTAACTCTGCCAATGCTTAACTCCCATATCTGTGCAAAAACTTCCCTGCCGGGTAAACTTATAGAAATTTTCAGAGGCTTATATTCTTCATCAAGTACAAGAATCATAGGAAGAAAGTTAAAATCATGAACCTCATACAACTCTGCCTGTCTATTTTCATTATTGATATATTGTCTAAGGTAACCATGTGAATATGCTAAACCAATACCAATTAATGGCAACCCAAGGTCTGATGCGGATTTTAAATGGTCACCGGAAAGGGTACCAAGTCCACCGGAATAGAATTTTAAGCACTTAGTAATTCCATATTCAGCAGAAAGATAACATATCTGCGGATTTGTAACCTTATAATATTTTTCATTGAAATAAGTTTTTTCCTCATTAAGGTACTTTCGGAAATCTCTGTATATATTATATATTTTTTCTCGAAGGTTTTTCTTTTCAATAACATCAAGCAAATATTCATTATTAATAGAGGCAAGAAATTTTACAGGATTCTTTTGACTCCACTTCCAGATATCCTTATTTATTTCTTCAAAAATTTCAAAGAAATCATTATTATAAGACCAGTAAAGGTTGTAAGATAATTCTCTCAATTGATTTACTATCGTAATCATATATAGAAATATAAGTTAACACAAAAAACATAAAAATATGATTAATTTTTCAATTTAAATATTCATTTATTTAACCAAATATTAAAATTAATCTTTCTAAGAATTTAAATTAAAAATTACCTATATTTATTTAATTGAATTATTAAATACAAATTTTTGTTTAAATAATAAATTAAATAAAATAATATGAATTACAAAAAGGAAAGTAGTAAAGAATATTTTCAAACATTATCAGATTTGCAAAATGTTATTTCTGCAAATGGTTTCAGAATATTACACATTCACAATGTCAAAGAGACCCTTGCAGAAAAAGGTTTTAATATTGATGAATATAGAATTATTGAAATTTGCAATGCAAAATTTGCAAATACAATAATAAATAAAAATAAAGAATATGGTGTTTTAATGCCCTGTAAAATTATATTGTATGCAGAAAACGGAAAGGTATATCTAACTATGCAAGACCCGGAAGTTTTAGTCAATAAATTTAATATAGAAGATGTTATAGATATAGCAAAAGAAGTTGGTTTTATTATGAAAAAAATTATTGATGAAACTATTTAATAACTTTTAAAATATTTTTAATATCATCAGGCAAATCAGATTTAAACTCAATATAACTCTTACTTTTAGGATGAATAAAACCGAGTAGTGATGCATGAAGCGCTTGTCTAGGCATTAATTCAAGTAATTGGTTTATTTTTTCTTTTAATTTAACAGTCATATTAACTGAATGTGGTTTCCTTCCATTATAGGTTTCATCTCCAAATACTGGGTGTCCTATAGAGGACATATGAACTCTAATTTGATGGGTTCTGCCCGTTCGGAGTTTAAGTTTAACAAGACTTAAAAATTCATATTCTTCAATAACATTATATTCTGTTATTGCCAATTTTCCTTCTTCTTCATTAACTATAGCCATTTTTGTTCTATCTCTTTTATCACGACCAATAGGTTTAGAAATTATGTCATTCTTTTTATGCAAAATACCCCAGACTAACGCCGTATATTCTCTATTTATTGTGTGGTTATAAAATTGGTCAGCTAATAATCTGTGAGTTACTTCATCTTTTGCAACAACAAGAATTCCTGATGTATCCTTATCGAGTCTATGAACAATTCCTGCTCTTTCAAATCCATTTAAATCAGACAGTTTATCACCACTCTTTTGCGAATAAAACATCAAAGCATTAACGAGGGTACCGGAGAAATTTTTATATGCCGGATGAGTTACCATACCCGCAGGTTTATTAATTACTATCAGATATTTATCCTCATATAAAATATCGAGTGGAATATCTTCCGGTAATATTTCTTGTTTTTCTGCAGCCGGTAATTCAATTTCTATATCATCAAAAGGTTTTACAATATAATTTGATTTTACACAGTTTCCATTAACAGTGACAAAGCCGAGATTTATTGCTTTCTGTACTTTTGTTCGGGATACATTCTCAATAAAACGGGCAATATATTTATCTATTCTAATTTTTTCCTTAACATTCGGCACAGAAAGTTTGTAAAATCTTTCCATATAAAAAATTTGTTTGAATAAATTTAACTGTAACAATATTCATTTCCATTCGTATAAAATAGTAAATAATGTTCAATTTAAAAAAAAGGAGTTAAAATGAAAACATTAAAATTATTATCCTTAATATTAATATTAGTACTAACAATTTCAGTCTCTAAATCAAATGCTACAGAAATTCCAAATCCTAACAATTTAAGAATTCAAATCTATAATGAATTGGTAACGCTTTTTGAAAAACCAATACCTCTGTTTTATGAAGACAAAAATCTTAAAGGTGAATCCTTTATTACAATAGTCGTTGCTGACAATGGAAGATTATTTATTGCTGATATTAATGGAAAAAATAATATTTTAAATAATTACATAAGAACTTTAGTCAATACAAGAAATTTATGGACAGACCCTGATTTAGCAGGAACTTTATATAAATTCAAAATTATATCAAGGTAATTTAAAAACCTCCATATAACTTAAATAAAAAAGCCGTCTAAAACGAAACATAGGCGGCTTTTTTTAGTTTAATTAATAAATAACTTGAAATTACATATAATAACTTATATATTTTAAAGGTAATTATTTTTTCATAATGTCTAAATATGCTTTGAGTAAAATTTTATTAACAATAGTATTCGGGGTTTTAACGCTAAATATATTTTTCCTGTATAGTTGTTCTGCTCCTGAGGAAGTTATAATAACGGATGAGGAAAAACTCAGAAAGAGGAGAATAGCTGACTCTATTGCTTTCTACGAAAATCTGGAAGAAAGTTTGGAACATTACAAAGAATCGCTGCAACTAAATTATGAAGGAAAAGAAGAAAAATCTAAAAACGAATTCGAAAAAGCGTTAAAGATACTTCGGAAAATAGATGAAAAATTTCTAAAAGATAAATCCTATAGTGAATGGCAGAAAGATTACAGGGAACTTGCTAGGAACATTACTTACGATTATTTGACAATTCACAAAGATATTGAACCATCAAGTAATGTATTCTACTTCACAAGTTTTCTTTCAATAGAATATGAAGAAATAATTGAAGGTTCAAAATTCATTGATAATGAAATAATACCCGGTATTCAGGAAATCAATTTCGAAAAAAATGATGCTGTAAATGAATGGATTGATTTTTTTACTCAGACTTCAAGGGGTAAAGGTTTCATTGATAAAACAATCTATAGGTCTGGACGATTTTTCCCAACAATGAGAAAAATCCTTCGGTTTTACGGCGTTCCCGAAGACCTTGTATTCTTATCAGTCCAGGAATCAGGATTAAACCCCACCATAGTATCAAGAGCAGGCGCGGTTGGGTTATGGCAGTTTATGCCGGCAACAGGTGCTGCCTATGGTTTATATGCTGATTCTTACCGCGATGACAGAAGAGATTTTGAAAAATCTTCTGATGCTGCTGCAAGACATTTAAAAGACTTATACAGGGATTTTGGCGACTGGTATCTCGCATTTGCTGCTTACAATGCAGGAGCAGGAAGAATAACAAGTGCTATTAATAAGGCAGGTTCAAGGGATTACTGGAAAATCAGAAGTTACTTACCATCTGAAACAAGAAGTTATGTACCTTCAATAATTGCAATTTCATTTATATTCAGAAATCCATCTGATTACGGTTTTACGAATATTGAATTCGCAAAGCCCATTGAATTCGACAGGGTTAATTTCAAAGGTACTTTAACACTTGAGCGTTTAGCAGAGCTTTGCGAAACAGAGGTTGAAACAATAAGAGACTTAAATCCGGAATTGATAGCAGATGTAATTCCGAATTATGATGTTCCATATCAAATGAGAATACCAAAAGGTTCATTCAAAACCTTCCTGAAAAATTATAAGAGCAGTGAGGAATTTTATTCAAACGGAATGCAAATTCCGGAGTTTGCAGGAAATGAAAATTCACTTTTTGTTGAAACAGAACAAATAAGATATTACAGAATTAAAGATTACACACCGGAAGATGTAAAGTCAATCGGGATTACAGAGAACAAGAAAAAAATAGAAGTATTATACAGAAAGCCAAGAACATTAGAATCAATAGCAGACTCTTTCGGAGTAAGAGTAATTGATATCAGAAAATGGAATGATATTTCCTATGGTTCTTTACCAAAGGACAGCACAATATTATATGTTTATTTAAGCGAAAAGCAGTATAATAAATTTTATGGTATAGAGGAAGAAAAAAAAGAAGAAAAGAAAGAAATAATATACATTGAAGAAAAAGACACAACATCAATAAATGAAAATGAAAAGGGGCAAGAAGAAAATGTAAAAGAAGAGGAAAATCTTAAAAAAGATGAAAATAAAGTCGAAAAGGAAGTAAAGAAAGAAAAAAAGGATAAGGTGAATAAGGAAAATGAGGTAACATATGAAGTAAAAGAGGGTGATTCATTAAGTAAAATTGCTGCTGAGTTTGGATTAAAAGTATCCGATATAAAGGAATGGAATAATTTAACAAGTGATGTTATATATGTAGGTCAAAAATTAAAACTATATCCAAAAGAACAGTATGTAAAAAAGAAAAAGACAGAAAAACCAAAAGTTCATATTGTTGAAGCAGGAGAGACTCTTTCATCAATAGCAGAAAAATATAATATAAAAGTAAGTGATTTAAAAGAATGGAATAATCTTGAAAGCGATATAATTTATGTTGGGCAGGAGCTTCGCTTAACAAAACCTGCAACGGTAAAGAAAGAAAAAACAGATAAAACAAAGGCAAAGACTCATACTGTAAAGGAAGGAGAAAATCTAACAATAATTGCAGATAAGTATAATGTAACAGTAGAAGACATTAAAAAATGGAATAACTTAAAGTCCGATGTAATTAAAGTAGGTCAGGTTTTAATTGTATCCGACACTGAAAAAACTACAAAGGATAAAAAACCCGCAGGAAATAAAATAACACATACAGTAAAAGAAGGTGAAACTTTAAGTAAAATAGCAGACAAATATGCCGTAACAGTTGATGATATTATGGAATGGAATGAACTTGAAGACGATTTAATTACAGTCGGGCAAACTTTAGTAATCTATACCAAAAAAAATATTCAGGAAGATAAAACCAAAAAAGAAAAGACTGACAAAGAAAAAAACAAAAAGGAAAAGACAACCAAAACAAAAACTTATACAGTAAAAAAAGGTGATACGCTTGCCTCCATAGCGGACAAATTCGGGGTTACAGTAAATCAACTGAAAAAATGGAATAAACTCAAATCAGATAAAATTACAGTCGGGCAGGTACTTAAGGTATCAGAATAATATATACTTTAATAATCCGTTGAAAAAGTTTATCATTTAATCTATATTTGCATATACTGCTGGCATAGCTCAGTTGGTAGAGCAGTTGATTTGTAATCAACCGGTCGGGGGTTCAAGTCCCTCTGCCAGCTCAAGAAACCCTGAATGTATAATAATTCAGGGTATTTTTTTATACACGGGACGGATAAAATTAAATTTTCCTGATTTTATAAGAATACTCACACCATATTATTAATTTAAAATAACACGGAGGGAAAATCTATTTAATATAGATTTATAGTAATGCGATAAAAATCTAAATAAGAAAACGGCTAAAATTATTTTAAGTAAAAATAATTTTATTACTTTTTTTATTTATTTTTACTATAATATAGTAAGGAGGAAAAATATGAAAGTTTCAATTTTTATCTTAATATTTTTAGTCTTTTGCGGTTGTACAAGACAAAATACTGATATAAAAAATCAGGAAAAACAACCAATTGAAGAAAGGAGTCAAAAAAATATGAAAATCACAAGTCAATCCTTCAAAGAAGGAGAGTTAATGCCGGAAAAATATACATGTGACGGGGCGAATATATCTCCGCAATTATCATTTTCAGACATACCTGCAAATACAAAATCACTTGCGATAATCTCAGATGACCCTGACGCTCCCACAGGAGATTGGGTACACTGGGTAATATACAATATTCCACCAACGACAAACGAATTAAAGGAAAATTTTCCTCGTGATAAAGAACTGAAAGACGGAACAAAGCAGGGAAAAAATGATTTCGGGAAAATCGGGTATGATGGTCCCTGTCCACCCGGCGGAATTCACAGATATTATTTTAAATTATATGCTCTTGATATTGTTCTTGAAAAAGATTACGGACTTACAAAGAAAGAATTACTTAAAGCAATGGAAGGTCATATAATTGCAGAAACTTCACTAATGGGAAAATATAAAAGATGAAATACTTTAATTCTGCGAGTTTCAGGTTTTATCATAGCCTGAATGATTTTCTTCCTGAAAATAAAAGAAGGGTTCCATTTGAAATAAAATTCTTTGGCAACCCTTCAGTAAAAGATACAATTGAATCTTTAAATGTTCCCCATACAGAAATTGATTTAATCATAGCGAATGGTACCCCTGTAGATTTTAAATATAAGCTAAAAGACAGAGATTATATTTCAGTATATCCTGAGTTTAAAAAGATAATTTTACATGACAAATTGCATCTTTTAAAAAAAACTGAAGGCAAGTTAAAGTTCATTTGCGATGTTCAACTTGGGAAATTAGCAAAATATTTAAGACTGCTTGGCTTTGATACATTATATAGCAATAATTTTAAAGCAGAGGAAATTATAAAACAATCAAAGGAAGAAGAAAGAATTATTCTCACAAGAAGCATTCTACTTTTAAAAAATAATGAGGTTCGGTTTGGATACTGGATAAGATCTGAAAATCCGATTGAACAATTAATACAAATATTAATTCAGTTAGATTTAATATCAGAATTAAATCCATTTAAGAGATGCAGCCTTTGTAATGGTGAGCTTGTAAAAGTTGATAAAGAATTAATTGAAGATGAACTGCTTTCAGGAACGAAAAAATATTTCGACGAATTCTATCTTTGCAATAAATGCAAGAAAATTTACTGGCAGGGTTCCCATTATAAAAGAATCAATGGTTTTTTTCAGGAAATTAGAAAATCACTTTAAATTTTTCTATACGCATATTGATAAAATATCAGTAGGTAGAGGAATAATATACTCTAAAGAAAAGTGTAATATTATAAAAATTTTACCATCAATAAGTTATTTCTTCTTATAAAAAAATGTACTAATAAATCAGCAGGTAATAATAATAAAATGAACAGTATATTTTTATACTCATAAATAACCTTGAAAGTTGTTTAAATCGTAACAATTTTTACAGAAAAGTATTATTATGAGAAGGATTTATATACTAATTTCTTTTTTTGTCTTTTTTACATTTATAAATACAAAGGTTTTCTCACAATTTTTTTTAACTTTTGGACCAACTGCAGGGGTTTCAGTACCAATTGGTGATTATAGTGGTGAAACAATTGATTTTTATAATGGTGTTAAATATGGACTTAAACCAGGGGTAAATTTCGGTGCTATGGGTGTAATCAGAACACAATATATTAATCTGAAAGGTGGTTTAACATATTCTTTATTTTGGAATTCCGGGAATGCTGAATATAACAGGGGGAGCGTAGAGCTTAAACAAAATGTTCTTACTTTTTGTATCGGACCTCAGTATGGTCAAAGCATTCCCAATAGTAAAGCAAGAATTTATGTAGATGCTTTACTCTTATATTCTATTTTTGCCGGCAGCTCAAAGTTTGTTGATGCGCCTTATGTAACAGATGGTAAATACGATTTAAATACGACAGGAAGAATAGGCACACAATTTGGATTGGGTACAGAAGTAAAACTTGAAACATTCAGACTTGATTTTAATATTTCATTTGGAATTTTAAATCTTACAGGAAAAGAATTTACCAATTATCAAACAGAAAGTAGAGAGAACGCATATATTAATTTAAATGACAATGAAGATCCATTTTACTCCCCCACTAATGCTTTACATCCCATAAAATCAAGCAGAACAATTTCATTGATAAAATTTAATATTTCAGCTCTATACGATATTAATTTCTAAAAGTAGCTATAAGATATAAGTATTCGCTAAAGAAACAAAGACGAGTTCAAAATAGTTAAATTTATAAACAAATTTCTTATAGAATATGAGTAACAAGTTAAGAATCTTTGTTATTCTCATAATTGTTTTCTTTTCAGCAATTTCTTACGGACAGTCATGGGATGAATTAACAAAAAAATCTGTTCAGCTTTATAACAGGGGGGATTATGAAAATGCTTTGTATTACTCAAATCTTTCATTAGAAAAAGCGAAAAATGAATTCGGCAAGGAACACAAGAATTATGCTGTTTCATTAAGTAATCTTGCGCTAATATATAAATCTATTGCCAGATATGAAGATGCAGAAATATTGTATCTTGAATCTTTAAACATATTAAAAAAAATTTACGACACAGATAAATTTATTTATGCTGTCACTATTGATAATCTCGGAAATTTATATATGGCAACCGGCAGGTTCGGAGAAGCTGAATCCTGTTTTAAAGAAGCGACAAGCATTTTTAAACAATATAAAAATGGCGAAAGTTATGACTATGCAACTGCATTGAATAACCTTGCTATTTTATATAAAGAGAGCGGAAGATATACTGAAAGTATTGAGCTTTTAAAAGAGGCGATAAGAATTTACGCAATTACACTTGGCAGGAATAGTCCTTTATATGCAATTACTCTGGATAACTTAGCAACTGTTTATAACCTTCTTGGAAAATACAGGGAAGCAGAACCATTATTAAAAAAAGCACTGAATATATTTGAAATAAATTATGGTAAAAATAATATAGATTATCTGAAAACGGTAAATAATTTAGGAGTATTATATTTAGCCAAAAATAATTTTGATGAAGCTGAAAAATATTTTAAAGAATCATTAGAAATTCATAAAAATTTATACGGAGAAAAAAATATTGACTATGCAATTACTTTGAATAACCTTGGTCTCTTATATCTTGAAAAAAATGATTTCAAAAACTCTGAGGATTACCTTCTAAAATCAATTGAGATAGCAAAAGAAATAACAGATGAAAACAATCCAAAAATTTCTGTTTCATTACTCAATTTAGGAATACTCTATGAAAAAAAAGGAGAATATCAAAAAGCGGAGCAATGTTATCTTAAAGTAGCAGAAATTAATTTAAACCATATTTATAAATATTTTCCCGTATTGAGTGAGAAAGAAAAATTGCAGTTTTTAGGAACAAGTGGCTATGAATTTAACATTTTCAATTCTTTTTTAATCCGTAATGGAAATGAATATGTGTATGATAAAATGCTTGATGTTTCTCTCGCAATGAAGGGAATAGTTTTAAACTCTGCAATAATACTCAGAGAAAAAATTAAAAAGAGTAAAGATAAAGAATTGACTGAAATTTACCAGAAGTTTTTAACAACCCGTCAATTAATTTCCAATTTAAATAATTTACCATACTCTGAAAGAATTAAGAGCGGTTTAAACATTGACTCACTTGAAAATTCAGCAAATGAACTTGAAAAAGAGTTAAGCAGAAAGTCAGATGCTTTTAATTCAGAAATTAGTTTATCAAATTCTTCCTGGAGAAAAATAAAAGAGAAACTTGAAAAAGATGAAGCAGCAATTGATATAATTAATTTCAATTACTATAATATTGACTGGACAGATACAAACTGGTATTGCGCATTCATTATAAAAAAAGATTCAGACTATCCGGAATTTGTAAAATTATTTACAGAATCAGAAATAAAACCTTTTATTGAAGCAAGTCCAGCAGGCAATTTCAGTTATGTAAGAAACGCAAAAAAATCAAAGGAACTTTACAAAAAAATATTTAAACCATTAGAGCCATATTTATCCGGTATTAATAATATAAACCTTTCTGTTTCAGGTTCATTAAACAGAATTTCATATTCCGTTTTACTAACTGAAAACGACGAACTTCTCATTGAAAAATATAATCTGCACTTTTACAATAATCTTGCTGAACTTCTGCAAAGGAAACGGGAAGAAAACAAAAATACTTTTAATGAAAATTTTCTTGCTGTTATTTTGGGAGGGGCGAAATATGATTTAGATACAGCAGAAATTATTTCAGTCGCTTCAAAATATAAAAATAATTTCACAGAAGCTTTTTCCGTTAAAAGAAGTATAGATTATATTGTTGATGAAAACCTGCGTGGTAATATACCAAAATGGAACTATTTACCGGGTACGCTTGAAGAAGCAAACTTAATTGAAAATATATTTAAACAAAAAAATTACAATGTTGAAAAATATACTGGTTCAGAAGCAAGTGAGGATGTTTTATTAAATCTCGTTAATAGGAAATCAATCACAGTATTACACATTGCAACGCACGGATATTTTTTCCCGCAAATGGATGAGGCATATAAAAATGAGAATATATTAGGAGCAAGTGCAGCAATGACAATAAAGACAGCAAAGAATCCCCTCTTGCGTTCAGGTATTATCCTCTCCGGAGCAAATTTAGCCTGGAGCGAAGGGCGAACTGTAATGGGAGCAAACGACGGGATACTTACTGCTTATGATGTATCAAATCTTGATTTAAACAATACAGAACTTGTTGTACTTTCTGCATGCGAAACCGGATTAGGAGATATAAAAAACGGTGAAGGTGTATTCGGACTGCAAAGAGCATTTAAAATTGCAGGCGCAAAATCATTAATTATGAGTTTATGGAAAGTGCCAGATAAACAAACAGTAGAACTTATGAAATTGTTTTACCTCAATTGGATTGAGGGTATGTCTATATATGATGCGTTTAAAAAAGCACAACTGGAAATGAATAAAAACTATCCAAAAGATCCATACCTCTGGGGCGCATTTACCTTAATAGAATAATTCCAGAACCCTGAACAAGCTCCATTATTATCACCCCATTTCAATAGTTCTGCTGGAACCAAAATTTTATTCTAAAATCAAATCAACCTAATTTTTAAAAGAATTGTATTTAAATGCTCTGCTTGTTTTGTCAAAATAAACCTAATTACCCGTATAATTCCGTGAATTGATATTGATAACCATATTGCGAAAGCCAGCTCTGTTGTAAGTCGCGGGTTTTATCACTAAGGATTTTGATTTTTTATTTTCACACTGGATATACTTATAAAATAATCAGCTTCTGCTACTTGTTTTTTTATTCTGCCCTTGATATCAAAGAAGCCAATCTTTCCATCGTTCAATTTTACAGTTAAATCAATTAACTGCGGATTGAATCGGGTTAATCAAAATATTGGAGGGAATGTCGGGAGTGTTTTCTTTTTGAATAAAGATAATTTATTTATTAGTTTACTAGATTTAAATACTAATAGAAGAATTGTAAGGTTTTAAAGTAAAGGAAGCGGGGTTTTCATAATCTCAGACACCGGCGGGCAAGTATTTTGGGTGATATAGAAAAACACTTTTGAATGATTTTATGAAATTGACAGGTCATTTACAAATATTCACTACATAAAAATATTTACAAATGATTTTATAAATCTTAATCAAATTGTGGCATAGAATTTCATAAAAAAAATAAGAGGGTAAATCAAAATCAGTTATCCTCTTTTTTATATAAGTTTAATTCTGTGGAGATTAGGGGAGTCGAACCCCTGACCTTCTGAATGCCATTCAGACGCTCTACCAGCTGAGCTAAATCCCCATGGTAACATACTAAAATATTAATTTGCATTTCCAAATTCAAACCAAAATAAAAACATAAATTCAACCGATTACATCCCGTGGTCCTACTTTATTGATATTATTTTTTCTAAGCAACCGGGAAAAACTAAATATTATTAGAAAGAATATAATTCCCCAGGACAGAGCCATAAAAATTATACCGGATAGGGTCATAATCTATTCTCCTTTCTTTTTTTCCATGCAATATGAATCAGAATAAATAATATAATCAGCAGAATAAAAATCATAAGTCTTGCACCCCACATATATATTTTATCAACCGGATTTTTCACATCTTCTAAAAGAATTCTTGAAATAAATTCCTGATATGTATAAAATCCAAGTAATATTAATAAAAACAGAGGGGTAATGTATTTCATAATAAATTTATATATGCGTGGAATTTTGAATATTGCACCCTGATGAAGTTCATCCCAGCCTTTATTAAATTTCATAATAAAAAGAAAAATAAATACTTCAACTGATGCAAATACAACAAGGAAGAAAGTCCCACCCCAGAAATCCAATTCATCAATGAAGCCATGCCCAATAAAAAAGATAACCGGCTGACAGGCAATAAAAGCAACAATACCGAGAATTATAGTAGATGTAGATCTTTTTAACTTAAATTCATCTTCAATAAAAGAAATTAAAGGTTGAATTAAAGATACAGAGGAAGTGATACCAGCAATAAAAAGTAAAATAAACCATAATCCGGAAAAAATAAAACCAAGCGGAAGTTTATCAAAGATGAGAGGCATTGAGACAAATCCGATATTAAATACACCACCTTTAGCAATATCAACAGCACCAGCCTGCCCAAAGAAAACAAAAGCAGCAGGAATAATAATAGAGCCACCGAGAATAACTTCGCAGAATTCATTTATTGATGAAGATGCTAAACCTGAAAGGGCTATATCTTCTTTACTGTCAACATAACTTGCGTAAGTAAGAATAACACCTATACCAACAGATAAAGTAAAAAATATCTGTCCTGCAGCTTCAATCCAAACTTTAGCATCAAGTAATTTAGAATAATCCGGGTTCCATACGAAACCAAGCGCATTGGAAATTGATTGTTGAGGTACTGAGGGGTCAGGAGTTCCGAGTGTTAATACCCTAATAGCCAGAATAATAGCGATTAAAATTAAAGTAGGCATAGCCCAGCGAGACAGTTTTTCAATACCACCCTGAACGCCTTTATAAATGAAATAAAAATTTACAACAAATGTAATAATAAAGAAAACATACGCGGGCCAGATTGGTGCACCTTCTGCTACTCCCTGAAATGAAACAAGAAAATTTTTCATACTTTCGGCATCTGCATTTTTTAATAAAACACCGGAAAATGAGAAGTAAGAGTAAGCAAGAGTCCAGGATTCTATGAAGATATAATAAATTAAAATGATAAAAGGACCAATTACACCGATTGCACCAATATATTTTAGGAATTTATTTTTTCCAACAGAGTCAAAAATTCCGGGCGCTGTTCCATGCCCAAATTTTCCACCATATCTGCCGAGTGTCCACTCCATCCACATAAGGGGAATGCCAAGTAAAAGAAAAGCAACAAAATAAGGAATCATAAAAGCGCCGCCGCCATTGAGAGTGGCTTTGGCAGGAAATCTAAGGAAATTCCCTAAACCAACAGCGCTACCAGCAACAGCAAGTATAACCCCTAATTTTGTTTTCCATCTTTCGCGTTCCTGATTCATTAAATATATACTTTAATGTTTACCATGAAGTTAAATTAAAATACAATATAAAAATACATAATTTATAATTATGTAAAAAGTAATTCATTTTACCAAAGTATTTATTTTTAAAAATGTTTAAATTTGTTAATTAATTTAAAAATTAAATTATGAAAATCAAAAGGGAAAATTCAATTGCAGTTGTAATTGATGTTCAGGAAAAATTATTTCCCATGATATCAGAAAATACAATTTTAGAAGATAAACTTTGCAGACTTATAAATGGTTTGAAAGTATTGGGGGTTGAAATATTAGTTACTGAACAATATACAAAAGGGCTTGGATTAACGATAGAATCAGTTAGGAATGCACTTGGTAATTATTATTCACCATTAGAAAAAATGAGTTTCAGTTGTTGTGGTTTAGATACTTTTGAGAATAAACTTAAACAATCAGGGAAAAATACAGTAATTATTACAGGAATAGAATCTCACGTGTGCGTCTTACAAACAGCATTAGATTTACTTGATAAAGGATATATATTAGTAGTAGTAGAAGATTGTATTTCTTCAAGAAATTTAAACGATAAGAAAATCGCATTGAACAGGTTGAGGGACGAAGGCGCAATCATAACAACTTATGAATCTATACTTTTTGAAATGCTTGGACATTCAGGCACTGAAGAATTTAAATCAATTTCAAGAATTGTAAAATAAATACACATTGTACATTGTAAGAATCATTGGAATTGCATTAGTGATTTTGATTATTTCAATTATAACTATCCCATTAAACTTATTTAATTACAGAGGTAAAGTTGTTTATGTTTTATACAAAATATTCGGGAATTTAATTTTGATAATTGCCGGTGTGAAGGTAATTGTAGAAGGAAAAGAAAATGTATCAGGAAAAGATGCAAATTTTTATATAAGCAACCATATGAGTTATTTGGATATTCCAATATTAATGAAAGCATTACCCGGTAATATCAGATTTCTTTATAAAAGCAGTATAAATAAAATACCTGTATTCGGTTGGGCAATGTATTTAGCAGGATATATACCGATTGACAGAAAGAATGCCCGCTCTGCAATTAGTTCATTAAAGAAAGCATCAGATGCATTAAAACGGGGATTGTCAATTGTGATATTCCCGGAAGGAACACGAAGTCCCGACGGAAAAATTCATGAATTTAAAAAAGGACTAACAGTAATCGCTAATGATATAAAATGCGATATTACACCTGTAACTATAAAGGGTTCCTATGAAATCTTACCAAGAGGTTCAAAAAAAATTAAGCCCGGTAAAGTGATGGTAAGAATTGGAAACCCCTTTGCTTATAGCAGAGATAAATTTTCTCTCAATGATGTCAGAGAAAGTATTATAAAATCATATAATGAAATAGTTATTTAATATTATGAAGAAGGAAAAGATAATCGGAATAATACCAGCAAGATATGGCTCAACAAGATTCCCAGGAAAACCACTTGCAGAAATTTTGGGTAAACCAATGATACAATGGGTATATGAAAGCGCCAAAAAATCAAAACTTTTAGAAGAAATTTATGTTGCTACAGATGACAAGAGGATAATGAATGTTGTAAAGAATTTTGGTGGAAAAGCAATAATGACTTCAAAGGACCACAAAAGCGGAACAGACAGGATAGGAGAAGCGGTAAAAAAAATTAAAGCAGATATTATTGTAAATATTCAGGGTGATGAACCACTGATATCAGCGAAAGATATAGACAAAGCAGTAAAAGTCTTAATTGATAATAAAGATATAAATGTATCAACGCTTGCTACACAGTTTTGTAATATAGATGAATTATACAATGAGAATAAAGTTAAAGTTGTATTTGATAATAATTATAATGCATTATACTTTTCACGCAGCATAATTCCATTTCCAAAATTAATATTACAGAATTACCCTAAAGGCAAAACAAAATTGCTTTCAAATAGATCAGTGAATAGAATTTTTTTAAAAAACTATTATTTACATATTGGATTATATGTTTATAGAAGAGAGTTTCTCTTAAAATTCATTAATATGAAGCAATCACGATTGGAAAAATTGGAAAAGCTTGAGCAATTAAGAATATTAGAAAATGAAGAAAAAATAAAAATCATAATTTCAAAAAATAATTCCGTTTCAATTGATACACCAGAAGATATAAAAATGATTTTAAAAAAAATTAAAGTATAAATAATTTGAAACAAACAAAATACATATTTTTAACAGGTGGAGTTGTTTCCTCACTCGGGAAAGGAATAGCATCTGCTTCCTTAGGATTATTATTAAAATCAAGAGGTTTAAAAGTAACAATCCAGAAATTTGATCCATATATAAATGTTGACCCCGGCACTATGTCACCCTTGCAACATGGAGAAGTTTTTGTGACAGATGATGGTTATGAAGCTGACCTTGACTTAGGACATTATGAGAGATTCCTTGATGAGAATATGAGTAAAGATAACAATACAACATCGGGGCAGGTATATTTTGAGGTAATTCAAAAGGAACGCAAAGGAAACTATCTCGGTGCCACAGTGCAAGTTATTCCGCATATTACAGATGAAATAAAGAGAAGAATCAGACAAATAGATGAGAAATCAAAAAATAAATACGATGTTATAATAACTGAAATTGGTGGTACAGTTGGTGATATTGAATCGCTACCTTTCCTTGAAGCGATGAGACAATTTATGCTTGAAGTCGGAAAAAGTAATTCTATTTGTATTCATCTAACATTGGTACCATATATATCAGCCGCCGGAGAATTAAAGACTAAACCAACTCAACATTCAGTAAAGACTTTACTTGAAATCGGAATTCAACCAGATATTTTATTGTGCAGAAGTGAAAAGATACTTACTAATGAATTACGAAAGAAGATTGCATTATTCTGTAATGTAGAAGCAGAAGCAGTTATGCAATCAATAGACGCTAAATCGATATATGAGGTACCGTTAAATTTGCACAAAGAAAAATTTGATAATGTAGTACTGAAAAAATTAAATCTAAGCGCTGGAAATCCACAGCTAAATAAATGGAATAGAATCGTAAATAAAATAAAGTCACCAAGAAAAGAAATTAATATTGCAATTTGTGGTAAATATAATGTTGTCCCTGATGCATATAAAAGTATAACAGAATCTTTCGTACATGCGGGAGCATATAACAATGTAAGCGTTAAACTTAACTGGATAGACTCGGAATTATTAGAAAAAAATTCTACAAATATAGATGATATATTTTCTGAAATAAGTGGATTACTTGTTTGTCCGGGATTTGGAGACAGAGGTATCGAAGGAAAAATAACAGCAATAAAATATGCTCGCGAAAATAAAATACCATTCTTTGGAATATGTCTTGGGTTGCAATGTGCTGTTATTGAATTTGCAAGAAATGTATGCGGATTAAAAAATGCGAACTCAAAAGAATTCAAGGATAATGTAAGATTTAATGTAATAGATTTGATGGAATATCAGAAATCAATCAAGGTAAAAGGTGGTTCAATGAGACTTGGTTCATATCCCTGTATAATACTTAAAAAATCTCTTGCATACAAATGCTATAAAAAAGAATTTATAAATGAAAGACACAGACATAGATATGAAGTGAATAATAATTACAGGAAAATATTATCTGATAACGGTATGATATTCTCCGGCTTATCGCCGGATGGTTCCTTAATTGAAATGATTGAATTGCCAGAAGACATACATCCATTCTTTATTGCCACCCAGTTTCACCCGGAATTCAAATCGAGATTAATAAAACCTCACCCGATATTCAGAGAATTCGTAAAATCTGCAGTTGAACACAGTAATAAAAAATGCTAACAGGATTAAATTATTCAGAAGTCAGAGAAAGAATAAAAAAGGGTTTAATAAACAAAATATCTAAAACCAGAACAAAATCAATAAAAGAGATTTTTATTGAGAATATATTTTCTCTATTTAATTTAATCATTGGCGGTATAATAATTTTCGTAATAATCTTTTTTATTATTTATAAAGATACAAGATTAATTTTAGATTCTATTGGTATATTTAGCATTGCATTAATAAATACAGCGATTGCAATATATCAGGAAATAAAATCCAAAATTGCTCTTGATAAAGTTAATCTATTACTAAAAAAACCTGTAATAGTAATTAGGGAGGGAAAAGAATCAATAATAGAGCAAGAGGAAGTTGTACTTGATGATATAATTAAAATATCCCGTGGAGACCAGATAATTGTTGATGGGACAATTATTCATTCAGAGCGATTGGAAATTGATGAATCATTATTAACAGGAGAATCAATTCCGGTAAATAAAGATAAAGGAGATAAAGTTCTTTCCGGTAGTTTCTGCCTTTCAGGTTGCGGATATTATAAAGCAGAAAAAATCGGAGATGATAGTTATGCTCAATCAATAACAACACTTGCAAAAAAATATCAGTTTGATTTAACACCGTTACAAAAGAGAATTAATGTTTTTTTAAAATTCCTTTTTCTTTTTGCAATTATACTTGTATTTATAAAATTATTAATCGGAAGAAATGAAGATATATCACAGGTAGATTTTATAAGAGAAATTGCAACAATACTAACTTCTTTAATTCCACAGGGTTTAATTTTAACGGCATCAGTTACTTATGCAATTGGGGTTTACAGAATAAGTAAAATCGGAGCAATAATACAAAAGTTGAATGCAATTGAGTCTTTTTCTAATGTCCAGCTTGTTTGTATGGATAAGACGGGAACACTAACACAAAATAAATTAAAAGTTGCCTGTATAACTCTGGTTAATGAAAAATATAGTAAAGAAGAAGCAGAGATTTTACTCGGGACTTATTCATACAATTCCTTAGAAAAAAACGCAACATCGAAGGCGCTTGAAGAATTTTCTGCCAACAGTGAATTCATAAAAACAGATGAGTTACCATTTAGTTCAGAACATAAATTTGGTGCTATTCAATTCAAGATACAGAATCAAAATTGTATATACATTCTCGGGGCTTATGATATATTATTGCAAAAGGTTGATGAAAAAAAGAGAGAAGAAATACAATACCTTTATAATACAAATAATATAAGAATTTACAGAAATCTTCTTTTTGGAAAAATTAAAAATAAAAATGGAATAGAAGATCTGAAAAAAGATTTTTCAAATTTTCAAATTGAACCAATATGCATTGTTTCTATATCAGATAGAATAAGACCTGATGTTCTTTCAGCAATAAAATTATTTGAGGAAAATGGAATTAAATTCAAAATATTATCCGGTGATTCATCTGAAGCAATCGAAGCAATATTAAGAGAAATTGGTTGGGAAGTAAAACAGGCGGAATTTATAACCGGGAAAGAATTAAGGGAAATCAGAGATGAGAAAACATTTTTGGAAACAATCAGTTCTAAAATTGTTTTTTCAAGACTTATCCCTGAGGATAAATTAAAAATTATAAAATCATTTAAAAGCAATAATATTTATACTGCGATGATAGGAGATGGAGTAAATGACCTTCCAGCAATAAAAGAATCAAATATGGGAATTGCGATGGAAGAAGGCAGTGCAATAACAAAAGATGTAGCAGATTTAATTTTACTAAAGAACAAATTTTCACTTCTGCCCGATGTTTTTAATGAAGGGAATAAAATTGTTAATTCTGTAAGCTCTGTAGCAAAGCTTTTTCTTACAAAAAATTTTATAGTGATATATTTAACAATTTTGTCATATTTATCTTTTCTTTTTCCACTAACACCAAGGAGAGTATCATTATTTAATATTTTTGCGATTGGATTACCTGCATTGATAATAACATTGAGAAATAATAATACAAACAAATATAAATATTTTCTGACTGATGTTTTTTCTTATGTATTTATTGCTGCTTCAATTATTACTTTTAGTAGTATTGCAGGGAATGGAGTTGTAAGATATTTTTTCAATCCTTCGGAAAATATGGTTTCTATGACAATGATTTCGGTAATGATTTTTACCGCCGTAATTAATTTCCTGATAGTATCAAAAAATACAAATGATAAAAGGCTGAAATATTATTTATATAGTATTATATTAATAATTATATTTTTATTTTTAAGTCTTGTAAGAACAGATATACCATTATTAAACTTAATAAAGATGTTTTATGAAATAGACACATTAGACTATAGATATGTTTTAGTAATTTTTGCAGTAAGTTTTATTGCGTTTCTTGGTTTATATTTAATGGATTCGATAAGAAAATTAATTTTAAGAAAATGGATAAGAAATTGAAATGCATATATGACCCGCTTAAAGAGTTAATTGAATATTTTGAAAAAATTGGAAGTTCTGATATAACAAAATCTACTTTAAACAAACATTTTCAACCAACCGATAAAATTTTAATCAACCACATAGTTGAAGGAAACAAATCTGACATTGAAAAAGATTTGATTAAAGCATTACGGATTTACTCACCTTTAGAGATAATAAATGAAATATTATTGGAGGGAATGAAAATTGTGGGGGAATTATTTTCAAGTGGTAAAATGCAGCTACCATTTGTATTACAGTCTGCTGAATGTATGAAATATTGCGTAGAATATCTGGAACAATTTTTAGATAAATCTTCTAAGTCAGTTTGTAAGGGTGTAATTATTCTTGCTACTGTAAAAGGTGATGTACACGATATTGGTAAAAATCTGGTGGATATAATATTATCAAATAATGGCTATAAAGTCGTAAATCTTGGTATAAAATGCCCTCTTGAAAAGATGATTGATGCTTATTTTGAACATAATGCAGACGCTATTGGTATGAGTGGCTTACTTGTTAAATCTACTTTTGTAATGAAGGAAAATCTTGAAATACTAAACAAGCGAAATCTGAATATACCTGTAATTCTGGGTGGTGCAGCATTAACAAGAAAATTCGTTGAAACTGAATTAAGAACATTATATAATGGATTAGTTTTTTACGCTAAAGATGCGTTTGACGGATTAAAATATATGTCAAAAATTCCTGATATTAGAAAGGAAGACATTAGTAACAGAACAAAAGAATTTATTTATGTAAAAAATATAATTATTGAAAAAGAAATTTCAGATGATAATAAAATTAGTATCAGTAAGGAAAAAATAATACGAAATAGAGTTAATACTGAATGTAATATTCCTACTCCACCATTTTGGGGCTGTAGAATAGTAGAACAATTTCCGGTAGAGAAAATTTTCGATTATATAAATGAAAAGATACTCTTCGCCGGAAGATGGAAGATAAATAAGACTAAAGATATAAGTGAAAAAGAATATAACAATCTTATTAACACCGTTGCTAAACCAAAGTTACGAGAATTAAAATCACAGGTTATTGGAAAAAATCTTTTTACACCTAAAGCTATTTATGGATATTATCCATGTAATTCCGAAAAAGAAGATTTAATAATTTATAAGCCAAAATCAATAAAGGATGATAAACTTTTTTCTGAATGGGAAATTAAGAAAAGAAACATAAAAGAATTAAAACAATCAGACTTTGTAGAGTGGAAGAGTATAAAATTCCCGCGACAAAAATCAGGTAGCTTTTTATGCATAAGTGACTATTTTAAACCGATAGAGTCGGAGCTTATTGATTTAATACCAATTCAAATTGTTACTTTAGGACATAAAGCAACTGAATATTCCAATGAATTATATAAACAGAATAAATATCAGGAATATTTATTTTTTCATGGACTTGCAATAGAATATACTGAAGCTCTTGCTGATTACTTAAATGAACAAATAAGGAAAGAACTAAACTTATTTAAAGACGAGGGAAAAGAATATCAAGGTGCAGAGAAAAAATTTCATCAGGGAATAAGGTTTTCTTTTGGTTATCCCGCTTGCCCCGACTTAGAAAACACACAAATTATATTTGATATTTTAATGCCAGAGAGAATAGGAATTACATTAACAGAAGAATTTCAAATGGTACCTGAACAATCAACAAATGCTATAATAATACATCGTAAAGATGCAAAATATTTTTCCGCAGGGTAATTTTTTATTAATACTTTTTAATCATTTTGGTACCGGTATAGAAGTTAAATCCAAGATTAAGACTTATATATCCAAACCGCCTCCAAAAACCGGGTCCGGGAGTACCAGCCCCATCATTCATTTTTCTGGGACCATTTTCCTGCCCTAAAATATTTGCTAAATTATATTTAACCCCAATAAAAATACCTGTTTTAAATTTAGGGTCTAAGACCATTTCATATCCTGCATTTACATAAACACCTAACCTGAATGCATCATCAAAATCTATTGCGCCAGGTTGGGCATTAATCAGGTTAGCAGTAGCACCAAATCCGAGAAACTGTTTATTCCTACATCTTGAATTAAAACAGTATTCGTATCCCAACATACCAGTCCAAATATTGTAGTTAGTTCTATTTCCAATCTTTGGATTCGGCTCAACAAAGGATTTCGAAGATGACCCCGAATTTATAAACTTGTTGTAAGTCCCAGCTAAAATAATTCTGTGGTTTTTTCTCTTACCTAAGCCAAACTTTATATGTATTCCCACCCCCCTACCCCACATCATCCCATAAGTACGCAAAGTATCGCTTAAATTTGTACCATAAGCATCGTGCATAGCGAAACTACCTTCCCCTGTCAAACCAATAGTAAACATAGGAGGAGTATAACCCTGGCTTAAAGCATTATTTAAAAAAATTAAGAAAACAAAACCCGCTAATAAAATTAATTTAAATTTCCTCATACTCTTTCTCCTTAAAAATTTAAGGATTAATTCACTATGATTTTTATCTTTGATAAATATAACAAAATAAAAAATTAATAATCAATATATATTTTTATCATAAAATTATTTTACAGAATAAAAGTCACTTATTTTTTGAACGACATATTCCATCTGCTCCTTACTCAATTCAGGGTATATTGGTAAGGCTAATGAGCATAAAGCAGCATCGTCAGAAATTGGAAATGAATTCATATCACAATTTAAGTACTTAAAGCATTCCTGCCTGTGGAAAGGAACGGGATAATAGATTTCTGTTCCGATACCATTGTCAGTAAGGTATTTTTTTAATGCATCTCTATTTTGAATTCGGATCACAAATTGATTATAAATATGATAATTTATTATTTCTTTATCATCAGAATCTTTATAGCCTTTATAAATAGGTTTCGGAAGCAGAACAAGATTTTTTTCATCATAAACTAATCTACCTGCATTTTCTGATAGCCCTGCCTGTATAAATAGATTAGTATAAAAATCTGCATTTTCTCTTCTTTTCGCAGACCATTTATCAAGATAAGGAAATTTAACATTAAGAACTGCAGCCTGAATTTCATCCAATCTGAAATTCCCGCCAATAATTTTATGATAATATTTAGGTTTACTACCGTGGACTCTTAAAATTCGTAATTTTTCTCCTAATTCATCATCATTAGTAGTAACAATACCCCCATCTCCAAAACAACCAAGATTTTTACTTGGGAAAAAGGAAAAACATCCAATATCACCTATTGAACCAACTTTCTTACCATTTTTGTATTGGGTACCGATGGCTTGCGCAGCATCTTCGATGATTTTTAACTTATATTTTTGGGCTATGTTAATAATTTCATTCATTTCACAACTTTGGCCATATAAATGAACCGGTATGATTGCACGAGTCTTTTTTGTAATTCTTTTTTCAATATCAAGAGGATTGATATTAAATGTGTAAGGATTTATATCTGCAAAAACCGGTATTGCGTTCATCCTGGCTACTACACCTGCAGTTGCAAAAAATGAATAAGATGGTAAAATCACTTCATCGCCGGGCTTTAAGTCTATTGCCATTAATGCAATTAAAAGTGCATCAGTTCCTGATGAAACCCCGATTGCATATTTTGTTCCTACATAATCAGCAATTTTTTTCTCCAGCTCCTGTACTTCTTTTCCAAGAATGAAGTGTTGAGATTCTAAAACTTCATTTATTTTCTTGTTTACCTCGTCTCTGATTGTATTAAACTGAGCTTTTAAATCAAGTAATGGTACTTTCATAAAATTATTTTTTAAATTTTCTAATTTCATTAATTATAAATTCAACTTCAGATTTTTTCATAGGATAATATATAGGCAGAAGAATGGAATTCTTTGACATATCAGAACTATTAGGTAATCTGATATTGTTATATTCTTTAAAAGATTTTTGTTTATGTATTTCTACTATGCCTGGTTTTGCACAAATCCCCTTCTTATTTAAATAGAATAAAATATCCTTTGCATTTATTTCTGAATCAGGATTGATATAAAGACAGTATGATTGGTAATTTGAATTAGTATTCGGTAAGCAGGTAATAACTCTGAATCTTTCATCATTTTTAAAAGCATTATCATATAATTCTGCAATTTTTCTTCTTGCATTTATTATTTTATCAATTTTAGAGAGCTGTTTAATTCCTATTGCTGCCTGAATATCAGTCATACGATAATTATATCCAGTTTCATAATATTTACCATCCTGATATCCATGACTTCTTAATCTTTTTAAAACATAATAATAATTTTTATTATTCGTAAGAATCGCGCCACCTTCACCAGTTGTAATAATTTTCCGCGGATGAAATGATATACAAGCAATATCGGAATTATAACCTATCTTCTTTCCATACCACTCAGAACCTAAAGCACAAGCGGCATCTTCTACAAGTATTAGTTTTTTGGTTTTACATAACTTACGGAATCCTGAAATATTACAGGGAATGCCCAGTTGGTGTACTATAATTACAGCTTTAGTTTTTTTAGTAATTAACTTTTCAACAGATTCCGGAGAAATATTAACATCATATTTGTTGACATCACAGAAAACAGGTTTTGCATTTACAAAACGAATCGCATTTGCAGTAGCGATAAAACTTAAAGAGGGACAAATTATCTCGTCTTCAGATTTAATACCAGAAGCAATTAATGACAAATGAAGTGCTGCAGTACCACTTGAAACTGCAACTGCAAACTTTGCTCCAGTATATTTGGTTAATAATTTTTCAAACTCTTTAACTTTTGGTCCTTGCATAATCCACCCTGAGTCAAGAACCTTTCTAACTAAAGTGAACTCATCTGTAAAGTATGGTTTGGTGATTGGTATTTTAATATTCTTTTTGATAATTTAAAATCCTCTTGATAAAACTTTCTTAAAATCTGCTTCAATCATTATTTCAACAAGTTGATTGAATCTGACTTTTGGTTCCCATCCTAATTTTTCTTTTGCTTTTCTTGCATCGCCTATTAATAAATCAACCTCTGTTGGACGAAAATAGGTTGGTGAAATTGCAACAATAGTTTTTCCGACTTTAAGATTTTGAATAATTTCTTCTCGTTTTAAACCTTTAGTTAATCTTTTTTCAGGAACAGCATCTATTAATGACATAAATCTATCTATGTCGAATGATTTGATTATTCCTTTTTCTTCCACTCCTTTGCCTTTCCAGTCAATAGTAACTCCAAGCCATTTAAACGTTAATTCAACAAATTCTCTTACTGAATGTGTTTCACCAGTTGCCAACACAAAATCTTCAGGGGTATCCTGTTGTAGCATAAGCCACATACCCTCACAAAACTCAGGTGCGTACCCCCAGTCTCGTTTCGCATCTAAATTTCCAAGAACAAGCATATCCTGTAATCCAAATGAAATTTTCGAAGCAGCCCTTGTTATTTTTCGTGTTACAAATGTTTCTCCTCTACGAGGTGATTCATGATTAAAAAGAATTCCGTTACAGGCATAAATATTATACGCTTCCCTGTAATTAATAACAATCCAATACCCATAAATTTTTGCAACACCATAAGGACTTCTTGGATAAAAAGGAGTTAATTCATTTTGAGGTATCTCTTTAACTTTACCGTATAACTCACTTGTTGAAGCCTGATAAAATTTCGTTTTAATTTTTGTTTCTCTTATAGCATCAAGAAATCTCAATGTCCCGACAGCATCAACTTCTGTTGTATATTCAGGTAATTCAAAAGAAACTTTTACATGACTTTGCGCTGCAAGATTATAAATTTCATCAGGATTAATTTTCTCAAGTAAACGATTCAGGTTACTTGTATCTGTAACATCTCCATAGTGGAGATATAATTTCTTATTCAATAACTCAGGATTATTATAAAGATGGTCAATTCTTCCCGTGTTGAAAGAACTGCTCCTTCTGATAATACCATGTACTACATAACCTTTTTCAAGTAATAATTCAGTCAGGTAACTTCCATCCTGACCTGTAATTCCTGTTATTAATGCTGTTTTCAATTTCTATGCTTTATATAGTTTTTTATGTTTAATATTTTTAAATGCATTACGGGTATCAACAATCATTTTAGCGTGTTTAGCGATAAATTCATAATCATAATACGAATGATCAGTAGCTAAAACAACAAGGTCATACTTTGAAATATTTTTAGCAGTTAATGGAACAGATTTTTTCTTAAACTTATATTTTCTTGTTTCAGGTATTTCTTTAGTAAATTCATCATTATAATCTATTCTCGCTCCTTCTTTCTCCAATAATTCAATTAATTTTAATGAGGGAGATTCTCTTAGGTCTTCAATATCTTTTTTATAAGATAATCCAAGAATTAAAATTTTAGCTCCTTTAAGACAGGTATTATTAATATTCATATAATGCATAATTCGTTCCACAACATAATGAGGCATATAAGTATTAATTTCTCCTGCTAATTCTATAAATTTAGTAGTAATTTCATATTCTCTTGCTTTCCATGATAAATAAAACGGATCAATAGGAATACAATGTCCACCAAGACCAGGACCCGGATAAAAAGGAGTAAATCCAAAAGGTTTTGTAGATGCTGCATCAATAACTTCCCAGATATCAATACCCATTTTATCAAAAACCATTTTTAATTCATTAACCAGCGCTATGTTGACTGACCGATAAATATTTTCTAAAAGTTTTGTTGCTTCTGCAACTTTAGCAGAAGATACAGGTATAACTTTATTTATAACTTTTTCGTAAACTTTAGCTGCTAATTTTGTACATTCAGCAGTAATACCACCAACAACTTTTGGAATTGTAGCAGTAGAATATACTGGGTTATTGGGATCTTCCCTTTCCGGAGAAAAGACTAAAAAATAATCCTTCCCTACCTTCAAACCAGTTTTTTCGAAAATTTTTAATAAATCTTCATCTGTTGTACCGGGATATGTAGTACTTTCCAGTGAAATAAGTTGCCCTTTTCTTAAATATTTTGAAATAATATCAGCAGAATTAAAAACATAAGTTAAGTCAGGCTCCCTATTTATATTCAGAGGGGTTGGGACACAAATTAAAATTACATCCACCTCTTTCAATTTAGAAAAATCATTTGTTGCAAATAAGCATCCACTATTAACAGTCTTCTTAATCTTATCAGAATCTATATGCTTAATATAAGAAGATTTCTTTATGTTAATAAAATCTGATTTCTTCACATCAGTATCGAAACCAATTACTTTAATTTTCTTAAGAGCAAATTCAAGTGCAAGAGGTAATCCAACATAACCTAACCCAATAATTCCAACGATAAATTTATTTTTTTCTATTTTACTTTTTAAGTCCACGGTAAATATTTAATATAAGTTTTTTAAAAATTTTACTTCTGAGTATGTTAATTCGATATTTAAAGAGGCATTTAATTCTACAATATTAACCACAAGTCTATAACTACCTCTGATTTCAATTACGATACCTGTAAGACCTCTGAAAGGACCATTTGTAATTTCAACATAAGAACCTTCTTTTATTATTCCTTTATCAACTTTTATTCTTTCTGGTTCCTGAAGGGAAATTTTTATATTTTCAATTTCTCTCTCAGTAACTACTGCAGGTCTCTTTCTATATATTAAATATCCCATAGCACCAATTGTACCTCGAATTGCTTTCAATCTTTCACTTTCATCTCCATATATAAAGATATAACTTGGGAAAAGTGGAACAAGAATTTTTTTCTTTCTATCAGACCATATTCTTATTGTAGGAATCAGAGGAAGGAAAACCTCAACATCTTTTGAAATTACTTGTTGATACACTTTTTTTTCATTCCTCGGCTTAGTTCTTAAAACAAACCACGATTTCAAATTTTATACCTTACTTTCAATCGAAATATTTTGATAAAAATTTTTTTACTATATAAACAGCAAATATAATGATAAAAGCATAAAGAATTACTAATTGCAGGAAATTCCTTGCGATTTTGTAAGAAAATATTTTGCCACGCCATCCGCAATTTCTACATACATAAGGAGCATACTTCAGTTTTTTTAATATTTTCTCAAAAATATTTCGTGATCTGCTTCTTCTTAAAGTTGCAATTTCATTACAATAAGGACACCTATTTAACTGGATATTCCTTCTGAAAAATAATTTCGTGTTCATCAGTCAAGTGTTTTTACCTTTCCCTTAGTCTTTAAATCCTTAATTTTTGATGTCTCGGGTTTGGAATAGTAGTAATAATAATTATAATAATAACCGTACATTGCTTTAAAGTTGAAATTGTTAAGTACAGTACCTAAAAATTTTGAAGGGTCAGAAGTCATAATCCTTTCATAAGTTTTTCCAAAAGCATCCATTGGTGTCTTACTTGCCTGTATAACTATAATTGTACCATCACATAATCTGGAAAGAATTTCAGCATCAGTAACAGAAATAAACGGTGGTGAATCAATGATGATATAATCATAAATATTTTTTACAGATCCTAAAAACTCTTTCATCTGTTTAGAACCAAGCATTTCTGAAGGATTAGGAGGAATAGTTCCGCTTGTAATATAGAAAAGATTTTCAAGCTTTGTACTTCTGGTAATATCCTCCAAAGATACATTTCCAAACAAATAATCACTTAATCCCGGAAATCTTTGTGATTCAAAAACTGAGTGAATACGTGGCTTACGAAGGTCACAGTCTAATAACAATACTTTCTTTTCAGCCTGAGCAAAACTCCCGGCAAGATTCAAAGCAACGGTGGTTTTACCTTCCGCAGGTATAGAACTTGTAATAAGAATAGATTTAAGCGGAACCTCTTCTAACTTAGCAAAACTGACTCTTGTTCTTAATGCTTTAAATGATTCTGATGCAGAAGCAGAAGGTTTATTGGCAACTATAAATTCTATATGAGAAGAACCTAATTCGCGTAATTCTTCAATTGAGGGAACCCATGCAAGAACAGATATACCTCTGTTTTCCAAGTCTTCAGGAGTCTTAATTGACCGGTCAAGATAATTTCTAAGAAAAGCAAATCCAATTCCTAATCCCAAGCCAAGGACACAGCCAGCAATTATTATTAGTTGTCTATTTGGCTTAGCTGGACTCGTAGGGAATGGTGCTTCATCAACAATATTCACATTACCAAGTTGAGACCTTTCATTAATCAGAGCCTCCTGGTATTTTTCTTCAAGAGTTAAAAACAATTTTTCAGAAGATTGTTTTGCCCTTTGCAAACGAGCAAGTTCAATACTTTTATCCGGGATTTTTGAAAATTCTATTTCATACTTATTAAGAAGCCTCGACAGAGAATTTAACTTTGCTTTATATGATTGTAATTCAATACCCAGATCAAGAAACTTCTGTGCTAAATTTTTTCTTTCTTCAGGCGTATTAGCATAAATACCACTGATAACAATTTCCTCTTTTTCTTTTAAAGTTTTCTTGAGTGGATTTAATTTTTTATCATATTCGGAAATTACCCTTTGCTTTAATGATTCATCTTTTGGTATGGATACATCAATTTCTTTCTGGATTTCAAGTTCTGCAACTTTCTTTTGTAATTCAGTGAAATACGGTTCAGTAATTTTACTCTCAATATAATCAGGCAAACTTGAATCCATTTTTTCAAGTTCAGATTTTACCTGATCATATGCCTTCTGTTTTGTCTTAAGTTCAACCTCTGTTGCATCTTTCGATGCTTCATAAGTTGATATTTGGTTTACTAAACTTCTTGAGTATTCATCTAAGAAAATTACTCCGCCCCTTTGCATATAATCCATTAAAGCGGTTTCTGCATTATTAAGCTCATTTAATTTTCTCGCTTTTTCTTCTTCAAGAAATTCTCTTATAGCAGTTACTTCCCTACGACTAAAAATCAAACTATAATTAAGATAGGCATCAGCATATACATCTGCAATTAATTTTGCTTCATATTTAGATGGACTTTCTGCTGTAATTTCTACAATATCAAGCCCTCTTTTCTGCTTAACGCTTACAATCCCCCCTAACGATTTAGCAAGAGAAGGAATTTTTACAGGTTCCTGTTTATCTTCCAAACTTTTATTTAAAATGTAATAGAAATCTGCTTTATTTTGATGAGTATTAAAGCTATCAATAAGTGCTGCTGCTGCTAATTCCCTGATTTTATAACTTTTTAATATTTCAATTTCATTAGAAATATATCTATCATTTTGAAATTCCTGAAATTCCGGAAGTATAGCCCCAGATAGAATACTACCCTGAGGTTTACTAATTTTAAGCGTAGTTGTTGCACTGAAAATATCACGAGCGCTTGTAACATATAAAACAGTAGCAAGAACAGATGCAACAAAAATCACAATAACCATAAATAGATTTGCACGTATAATATTAACATAATCTTTTAAACTGTCAGAGGGGTGAAGTGTGGTTAATTTTTTAACCTGAACTTCTAACTGGTTTTGTTGACCGTTGTTATCCAATTTATATTCCTTTAAAATATAATTTTAATAAAATTATAATTTCCTTAAATATAGTTTTTATGTTATAAAAAAGAAATTAATATATAAACCTCAATTTTATGTATATTTTATTATGTACTCTTATAATTATATAATATTCTCAAGAAGAATTACAAAATCCAAATAAAAATCTACTTCACTAAAACCATTTTCTTAGTATCAGAAAAATTCTCAGTTTCAAGTTTATAAAAATATAATCCAGAAGCTAATTTTGCACCACTAAATATCTCATAGTATTTTCCAGCTTTCCTGAATTCGTTAACTATAACTTTTATTAATCGCCCATTAACATCATAAACACATAGTTTAACAAATTCATCATTTGGTATCTCAAAATTTATTAGAGTAACCGGATTAAAAGGATTGGGTTCATTTTGAAAAAGTCTATAATTAACAGGTAATTCGGATGAAATCTCACCATTATTAACAGAAAGAGTGGCTGTTTTTAAAACAATCATGTTATCAGGGTCAAACTGTACATTAACTGGTTGTCTATTAAAGAAAAAAGTAAACATTTCGTTATTAACACTATTCATAACTTTTATTAGTGTATCAGGACCTGTAGAAAATGTAATTTTGATTGGCAGAATCATCGGGAAGAAACCCGCATTTGTCTGCGTTTGCTTAGCAACAAAATTTACTCTCCAAGTATTACTTCCAACATTTGCGATATTATAGGTATTAGCATAAACAGGGTGATTAGGTTGATAAATCCAGGAATTAAAAAACCAGTTATAATTGCCTCCTGTTACCTGATTTACTTTAGTGTTGAAATCACCTATAGTGGTTGATTGATATTTAAAATCAACTGTATCAAGCGCATAAGCTTTTAAAGTATTAAAGAAGACTGTATCCCCGAGAATATATCGCAAAAGATGTAATACACAAGCACCTTTACAATAAGTAACTGCATAATTAAATAGGACATTTGTAGATGGTGTATTTATAGCCCAATTTGGATCTGAGATAGCCCAGCCTGGATTGTTGGACAAATAATTTGAAGCAAAAGTATTAATTCTGTTTTTATAAGCAGAATAACCACCGGTCCTTTCTAACCAAACAGCTTCAATGAAAGTTGCAAAGCCTTCATTAATCCAGATATCTGCCCAAGTAGCACAGGTAATCATATCTCCGAACCACTGATGTGCATATTCATGAGATACAATACTTTCTGTCCAACAGCTCGAGCATAATGTTGTCAGAGTTTGATTTTCCATACCACCCCATGTAAAACCTGCACCGCTTGGAATAGCAGTGAACCCATTCTTTTCAAACGGATGCTCTCCAAATAGTTCAGAATAATAGGTAGTCATAACACCAATGATATTTTTAGCAGTCTGATAATTTTCTCCTGTATTAAAATAAAATCTAATCGGGATGCTATCATTAGGATTGGATATCTTATGCCAGTAAACTATATCCATATTATAATTAACTTTTCCAGTAAGAACTACAATATAAGTAGCAACAGGATCCCTACTTACCCAATGATAATATATAGTATCAGAAATAACAGTTGAATCATTTAATCTACCATTAGAGCCAAGTCTTACATTAGAAGGCACTTTAACCGTAATATCAACAGTTGCCTTATCTGATGGTTTATCCCAGCAAGGGAACCATTTTCTTGCGCCTTCGGGTTCACAATCAGTAAAAACTACCCCTTGATATGTATAAAATGCACCATCATTACTTGTTGCTATATGTCTATAATAAATTTTTACTCTGACTATTTCTCCGGGAATGTAGGTTCTGTCAAGATTTATAGTTAAGATATTATTAGTATGAGTAAACGTTAAAAGAGCACCGCCAATCAATCGAACAGAATCAATTGCAAGGGAAGTATTAACAGCATTTAATTTAATATTATTCAAAGTTGAATCAACTTTGAATTTAATTTCATTAGAGCCAGAAAAAGTTTTAGGATATGGGCTTTTAAAACAATTGTAAATATCAAGATTCAATTTGTAATCTAATACATCATAGGAATGTTTGGGAGAATTGGGTGAAAGTAAATCCACTAAATGAGGATTATTGGATTTTTTAAAAGAACAATATTCTGCTCCAGTCTCAAAATTTTGACTAAATGCATTATAAAATGTTAAAAGTAGCACAATAATGCTTAAAAATATTTTTTTCATAATAAAATTATTTTTATAATTATAAATAAAAAAAATCACTTTTTCACTGTACAAACACCATTTTTTTGGTATCAGTAAAATGTTCAGTAGTAATTTTATAAAAATATACTCCTGAGGGTAAATTTTCCGGTAAGAACTCAATTTTATACTTACCCTGTTTTAATTCTTCGTTTACAAGTGTTTTAACATTTCTACCTAAAATATCAAAAACCTCCAATTTCACATTGGAATTATGTAAAATTTCAAATTCAATTTTAGTTTTTGAATTAAAAGGATTAGGATAATTCTGGCCAAGATAATATTTAACTTTTTCATATATCTCATCTCCTTTTTTATCTTTCAAGACTTTATCATTTGGGTCAAGAGTTATTTTGACGGGTTCTCCAAAAACTATAAAACTATAATTACAGGTAATAGTATCATTAAAAACTTTAAATAATGTATCTAAATCTTTTGTCTGAATTGAAATTTCAAGGGGCATTTTAAAATAAAGGGGATTATTATTTAAATTTTGCGTAATGTTAATGTCAACCTTATAATTATTATTAGAAATGTAATTATAATTCCATGAGATAAAATATATTGGATAATTTTCTCCGTAAATCCATTGACTAAAAAAATAACCAAGATCTTTTCCACTTATTCTTTCACAGATATTTTTAAAATCTTCCGTTGTAGCTGTATTATAAACAAGATTGGAATCATTAACATAACTTCTTAAGATATTAAAGAAAATCGAATCTCCGACAACACCTCTAAGCATATGCAAAACAATAGCGCCCTTTGCATAACTTCTATAAGGATTAAATATCTCATACAATGAATTCACATCCTGAACATAGATAGTTCCAATTGCACTTTTAGCAAAGTTCATTCTACTTCTTATAAATTCATCATATCCGGCTTTTCCTAAAGTTTCCTCAAGATAAAGTGCTTCTGAATAAGTTGCAAAACCTTCATTTAACCAAATATGATGCCAATCTTTACAGGTGATTTTATCTCCAAACCATTGATGTGCAAGTTCATGAGCAATAATATTATCCATAAAAACTCCTAATGAAGTAATAGTCTGGTGTTCCATTCCACCGGAAAAATTCACTTGCGCATGTCCATATTTTTCCTTAATGAAGGGATAGGTTGAATATATCTTCGTGAAGAAATCTAACATTCCGATTGTTTTGTCAAGTTGAACTTTTAAGTTACTGAATTGTGAAGGATAAACATAATGAACCACAAGTAATGAATCAGTTTGACTATATTTATAATATGTTTTATACTCATAGTAATTGCTCAATGCAACAGAAATTAAATATACAGAGATAGGATAAGTATTTTTCCAAAAATAAGATTTGGTTCCGTTACCATTGTTTACAATATTTTCTAAAACTCCGTTTGAGACACCAACTAAATTTTCAGAACAGGTAATACGAACTTTTGATGAATCTGCTTTATCTTCAATGGAGTTTTTACATGGGAACCAATCCTGAGAACCATAAGGTTGACTTAAAGACCAGATCACAGGACCATTTTCATAACCACTGAAAATAAAACTGCCGAAACCAGTTGGTACAGGTAAACCGTGATAAAATATCGAAAGATTTACAACAGAATCCTGTGAAACAGGGGTAATAAATAATTTATCATTATTGTGTAAAAAACTTATAATTTGCTGATTCAGTTTAATTGAATCAACTATAAGAGCATTACTTAAGTTTAAAAAGAAAACAGGATTTAAGATTTTTCTTCTAATCAGCAATTCTGTTCTGGCTATAATATTATTGGGGTTAAGCAAAACATTAATATCTATTTCATAATAAGATACTTTTATTGATGAATCTCCTTTTATATTCTGATAACTTATTGGGAAATTGCTATTAATATTTTTATAATAAGTCTGAGAAAAAGAAACAGAAAGTGCAGGGAAAATAATGATTAATAAAAATACTACAATAAAAAATATAAGGAAAATTTTAGATTTCATTTACGAACAATCCGAGTGAATTGTTTTAAGAATTTTTCGTGTGATTTATAACGTATTGCTTTAATCCCAATAGCTTCTGCTGCTCTTATGTTTGCAGGTATATCGTCAATTAAGAGAGTCTCACCTTTTTTTAATTTATACTTTTGAAGTGTATAAATAAAAATTTTTTTCTGTGGCTTAATCATACCAACCTTATAAGAAAGTATTCTATTCTTAAATATTTTTAAAAAAGGGAAATTCTTCATTAAAAAATTCATATGAGTAGAATCGGTATTAGATATCAGAAAAAGTCTGAACTGCCCAAGTGCATTAATTTTCTCTAAAAAATTTTTCATTTTATAATTCACCCAAAAAATATCAGAATATAAATATACAAAATCTTCAAAACTAACCTTTAGATTGAATTTCTTTTTTGCTTTTCTAAAAAAATCTCTGATATTTATCTTTCCTTTGCATAACTTATTTCCAAAATCGTTTTCTTTAATATACCTTTTAAATTTTAGAATATTAAGTTTCTTCTCAAGTTTACCAAGACCTTCATAAAAATATGAATAATCGTAGAATATTAAAGTATTTCCTAAATCAAATAAAATATTTTTAATTTTATGCGAAGGCATCTATTTATAAATATTTCTTACTTAAGATATTTAAATTTTCATCGAGTTCATATACTTTCGGAACCCCGGTGGGAATTTCAGTATTCAGGATTTCTTCTTTAGTTAATTTTTCAAGATACATCACAAGAGCCCTAAGTGAATTTCCATGAGCAGAGATTAAAATATTTTTACCGTTCTTTAAGTCAACTGCTATTTTACTTTCGAAATAAGGTATAACTCTTGCAGCCGTATCCTTTAAACTCTCACCATTTGGAGGAGCAATATCATAACTGCGTCGCCAAAGTCTGACTTGTTCGTCACCGTATTTCTTACGTGTTTCATCTTTATTTAGACCTTGTAAATCACCGTACATCCGTTCATTTAATGCTTTATCTTTTTCAACAGGAATATCTTTTTGCCCGATTATCTCCAAAATAATATCAAGTGTTCTTTGAGCCCTTATTAAAGCTGATGTATAGGCTTTATCAAATTTATATCCAATTAATTTTTCCCCAGCAGATTTTGCTTCCTCGATACCTTTTTCAGATAAGTCTATATCAATCCAGCCGGTAAATCTGTTTTCAAGGTTCCATTGAGATTGTCCGTGTCTAACAATTACTAATTTTGACATAAATATAAATTTAATTTTATTTCCATTTTATTGAACACCCCATTGAGGGATTTTGCTGAAAATCAATTTCCTTTCCTTCAAGCAGTAAAATTATAGCTTTTTCCAATTCCCTATTTTTTACCTGAGATTCATCTTTCCAGTTATCATCTATGCGTCCTCTGTATTTTAATTTTCTATCGCTATCATATACATAAATATCCGGTGTACATACAGCATCATATAATTTTGCAACTTCCTGAGTTTCATCACGTAGATAGGGGAAATTCATATTATAGTTTCTATAGAATAATTTCATATTCTCAAAACTATCTTCCGGATAATTTATTTCATCATTAGGATTGATCCCAACAAATCTTACGCTTTTCTGTAAAAACTTTTCCTGCAAATCAATCAATCTATTTATTACCGCTTTAACATAAGGACAATGATTACACATAAAAACAATAACAAGAATTTTAAAATCTTTGAAATCATCAAGGCAATAGAACTTGTTGTCAACCCCTTTGAGTTTAAAATCTTTTGCTGATGAATTTAGGTTCACTTCTTTACTATATAGCAACATTAATCATTCCTCCTCTTCATTATCTATGATATCTTTCTCAGGGTGAAAATCTTCATATATAAATTTTACGCTCACATCAATATTTGAAAGTTTCTCAATCTTTTGTTCCAAAACCTCTTCTGTAATAAATCTATATTTTTCCCTTAAATCATATTCGTTTTTAAAATGAACAAAGATATTATTTCTACCTAATATATCGTACAGTTTATCTAATTCTTTTTTTAGTAATTTTTTACTTAATTTATTAACATCTTTTATTTCCGGGTTCCCGATGTGATTTTTTATTTTTACTAATTCTAACTTTACCTTTTTGTTTTTAAGATTATTAATTTTCTCTAAAATTTTTTCATCTATTTCAATTTCATCATCATTAAAGACCGATAATACACCATTAACATTTTTAAGTTTTTTTAAATCGTCTTCCTTCTTTTTAACTATTTTTTTTCTCTTTGACATAATAAGAAAACTTTTTCTGACACAAAAATTATTATATTATCACTACAATTCAAGTTAAATTTTAACTTACTTTATATAATGAAAATAAATATAAATAATAGGAGTAACAAAGATTATACTATCAAATCTATCCAGAAAGCCACCATGACCCGGTATTATCGCAGAAGAATCTTTCACTTCGCTATATCTTTTTATCAAAGATTCAAATAAGTCTCCAACCACGCCAAATAAACCAACAATTAGACCTATAATCAAGCTATCAAATATTGTAATTAATTCAAAATAAATTTTTGCAAATATTAATGAGCATAAAACAGAAGCTAACAAACCTGCAACTGCACCTTCTACAGTTTTACCCGGACTAATTTTAGACAATTTAGTCTTTCCTAAATACTTTCCAACAAAATATGCTATTGTATCCGAAGTCCAAATAAGTATAAATAAGATAAATACAAGTCTGTAATCAGAGCTTAATTCACTTAATAAAATAAACGGTATACTTATATATAAAATTCCACCAATACTTAAAAAAACATTTATTGGATTGGAATCTTTACCTTTAAAAATTTCAAGTGTAATTATTAAAAAAAGAAATAAGAAAGAAATGAAAAATAAATAGGGTGTATTAAAATACTTAACCAGAAAAAGCATTAATGAAAAAAGTATTGACAAATACTTAAATGGTCTGAAGCCATTTCGCTCAAAAAGATTGTAAAACTCAAATAAGCAAAACATTTGAATAATAAAACAAAGAACTAAAAAATAAGAATTCCCTAAATAAGCTAATCCAAGAATTATCGGAATACTTACGATACTAATTACTGTTCTTTTAGTCAAATTATCCATTCACTAAATTCTTTTTACCTTCTTTAATAATATAATAAGTAATAAATACAAACAATATAAAAGATAAAGAAGCAAATAGAGCAGTAGAGAAAAAATTATTCTCAAAATATTCATAATTACTTATTACTTCCTTACCATAAAAATGCACTGCAAGTACAGAAAAGAGATTGTTTAAAAAATGAGTAAATATTGCAGGGAAAATGCTTCTACTGTAATAAGTGATAATGGATAGGAATACCCCAAGAAAAATCAGTGGTATTATATTAAAAGGATGAAAATGGAAAAGTGAAAAAATAAATCCGGTAAGAAAAATTGATAATTTTATATTTCCAGATTTAATAAGAGTGTTTAGAATCAAACCCCTAAACATTAACTCTTCACATATAGCCGGAGTAACTGCAATCGCAATTATAACCAAGAACAATTCCTCTAAAGACCCTGCAGATACAAGTTTTGCGGTATATGAATCAAGTTGTTCTGAAATACTTTTTATTGCATCAATAATACGGCTATCAATAGGTAATCTCTCAATCGCCTTGTTTTGCAAAAGCATATAAAATTGTAAAACTGGTTGAACAACAATAATTGCAATACCAGAAAGGAAATAATAAAGAAAACTTGTTTTCCTGATGCTGAATCCACTGGCAAGATCATTACCTCTTAAATAATTTAATAAATAAACCGGAAAAAGTATTAACAAAAATTGTGATATTATTGTAGTCAATCTAACAGGAAACATATTGCTCATTTCTAAAAATTTCCCGCCAAAGATAATCAAAGCAAACAAACTCCCCAATAACTGATAGGTGAAAAAAACTGTTACTACAATAATAATAGTAAAAATATAAGGATTGATTTCTTTAAAAGGGAAATTATTTACTCTATAATTATTTTCATCCATATTAACAACTTATCTAATATGAAAAAAAATGCAATATATTTAAATATCTTAAAATGGTATTTTTATAGGATTAAAAAAACTTAAAAAAGAAAATATTTATTATGGATGAACAAGGTAATTCATATGTTCAGAAGAAAGGGATTAAAATAAATGCGATATTTTTAAACATTCTTCTTTTTCTTGCAACATTTTTCACCACTACCCTTGCAGGTGTAGGTTGGAGTAATCAAGATCCATACCAATTAGAAAACTTTTCAGCTGGATTAACATATTCAATCTTGATTATGACTGTTATAACTTTTCATGAATTTGGACATTTTTTTGCTGCGAAATTACATAAAATATCCGTAACATATCCATACTATATCCCCTTCCCTTTTTTATTTTTAAATCCTTTCGGGACTATGGGAGCAGTAATTAAAATGAAAAGTCCAGTAAATTCAAGAAAAGCGCTTTTTGACATAGGAGTTGCTGGTCCTATTTCAGGCTGGATTGTTTCATTGGCAATTCTAATTTGGGGATATACTCATCTACCTAAAATTGATTTCCTTTATGAAATACATCCTGAATATCATATGACTGGTATTCCTGAAACAGGTTTAACTTTTGGTTATAACATTATTATTTATTTACTCGAAAAATTAACTTATACTTTCTCTTCAAATAGTTTTGTGCCTCCGATGAACGAAATTTATCATTATCCTTTTCTTTGTGTTGGATGGTTTGGGTTATTAATAACTTCTCTGAATATGATGCCTGTTGGTCAACTTGATGGTGGACATATTTCTTATTCTATGTTTGGAGATAAACATAAATATATCGCATATATCGTTTTTGGGTTATTAATATTCTTTGGTGGAATTGGCATTATACAAATATTTTATCCGAATATAAACATTGGTTCAACTAATTGGCTCATCTGGGCTATTTTAATATTAACTTTGATAAAAATAGAGCATCCACCAATAATTCAAAATTTTGATGAAGAACTTGGAAAACTCAGAATAATTTTAGGTTGGTTTTCATTTTTTATATTTATAACCTCGTTTTGTCCTATTCCTATTTCTGGTATATAATATGAAAAGTTATAATTATTCATTAATCGTAATTTTCATCACCATTTTTATTGATTTACTGGGATTTGGAATAATTATTCCACTATTACCCTTCTTTATGACAGATGTAATGCATATAAATGAAGCAACTATAGGAATAATTGTTGCTTTATTTTCTTTAATGCAATTTATTTTTACACCAGTATGGGGTTCATTATCTGATGTTTATGGAAGGAAACCTATATTAATTATGAGTCTTGCTGGCAATATAATTTCATATCTAATGATGGCATTAGTATTTTCAGGAATTATCTTATCTTTCTGGTTACTTGTGTTATCAAGAATTTTTGCAGGTATATTTTCAGCTAATCTGTCCGCAGCACAATCTGTTATTTCAGATATTACCACAAAAGCAAACCGTGCCAGAGGAATGGGATATATTGGAGCAGCATTTTCTATGGGTTTTGTTTTTGGTCCTGCTATTGGTGGAATAGTTTCAGAGAATTTTGGATTTGGCGCTCCGATTTTTCTTGCGAGTTTCTTTTCCTTCATAGCTTTGATACTCTGCATTGTCGCATTGAAAGAGACATTACCAATTGAATTAATGAAAGAAAATAAAAAAAATTTCAAGGGTGTTACATTAATAAATTTCGAATCAGTTAAAAAAGTAATAACAAATAAAAAAGTCGGTATCTTTGTAATTTTATTTTTCTTTATAACTTTCTCTTTTGCTAATATTCATGCAACTTTTGTTCTTTTTACCAAAAGACCAGCTGGCTTTCATCTAACTCAGGAACAATCAGGATTAATATTATCTTTTTTAGGGATAATAGGGGCATCAGTACAATTTTTCTTAGTAAAATTTTTTAAAGAAAAAATTGGAGAAGAAAAATCATTAATTTTAGGAAATTTATTAACAACATTAGGCCTTGTGTTAATTCCTGTATTCAATTCCATAACTTTACTACTTGTTGTAATTTTTATTCTCGCATTTGGAAATGGATTAAATATTCCAATGGTGATGGGTCTGATTTCAAACAACACTGATATAGATAAACAGGGTTCTGTTCTTGGAATAAATCAAGCACTTGGTTCTTTAGCAAGAGTATTTGGACCTATTTGGGGGACCTTCTTATATGAAAAAATCGGATATCAATATCCATTTTTATCAGGTGGAATTTTTATGTTTCTTGTAACAATATTCAGTATAAGAATAATGTTTAGAGATTGAATAGTATATTATTCAATTATTTTTTTACTTCTGAGTAACTTTTTTTCTGATATAATTTTCTTTTCCCTGATTCTTTTTTCTTTTGACTCTTCAGTTGGCATTGTCTTTATTCTTTTCTTGCCCACTTTCAAAGCATTTGATATAAGAGAATATAATTTCTCCATACACCTTTTCTTATTTAAATATTGTGACCGTTCATTTCCCGAACTAATTACTAAATCACCTTCCTTTGTTAGTTTATTTCCTAATTTATTTATGATAATATTTTTCTGGTAATCACTAAACGCACTTGAATTCAATATATTAAATTTTATAGTGATCTTAGTTGACACTTTATTTACATATTGACCTCCTTTTCCTCCACTTCGTGAAGCTTTGATAATTACTTCTTTTTCTATTATATCTTTTATATCATTCATATAAATGTATTTTAATAATAAAGTTTAATAAACTTTATTAACTTTATTTAAATTATTATGTTTTTTATTATAATAGGCATTTTAAAAATAAAAATATATGATGAATAAAAATTTTCTTGTATTAATTTTAATACTATTCTTATCAATATTCGCCTTTTCACAAAGTGAAAGGAAAATAGCATACTCTTCAGATGATACAAAAGATGGTTTACTTCAGATTTTCATTATGGATATTGATGGAAATAACAAAAGACAACTAACTAATTTACCTTATGATTGCGTGTACCCAAAATGGTCTCCCGATGGAACAAAAATAGTTTTTTATACACAAAGTGATTATTCCACCTCAGGCATTTATTTAATAAATAACATCACAGAAGAATCTGCAGATGAACCAATTTTTTTAGTTGATGGAACAAATCCCTCATTTTTATGCGACAATAATACAATTATGTTTAACTCAGATATTGATGGTACTTTAACTATTTATGTTAAATTACTTGATGAAGAAGAAATTTATATTTTAGGACCGGAAAGTTATGCTAATCAGCAGGTTCTTTCAAATGATTGCAGATGGTTAGCTTTCGCAACTTTTACTACCAGTGGAAAATCAATTATGATGTACGATTTGACTGATACTACTGATGACGCGCTCTATTCTGTAAGTAAAAATTCTAATGCTAATATGAACCCGGATATATCTCCCGATAATAGTAAATTAGTATATTCAAGTTTTGACAGAAATCTAAACGGTACAATTTTGTTATATGAAGATGGAGTAGAAAGAGCATTAACAAAAGGAATAAAAAGTGCAGATATGCCAAAGTTTTCTCCTGATGGTAAAAAAATAGCATTCATAGCGATAGAAAATGACGCGACTAAATTATGTATAATTGATGTAGATGGCTCTAATTTAAAATACCTTAAGACAATTGGCTCAAATGTTGGATATTACAGTTGGGTTGATAAAAATAACATAATATATGATGTAGAAAAAGGAAACTTTACAATAATATGTATGATAAATATTAATACAGGTGAAAATTCAATATTAGCTGACGGGAGTAATTGTGTTCGCCCATCTGTTTCAGAGCCATTTAATATTATAGATGATGTGATAAATGAAAGTTATTGAATATTTAGAAAAATCTAAAAAAACATTAATTAGTTTTGAGATAATACCACCATTAAGGGGTGGTGATATTAATCAATTATTCAGAGTTATAGATGAATTGATAAAATATAATCCACCTTTTATTGATGTGACTTCTCATGCAGCGGAAGTATATTATGAGGAAACACCCACAGGTATAAGAAAAAAGATAAAAAGAAAAAGACCTGGTACAATCGGAATATGCGCAGCAATAAAAAATAAATATAATATAGATACAGTTCCCCACCTATTATGTCGGGGATTTACAAAAGAAGAAACGGAAGACGCATTAATAGAATTAAATTATTTAGGAATAGAAAATGTACTTGCATTAAGAGGAGACGATACAACATACAAAAAACCAATCCCCTTTGGAAAATCTTGTAATGAATATTCGCTTGAACTTGTTGAACAGATAGTAAATATGAACAAAGGGAAATATCTTGAAGACGATTTACTTGATGCTAACCCAACAGATTTTTGTGTAGGAGTAGCCGGATATCCGGAAAAGCATTTTGAAGCTCCAAACTTTAAGACAGATTTATTTTATTTGAAAGAAAAAATAAATGCAGGAGCAGAATATATAGTAACTCAAATGTTCTTTAATAATGAATATTATTTTAAATTCGTTCAAAAATGTAGAAATTTAGGAATAAATGTCCCGATAATCCCGGGATTAAAAATAATTACAAACAAAAGCCAGATAAAAACTCTTCCAAAAGATTTCCATATAGAAATTCCTGAAGCATTAACAGAGGAAATATTGAGTTCTAAACGGGAAAATGTAGTGGATATAGGTATAGAATGGGCGTTTAAACAATGCGAAGAACTAATCAATAAAAAAGTCCCTGCAATACATTTCTACATACTTCAAAATGTTGAACCTTTAAAGAAATTAATAAAAAAATTAGATATTTTGTAAGAATTATCTTGAATTTAATAAAAAAATACTATATTTTCAAATTATGCCATTAAGGTTGTATTATTTAAAATTTGTAACAGCCATAGAGAGTTTAAAGAATATTATCAAAAAAGTGTATCTTAAAAAAGATACACTTTTTTTTTACATAAATTTGAATGAAACAGTTATATAATTACAAACCGCTAAAAGTATTAGATAAAACTTACATTGAAAGTATAATCCCAATAAAGTACGAATACAAAAAAAGATATAAAATAGTTACATATGTTCCCTTAGAATATGTGGATAAATTAACATTCGAAATGGGTAATGCGGGAGCAGGAATAATCGGTAACTATGATTTATGTTCTTTCAGAATCAAAGGATTGGGTACTTATAGACCTCTTGAATTTACAAAGCCCTTTAAAGGTGAACAGGGGAAAATTTCCTTTGAGGAGGAAATTCGATTAGAAATGGAATGCGCTCCTTCCAACCTTGATGAGGTATTAAATGCATTATTAGAGAATCATCCATACGAAGAAGTAGCTTACGAAGTATACGAATTCTTAAAAAGAGATAAAATCCCTTCACTTATAAAGGTAATTTTAAATAAACCAATTAAATTATCGCATATTGTAAAAAGGATCAAAAAAGACGTAAAAGAATCAGACTTGGTGTTTAATCCTGAAACAAAAAATTTATTAGTTTGTGAAATACAAGAGATAGATGAAGAAACAATAAAATTAGCAATCAAACATAAATGTAATTTAATTATTTCAGTTTTAAAAAATAAAATAATATTTAAAAAGGTGTAATTATGAGTGAGATTAAAAACAGAGACATTGAAGAAGAAATGGATGCAGGTAATAGTGAACCATCAGAAGAAGATTCTGGTTCACGCATCTTAGAATATTACGATGAAAAAGGAGAAGTTGAAAATCGGGTAGATTATGCTAATAAACTTTTAATTTTATATCAGCTCAAAAAGATTGATGCCGAATTGGCTGATATAGAGGAAGAAAAAGGCGATTTACCAGAGAAAATTGAAGATTTAACAGAGCGAATAAATTTTTATGAAAAGAGGATAGAAGAAAATGAAAATAATTTAAACCTTTTAGAAACAGAAGAGAAAAAGTTAAAAAAGGAAAACAAAAAGATAGAAGAACGAGCTAATAAGTATGATGAACAAAAATATAATGTAAGAACAAATAAAGAATACGATCAAATTTCAAAAATGATAGATGAATGTTTTGAAATGCTGGATAAGAATGAGCGAAGACTTAAAGAAATAGAAAATTTAAAGAACACATTAAATTCAGATATTGAAGCTGATAAGGAAAAACTCGAAGAGGTTTCCAATGAAAGAGAAGAATGTCAGAATAAACTTGATGACTTGAATGAACAATTCGAAGAAGAGGAGACTCAGTTGCTTAATGACAGGAATTCATATTTAGTGAAACTTGATTACGAGACAAGAAGTTTATATGAAAGGATAAATAGTAGTTACAAAGGCGAAGCAATAGCAATAGTCAGAAGAGGAAACTGTACAGGGTGCTATACAGCAATTCCTCCACAGAGAGAGATTGAGATAAGAATGGCAGAAAAAATCTATACATGTCAATCTTGTGGAAGGATATTGATAGATGAATCGCATATTAAAGAATAAAATAGTTCTTTTTAGGCTCGCTATAAACAATCGCGCTCACCATAAGTGAGTGAGGAAAGTCCGGACTCCAAACGAGCAGGGATGCCGGGAGAATATCCCGGGGCTTTGTTCTGAAAAGAACAAAGCACGGAAAGTATCACAGAAAAGCATACTTTTCTGGCTGCGGGCCGGAATAAAGGTGAAACGGCAGGTTAAGAGCCTACCATTCAGAAAGCAATTTCTGGGATCGATAAACCCCATCCGGAGCAAGGCTAAGTAAAGAGAGTTCAAGGTCTGCTCGCTTGAGATACTCTCCGGGTAAGCCGCATAAAACGAAGCAGTAATGCTTTCGTTAAGACAAATGATTGTTAGCCGCGATCAGCGGACACAGAATCCGGCTTATTTAGCGAGCCTAAAAAGAATTATTTTTTAAAAAGGTGGGATCAGCTTAATTCAAGCATTTTTTGAATTGGCTTCAGGGCTTTTAACCTTAATTCTTCATTTATAATAATCTCAGGGGAACCATTTTTCATACAATAATAAAGTTTTTCGAGTGTATTCAGACGCATATACGGACAATTATTACAATTACATGCAGCTTCAGGTAAAGCCGGAATAAATTCTTTTTCGGGACACTTTTTTCTCATTTGAAAAAGGATACCTGGTTCAGTAACAACTATAAATTTCTTCTTATCACTTTTAATTACATAATTAAGCAGACTACTTGTTGAACCAATAAAATCAGAAATATTAAGAATACCTTCTTCACATTCCGGATGAGAAATTACAAGAGCATCAGGATTTTCTAATTTCAGTTTTAATATTTTGCTTTCGCTAAAAGTTTCATGTACAATACAAGAGCCGGGCCATAAAATCATATCTCTTCCGGTTTTTTTTGCTATATACTTTCCAAGATTTTTATCTGGTGCAAAAATTATCTTTTGCGTTTTCGGAAAACTATTTACTATCTTCTCGGCATTTGAAGAAGTACAAATTACATCAGAAATTGCTTTTACTTCAGCTGAACTATTTATATAAGTAATTAAAATATGCTCAGGAAATTTCTCTTTGAATTTTTGTAAAAGCTCAACAGGACACCCTTCTGCAAGAGAGCATCCTGCATTCAAATCCGGTAATAGAACTTTTTTATCCGGATTTAATATTTTAGCAGTTTCAGCCATAAAATGTACACCAGCGAAGACTATAACATCAGCTTGTGTTTTAGCAGCTTCCTGAGAAAGTTGCAAACTATCACCAATAAAATCTCCAAGTTCCTGAATATCATTTTCTTGATAATAATGCACAAGCAAAACTGCATTTAATTCTTTTTTTAATCTTCTGATCTCGCTTATTAAATAATCCTTATCTGATTTATTTCTTTTTAATTTTTCTAACATACACTTAATTATACCATAAAATTAAACTATTTATTCTTTATTAAATATAACAAAATATAACGAAAAGAGTTTAATATTTTTTCTACATTTAATAATTTATGGACATGAAAGGAATGATTTTAGCAGCAGGTTTAGGTACAAGATTAAAGCCATTAACTGATAATATCCCCAAAGCTTTGATAAAATACAAATCTGTACCCCTTATATCTTACCAAATAAAAAGACTTAAATCAATAGGAGTAGATGAAATTGTTGTGAATACACATCATTTCGCTACAATACTTCAAGAATATTTAGCTTCAGAATCTAAAAAAGTCGGTATTAAAATATCCTCAATTTATGAACCAAAAATTCTTGGAACCGGCGGTGGCATTTTAAACGCAGGTAGAATTTTGGTAAAATCTGATATTTCAATTATTTGTAATGTCGATATATTTATAAACTTCAACCTGAAGAAAATGATTGAGTTTCATTTAAAAAACAAACCACTTTCGACAATACTAATTCAGAAAAGAAAAACCACACGTTACCTTGAGTTTGATAAAGATTTAAGGCTTATCGGGAGAGGGAAAAATAATCTGATGAATGAAAATTATTATGCGTTTAATGGAATACATATAATATCAAGAGAATTTTTCAAATTAGATATACCAATTGAATATTCTGACATTATAGATATTTATCTAAACTTGATAGGAAATGGGCATATAATACTGGGGTTTGATGCGGGTAAATCTTTATTTAAAGATTTAGGGAAACCGGAGAATTTAAAATAAAATTATGATACAGATTCAACTCTTTTAACATCAGGTAATTCCATCATAATAAATCTTTCAATCCCTGCTCTTAAAGTCATCATGCTCATTGGACAACCACGGCAAGCCCCCACTAACCTTACCTCTACAATATTATCTTCAGTAACATTAACAACTTCCACATCACCGCCATCCTGTTGTAAGTAGGGTCTTATTTTCTCAACAACAACTTTTACTTCTTCTAATGTAACCTTTTTCATCTTATTCCTCCATTATTATTTCTAAATCCTGATTAGTAATTGTATCAGAATTTCTTTTATTTAAATCCAGAATAATTTTCTTTGAAATATTTCTAAATATTCTTGCTTCCTCTGAATCTGGTAATGAATAAACAATAGGACTTCCTTCATCACCTTTTTCTCGAATCATAGTACTTATTGGAATTTCACCTAAAAAATTCAATTTATATTCTTCACACAATTGCTTACCACCACCTTTACCAAAAATATAATCTCTATTTCCATCGCCTTTATTATAATAGCTCATATTTTCAACGATTCCTAAAGTTGGTACATTGACTTTTTCGAACATTTTGTGCCCTTTACGCGCATCTGCAACTGCAATTTCCTGAGGTGTTGTTATAATGATTGCCCCAGTTAATGGAATAACCTGACTGAGTGTTAGTTGAATATCTCCAGTACCGGGAGGCATATCAAAGAGAAGAAAGTCAAGGTCTCCCCAGTGGGTATCAACCATAAATTGTCTTAATGCAGATGAAGCCATCGGTCCACGCCATACTACTGCTGTATCATAATCAACAAGTAAACCAATAGACATAATTTTCAAGCCATATTTCTCAGCGGGTAAAAGCATTTTTCTTTCATTAATAACTGCTACAGCAGGTTTCTTATATATATTTAGCATTAAAGGAATAGATGGTCCGTAAATATCAGCATCAATTAATCCAACCGACGCACCTTCCTGAACTAAAGCAAGAGCAATATTTACTGCAACGGTTGATTTTCCAACTCCACCTTTTCCAGAAGCAATTGCAATAGTATTTTTTACACCCGGCAATATTTCTTCCTTTTGCTGATTTTTATGATTAACTACACCTAATTTAAAATTAACTTCCACAATTTTAATATCTGGTAATTGTTTTAAAACCTCATTAATTATTTTGTTTTTAAAATCTTCTTTCCCATCATAGAATAAATCAGACAATCCAACATCTAAAGTTATCTTATCATTACTCCTTGAAACATTAAATACAAATCCTAATTCTGATAAGCTCTTATCCAAAAAAGGTTCTTTTACATTCGATAAATCTATTTTTATATCTTTCATAAAATAATAATTAAAATTTCAAGTTATCTAAAATACATATATTAAACAAGAGAATGAATGCATTTTTAGGTTATTAATTTATAAAACAATAATTTAATAAACCGAGTTCATTTAAATTGATTTTAGAGTGTATTTTAAATAATTTTATATAAAATCATTTAGGTATTTTGAATAATAAAGCACGTTTTTGGCTATTCATATTAATTGTCGCATCGATAATCTGGTTAGGTGGAGTAAATGTAAGGGTTATCATTGGAAATGAATTGTTAAGTTTCGATGAATTTAGTTTTAGGCTTAATGTACCTCCTGATGAAGAAAGAACAATATTTAAATTACTATCTTATTCATCAGTTTTAGTAGCAATAGGATATGTAATTACTTTCATCTCTGCAATTTTCTTTTTGAAAACATACAAAACTAATTACAGACAAAATGTATGGTTATTGATGAGTTCGTTGTTATTTTTCATTTTCTCACCAGTTGAATTTTACAATATATATCTGGATTATAAATTTTATAAACTATTCCTGACTAATCCAAATAACCGCGATGAATTATTATTGATATTCGGTGAACGAGTTGGATTACTTAAAGGTGTCCCGTGGATAGCAATATTGAGTTATTATACTGCAATTGTTATTGCAATATTTCAGCCATTAAAAAAAACTGAAGAACAATTAAAAAAGGATCAAGAAGCTCAGAAAAAATATGCTTATGATTATTATATGCATGAAGATGATGACATTATAGAATTATAAAATAATTTATTCAATGGGAAGAGTAATAAGAAAAATTAGAGATAAAAAAATAGATGAAAAAAAAGAACTTCTGATTAAAGATCTGATCAGTCTTTATGAACAATTAGGATTCACAGCGAGAATAGAAAAAGGTTATTTCAAAGACGGATTCTGCTTACTCAGAAACCAACGAATATTATTACTGAATAAAAATTTAGATCAGGATAAAAAAATAAAATTCTTAATTCAAAATTTAACTGAATTACCAATAGATAATATATTTATAAAACCAGGATTAAGAGAGTTGATTGAAAATCGTACTTTAGTTTAATTTTTCTATGAAGATCATTTTATTAGGCTCTGGAACTTCACAGGGTGTTCCTATAATTGGTTGTAATTGTAAAACCTGCACATCTAAAAATCCTAAAAATAAGCGATTAAGGGCATCTGTTTATGTAGAAACCGAAGATGCTAAAATATTAATTGATACTTCAATCGATTTCAGACAACAAATGCTTAGAGCAGGTATTACTGATATAGACGCTGTATTGTTCACACATCACCATGTTGATCATATTTTCGGTATGGATGATTTAAGGCAAATTAATCAAAGATTGGATAAATACATAGACATTTACGGGAATAACACTACTATAGAAGAAATAAAAATTACTTTCAGATATATTTTTGATGAAGAATTGATAAGATATAAATCGGTCCCTTTAGTCAATTTAAATACCATTGATAATACTCCGTTTTATATAAAAGAAACAAAAATAATTCCGATAGAAGTATTTCACGGTAGAATAAAAATATTGGGTTTCAGAATTTCTAATTTTGCATATTTAACTGATTGTAGTCTAATACCTGAAAGTGAATACGAAAAATTTGAAAATCTTGATCTATTGATAGTCAATGCTTTAAGGCGAAAACCACACCCAACACATTTTAATCTTGAACAAGCGATAGAAGTAGCGAAACTTTTTAAACCAAAAGCAACATATTTTACACATCTAACCCATGATATAAATTATGAAGAAATAAACCCTACACTTCCTGAAAATATAAATTTGGGATATGATGGTTTGACAATAGAATTAAAAAAATAAAATTAATTTATGAACGAATTAAAAGAGACATTATATAAAGCAGTTTATGCAGCTGGTGATATTTTAAAAACTTATTTCCAGAAAAAATTTAATATAGAAAGTAAGGATATTATATCAAATCTTGTTACCGAAGTTGATAAAAGGTCAGAAGAAAAAATTATAAAAATAATTAAACAAAAATTTCCGGAGCATAATATATTATCAGAAGAGATTGGAGCCGTCGGAACAAAATCTCCAATAAAGTGGATAATTGATCCATTAGACGGCACGGTAAACTACGCACATAAAATCCCGATTTTTTGTGTATCTGTTGGTATTGAACAGGGTAACGAAATTATAATGGGATTAGTATATAATCCATTATCAAACGAAGAATTTTTTGCTGAAAAAGGTAAAGGTGCATATTTAAATAAAAAAAAGATCAAAGTCTCAAAGGAAAAAAATTTAAAAAAATCGCTTTTAGTAACAGGATTCCCATATAATACAGGTAAAAATCCAATGAATCCTGTTAAGACTTTCTCCAAATTTGTAAACAGAGATATTCCGGTAAGAAGGATTGGCTCAGCAGCATTAGACCTTTGCTGGACTGCTTGTGGCAGATTTGACGGTTTTTGGGAATATAATTTAAATCCATGGGATACTGCAGCCGGTTACTTGATACTGAAAGAAGCAGGTGGCAAAATTACAGATTTTACAGGTAAAAAGTACACTGTATATTTAAAAGAAATTCTCGCAACTAATGGGTTAATACATAAACAAATGTTAAGGGTAATCAATACAGCCGATTGAGTAAACTTAACATTTCCAAAGCAACTATAGCAGCTTCATATCCTTTATTATTTTCCTTAGTCGGCGGATTAATTTCACTTCTTTTGTATGCTTGTTCATCATCATAACAAGTAAGTAAACCGAACCCTGTAGGCATTTTATATTCATAAGATAATTTATTTAAACTATCACTTACAGGACCCGCGACATACTCAAAATGCGCTGTTTCTCCCTTAATAACACAACCTAAAACAATAATTGCATCATATCTTTTTGATTCACATAAAACTCTGTAAGTAACAGGTATTTCATAAGCACCCGGGACATATACAATCGAAACATCACTTTCTTTAATACACATTTCTTTCAAACCTTCCAAGGCACCTTTAATTAATCTTTCAACAATATAAAAATTAAACTTACTTGCAATTATTACTACTTTTGAATAGCGAACAGCATCTGTATTTATATTTCCTTCAATTTCTTTCATAGTAAAAAATTAGTTTATACAATATTGTAATAAAAAATCGGAATCTAAATTAATAAAAAACTTACCAATATTTTTTATCTCAGAGTTGATTATACCATGAAAATCTGACCCACCTGTTTTTATTAAACCATTTTTTTCAGCGTAGTCACTTAAAGATTTTACCTCCTTTATAGTATGAGAAGGATGAATAACTTCAATCCCGTTTATGCCTAATTTCAGTAAATCATTTAGTTTTTCTTTAACGGAATTTTTTTCAGGGTGGGCAACTACAGATATACCATTTAATTTTCTGATTAATTTGACGATTTCGTAAGTGCTATAATTTTCTTTTTTAACATCAGCAACACAATTATCCCCTATTAACTTATTAAATGCTTCTTTTATACTTTTAACATACTTTTTCTTTTTTAGAATTTCAGCTATATGCATTCTGCCTAAAACTTTCGATTCGCAAAATGTATCTGTAAATTCAGAATAATCAAGCTTAAAGCCTAATGAATTCAAATTATCAATAATTTTATTTAGTCGAAATATTCTTCTTTGAGCTTGATTATGTAATGTTGAATTGAGCTCCTGATTATTATAATTAATCCCATATCCTAAAATATGAACTTCATGACCATCAAAATCTGTACTAAATTCAATTCCACTTATTAATTTAATACCTACCTGATTACATTTTTTAATTGCCATTTCAAAATCATATATACAGTCATGGTCAGTAATACTTAAAACCTGTATATTATTATTATAAGCAAAATCAATAACCTCACTTACACTAAACTTTCCATCAGAACAACAAGTATGAATATGTAAATCTGCTTTGATAATTTTTTTAATCCAAAATAAAGTTAATATGCTTTTCAAAAAAGTCAAAATTTCAAGGAACTGATTTTTTATATATTTAAATAAAATGCATAAAATTAAATATTTAAAAAGAATTTTGATTTAAGTATATTTAAGGTTTAATAAATTAAAAATTTGGATATTGTATTAATAGTTGGCGGTTATTCATCGGAGAGGCATATTTCCCTACTCTCAGGAAGAAGTATTTTAAAAGCATTGCGTGAGAATAAACATAATGTAGTTGTTATTGATCCCGTTTACGGAGAGGAGATAATCGATGAAAAAATTATTTTTGATTCAATAAAAACAGACCAATATCCTACTGCTGAATATCTGGAAAAATTAAAAAAAGACACACAAAAGAAAATATTAAAATGCATTGATTCCAAAATCTTTAATAATGTTGATATTGTATTTATTGGTTTACACGGAAAATTTGGAGAAGATGGTTTAATACAGGCATTACTTGAAGCAAAAGGAATAAAATATACTGGTTCCGGTGTTACTGCTTCAGTAATAGCTATGGATAAATCTATTTCAAAAATTATTTTCAAGCATAACGATATCCCTACTCCGGATTGGTTCACAATCAGAAAAGAAGAAATAACAGACTATAATAATTTTTTTATCAAGATCAAAAAAGAAATCGGAATACCATTTGTAATAAAACCCGCTGATGAGGGAAGTACAGTAGGAATAACAATCATTTATGAAGATAACATTGAACAACTTAAAGCTGCATTATCACTTGCTTTTAGTTATTCAAAAAAAGTTATAATAGAAAAATACATTAAAGGTAGAGAAATTACTGTCCCGATTATTGGAGAAAAAGCATATCCCGTCATTGAAGTAAAACCCAAAGAAGGATACTATGATTTCCACCATAAATACACAACAGGTAAGACGGAATATATTTGTCCTGCAGAAATTTCAGAAGATTTACGGATTAAAGTTCAGACATTAGGATTAAATGCCCATAAATCACTTGGCTGCGAAGTATATTCAAGAGTAGATTTTATTTTAGATGAAAAAGAAAATCTATATTGCCTTGAAGTCAATACATTGCCGGGAATGACAGAATTATCATTAGTACCGAAATCCGCAGCTGCTACAGGTGAAAATTTTAACGAATTAATAGAAAAAATAATAAATTTATCCTTAAAAAAATAATATAAGTTTTGAATCAAGAAGAGATAAAAGAAGGTATAATAAAAAGTAGTTTCAGATTTATAAAAAATCATAAATTTTTTATTGTGATTACTATTTTTTTATGCGTATTTATAGTATTTTTAATATTTAATGACAAAGGTTTTATATCAAGAGCAAAATTAGAAAAAGAAAACAAAGAATTAATAAAACAAATACAAGAAGATTCGATTGAAGGTATAAAATTAGATAATGAAATAAACGAGTTAAAAACATCAGATAAAAAAATTGAACAAGTAGCACGTGAGAAATATAAAATGAGTAAAAAAGGAGAAAAGATTTTTCAAATAAAAGTAGATTCCACAAAATGAATGAGAGAAAGAAAGTTATATTATCCGGAATGCGACCCACGGGAAAACTCCACATTGGTCATTATGTAGGTGCATTAGAAAATTGGGTACAGCTTCAAAATGAATATCAGAATTATCATTTAATTGCGGATTACCATGTATTAACAACGAATTTAGACACATCAAACATCTTTAATGATACTATTGATATGTTAATAGACTGGATTGCAAGTGGTATTGATACGAGTAAATCCCCTGTCTTTCGGCAATCACAGATAAAAGAACATACAGAACTCTTTTTAATTTTCTCAATGCTAATCACAAAAGCACGGCTTGAAAAAAACCCTGCCTTGAAAGAACAAATAAGAGATTTAAATTTACAATCTATTACTTACGGTCACTTAGGATACCCTGTTCTGCAAGCTTCAGATATACTGTTATATAAAGGAGAATATGTCCCAGTTGGTGAAGACCAGGTACCGCATATAGAAATTACAAGACACATAGCAAGTTTATTTAATGAAAGATATAAACTCGAAAATAACAAAGAAATTTTCCCAATTCCTGAACCAAAGCTAACAAAATTTTCCCGATTACCCGGTCTTGACGGAAAAGCAAAAATGAGTAAATCATTAGGAAACACTATATTGATATCTGATGATTTAGACATAATAAAAAATAAAATGAGAAAGGCATTTACAGACCCGAATAAACTGAGAAAGGGTGATAAAGGAAATCCTGATATTTGTCTGGTTTACACATATCATAAAAAGTTTAATGCAAATGAACAAAGTGATATTTACAACGGATGTTCTACCGGTCAACTTGGATGCGTTGATTGTAAGATGAAAATATCCGAAAAAATAGCTAATTTCTTTAGTAATATCAGAGAGAAGAGAAAGGAACTTGAAGCAAATAAAGAAAAAGTCTTAAATATTTTAGAAGAAGGAGAAAGTAAAGCAAGAGAAGTAGCACAAAAAACAATGAGCGAAGTAAGAGAAGCAATGAAAATCGGATAAAACTTGAAAAGAATATAAATTATTTGTAAAATTAATTAAAAAAAATTGGTTGAACCAACAAAAAAAGATAAAAAGAAACAGGATGAGTTAAAAAAATCCGGAGTAATCCCGAAACATATAGCAATAATAATGGATGGTAACGGAAGATGGGCAAAACAGAGGGGATATTCAAGAGTTTATGGTCATAAACAGGGAGTCAAGTCCGTCAGGGATATTGTAGAAGCATGCGGGCAACTTGGTGTTAAATATTTAACACTTTATACTTTTTCCACTGAGAATTGGAAAAGACCAAAGTCAGAAGTTACAGTTCTTATGAAACTTTTAATAAAAGCGCTAAGAGACGAAACTGACAAATTACACGAAAATAATGTTAGACTAATTGCATCAGGTAATTTGAAAACATTACCAGATTTAGTCAGAAAAGAATTATTAGAAGCAATAGAAAGGACGAAAAATAACAAATTTATGACTTTAAATCTTGCTATAAGTTACAGTGGAAGGTGGGATATATTAACAGCGGTAAAAAACATTCTCTGTGACTATGAGAATTCTAAAATCAGTTTGAATGACATAAACGAAAATATATTTCGTAAATACCTTTCCACGAAAGATATCCCAGATCCGGATTTATTAATCAGGACGGGAGGCGAATTCAGAATAAGCAACTTCCTTTTATGGCAAATTGCATATACAGAAATATATATTGACAATACTTTTTGGCCTGATTTCAGAAGAGAACATCTATATAAGGCAATAAGAGAATTTCAAAACCGAGAAAGAAGATTCGGATTAACAAGTGAACAAATAAGACAATAGAAAAATGACAAACAAATTAACAATATTAATTATATTATTAGCGGTAATAATTTTTTCTGTATCCATAGGATATTCTCAGGAACCTACAATATACAAAATAAAGGACATATATGTCAGAGGAAATAAAACAATAGATTCAAAAACAATAATAGCATATTCAGGATTAAAAATTGGTTCAGAAATCACAATTCCTTCTGATGAAACAAGAGATGCGATTAAGAATTTATGGGCAATGAATTTATTTTCTGATATCAAACTGTATGTAGAAAAGAAAATCGGAGATGAAGTCTTCCTGGCAATTGAGGTCGAAGAATTACCCCGTGTTGAAAGTATATCAATAACCGGATGCGATGAAATATCACAATCAGATATTGAGGCAAAAATTGATATAGTCCCGGGACAAATAGTAACCGAGCAAAAATTAAAAGATATTGAATATTATATTCAAAAATATTATGTCTCAGAAGGATATTCTCTTGCAGAGGTTAAAGTTGACAAACTTTTATCAGCCAATAATGAAGCAAGAATAAGAGTAAAAATTAAAGAAGGTAGTAAAGTAAAAGTCCGAAATATTTATTTTGAAGGAAACACAAATATAAAATCCTCCAAATTAAAGAAGCAGATGGAAACATCAGAAAAAGTGTGGTGGAAATTCTGGGAAAGTGCTAATTATGATAAAGAAAAACTTGAAGAAGATAAAGATCTAATAATTAATTATTACAAAGAAAACGGTTTCCGGGACGCAGAAATTAAATCCGTAAATCTGGAGTTTTCTAATACAAAGGAAGATGTAAATATAAAAATTAAACTTGATGAAGGTAAAAGGTATTATATAAATAACATAGTATTTAAAGGTAATAAGTTATATTCTGATTCTGTATTATTTTCACGATTAGATATCCAGAAAGGAGATGTGTATAATTACAAAAAAATATACTCAAACCTCTATGGAAATGAAAGCGAAACTGATATAAGTTCCCTATATTATGATTTAGGTTATCTTGCATATTCAGCAGAATTAAAAGAAGAACCTGTAGGTACAAATAAAGTAAATCTGATTATAGAAATCACAGAGAATAATCAATTCAAACTTGGCTTGATAAATATTGAGGGAAATGATAAAACAAAAGACAAGGTTATCAGAAGAGAACTTTATTCAATTCCCGGTGATTATTTTACACGAAGCAATCTTAAAAGAAGTCTTCAACAATTAAATGCTTTAAATTACTTTAATCCGGAGAAACTTTCACAGGACATTTCACTTGCAAATGACTCAACTGTAAATCTAAAATTTATTGTTTCTGAACGGTCATCAGACCAATTCAATGCATCTGTTGGATATAGCGGGTATTTTGGTTTTACAGGGGCAATAGGTCTGACATTTAATAATTTTGATATTACAGAACCTCTTTCAGGTGGAGGTGGTCAAATCCTAAACTTTACCTGGCAATTCGGTGAAGGTGGCACTTACAGAACATTCAGTATTGGGTTTACTGAACCGTGGTTCCTTGATACACCAACACTACTTGGGCTTAATCTATATGATACAAGACAAACATATTATTACGATGTCAGGGAAACAGGAGCAATTTTGAATTTTGGAAGAAGATTTAAATGGCCAGATGATTTCTTCCGCGGTGATTGGTCATTGAAATTTCAAAGAACTGATGTAATCAACGGAGGCGGTTACTTCGAAACTGGTTTAAGAACACAATTTAGTATTCGGCAAACTATAACACGTTCATCAGTATTTGACCCTGTTTTCCCAATAAGCGGTACTAAAGTATCAAATACAACAGAATTATCAGGTGGACCATTACTACCCGGGAACCTTGAGTTTATAGAAAATATTTTCACAGCAGAACTTTATACTCCACTAATAAGAAACACAAGGTTTGTTCTATATACAAATTTTAATTTCTTTTATATAAATCCAATCGGAAAAGATAAATATTTACCCCCAACAGAACTATTCTATATGGGCGGAAATGGTCTTGCCTATAATACAATATCACTAAGGGGATATAATGACAGAAATGTAGGACCAAAGAGGAACAATATTGACCCAATTGGCGGAAAGGTTGCTTTAAAATACACTTTAGAATTAAGATATCCACTTTCACTTGATCCGGTACCAATATTTATTCTTGCTTTTGCTGAAGCAGGAAATGTATGGCCTGATATTAACAAAACAGACCCACTTGATTTAAGAAGGTCAGTAGGTTTCGGTATGAGATTACTTCTTCCAGCAGTGGGATTAATAGGTTTTGACTTTGGATATGGATTTGATAGAAAAATTGAAGATAATTTAGACCCGAAATGGTTATTCCATTTCCAATTTGGCAGAGGATTTTAAAATTATAAAATTAATTAAAAGGAGAAACAAATTGAAACTAAAAATCTGGCTAACCGCAACATTCGCACTATTCTTGTCATTGCAGGTAAGTTCATTTGCTCAAAACTTAAAAATTGGTTATGTAGATAGCGATGTCATTATAAAGCAACTCCCTGAATATAAAACAATCACAGAGGAATTGGAAAAGATGCAAAAACAATATATTGATACAATTCAAACGATGGAAAACAATCTGAAAAAGAAAGCTGAGGAGTTCAAATCAAAATATGAAGAAGCACAGAGAAAAGTTGAATCAGGAGAAATAAAATCTGATGCCGAGATAAAAGCCCTGAATGAGGAAATGAATTTACTTCAGAACGAGTTAAGAATACTTGATGATTCTCTAACAAGCTATAAACAAAATGTAAGAGAACTGCTGATAAACAAATCAAATGAATTATTTAAGCCTGTCAGGGAAAAAGTCATCAAGGCAATTGAAGATTTAGCAAAAGAATTGAAATACAATTTTATATTTGATAAAGCTGATGGAGTTTTGCTTTTTGGAGATAAAGAATTTGATTTAACTTTTAAAGTACTTGATAAACTCAAATAATCCATTCTAACAAATTATTAAAAATTAAATTTTGCATTTGCTCGTGGAAAAGACAACATTTTCTTTAATAAGAAAGCTTATTTTACTTCTTTTATTAGTTTTCTTTTTCTTTCCAAATATTTCAAAGTCACAGACCAAAGTTGGGTATATTGATTCGAAGAAAATCATAGATAATATGCAGGAAGCAAAAGATGCGAAAATGAAAATTGATAATTTAGTTTCAGACTGGCAAAGGGAATTAAGCATTTTACAAGACAGTTTAAAACTTGCAAAGGAAGATTATGAAAAGAAGAAATTGATTATGACCGACCAGATGAAAACAGAAATGGAAAAGAAAATTAAAGACCTGGAAAATTCTATTGATAATTTTCGCCAGAGTAAATTCGGTGAAAATGGAGAATATTTCCAGAAACAGAATGAATTTATGAAACCAGTCTATGATAAGATATTTAAAGCAATTGAAATAGTTGCAAAAAGAGATGATTTTGATTATGTTTTTGACAGAAGCAGTAGTATTCTATTATTATATGTAAACGAAAAGTATGATATAACACTTAAAGTTCAAAGAGTTCTTGAAGGTAAAGACTAAAAATATACTACAATGAAAATTTCAGAAATATTAAAATATATTAACGGAAACCCGGAAGGAGATATAGAAAAAGAGATAAATAATGTTGCAAAAATAGAAAACGCAAAAGAAGATGAAATTACTTTCATATCCAACCCTTTATACCAAAAATATTTTTCAACAACCAAGGCAGGAGCAGTTTTAGTAAGGGAAGATTTTGAGTACAAAGAAAAACCTGAAAATCTTACTGTCATAAGAGTATCTGACCCTTATTTGGCATTTCTTGAATTAATAGAGCTATTTTCTAAAGAAGAAGATGACTATACAGGTATATCGGATAACTGTTACATCGGAGAACAATGTTATATTCCTGATGATATTTATATAGGAAATTTTACTTCAATCGGAAAAAGAGTTAAAATCGGAAGCGGTACAAAAATCTATTCTAACTGTACAATCGAAAATGATGTTGAAATTGGTAGTAACTGCATAATATACCCCAATGTTTCTATATATCACAAATGTAAAATAGGTAATTGCGTTATTATACATTCAGGTGTTGTAATAGGTAGTGACGGTTTCGGATTTGCGAAACAACAGGATAACACTTACAAAAAAATTCCCCATAAAGGTATTGTTGTAATAGAAGATAATGTTGAGATTGGCAGTAATACTACAATCGATAGAGCAACAATTGGCGAAACAAGAATTTGTAAGGGAGTAAAACTTGACAACCAGATACAAATAGCCCATAATGTATATATTGGAGAAAATACAGTAATTGCAGGGCAGGTAGGTATATCGGGTTCTGTGAAAATTGGTAAAAGGTGTATGATAGGAGGACAATCCGGTTTTGTCGGTCATATTACTATATGCGATGATGTAATAATAGGTGCAAGTGTCGGAATTAGTAAGTCCATAACAAAACCCGGTATTTATATAGGGTATCGTGGCAAACCATACTATAAAGCTTTAAAAGAAGAAGCTGCAATAAAACAATTACCGGAACTAATAGAAAAACTGAAGAAATCTTGATAAGAAAACTAATATTTTTTCTATGATTAAAAATCAAAGAACAATTTCAAAACCCTCCTCATTATCAGGAGTAGGTCTTCACACAGGAAATCCAGTAACAATGACTTTCAAACCAGCCCCGGAAAATTATGGGATAAAATTCAGACGGATAGACCTTGAAGGTTCTCCCGAAATTCCAGCTGATATAGATCATGTGAGAGATATATCAAGAGGAACAAATCTTGGTTTGAATAATGCAGAGGTTCATACTGTTGAGCATGTCTTAGCCGCAATAAGCGGATGCCAAATTGATAATATAATAGTTGAACTTAATTCAAATGAACCCCCAGTAATGGATGGCAGCGCAAAACACTATGTTGAAACATTACTAAACGCTGGTATTGTTGAACAGAATGCAAGCAGGGAATATCTTGTAGTTGAAGAGTTGGTACATTATCACGATGAACAAAATAATGTAGATATAGCAGCATTACCACTGAAAGATGATTTCAGAATTTCTTTAATTATTGATTTCAACAATCCTGCTCTGGGAGTACAACATACTGGTTTATTTAATCTTGAAAAGGAATTTGAAAAAGAATTTGCACCTGCACGAACTTTCTGTTTTTTAAAAGAAATCGAGATGCTGAAGGAACAAGGATTAGGAAAAGGTGGAGATATAAATAACTCAATAGTCATAGTAGATGAAGACTTTGATGTGAATAAATTTGAAGAAATGAAAAAGAAATATAATCTCGGCGATGAATTATTCATAGGAAAAACGGGTATTTTAAGTGATAAAGAATTAAGATTTAAAAATGAACCTGCAAGGCATAAATTATTAGATTTGCTTGGAGACTTAGCATTATTAGGCGCTCCGCTTCAATGTCAAATACTCGCTGCAAGACCCGGACATAAGGCTAATGTAGAATTCACTAAAATGTTAAGGAAAATGTATTTACAACACAAACTGGTCAAGAAATTTCAGGTTACAAAATCCGGTGAAGCAGTTTTTGATATAATGTCCATTCTTGATTTTATGCCACACAGATATCCATTTCTAATGATAGATAAAATAGTAGAACTTGAAATTGATAAAAGAGTTGTTGGGATAAAAAATGTTACAATAAATGAACCATTTTTTATTGGGCACTTTCCTTCACGACCAATTATGCCCGGAGTTCTTATAGTTGAATCAATGGTGCAATGTGGAAGTGTTCTTTTATTACATAGAATTGGTGACCCCAAAAAGAAACTCGTTTATTTTGGTGGAATAGAAAAAGTTAAATTCAGAAAACCTGTAATTCCTGGAGATCAGCTTATAATGGAAATGCAACTTGTATCATACAAAAGAAACATTTTCAAGATTGTAGGAAAAGCATATAAAAACCAACTTGGTGGTGAACTTGCCTGTGAAGGTGAATTCACCGCAGCTGTAATGGACAAAGATACTGCTGAAACAAAATAAATTTAATTATACATCTGTTAAAGCAACTACACCCGGTAGTTGTTTTCCTTCAAGTAATTCCAAGGAAGCACCACCACCTGTTGAAACATGAGTAACTTTATCAGACAGGTTTGCTTTATTTATTGCAGAAGCAGAATCACCACCACCCACTATTGTTATAGCGCCTTTTGCTGTTGCATCAGCAAGAGCTTTTGCTATTTCAAAAGTACCTTTTGCAAAATCATCAATTTCAAATATTCCCATAGGACCATTCCAAATTATAGTAGCGCCTTTTAAAATCTCGTCTCTATATCTTCTGATTGTTTCTTCGCCAATATCAACTCCTGCCCAGTCGCACAAATCATCAGGAAATTTATCAGCGGAAATAATTTTTGTATTTGCACCACTCTCAATTTTTTCAGCAATCATCATATCAGAGGGCAAAAGAAAATTTTTAGTTTTTGCTTTTTCATAGATGGATTTTGCAAGTTCAATTTTATCTTTTTCAAGAATAGATTTTCCAATTTCATAACCAAGAGCTTTATAAAAAGTAAACATCATTCCACCACCAATAAGAATTGTATCTGCAATATTCAGTAAATTTTCCAAAACATCTATTTTACCTGATATTTTTGAACCACCTAAAATTGCAACAAGAGGTCGCGCCGGGTTTTCGATAGCAGAATATAAATACTTTAATTCTTTTTCCATAAGATATCCGGCAGCACAGGTTTGTATGTAATGAGTAATCCCTTCTGTTGATGCATGCGCTCTATGGGCAGTCCCAAAAGCGTCATTCACATAAATATCACCAAAAGAGGATAATTTTTTCGCAAATTCTGCGTCATTTTTCTCTTCTTCTTTGTAAAATCTGAGATTCTCCAATAATAATACATCTCCAAACTTCATACTATTGATTAAATCTATATTATTATCAGATATGCAGTCTTCAGCAAACAATACATCTTGTCCCAAAAGTTTTGACAGATGTTGAGCAACAACATCAAGAGAGTACTTTTTATTTTTTTCACCTTTTGGTCTTCCGAGATGACTCATTAAAATACATTTACCTTCGTTTTCAATAATTGCTTTAATTGTCGGTAATGACTCAACTATTCTTTTATCATCGGTAATTTCCCGATTTTCATTAAGGGGCACATTAAAATCAACCCTGACAAGAATCCTCTTACCATTTATAAAGTTTCTTTCTATTAAATTTTCTAATGTTAGTTTTGCCATAGTTTTAATTTTTATTTTTTAAAAAACTTTTATGTTCAAGTAAACCTTTATTATTTAATAAGTATCATTTTACCTGTTTTATAATAATCATCTGTATATAATCTATAAAAATAAATTCCACTACTTAAATCAGAAGGAGTAAAATATATATTATGAACACCTGCATCCTGAACCCCAGAGACAAGTGTTGTTATTTCCTTACCTGATATATCAAAGATTTTCAGAGTAACCTTCGCCTTATTTGGTAAATGATATCTTATAATTGTTGACTGATTAAAAGGATTAGGATAATTTTGTTCCAATATAAAATCATCAGGTATGAATTCAGAATTTTTATTAATTCCGACAGACATTAAATTAGAATCCCTGAATATGGAAGCACTCAAAAGAGACACAGCAAAGACTTTGCCATCCTGTGTCATAAATGAACCATATATATCATTGGTACCAGAAGAAATTGCCTTATTAATCCAGGTAATACCCCCATTTGAAGTATAATAAGCAAATCCATAAGTCCCCATAACAACACCTTCCATAGAATTTATAAATTCACAGGCATATAAAGTTAGTATCGTTGTTGATGAAAAGCTAACATTACTCCAGGGTGTTGCCCCACCATTTGTAGTTCTGTATATTCTGTTATTGGAGCCAACACAATATCCAGTAAAAGCATTTAACATTTTTATATCATACAAACTACCAGCCAGGTAATTATCACCGAGAGAAGTAGAATCCCATGTCAGCCCACCGTTTGTGGTTTTCCAAGGTCTTGGTTTTGGATTTAGCAACCAACCTGTATTGGTATCAATCATACATGCGCTAAAAACTGAATTTTCATTTCCTGAAACTGTTCCGAATTTTTGTTTAAACCAGCTTAAGCCACCATTTGTAGTTTTGAATATAGTAGAATCGTTTCCCGTTGCATATCTTGAAAATATCCAACCAGTTTGAGCATTAACAAAATCTATTTTTGAAAGAATAATATTAGAAGGAATTATCGGAATTATAACAGAATCCCAGGTTAAACCAGCATTCGTTGTTTTGTAAACAGCGGATTTACTACCGCAAATATATCCGGTATTATCGTCTATCATTTCAATACTGTAAAAATCCGCAGTAGAATTTGTAGATGGTGAAACAACAGACCAATGTAACCCATTGTCAGAAGACCTAAGAATCTGGTCTGGTGTCACTAACTCTGTTGTAGATACTGATGGTCCCCCAACTGCAATAATGACACCAGTTGATGGCATAACAACTACATCTCTTAAATTTCCTTTTTTTAAATATTGACTATGAGTTATAAAATTATTACCGTTTTTTTGATGAATTGAACCAAATGCTCCAACAGTAATCATAGTATCACCGGTAAAAGAGAAATCCGAAGCATAATAAGAATTACTCCATTGAAGTTGTGCTTGTGGTGAAATAAATGGGATAGTATCCCATGTTAAACCATAATTTGATGATCTCCATATATAGTTAGAGTTACCCGTAAGGAAAACAGCATTATTTCTATATTCAATATTAAAGAAATGTACATCTGGATTTAGCATAGAGCCTGCCATATTAATCCAATTATAACCGCCATTAGTTGTATATCTGCATCTTCCCCAATCACCACAAACAAAACCTGTATCAGGGTTAATAAAAACTGTTTTGTAAAGATTTACGCTTGTTCCAGAATAATAAGTGTTCCATAATAAACCACCATTAGTTGAAATGCATATATCTCCCAATTGATTAAGTACAAGTAATTTGTTTTCATTAAAAGCATAGATATAATAAGGATTAGAATATGGTGGTGCACTTCCATAACCAGCATACCAGTTCAAACCTCCATCAGTAGTCTTCATTAATCTATAATTAGTTATTCCAGAAATAACATAACCTGTTAAACCGTTAATAAAATATATTCCCCTAAAAGTAACATTTGAAGGCGCAGTATTACCCGGTACACTATCAAAAGTAAGTCCACCATCAGTTGTTCTCATAATTGACCCTAAATTGCCAACAACTATACCAGTATTTTGATTGAAAAACCATGCGTTATATATATTCGCTCGTTGTAACGGAATCCCGCCCATTTTACCTGCTGAATGGTGGAAAATCCAGTTTAAGCCACCATTAGTAGTTTTTATAAATGTTCCGTTCATACCAACAGCATAGAATGTATTAGCATTCCACATTTTTACCCACCTTAAATCATTACCTTGTGGTGATTGATGCAACCATTTCCAATCCTGATAAATTTGAGCATTAAGTAAATTAACTGAAATTAAAATAAAAAGAATAATTTTTTTCATAATACAAAACAAAATTTATAAACAAAAATATATAACTTAACCACTAAGTTAAATATATTTTAAATGTAATAAATGAGATTATTAATTATAATATAAAACAGAAATGCTTCCCTACACACTTAAAACTATGAGAAAATGATCCTATCAAAAAATTTCTTTAGTATGCTCTCTTATCGATATCCCACTAAAGAATAATTTCAAAAACAGACCTAAAACCATTTCAAAATTATAAAACCCTGATAGTATATTTTTATTGTTATTTTAGGATAAAATTTATTTCATTAAAATCATTCTCTTAACATCTGTAAATTCATTTACAGTTATCCTATAAAAATATATACCGCTTGACAATTTAGAAAAATCATAAGTAAGGATATATCTACCTGCTGTCTGATAAGAATTAACCAATGTAGCAACTTCCCTACCTAATACATCAAAAACAACTAACTTTACAAATCCGTTTACCGGAATATCATATTTTATTGTTGTGATTGGATTAAATGGATTCGGATAGTTCTGCAATAATTGATAAGAATTCGGTTTTTGATTTTCTTTTGGTTCGTTCCCTGTTATAATTTGTTCCCATTCATATCTAAATGACCTGTAAGACCACTGGCCAGCTGGTAACCATAGTTCATAAACAATTTCTCCTGTTGGAGTTACCTCTGTTAATGTAAGTGTATCCAAACCCCAACCTATTAAAGTATTTCCATTGGGCAATCTTTGGGCATTGCCCATAGCAGGAGCATATAATCGAGGGATATGTCTGTATTCCCATACTAAAGTTGCTGTTTTTTGAGCTTCATCAAGATGATATTCAACTGCTCTTGAAAACTGGGGCGTATGGTAGTTACCATTATCAAAAAGTGAAATATTTCCATTTGCTAATCTTCTGATATCATGCTGATAAGAAAACCCAATTGTATCATTGATAAAAGTAAAATCATTTAACGAACCACCAAGACGCCAAATTAATTGACCTGTAGAAGTATTAATTTTATATATTGCTTCTGTATGTCGGCAGGAAATCATAATATTACCATCATTATCTACCTCAATTGCGTTCCCATGAATGTAGTCAATTTGATGTGCAGTAAGATTGACATATCTCGCTTCTGTTATCTCTATATGGTCCCAACTTCTCCATTGAAAAACCACATTTTTTTTATCGTCTATTTTTTGAATTATTAAACCTGTTACAATTGCTGCTGTATCACCATTAGGTACTATCTGACTCATATCTACAACCTGCGGGTCATAACTCATCAACCAGGCGCTACCATCATTCATAACCTGTAATTCATGGAAATCAGTTGAATAACCATTTCCACACTTAAAACTATCTACTATTTCATTCATCTGATTAATCGCTTTATAATGATGTGATTTTTCATCGTAAAACGTCAGCAAACCATTATCCTGTTTTTTAAAATCATATCCCCTATAAGTTAATTGTCTTGCATAGTATGGTATTCCATTATTATTTAAGATCATTAAATATGTAGGGTTATAATAATATGGAGTGAAGTTTGCTATGAATATGTATCCTGGTGCTGTCTCACCACTTTGTAAAATTCTTAGTTGTGGTATATCATCAGCTGAATTTTTATTTATTTCTTTATAAAATTCCTTCAGTTCATATCTGTTTACTTCGTTAGTTATAACAGGAGCAATTTTTTCTCTTATATAAAAGCTAATCTCTAATTTAGGAATATTCACACTTACCGTTACTTTTTCGCCCAGCGTGAAAGGAGCGTTTGGAATAAAAATTAATTTCTTATTATTTTCAACCGCAAGAATTTCTCCACCAGTTTGACCACTTTTGGAGCCAAAGACATTGATTCTTACTGACTTAATTTCAGTATTTGTTAACTCTTTTGAATAGCCAATAACAATATTAGTTTGTTCCATATTATACTTAGAGTTCGGAACTGGTGAAAGATATATTACTTCCTGCCCCATAACAAATTCTCCAAGTAATAAAGATAAAGCAAGAATAAAGAATAAATTTAAGTTTTTCATTTTATTATTATTTATAAATATAGGTGAGTTTTTTGAAACATATTTTATTAATATCAATTTAAATATTTCAAAATTAATAAAATATTCAATTCAAATGATATTTTTCAGAAATTTATATAAATTTCAATCACTAAAAAACTATGAACTAATTTAAATAAAAAACTCCCTTCCACTTTTCAGCGGAAGGGAGTTTTACTATATACTTATGATTACTATAATTACTTAATCAACATCATTCTCTTAACATCTGAGAAGCCATTAACTTCAAGTTTATAGAAGTAAACTCCACTTGCAAGTTCTGAAGCATCAAAATCTACCAGATAATTTCCAGCAGTTTTAACTTCATTCACAAGGGTTGCGACTTCTCTACCAAGTACATCATATACCTTTAAGGTTACAAATCCTTGTTTCGGTATAGCGAAGTTAATCTTGGTAATCGGGTTAAATGGATTCGGATAATTTTGTCCGAGTTCATATCTTTCCGGAATTTCGTTATTGAAGTTAGAAATTCCAGAACCACCCGGATTAATTACCAGGCATACATTCGGTAGTAATGGATTGGTTGTAGTTGAAGTTAATGGATCAATACATCCATTACCTGAACTTAAATCTGCATATTGATGGAATGTTCGTTGCGGTGATACCGATGTTGCTTGAACCGTTGTGTTTGCTGACCAACTGCTATTGTTGAAACATACTTCTACAAGTAAGTTCGTGCCATTATAGGAGAATGGAGTGGTCAAGTCTATATATTGCCAGCCAGTTCCTGCTGGTAAGTAATTCGATGAGGTAAATACCGTCTGCCAGCTACCTGTGGTTACAAATCCTGTTACAGTAGTTATTGTTGTGTTCTGCATCCTGACTTGGAATCCGCTCATAGCTGGTGAACCTATCGCTCCTACATAAAATCCTATCTTCGTGATTGAACCACCGCCAGGTACTCCGATTTCACTGCCTAAATATAACATATGTGTCTTACTATCCATATAAAATGTATAGAACGGATATCCGACAAGTGTTGTTCCTGTACCGATGCATACTGTTACCTGGTTGATAATTCTGAATGCATATTGGGATGTAGAGTCTTTATTATTGTTTATATCTCTTGCGATAACACGATAATAAATTGTGTCCCCAACGGCAACTTGAGATGTATCTGAATTAAATTGTCCAGACCAGTTGTTACCGGTGCCTTTTGTAAGGTTGAATCTCTTATACTGACCATTATAGAATTTTCTCCATCCAACCCAAACACTATCAACACCATATGCATCATACACACTTGCATTAACAGTTGCGGGCCATTGCACTCTTGGCCAATCACCAAGTGGTGTATGTGTAATTACTGGTTTACCAGTATCAGCTGCTGCTGTAAATTGATGTAATGATGCGGGAGCATTTGCAGGTGATTTTCCTACTCTACCAGCACCATCAATACACCAGATGTAATATCTGTAAACTGCTGGTGTACCATTCCCTGGAATATTGGCAGTCCAGTTATTTCCACCGGTATTGGTCATAGTAACACTATCAGTAATTGTTGGATTGTTTCTTGACCAGAATACTTTTGCAGTAGAAATTGGAGAGCCCGCAGGATTAATGACACAATTTACCGGATATGGACCAGTAAGATTTGTTGTGTTCATTAATGGTGTGTGCATAATTTGTGGGCCGGGTGAACCGGGGATTGCAAAACCATCAACTTCTGCATTACCCTGGAAAGCACCAATGAGTGTGGTAGCACCAGTTTGTAAATTAACCCGTCTTAATTCACCGGCGGAAGTTGTTGCATTATATGAAGCATAGAACATAGAATCTGTGCTGTGATCCCAGCTCATACCCTGAGCATAATTTGCATTAAAGCCAATTGGTCCGATAGTAGTCAGGACACCGGTTGTTTTGTTAATGGAAACTAAATTGTCAGTAGAAATATCAACACCGTACAAGTTACCCGCGCTACTGCAAGCAATATCAATAACAAGACCAGTTTGTGGAGAACCGATTGCAGTTGCTGCACCTGTTGTCAGGTTTATGCTGTAAAGTTGTGTAGCAGTACTGTAAGATACAGCAAACATTGTGTTTGTTGACCAGTCATAAGCTATACCGGTAATATTACCTGTTACACCAGTAACAGTTGTTACAGTTGTCATAGTACCTGTAGTAGTGTCAACGGTATATAATGTATACATACCATACCTTAAAGCATATAAACCACCCGGTGCAAAGCTTGCAGCGGTTACAAAGTTCCCGGCATCAGTTCCAATTGCCGTGAGAGTACCAGGAGCATTTAAAAACATTTTAAACCAGTTCGTAGGCGTTGGATATGCTTTATATCCAAATGCTCTACTATTCCAGTAATCCGGACTAATGCCAGGATTTGGTACTATATTCTTATTTGGTGAATCAATATAAGGAGCAAGCCCTGTAGAAGGTTGGTCCTGTGCATTTACACCAAATGAGAAAACTACCATTAACACAAGAAGAGAAGTTAGAAATAGTTTCATTTTTTTTCTCCCATTTTTAATTTTTAGGTTAATTAATTTAAATTGCATACAAGTTTTTATTGTATGCATAAATAAAATATAAATAAATTTAAAATTCAACACCAAAATAAATTTTTTAAAAAATTTTATATATACTATTAATAGCCAAAAATTACCAAATTTTACCAATTTAAGTAATGAAAATATTTATCACATTTCGAAAATAGAAAACACATATTTGAAAACAAATTGAGAAAATTTAGCATAATTTTTTTACAAATAGGTATATAATTAGATAAATTATTTTGTAATAAATTTTATATTGAAACAAGATAACTTAATTTTTATTTTTGAATAAGTATTGCCGGAGTAGCTCAGCTGGTTAGAGCGTCGGAATCATAATCCGCAGGTCGGGGGTTCAAGTCCCTCCTCCGGTACAAGAAATAAAGGGAAACTACTATATCTAATAAATATTCAATAATTTACCAAAATTAATTAAATAGAAATCGAACTTCTAATTAGTGAAACTTTGATGTTTTATTTGATTAATACCATTTTTCTTGTAATTGAAAAATCATTTAAAAATATTTTATAAAAATACAAACCACTCGCAAAATTCTTAGAGTCCCATAAAATTTCATACTCCCCTGCTTTCTGCTCCTCACTAACTAATCTATCAACAATATTACCTGCTATGTTATAAACATTTAAAGTCACCTTAGAAGTAAATGGAATGGAATATGTAATTTTAGTCTGGCAGTTGAAAGGATTCGGATAATTTTGACTTAAATGGAAGCCATTCGGATATGAATTATTTTCTTTAATACCAACAGAAGGTTTGATAACAATACCTTTACTCGGAACCCAATTCCATCTGCCGGGATATCCTTTATCTACAACTGCATAAAGAGTATCAGAACCCGGATTGGCAGGCGCAGTATAATTAAAGGGAATTGGACCAGTACCTTGTATCCCGTTAATTTGTACGAGTTCACCATCAAGCAATTTTAAATATCCTGAGCCGGCACCGGGATTCAAAGAACCAAGTTTTGCAGATATATCTACACCATATAAACCAGTATTAATACCTGAATAAGAAATAGCATACTCAACAGTTTGCCCCACCACAACAGTGTCAGGACCAGTTAATATACCTGCGGTGGAAGTATTGAAAGAATGACAGGAGCCACATCCGGCAGTAGTATTTTTCAAAGTTCTGCCTGCGATTCCATTGCTAAAAGAATAAATTATTCCAGACAAAAAGATTAAAAAAAACAGAATAAAAAATATTTTTTTCATAAAGTATTTTTAAAAGTTTAAGTTATTAATGAATAGTAAAATATTAAAATTATTTCCTTCAGAAAAATTATTTAGTCGCCAGGAAAAATTCAATCTAAATACATTGAGAATATTAGCTAATCCAAAACCTGCTTCCATATACCAACCGGAAGTAGTTTTAAAATCTATGAAATTATTATTAAGTAAAAAATTATTTTTACTAATATTACATTTACCCATATTGAAGAATCCGATTAAATCGAAGCTTTTTAAAACCGGTATATTGTTCCAAATCAGTTTTTTAAAATTATTTTCAAAGTTAATATAATATATTTCATCGCCTAAAAACTCCCTGTATTTCATAGAATAAAAATTCAGTGATTGACTATTGCTGAAACCGGTAACATTAAAGTAAGAAAGGTCCTGTAAAGGAACATTTCCATTTGAAAGGATTACACCTAATTTATAAGAAAAATCTGTAAAGATATTAAATTTATTTTCTCCCGATACTTCAATATGATATTTTCTGAAATCCAAACCACTGTTAAGGCTTTTACTTGATAATGAATAATTAAATTTGATTGAAGGAAAATTAGTTTTTCTAAACCAACTAATTTCGCCATTTCCCCAATCAATGGCATAAAATGAGTTTGGGTCTAAATTTACACCAAAGTTAATGAGAGATTTAAAATAATTAACAACGGGCGGGTTTGTCTTAAATTTTTCACTTTTTCTAAATATACTGAAGTCAGTGTTTACATAAGCAGGTTCATTCTTTTCATGAACATAACCAACTGTAACAGATAGTTGTGGGAAAATCCTTTTATGCGCGGAAAATGTAAACCCGCTTGAATAATAATAATCATAACTATCTTCTTTAAAGAGTAATGCGCTAATTGAATTATAAAAGACATTCAAAGAAGTTTGGGAAAAGAAAAGTGTATTTAATCTTTTATAAACCCCTGCATTTAGAAACAAACTTGCATCTTTTAATAAATATGTTTTACCGAAAAATTCATATTTATGAACTTTATCAGAAAAGCCATAATCATATTTACCTGATAATCTGAATTTATCACTTAATTCTCCATACTCAAAGTTGAGTCCAATATCATTACCGGATACTTTATTAAACTTGTATAAATCGGAATAATAAATTCTCCATTTTTTACCAATATTAATTGTCGATGGGCTAAATGAAACTGTTCCACTTTTTAATTTATCTTCAGTTTCAATTTTTTTATAAGCCTTTAATTCTTCTTCAGTATTTTTAATCAATTGATTTTTAATCCAGTAAGTAGAATCTTTTTTATTAGCATCGGGGTTCACTTTTACAATAAATTCATCAAAAGTTCCTTCAGGTGCGGGAACATTTAAATTATAATCAGATACTATTGTAAAAACTTCTCCCTGTATTTTTATAAGTCCTAAAAACACACCATCTACATAAATTTGAATATCAGTCGGAAGCCAGAAAGTATTTTGTTTCAAATCATTAAAAGGGGAAAATTTCTGTTTGAATGTCAAATTACTTATACCATTAATATTTACCGCACTATTAGTATTTAATTCAACTTTCTTTAAAGCGAAATTACTATCGATTATATAAATAACACCAAAAAATCGGGGAAATAATTCAGACTTATTAGTAACCTGAATTTTGTAAATTACTAAAGAATCAATTGATGTTTTACTTTTTAGTTTGTAGTCATAATAGTCAAAAGCATCATCTGATACAGGTCCGGGAATTTCAACAGTTCCTAAATCAATTAACTCGTCATAAAAATTTACAATATAAGGTAGTGCAAATCCGCGAATTACATTAGCGCTTTCCCTTTTTGATAATACTATTTGTTTCTCTAAATCCGGTGTTTTAATATAGGTTTTCGTTTCTGATTCAAGTAATCCTAATATACCAAGTTTATCAGGGTCAGTTGCTGAATCTTTTTCTGTTATATTAGAACGAATGACAAATTTTGTATAAGCATCATAATTATACTCTTTTAAATTATTCCTGAAACTTTTTTTGTATTTAATTGCTTTTCTTATTATTTCATAGGCAGGATCTTCTCCATAAACTTCAATTATTTCTGTGAAAATCTCTGAAGGGGATAAAGAAACATCTAAAATTTCATTTTTATTTTCTATTGTTACTTCCTTTTCAAAGGAATAATAACCAATATAAGAATAATGAATAATATATTTACCGGGTTTTAATTTTAAGATATAAAAGCCTTTATCATCTGCTGTAGTTCCCTGTGATGAGTTCTTTACTTTAACAGTTGCAAATGATAAATTCGATTTAGTTTTTGAGTCTGAAATATATCCGGAAAGAGTATAAAATTGCGCAAATGAAAAATCTAAAATGCAAAAAAGTAAAATTAAACCTGATATGAAAATTTTGTGTTTCATATTATTATTTTAAAATTATTATATGTTTCAATTCTTCCACATCTGAACTACAATCAGCTTCACCTGTTAAATAGTTCGGTATTAAAGATTTTAATGAATAACTTTTTATTTCAATATTGTTAAATTTGCAATTTTTCCTAAATGTATTTACTTCTTTATTAATATTTCCACCCTTAATGCAAATCATCTTTCCTGATGAATTTAAAAAATCTTTACTCCATTTATATAAATTACTTAATTCAGATACAGCTCTTGATATAACAATATCATATTTATTTTTATATTTTATGTCTTTTGAAAGCGATTCAGCTCTTGCGCAAACAGTTTCAGTATCAGCTAAATTCAACTTATTGACAATGTCATTTAACACTTTTACTTTTTTTTGAATGGAATCTAATAAGGTAATTTTTAGTCGGGGATAAATAATTTTTAAAGGAATACCCGGAAATCCACCGCCTGAGCCAATATCAATTACCTTTTCATTGCCAATAAATTTATAATCACTTAAAAAGAAAATTGAATCAATAATAATTTTTTCAATACCTGACTGTTTTCTTGAGATAAGATTAAATTTTTTATTCCAGTCAAGCAAAATTTTCTCATATTCTCTGAATTTTTCAATTATATCTTCATAATTATCATTAATATAAGACTTTATAAATTCTGAAAGTGATTTCATATTATTCAAAATATTTACTTATTATTTTATAATCAATGCTTACTGATATAATATTAATTTACATAAATATATACTGCGTTTCTCTACTTGAATGTAGAAACAAAATTCGTTAAGTTTAATTCAACTTAATAATTAAATATTTAGCTTATGAGATACCAAAAAATTGACAGTCAACTTTTCATTGAAAACAGAAAAAGATTAAGAAATCATCTTAAACCAAATTCGGTTGTCATAATACACTCAAATGATATTATGCCAACAAATTCAGACGGTACGATGAAGTTTAAACAAAATAGTGATATATTTTATTTAACAGGAGTAGAACAGGAAGAAACAATATTATTATTGTATCCAGACTCAAAAGAACCAAAGAACAGAGAAGTACTTTTTCTTCGCGAGACAAATGAGACAATTATGACCTGGGAAGGTAAAAAACTCACAAAAGAAGAAGCAAAAGAATTGACAGGAATTGAAAATGTTTGCTGGTTATCGGAGTTTGAAAAAATATTCAGAACCGTAATGTGTGAATGTGAAAATGTTTATCTGAATACTAATGAACATAAAAGAGCGGTTATAGAAGTGGAAACGAGAAATGCCAGATTTATAAAGAGATGTAAGGAAGAATATCCCTTACATAATTATATGAGACTTGCACCAATAATGCATAAGCTCAGGGCAATAAAATCGAAATATGAAATTGAACTTTTACAGAAAGCATGTGATATAACAGATTTAGCATTTAGACGGGTATTAAGATTTCTAAAACCCGGTGTTATGGAATATGAAGTAGAAGCTGAGTTTGCACATGAATTTATTCGCAATGGTGCGGGCTTTGCCGACTATTCTCCAATAATCGCTTCCGGTCCTAATGCTTGCGTTTTGCATTATATAGAAAATGATAAAATTTGCAAAGATGGTGATTTATTACTTATTGATGTAGGTGTAGGATATGCAAATTATAACTCAGATTTAACCAGAACAGTACCTGTCAATGGCAGATATACTAAAAGACAAAAGGATGTTTATAACGCATGTTTAAGAGTAATGAAAGCACAGATGAAGGAAATGAAACCCGGTAAGTCAATTCAGGAATTACAAAAGTACTGCGAACAAAATATGGAAAAAGAGTTAGTTGACCTTGGCTTGCTAACGATGGATGATATCAGAAATCAGGATCCGAATTGGCCCGCATTTAAAAAATATTTTATGCATAATGTTTCTCATTTCTTAGGTCTTGATGTTCACGATGTGGGGGATGTTTACAGAACTCTTGAACCCGGTATGGTCTTTTCCTGTGAGCCGGGCATATATATAAGAGAAGAAGGAATCGGAGTAAGACTGGAAAATGATGTTGTAATTACTGATACTGGTATTGATGACTTAATGAAGAATATTCCACTTGAAGTAGATGAGATTGAAGATATTATGAATTACAGCAGATAAGATTTTTAAAATTTTTAATTAAAAACCCTTTTGTATTTTTTACAAAAGGGTTTTATTTTTTAATTAAAAATTTATTCTATAGATTTAAATAAATAATGGTGCTAACACAAGGGTAACAGTAGAGAGTAATTTAATCAGCACATGTAGAGAAGGTCCGGCAGTATCTTTAAACGGGTCACCAACAGTATCACCGACAACACCTGCTTTATGTCTTTCTGAACCTTTTCCCATATTTCTTTGCGGGTCGCTTGGTTCAAGTTCTATGTATTTTTTGGCATTATCCCAGGCACCACCAGAATTGTTTAAAAATAATGCTGCAACAACACCAACAATCGTACCAATGAGAAGCATAGAAGCAACAACTTCAGCACCGGAAGATTCTGATATTCTCATATCTCCAACTTTTGCATTGTAAAGTAATTTAAAAATAAAACCAACAACTACGGGCATTAAAACAACAAGTAACCCTGGTTTAACCATTTCTCTTAATGCTGCTTTTGTTACTATATCAACACATTCACCATAGTCTGGTTTTTCGGAGCCTTCCAATATACCGGGTTTTTCTTTAAACTGCTTTCTTACATTCTGGATTATTGCCTGTGCTGCTCTACCGACAGCTTTTATAGCCCATGCAGAAAATAAAAATACTAACATAGCTCCCATAAGTGCCCCGATGAATACACCCGGGGTTGAGACATCAACTGATTCAAGCTTGAAACCAATACTCTTCCCATAGTGTTCAACTTCAACAATAAAAGCCTGGAATAGAAGAAATGCAGCCAAAGCAGCAGAACCAACTGCATATCCTTTTGTAAGCGCTTTTGTTGTATTTCCGATAGCATCTAATCTATCGGTTTTCTTTCTTATTTCCTGTGGAAGTTGGGACATTTCTACAATACCACCTGCATTATCTGTAATAGGACCGAATGTATCCATTGCAAGTACATAAGCAGCGGGACCAAGCATACCCATAGTAGCAACAGCAGTAGCAAAAAACCCAGCATTCAACAATCCGCTTGTGTTACCAAGTGTATATGAAGTAAAGATCGCAACTGCAATAACAATCGATGGAATTGCCACACATTCGAAACCAACAGAAACACCGGCAATGATATTTGTTGCGGGACCAGTTTTAGATGCTTCGGCAATAGATTTAACAGGTGAATATTTATATTCAGTATAATATTGAGTAATCCATAAAAACATTACAGAAGTTAAAACACCAATAACACCGCAAAGGAAAAAATGCCACCAGGCAGAAGGAGCAACCTCAACAATTTGACCAGTCCCGAAAGTCCAATATGTAGCAATACCAAAACCTATCATAGCAAGAACAGAAGTAACATAATAACCTCTATTGAGCGCTTTCATTGGATCTTCATCTTCTTTAGTTCTTACAACCATAACACCAACAATAGAAGAAATTAATCCAAAAGCCCTTGCTACCATTGGGAAAAGAATCACAGCAAGCAAGACTTCCGGAACATCTTTGATAATATTTGCAGTGACATTTGCTTTGTAAAGCATTGCAGCAAGAATCATAGCACCGATATTTTCCGCAGCAGTAGATTCAAATAAATCGGCACCACGACCAGCACAATCACCAACATTATCACCAACAAGGTCAGCAATAACAGCAGGATTTCTCGGGTCATCTTCCGGAATTCCGGCTTCTACTTTTCCTACAAGATCTGCTCCAACATCTGCGGCTTTTGTATAAATTCCACCACCTAATTGAGCAAATAAGGCAACAAAACTTGCTCCGAAACCATACCCTGCAATATAAATGGGTATATCACTTACCTCAATTGTGCTAAAGTATTTTGCGATAGCAAATAAACCAACTACTCCGAATAATGAAAGAGCAACAATAAATAATCCTGATACAGCACCACCTCTAATAGCAGTTTGTAAAGCGCCATTTAAAGATTTCATTGCTTCAGCAGCAGTTCTGATATTAGAACGAATAGATATCCACATACCTATATAGCCAGAACTTACAGAGGATAAAGCTCCAAATATAAATGACAAAGAAGCCCACAGAGCTTGTTCAGGTCTCTGTACTTTATACAAAAGAAATACAAGTATTGCAACAATAATAGCAAGATAAATTATGGTTCTGTTTTGTCTTCTAAGAAAAGCTTCTGCTCCCTCTTTGATAGCATTTGAAATAGACATCATTTTTTCTGACCCTGTATCCCTTTTCATTACATTTTTTATCAGAAAAATCGCAAAAAGCAGAGCAAAAATACTTACACCGAAAATTAGTATTAATTCCATATACTAATGTTTTAAATTTTTAAAATAGAAATACACCTATAAACTTTTGTTCTCTTCAGGTTCAAAATAATTTTTATTAAATTTATTCATTGCGCTATATATTCCTTCTTCAATAAAGCACAAAATAGCATCTTTAATATAAGGCATTAATGATTTCATTTTTTCTAATTCATTATCGGAAAACTTCGAAAGGACAAAATCTGTATAATTATCCATAGAGACACTTTCTCCTGTACCAATTCCTATTCTCATACGGGGAAACTCAAGAGAGTTTAGAGAATAAATGACACTAGCAAGCCCTTTATGTCCTCCATCACTACCTTTAGCTCTGATTCGTATTGTACCAAGTGGTAGCTGGAAATCATCATAGACAATAAGTATATCCGATAAATTAATCTTCTTTTTATTAACAAAATCCAAAACTGCATTACCACTTGCGTTCATAAAAGTAGTTGGTTTCATTATGTAAAATTTTTCACCCTTATGCTTATGCTCAATTCCGTACCAATCCCCCCTACCGGGCTTTAATGACACTCTCAAATACTCACAAAAATATTGAATTGCTAAAAAACCAGCGTTGTGCCTTGTTAGATAGTATTCACTTCCGGGATTACCAAGCCCTACAATTAGTTTCAATGATGTATTTTATTTTTAAATTAAAAATAAAATCTTTACAGAATACATTAAGATGACTCTTCTTCCTCTTCTTTCTTTCCTTTTGAAATTACTTCTGGTTCTTTTACTTCTTCTTCTGCAGCTTCTGCTTCAGGTGCTTTTTCTGCTTTTGGTGGTACGACACTAACTATTGCAGCATTTTCATCATTAAGTATTTCAACACCTTCAATTTTTATATCTGATACTTTTATTGAATCGCCAATACCAAGATTTGTAATATCAATTTCAATATTTGGAGGTATTGATTGAGGTAAACATTGTATTTCCAATTTATGTAAGGAATGCTGAAGTAAACCGCCATCCTTAACACCTACTGCTAAACCCTTTAAAACTACATTTATCTCAAAGGTAATCTTTTCTCCAGCATGTAATTCAAATAAATCAAAATGAATTGGTCTATTTTTAAGTGGTTCAAACTGAACATCCTTTAAAATGCAACTGTATTTTTGATTATCCCCTTCAATTTCAAGATTAATAATATGAAACTCAGAAGTGAATATAACAGGTTTTAGTGAATGTTCACTAATCATAATAGGGATATTTCCTTTACCTCTTCCATAAAAAATACCCGGAATTAAGCCTTTTTTTCTGAGTGCTTTTGAAGTAGATTTTTTTAACTCTTCTCGTTTTTGTGCTTTTAAATTAATTTCTGACATAATATCTAAATATTATAAAGGTTCAAATATATTGTTTTTATAATATTATATCAATATAATTAAGAATCTGGTAAGACTTTGATTTTTTACACAAATCAGAAAAAAATATTTATTTATTAGTTATTTCCCCCTTATAACATTAAAAAAACAACAACAGTAATTTATTTTCTACTTTTTGTTTCTTCTAAAAACTTTCTTTATTCCATCATCAACCAGAGAATAAATAACAGGAACAATAACGAGAGTTAAGAAAGTAGAAAACATCAGACCAAAAATAATAGCAACACCCATCGGACGCCAGAAAACAGAATTTTGACCACCGATAACCCAACTAAACGAACGCCAATCAAAATCAACCCCTGAAGCAAGCGGTAAAATTCCAAGAATAGTAGTAGAAGCAGTTAAAAATATAGGTCTCATTCTAATCAAACCTGCTTTCACTAATGCTTCATCTCTTGATAACCCTTCTTCCCTGACTAATACTTTCTGGAAATCAAGCAATAATATAGCATTACGAACAACAATGCCGCCAAGAGCAATGATACCTACTCCGGTCATAACAATTCCAAAAGGAGTATTAGTTACCATTAAGCCTATCATAACACCAATGATAGATAATAATACCGAAATCATAATAATCATTGGTGTTCTTATAGAATTAAATTCAATAACAATAAAGAAAAATATTAGTAATAAAGAAATAACAAGTGCTTTAGATAGAAAATCAGAGGTTTCTTTTTGTTGTTCTTCCTGACCGGTATAAGAGATACTGAAATTTTCAGGTAATTTTAAATCTTTTAATTTTGTTTTCACATCTTTTAATACATCAGTACCAAGTCGTCCTACAGCATTAGCAGTTATTGTAACAACTCTTTTCAAATTTTTTCTTGAAATTGTACCAATACCACCTGAAAAATCAACTTTCGCAACTGAAGAGATAGGTATCTTATTACCATTTTTATCACTTATGTATAAGTTAGATAAATATTCAACATTATTTCGCTGATCTTTTTTCAATCTAACAATAATATCATATTCTTTATCTCTATATCTATATTTTGTTGCAACATAACCATTAATTGCAGTTCTTATTGTATTACCAATCATAGCCGTATTTAAACCATAAAAAGACGCTTTTTCTCTGTCAACAGTTACCTTTATTTCAGGAACTGATTCATCATAATCATCTTTCAGATCGGAAAGTCCTGGAATGTCTTTAATAAGGGTTTTTATTTCATTAGTATATTTTCCTAATTCTTTTAAATCATATCCCGAGAGTTCTATATTGACGGGTTTGCCAATAGGTGGACCCATTTCTCTTTCTTCAAGTTCCACTTCTGCACCACCAGTCAATCCTTTTATAGACTGACGAATCTGATTTGCACTGATAAAAGAATTTTGCTCTCTTAACTCTTTATCTAAAAAATTAACTGAGATGACACTTTTGTTTGGTATGCCTTCTCCAGTAAAATCAAGTGGATTATTCGAAGAACCAACATTTGATACAACATATTCAATATCCTTTAATTGTGGAATATGTCCTTCAATTAATTCAGTTATCTCATTTGTTGTATATACATTTGTACCAACTGGTGTATTAATGTTAATGTTAACCTGCTGAGGTTCAATTTTCGGGAAAAATTCTACACCAAGTGCAAGAATGCCATAAAGAATAAAAACAAAGAAAAGTAAAATTATAGTCATTAAAATAGTTGTCTTTCTGTATTTTAATGCTTTTCTTACAACTCTTTCATAAAGTTTTAGAGAAGAAGCAAAAAATTTTGTATTAAATAATTCAAGGAATTTATGAACGGGTCTAAACTTTTTTTTCTTTTCTTTATCTTTTTTATAATGTATAAATACTGAAGCTTGAACAGGACTTATAATCATCGCAACAAAAAGAGAAGAAGAAAGACAAACAATAAGAGTAGTTGGAATATATTTCATAAAATCTCCAACAATACCAGGGAAAAACAATAACGGGAAAAATGAAGCGATAATAGTAAGAGTTGCAATGATTACAGGAAAAACAACTTGCTTCGGTCCCAAAATTGAAGAGTTTAATGGGTCAATATCCTGCGTTTCCTGTAATCTATATATATTTTCTATAACCACAATTGCATCATCAACAATTATTCCAAGTACAACAATAAGAGTAAATAAAACCACCATATTTAAGGTAATACCCATCATTGAAAGAACAGAAAATGAGATTAAAAATGAAAAAGGTATAGATGTAGCAACTAATATTGCATTTTTAAAACCAAGAAAGAAAAACAAAACCAAAGTTACAAGTAGCATTCCAGTAATAATGCCATTTTCAAGTTCGTGAACAGTATTGAGTATGAATTTAGAAATATCACCAGTATAACTAACTTTAACACCTTCCGGGACAAGATCTTTATTATTTTCAAGCATAGATTTAATATCATTGGCAATATGAATCACATTAGCCCCGGCTTTCTTTTTAACTACTATTGTGATACTCTCATCTCCGTTAGTACGGGAAAAGGTCTTTCTATCAGCATAATCATAAGTAACCTCTGCAACATCTCTAATATAAATCGCATTATTTGAAAATTTCTTTACTAAAATATTCTTAATTAATTCCGGATCTTTATATTCACCAGGTACTCTTACAAGATAACTTGATTTTCCTATATCAATTTTTCCGCTTGGAATATTTAAATTCTCTGCTTCTATTGCACTTGATATATCATTAAATGTTAAGTTGTAATGCTTCAATAGGTTAGCATCAACATCTACCTTTATTTCTCTATCAACACCCCCTATAACATCAGCAGAAAGAACGCCGGGTAATTCTTCAATTTTATCACTAATATTCTCGGCAATTTCTTTTTCCTTCCATAATCCCAAATTACCAGTAATATTTACATAAAGCATTGGTAACTCTGAAAAATTTATTTCCGTTATAACAGGTTCCTTTACATCCTTCGGTAATTTAGTCTTTGCTACTGAAACTTTATCTCTCACTTTCTGCATAGCATCATCAATATCAATATTTATATCAAACTCAACTGCAATAGAACAGAAATTCTCCCTTGATACTGATGTAATATTCTTAACACCACTAATACCTTTAATTTCCTTTTCTAATTCCTGAGTAACAAGATTTTCTATATCCTCTGGTGATACACCGGGATATACACAAGAGACAAAAATGTAGGGAATTTTTACTGATGGAGTAGCTTCTCTCGGAAGCCCGATATAAGAAATAGCACCTGCTACAACAATAATTAAAACTAATATATATACAGTAACCCTGTTTGTTACAACTGTTTTAAAAAAATTCATAATATAAACTTATTTTTTTCTTTGGACATAAAAAAAACTTCAAAATTAATTGATGACCTGCACTTCATCACCGTCATTTAAATACTGAAACCCTTCATATATTAACTTATCGCCGGGTAATAAACCATCAATAATAACTACTCTATTATCAGTTCTACCACCAAGTTTTAGAATTCGTTTTTTTGCAATATTATTTTCAAGGACAAACACATATTTTTCTTCAACATTATCTATAATATAATCTTGCCTTAAAACAATAGCATTACTAATCGAAGATTTCGTAATCTCAAGTTTTGCCGACATTTCAGGTTTTAATTTCCCTGATGGATTACTAATAACCACTTCTACTTCTATAGTTCTTGTTTGAGGATTAATTGTAGGAGAAACATAGCTGATTTTCCCCGTAAATTCTTCACCGGGAAAATCTTCAAAAGTAATTTTAACTGTCTTACCTATTTTGATGTTTTCTATGAAACGTTCAGGAATACCTGCATTGATTTTGACCCTTGATATATCAACAATACTAATTACAGGTGTACCAGGTACAGCCATTTCTCCTTTATTCATAATTTTAGCATCAACCACACCGCTAATTGGAGACCTGATAAAACCTTTGCTAAGTCTTTTTAAATATACATTAACAGATTTCTCCGCAACATCAAGTTGTAAACCAGCAGTAGTAAATTGTTGTTCAGTAGCAGCACCTTCAAGATATAATTTTTGTATTCTTTCATAATTATCTTTAGCTAAATTGTATTGAGCTACTGCCTGTTCATACATAGCAATATCAGTTTCCTTCAAGAGCCGAACTACAACTTCTCCTCTTCTTACCCTGCTACCTTTTTCTTTTATGTAAGTAATAATACCACCTTCCTCGGCAGACAACTTACCATAATTATATGCTTTCACAACACCAATAGCATTATATACTTCTTCAAAAGGTTCTTCTTTAATCTCCATAATTTTTACTGCCTTGATTTTTTTCTCGACAACAGGTTGTTCTTTCTTTTTTCCACAAGAAATAATTGACAGTATAAGAACTAGAATCGAAATAAATAAATATATTTTTTTCATATATGAATAAATTAACTTCATTTAATTTCTAATAATCCTTCAAGTTCTGCTTTTGCAATTAAAAATTCATATACAGCTTGAAGATATGCAAGTTTACTCTGTGTTAAAATCAACTCCGCGTCCAATACATCAATTTGATTAATAACCCCATTATTAAAGCTAATTTTCGCAAGTTCATAGCCTCTTTCCGCCAATTTAACTGTTTCGTTCTGTGCTTTAATTCGTTTCTTAGCGTCTTCTATTCTTAATATAATACTTTGAGCTTGTATTTTTAATTTTTCTCTTATATCATTTATTTGTTCATCGGTTTTTTTAATCTCTAAAATTGACTGACTTTTTTTATAAGGGTTTGAAAATAAATTAAAGTTCCATGCCATTCCAATCCCCGCATTTATAACATTATAATATCTATACTTAAAAAAATTTCTCTTATCATTTTCAGCTGCATAAATACTATACTGTCCGAATAAATAAAATTTTGGAAGATAATTAGCTTCATCAATAGAAAGAAGTTCTTCATTAATTTGTCTATTTATCCTTAATAATCGTAATGAAACATTATTATCAATCATCTTATCAATTATTTCATCTATACTCATAATAAATTCTGCGCTGTCATATATAAGACTACCAACTACATCAATTTCTTCATCAGTCTTTAAACCAATAGTATTTTTAAGACTTTTCTTGCTCAAAGTTAAATTATTCTCAGCTTTTGATAATTCTGGTTTAATACTTTCGACCTTTACTTTCGCCCTTAAATAATCAAATTCTGTAACTGTACCATTTCTATATCTAATTTCCACAACATTTAAATTATCCTGTGCATTTTGCAGCGACTTTTTATTCACCTCAACAACTTCTTTGAGAAACAGAACACTTAAGAATGATTTTTTAACTTCAGTTGCGACTTTAGCTTCAATTGCATTTACATTTTCACTTGATAGTCTTGAATAGTACTTAGCTATATTAATCCCCTGAAAAATTGGTGTACCAAGTATGGGGATTGGCTGAGATAACTCAAAAGTTGTATTAATAGTATTATCTGTACCTATTTCAAACTTCTGACCAAATATATCAAAAACTTGTTTCTTAAATGCTCTTGAATATATCGAACTTACACTTAATGAGGGAATTAAACTTTCATTATAAGTTTGTGTAACTTTATAATCTGCAATTAATTTATCATATCTTGCATTTATTAAATCAGTATTATTTCTAAATGCTTCACTAATTGCTTCCCTCAATGTAAAAACTTTAACCTCTTGTCCATAGGAAGAAGTAAAAATACATAATATGAATATAAGTAATAATTTCTTATACATTTTTAGAATATTTTTTCCTTTTATTAATATTTTTTAATTTTTTGTTTATATCTTTTTGTAAATGCGATTTAACAATTTTGTTATATAACTTTCTACCCTTGTCATTTAATATAGCATTTAACTGAAAATTAAAAATGAACTTGATTAAATCTTTTAATGAATATTCCTGAGGAGCTATAATACTTGGAACTAAAAGAGAGTGCGTAATAGCATTGCTTGCATGAATAATTAAATCAGAAGGCAGCTCTCTATTTATCAAATTTTCCTTTTTCCCCTCTTCAATTAAGTCTTTCAATCTGGAATAAATATTACAAACTTCAAAGCTGTGAATCTTCTCCCACAATTTAGGTGCATGAACTCTTAAATCTTTAAACCATAAATTACTGTATTTTGATACCTCATTCATATAATATTCATATATGCCAATAATTTTTTCTACTACATTCTTTTTTAAATTAATAATGTTATTAAGCGCATTAGCGGCATTATTTAACTCTCTATTAATAATTTCTTCAAGCAATGATTCCTTAGATGAAAAATGTTTATATAGGGTTTTTTTGCTTATTTGTAAACCAGAAGAAATAGACTCCATTGAAACTTTATGAAAGCCATTACTGAAAAAAATCTCCCTTGCAAATAAAATTATATTTTCTCTTATATCAATCATCTGAAATATGTGGTTACATAGGAAACAATAATAGTTCTAATCGTTTCCAAAATAAAAACAATAAAATTAAAAAACAAGTAAAATAATTATGCCGTGGATTTTTTTCTCTGCTTTATTTTATGGGATATATATTTATAGATTGCTGGTGATATTGATAAAAACACAACAATAACAATTACTAATTCAATATGCTTTTCTATATTCGGTATAACACTTCCAAGAAAATATCCTGTAAGCGTCATAGATAACACCCAAAGAATGCCACCAAAAACATTATATTTAAAAAAATCAATATAACGCATCTGTGCAATACCTGCTACTGTTGGAGCAAAGGTTCTGATTATAGGCATAAATCTTGCAAGAACAATGGTAATACCACCATATTTATCGTAAAAATTTTTCGTCTTAATTAAATAATCCTTCCTGAAGAAGAATGATTGTTCTTTTTTAAATAATAGTGGACCTGATTTATGACCAATCCAATACCCAACGGCATCTCCAATTATTGCAGCAGGAATTAAAAGTAAATTTAAAAAATAGATATTCAAATCTCCTTTTGCAGCAAATAAACCAGCAGTAACAAGAAGAGAATCGCCCGGGAAAAAGAACCCGGCAAGTATTCCAGTTTCCGCAAAAATTATTGCAAATAAACCAATGTATCCAACAGTTCTGATTAAATTTTGAACATCATAGATAGATTCAAAGAACTCTTTAATCCATTCCAATTTTATTTCTCCTTATTTAATTATCCATTACACGCAATTTAGCGTATTTTAAAACAATTTTTTTTACACCAAAATCATTAAATAAAATTACTGCTCTTTTTTCCATACCATTACCTATAACAGATTGCACTACCCCGCTACCGAAAGTGTCGTGAAAAACTCTTATACCTTCCCTGATATCTGAAAAAGAATCATATTTATTATTATCATAAATAATTAAACGGGCTTTACTTTTAGTTTTTTCTTTTTTCTTTGAAGCAGGTAACAATATGGAGGGGGCAGAATGATTTATAAAGAATCTATTTTTGGAAAATTTTTCATAAATTATATTTTTATCATACACACCCTGAGATATTTCAGTTATAAATCTTGATTTTAACTGATAGCTTAATTCACCATGTCTATACCTTTGATTTGAATGTGTAATATACAATTTATCTTTTGCTCTTGTTACTGCAACATAAAATAAACGCCGTTCTTCCTCCAGTTCTTCTTCACTGTTACAGGAACTACTAACCGGGAAAAGACCATCTTCCATACCTGTAATAAAAACAACTTCAAATTCAAGCCCCTTAGCTGAATGAGCAGTCATTAAAGTAACAGCATTTTTCTTTTCATCAAGTTCATCTATGTCTGAAATTAATGACACTTGTTCTAAAAAACCCTCTAAAGTCGGGTTTTCATTCGTATCATAATACTCTCTAACAGCTGATTTAAACTCCTGAATATTATTTATTCTTTCATCAGCTTCAGATGTATTTTCAAGTTTCAGTTTTGGAATAATTCCTATTTCATCTATTAAACCACTAACAAATTCGTGAACTTTAAGTTCACTTTTAAGTGTAACATATTTTTTTATCAACTCTAAAAATTTAATTAGTATTCCTCTGACTCCACTTTTAATATTATCATAAGAACCTACCTTTTCAAGTGCCTGAAAAAGGTTTATATTATCTTTCTTTGCAATTTGTTGAATTTTTTCAATTGTTGTCTTTCCAATACCTTCTTTCAAATTAAGTGCTCTAATTAATGCTTCATTATCGTTCAAATTTGCTATAATTCTGAGATAAGATAATATATCTTTTATTTCCTTTCTTTGATAAAATTTAATACCACCTACAATATTGTAAGGGATGGAACTATTTCTAAAAGTCTCTTCGAATGAGCGGGATTGAGCATTTGTTCTATATAGAACTGCAATGTCCTTGAAATTTATTTTCCTTGAATGAATTTCTTCTTTTATCAGTTTCGCTACCCTAAATGCTTCGTCTCTATCAGATATCATTTCAATAATATGTACCTTATCTCCAACCTTATTTGCTGTCCATAAATTTTTATCAATCTTTTTATTATTTTTCTTTATGATATCATCAGCAAGAGCAAGTATCATTTTTGTGGAACGATAATTTTGTTCTAAACGGAATAATTTTACTTTCTTAAATTCTTTTTGGAAATCAAAAATATTTTCTATTTTTGCACCTCGCCATCTGTATATTGATTGAGCATCATCACCTACAACAGATATGTTAAGATACTTTTCACTAAGTAATTTCAAAACGATATATTGAGCACGATTCGTATCCTGATACTCATCTACTAAAACAAATTTAAACCTTTCCTGATATCTGTTAAGAACTTCAGGATATATCTTGAATAATTCTATTGGTTTAATCAGCAGATCATCAAAATCCATTGCATTATTATCAATGAGGTATTTCTGATATTTTGAATAAATTTCTTTAACTACTTTTTCAAACGGACTTTTAATGTTAGGTTCAAAATTTTTTGGTAAAATTATTTCTGATTTTAATTTACTTATAACACTTTGTATCGCATATGGATTGTATTTTTCAGTTGATATCTGTTCTTCGAGCATTATTTTTTTAATAAGTGAAATTGATTCATCGTCATCATAGATGGAAAAACTTCTGCTAAATCCAAGTTTATCTGCTTCATTTCTAAGAATCCTTGCAAAAATTGAATGAAAGGTACCTATCCAGATTTTTTGTGCGTTATCCCCTGTAAGATTTATTATGCGTTGCTTCATCTCCCCTGCTGCTTTATTAGTAAAAGTCAACGCTAATATTTCATAAGGACTAATTCCTGAATCAATTAAATACGCAATTTTATAAGTCAGTACACGGGTTTTACCACTTCCGGCACCAGCAATAATCATACACGGTCCTTCAATATTGACAACAGCTTTTCTTTGCTCAGGATTTAAAACTGATAGGTCTAAACTCATTTAGAAAATGTTATAAAATCTTAATAAACTAAAATAATTAATTTTATGAATATAAAAAACTAAAAATCCGATTTTAGTTGCTAAAATAGAATTATTTAAACATTTTGCATAAATGAATAATGACATCTATAATTATTCTTTAGAGGAGCTGAAATTAATTTTAAATAATAATCACATAGAAGAATACAGGGCTAATCAGATATTCAGAGCAATCCATAAAAATTTATTAACTAATTTTGATAAAATAAGCAATATTCCCAAATCATTAAGAAAATTTCTCAATGAACAATTTTTCATTCCAAAAATAAATCTCATTGATGTTAAGAAATCTACAATAAACAAAACAAAGAAATTTCTTTTTGAATTATCACAAAATAAAATACCCGTTGAAACAGTCCTGATGGAAGAAAAAGGCAGGATTACTATTTGTGTTTCCGTACAGTCAGGATGCAATGTCGGTTGTATTTTTTGTGCGACCGGATACTTCGGTTTTAAAAAAAATTTATCAACAAGCGAAATTCTGTTACAAATTTACGAAATAATAAAAATGGAAAATGTCAAACCCACAAATATTGTTTATATGGGAATGGGTGAACCATTTTTGAACTATAATAATTTTTTAAAGTCTATAAAAATTCTTTGCTCAAAAGAAGGATTAGGTATTAACTCTGATAAAATTACAGTTTCAACAATAGGTTTAAAAGGCACTATAAAGAAATTTGCTGACGATATTTCTCTGAACGAAAACAGGGAAATAAGAAAAATTAAGTTAGCCCTTTCCTTACATTCAACAGACAATGGAATCAGAGAAAAGCTGATTCCTGCTTCAAAAAAGAATAAGTTAGCAGAAATTTACAAAGAGTTAATATATTTTTACAGAAAAACAAAGACAAAAATTACTTATGAATATATATATCTGAAAAATATAAATGACAAAACTGAAGATATTAAACGAATTACAAAGTTATCAAAAATGATACCAAGCAACATAAATGTAATAAGGTATCACCCAACTAAACAAAATAATATATTAGTATTGAAAAGTAAAGAAACAGAAAATGATTTATATGATTTTATTTCAAAATTAAGAACAGCAAAGGTAACAGTTAATTTAAGAAAAAGTAATGGTTTAGATATTAATGCTGCATGCGGTCAACTTGCTGCTGAGAATTATAAGCAAAATAAAATTTAAATTCATTATGTATAAATTGATAATTTTCGGACCACCGGGTGTGGGAAAAGGAACTCAGGCAGAATTGCTATCCCAAAAGATGAATTTGTTCCATTTCTCAACAGGAAATTATTTAAGGGACTTAACTTTAAGAGATACAGAACTCGGGAAAAAAGTAAAAAATATTCTTGACAGAGGCGAACTTGTACCTGATGATGTAATGAATGAAATAATAAGTGATGCATTGAGAAATAATATAAAAGATAAAGGATTTATACTTGACGGATATCCCCGTACAGTTAACCAGGCGATAGCATTAGATGATATACTTAAATCATTGAATTTACAGGATATTATTATTATTTATTTAAATGTTAATGATGAAGAGATTTTGAAAAGACTTTTATTAAGAGGCAGAAGTGATGATAGTGAGGAGATTATAAAGAAACGCTTGATTATATACAAGGAGACAACATCCAAAGTATTAGATTATTATAAAGAGAATGGCAAAAAAATTATAGAAATTAATGGTATTGGAGAAATTAATGAGATAAATGAGAATATCATTTCAGAAATAATGAAAAATATTAAATTTTGATTAAAAAAAATTTAAAGTTAAATTTTTATTGCAATTTAAAAATATATACTATATTTTTATATAATTATTTTAATAAAAAAATTATATGGCTTCAAAAATAAAAACCACAGAAATTAAAGAGGCTGGTATTGTCATTATTGAACCTAAAGGAAATTTTATCGGAGGGGATGAAACAGATGAATTAAGAGATACAATTAAAAAATATGCAGATGAAGGAAATAAAAAACTGATAATAGACCTTGGTGATGTTATTTATTTAAACAGCACAGCACTTGGGGTTCTTATATCTGCACATGCTAATTATGCAAAAAGAGAAGGTAAAATAGTACTTTGCCAGTTAAGTAAAAACTTAGAAAATTTATTTGTAATAACAAAATTGTCTTTAATTTTTGACGCATATTCAAATCAAGATGAAGCAGTCAGAAGTTTTTCACAAAATAAAAATTAACTTATTTAATAATTAAAGCTATCGGAGGTTAAACCAAATGAAAAAATCCGGTTTATTTTCAACTGTACTAATTATCATTGCATTAATCGTGTCTGCATTGATATATTACTTATGGTTCGGGAATCCTGCATATTTTAAAGACCCGGAAACTAAAAATACACCTGCAAATCTTTTAGGTGCCGCATATAAGGGCGGTCCTGTTCTTATTTTCTTACTGACTGTAAGTTTTATGGTTATTACTTACGCAGTAGAAAGGGGACTTTCACTTGCAAAAGCAAAAGGGAAAGGAAATATTGAACCCTTCTTAAAAAATATTCAACTTGCTCTTAGAGATGGCAACATTGAAGAAGCAATTGCTCTTTGTGATAAGCAGAAAGGCTCAATTGCAAATATAATAAAACAAGGGCTGGAGCGATATCAATTACTTGCAGCTGAAAAGAATATGAATGCAGAGGAAAAACTAATGGATGTAAGAAATGCAATTGAAGAAGCAATGGGACTTGAATTGCCACTATTAAACACTAATTTATCAGCACTTGCAACCCTTGCTTCGGTATCAGTTCTTATCGGTCTTTTAGGTACAGTAGTAGGTATGATTAGAGCGTTCCAAGCACTTGCTACCGCAGGAACTCCAAATGCAGCAGAACTATCGGCTGGAATTTCTGAAGCACTATTTAATACTGCATTTGGTCTTTTTGGTGCAATTATTGGAACAATTTTCTATAACTTCTACTTAACAAAAGTAGGAAAAATCACTTATATGATTGACGAAGCTACATACAATATTCTGGCTTTGATTGCTTTGAAAGACAAATAATCTTCCACATTTGAAAACTTAATTTTTCTTACGATATGAAAAAAACAAGAGATATTAAAAAGTCGGAAATAAAAATTGATATGACACCAATGGTTGATGTGATTATGCTTCTGTTAACATTTTTTATGTTAACTGCAACATTCAAAGCAGCAGAATCAGAAGTTATAGAAGTAGCGTTACCTCAAACTTTATACACTGACACAAATAAAGTTCCCGATAGAGATGTTATGACATTTTCTATTACAGATAAAGGAGATGTATTTGTAGATGTAGATAACTATGTAATCAGAAAAAATGTATTTGGTAAAGATGTCCAGGACCCTGAGAGAGCACCTTTCGCTATAGGATTATATCATCCAGATACAACAAGTAAGACTGAATCATACGAGGCAACAGGCAAAGTAGGAGATAAAGAGGTAACCAGGCCTATAAAATATTATGACAAAGCCGGGTTTGAAGAAGCAATCAGACAATTAAAGAGAGAACTTCGTAATTTCTATAATAATGATAAAGCACAGTATAAAATTATAGTTAAAGCCGATAAAGATACTGATTATGGTGTCATAGAAGATTTAATGACTTCATTTAATGAAACTAATACTAAGGTATTTTCGCTTGTAACATTAATACGACACGAGAAGAAAGAAGAATAGTAGAAAAACTTTAAAAAGGAGAACTAAAAATGGCAGGTACAGATGTAGGCGCCCCGGACACTGGTCAGGAACGGGGTGGTAAAAAATATAAAAAACCAAAAGTAACTGGTGTAAGAATAGATATGACACCTATGGTTGATGTAATTATGTTGCTGTTAACCTTCTTTATGTTGACGACCACTTTATCTGCACCACAATTAATGAATATAAACTTACCAAAGGGAGACGTAACTAAGGACAGGGTAAAACTTGCAGCCGATGTAATTATGTTTCTGAGAGTATCTGAAAAAGGAAACATATACGTATCATACGGAAATCCTGACGGTTCCGAAACAGCACCTGAAAAAATAGATGTAAAACAGGTCGCAGCAAAAATTGAAAACCGTTATGCACAAAATGAAAATACAGTATTACTTCTCAGATTCGACAGAAAAATGAAATATAATATTATGGTTGATATATTCGATGAGATTAACAGGGCAAAAATTTCCGAAAGAAGGTATGCTATTCAAAAACTTGAAGATAAGGATAAAGAAATAATCACAGCAGCAGGAGGCTGATGCTAATCTGAAGAAAGTTTTAAAAGCGACCTGTAATAAGAAGATTAGAGGTCGCTTTTTTATTTATTATAATTTCAGTTATACATAGATGAATAAAAGAATAAATTTATATAAACAAAAAGAAAGTTTTTCCCTATTTCTATTAATTGGTTACTTATTAATATTCTTAATTAATATTAATCTTTATAGTCAGGAAAATCAAACTGAAGCGGTAAAGTTAACTGATTATGTGGTAGATGAAACAAACACTTTAACATATTCTCAAATCAGGAGCCTTGCAAATAAATTAAAGGTTTTTGAAGACTTCACCAGCAACCAGGTCGTTGTCTATATTATTAATTCTCTTGAGGGAAAAAACATAGAAGAATATGCTTTTGAAATAGCAACAAAAAATAAAATAGGACAAGAAGGTAAAAACAACGGTGTATTATTTTTAATCTCAATGAAAGAAAAGAAAATGCGAATTGAGGTTGGATATGGCCTTGAAGGTGCATTACCGGATGCTACCTGTAAAATGATAATTGAAAACGAAGTTAAACCAGAATTCAAGAATTCAAACTATTATGAAGGGATTGAAAAAGGTATTAATGCAATAATTAAAGCAACAAAAGGTGAATATAAACAAGAGAGTAAAACAAAAAGAATATTTAAATCAATCGGTTCGGTTCTATTAAATATTCTGATTTTCATTATTGTTTTGGTTATTATTATTGTAATTGGAATTATCAGATCAGTAGTTGGAGGGGTTGTTTTTGGCTCTGGATCTTCAGGGTCAGGTTATTATAGGTCTGGTGGATGGGGAAGTAGAAGCAGCGGTGGTTTCTCGGGCGGAGGTGGTTCTTTTGGTGGTGGAGGTGCAAGTGGAAGTTGGTAAACTATTAATCTTTAAAAAGCAATGAATTATAAATTTATAGACAGAATTTTAACAAAAGAAGATATCAAAGAAATAGAAAATAAAATCAGAGAAGTAGAAAAAAATACTTCCGGTGAAATTCGACTATGTATAAAAAATAAAAGAAATTATGCTCAAAAAAATTTATCATCAAGAGCAATTGCTTTAGAACAGTTTTATAAATTAAAAATGAATGATACAAAAGAGGGTACAGGGGTTCTTATCTTTATTTTGTTAAAAGACAGACTATTTGAAATAATCGCTGATTACGGAATTAACTCAAAAGTAAATCAAAGTTTTTGGGATTCAATAGTACAAAGAATGGCTACAGAATTCAGAAATAATAATTTTAAAAAAGGAATTATTCATTGTATAGAAGAAATCGGAGAAAAATTAAAAAAAGAGTTTCCAAGAAAATCAGATGATAAAAATGAATTACCTGATTCTGTATCAATTGAAAATTAGTTATTTTGAAATCACCGATTAATATAATATTTTACAACAATAATACAAAAATACTTAAAAATTTTCTCTTTCTAACAATATTTATTTTTTTATTTTTTTTCAACAATACATTTTCACAAACTGATACATTAATATCAAAAGATACTTCTCAATACAAAATTGACACATCAAAACAGGTTTTATCAGATGTTGAAGATATAATATATTATTCCGCTGAAGATTCAGCAATTTTTGATATAGAAAATCAGACCGTATATTTATACAATAAGGCAAATCTTGAATACAAAGATTTAAAATTAATTGCGGGGGTAATTATATTTGATAGAAATACAAATACACTTATTTCATATGGAATACCTGATTCATCAAAAAAACAGGGTTTTATTCAAACTCCGTTAATGTATCAGGGAGATGTTAAATACGAAGGTCAAAAATTATCCTATAACTTCAGGACGAAACAGGGAGTAATAACAAAGGGATACTCAGAAGCAGAGGTTGGATATTATATCGGGGAAAAAATAAAGAGAGTAACATCAGAGGTATATTTTATAAAAGATGGTTTATATACTACTGCGGTCGATAGAGATGACCCTGAATATTACTTTTTCTCACCATATATGAAAGTCATCCCATCAGATAAGGTTATCGCTCAGTCAGTATTTTTATATATAGAAGGGGTGCCGGTATTCTGGGTGCCGTTCGCGATTTTCCCTGATAGAAAAGGAAGAAGTTCCGGTATAATTACTCCGACTTATGGTAATGATTCTAAATATGGTGTATATTTATCAAAGCTGGGTTATTATTGGGCAATTAATGACTATCTTGATTTTGCAGTAATGGGTAGCGCATTTACAAAAGGCAGATTTGATATAAATACGAGATTTAGATATGCTCTCAAATATAATTTTTCAGGAAGTATAGAAGGGGGGTTTTCAAAAATAAATCTTGGCGAAAAAAAAGATGTAGATAAATTTTCTTCTACTGATTGGTCTATAAATATTATTCACAATCAGATAATCAATCCTACAACATCATTAAACGGTATTTTAAATTTTGTTAGTGGGAAAAGCTATTATGATAATTCCACAAATAATTACGATATTCTATTAAGACAAAATGCAATTTCAAATTTAACTTTTTCAAAATACTGGGAAGAAACACCCTTTTCATTAACATTAAATTATTACAGAGACCAAAATCTTATAAATGGAGACAAGTTAGAGAGTTTTCCTTCGATTCTATTTAATATAACAGAAACTTATCCATTCAGGAAATCATTTAATACAGCATTAGAAAGTGGTAAATTTTATGAGCATATTTCATTTTCATATAATTTAACAGGGCGATATGATAAATACAGAAGAACAATTACGAATTATTCAGGACAGGATTCTGTTTATTCTGATTCAAGACCTGGGGTAAGACATTATATAACTCTTAACTACGCACCAAGATTCACTAATTTAAATATCAGAACTTTTTTCAATTATACTGAATTATGGTACACAAAATCCATTGAAAAAGAATTTAATCCCAGCGATAGTTCAGTAATAACCAAAGATATTGATAGATTTAAATCCGTAAGATATTTCAATATGGGAGTTTCTTTCAATACAAAATTAATCGGAATATTTACACCTAAAATATTCGGTATAAGTGGAATTCGGCATACAATAACACCAACCATTACTTATTATTACACACCTGATTTTTCATCTGATTTCTTTGGTTATTATGGTTCTTATGTTGATTCAAGAGGAAGAGTTATAAAATATTCAAAATTTGAAAAAGAAATCTTTGGTGGTGCACCATTTGGAGAAAATCAATCAATTGGAATTAATATTGGAAATCTTTTTGAAATGAAAGTTAAAGAAAATGATACAACAGAAAATAAATTTCAGTTATTCAACCTTAATGCAGCAATAAATTATAATTTTGCTGCTGATTCATTAAAGTGGTCAGAACTAAGAACAGATTTCAGAACTCAGATTGGAGGTATTCTTAATATTGCGGGAGGTGCTTCATTTAATCTTTATAAATTTGACCCCTCTGTCAACGCAAGGGTTAATAAATTTTTAATAAATACAGATGGGAAATTAGCAGACATTACTAATGTTAATTTTAACATATCCACATCTTTCAATTTTGGATTTTTCAGTAATAGGGACACAGTAAAGGATAAATCAACTGAAGAAATAAATTACAATATCCCCATATCTGGGACATTGAATTATAACTTTTCACAATCAAGACCTAATCCGAATTTCTTTTTCAAATCATCTAACATCAGTGGTGGTATTAATTTTAGTATTTCAGAAAACTGGAAATTTACTTTTTCTACAAGTTATGATATATTAAACAAGAAAATTTCAGCACCATATTTTTCTGCATACAGAGATTTAAAATCCTGGGAATTATTATTTGATTGGTATCCAACCGGTCAGTATAGTGGTTTCAAAATAGAGATAAGAATTAAAGCACCACAACTAAGAGATATTAAAGTTACTAAACAAACAAATACAAGAGGAGTATATTAAATAAATTAATAATTTATTATATGGATTATCAAAAATATTCAGGTGCAGGTAATGATTTTTTAATTATAAATAATCTTAATAATAGAATTAAAAATCATTCAGAACTAACAGTTGAATTATGTTCAAAAGAAACCCACAAATTTGATGGAGTTATATTTTTAGAAAATTCAGATTTTGCAGACTTTAAAATGAATTATTATAATCGCGATGGTACAGGGAATGCTCTCTGCGGTAATGGATTAAGATGCACAGTACAATACATTTCAGACAATAAATTATCCGATAAAAAAGAATTATTAATCGAAGCAGTATCAAAAATTTTTAAATCAGAAATAATTGGAAATAATTTAATTTCTGTTGAATTTCCACCGCCTGTAACAATTAAGACAAATTTTAAATTAAGGGTACAATTTCAGCAGTGGTGGCAGATTATAAATGCTTCTTTTGTTGATATTGGTTCTCCACATGGGATTATATTCATTGATGATATAGAGAAACCAAAGGTAGAAAATATAAACGATGTAGATATAGATAATTGGGGTAGAAATATCCGAATGCATCAGGAATTTATGCCAGAAGGTGTAAATGCACAATTTGTTCAGGTATTATCCATAGAAAAAAGCGAAATTGCAATCAGGTCTTTTGAACGAGGAGTTGAGGGAGAAACCCTTGCCTGTGGTACAGGAGCGATATCTTCAGCAATAATTTCTTACTATCTCAGAAATTTACAACCACCAATAAAAGTATTAACTTTATCAAAAAATATATTAACTGTAAATTTTACAGAACAAAATTCTCAAATAAAAAAACTTACATTAACAGGACCAGCAACAAGAATAAAAGATTAATCCATTTGCAAAACTTCATTAATCTTCGGCATTGCCCAGTCAATATCTTCTTTTGTAATAACAAGCGGTGGTGCAAATCTAATAACATTCTCGTGGGTCTCTTTACAAAGGATTCCCCTTTCCATTAATGCTTCACAAAATCTTCTTGCTCCTTTTGCTTCGGGTTTTAACTCAACACCGATAAATAATCCTTTACCTCTGATTTCTTTTATATGTTGACTTTTTATTGATTTTAATTTGTCTAAGAAATAATTGCCAAGATTATAAGAGTTCTCAATCAGATTTTCTTCAATTAATACTTTTAAAGCTTCTCTTGCAACAGCAGCGCCAAGCGGATTTCCACCAAAAGTTGAGCCGTGGTCACCAGGTTTAAAAACACCTAATACTTCCCTGCTTGAAAGGACTGCAGATACAGGATAGCAACCACCTGACAGAGCTTTACCAATAGTAACTACATCTGGTTTTATACCTTCATATTCATAAGCAAATAGTTTCCCGCTTCTACCAAGTCCTGACTGAATTTCATCAGCTATTAAAAGAACATTATTTTCCCTGCAAATTTCATAGCACTCCCTTAAATAACCATCGGGAGGAATTATTACTCCGCCTTCACCCTGAATAGGTTCAACTAAAAATCCAACAGTATTTGGAGTAATTGCATTTTTTAAAGCTACTGCATTTCCGAATTCAACAATTTTGAAACCTTCTGTAAATGGACCAAATCCATCTTTATATTGCGCTTCAGTTGAAAAACTTATAATGGAAATAGTTCTTCCGGCAAAATTATTAGTACAGGCAATAATTTCTGCTTTAAACTCAGGGACACCTTTAATTTTATATCCCCACTTACGCGCTGCTTTTAAAGCGGTTTCAACAGCTTCAGCACCGGAATTCATTGGTAAAACCATTTCGTAGCCAGTAATTTCGCATAATTCTTTGCATAATAATGGTAATTGAGCATTCCTGAATGCCCGGGAAGTTAAAGTTACTTTCTCTGCCTGCTCCTTCAACGCATTAATTATTCTTGGATGACAGTGCCCTTGATTCACAGCTGAATATGCAGCGAGACAATCCATATATTTTTTCCCGTCAACATCCCAGACCCAGATACCTTTTGCTCTTTCAATTACAACATCAAGCGGACGATAATTATGAGCACCGTATTGCTCTTCTATTTTTATAAAATCTTGTGTGTTCATAGTTTTTAAATTTATATTATTAAAATACAAAATTACAAAATCTTATTCGCATTTACGACTCAATAAATATTCATTTTTAAGTATTGAAAAAAGACTTACATTAATTAATTTTTTTTTATATTATTAAATTACACTATCACCAACTGTTGTTCAAATTCAATTGTAGTTCTTTATTAAAAAAATTTTAAACAATGAAAAAATTAATTATCTCTACAATTGTTACAGCAATAGTGCTATTTTTAATCAGTTGGCTGGGATATGGGGTAATATTCAAGGACCATTTTATGAGATTAAAGGCTTTTATGCGAGATGAAAAATCTATTATATGGTGGGCTCTTATAGTAGGTTATATAGTTCAATCTTTGGTTCTTGCATACCTTTATATGAAAACATATAAAGGGGAATCCCCATTTAAAGAAGGATTATTATACGGAATTGCACTCTCATTTTTAATTGCATTACCGTATATATTCTTTATTTGGTCAACCTATCAGATTACTTACAGGTCTGCAATTGCTGATGGAATATTTATGGGGATAAGATTAGTTATCGCAGGTATAGTTATTGGATTAATTTTCGGGAAAAAAGAAGAACAGGCAAAGACACCAACACAATAGGTAATCTAATTACTATTTCACATTACCTTTAATAAAAGGTAATGAAATTTATTTATGAATTTCGGGGCAAACTGCTCAGAGGTGAGTAATATATTTTTCTCAAAAAAATTTATTTCAAAATAAAAAACTCTATATATACGAACCGTATATATAGAGTTTATACAAAAATAAAAAACAAATTTATTTAATAAGGATCATCTTCTTTGTATCTACAAAATTATCTGTTTTCAGCTGGTAATAATAAATACCACTTGCAAGTTTTGAACCATCGAATTCTACATTATAAGTACCTGCTTGTAAGAATCCGTTATAATAAGTAGCTACTTCATTACCAAGCACATCAAATACTTTGAATGTAACTTTTTCATTTTTGGGTATTGCAAAATGAATATTGGTTACAGGGTTGAATGGATTTGGGTAATTTTGTTTGAGAAAATATCCATCAGCATTGATTTCTTCTTTCTTCACACCTGTCGGCATAAAAGCTGGGACAGGAACTCTTAAAGCATTCTGAACAGGTGCATTTGAAGAATAAGGGGAACCCTGCCGATAGACAAAAAATACAATATCACTATTTATGTCAACAATAGTTGTTGGAATCGTATATGAAAGTTGTGTAGTCAAAGAAGTACCCTGATTCCATGTATTTGAAGTAAGGAGTGTACCATAAGTTCCATTAATAACGCCTTTATTTACATGGTGATGGACATAATCATTATGATAACCAACTGGAGTTCCACATACTTCATAAAAATTCTGTGGGTAAACAATATTTCCTTCAATAATTATAAAATTAATATAATAAGAACCAGCAGGTAAATTAGAAAGCGCAGTAACAACTACATTGGCAGAAATTAACCTTGTTGTTGGATTGTAATTTTTGTTTGTAACATCAATTCTAACACCAGGTTGATTTGAAGATTGTGAAAGAACATAAGAAAACCAGGAAGAACGACTGATAATTCCCGAAGTTCTCCCTACAACTCCTGTTGGATATGCAGAAAATCCCATTAAAGAAATCATTCCAGTGCTGTATGAAATCCATGGGTCTCCACTTCCACCATGATAACCAACGACAACAGTATTTGGTAATGTTGTCAATATATTTCTTATAATTGCATGTCCACAAGGACAGTATCCACACCAGGTACCAGTACAATATTCAAGCAATACATTGTTTGTATCAAGAGTTGTAGAAATTTCAGAAGAATAAACTGATTCCTGTGGGACAAAGAATAACATTAAAGTGATAATTAATATCACATAAAAGAAGTTAATGTTTTTCATCATTATTATAATTTAATTTAAAAGGTTACTTTTAATAAAATGTAGAACTGGTTAGAGCGGTTGCTTTTAATGACATATAGAATTGACAAGAGAGATTATTTTTAACTAAAGTAAATATATAAAATCATTTAATAAAATTCAATAATAACAGAAATATAAAACAGGTAGGTATTGTAATTTCACTTATGATTTTTAAAGCGAATTTTAAAAAAAGATAAGCATAATGAATCATCATTATGCTTATCTTCAATAACAAGGAAAAGCAATTATTTTAATAATATCATCTTCCGTGTATCACTGAAATTATCAGTAATCAACCTGTAGAAATAAATTCCACTATTAAAATTAGAAGCATCCCAAGCTAATTGATGTTTACCTGATTGATAATAACTATTTGCCAGAACCTCAATCTCTCTACCAATAGCATCATAAATAATCAGTTTTACAAAAGATGATTTTGGAATTTCAAAACTAATAGTGGTAACAGGATTGAATGGGTTAGGATAATTCTGCATTAATTTATACCCGTTACAAATATTTCCAGAATTATTAACACCCGTAAGAAAATACTGAACACTATCAGCTAACTTTATAACATAACCATATTTTGAAACTGCATAACCATAAATAATGCTGTTAATATTCACAAAACTGAGATGGGTTAATCCATCAACACCTGTATTTTCCAGGTCTAACCAGTTTAATCCGGCATTTGTACTCCTTTTTAATGCACCATTTTCACCAAGAATATAAACAATGTTTGTACCAGGTATCCATCTTATATAGGTTTTACCAATTATTCCGGCACCTATATTCATTGGAGTCCAGGTACTACCACCATTTGTTGTTCTGGAAATATTAGGCATTGATGTTGAAGTAGAAGAGACACCAATTAATTTATCATCCTTAAATGCTAAACCGCAAACATAATTTCCAGATAGGTTAATGTTTTGATTTACCCAATTAATCCCCCCATTAGTTGTAATTCTAACTCGTGAAGTACCATAAGACAATCCAAAACCATAGAAATATTCATCAATAAGCATCAAAGAATTCAGCGCGCAACCACTGTTAGCAACATTCGCCTGTGATATCCAATTTTGCCCCCCATCTGTAGTTAGATATAATACATCCGCTAATGCTGCTCCCACCAGAGGGTTAAAAGTGGAAAAAACTAAGCCATAAAAATTTCCACCATTAACTCCGGTTTGTAATACTGTCTGCCAGGTTTGTCCACTATCAGTTGTTTTTAATAATTTAGCATTGCTATTTACAATACCTTCAGCAACAAAAACTATTTCAGGAGATAAAGCATATATACAATTAATTTGTTTAGTAATTCCAGAAGTATTAACTTCTAACCACTCTTGCCCCCCATTTGTAGTCCTATATACTCTTGGTGTATCAGGTGCACCACCTGCAATCCATACATTATTTGCATCAACTACGGAAATACAGGGATTATTGCCAGGGTTTGTAATTAATCCAGCCATTATCCACCTTTGAGCATAGGACAAATTTGTAATTATTACACAAATTACAAATAAAAGAAAGATAATTTTACGCATTTTACTCCTTTTTTATTTTTAAGGCAAAGAATATAATGCAATTTTCATACCATAAATGTTTTTTACATTATTGCATAAATTATTGATTTTCAATAATTTTTCATAATTGAAATGAGAAATAAAGTCTCAAATTGAGAAAACCCCTTAAATTCAAACACACACAAAAAAAAAGAGCATAACTTTACAAAGTTATGCTCTTCAATATATTTAAATTTATATATATTATTTCAAAACAACCATTTTCTTCGTATCGGTAAAGTAATCTGTATTTAGTCTGTAGAAATAAATTCCACTTGAATAGTTTTCAGCATTTAATAAGTATTCATAGTTCCCCGGCTCAAGCTGTTGATTAATAAGAATGTCAATTATTCTACCAGTTAAATCATATACAATAACTGATACTTTACTTGGTTTTGCTAATGCAAATTTAATAGTTGTAGTTGGATTGAACGGATTTGGATAATTTTGATAAAGTTCAAATTTTGATGGTATTTCAGAAGAAATAGGTTTAATACCTGTCAAAGCTGCATTAAGACTTATCGCAAAAGTTCCCCACTGACCTGTAGTTGGTACAAAACTTGAAGAATTATCAGGTGCAGTAGCGAGATTTGAACCCTGTCTATTAAATATTATATAAGGAAATGTTGCACCGCCATTAGTAGAAACTTTTACAATTAGTTTATCATTATCATAGCCAGGTCGTCTTGCATAAGCCCAATCGAATTTTATTGTGTCATTTAAATTAACATTATCATAAACTTTTGATCTTAAAATATCAACTGTTCCGACATTTTCTACATATGCATACCAGTTAATTCTTATACTTTTTGAACCACCGAATGACGGACCATTGACAGCAGAATAAATATATCTCCAGAAGGTATAATTTGAATCCATATTAATTAAAGTCCACTCTGCAGGTGGAACAGCAGATTCCATTGTCTCAACCTGGATACCACCGTTCACATTAAAAGGTAAATTTGAAAGCGGAATAGTTTGCGGAATAATATCTGTTTCTGTAACCGGAGGTAATTTTATATTATCAGCATAATAATTTCTTGCTTTTGCACAATTAATTACTTCATGAGTATATTCATCCTGAATGAACACAGCTGTGTACATCATTGAATCAACCCAGTATGGCGCTCTTTTATATTTTACTTCAAAAGTATAAGTACCGGGAGTGTAATTAATACTCATACCATCAACAGAAGGATACATTCTTCTGAAAACATCATAGAATATTGTTTCACCATTTGAACCTGGAGGTGTTGCATAAGTAATTTTTCTTTCTATTGCTGCAACCTTTAATTTATAATTTGAGTAAGTAGATAGTGGCGCAACTACCTGGAGATTAATAGTCGCTTTAATTGTATCTCCCGGCAATCTCGTATCGGTTACAGATACAGAAATTGGTGAAGGAATTGCCCTTCTGTTATTATAAGGAGTTAAAAGATTTGATAAGGTTGAATAACCACTAACCTGATTATGTACTCCATCAACAGTTAAGGTTGGCACTGCACTAATAGAATTATATTGAGTTCTTACCCTTTGTTGTGCCCTATTTGAATCATACATAGGGTCACCGGGAGAGGGCCACCAGACATGATATTTAATAGCAACAACAGAATCGAATCTTTCCTGTATAAATGCGTCAAGATAAGGATTTTGAGATGCACAGGGACCACAAGTAGCACTTGTATGCGCTTCAAATAAAACTCTTCGGTTAACTCCTGTATGATAAGTAGTAGGTTGAGTTAAAGTATCATTATTTTTATTCTGGTCAGTAGCCCAATTAAGATAAATCTTTAAATTTTTAGTAGTGTTTAAATTAAATGTTATTGGGTCAAAAGTAACCTGTAATGTTTGCCCTGCGCCAATTGAACTGACACTTTTTGTAGAGTTATATGAAGCCTGGTCTGTCATTGTGACAGTTGTTGCAGATGAAGTATTGTATCCAGCATTTAAAATTGTAACAACCGGAGTTACATTAGTAGAGGTAACACCAGGTAATAAATAATTTTTGTCTTTTATACTAAAACCATAGATTGCTAAATCGTTTCCAACTCTTGTACCAATGGAGAAATTATCAAGCCACAAATTATTACCATTACCATTAGTCCCTTCAAATTGAATTACAATATTATTCATCATCTGCATATCCGAATTATTATCCCCTGAAAATGTAAATGAGAAAAGTACCCCCACCAAAATTAAAAGTGATGAAATAATTCTTAGTTTCATTTTTTTAAATTTTTTAAATTAAGTAATGTTTATTTAATAATAATATAAAACATATCAATCACTTAATAAATATCATTTTCTTTACAGAGCTAAAGCTTTGAGTCTTCAGTTTATAGAAGTATATGCCAGAAGTTAAATTGTATTCATAAGGATTAAATCTTATACTATAAGGTCCTGCTTTTTTAAATTCATTTAATAAGGTAGCAACTTCCCTCCCGGCTAAATCAAAGATTGATATAATTACATATTCGTCTTTCGCAATTGTAAAATCTATATTAGTAGAAGGATTAAACGGATTCGGGTAATTCTGTTGTAGCTGGTAAGTATAAATATTTGGTTCTTCAGATGTAATATTTGTTGGTGTTGTTACAGTAAATCTGAAATTACCAGATGGTGCTGTTAAAGGTTTTGTTACCGTTCTATTGCTATTGGATGATGCGGAAATATAGTAATATACTTTTGTCCCGAGAGGTTGTGCCGGAATATATGCTTTAAAAGTATCTCCTACAGCAGACATATTAAGAAGATTAAAGCCAGAATTAGTATCGATTGTCCAGTAAACCTTTGCACTTGAAATACCACTTTTAGTTTTAATATAAGCTTTAACTTCATAATTTGGCATAGCGGTTGTAGCTAATCTTATTGATGGATGAGAAATAAACACGGGATCGCTAACCCCAATTTCTTTACTTATACAATGAATAGCGCCGCTCGCAGGAATAATTGAATTACAATTAATTCCAACCACTCTGTATCCAGGCATAGCTTCCCGATAAATTCTTAAAGCAGTTGTATCCTGAGGGAAATTATAAATAGGAACAATCACTGTTTTATTAACAATAAGAGAGTTAGTATAAGTAAAATAATAAGAATTTGGTGGATATTGCCCATTTGAATTCGGAGGCATAGGAATTCTTACAACTTTCCATGGTCTGTTAAAACAAGTCTGGAAATTTGTAGTAACATATCTTAAATTTGAATCAATTTGAGGACCATCAGCAATTCCGATTGGATACTGACCAACAAGCAATGTTTCTTCATCTAATAATTTCATATGCATATCAATATGATGAATTCCATCATAGGGTAAAGTGTTCATTTTAATATAAGTTTTAATTCCCATATATTTTCTAAACATAGTATCAATTTCAGCTTCAGTTTTAGAAGGGTTTTCATCAAGAATTAATTTAGAAGAAAAAGCGATACCATGGCCATCAACCATAAAATTCCCTCCAGTTGCAACTATTCTATTGGGTTCCTGAGTCATTTGATGTAATAACACTCCAAAATAATTTGCAACATAAACGGGAATTAAATCATCCTGAGGTCGTGGTCTATTATATACCCAATCAATCATTCTCAGACTATCAATATTATTAGTATATATTGTCCATGCTCCATAATCTCTACACCAAACAGAATTGAAAGATGCATATAAAAATCTAAGATTAACAAGTGGTACTCCGTAAGAGGTTAAATAAGATTTAACTGAATTAGAATCTGAACATACAATCAAAACAAGGCATTCATCCTGAATATAATCAACCATTTGAGCTAAAATTGCCTGATAAGAAGTCCAGGTAATTTGAACTGCTTGCAATTCTTCCCATTCAGCCATAGTTCTAACTGGTGAATAAGGTGGATTATAATCATCAGTAGCATTTATTGGGGGAACATAATTTTTCCACAGTTCTATTTCCTGTTCCGTCATATATTTAGGAAGATCCTGAGGGAATAAACTAACTGCCAGCAATAAAACAAAAATAAATGAAAATACTATTCTCATAGTGTAATATTATATTTAAAATTAAGAGTAAAGGAATTTTTTATTAATAATTTTTTCAAAATACGAAATAATAATTTACCTAAAAAGATTGGAAGATATCAAGGTTCTTAACATCGGTTGGTAGATTATCATCAATACTATTTATAAGGTTAACAATCTCAGATAAAACTTCATCTTTCTTTCTAATAGAGTAATTTAAATAATTAGTTAATGATTTGGAAGGCAAATTCATAAATGGAATTTTATCTATCAGGAAATTCTGTGAACGATCAATAACCACTACCAAATCATGATATTCACCAAGCTTTTCAACAACATTCTTCACAACTTCACGGAAAGACTCAAACTTTGCCGTAAAGAATCCACTACACATATCGAGCAAATACCTGAAAGTTTTTGTGTCAATTCTTAACTGATGTAATTTTTCGGGGGAAATTTTCTTAACATTTCCTAAATCAAAAAGTTTAAGTTTTTTTGTTTTTTTAAGGAATGAATTAAAATATTTAAATATAATTTCACAATAAGTTTCTCTGAAACTTTTAATCAATTTTTCAACGGAAACATTGATTAAAAGAGATTTATCAATATACTTGTTTATTCTTTTAAGGTTTTCAGGATATTTAATAAAATATTTATTCTTATAAAGCTCTTTTAAAATCAGATTTTTATTTATCCTTAAATCATTCAGAAAAAAAAGTAAAGCCTTATGATTTTTAGAATTATCAGATTTGATATACTTCAAGGTTAAATTATAACTAACTTCAAATTCCCTTGATGCACCAAGTGTTTTTATTAATTTTTTAATAGAATCCAATGCGAAATCATATCCATATTTATAATCTGAATTATTAATTACATCCTGAAATCCGATGAAAAGTGCTTCCATTCTTCTTGCAGCAACTCTCGAATTGTGAAGTCGTGCAGGAGTATATTTTTTAATTAAAGAATTAACTTTTGTATCTAAATCAAAAAAATAAATCTTAAAAACTTCCGGTAGAGTATATATTAATGATTTATTTACATTAAAGTTTTTTAGCTTTTCTGCAATCAGCATTGATGTACCTAATTGACTTTTAATCTTCCAATACTATAATAAGTAAATCCAAGTTCTTTCATCTTTTCAGGAGAATAAACATTCCTGCCATCAAATATTAAAGGATTTTTAAGGTGTCTCTTTATTTCATCAAAATCAGGATTTCTAAATTCATTCCATTCAGTTAACAAAACAAGAGCATCAGAATTTTTTAAAGCATCAATCTCATCAGAAGCATATTTTATTTTATCACCGAGGTAAAATCTTGCTGTTTCCATCGCAGCAGGGTCATAAGCAGAAACAGTAGCACCGTGATTAATCAATTCATTAATAATTACCACAGAGGGAGCTTCTCTCATATCATCTGTATTTGGTTTAAATGCCAAACCCCAAACTGCAAAGTGTTTATCTTTTATATTAGAATTAAAGTGTTCAAGTATTTTCTTAAAGAGAATAAGTTTCTGAGAAGTATTAACCTTATCTACAACTGATAATAAAGTAATTTCAGAACCTTTTTCAATTGAGGTTTTAATTAACGCTTTAACATCTTTAGGGAAGCAGGAGCCACCATATCCAATACCTGCGAATAAAAATCTTTTTCCTATTCTTGTATCTGACCCCATTCCTTTTCTTACTAAATCAATATCGGCACCAACCTTTTCGCAAAAATTAGCTAGTTCATTCATAAACGTTATTCTCATAGCAAGATAGGAATTAGCTGCATATTTCGTAACTTCAGCGCTTGCAGTATCCATTTCGATAATGGGGTTACCTTGCCTGACAAATGGTTCATATAATTCTTTCATAATAGCAAGCGCTTTTTTACTTTCAGAGCCAATAACTATTCTATCTGGTTTCATAAAATCTGATACAGCAAATCCTTCTCTTAAAAATTCAGGATTAGATACAACATCAAAATTATTATAACCGTGTTTTTTAATTTCTTCTTCTACCAATTTAGCGGTTCCAACAGGAACTGTACTTTTGTTGACAATAATTTTATAGTCTTGAATATTTTCTTCTTTTGCAATTAAACCAATTTTCCCTGCTGATTCTATAACATAAGATAAATCAGCAGAGCCATCTTCACCTTGAGGTGTAGGAAGACAGAAAAAAACTATTTCAGATTCAATAAACGCTTTCTTAAGATCAGAAGTAAACGATAATCTTTCTTTGGAAATATTTCTGTGAAAAATAATTTCTAAACCGGGTTCATAGAATGGAATGATTCCTGATTGCATTTTCTGAATTTTTCCCAGGTCATTATCAACACAAATAACCTGATTACCCATTTCTGCAAGACAGGTACCTGTTGCAAGACCTACATAACCAGTACCAATTATAGCTAAATTCATAATTAAATAAAATTATTAGGTTAATAAAAAAAATCTTTATCTATATCTTTAAATCGTTTAGCATTTAAATCTTTATCAGATACTTTGGGAGTCTCAACTTTCCAATCAATATTTAAATCAGGGTCGTTATAAATAATAGTTCTTTCATCATTCTTACTATAGTATTGAGTACACTTATACATAAAGATGGTATTATCTTCTAAGACAGAAAATCCATGTGCAAAACCTGGCGGGATCCAAATTTGAAGGTGATTTTCTTCACTTAATTCAACCTGAACATATTTACCAAAAGTAGGAGAACCAAATCTAATATCAACAGCAACATCAAGAACTTTTCCTCTGATAACCTGACATAATTTCCCCTGTGCATATTCACCAATCTGATAATGCAAACCGCGAATTGTACCATAACAGGATTTGGAAATATTATCCTGTAAAAAAGTTATATCATTACCAAGTTCCTGATATTTTTTCTTGCTGAAAGACTCAAAGAAGAAACCTCTTTCATCATAGAAAACATCAGGTTCTATTAAAATAATACCATCAATATTTGTTTTTATAAATTTCATTTTTCTTTTAATAATCTTTCCAGATAAGATTTATATAATGAATTAGGCATTTGGGAAATCAATTTTTCAAATTGATTTTCATCAATGAAATTCATATTAAAAGCAATTTCCTCAATACAGGCAACTTTAAGACCCTGTCTTGCTTCAATAACACCAAAGAAATTCGATGCTTGTAATAAGGATTCAGGTGTCCCTGTATCTAACCATGCAACACCTCTACCGATTTTAATTACTTTAAGTTTTTTCCTTTTAAGATATTCAATATTAACATCAGTAATTTCAAGTTCTCCCCTTGCAGAAGGTTTTAAATTTTTTGAAATATCAACAACATTATTATCGTAGATATATAAGCCGGGAACTGCATAGTTTGATTTAGGTTTTTTTGGCTTTTCCTCAATAGAGATAGCATTACCATCATTATCAAATTCAACAATACCATATCTTTCAGGGTCTGTAACACGATAACCAAAAATTATTGCACCATCAGTATGTTTTACAGCCGAATAAATGAAGTCAAGTTTACCATAAAATATATTATCGCCAAGAATCAAAGTCACATTGTCTTTATTAATAAACCAATCACCTATAATGAAAGATTCTGCAATACCTTTCGGTTCAGGTTGAATTGCATAGTTAATATTCATCCCGAGATGAGAACCATCTTCAAACAATTTCTGGTAAAGAGGTATAGTCTCAGCATTGGAAATAATTAAAATATCTTTAATACCAGCGAGCATAAGAATAGAAAGCGGATAGTAAATTAATGGTTTATCATAAATCAGTGTGAGTTGTTTGCTATAGATTTTAGATATAGGATACATTCTTGTACCTGATCCACCAGCCAGGATAATGCCTTTCATTTTCATAAATTAATATTTTTGATTTTTATGCCAATTCCAAGCAGTTTGAATAATCTCTTTCAGACCAAACTGCGGATTCCAATTTAAAACTTTTTTTGCTTTCTTATTATCAGCAACAAGTATTGCAGGATCGCCTTCTCTTCTGAGATCAATTTCTGCTTTTATATCAACGCCGGTAATTTCTCTTGCTTTTTCAATTATTTCGCTAACAGAATAACCTTCTCCTGTTCCAAGATTAAGTATAATTGATTCATTATCATTTTCAATATACTCAAGAGCTTTCAGATGCGCATTTGCTAAATCTGTGACATGGATATAATCTCTTATACAAGTGCCATCTTTTGTAGGATAATCATCGCCATAAATTTTCAAATTATTTAATTTACCTAATGCAGAATACATAACTCTTGGTATTAAATGAGGTTCCGGGTCATGACTTTCACCAATCTCACCATCCGGTGAATCACCAGCAGCATTGAAATATCTTAATATTACATATTTCATACCGGTTACTTCTGAAACTTCCCTTATTTTATTTTCTACTAATAATTTAGTTTTAGCATAAGGATTAATGGGATTAACTTCTGTAGTTTCATCGATTGGAATTTTATTCGGATTTCCATAAACGGAGCACGTGGAAGAAAAGATAAATCTTTTAACACCAGCAATAACAGCAGAATTGATAAGATTAAAACTACCATTGACATTATTTCTATAATATAGTTCCGGATTACGAACAGATTCTTCAACATAGGCAAAAGCAGCAAAATGAATTATAGAATCAATATTATACTTTATAAGTGCTTTTAATAATAAATCCCTGTTAAGTATATCAATTTTTTCAAACTTCACACCAACAGGAATAGCTTCATGGTGTCCCCGCGATAAATTATCAAAAATTACAATTTCCCTATTGGTTTTTAATAATTCTTTAACGGTATGTGAACCAATATAACCAGCACCACCAGTAATAAGAATAGCCATTCTAAAATAAATAATTTAAGTATAAAGATAACTTTTTTACACAATAAAATCAGTGAAAAGGAAAGCAAAAAGCAGGAAAAATTAATTATATAAGCATATTTCAAAATGCCTTAAACTTTATATAATGTTTTTAATATATTGATGAAGAATATTTCTGAAAACACCTAAAATTATAGTATTGTAATAATAAAATAAATTTTTAACTTTTTAGAAAAATAACGATTATGGCTGAGAGAGTATTTCTAATAGATGCGATGGCTATGATATACAGGGCATATTTTGCGATGATATCGAGACCATTAATAACAAGAGCAGGAAAAAATACCAGCGCAATATATGGCTTTGTGGCAACTTTATTAAAGATAATAGAAGAGGAAAAACCGGAACATCTGGCAGTATGTTTTGACACAGAAAAACCGACTTTCAGACACAATATGTTTCCATCATACAAAGCACAAAGGCAGGAAATACCTAGTGATATGCCGTGGCAGATAGAAAAGATAAAGGAAATAATCAAAGCTTTTAATATAAGTCTTCTTGAAAAAGATGGATATGAAGCAGATGATGTAATAGGAACAATATGTAAGAAAGCGGAAAGGGAAAATGCATTAAGCTATATGGTTACGCCGGACAAGGATTTTATGCAGTTAATAACAGAAAAAACATTTCAATATAAACCAACAAGAAGTTCATACGGTACTAAGGTTATTGAAGCAGAAATAATTGATAAACAAGGCGTGGTACAAAAATTAGGAGTTACCCCAGATAAAGTTATTGATGTACTTGCATTGATGGGAGATGCATCCGATAATATACCGGGAGTAAGAGGAGTAGGAGAAAAGACCGCTGTTTCCATAATACAGGAATTTGGTTCAATCGAAAATCTTTACGCAAATATAGAAAAGGTACCGAAAGAAAAGTTAAGAGAAACTCTTTTAAAATATAAAGATGATGCATTTCTTTCAAAGAAACTTGTAACAATAAATACAAATGTAACACTCGACATTAGTTTTCATGAGTTGAAAATCGGAAAGATAGATTTACAAAAAATAAGAAGAATTTTTGAAGAATTAGAGTTTAAGGAGCTGTTAAAAAAAGTTGAGACTTCAAAACAGTTAGGAATATCAAGGGAAATAGAAAAGCTCCGAAAGCCAGAAGAAGAAGATATAAAAATTACAATAAAAGCAACAAAAATAGAACCCGAAAAAGTAGAAATACCACCACCGATAGAACCAGTAAAAAGAATAAAGGATGTTCCACACAAATATTACACAGTAAAGAATCATAATGAATATAAAGAATTAATTGAAATATTAAAGAATCAGACATTGTTTGCATTTGACACAGAAACAGATTCTCTCAATGTTATGGCTGCAAGGCTTGTCGGATTTTCATTATCATTTAAAGAACATGAAGCATACTATGTTCCAATACTTGAAAAGGAGGAAAAAGATGAAGCTGAAGGAAATGGGCTTTTTAAAAGAGAAGAAATAAAGACAAAAGAGATAAGATATGGAGTTGAGGTTGACTATGCAATAGGGTTAATAAAACCATTACTTGAATCAAGTGAGATTAAAAAGATAGGCCAGAATATTAAGTTTGATTATTTAGTAATGAGAAATTATGGGATTGAAATTAATAACATATTTTTCGATACTCTTGTAGGGGCATATATATTAAAGCCAGATGGAAATAATGATATGGATTCACTCGCTTATAAATATTTAAACTATGAGCCAATTCATATTTCAGAGTTAATCGGAAAGGGCAAGAGTCAAATATCTATGAGTGAAGTTCCTATTGAAAAGGTATCGGAATACTCAGCAGAAGATGCAGACATTACCTTACAATTATATCATAAAATTAAATATGAATTAAAGAAAATTAATCTATACAAACTTTGTACAGATATAGAGTTCCCATTGATAAAAGTACTTGGCGAGATGGAATATGAAGGAGTAAAAGTAGATCCAAATGTTCTCTTGACCTTAGATGTGGAAATTACTCGAATGATAAAAGAGTATGAGGAAAAAATATATAAAGCAGCGGGAAAAGAATTTAATATAAATTCACCTCAACAACTTTCTGAGATTTTATTTGATGAATTAAAACTGATACCTACCAAAAAAACAAAAACCGGCTTTTCTACTGATATAAGTGTTTTGGAAGATTTAAGATACCAGCACGAAATATGTGGATTAATAATTGAATACAGAGGGTTAACAAAACTCAAATCAACATATATAGAGGGATTAATAAAGTCAATAAATCCCCGTACAGAACGGGTTCATACATCTTTTAATCAAACAGGCACAACAACAGGAAGACTATCAAGTATGAATCCAAATTTACAGAATATACCTATAAGAACTGAAACAGGAAGAAATATAAGAAAAGCATTTATAAGTAGAGAAGGTTATATGATTATGTCAGCAGATTACTCTCAAATTGAACTTAGAATAATGGCGCATTTTTCGAATGATGAAAATATGATTAGAGCATTCAGGAGAAAACTTGATATACATACCGATACAGCAAAAAGAATATTCGGAGTAGAAGAGAAAAAGGACATTACCGCGGGAATGAGAAGGAAAGCAAAAGAAGTAAACTTTGGGATAATGTATGGGATTGGTGTTTTTGGATTAGCAAATCGACTTGAAATAAAGAACTCAGAAGCAAAGGAAATAATAGACCGATATTTCAATGAATACCCAAAAGTAAGAGAATATGTTGAGAACACAAAAAAATTCGCAAGGGAAAATGGCTATGTGCAAACTCTTACTGGTAGAAGAAGATATTTAAATCAAATTAACAATCAAAACGCCACTGTTCGTGCTGAAGATGAAAGAGCAGCAATTAATATGCCGATTCAGGGTACAGCAGCAGATATGATAAAAATCGCAATGGTTAGAATATTTAATTCTTTAAAGGAAAATAATCTGAAATCTAAATTAATATTACAGGTACATGATGAGCTGGTTTTGGAAGTAGTAAAGGAGGAAATTGAATTGGTAAAAGAAATAGTAAGAGACAATATGATGAATGCACTTGAATTAAACGTTCCTATTGAGGTAGAAATAGGAATAGGTAAAAGCTGGTATGACGCCCATTAAATTCAATAATTAAAAAAATGACTCAAATATTAACAAAATATATTGAATGTATAGTATATAGAAGGACAAAGGAAGGTATAAAATTCCTTATTTTAAGAAGAAGTAATTATACAACAGTATATCCAGGAATATGGCAAATTGTAACAGGAAGAATTGAAGGAAATGAAACTGCATCGGAATGTGCGATAAGGGAATTAAGAGAGGAAACAGGTTTAAAAATTGAGAGATGTTTTGCATTTCCAAAAGTAAGTCAATTTTATACTTTGCATAATGATACAATTAACCTTGTTCCAACATTTATTGCAGAAACAAAAGAAGAGAATGTAAAAATCTCTAATGAACATACAGAATATAAATGGCTTACTTTAGAAGATGCTCATAAAGAATTGTTTTTAGTTACTCAAAAAGAAATGCTTCAGCAAGTTAATAATTTTTTAAATGATAAAAAATATTTTAAAACTTTAAAAGAGATAAAACTATGATAATTGTAACAGGAGGAGCAGGTTTTATTGGTAGTGCATTAATATGGAAGTTAAATAAACTTCAGCAAGATGATATAATAGTAATTGACCATTTTGAGAAAGATATTAAATATAAGAACCTGATATATTTAAAATTCAGAGATGTTTTTGATAAGACTGACTTTGCAAATATGGTAGAGAATGGTTTTTTAAAAAAGAATAAAATTGAAACAATATATCATTTGGGAGCATGTAGCGCAACAACAGAAAAAGATATGGGATATTTATTGAAAAACAATTATGAATATTCAAAGTTATTATGCAGGAATGCCTGTCAGAATGGCGTAAGATTTATATATGCTTCCTCTGCTGCTACTTATGGTGATGGTAGATATGGATATAATGATAATGAAGATACCCTTGAAAAATTAGTACCGATGAATGCTTATGGATTTTCAAAACATTTGTTCGACCTGTGGGCAAAGAAAGAAGGATATTTTAAGGAGATAGTTGGTTTAAAATATTTCAATGTATTTGGTCCAAATGAATATCATAAAGGGGATATGAGAAGCGTAATAGTCAAAGCATACGAACAAATTAAGCAATCAGGCAAAGTTAGACTATTTAAATCATATTTAAAGGAATATGCAGATGGCGAGCAGAAAAGAGATTTTATATACGTAAAAGATGCAGTAGAAATGACTCTTCATTTTGGAAGTAACCCAAAATTATGTGGAATATATAATATAGGTTCCGGGGTGGGAAATACATTTAATTTTATGATTGAAAAATTATTTAATGAATTAGGGTTGCCGGCTAATATTGAATATATTGATATGCCACAAGATATACAAAATACCTATCAATATTTCACCTGTGCAGATATGACTAAATTTTTTAGCACTAAATTTGAGGGTAAATTATTAGGACCTGTTAACGGTATAAATGATTATGTTAAATATTTAAAATCAGAAAACATATATCTTTCGTAATAATATTGAAAATTCAGAGAGTGTAATTTTATTGGTTTTATTCAAAAATTTTTCAATTTTAAAAACCTAAAGACCAAATATAACTACCTTTTATCCTTTAACATTCTTAATTTTATAATTACATTATTAAAAAAATTTAAATATGAAAAAAATAATATTTATATTCGTATTGTTAGCATTACCATTAGTAATGTACTCACAGGATTTATATATCCCTGATAATCCTTATGACAAAGCAGATGAATATACAAAAACAAGAAATGCTTTTAAAAGAGAAAGATGGTTTTATGAACAAAGAATGTATCCTTATAACTTTATACCTTCAGATGCTTACGAAAAAGCATATAACCAGAGAGAACAATTAAGACAAAAGAACGGATTTTATTTTGATAATAATGTTAATTGGTTTAATATAGGACCAACTCCTGGTTCCTACCCCGGCTATGGATATATTTCTTCAAGAATTACTTCAATAAAAATTGACCCTGTAAATCCCAATATAATATATCTTGGTGGTGCTTTCGGTGGAATATGGAAATCAACAGATGCAGGCTTAACCTGGGTTTCAAAGACTCATGATGAGGTTTCACTATCAACAGGAGCTATAGCAATTGATCCAACTAATACAAATATAATTTATTATGGTACGGGTGAGGCTACATATAGTGGTGCATCTTATTATGGCAGAGGGTTATTAAAATCAACTGATGGAGGAAATACCTGGATTAATTATACAACCGGTTTACCAAGTCTAACTTATTTTTCGAGAATTGTAATCCGACCCAACCACAATAATGAATTACTTGCGGCATTAGGAAATAGTGGTTTGTATAGAAGTACAAATTTTGGTATTTCCTGGACACAACTTGTTTCAACAAGAACTGATGATGTTGTTTTTTCGCCATCGGGAGATACTGCATATTCAGTTGGTTCTGGTGGTTTTAGAATTTCGCTTAATGGTGGAGCAGCATTTACTTTATATAATGTCGGAATTTCAAGTTTTGGTACCAGAAGCCATGTTGCTTTATGTAAAGCACAGCCAAATATACTCTACATTTCTATTTATGCAAGTTCTGCAATTACAGTATGGAAATCTACCGATGCAGGATTTAACTTTTCTCAGGTATCGGTAGGTACGAATTTCAATGGAAGTCAGGCCTGGTATGATTTTTATATGCATGTTAATCCATTTGATCCTAATTATGCTTATGTAGGTTCAATTGATATATGGAGAACAACAAATGGTGGACAGTCATTCCAAAATATAACAAATGGTTATAGTGGCGGAAATGTTCATGTTGACCAACACAATATAGATTTTCATCCAACTGATCCAAATAAACTCTATGCCGTAAATGATGGTGGAGTATGGGTTTCAACAGATAAAGGAACTTCCTTTACAAACTTGAATTCGACATTAACATTAACACAGTTCTATCGTATAGCTGCAGAGCCGAATAACGCAGCGCATATACTTGGTGGGACACAGGATAATGGAACCCAGCAAACATTCGGTACGATAAATTGGACTGGTGCTTTCGGTGGCGATGGAGGTGATGTATGTTTTCAATCCCAAAATAATCAATATATACTTGGTGAAACGCAAAATAACGGAGTTAGACGCTCAACAAATGGTGGTATAAGTTTTTCAAGCGCAACAAATGGATTATCTGGAACTGGTGCATGGGTAGGACCATTGTTAAGTCATCCTGATTCTGCCGGAATTTTTTATACCGCAAGACAAGCTGTATTTAAAACAACAAATAATGCAGCCAGTTGGTTTTCCATATCTACGGGGACAAGTGGAACAATAAGAGAAATGGCAATTAGTAAATCAGACCCAAATGTTATGTATGCAACAGTTGGTAGTACTATCTATCGTTCAACAGATGGTGGATATACTTTCACAAATGTAACGAGCGGAACACCATCAAGAACAATTACAAGTATAAATATTCATCCTGATTCTTCAAATGTTGCAATTGTTACATTTTCCGGTTTTGGTGCAGGAAAAATTTACAAAACTACAAATAAAGGAGCATCCTGGTTTAATGTGAGCGGAGATTTACCTGATTCTCCCACAAATGATGGTATGTTTTATTATCCAGGTTATTCAACAAGTATATTGTTAGTTGCAATGGATATAGGCGTATTTATGAGTTCAAACTACGGAGCTAACTGGATTGAATTAGCACAGGGATTACCAAATACAGTAGCAATTCATTTAGATTATAATCAAGCCTCAGGCAAATTAAGAATCGGAACTCACGGTAGAGGAGTGTATGAATTATCAGGGGCATTAAGTATATTATCTAATAAATCAAATATTGCCAGTGATTATAAATTGTCACAAAATTATCCAAATCCATTCAATCCCAGTACGAAGATACAATTTAGCATTCCTAAAACCGAATTTGTAACATTAAAAGTTTATGATATAATAGGAAGAGAAGTAAAGAGTCTCGTTAATAAAAAATTGGACGCAGGAAGTTATGAAATAAACTTTACAGCTGAAAATTTAGCAAGTGGAATTTACTTATATAAAATTGTTGCTGGTAATTATACTGAGTCGAAAAAAATGTTGCTTGTAAAGTAATACTTTTTTAAATACTTTTGTTTTCTATTTATAAGGGAATGAAAGGTAAATTTTACTTATTAATTTTACTTTTAATTTTTAATCCCTTCATTATATATTCACAAACATTACAGACTGAATATATAATCATATTAAATATCGATGGTTTAAGAAACAACGAAGGGTTTGAGGCACTTAACACTTATATACCATATATATGGGATAGTTTAAGACCCTTGGGTTCTATTTACACGAATTTTATGAATACGGATATTACAATAACTAATGCAGCACATTCTACAATAGTTACTGGTGCAAGACAATTAATATTGAATAATGATGAAATCCCTGTTCTATTAAGACCAAAAGAACCCACTCTTGGTGAATATATAAGAAAATATAAAGGGATAGAAAAGAATAAAGTTCATTTTGTTAGCGGCAAAAATACAATCTGGAAATATCCTGTCAGTTTATATCCCGGATTCGGTCAAGAATATGAGCCCACAATAACACTAACTTCAAAATTCGATACAAATACATTTAACACTTCATTAGAAATTCTTAGAAATTATCATCCTGTGTTAACTTATATTGTTTTTGCAGAAGTTGATGAAGCAGGACATTCAGCCGATTCTAATTATTATTTCAGAAGCATAAAGCAGGTTGATTCACTCGTTTATAAATTATGGAAATTTATACAAAATGATTCAATTTATAAAAATAAAACAACATTAATCGTTACTTCTGACCATGGCAGGCACTCTTATGCTTGGCAACAACACGGGGATTACTGTCATGGCTGCAGACATATTATGTTTCTTGCTATAGGCCCTGATATAAAATCAAATACTGTAATTTCAAATTTAAGAATACAAGAAGATATTGCTCCAACTGTTGGATATTTATTACAATTTCCTACTCCATTTGCAGAAGGAACAATACTAAATGAAATGTTAATAAATGGTGTAGATATAAATATTAAGAAAAGTGGAACTGACAACTTTTCAGATGAAATAAACATAAGTAATTCTTCTGGTATGTCAAAAGTTGGGTCAATAACTAAAAATAATTTTGGATTACATGTCGTCTATGCAGATAATACTTCAGGGAGATTTAAAATTCTTTACAAAAATAGTTCCAATGATGGTTTAAATTGGTCGCCTTCCAAGATTTTATTTGAAGATGTTTATGGTGAATTTTTATATCCTGTTATAATCTCTAAAGGTAATGATTCCCTATTTGTTTGTGCAGAAGGATACATTCCATCTAAAGATTCAAGTTTTATATGGGTATTAAAATCACGAAGAAGTTTTGATAATGGTTTTTACTGGGAAAAAGAAATATTTATTGACTCACAATTTGTGGTCAGTAGCAAACCAACCGTTATAAACTATGGAAATAAACTTAATGTATTTTCTCAAAAATTTTATTCGTTAGTCACTAATACAAGTTATGATTTTGGGAGAACATTTTCAGATGAAAAAAATTTAACATTCGGAATTGGTTATCCCCAAACGCCATCAGGTACAATCGTTGATACAAGTTGTTATTTAGTATGGCAGAATTTAATAAATTTTATTTTCTTTAATTATATGAATATATGGTTCCATCGCGAACCCTGGAATAACTATCCTAAAATTATAACTTATAACAACAATACAAGTTATTCTTATGACCCTTCAATCACCTCAGACTTTACAAAAAAGATTCACTGTGTATATTCCAATTTGATTAATTCCTTCTCTGGAAATAATTGGAGTATAAATTATAAATATAGTACTAATAAAGGAAATGACTGGTCTAATTCATATAATTTAAGTAGTAATCATATCGGGTTTTATCCAGAAATTAAATATTCATCAACAGGTATAGCTTTTTGTGTATGGGCAGATTATTTTCAAAATCAATATAGTATTTGGGGAACATACTCATTAAATAATGGGAAAAACTGGCTTACACCCTTCAAAATCACTACCAATGGAAATCTGAGTTCAATGCCAGATTTCGTTATAGAGAGTGATACAGTTTATCTTATTTGGCAGGATTATAAATCAAACAATTGGGAAATATATTTTAAAAAATTCACTATATCACAATTATCAGAAAGTAAAAATAATAAAGAAGATATAAAGTCTTTTAAACTTTACCAAAATTTTCCTAATCCTTTCAATTCAACGACAAAAATTAAATTTGATATACCCTTTAGAGAAAAGAAAAAATTAAATTTCGGGGTTGTTCTAAAAATTTATGATATTACAGGTAAAGAAGTTGTTACTTTACTTAATAATGAACTAAGTCCAGGAACTTATGAATTGAATTTTGACGCTAATAACTTTCCAAGTGGTATCTACTTTTATCGCTTATTTTCAGATGATTTTGTTGAAGTAAAAAAAATGATATTAATAAAATAACCAATTATATTTTAACTATGCTAAAAAATATTATCTGTATTTTACTATATATAATGAGTTTCCAATTACTATATGGTGAAAGTTATAAGAAATTGTATCCTGACGATACTTTAAAATTAAGAATTATTAATCTACCTTCTATAGAAGACACGAGTTATTTTAGAGTAATAGAAAAAGGGAAATCTGTTACTATGCATTCCGGGAGAGTATATCTAAAAGAAGGCGAAAATGTTGGTGAACATTCTTCTGAAAATTATGAGGAATTAATAATAATTTTTAAAGGATACGGAGAGATTGAAAATTCAAATAAGGAAAGATTTAAAATAAAAGAGGGTCAGGTTATTTATATACCGCCAAATTCAACTCATAATGTATTTAATACAGGTACCGGACCCTTAATATACATTTACATAGTTTCAAAAGCTCAATAAACTTAATAAGGTTCTCTTTCAACTAAATCATCCGGGATTGATTCCCATCTTTTACATTCAGATGTAACAGCTTCTGCAAAATCTTTGTAAAAAACCCTTTCATCAAATTCCTTTTCGGGAAAATGCTTTTTTACCGTTTTTATTAACGCTCTTTTAATTTCATATTCAAGGTGCTTGAATATGCCTTCAATTTTAATTTTTGCCATATTTTATAATTTCTTCTATTGATTCTTCGATAGTTTTTTGTAAAGAGGTATAAGCTTGTAATTTTTTTGTATCAAGGGATACATCAGGAACTTTTATTACTTCAGGTACATCATCCATCGATATTTTTTCCAATAAAGACTTATCAAAGCCCCCAACATTGCATAGAATTTGAGCTAATTCTAAACGGGATACTCTTTGCAAACCGCCGAAATTAATAGTTTCTGATTTTACATCTTTAAGTATTAAATCTTCAATTAAAATAGATGCATTAATTAATGAAAGCGGAGTACGATATTGGTCATAAAATAAGCGTACAGGTTTACCAGATTGCAAATTATTAAAAATATATGTGAAATAATTTGATGTATTATTCAACGCTAATCCATAAAGAAGCGATGTTCTTAATATAATATAATTATCGGTAGTTTTTCTAATTATTTGTTCAGCTAAAAATTTTGTTTTTGCATAAACTGATATTGGATTAATTTTTCCACTTTCTGGTATCATAGAGCCTTGCACCCCATCATAAACTAAATCCGTGGATGTGAAAATAATTTTTGCATTATTTAACTCTGATAATTCCGCGAGATATTTTGTCGCTTCTACATTTATTTTATAAACATCATAGAAAGATAACTTCTCCACAATTTCAGGTTTTGAATATGCTGCAGTATGAACAATAATTTGTGGTTTGAATGAAGATATAACATCAAAAATTTTTCTGTAATTACATATATCTACTTTTTTAGAATTATACTCAATGCAATTACCTGAATTATTTAAATAAAGAGAAAGAATCTCAAATTTTTTTGATAGAAAAATATTCAAATACTGCCCAAGCAATCCACTACCGCCTGTAATTAATACTTTCAAAGTTTAATTCGTAATATTTCTTTTAATAATAAATTATTAAATTGAAAATTAAAAATAAACATAATGAAACGAAATATATTTTTCTGGATAATAGCACTCATAATCTCATTAATAATATCTTATATACAATTTATCACTGGGCCTACATATCCAGTTAGTGGTACTACTATTTTTCAGGGGAAACAAATATCATATAAATTTTCGAGAAGTCATTCTACAAATTCAGATTGTCCGGTAATATTAGTTGTTCCAGATTCAACTTTTAAAGCAACATTACTCTGGAAAAGACATAAGACAAAAGATGAACGTGAAAGAATAGAGATGACACTTCATAAGGATACAATAGTAGATAAAGATTTATCTGGAAGTATTCAAAAAAGTGGAAATTATTTCTTTTATGCAAAATTACCAAAACAACCACCAGCGGGTAAATTAGAATATTATATAAGATTAGAAGCAAATCATTCCGAGATTCATATACCAGAAAAAGAACCCGTTATTATAAGATATAAGGGAGATGTACCAACATTTTATCTAATTCTACATATAATAGTAATATTTGCTTCACTCATAGTTGGTATAAGAACCGGATTAGAATATTTTAATAAAGAACCTGACTACAAAAAATATGTTCTATGGACAACAGGTTTGTTATTTCTTGGGGGAATGGTATTAGGACCTATAATTCAGAAGTTTGCATTTGGTCAATACTGGACTGGATTTCCATTCGGATTTGACTTAACTGATAACAAAATTCTTATATCATTTATTGGTTGGGTTTTAGCTTTGATTTCTTTATATCGTTCAAAGAAGCCTTATAAATGGATTATTGCAGCTGTTATACTAATGATAATTGTATTTATAATACCTCATAGCCTTTTAGGCTCGGAACTCGATTGGAGTAAAAATAGTTGATAATTTAAAATATAAATATATGAAAAAAAATTATTTTAACATTAAGTCTATTATATTAATAGCACTTTTACATTTATTATTTTTCGGATTTACAACTAAAAATAATGATGTAAATTCTTTAACATCAACTTATGATTCACTTGAATTATACAGAAATTATGAAATAACAAAAGAAGAAATTTATTACCATATAAAATATCTTGCTTCTGATGAACTTGAAGGGAGAAAAGCAGGGACGGAAGGAGATGTACTGGCAAGAAATTACATTAGTTCAGAATTTTATAAATACGGTTTAGAACCTGCTGGAGATAGTTCATATCTTCAATTTTTCCCGATAAAAGCAAAACTAAAAGCAGGGAAAAATAATCGATTAAGCTTCGAATATAATTCCATAAATACAGACTTTGTTTTAAATGAAGATTTTTATCCTTACTCTCTTTCTGATAATACCAAAGCGGAGGGTGAATTAGTATTCCTTGGATATGGAATTAATTCTTCCAAATATAACGACTACTTAGATAAAAATGGTAAAATGATAGATGTAAAAGGTAAAATATTACTTTTCTACGATGATGTCCCTGAATCTAAAAATGTCTCTTTTAAAGGAGATTATAAATACTCAAGCATTAAAAGAAAAATAAATTCCGCTATATCATCAGGTGCATCTGGTATAATAATTATTTATGACTTATCAGATGAAAAGAGCAACCTGAATTTTCCAAATTTAACACCTTCCGAAAATAATGAGCCAAAATACCCTATACCCGTCGTCTATGCTAAACAAGAATCAATATATAATATTCTAAAACAAATCGACATTGATTTAAAAAACATTCAAAACAAAATAATAGAATCTCAGAATCCTAATTCTTTTTATATAAATAATTTAAAAGTAAAAATAGAAACTGAAATAGTCAAAGACGATATAATCTCATCCAATATTATTGGATATGTAAAAGGTTCAGACCCAGTCTTAAATAAAGAGGTAATTGTTATAGGTGCACATTATGATCATGTAGGTTATGGATTCAGTTTCTGGAATTATGATGATTCAGGTAGTGAAATCCATAATGGAGCAGATGATAATGCTTCCGGAACTGCAGGTGTGCTCGAATTAGCTCAAAAAATTTCCTTTAACAGAAACAATTTCAAGAGAAGTTTCCTTTTTATATGTTTCGGTGCAGAGGAAATGGGGCTTTTAGGTTCTTCTTATTTTACAAACTCAAAATTATTTAATAATTACAACATAGTTGCAATGATAAATCTTGATATGATAGGGAGATTAGATAATAACAGCCTGATTATTAATGGAACTAAAACTTCAAATTTATGGGTTCAAATATTAGATTCTATAAATAACAATTATAAATTTAAAACAACTTATATCCCGGAAGGATACGGTGGTTCTGACCATACGTCTTTTACATTAAAAAAGATTCCGACATTATTTTTCTTTACTGGTATTCACGACGATTATCATCAACCATCAGATGATTATTGGAAGATAAATACAACAGAAGAAGAAAAAGTTCTCAATTTTGTATATGATGTAGTTTCCACCATTTCTAATACAGCAAATAGTATTACTTATGCTGATTACTCCAATAAAAAAGAAGAGAAAAATGAGGAAAAAGTAAAAGTTGAGGTATATTTCGGTACAATTCCTGATTTCTCTTATGATGCTAAGGGATATAAAATCTCAGGCGTTAAAAATGATAGCCCATCGGAAAAAGCCGGGTTAATTGCAGGTGATATAATAATTAAATTTGGCAGTGATGAAATAAATGATATTTACGATTTTACTAAAGCTCTTTCTAAATATAAACCCGGAGATGAAGTCGAAATAGTATTTTTAAGAGAAGGTAATGAATACAAAGTCAAAGCAACTCTTGGTTCAAAATAAAAACAATCATTCTTCCCAAACAACAACTGCGCATGCATATTTATCGGTATGTGAGATACTTACATGGAAATTATATTTTGAGAAAGGTGTTTCTTTAATATGATTCAAATAAGGTTTTCCCCTGTCATCATTTAAAATTTCAATATCTTTCCATGTAAAATCTTTCGATATACCAGTTCCAATTGCTTTCGAATATGCTTCTTTAGCGCAAAACCTACCAGCAAAATGTAAATCAGGTTTTGAGTAAGATTTACAATATTTTATTTCATTTTCGGTTAATATTCTTTGAAAGAATTTATCTCCAAATTTTTCGATTGTTTTTTTAATTCTTTCAATTTCTATTATATCAATTCCAATACCTTTAATCATTATTATATTGAAAATTTAAAGTTAATTGTTAATTTAATGTTATTAAGAATTATTAAAAATGAAATTATAAAATGTCAACCAAAACAAAATCTCAGTTTATATGTCAATCCTGCGGATATGTTTCTCCAAAGTGGCTTGGGAAATGTCCAGATTGTGAAAATTGGAATACTTTCATTGAGGAAATAATTTCCGTTGAAAAAAAGAAAAGAACAAAAGATAATGATTTAAAAGCTTCTTCTGTTGAAGTTCATACGATTAAAACAATAGAATCAAAAAGGGAATTAAGAATTCAAACAAAAATCGATGAATTTGACAGAGTATTAGGAGGTGGTCTTGTTAGTGGTTCTGTAATCCTTATCGGTGGAGATCCGGGGATAGGAAAATCTACTCTTATGTTACAAATCGCTGAAAATTTAACAGGTAAAAAATTTCTTTATGTGACCGGAGAGGAATCCCCTATACAAATAAAAATGCGGGCAGATAGATTAAATTTTAATAAAGAAAATTTCTACATTTTACCTGAAACAGACCTCGATATTGTACAAGCAGTCATTTCTAAAAATGCCCCGGATATCGTAGTTATTGATTCAATACAAACAACATATATACCGCAGTTAGAATCACCACCCGGAACAATTTCACAATTAAGAGAATCCACTTCGTTACTTATTAACATTGCAAAATCAACCGGAATCCCCATCTTAATAGTTGGTCATATAACAAAAGACGGAACGATTGCAGGTCCAAAAGTACTTGAACATATGGTCGATGTTGTTTTACACTTTGAAGGCGAAAGAACACATAACTACAGAATTTTAAGGAGCATTAAAAACAGATTTGGTTCCACAAATGAAATTGGCATTTTCGAAATGACAGAAAATGGTCTAAGAGAAGTTAAAAACCCAAGTGAAGTATTTTTATCGCAAAGAAATTACGGAGCATCCGGCTGTGTAATTTCTTCTTCAATAGAAGGTACAAGACCAATTTTAATTGAGGTTCAAGCATTAGTAACTGAAACAAGTTATGGTTTCCCTCAAAGAACAACAATGGGTATCGATACTAAAAAATTAAATATAATTATAGCGGTTTTAGAAAAGAAAATGGGTTTATTCCTGAACAAGCATGATATTTTTCTCAATATTGCAGGTGGTGTAAAAATTATAGAGCCTGCAATAGACCTTGCAATAGCGTTAAGTATATTTTCATCATTCAGAGATATACCAATAGATTCAGAAACAGTTATACTTGGAGAATTAGGATTAGCAGGCGAAGTAAGAACAATATCAAACATAGAAAGAAGAATTAATGAAGCAGAGAAGCTTGGATTCAAAAAAATTATTATTCCAAAAAATAACTTAAAGAATATTCAGAATAAAAAAAGAAAAATTGAATTAATTGGAGTAGAAAATCTCAGAGAAACAATTTCCTTTTTAATTTAAAAATGAAAATATGGTAAATAAATTTAAAACACTTTACAGACATATAATTGAAGAAGAACGAAAAATACCACAAGCAACAGGACAACTTTCAGATTTACTTTCCGATATAGCACTTGCATGTAAAGTAATATCACTCGAAGTTAACAGAGCTGGTTTAATAGATATACTCGGGTTTACAGGTCAAACAAATATACAGGGTGAAAAAGTAAAGAAACTTGATAAATATGCAAATGAAATTTTAACTCATGTAATGAAAACCAGCGGACATACCTGTGCTGTTTGTTCCGAAGAAGAAGAATTTTTTATTCCCGTTGAACCACTTTATGAAGCTAAGGTTTTAGAAAATAAATACATTTGTCATTTTGACCCGCTTGATGGTTCATCAAATATAGATGCAAATATTGCAATAGGTACAATATTCTCAATTTATAAAAGGAAATCGATAAAAGGGCCGGGTACACTTAAAGACTGTATTCAAGCAGGAATAAATCAAGTTGCAGCCGGATATGTGGTTTATGGTTCAAGTACAATTTTAGTTTATACTGCAGGGAAAGGGGTTCACGGATTTACATTAGACCCGGCAGCAGGAGAGTTTTTACTCTCTTATGAAAATATGCGCATACCAAGAAAATCTTGCACATATTCTGTTAATGAAGGGAATTATAAAAAATGGTCAAAGGGAACACAAAAATTTATTGATTATCTAAAACAAAATGACCCGAAAACAGGAAGACCCTATACATCAAGATATGTAGGCTCTCTTGTTGCTGACTTTCATAGAAACCTTCTCTATGGTGGAATATTTATTTATCCAGCTGATATAAAAAATCAAAAAGGAAAATTACGCTTATTATACGAAGCGAATCCCTTAAGCTTTATAATTGAACAAGCGGGTGGAAAAGCATCAGATGGGAAGAACCGTATTCTTGAAATAATCCCCGATACACTACATCAAAGAACCCCCCTATTTATCGGAAGTTTTGATGATGTTACTTTAGCTGAAAAGTTTTTAAAAAAATATGATTACAAATAAAATTATTGAATGATTAAAAAAATTTTCGGCATTCTTGCAGTTGTATGTCTTGTTCACTTTTTTTTAGGTTTCGATATTAATATAACGAGTATTTCTTTATCATCAATATCACAATACTTTAACATTTCACCAGAAATTACATCAAGAATTGTATGGTTATACTTTTTAATAGTAACCTGCTTTCTGCAGATTTTCGGAAGAATAGGAGATATAAAAGGTTATAAAAATATTTATATCTTAGGTATATTAATATTTTCAATTTCTTCTATTTTATGTGGTTTATCCCAAAGTTTTTTTGAGTTAACCTTATTTAGAGTTCTGCAAGCAATAGGGGGTGCAATTCTTTTTGGCCTTACTCCAGCGATAATCTCTAAATATTTTAAAGATGAAATTACAGGAAAAATATTTGGAATTAATTATTCCTTTGTTGCTTTAGGAGGAGTAATCGGTAGATTTACAAGTGGTTTACTGATTGAAAACTTCTCCTGGAAAGCCATTTTTTTAGTTAATATTCCAATATTCATTACTACTTTTATATTGGGAATTTTCTTTATTCCCCGCGAAGAAGTTAAAAATCAAGGAGAAAATAAATTCGATTTACTTGGTTCTTTTCTAATATTTTTAGGTCTCTTTGGGTTATTATATTTTTTAAATATTGTAAATACAACTGGCTTCCATTCATATAAAATAATATTTTCACTTTTATTATTTTTAATATTCTTTCCACTATTCATATATAGAGAATTAAAAATATCATTTCCGCTTTTAAACCTAAGATTATTAAGAAACTTTACTCTTTCAAAACATTTATTAATTTTTCTTATTATATATATTTATACAAACGGAATAATATTTATTTCTCCATTTTATTTACAAAATATATTTAATTATTCAGTAATCACAGTAGGTTTTCTTATGACAATAACTTCAATTGCTCAGGTATTTTCAGGTTATATTTCCGGATACTTAGCAGACAAAATCAATTCCAGGTATATATTATTTTCAGGTATTATTCTAACTTTTATTACATTTATTTCATTCTCATTGTTAAATTCAAATTCAAATATCAATACAATTATAATACTATTAGGATTATATGGAATATCAGTTGGTCTTTCAATCCCCGTTAATACGAAAGAAGTTATGAGGTTCGCCCCTCAATTCTCGAAGGGAAGTGTATCGGGTTTTATGATAACTATCATCAGAACTGGTTCCGCTCTTGGTATATGCTTATTTGGAATTCTCTATTCTGTTTTTATAGAGAGTAATTTCCGGAATTACGAAGGAAATACAAACAATTATAACTATATATTCTTAGCAGCAGCAATAATATCTTTAGTCGGGGTAGTTATAACACTTACTTTAAAAAGCAATAGGAAGAAAGAATTTTTAGGTTAAGATTATATTTTAAAATTATAAATTTATTCAGGTTTACCCATTAATTGAATTTTTCTGAATTCATTAATATTATTTTTGGTAATCAAAATCATTATCAAACTTTGATTTTTGTTTTGTATTACTTCAATATTATCAAGTATTGAGTTCACCTGCATTCCTTCTTTTTGTGAAGCTGCCTGTGCTTTTGAAATAGTAATAATTCCGTTCAGCACTTTTGTAAAGTTTTCTGATTGATTTTCATTTAAAAATTCAAATTGAATAATAACCTTCAGGTCAGTTTCCATCTTAGAAGAAAATGAAAAAGAACTAATGTTCTCATAAAGTTTGTCAAAATAATTTTCTTCATATTTAATATTCGAATCAATATAATATTTACCTGTTGAATCTGTTTTTAATTCTTCCAATCCACTTGAAAGTTTTGGTTTAAATAAATTAAGAAATATTCCACGTATAAAAGTCTTTTGATTAGAAATCATCATTAACTGACTTTTATAGATCGTTTTTTCTATAGCGCTCATAAAATCAGAATTCTCCAGTAATGTGTTCTTTGATGTATCAGTCAAACTCATAATAGATTCAATTCTTTTCATATAATTACTTGCACATATAGTAGAGTTATCCCGTAAAAAGAAATAGAGATTGTTATTTTTATTAACAAAAACCGGAATATTATTTGAGGAATAAATTATTGTGTAAGAAGTATCGTTTTTTACATAATTATTTATTTTTTCCTTATCAAATGCTCCTACAATAACGATTGTATTTTCCCCTTCCCAGGAATTAGCAAGATAGAATTCATTTAATCCATCAGAAATAGAAGTTCCTGTTACATCTTTAAAAATTTTTAATGCGCTCTGAAAATCACTTTCTGCTTTCAAAATTGAATCCCCGATAAAACTTTTCCAGAAATCAGTTACACGCATATTGTTAAAATTCATATATATCAAGAATTGAGGATCTTTTTGCAGAAGCTTTAAATTATCCTTCATACTTATCGGTAACCTTTCCGGAGATGGAGTTTTACTACAAGAAATAAAAAATATTATCAAAAAATAAATAAGAAATTTTAAATACTTCATATTAAAAATCTTTATTACTAAAATAATAAATTGAAATTGATAACATTGTAATAATAAAAATAACAGATGTAATTATTGGTTGATAAGAATAAAATATGCCGCTACTTGTATTAAATGTTCCGTTTATTGTCGCTTCACACATAGTCCTTAAATCCCATGGTTTGGGAAATAAATAATAAAAAAAATCAATAATAAATATTATTATCTTATTTGATATAAATTTATAAATTGTATCCTTAATCGAAATTACTGCTGAGAATGGGAAAAATATTATTAAATTAAGAATTAAAGTTAATGTATTACTTCTTGTGATTAATCCGGTAAGAATAATTAAAGGATAGAGCGAAGCAAAAATGAATGTGTACCAAAGTATTGAATATAAAAATTGAAAATGCCATACCCCCGTTTTTATAGATATAATCAGCCAGACAGGAATAATAATATAGCACATAGCGAAAAAAATAATTAAAACTCCCGCAACAAACTTACTTAAAATTATTGTAGCTCTCGAAACTGGCCTGGCTAATATAAATTCTACATAACCCTTCTGTAACATTGATGGAATGAAAGAAGACGACATAACAATAAAGATTGTCATAACAATAAGCAATGGAATCTGAGATATAAAAGCTAATTCTACCGTCATTATAAACTTGTTATAATCGAATGATGGGTCTGATTGCAGCATGTAAGGAATAACTTCAACAGCATCGAGATTAATAATAATCGGGATTAATATAATAATTAGTGAGAAAAATATAAAAATTATCAATAAAACTTTTTTGGAAAATGCTTCTTTAAAAGTATTAAACACTAAAGCGAAAAAAGGGGTTTCCATTTTAGTTTTTAACATTAGAATTCTCTAACAGGTTTATAAAAATATTCTCAAGGCTAATCTTATCTTTCGAAACTGAATGAATTAATATTCGGTTTTTCCTGAGAAAATCTATTATATTATTTAATTCTGAATAATCTTTTATTTTTATTGAAAATTCATTTTTATTTTTAATAGTGGCTTTGTTCTGAAGAAGTAAATGATTGATTACTTCATCATTCATATCAGAACAAATTATATTAAAAGTATCAGCTGATGTCAATAAATCCTCAACAACCCCTTCTTTTATTAATTCACCTTTATTCAATATTGCAACCTTATCGCAAACAAGTTCTACTTCACTTAAAAGGTGTGAATTTAAAAGAATTGTAGCTCCATTTTTTTTAAGTTCTAAAATAATATCTCTAATTGCTTTCCTTCCAATTGGGTCAACCCCTTCTGTTGGTTCATCTAAAATTATTAACTCTGGATTATTAATAAAAGATTGAGCAAAAGCTAATCTTTGTAACATTCCCTTTGAATATTTTTTAACTTTCATATCTCTATAGTTATACATATCCACAAGTTCAAGATTTTTTCTGATGACCTTATCAAAGTCGTTTTTCTTTAGACCACTTAATAAAGCAAAGAAACTCATTATTTCATTTGCGTTCATATAATCAGGAAATCTGTGATCTTCCGGTAAATACCCGATTTTTTTTCTAATCCTATAATTAGTAACATTCTCATTAAAAACTTTCACAATTCCAGAAGTAGGATGAACCATACCTAATAAAATTTTCACCAATGTAGTTTTTCCCGCTCCATTAGGACCTAACAGACCGAAAATTATCCCTTGCTCAATTTTCAGAGATAGATTTCTTAAAGCAGTAATACCAGTTTTTGAAAAGGTACTTGATTTAAATATTTTAGTTAAATTATCTGTTTCAATTAATGGCATAGATGAAACCTTATGGTCTAATTCTGTTTGGTCTTCGTGGGAATGGTATCGCTTCTCTTATATGTTCAAGATTACAAATCCAACAAACCATCCTTTCAATACCTAAACCAAACCCTGAATGAGGAACACTACCGTATCTCCTTAAGTCAATATACCATTGAAACTCTTCCATAGGAAGATTATGCTCTTTAATTCTTTCAATTAATAAATTAATATTATCTTCACGCTGAGACCCTCCAATTATCTCACCAAACCCTTCCGGAGCAAGGACATCAACACCTAAAACCAAATCCGGATTTTCTGGATCGCGTTTCATATAAAAGGCTTTAGCAGCAGAGGGCCAGCGATGAATTATAACCGGCTTTTCAAAATCTTCAACAAGTGCTTCTTCATGTGGTGCTCCAAAATCCTCTCCCCATGGAAATGGTCTAATTTCCTCTTCACCATTTTGTGTTTTTCGATATAAAGGAATATCTTTTTTCCTCAAAATTTCTACAGCTTCTGTATAAGTTATACGAGGAAAAGGTTTATGTACTTTCTCAAGTTTTGTAGTATCGCGCTTAAGTATTTCAAGTTCTTTTTTTCTATTTTTAATAACTCTTTGAACAACATACTCAAGAAAATCTTCAATCAAATCCATATTATCATTTAAATCATAATATGCCATTTCAGGCTCCATCATCCAGAATTCGGTCATATGGCGTCTTGTCATGGAATACTCAGCTCTAAAAGTAGGACCCAACGTATATACTTTCCCGAGTGCCATAGCACCAGCTTCAGCATATAATTGTCCCGATTGTGATAAGTACGCTTTTCCTAAATCAAAATAATCTGTTGAAAATAAAGTGGATGTTCCTTCACACGCATTAGGTGTAAATATTGGTGCATCAAAAAGGACAAAATCGTTTTGATACATATAATCTCTTATAGATTGTATTATTTCGTGTCTTACCCTCATAATCGCAACTTGCCTTGGAGACCTTAACCAAAGATGTCTTCTATCCATTAAGAATTCTACCCCATGCTCTTTTAAAGTAATGGGATAAGGCTCCGCAATATTAACGATGGTAATATCATTAATCTGTAATTCGTACACATCAGTTTTTTTAGGATGCTTTTTCACAATACCTTTAACAATAACAGAAGATTCTTGTGTTAATTTCAAAAAGTCGTCCCAAACCCTTTCTGAAACATCACTTTTTGAAACGACACCTTGTACAATTCCATATCCATCCCTAATTTCGGGAAACAGCAATTTACCTGAGGCTCGAATGTTGTACAACCATCCTTTAATAATTACTTCTTTATTTTCATATTCGGATATTTTATCAGTATAAATCCACATATTATTTTATTTTATTAATAATTTAAAAATTATAACAATTAATTAAAACAGATTTAGATTACTCTTGTTAATTTATTTAAATTCTTATAATAAAGAGGTTTATTTTTAATATAATTAAAAAGAAATTGAAAACTTTACAAAACTATTCTGTGGTGAAACAGAAAATCTAACTTTCTCACTAACATCAAAATCATAAAGGTGGGCATCAACATAAGAATCAACAAGAGTAATTAAATAATAGAATGCAAAATATAGCAGAAACTGGTCTCTCTGGTCACGATAAAACTCTCTATAACTTTTTAATCTTAGGTCTCCTTCCGGATTGGCAGCTGTTTGAGAAGCAGCATATTCATCTCTGTAGTCCAAAAATTTATTGTGATTTTTTACAATAACATAACCAAGATATCCACCTATGGTTAAAATTACAGGTACTTTCCAATATGATTCGTTATAAAACTGTCCAAGCCCTGGTAATACAGCAGAATATAATACAGATTTCCACGGTGATTTTTTCATTTGAAAATTAATTACGCTATCTTTTTTCGGTATTCTTAATGAATCTTTAATTAAAGGAGAGAGATTAAAATACTCCTTGGATAAATCTTCTCTTGATTCCTTTAAAAGATATTGTGAATTTGCTGTCTCAACAGATATAAAAATTAAGAGTAAAATAAAAGCACTCTTTAAAAAAAGAGTGCTAAATTTATTTAATAACTTTTTAAACAATTTTTTCCTTATTGCAAAGTATTTACCTATATAAACTAATATTATCTATTTTTGTTCAGGTTGATTTTGCTGTTGCTCTCCAGAGGGATTTTCCTGTGTAGGAAGTTCACCCTGAGGAATGGTCTGTGGTATTTGCTGCTGCTGAATAGGTTGCTCAGTTTCCTGTAAAACACTTCTTACAGTTTCTGTTCTTTTACTTATATATAAATTAACAAGTAAAGAAAACAACATAAAAATAACAGCAAGTACTATTGTAGATTTCGATAAAAAATCAGAGGCTCTTCTTGCTCCGAACATTGTAGTAACTTGTGAGCCACCAAAAGTTGCTGCAAGACCACCACCTTTCGATGATTGCATTAAAACCACAGCCATCAACAAAACACAAACTATTGTTAAGAATATTAAAATAATTGTTAGCATAATTCTAAAAATATCAAGAAATTATATTAATTTCAATCCCATTATTTCAAAATTACTAATTTTTGAATTGGGGTTTCTTTCTTACCCATACCTTCTACAACTAATTTATAAAAATATACTCCATTTGCAACTTCATCTCCATCATCATCGCGTCCATCCCAGAAAATTTGATTATACCCTATATTTACCGGAGAATAAAGGGTTTTTATTAATTTCCCTGATACAGTATAAATCTTTATTTTACAGTCATATACCATATCCCCTGCTAAAGTAAACATAAACACAGTTTCATTTTTCATTGGATTAGGATAATTATACAAATCCTTTACAAAAAGTTCATTGGAAACAAGAACTGAATATTTTACTGTATCAAAAGGAGTTTCTGTCGTTCTGCGAGACAATAATTTAATGTTGTTTTCCCCTTCAACCAAATCCGGATAAAAGTTAAGTGAATAAACCTGTTCAAATCCTGATTTTTCTCTGTCGGATTCGTTTTCATTTCCTTTTCCACTGATTCTTTCAGTTTCAGATACATTCTTTTTGTTATTTTTCTTATCCCCAAAACTATGCAGTTTCTCATTAACATATATTTTGAATAACGAAGTATCAAGAAGTGTAAATGGAATTGCGTCTTTTTTTGTAAATTTTATCGAAAATTCAGAATTCTTTCTCACATATTCACCCCCCTGTAATTTAACTCCATCAGCATATAATTCTAATTGAACACTCGCTATGTTACTTTTGACAAACACATCTGTATTAATAACATTGTTATAGGTATAGATTTCATTTTGATTATTAAGGGGTAATACTTCGAAATATACTACAATTTTTTCATTGCTCTTTCTAAAAGGAGGAATTAACCCTGAAAATTTTACATATTTTTTATAAAAATCAGAGCTATCAACATTTATAACTTTATAACTTGTATCAATATTTAATAAAATCTTTTCATTACCCCTGAAAAAGTAAACCTGTCGAATAGAACCATAACAGCTTTTATATCCTATATTAAAGTATCTAACGCTGATTCCGATACTATCATTTTCATTTATTATAGAATCCGATTGAATTAATGAAGCATAATCAATAGAAAGCTCAGCTGGGGGGATATAATTAAATGATAAAGATTTAAATACAGGAGATGGAATTCCACCATATATACCTTGTTGTCCAAAAGAGTTATTGGTATCTATTATTAGTTTTGAAACGAGTTTAAGTTTGGGAAAAATGTAAGCGTTTACAGTATCAAGGTTAACAAAATTATTATTGGTTAAATTCTGATACAAAAGTATTTGTTGATTATTCTTAGTAATGCCATATACATCAAACTTAATACCAGTTTTTGGGTATAAGAGTTGTGACCAATTGAAATTTTTCCAGTTCCCAGCTGGCCCAAATATTAAAGAAAGATTTCCATTAATATTCACGAAGTCGGGTTTCATTACACTTTTAGCAGCAAACCACCCACTCGCACTAAACTTTTCAGACACCACAGGATTAGGCATACCACTAAAACTTATGAAACTCCATCTTGTCCATGCTTTAACATTTACAGAATCAATGTAGTAACTTCCAAATTGTCTAAATCTATTTCTGACGGCTTCATTAAGTTCATTCGTAGCATAAATAGGCATAGTTTTCACAACCATTAAAATATGATTAGTATCAAAAGAATTTAGAAAATTTAAGACAGAATCATTAGAAGTCGCAGAAGAATAAAAAGTGTGGTTGTATTCCAACAGAACACCATCTGTTTTTCTTACTTTACACATAATCAATCCGCTCACATAAGGATCCCCTACAAAATACAGATACAAATTATTAATTAACATATAAGAATTATCCCAAGGAGAACCTCCAAATGAGCTTGCTACTAAATTTCCTACATATTTATTTAACTCTATACCATTTGATGTAAACATTAAATTGAAGAGCTCATCTTCCTGATAATGAACTGGTTTGAATTTACTAATAGTAACTGAAGAATCTAAATTTTCATTCTCGGTAAATTTATTTACTCTAACATAAAATTTATTCGGCATTGACCATTGCAAAGTATCTTGATTATTAATAACAGCATTTAATCTCCAGAAATATGTTACATTAGAATCTAACAAAGGTAATCCCACTTTGAACTTTGCCACAGTTCCTTGAGAAGTTGTAGTCATATAACTTGCTAATAATGGAGAGTTAAAGGAAATAGTAGTATCTATCTGAAGTAGATATTTATTATTAAAGTTTGATTTAATATTTGGAATAATCCCAACAAATTCTACTGTATCGTTGTATATTACCTGATTATTTATTGGTTTCAAAGGATAAGAAGAATAATTCTGTGTTTGCAAAGTTAAAGTCAGGATATTATTATTTTCATTTTCATTCTGATACCAATTCTCAGAATCAAGAATCAACTTAATTACATAATTTCCTAATGAATCTATTCTAAAATATTTGTTCAATGAATCAATGAACTTAAAATTTCTAATTATTGTATCATTGGTTAAAACTAAATAATTATTTTTAAAAATCTGAAATCTTATTTTACATGAGTCTGCAAAAGTACCCAAATTTCTTGGGTAAAATTTTAAGTTTACATTATCACCAATTTTAGGATAAGCAGGAGATATAGTATAATGATTATTTAAAATAACAAACTCAGGAAATTTAGGGAGTTTTAAGGTTGTCGCAGGATCACCAATCAAATTATAACAATTAATTGTATTTCTAACGGGGAAACTTCCCGAATCAGAAGCCATAGCAAGTGAAGCATATTTAATAATATCCCCCGTTACTCTTAAAGAATTAGTTGCTAAACCATCTAAACATTTTTCATTAAAAATATTTCCCGAAGTTGAGAAACTCCAGCCAGTGGTTGATATAACCCCGATTGAACCTTTATTTGGTAAATAAAGGAATTTTTCTCCATAAGACCTTAAATCTGGTTCAGAATGTTTACCAGTAAAGCAGGTCATACTAAACACTAAAGGATATCTACTGTTGTTTAACTCATTTGGGTCTTCAAAAGTAAAATCCCACCAGCCATTCCCTGCGTGGCCAATATAATTCACAAATATACTATTCCTGTTTATCACATGAATAACAGAATCATAATAATTAAAGGAAACAAAACCTGTTGTATCGGTTAAATAAATTCTCTCAGGTTTTATTGACAAAGGAGGAACAGAAAGATAGGTGTTATTCAGATATTCCGATTGAATTATGCAATTTTGTTGATCATTATATGAATATCCACCCGTTACTAAGATACCTGTTTTTACCCAATCATCTAATTGAAAACTTTCGTATTCAATTATCTTATTTACAACATCAGAAGCTTCCTGAACTGTATAGACAGGAATTCTACCGGTTGCTATATGTTGAACATATGTAAAAGAACCTTCATTCAAATTAGCAAAATATCCATCAGTCACGGGTACTCCATAAACTGGTATAAGATTTTTGTAATAAGGAGCAGATGAATTTATTCTTTTGGGATCAACAGAACCTCTTCCAAATAAGCAGAGATATTTAACAGGAGGTTGTTGCCAATATTGATATACATACTTTACAAAGTTTTTTACAGCAACAGGATTTTCAATACCAAAATTGAAGATATCATAGATATCCTCAATTTCCGCTTTATAAGCACGGAAAGCATTGTGAGATGTCCGGTATTGCCTTAATTGCTCTGCTTGTGTTTCAAATAACTTATTATATACTATTAAATAATCTACTCCATTAGATGTAGAAACAAGGTTAGGTACTTGCCTTTGTTTAACTCTTAGAGGCTTTTTGGTTATAGGTTTATTATAAATTTCAAAACTTCCATTTCCTTTTCCTGTAAAAATCAAAGTATCAAAATTATAAGAAAAATTAGTAATCCTTAAACCATTCCTGTTATCATAGATATGAATTATATTGGAAGGGACATAGCCTTTGATTTTAAATTGTTTTGAAGTAGAATCCGTTGTTGAATCCTTAAAAGCTAATTTATTACTATCAAATTGAAATCCTCGTGGGTAAGTTATTTCAAACATATCAAGATATATCTTACCGCTTGAAAAAGAAGAAGGGGGAGTATATTTTAAAGTTATTGTATTGTTTGAACCTGCAGTAAAGAAATTACCTGGGAAATATCGTATTGTATCTATCCTGTTTAAATCCTCTGACTTTACGGTATCTATGAGATTATTATTAAGCCTAATCATTATTCTATGTTCAAGCGAGACAGAAGAACTATAATTAATCGGATAAGCAAATATTTTAAATTCAAATTGGTCTGAAGTTGGTTGCAAATTGATAGGAAGAAAAGTTTGTGTGTGAGTATTATTATTAAGCATTTGCTTCCAATACCACCCTTCACCCTCAAATTTATCGTTCATAAAATTACGGTAATCACCATCACCTGTAGATACCCCTAACGAATACACTAAATCTATTTCAAAATGCACCTTTTCCTTAAAATAATTAAAAGGGTATGGAGTATTCACACTATAGTTATAATCAATATATCTTAAACCATAACTTCCACCCCACCCTACCCAATAAATATTTGTATCTGAATAAACATTATAGTATTCATTTGTAACATAAGAAACCTGATTATAGACATTATAAGTATTTGTCAATCCACCATAATTTCTTTGCCCATAGAAATCAAAATAATCAGTATCATTAAAAATACCATCCGCTTCTCCATGAAAGTAAATTGGAATCTGATTACCTTTGTAAAACACTTTAACTGTACGCGGGTCAATTGAAGAGGTACTAATTCCTGCGTTAATGAAATCTGATTTATCAATCCTATACATACCATCTTCTATTATGTACATTTTCAGGTATGGTGTGTTGGGTGTAATCCAATTATAATTCTGGGAATAACCAATACAATTGAAAAGTAAAAATATAATAGTATAAACTGATAGATTCTTCATTTTACATGTATATATACAATAATAAACAAAATTTTATTTCAAAACAACAAGTTTTTCAATTTTTGTTTCAAGTTTATTAACACCTTCAACAATTAATTTATAAAAATACACACCATTAGCAACAAAATCGCCATCCTCATCTCTACCATCCCAATCTACTTTGTTAAAACCAATATTAGCAAAATGTATAATTGTTTTAATCAAACGACCAGAAACACTAAATATTTTAATCTTACACAAAGTTGGAGGATATTCTCCGGATAGGTTAAATAAGAAACTTGTATTATTTTTCATTGGATTCGGGAAATTATTCAGGTCAGTTATTCTGAATTCCGGATTCACATTCAAGAAATATTTAACTGTATCACCTCTATTTCCAGTCGCATCTGTAGTGATAAATTCAAAAAAATGTTCTCCATCAGTTAATGTAGGTGTATAATTTACGATTGCCTGAAGATATTTGTCCCTCATAAATTGAATATCTAAATCCGGATTTTTTATACCATTTATATAATAGGGTATATACTGATAATCAAGTTTTATTTTAACATTTGTGGTGTCATTAATAAAAATTTTACTATTATCAAAAAACTTTAAAATTATTCTTGGCTTTCTCTGTATGAAGTCACCATTAGAAACTTTGATACCATCAAAAGTAACTTCTACATCGGGTTTTATTGTATCACCAGTAACAATAATACTTTCGACTAACGTATTATTATATGTATAGAACTCATTTTTATTTAAAACTCTTGTTTCAAAAAATATATAAACGGTATCTTTTAGTAAAGACGGTTTTCTCAATCCTTTAGTTGGAACCCTTGAACTCACTAAAATGCTACTGTCAATATTGAGAGTTGTAAAGATTGTATCAACTTTAAGTCTAATTATTCCTTGTGGTGAAGTTGCAGACCACTGATTAATTATACCATTAATAGAACCATATCCTGTATTGGTAATATACAATGAAAAATTAACCGAATCCCCTTCCTGAACTATTGAATCACTTTTTACAAAAGAATTAAAATCGGGGACTAATTCTGCCGGAGGAGTATAATACAGATTTAGCCTTGAAAATTTTGGAGAAGTATTAACCTCAGGATGATTTGTATCTATCTCTAATTTTAAAATGAATTTTAAATTTGGGTATAAAATTGGATTTATACTATCAATATTTATAAAGTTAGAGATAATTTGATTTTGTTTTAAATATTGTTCTTGGCCATTATTTTTAATTCCAATTAAATCATACTTAATAAAAGTCGAGGGGAATAAGAAATAATTCAAATCAAAATATTTCCAACCATCAGAAGGACCGAAAGTATTAAATATCTCACCATTAGTAAAGTAAAACAGTGGATTCATACTAACATTTACCGGAGCCCATCCAATATTTGAAAAACCTTCTGATACTAAAGGTTGCGGCAATCCTCTGTAAGATATAAAACTCCATCTGGAAAATTGAGTAAGATTAACTGAATCAATATAATAACTTCCGAATTGTTTAAATTTGTTCCTGACAGCTGAATTCATATTTTGGGTTTCCCCCGTTGGAATAGATTTTACAACCATTAAGATGTAATTTGTATCAAAATTATTTAAATAATTAAACAAAGAATCATTCGATAAAGCAGATGAAAATGCAAAGTGTTTTAGGTCGGAAAGTTTACCATCAAGTTTTCTAACCTTCGCAAGATTCAATCCACCCCAGAAAATCGAGTCAATCAGGAAAATTTGTGACTCATTTATCGTAAAGTAAGTTGCATCATAAAAATTCCCTCCCCAGGATTGAGCCGCTAAATTCCCAACAAACTGTGATAACTCTAAATTTCCATTTATAAACCTAATATTGTTAAAATCGTGTTCTTCAAATTGCCCTTTTTTATATTTAGATATTTTAATATTTGTATCTGAATTTCTTAAGAAACTTACTGTTCTATCCCCTGCCCAAATAAATTTTTGAATTTCAGACCATCCCGCGCTATCAATATTATTAATAACAGAATTCAACCGCCAATAGTAAACTATATTTGTATCTTTTATCGGAATATCAATTTTAATTTTTGATGTTACGCCAGAAGTTACATTTTTGAAATAAATTCTATGTAAAGGTGAAGAAAATAACCCTGAGGTATCTATTGAGAGAATAACCTTAACCTGATTACTATTAAACTTGACATTCGGATTTAAACCAACAATTTCTATTGAATCACCAGATATAACCTGATTGTTAACAGGTTTCAGGGGTACGAATGATATGTTTTTTAAATATATCGGTATAGATATAACATTATTTGTTTTTCCATCTTTCGGATACCAGTTATCCGGGTCAAGTATAACCTTTACCATATAATTACCTACTGAATCAAATGAATAGAAATAAGATAATGTATCAATATATTTAAAGTTTCTAATTATTGTATCCCTTTGATAAGTTATTACATTATTCTTAAACATCTGAAATCTTACTTTACAAGAGTCTGCACATACTCCTAAATTTTTAGGATAGACTTTATATGTAATTAGTTCCTTTATAGAAGGATAAATATTTGAAGCCCAAAAGTCAGTTATTTGTATATCAAATTCCGGATACTTCATCAGTTTCAATTCAGTAGCCGGGTCTCCTAATAAACTGTAGCAGTTCAGTGTATTTCGAGCCGGGAAACTTGAAGAATCAATTTTCATTTTTATAGTAGCATATTTAAGTAATTCTCCTAAACTTCTTAATGTATCTAAACTTAATGCTTCAAATAAATACCCATTAAAAGTATTACCAGAGCCAGAGAAACTCCACCCCGTAGAGCCAAGAAAGCCAATAGCACCCTTCCCTTGAATAGTAATAAATTTTTCCCCGAAACTTCTTAATTCTGTTTCTGCATTCTTACCTGTAAAACAAGTCATACTAAAAATATAGGGAAGTTTTTCTGAATTACTTAATTCAGATGGGTCTGATAGACCATTATCCCAAACATTGGAGCCCGCATGCCCAATATAGTTTACAATTAATCCACCAGAATTAATTGAATTTTTAATCGAATCCTGATAATTAAATGTTATATAACCTGCAGAATCATTTCTATATATTTTGGTATTTATACCAGCAATTGGACATGGTGTAATGTAAGTATTTATAAAAGAATTTGATTGATTAGCAAACTGAATCTGTTCACTAATATTTTGACCTCCGGTAATAAAAATAAAATTTTTAACCCATTTTGATGGTAAAGTATTATCATAATCAATGATTTTATTAACAACACTCTGAGCTTCCTGAATTGTATATACAGGAAGTCTTCCTACTGCAACTTGATGATAATACATATAGGAACCATCATTGAAATTTACAAAGTAACCATCGGTCGGGGGATTGCCATAGACAGGAACAAAATTTTTATAAAATTCACTACTTTGAATATTATGTTTTGGATCTAATGAACCCCTTCCGAATAAGCATAAATACCTTATCTTCGGAGGTTGCCAATTAGTATAGATATACTTGATAAAATTTCTAATCGCTATCGGATTTTCTAAACCAAAATTAAACACATCATATACATCTTCAATTTCTGCTTTATAAGTTCTGAATTGATTGTAAGAATTTCTATGCAGTCTTAATTGTTCTGCCTGGTTTTCAAAAATTTTATTGTAAATTATTAAATAATCTACCCCATTCATTTGAGAAATAAAATCCGGCACCCTTTTAATCTTGATTCTAAAAGGCTTTCTGCTAATAATCTGGTTTTCAATTTCAAACTTACCATTACTCTTACCTGAAAAATAAATTGTATCATTAGAAAAGCTGAAATTTGTAATTCTCAAATTATTTCTAACATCATAAATATAAATCGGAAAATTGCTACTTGCACCACTTATCCTAAACTTTTTTGTTGTTGTATCATCACCGGATAAATTCATTTTTAAATAACGATTCTCTAACACCATTTTCCTTGGATAATATAAATGAAACATATCAAATAATAATCTTCCTATATATGTAGAGGGGTTTGTATATGTAAAACTAATCTGATTAAGATTTGTAGAAGATAATAGCGAAGTGGGAAAAGCAATTATTGTATCAAACCTGTTATAATTATCTCTTTTAATAGTATCAACAATAGAAGAATTTACGCGAAAAATTAATCTGTGTTCATTAAATATAGTATCATTATATGAATTCGGGTAAGCGAATAATTTGATATAACTTAATGAATCAATCTGATTTAAAAATGGAGTTCTGAATGTATCTGATATAATATTTCCCCTTGTTAAATCACGCCAGAACCAACCTTCTCCTGATACCCTTTCATTATTAAAATTTCTAAAATCAGATGGATTTCTTTTTTCTCCCAAACTATAAATTAAATCCCTTTCAAAATGTAATTCCTGAAGAAAATATTCATTAGGATAGGAAATATTCGTTGAATATGAATAATCAATATATCTCAATCCGAAATCCCCTCCCCAATCAATCCAATATATATTAGTATCAGAATATAAGTTATAAAACTCGTTGACAACATAATGGACAATCATATTTCCACCAACTTCCACAAAAACATTGGAATGACCACCATAATTTCTTTCTCCATAAAAATCAAAATAGTCACTATCATTAAATACCCCATCTTCTTCACCAAAAAAATAAATTGGAATTTGTGACCCTTTAAATAATACTTTCACAGTTCGTGGATCAATATTGTTGGGATTAATCCCGGCATTTATAAAATCTTCTTTATTAATCCGATGCATACCATCAGAAATAACATATAATTTCAGATAATCCTTATTAGGTGTAATCCAATTATAGTTTTGTGCAGAAACAATTCCCGATATAAATAAATGTAGAAGAGATATAAATAAAATTCTCTTCATAAAATAATGTCTTTTATAATAATTTAAATTTTTGAACTATAACTTTAAATATAAAAAGTGGAATACCAAAAAAATATCTTTTAAATAACCTTCTTGGTTCGTTAATAAACCTGTAAAGCCATTCTAATCTTAGATTTCTTAAAAATACCGGAGCTCTTTTTAAATATCCTGCAAGGAAATCAATCCCGCTCCCAACACATATTATAACAGGTATATTAATATTATTACAAAATTTATATAAGAATTCTTCCTGAAAAGGAGTACCCAAACCAATAAATAAAATATCCGACCCAGAGTTATTCATTTGATTTAATATATCTTCATTGAACACGGTATCTCTATCAAAATATCCTCCCAAAGATAAATTCGGAAATTCTTTCTGTATTTTTTTTAATAACAGAGGTTTAGAATTTTTATCCCCGCCATAAATAAAAAACTTACCTCCCTTTTTATTGAATTCGTTAAAAATTCTGAAATACAAGTCTGTACCAGTCATATATTCCTTTATTCCAGCTGTTTTATACAAAAATCTGGATGCCCAATAAATACCTATTCCATCAGGATACCTATAAGTAATTTCATTTAGTATTTTTTGAAATTCTTTTTTCTTATTTGCATATAAACAAACATAGGAATTAATATAAGTAAAAGTAGTTTTATTTTTTAATAATACAGAATCAAATATTATTTTTAATATTTCATCATAACATCTTATATTTAATTCAGAATTAATTATTCTCATTAATTATTAATAACTCTTTTACTTTATTAAAAATAATCTCGGCATTATCATCAGAATTTTGTTTTAATTTTAGCCAGAATTTGTCTTTATAATTATAAAAAACCGATTCAGGATTTGTATCAAAGAAAATTCCCAAAGTTTTAATATTATATGCATCAGCTAAATGAATAAGAAAAGAATCACTGGTTATAAATAATTTACATTTACTAAAAAGATTTATAATAGTATTTAAATCTAATTCCTTGTGAATTGTAATTCTTTCTTCCTTTATCCTTTTGTAATAATCAATCAAATGAATATTATGCATTCCACTATTAAGTAAATACTGTATTAATTGAGATACAACTTTAATATTTATTCTTTTACCTGGAATTCTAGAATCGTAGTTTATTAAAATATTTTCCTGTGCTATTTCATCTTCTCTTTGTATCAAATTACTAAATTTTAATTTATTTAAATCTTTAGTATCAATATTTAATGGCTTTAGTGCTAATTTTATTTTATCCATAAAATTCATCTCCGGATTCCAGACTAAATTATTATCTGATTTAATTCCTGAAATATATACCTTACTTTTTTTAAAACTCCAGTCTTTGACTTTTTTAAAATTAATATAACCGATCTTTATTTTAGCCCTGCATACTAAAAAAAACAGTGTATTTACTCTCCCTTCAAAAAAATTAAAAGCCAAATCATATTTGTGAAATAATACTCTAAAAATATTATATAAAATAGAAAATATGTTTTTTTTATTTACATATATTCTATTTTTATAATCAATATTTTCTATAATAAATTTTGCATCTGACAATGTTACTATATTATAATCGTTATTCAAATGAGATATACCACAAAGGTTAAGCACAGAACTACTTAAGTATGAATCTCCAATTGCATTTAAGGAAATAATTAATATTCTTTGGTTATAAAATTCTCTCATCATAAATTTAACTTAACTAAATACCAATTACCTATATTATTTTCCAATAAGTATTCATAGTGGTATATAAATTTTAGTATTATATCTTTTTTCCTAATTTTAAAGAATATTCCATTACTGAAATCCTTAAAAGAATAATCATAAATGTATTCATCATCTTCCTGATAATTTTTATATACATAAAACGAATAATATTTAACGTTTTTTTCCTTAAGAAATTTAGAAACATCATTTCCTTTTAGATATCTGTAATATTCCATACTGTTAATTAAACCATCACCATTAATAATTTTTCTTGATGAAAAAAAGCCGGCTATTCCGGAAAAATCAATTTGAAATATTCTATCGTTCACATCAGTTATTTTCTCGATCTCTTTAGAATATAAGTAAACATACATAAATTTATTATTGAAAACCCGGATTATTAGAAAATAAATTGAAATAATAACAACTGTAACAAACATTAAATACTTCAAATAAGTTTTTTTAATTCTTACTTTTTGAAAAATATTAATAATCAGTAAAACAATACAAATTGATGGTATAGCCATATACCATGACCTCAATCCAAACTTATTGAATGCTAAATGTTGAAAACAAAAAAGCAAACTCCCTATCGCAAGTAATGTGGAAAACAAAAAACATCTATCAAATCTTATTGTTGATTTCTGTTTACTGTATATGAATAGGGAAACAATAAATAAAAATAACAACATCAATAATTTTAAAAAAGATATGTAACTACCCGTTTCTGTATATAAAGATTTAATATTTTCTAATAATAATATTTGGGGGAAAGAATTTACTATTAAATGAGAAACTGAAAATATTGACCCATCAACTAAATAGTTATACGATATATTGATTATAACAGCAACCAATACAAAAATGAATATAATAAAATATTTCTTAAATAAATCTGTCACTCCTTTCCTATAAGTGTAAAATATCATCAAAGGAATAAAAAAAACATATAGCAAATCTGTTCTTGATAATAATAGCAAAGATATAACAAACCCTAAGATTAATTTATAGCTGAAATTAAAATTATTTTTCTTTAATACTAAAAAGTAAAGAATCAGGAGGAGTAATACTGTTAATTGAGATTCTGTTCCTATATCCCTTATTAATATCGTTCCGAATAAAACTGAATAAGTAATAATATTAGAATATTTGTTATTCTTTGAAAAATTTTTATCATAGCAAATTCTAATTATTTCAGAAATCAAATAAATAATTATTATAACAATAATCAAATGAAGAACACATACAAAACGAAACAATAATTCCGGGGAAGTATTTACAAAAAGATTTATTATAAAAAAATATAAAGATAATATCCAGAAATATAAGGGATGGTATCCATTTGTTGGATTTATAGTATCAAAACTGGAACCATTACCAGTGGAAAAATTAAATGCGGTTTTTAAATAATAAAACGAATCATCATGCGCAAAGTTAATAAGACTTGTAATATCAATTGTGAAAATTACGAAAGTAATAAACAGAATAGATATTATAATAAAGAACGACTTCAGAAATCTAATGCTAACAATTTTACTATTATCGTTATTCATTAATATTTTAAAATAATTATGGTATTTCTTTCCATTTTATTCCATTAAAATACAACAATTTTTTATTCCGATATTCTTCAGGAATTACAATCTTAAAATTTCTTGTGTATTTAGATAAATATTTATTATTATCAAATTCAGTAATGTTCTCTTCAGGTGAAAAAGTTAAATAAGCAATTTCGTGTATGGATTTGAAGTATAATGTATCATTCAGTTTAGAACCATAAGATATTTCTTGTAATTTATTGGTCTTGACTAATTTCATTATACTAATAAACGAACAGGCAAGAAATAAGCACATTATTAAACTATTTTGAAGAAATAAATATTATTAATAATATAAAGATTAAATTCTTTTTTCTCTCAGAAAATACAGAAAAATTTTTTACTATAGAAGATATATTAATCTTTGCTTTTATCACACAAATTATTTACTCATCTTTAGAGTTAATATTTTTATAATTATAAATATTACCTATTAAAAAATCAACATTTTTTAAGATATCTTCAACTGAGATTTTAGTCAAACAATATTTCTCCTTATATTTACATTTCCAATCACACCCAAAACAATCCATAAAATAAAATGTATATTTAATGTCTAAATCATTAAAAGGGATTGGGAAAAACCTTCCGTACGAACCTCCACCGATAATTGCTATTGCTGGTATGTTGAGTTTTGCAGCCAAATGAGTTAAACCAGAATCATTTCCAATAAATAAACTTGATTTCTTTAAAATCGAAGGTAACTGATATAATTTAAATTTTCCCGCCAGGTTTATAACGTTAGCATTATTATCTTTCAAGAAATCTAATTGATTTTTCTGTTTTCTACTCCCAATAAGGTAAATAAAGAAATTCTCTGATAAAATTTTAATTAATTCTTTAAAATTGCGCATACACCAATTTTTATCACAATTCCTTGTTAAAGGTGCAATTGAAATAATTTTTTTCTCATTAGTTTTATCTATTGAAATTCCGTATGTGTTAAATACACCCTTATTAAAAAATTGGATTTCCTTATCACTATTCGTAAGCCAATTTATCAACAATTTATGTTTTTCATATTCATTTTCAATATCAGTAAATAACCTATTAGTATAATAATCGACAATATATTTGTTTGTTTTTTCAGAAAGATAAAAATTTATATCGTTTATATAATATTTTTCTAAAGCACCTGAGAATAAAGTTAAGGAATCATTTGTAAATCCCCGAGCAGCAGAAACATTAATTGCATATTTAAGTGATAACTTTCTGAGCTTAATAATCATTATTATCTTATAAAAAATATCATATCTATATCTTTTCAAGTTAAGATATAATATACACCCCTTTCCACTATATTCTTTAAATAATTCTTTATGCTGGTTTATAAATAAATAATATATCTTAGAGTAATGCTCAAATTTCTCTTCGTTCTCCATAAATAGTGAGGTAATTATAACATCCCCAAGAAATCCAGTATTAATTATCAAGAAACTATTTCTATGTTTACTGTTATTTTTATGAAATAATAAACTCAATATTTTAAAAGTAAAGTAAACATAAATATTATGAAATAATTTCAAAGCGAATTTTATCATTACCAGTAATTTATTGGTTATAGTAAATCTTTCTCATATCTAACCTGAAAAATCTATTAAGAAAAAAATTAATTTTTAATAATAAGAGATTATCTCTAAAAAAATTTGTTATCTTACTTCCTAAAAATGTTAGAGGTAAATATCTTAATATGAAAAAATATTTCTTGGGGTTGATTCTGGAAAATTTTAAAAAAAATTTTCTTGCATTTTTCATCTGCCCATTATAATACTCAAGCAAAGCTAATCTAAGATAATAATTTTCATTTTTATGTTTTGTGATATATTCATAACCTAATTTATACTGTTCTTTTTTTTGTGTTAATAATACAATTTTATTTTTTTCTTTTACTCTATAGTAATATAATGGGAATTGTATGTTTATGAATTTTATGCCTTTTTCCATACATCTTAGAAAAAATTCGACATCTTCAATTAAGTATTTTGTATTAAAATTTCCAACTTTATTGAAAACGCTTTTTTTACACATAATCGTCGGATGTAAAATAGAGGAATAAATAGGCATAGTAAACTCAATATCTTTGTGCTGTTCTGGCATTTTTTTCTCAAAGAGAACTTTCCCAGATTCAGAAATATAATAAAAATTTGTTCCCAATATAACCATCTCATTATAATCAATTAAAAAATCTAATTGAGTTTGTAATTTTTTAACATCACATATATCATCTGCATCCATTCTTGCTATAAATTCTCCTTTTGACTTCTCAAGGAGAAAATTTAAAGCTTTCGGTATAGAGTAGTTTTTAACATTATAATAAATAATTCTTGAATCTCTGAATGATCTTATTATTTCACTTGTATAATCCTGAGATGAATCTGCAATTAGCAATTCAAAATTTTCATAAGTTTGGTTTAAAATACTATCCATTGCTTTTGATATGTATTTTTCCGAATTACAAACCGGCATCAAAACGGATATTAATGGTTTTTCCTGTGACATCTCAGTATAAAGACCTAAATTTTAATATTATTTCATGAATATAAATTTTCGTAAGTAATAAGCATCTCCAATCATTACTAAAAATTCGGTTAATACAGTTATTATAGCAGCTGCGATTATTCCATATACTGGAATAAAAATTATATTCAATAATACATTAATCAATAAACATATTAAAGTAACATTTCTATTTTCTTTAAACTTACCTAATCCATTTAAAACACTTCCTAACAGATTATTTAAACCCATAAATATTACTGCTATAGAAAGTATTCTCAAAACCGAGGTGGATTCAATAAATTTACTGCTGTATAAAAAAACAATTATATATTGACTAAAAATTAGAATAAAAATTATTATAATAAAACAAATAATTGATATTAAGGTAACATATTTCCTAATAAAAATAATAACAGCAAAATTCCTGTTACTTAAATAAGATATCTTTGTATACCCGCTAACTAATAATGGCATAAAAAAAATTGCAGTGGATTTATAAATTCCATAAGCAATAGAATAATTCGCTACCTCCTGGAAACCAATAAATTTTGAAATTAATAATACATCTATTTTATCATACATAAAATTAAAAACAGAAGCTAAATAAAGCGGTAACAAAACCAAAAGCAACTCTTTAACATAAATTAATCTTATCCCTTTAAATGAAAACTTAAAGTATCTAACTCTGACAAAAATAATTTGCAATAAAAATTGAGATAATACAGTTATTAATAAAGCAAATAGAAAAAAATTAACATTAGTTATTTTATAATAATACAATAGTATTATTATAAATAACCCAATGAACTTTACAGTGAAAAGAAGTTGAAAAAATTTTTTGTATTCTTCAAGGCCATTGTATATAGAATTTATCAATGAAATATAATTGAATAAATAGACAATTATGCCAATAAGCAAAATAACTATTAATTCTATTGAGGGATAGATTGATATCGTAATAAATAATATTAAAGGGAAATAAATAAATATTAGCAGCGTTAAAATAAATAAAGTTATATTTATTTCTTTAGTACTATTAAATTTATTTATAGCAACAGTTCTTTGAATATATACAGGAATACCTAAACTAACAAAAAAAGCAGCAATATTACAAAATGTAAATACTGTAATTATTTCCCCATAGACAAGTTTATCAAATAATCTTGCCAGTAAAAGAAAATAAATAAAAAAGAAAATTTTATCTGCAAATACACTAAAAAAGATATACCTTGTCGCAAAAGCTCTTCTGAATTTCCTTCTAATATATTCTCTAATCATAAAATTATAATTATTAAATAAATGAAATTTTTTTTATATTATAAAGTTAATAATCTATGGAAAAAAACAGAAGGACAAATATTTTAATCTATGGAATAATAAGCTTATTAGTATCATCCCCTTTAATTTATTTAAAAATTACTATTGATATTTTCGAATTTCAAAAATTAATTTTATCGTTTTTTATATTCCTGTCATATCTATTACTCATATTTTACAATTTTAAATTTATTAAGCCCAATAAAAATTTTCGCTTTTGGGTTATAAGTATAACAATATTGTTGTTAATAATAATAATTAGTAATATTGTTAATGAAAAAAATGATTTGATACTAAAACAAATATTTTATTGGATTAACATCATAAATATATCACTAATCATATATTCTCTTTATCAAGAATCCAATGAAAATTTTTTAATCATTATTTCCAAAATTATTATCATACCTGCTATAATAATAAGTATTTTGGGTATATTACAATTAGTTGGATTAAATATATTAGGTGAATTAACATCTTCAAGGCCTGGATCTTTGATGAATACAAGAAATTTTGTGTGTGATTATTTACTTATTATTATTCCTTTTATATTATTTCTGTTCATAATTTCCCAAAAAAGGTTAGAACTACTTCTTTACGGAGTAATCATATTGATTATTAACTTTTATATGTTTTCATTAAGATCAAGGACAGCTTTCCTCATTATTACATTTTACTTAATATCACTAATAATCATTAGGTTTGTTTCAAAACATTTCATTAATAAAAATTATACACTTAAAATCTTTATCTTTTTGATAATAGTTATAACATCATTTTTCCTTTCAAAATTTGAATTACCCTTTTCCGACCCCGAAAGAAAGTCGATGCAAACAATTTTAAAGTCGTTTTCTGATTATAAATACCCACCTAATATATCAAGATTATTTTATTATGATGCTTGCGTTAAAATGTTTATTGAAAATCCCATATTTGGAATTGGTTCGGGAGCGTGGGCTGGATATTTCGGTAAATATCAAGGTGATGAGTTTAATGATATTACTACCTATAATAATTCAGCAATATTCGCTCATAATGATTTTCTTGAATATTTAGGAGAAACAGGATTTTTAGGATTTATTGTTTTTCTTACTATATTTCTTTATCCGATTTTAATATTAATGAAAAGAATAAAAAGCGAAATTTATTATTTCCCTTTTTTATTAAGCTTATTAGGTTTCTTTATAATCTGCTTAATTTCTTTTCCGAAAGAGAACATTAATCTAATGTTTATTGTTGTTATATGTATAGTAATTTCTTTCGGAGTAAATGAAAACCGAGTAAGAATTGACTATTTCAATAAGTACTTATTAATTGTAATATCATTCATAGTTTTGATTTTCAATTTTTTAAGAGTATACAGTGAAAGAGAATACATAAACGCAATGAGATATAAAGGTGAAAATAAATATTCCGAAATGATTTATAGCCTTGAAAAAATAAATAGATATATTTATTCATTAGACCCAAATAAAATCCCTATTAATTATTACCTTGGAATAGGGCATTATATAAATGGAAACTATTTAACGGCTCTAAATTGTTTTGAAGATGCGATAAAATTAATGCCTTATTTTCCACAGATTATTAGTAACAAAGCCACGACATTATATTCGATAGGAGAAAAGGAAAAATCTGAAAATCTATTGCTTGAATTAAAGAGAAAATTTCCTTATTATTATGAATCACAGATAAATTTATTAGTTCTTTATATGAAAGAAAAAAGATTTACTGAAGCAGAAAATCTTATATATGAAATAGAAAATAAGGAAAAAGGTGAAAAATACAGATTTGCAAAAAATTTTAATACCTTTTTGAGGATAAAGAAAGAATTGAATGAAGCTAAAGATAATTAAATATCTAATAATCATAACATTATTATCCAGTAAATTGTTTTCACAAAGTCAGCTTGTTAACTGTATTCCTGATACTGGTTCACAAAGTTTTGATTATCCTTTTCAATTAAACGGAACCGGCACTGAATGGACAATTTCTCCATATTTTGAAATTTATTTTTGGGGAGGTGGAGTATTTGCAGATAGTGTTAGGGCTATTAATGATACGGTAATTTTAGCTCATATATTTATAAATGCTAATGCTGATACAGGATATAAAACTGTGATACTTGGAGATGCATTTCTAAATTATGATTCAATTCCTCAAGGATTTAAGGTTTTTATCTGGTTTCCTGCAAAGCCAAATCTACTTTACCCACCCAATAACTCTCAGAATATTAATCAAAATACAATAATGATATGGGATAGTAACAAGACGGTTGATTCTTTCAAACTTCAAATTGCTATTGATTCATTATTTACATCAATCGTTTTTGATACTACATGCTCACAACCACCAGTTCAAATTAGAATGGGGATATTAGAACTCGGACAAAAATATTATTGGCGTGTTAGAGGATATAATATTAAAGGAACTGGACCATGGTCAGAGGTATGGAATTTTAGAGTGAGAACAACAGGGATATATACAATAACTCAAAACATTCCGGATAATTATGAACTATTACAGAATTATCCAAATCCATTTAATCCTAACACAATTATTGAATACAAAATTAAAGAAAGTGGATTAGTTAAACTTGTTTTATATGACATATTAGGTAGGCAAGTATTGACTTTAATAGAAGAGTATCAGCAAGCAGGTCATTATCAACTGAGGTTTTCTACGAATATGTCCAATTTACCAAGTGGTGTATATTTATATAACCTTACTATCAATAATTATACTGAAACGAAACGTATGGTCATTTTAAGATGAGAATTACCACAGAAAAATTAAATGAGATTACAAAAGCCAACGATATAGTTGATATAATATCTCAATATATACCTGTCAAGAAAAAGGGTAAAACCTTTGTTGCATTATGTCCGTTTCATCCAGATAAAAATCCGTCTCTTCATATTTCTCAGGAGAAACAAGTATTTTTTTGCTTTGGCTGCAAAATAGGTGGAAATGTTTTCAAATTTGTTCAGGAATATGAAAAAGTATCCTTTAATGAAGCGGCTTTAAAATTAGCAGAACGAGCAGGGATAAAAATTACTTTTAGAAAGGGAGAAGTAGATGTTAGCAATGAGTTCAGCAAACTATATGAAATAAACAAAATAGCAGCAAAATATTATTATAATAACTTATTAAATATTAAAGGAAGTGAGAAGGATTTTCTAAATGAATATTTCAAAGTTAGAAAAATCAAGAAAAATACTATTGTTAAATTTGGAATAGGATATGCCTCAAGGGGCTGGAACAATTTATCTTCATATTTTTTAGAAAATACAGACTTTACTATAGAAGATTTGAAACTTGCCGGGTTAGTAAAGGTTAAAGAGAAAGGTAATTTTTATGATACATTTCGTGGAAGACTTATTTTCCCAATATTTAATGAATATGATAAAATAGTAGGTTTCGGTGCAAGAAAACTTTTCGAAGATGATGAAATAGAAGGAAAGTATATCAATACTCAGGAAACAAGGATATATCAAAAACGTCAAATATTGTATGGTTTAAATTTTGCAAAAGATAGTATCAGAGCAAATGATTATGTATTAATAGTTGAGGGATATTTTGATTTAATATCCTTATCTCAAGCAGGTATAACAAATGTTGTAGCAACAAGCGGAACTGCTTTAACCATTGATCAACTTAAATTGTTATCCAGATATACACAAAACATTATTTTAACTTTCGATGCTGATTTAGCGGGAATAAAAGCATCAAAATCAGGTATTCAATTAATACTTGAATTAGGGATGAATCTCAATGTGATAACTCTTCCAGAGGGCCAGGACCCGGATTCTTATATAAATATATATGGTAAAGAAAAATTTGAGAACTTAATTAATAAAAAGGTTTCTTTTATCGATTTTGTCACAAATATTTATAAAAATGAAAACAAACTAAATACACCGGAAGAAAAAACAGAATTTATAAAAGAAATCATCTCCTTTATTGTAAGAATTCCTGATAAAATTAAAAGAGCATTTTATGTAAAAGAAATATCAAACAAGTATGGTTTATATGAATCTGATTTACGAGATGAATTGGAACACTCAACAAAAACTTATAGAAGAGAAATATCAATAAAATATTCTTCCTCTGATAATTTATCTGCTTCAAGTAAAAACACAAAAAAAGGATCACAAATACAAAAAATTGAATCTGATTTAATAGAATTATTTATTAATGGTACCCCAGAAGCAATAGAATATCTTGTATATAATGTTGAGCTTGATTTCATTGAAAATGAAACTGTATATAACATAATAAGTAAATTTCTTGACGAGTTCATAAATGAGGGTAAAATAGATATTGCGAAAATCTCCAATGAACTCGATGATGAAAATGCAAAACAAATAATATCTGAAAAGTCGATACCTCGATATTTTCTTAGCGAAAATGAAGAAACAGATAATCATACATTAATATATTCTGTAACAAAGAAGAATGTAGATTATCTTAAAGCTGCAAAAGATATAATAAAAAAATTTAAAATAGATAGGATAAGAAAGGAAATTGAAGAGCTAAAAAAAGAAGGGAAATACGAAAAAATTCGACAAAAACAAATCGAAATAAAAGAAATACAAAAGTCAGAGGACTGAAATATGATTGAAGTAAAAGCTCCTGTAACTATCGTTTTGATAATCGTTAATATAGTCATATCCTTAATAGCGCTCAGAAATAAGGATAAATATTTCTACGAGTTTGCAGAATGGCCCTACCGAATAGTGTATGAAAGAAGAATCCATCAAATTGTTACTTCTGCTTTTTTACACGCTGATTTCTTTCACTTGTTCTTTAATATGTTTGCACTATATACATTTGGTAACATACTTGAAAATAATTTCATAAATAAGTTTGGAGAAATCAATGGTAGTTTATATTTTGCTGCAATATATTTAATAAGTTTAATTTCAGGTTCAATTTTGACTGTAATGTTTAATTTCAAAAATCCTCAATATGTTGCTATAGGAGCATCCGGTGCAGTATCTGGAATAATTTTTTCTTTCATAATATTTTATCCTAAAGCAATGTTAGGATTCTTTTTTATACCAATGCCTGCATATATTTTCGCTTTTTTATATGTTGGCATCTCAGTTTATGGGATGAAGCGTAATTTGGGAAATATCGGACACGAGGCACATTTAGGAGGTGCAATCGGGGGTATAGTTTCTACTTTTTTAATTATTGATGGATCTTTTAAGTTATTTTTAAATCATTTCAAATAAAAAGTAAAGACAAGTATAAATAAATTTACATGTTGTGGTTTTTCTTTGAGATAATTTTCTCAAAATAGAATATCCAAAATATTATTATAAAACTAACAACTGCGATAAAAATAAGATTTGATATAGATTTTATACCAATCCAGGAAAATAAATACTCTATTAAGTTAAAAGCATAAAACAATATTTCACCAATTTTTGAATCGCTATATATATTTTCCGCTGAAATACTTACTCCAAATATAAGTATTATAGAAAAAACAATTACCCCTAACAATATCATTGAGATTATTTTTACAATTTTAAAAGATTTAATATCTTCTTCCATAAATTTTTCCTGTAAATAAATACTTTCTAATAAAACATCCTCAAAATTTTTATTAACATTTAATTTATAAGTGTTAATTATACCTTCTTCAATAATTTTTTCCACCTTTTGATTTTGTTCATCCATATTTTGATTTTTAATTCATATTTAAATAATCAGTAAGTTCTTCTTCAGTGAAGATACTCAAAAGTATGCTTTTTAATTTTTCCTTAGCTCTAAATATTCTATTTTTCACAGTTCCAACTGGTAAATTTAATATATCTGATATTTCGTCTATTTTTAATTCATTAATATAATTCATAGTTAAAATAGTAGAATAATGTTCAGGTATTAAATTCAAAAATTGATTTATAATTTCCGATATTTCTTTTTTAGTCATATTTCTATCAGGGCAATTTTTAAAAATATTTATACTACTTTTATATTCATCAATGTTTTTAAATTCATCACCTTCTTTATAATTTTCTTCCAAAATTTCAATAGATTTGATATTAAAAGTTTTCAATTTCTTTTTTCTATAATATTCAACCGTTGTATTATAGACAATTGAATAAAAATATGTAGTAAGTTTTGAAGAACCATTATACTTTTTTTCCTTTAAAGCTTTGTAAAATCTCAAAAATGATTCCTGAAGTGCATCTTCAGCATCTTCTCTGCTTTTTAATATTCTATAACATAACGAATAAGATTTGTCTTTGTTTTGAGAAACGAAATTTCTAAATTCAGAAATTAATTCATTATTCGTCTCATTATTCAATAAAGTTTTTTTATCTTTTGATTTAATCCTCCACTTTGACATTATCTCTTAAATAGATTCTACCATTTACAATATTTACTACCAATTTATTTTCTGATTTTCCCCTTTTTGCAACAAGAGTTTTTTTATCAGATTTAACAGTACTATCAAAACTAATTCCTGAATTTAATATCTTCCCGTTCTCAATATTTAAATCAAAATCACCAAAATATAGTGAGGCTTTTTGCAAATAAAATTTACCGTTTGTTATATTAACATTTATATTTTTTACTGAATCAGCATCAATTTTAAATTTACCATTAATTATATTAACAGAATAATTCCCTTTTGGCTTATTAGCAATAACATCCCCATTGATTAAATTTATTTTGAAATCATTTGCTGTATTATCAACATAGACATCGGAAAAATTTGAGTTAATTTCAATAGCCAAATTTATAGGTACAAATATATCATACTCATCCTTTTGTACTTTTCCGAAATTCAGAAAATTATATTCAGAAGTTTTTTCCACAACCTTCAAAATTATCTTATCATCAACTGTATCCACTCCTAATTTCAAAGGGGTTATTTCTTTGTTTAATTCCCGCTTTTTAACCCGGATCGATGTTTTATAATTAATTCTTATTACTGAATCCTCAGTTTGAATAAAATTTAACTTTACATCAATATTATTTATAGAAAGTAATTTTTTCCCATGAGAATCTATATTATATTCATAAGTTATAGTTTTCTGATATTTTTTATTTATTAAACTGCAGGCAGGAAAAATAATCAGGAAAGAAATAATGATTGATAAAACTTTATATCTTCTCATTGATCTTTAATTTGAAATTCTTTACTATCTTTCAGTTTGTTTTTAATAATTAAATAATATGTAAGAAATGCTAAACCTAAAAAAAGTATAACAAAACCGAATGTATATCCATCTTCTAACTCAAATATTTCATACAACAAATTAGCTATTATAATCCCTACCCCTAAAAAAACAAAAATAAGGCCATATTTTAATCCTTTATAAGGATTATAGCTTTTTTCTTCTTTGAAAAGATTTTTTATTTCTTCTGGTGTTATCCCTTTTTCAATTAATCTCATCCTTTCTCTATGTTTAGTAGAAATAGTCCAGAAAATAATTAATGCAGGTAAACCAAAGACAAATATCATACCGCCTAATGATATAATTAATTCTGAAATATCCATTTTTTTCTCCTTTCCCGGACATATCCGGATTTTAACTTTTCATATATATTAGACGAAATTAAAATGATATAGTTTCACTATGAAAATATATTAACTATATAAATTTTAAATAAGATTTTATTTGATTAAAGAGTAGTAATTTTAAAAGTTTTCTAACCTATCTTATTAAAGATTATTCCACCGTTATAGAAATCTTATTATCTTTACAAGTTTGTTTTTTCTTGTTTAAATTTTTATATCTGGATTCTTTTGAAAAAGTTTTTGTTCTTTCGCTTTTACCACTTCGGACTTGAACATCAGGATATTCGAAAATATCATATTTATAATTTCTAAGAATGATTCTATCCTCCATTTTGGCAACGACATATTCAGGTAGCAATGGAATTTTACCACCACCACCAGGAGAATCAATAACAAAATAAGGCACAGCTAATCCAGAAATATGCCCTCTTAACTTATCCATTATTTCTAAACCTTTATTTAATTGTGTTCTGAAATGATTTGTTCCTTTTGTTATATCAGCCTGATAAAGGTAATAAGGCTTTACTCTAATAGTTAATAATTTTTTAAAAAGTTCTTTTATAATTTCAGCATCATCATTAACTCCTTTCATTAAAACAGCCTGATTGCCAAGGGGAATACCTGCATCAGCAAGCATATTACATGCTTTAGAACTTTCTTCAGTAATTTCTGATGGGTGATTAAAATGGGTATTTATATAAATCGGATGATATTTTTTTAATATACTACATAACTTTTGAGTAATTCTTTGGGGCAATACACATGGCATACGTGTACCTATCCTTATAATTTGTATATGCTTTATTTCTCTTAATCTAATCAGAATTCGCTCTAACATTGTATCAGTTAGCATTAGTGGATCACCACCTGAAAGAATAACATCCGAGATTTCGGTTCTCTTATTTATATACTCAAAAGCAGATTCGAGAGTTTTCATTGATATTTTCTCGGGATTTCCTACTTTTCTTTTCCGGGTACAAAATCTGCAATATAAACCACACTGTGAATTTACAAGAAATAAAACTCTATCCGGATATCTATGAACAATATTTGGCACAGGACTCATATTATCTTCATCAAGCGGGTCTTCCTTGGCATTAATATCTTCTAATTCCTTTTCATCCGGTACACATTGTAACCAGATAGGATCCCCTTTATATTTTATTAATGATAAATAATAAGGATTTATTCTTGCCTGAAAAAATTTATCCAGCCGTTCTGCGACTTCACGATTTAATCCAAACTTTTCCACAAGCTGGTCAACTGTATGAATGCTGTTTCGAATCATTTCTTTCCATTGTTCCATAAAATGGATTTCTCCTTTTTTAGTTTTTTAATCGACTTTTAAATATTTGCAATAAATGATAAGGTCATCTCCCTTATCATAAAAGTCTTTTATTTCAGTAACTTTTTTATAATTATTTTTTTCATAAAACTTTCTTTCTTTTTCATAAGAAGGTTTCCCACTTGTTTCAATTAATATTAAGTTACCATTTTTACTTCTTATATAATCTTCTATATATTTAACTAATTTTGAACCTATTCCTTTAGATTGAACCGAAGGGTTAACAGCAATCCAGTATAAGTCGTAAGTTGACTTAGTTAATGGTCTTGGTCCTATACAAACATAGCCATTGATAAATCCGGAAGGCTCTTCATCAACAAATATTTCATAATCTTTTTGATTACTATCCTTTAAATAAATATCAACAAGTTCCATTGCAACAGATATTTCAACATCATTAAAATTATTAGTATCTCTTAAAATGTCTTCAATTTTTTGTCTGTCTTCTATTTTTAAATTTCTTATCATAAATTAAAAATCATTTAACTTTATTAAATTCCCTTAGCCAACGGTCCCAGGCAAATGAAATTATTTTCTGTATTAATTCTTCATAAGTCCAGCCGTAAGCTTTACCACTTCGGGTAAAACCTGTGTCTTCATCTACATCTGAAGCAATATCAGGATTTGGATTTAATTCTAAAACATAGGGCTTATCATTTTTCACTCTAAAATCTACTCTCGCATAATCAGAAGCCCCTAAAATAGTATAAACTCTTTTTGCTAAGAATGATATCTTTTCTTCAAGTTCTTTTGAAATATTTTTTGCAGGGCATACTGCTTTTGTTCCTGAAAATTCTACTGTCTTATACATCCATTTACTGTTATAGCTGACTATTTTGGGATAATCTTCCGGTAATTCTGAAAAATCAATCTCAGAGAGTGGAAACACAATAAGGTCATTTTCATCGTTAATTACATTTCCGACAACACTAACATTCACTTCCCTACCATCGATGTATTCCTCGATTAAGGCAGATTGTTTATATTCTTCTACAATATATTCAATTCTCTTTTTTAAATAAAATTCATCATACACAACAGATTCATTTGTAATACCTATGCTGGCATCTTCTCTTGAAGGTTTAACAATCAGTGGAAACTTATCTTTAATTCTTTCAAATCCGTTTTCTTTGTATTTATTTGGATTAGAACATATATAATGTAAAGCAGTTGGAATTTTGTAATAATAAAGAATCTCTTTAACTCTTGGTTTATTTAATGCTAATCCCAAAGTTAATGCGCGGGAACCAGTATAAGGTATTTTTAACAATTCAAATAACGAAGCAATGTTCATTTCTTGAGTTGGATCTCCATCAAGTGATTCACAAAGATTAAAAATTATATCTGGCTTATCATTTTTAAGTTCATCAATAAGATTAAATATATTTAATGCTACAGGAACGATTTTAGTTTGATGTTGAGAGTTTCGTAATGCTCTTTGTACTGCTTTCATTTCATCAAGCACTCCATATTCGCTCATATCAATAGGCTCTGGTACAGCATCTATATCAGTTACACCATCATCATATATTTTCCCTTTTGCATATTGAATTGGGTCATTATATAAAATATATACTTTCATATTATTAAATTAAATTGTACCTTTTTTTTGCTTCATTCAAAACTGCATTAATCATTTGATTATAATCCATTCCGGCTTCTCTTGCAGCTTTTGGGAAACAGGAGTTGTCTTCCGGATTCGGTAGAATACCCGGCAGTGGATTTACTTCTATAATATTAGGGATATTATCTTTATCTAATCGTATATCAATTCTTGCCCAGTCTCTTAATCTTAATTTTAAAAAAGTTTCTTTTGCTATTTTTTCTATTTCTTTATAAGTTATATCACTAATATCAGCTGGGCATTTAAATATATCAAGTTTATTTTCCCTGGTATCGAAAAACCATTTTACTTCATAAGAATAAATCTTATTAAAATTTTCGGGGATCTTGTTTAAATTTATTTCTACAATAGGAAGCACTCTCAAATTTTTATCATTACCTAACATTGCAACTGTAAATTCTTTACCTTCTATAAAATCTTCTACAAGTGCTGGTTGATTATAAAGTTCTTTAATTCTTTCAATTTCATTCAATAATTCTTTTTCATTGAAAACCACAGAGGAGTTATAAATTCCTTTCGAAGATCCTTCATGTAGAGGTTTTACAAATTTTGGAAAACTATTAATTTTAAAACTACATTTTCCATTAGCAATAAAAAATTCAGGATTCGGAATTTTATAATAAGATAATATTTCTTTACACCTTGATTTATCATGACAAATACCAATTGTAATTGAATCACTCCCTGTAAAAGGAATATTTAGCATTTCAAGTAAAGAAGGAATTTGAGACTCTCTTGATGCTCCGTAAAATCCTTCAGCAACATTAAAAACAATTTCCGGTTTATTATTTATAATTTTCAAATATGCATCCGCGTCTGCTTCAATCAATAAAACATTATTCCCATATTCTTCTAATGCGTTTTTAATTGCTTCTATTGTTTCTATACTATCCCATTCAGCATAAGTATCATCAATTCTTTCCGGATAATTCTCAAAGATTTTTTTATTAATATATTTTGAGATATTATTATTTAAATTTTCTTTTACAATTTCCTTTTTAATATTATATGTCAATCCAACGATCATTTTCCAAAAATTTCGTATAAAATTTTTTCACAAATATAACATTTAAAATATAAATGTCAATATGGTCTATTATTATTTAAGAATAAAAATATTTTAGTAATAATTTTTTTGTGAAATCTTTTTTAAATAAATAAAGAAAAACATTTATTCTTACAATAATTTTAAAATATTTTATTTTGCATCAGAAATTTATGTATTACAAAAAATTTTTATTAAACTTATATTTGTTATTAAAACAATATTATATTTTGAAAATATCAGAAGTAAAAGAAGATTGCAGGTTTTTCAAAGGTGATATACCATGCAAGCCATCAAAAATTTATAATGTATTCTGCAACAATTGTAATTATTATAATAAGATAAAAGAAAAAATATTAATAATTAAATTAGGCGCTGCAGGAGATGTTATCAGAACAACCCCATTACTTTATCCAATCCATAGGGAATATACAAATTCATTCATATTCTGGCTAACAAATTATCCGGAATTAGTACCTTTAAAAAAATATAATGAAGAATTCAAATCTGTTTCAGTCGGCGTTGACTCAATCATTGAATTTAATCTTAATAATATAATATATCTTAAAGAAATAAATTTCGATATACTAATTAATTTAGATAAAGATAATGAAGCAATAGCATTAACAAAATCAATTAATGCAAATAAAAAATTCGGTTTTATTCTTAAAGATAGATTTTGTTATCCGGCTGATAAGCTTTCTCTACATAAATATTTGACGGGAATTTTTGATACTTTATCAAAAGAAAATAAAAAAAGTTATCAGGAAGAAATATTTGAAATATGTGGTTTTAAATTTCAGAATGAAAAATACATTTTAAATATAGAAACAGATTTATCCGTAGATTGGAATTTAGATAAATCTAAAATAATAATTGGTTTAAATACTGGTTGTGGAAACCGATGGATATCAAGACAATGGAAAGAAGAATACTGGATTGAATTAATAAAACTTTTAAAAAATGAAAATGATATTGAGATTGTACTTCTTGGCGGTAGTCAGGAACATGAAAGAAATCTTAGAATAAGCGATAAAACAAAGGTTAAGTATTTCGGGAATTTCGAATTGAAAAAGTTTATTAATTTAGTAAATCATTGTGATATTATTGTTACACCGGTGACAATGACTTTGCATATTGCTATTGCACTGAATAAATATGTTATTCTAATGAATAATATTTTTAATCCCAACGAATTTGAGTTATATAATAACGGGGTTATTATAATGCCTGATAAAGATTGTAAATGTTATTATAGCCCTAAATGTATAAATAAAGAATATAATTGCATGGATTATTTACCCCCTCAGAAAATATATAATGCAATAAAAGAATACAGGAAAAATAGGAAAAAATGAAAATAATTTACATAGGTACAGCTTATCCTATGAGGGGAGGAATTTCACATTTTAATACAATTCTGTTTAATTATTTATCAAAAGAGAATAACATAAAAATATACTCCTTTAAAAGACAATATCCAAATTTTTTATTCCCCGGAAAGACACAATACGAAACAGGAACTCCTACCTTGAAAATACCTGACGAAAGAAATATTATTTCAATTGATTCTATAAATCCTTTTAATTGGATAAAATATGGATTCAAGATAAGAAATGAAAAACCAGATTTATTAATATTCAAATACTGGATACCTTTTTTTGCCCCATGTTATTTCACCTTGTGTTTTATTGCTAAAATTTTTCGGAAGACTAAAGTATTGTATATCTGTGATAATGTTATTCCTCACGAAAAAAGAATTGGTGATAAACTTCTAACAAGAGTTGCCTTTTTCAACACAGATTATTTTATATTTCTCTCAAAAGCGGTAGTTGAAGATTTCAAAAAGTTAAAAATTAAAAAGCCTTATATTCTTACTCCACACCCGATTTATAATCATTTCGGAGAGAAAGTATCAAAAAGTGAAGCAAAAGATTTTATACTAAAAGAATATAAATTTGATTTCAGAAGAAAAAAATTATTACTTTTTTTTGGTTATATAAGAAAATACAAAGGATTATTATACTTACTGGAAGCAATGAACGATTTAAAAAGTTACTCTGATATAAATTTACTTGTTGCCGGTGAGTTTTATGAAGAGCAAACGCCATATAAAGAAAAAGTGAGTAGTCATAATTTAGAAGATAATGTTAAATTTATAAGTGATTTCATCCCCGATGACAAGGTAAAATATATTTTCTCTGCATGTGATTGCATAGTATTGCCTTATTCTGATGCTACACAAAGTGGTATAGTACAGATAGCTTATTACTACGATAAACCTGTAATAGTTACTGATGTTGGGGGTTTACGGGAAGTTGTAATAGATGGAAAAACCGGGCTAATTATAGAACCAAATAATCCAAAGGCAATAGCTGAAGCTATAAAAAAATTCTATGAAGAAAATTTAGAGGTATCATTTTCTAAAAATATAGAGGCAGAGAAAGAAAAATATTCCTGGGAATATTTTATTAAAAATTTATATAATCTAATCCTTAATAATAACAAACATGCAATATGACCCAATTAAAAATATTTTAGGTAGGATAGTTGCAAAGAATATTTTATTAAGAAAAATATTTTATCATTTGCTTGACTTAATCTTTTTAAGAACATGGTACGTTAAAAGAGAAATAAAAAAATTATTTAATAAAGAAAGCGAAATATCAATTCTTGACGCTGGAATGGGATTTGGTCAATATACATATTTTTTATCTAAATATTTCAAAAATTCAAAGATAAAAGCCATAGACATAAAAGAAGACCAAATTAAAGATTGTCAATATTTTTTTAACAAATCAGGTTGTTTAAATGTATCAATTGAGTATGCAGATTTAAGGGAAATTAAATACGACAGTGAGTTTGACTTAGTAATATCTGTAGATGTAATGGAACATATTGAAGAAGATCAAATAGTTTTTAATAACTTATATAAATCAATCAAAAAAGGTGGTTATTTACTTGTTAATACACCTTCGGATATAGGTGGTAGTGATGTTCATACAGAAACAGACAAGAGCTTCATTGAAGAACATGCAAGAGATGGATATTCAATGAATGAATTAAAGAATAAATTAAGTTTGTCAGGATTTGAAATAAATAAACTTAAATATTCATACGGAAAGTTTGGCAGGCTATATTGGTTATTAGGGATGAAATATCCTATTTCCCTTGTTGGTTTTAATAAAATATTTTTAATACTATTACCAATATATTACCTGATTACAATTGTGCCAATATTAATATTAATGATTTCCGATTATTTGTCAGATAATAAATCAGGTTCCGGAATAATAATAATTGCAAAAAAATTATAATATTCTCCTATATCTAATAATATGCAATAGAAATTTAAACCCCAATTTAATATGATTTAAAATAACATAAAGGGGATTAAAATACTTTATCAAAATTTTATATCTTTCAACAAGCGAATTCAAAGTATTTTTCCGTGAATATCCTCCTAATTGGAATCTACATAGAAACATATTTGTATTAATAATCTTCCTACTGTTTTTAAGTACTCTTATAATCCAATCAATATCCGAGCAATAAATATAATTTAAATCATAATATACTGATACCTGTTTCTTTACAATAAGTGCCTGATGAGTAATTATCATTCCATCAATCATATTTTTCCAGCTTAAGTTCTTTGGAGGACGTTTTAATTTTCTCTTACCATAACTTCTTCCTTTAGAATCAACCAATTCAGTATCACCGTATATAACATCTGCATTGCTAAAATTGTTCTTAATGAAAATCTCATTCAATATATTACTATCAGATACTTCATCACCAGCGTTAATAAACCATAAATATTCTCCTGTCGCTAAATTAATTCCTTTATTCATCGCATCATAAATTCCCTTATCAGATTCACTAATCCATTTATCTATGATATCTAAATTATTTTTTATTATTTCAACTGATCCATCATCAGAACCACCATCGATAATAATATATTCTAACTTCGGATAATTTAAGTTCCGGATACTATTTATAGTTTTTTTCAGGTTTTCCCTGCTATTATAAACAACAGTAATTATACTTACTTTAGGTAAATTATCCATTTACTTCTTTATATAATTTATAGGTTTCATTTGCACATTTATCCCAACTAAAATATTTTGCTCTCTCAAATCCTTTGTTTATCATTTTTTCCTGCAAACTATTATCCTGCAATAGAGTCTCCAGCCTATCTTTTAACTCTTCAGAATTTTGAGGAGAAAAATATAATACAGCATCTTCACCAACTTCAGGTAAAGAACTTCTATTACTTGCAATGACAGGAGTTCCTAAGCTCATCGCTTCCACTAAAGGTATTCCGAAGCCTTCATAATAAGAAGGATATACTAACACTGATGCTCTTTTATATTCTTCACCCAAAGATAAATAATTTCCCAATGTGTATTTAACTTTTGATAATATTCCAAGGTTAGAGAAGTTCTTCATCTCTTTTCGGGAAAAAGGTTTACCACCAAAACATTTTATATAAAAGTTATTTCTTAAAAATTCTGATTTACAAAAAGCATCCAATAAAACCTGAAAATTCTTATAAAAATATCTTTCGCCAACAAATAAAATAAAGTTTTCCTTCTTTGCCTCTTTGCTTATTTGATTAGTTTTTAAATATTCTTCAAATGAATTTCCATGATAGATAACTTTTATTTTTTTTTCAAGTTCATTGCCATAAAAATTTAATAAATCATTTTTTGTAGAATTAGATATACATATAACGGCATCTGCTTCAAAAACTGCCTTCTTTTTATTTACTATAGTTTTATCAAGCCTGGAAAAATATTTTGGATAATGCTCATGAGTAAAATCATGAACTGTGATAATTTTCTTTTTATTGGGTAGTGTAATGTAATTATTATAGTATGTCTGATGCAATATGTTATAATCTGTTTTTTTTCTAAATTTTTCAAAAATCGGCTTCTGTAATTTTGTAATAATGAATTTTGTTTTCGGTATAAACGGAATTTTTTTACTTAGACCAACAGTTTTTATTTTTTTATCAAGCCCATATTCATTAATATTTAAGCCCATATATAATAAAACAGAAATATCACAATATCCTGATATTCTCATAATTAATTCTGAGAAATATCTCGTTATCCCGCCATATCTTTGCATCGAGAAAGCCTCGAAATCGTAAAGAACCTTAATCATATTTTTTTCATTATAATAGAAATATTACCAAATGAATTGTCAGAATTAAAATCCTTAGGTTTCGAGTCGAGTAATCTGAACCCTGCATAAAAATTTATTAACGAGTTTATAAAATAATTTTTTAAATTATTACCAGGGTATTTCCGAAGTTTTCCAATAATTTTATCATATAAACCATTTTTTCTCTCCCAAAAAATATCTTTGCGAAGGATTTCAACGCCACAAATATTATTTAATATTTCGTTAGTTTTTTCTTCATCAAATCTATATTGAAAAAATGTCTTTCTACCGTTTTTATACTGATGAGAATATATATCAAATTCAATCCATTCTTCTTTAAAACTATTAGATACAGGAAAAGTTAAATATATAATACCACCATGCTTTGTAACTCTTATCATTTCTTTAACTGCGATTAAATAATTCTTATAAATATGTTCAATAACACTAATAGAATAAACTAAATCAAAAGTATTATTTTCAAAAGTAAGATTAGTAGCGTCTTCTATTTTAAATTTCAAATTTTCATTTTCCTTTATTGACAATTTTTCATCTTCATTAATATCTGTTTTTATTACTTTAGATTTTCGGGATAGCACATAAGATAAAACGAACGGCGAGGAGATATCAAGAATTTTACTTTTATTGTCAATATTAATATTATTTCTTTTTAAAAACTCCAACAAATACGCAAATTCAACATATCTTGTAGTTTCTGCCGGCTTAAATAATACTTTAAATGCTGTTTTAGAATTCATCTTAAAAAGTGCAATGTATATTCTAAATAACAGCTTAAGTTTATGAATAAAATTTATTTTCATATTTGAGATATTAAATAAGTCATTAATCTTTCTTAATTTTAAAAATTATTTTGAGGTATCCTTCAATTTTATTATTTACATCTTCAGATACTTTAAATATATAGATTAAGAACAGGTACAAAATTAACACAATAGCACTTCTTAAAACTAAATCAACAATCAAATTAAATAAAAAAGGGATTATAATTCCTACTACATAAACAATACTCCCAATAAAAATCACATAGAGATGTTTAAATGTCAGAATATTAATTCCAAATTTTCTTTTTACAAAAACAAGTTTTATTATATTAAATAATGAATAGGAAACAAAAATACTAATTGCTGCTCCAATACTTCCGTAAAGCGATATAAATATGATATTGAATATTATACTTGATAAAAGTAAAATTACATTAAATAAACTTTCATATTTATATCTTGGAGAATTAGAAATAATATCAGAACTTAAACTAAAAGATGCGTCAAATACATAGGTAAATCCTATAATATAAAAAATAATAAAATTGTTAACAAATTCAGGTTTATTTCTAAGCATAAATAGCAAATTTCTTTCATTCACAACTATACTTATATAAATTAACATTCCGAGTGATAAGAGAATTAAGGATGTTTTCTTATATAAAGAATTAATTTCTTTGACATTATTTTCTTTCCATAAATTTGCAATAATCGGAACAGTAATTTTTGCGAGACTTCTGTTAGGTATATTTATCACAGTTGCAATATATAAAAAAGTGAAATATACACCAACGATTGATAAATTAACCATCGAACCGAGGATTAAACCATCAACCCTTGTCCCAATTAAAAGTGAAGCACTTGATAATAAGGTAAAACCTCCATACTTTAAAATATCTGCTAATTGTTCTTTTTGAATATACTTAGTGTTAACTATTAAAGAATATTCTTTAGAAATTATTAATTGTACTAATATTAAAAGAGCACATAAGAAGTATGATAATAAATAAGAATAAACAAAAGCATCAAAATTGATTATCTTAAAAATATAAATAATTATAAAAAATGTAGTTAAAATTCTGATACCTACCTCTCTTAACAGAGTAGAAAATACAGTTCGGTATATAGCACGAGCAAGAGCTTCTAAAATATTAAATAGTATAGTTATAAATGATAAAGGTATCAGTATATAAAAATAATCCAGAAACAGACTTGAATTTTCTTTATAAGCATCAACAATTAAAGGTTTAAAAATGATGAATAAAACTGTACAAATTAAGAATCCAAATAAAGAAATAAAAATAATAAGAGTTATAAAACCATTATGTTTTTTATCTTCTGTCCTAAAAAATGGGAAAAACCTTGTTATTGCATTTACAATTCCTATCTGCGATAATTGAGCATAAATTACAGAAGAACTTATTAAAAGTTGAATTAATCCGAATTGTTCAGTTGTAAAAAAAGCAGGGAATAATAAAACTACATTTACATACCCAATAATAACTCCCAGATACGAAAGTATCGTATTTCTAACACCTTGTTTTTCTACAATTCCCAATAATAATATCTCTTTAATTGAGTAAAATAATTATTCATTTTTAATAATAATATTCATTTATTTGAAAAGAAAAAATAATAAAAAATGTAATTTCAAGTTTTCAGCCTGCAATTAGTAATATTCTTACAAGATTAGTTGAATCCATAATTCAAAATGAATGCTATAAAATCTAAATTACAAAACAATAATTATTAAATATTCAAATATTGATTGATAAAATTCAGAAAAATCAGAAAGGATAAATATTTAGCATGAATTATTTAAAAAGTAATAAAATCATTTATGAGTTTTCAATATAATCTTTCAGAATTTTCAAAATATTGATTGCTTCTAATGGAGTTATATTATTTATATCAATATTTTTAATACGTTCTCTAATTTTCTCATCAAGTGTTAATTCAAATAAACTTATTTGCAGTTCATTGTTTTTCATTTTTTTTGCTTCTTTCTCTTCTAATGAGCGCAATATATCCTTTGCTCTTTTTGTAACAAACTCTGGCAAACCTGCCATTTTTGCAACTTCTATTCCATAACTATGATCTGCATGTCCAGGTGTAATCTTTCTGAGAAAGATAACCTTATCTTTGTACTCTTTTACTTCAACACGATAATTTTTTATTCTTGGATACATACTTGCCAGGACGTTTAATTCATGATAATGGGTCGCAAATAAGGTTTTCGCTCTAACGGTAGGATTTTCGTGTAAATATTCAGTAATAGCCCATGCAATAGAAATACCATCATAGGTACTTGTACCTCTTCCAATTTCATCAAGTAAAATTAACGACTTTGGTGTTGCATTATTTAATATATTCGCCGCTTCGTTCATTTCAACTAAAAAGGTACTTTCTCCTTTAGCTATATTATCGGAAGCTCCAACCCTTGTAAAAATCTTATCTACAATACCTATTTTAGCAGATTCAGCGGGAACAAAACTACCAATTTGTGCCAAAAGAACTATAAGACCGGTTTGTCTTAAATAACTTGACTTACCACTCATATTGGGACCAGTAAGGATAATAATTTGATTATCATTTGTATCCAATAAAGTATCGTTTGCAATATATTTTTCTCCTGCGGGTAATAATTGTTCTATTACAGGATGCCTGCCGTTAATGATATGAATAGTATCACTCTCATTAATTTCGGGTTTAATATATCTATAGCTTTCAGCAACCTCTGCAAAACCGGAAAGCACATCAATTGAAGCTATAACTGATGCATTTCTCTGTATATGTTCAGTATATTGAAGAATAAACTGTCTTAAATCATTCAAGATTTTATTTTCAAGTAAAGAAATTCTTTCCTCAGCATTAAAAATCTTATCCTCATAAATTTTTAATTCTTCAGTAATAAATCTCTCTGCATTTACAAGAGTTTGTTTTCTGATATAATCAGGCGGAACTTTATCTAAATTTGCTTTTGTAACTTCAATATAATAACCGAAAACCTTGTTATAATCTACTTTTAATGAATTAATCCCTGTTCTTTTTCTCTCCTTACTCTGAAAATTATCAACCCATACTTTACCGTTTAAATGAATATCTTTTAAATCATCTAACTCTTTATTATAACCTTTATTAATAATCCCATAAGAATCAGCACCTTCCAAATAATTTTCATTTAATACAAGTTCAATTTCTTTAATTAATTCTGGTAATTCAACTAATTTATCCCTTAATGATTTAACTGACTCTGATTCGAGATTCATCAATAAAAGCTTCAATTCTGAAACTTTCTTAATTGATGATTTTAATAACAGTATATCCCTCGAAACTGCTTTTCCGGTAGCGACTTTAGAAATCAGTCTTTCAAGATCAGCAATAGATTTTAAAGTATCCCGAATTTTTTTTCTGGAGATTTTATTATTGTAAAAATCTTCAACCGCTTCTAATCTCTTATTTATATTCTCCCTTACTTTTAGAGGACGGGATATCCATTTTTTTAACAATCTACCGCCCATAGCTGTCAGAGTTTTATCTATAATAGATATCAGAGTACCTTCTCTTCCCCCTTCAAATATTGATGTTGTAATTTCAAGATTTCTTTTTGTTGCTGGATCTAATATTATATAATCAGTAAAATCATACTTATATATTTTATTTATGTGTGATAAATTATTCTTCTGTGTTTCATTTAAATAATTTACAATACAACCCGCAGCAATAATACCGCATTCCATATTTTCAATACCAAATCCTTTTAGAGAATGGGTACTGAATTTATTTGTTAATAATTCCCTTGCATAGTCGAGATTAAAGACCCAATCATCAACTTTTGTAAATATATATTTAGGGACACTTTCTTTTTTTAATTCTGTTTCATCAATTTTTAAAAGTTTAAATATTCTATCTTTTTCTCTCTTTGGAATGAGTATTTCTCCCGGTGTTATTACTTCGATTTGTTCTTTTAACTGTGAAGATTTTATTTCAGCAACAGCAAACTCCCCTGTTGTAATATCACAAAAAGAAAATCCACAAATATCTTCTTTTAAATATAACGCTAAAAGATAATTATTTGATTTATGATTGAGCAATTTTTCAGAAAAAGTAGCGCCAGGTGTAACAACTTCTATAACATCCCTCTTGACAATTCCCTTTGCCAATTTAGGATCTTCCAGTTGTTCACAAACAGCCACTCTATACCCTGCTTTAATCAATTTAGGAAGATAGGTTTCCAAAGCGTGATGTGGAAAACCAGCCAAAGGAACATCTGCGGCAGAGCCACTTGCTCTTTTTGTTAAAGTTATGCCGAGAACTTTAGAAGTTATTATAGCATCTTCTTCAAAAGTTTCAAAAAAATCCCCCATTCGGAAAAGTAAAATCATCTCGGGATATTTTTCCTTAATTTTTCTATATTGTCGCATCAATGGGGTTTCTTGCTCAGCCATTAATAATCTTTTATCTTATTTCTTAAATATTTATTTAACATCTCTCTTGCTCTGAACAAATGTGCTTTTACGGTTCCTATCGGAATTTTCAACTCTTTTGAAATTTCATAATAATTCATTTCATATTTATGTCTCAAAATAATTATATCTCTATATTTTTTGGGTAGTTTTTCTATCGCTTTTTCAATAACATTATTTTTTTGATTTTTAATAATTCTCTTATCCGGAACATAATTATCATCAGCTATCTCATATCTAACTTCATCATCATCTAACTTTATATCTTTATCAATTGAAAAGGTCGATAATTTTTTCTTTCTAATATAATCTATACAATTATTTGTTGCAATTTTATAAAGCCATGTAGAAAATGCGAATTCTTTGTCAAATTTATGTAACGAATTAAATGCTTTGATAAATGTCTCTTGCGTAAGATCATCAACTTCATCTTTTTCAAAAACCATCTTTCTTATAAGGTGACTAATCAGGTTGTAGTATTTTTTCATTAATTTCTCATAACATTCCTTTTTACCTTTTAGAGCTCCATCAATTAAATCGTTGTCTTCAATTTTTGAATTTACTAATCTTTTTTTTCTTTCCTTATTCAACATTATTACAAATATATATACTGATTGTTAAATTGTTAATTATCCACAACTTTAATAAAATTTAAGATTTTGAATAATTATAATATTATGTAAATTAAAAAAATATATGACAATTCTAAAGGATAAATTTCTTATTAACTAAACTTTAAATTTTCCTTTATATTAACTAAATTGTATCTATGAGAGTTAAGAAGGAAACAATATCGATTATTACTTTAGGATGCCCCAAAAATGTTGTTGATTCTGAACAATTGATGACATTAATTGAAAATGAAAAAATTAAAATAATAAATAATTATCAGGACAATACAGACATCGTAATAATTAACACCTGTGGGTTTATAGAGGACGCAAAAAAGGAATCAATAGAGCAAATTCTTAATGCTGTTGAATATAAGAAAAAAGGAAAGATAAAAAAAATATTTGTGGCAGGATGTTTGTCAGAAAGATATATGTTGGAATTAAAGAAGGAGATTCCGGAAGTTGATAAATATTTTGGTGTGACAAGTAAAGAAAAAAATTTAAGAGATATTATAAAATCACTAAACTTAGAGTATAAAAAAAATTTAATAGGAGAAAGGAAACCTTCCCCCTCAAATCATTTTGCATACTTAAAAATATCTGACGGTTGTAATAATCCATGTTCTTTTTGTTCAATTCCATTGATAAAAGGAAATTATCATTCAAAACCTCTAAAGAAAATTATTTATGAAGCTGAATTACTTGCAGATAAAGGAGTAAAGGAACTAATTTTGATAGCACAGGATACTACATACTGGGGTAAAGACATATACGGAAAGAGAAAATTATCTTTAGTGTTGGATTCTCTTTCAAAAGTTAATGGTATTGAATGGATAAGATTAATGTATACATATCCAGCCCATTTTCCTCATGATGTAATTGATGTAATCAGAAATAATACCAAGATATGTAATTACATAGATATTCCAATTCAGCATATTTCTGATAAAATTCTAAAGTCTATGAGAAGAGGAATAACCAGGAAAAATACCATTAAATTATTAGATATGCTCAGAAACAAAATTCCCAATTTATGCTTAAGAACTACAATTATAGTAGGGTATCCACTTGAAACTGAAAAAGAATTCAATGAATTATGTGAATTTATTAAGGAGTTTAAATTCGAAAGATTGGGAGTATTTTGTTATTCTCATGAAGAAAACACAGAAGCATACAAGCTTAAAGATTCCATTCCACAAAAAGAAAAACTTTTACGGCAAGAAATTATTTACACTATTCAAAAAGAGATATCTTTAACTAATAATAAAAATCTAATAGGTAAACAAATGGATGTTTTAGTAGATAGAAAAGAATCTGATTTATATATAGGAAGAACATATATGGATGCTCCGGAAATTGATCAAGAAGTATACATATCAAGTGTTCATAAATTAAACCCCGGCGAATTTTATAAAGTTTTAATTAATGATGCTCAGGAATATGATTTATTTGGAGAAATCTAATTGAATTGTTAATTTTAAATAAAATTTATTTTATTAATGAAATAATAATACCACAATGGATAAAAAAAGAAAAAGTATTTTAACATTTATAATATTATTCATACTGAACAATCTTTTACTTTCTCAATATAATGATAGCCAATCAGGTTTATATCAAGAGCAGTCTTATTTTATAGATCCTTTAGTATTTTATGCAAAAGATAGTGCAAAGGCTCGAATTGATATATATGTAGAAATCCCTTTAACAACTTTACAGTTTAAGAAAAATCAAAACACGCAGAAATTCGATGCTAATTTTGAATTTCTTGTATCTATTATTAATTCTGAAAATGAATTAGTAATAAACAACATAGTGCCGGAAACAATTTCGAGAACTCCGGAAGAGCAAAAATCAATAGAGGATGAATCAGAATACAGAATTAAAACATTTTATTTAATTCCCGGGAATTATAAACTATCAACAACATTAAAAGATAAAAATAATTACAAAGAATATAAAATTGAAAAAGATATTAATGTTCCTGATTTTAATGCTACTGAATTATCAATAAGTTCAATAATGCTTCTTTCTGATTTTGTCACTGATTCAATGGGCAGAAAAATTATATACCCACTTGTTACAAACAATGTTGGTGATTTAAAGGATATATATATCTTTTTTGAAATTTATAATAATTCAAATAATACCTTTCCTATTTCAATAAACTATAAAATAGTTAATGAGAAAGACTTTTCTGTAAAAACAGGTAGTTTTAGCTACATTATTACACCGGGAATAAACCAGAAAATAGATAAACTCAATCCGTATGATTATACAATCGGAAACTATAAACTTCAATTATTCAGTAATGTTTATTCAAACCTTTCAAGTGAAAAAGATTTCTCGTACAGGTGGACAGAACTTCCTATGACAATAGAAAATCTTGATAAAGCAATTAGCGAAATGATTTATATAGCAACTAATGATGAATTATCGTATATAAAAAATGCTCCATCACAGGCAGAAAAAGAGAGAAGATTTCTTGAGTTCTGGAAATCGAAAGACCCAACTCTAAAAACTGCCAAAAATGAAGTTATGAATGAGTATTATAACCGGGTGAAAATTGCAAATGAAAAATTTTCTAATTACTCTGTTGAGGGATATAGAACTGATATGGGTATGGTTTATATAATTTACGGAAACCCTTCTAATATTGAGCGGCACCCGTTTGATGATTATTCAAGACCCTATGAAATATGGGAATATTATGATATCAATAAACAATTTATTTTTGTTGACTATACAGGGTTTGGAGATTATCGTTTAATTACACCAATTTGGGATAAGCGATTCAAGATGCGTTAATGTAATCGCATTCTTTTATTCAAGTATCTTAAAAGACTAACATCAAATGGGGTAGATGTTGTTAATAATTCATAATCGATATTATTCCTAACACATTGATTCTTATACTCTTTTACAAAATTATCAACGGCTTTATTATATGATTCTTTAATCTTAGATGATTGAATATATATTTCTTCCCCTGTTTCCATATCTTTGAAATATGCAATATCATCGTAAAGAAATTTTCTCTCAGCCGGATCCATTATTTGAAATACAATAACTTCGTTTTTATTGTATCGGAAATGTTTAAAAGAACTAATTACTTCTTCCTGATTATCAAAAAAATCACTGATTATAATAACTAAACCACGCTTTTTTATTTTTTCAACTATTGAATTAAGACAATGAGATGTACTTGTTTTTGAATTAGGTTTTATTTTCTGCAATTCTTTCAGAATTAATCTTAAATTTATTTTTGTTGAGTGAGGAGGAATATAAGTATTAATTTTTTCATCATAAGTTATAAGTGAAACAGCATCCCTTTGCAACATCATAAGATAAGCAAGCGAAGCAGCCAAATATGAAGCATATTCAAGTTTAGAAATATTACTGGAAGGAGAAATTTCAGAGCTCCCCTCTTTGAAAAATTTCTTTTTTCTACGGGAAAAATAATTTTCAGAGTGAAAGCTCATTGAACGACTTATATCAAGTAAGATATATGCCTTTAGGTTTGTTTCTTCTTCATATTGTTTAATATAGTATCTATCAGTTCGTGCTAATAATTTCCAATCAAGGTATCTTAAATCATCACCCGGGGTGTACTGCCTGTGCTCTGTGAATTCTACACTAAATCCATGATATGGAGATTTGTGTAAACCAGCAATAAATCCCTGTACAACAAACTTCGCCTTTAATTCAATATTCGCTAATCTTGCGACTACCGAAGGAATTAAAAATCTTCTAAAATCAGATGATTCCATTATTTTATTGATTTACCGGAGGTGGGGTTTTCTTCTTTTCTTTATCATCTTTATTTTTCTTCTTATCAGTTGTGTCTTTTGATTTATCTTTATTTTTTTCTTCGCTACTACCGGCAGTTTTTTGTGTTTCACTTTCTTTAAGGTACTCCTCAATATTAATTTTCCCTTCTAAACTCTTCAACATTAAACTTGCAGATTCTGATAGTCTATCTCCCTCAGTGTCAGTTGGATATTTTTCTAAAAACTTTTTATATGCTGTTATAGCATTAACTGTATCCCTTAGGTTAGAATCATAAGTGAAACCAATCATAAATAAAGCATTCCGTTCATGTTTAGTATTGGGGTATTTATCTGCTATTTTTTCATATACCTTAATAACTTCTTTGTAATCATTGATATCTGAATATATCCGAGCAATTTCATAGTATGCATCAATAACCTTTGCTGAATCTGGATATTTTTTAATAAAATTATTATAAAGTTCAACTGCTTCCAGTTTCAATTCATTACTGTTGAGGACCTGGGCGCTATCGAGCATTTTTTTTGCTGACATTAATAAATCTTCAGGTTCTTGACCACTTTTATCACCACAACTTAGATAAAACATTACGGGTAAAAATAAAATAATAAGTTTTAGATATCTCATAATTTTATCTTAAATTAAATTTTAATTTATATTAATTTATAGAAAAATCAAATAAAAATTAATGATAAAATTAAACTTGAATGAAAATTTTATTTCCCGCATTTGGGAAAACAAGTCTTATTATTCAAATCTCGAAACCATTGACGGAAAAAAAATTACAGTAATCTCACCGGGAATTAGAAATAAAGATGAAGGACCCGACTATTCAAAAGCGACAATCAGAATTGATGGTTATGTGCATACAGGTGATGTTGAAATACATAAAACTCTTAAAGATTGGTCTTTGCACAATCACAAAAATAAAGGGAAATACAACAAAGTAATTTTACAGGTAGTTATGTGGCAAAATGATAGTTCCGAAGAAGCTATTCCTGAATATAAACATTCTGAGAAAATACCTACAGTTATACTTTCAAAATTTTTAACAAAATCGATACACTTAATATGGCGTGAAATAATAGAATCCCCTTCAAGCAAGTTCAGGATACCATGTTTTGAATTAAATCAAGAAATAGAAATAGCTAAAAAGATTACATACCTTGAAAATATGGGACTAAAGAGATTTCACTATCGTTCTAAAAGGATTAGTGATAGAATAGAAAATTTAAAGAATAACAAAATTGAAGAAAATATTATTTGGTTGCAAACTTTTTCTGAATATGTCTTCGAAGCATTAGGGTTTTCAAAAAATAAAAATCAGTTTTTAAAATTAAGTAAACTCATTTTCTTTGAGAAAATTTACGGAAAAAATTTCTCGTTATATCAAATCGATGCTTTATTATTTGGTGCAGCAGGTTTTCAATTAAGCAATACTGCTAATGATAATTATACAGTAAAGATAAAATCATTATGGGAAAATGAAATGAAGAATTTTTCTAAAGGAGTAATGGACAATTCAGAATGGAATTTCTTCCGTTTGCGTCCTCAAAATTTTCCCACTAAAAGAATCGCTTATGCTTCAGGATTTCTTTTTTCTTTATTGAATAATTCTTTATTTAATGAAATTCTTAATTCATTTAATGAACAGGAAAATATATATAAAAATTTATTTACAATCTTTTACAATATAAAAATTAACAGTTACTGGAATAAAAACTATAATTTTGGAAAACCTTCTAAAATAAGTATACAACCAATAGGTGAACAAAGAATTTATGAAATTATAGTAAATGTAGTACTTCCTTTTATCTTTCAGTATGCTTTATATCAATCTAATGAAAAACTTTGTACTCAAATATTAAATTTCTTTTCTCTATTGAAAGATTACTCAAAGAATGAAATTACAAAAGCAATGGAAAAACAACTTAATATTCAAATCAAAAAAGCAATTGAAAGTCAAGGGGCTATTCATCTTCACAACTTTTACTGTATTAAAGGGAAGTGTGATTTCTGTAATATAGGGAAAAATGTATTCGTTAAGGAAAAACAAATGGAATATCTTAATATAATATTATATTAAGTTATAATCTTTCTGTTAATGTTAGAATTTCTTTTATTTCTTTATTAATTGCTAAATAAGGTAAAAGATTAACACTTATCGGAACAGTAACCAGCCAATTTGTTTCATTTTGTATTGAGGGATAATTAATTCTGAATCTTTTATTTTTGAAATATTCTAAATAGTCTTTGTGTAAAGATAACCACTCATTTAATAGATGTATAGAGAAAATTGAATTTGCTTCCATCGACTTAATCAGTGCTTTCTTTAAAAAATTAGCATTAAGTTCTGTACTGCTTTCATTTATATAGTTTCTGAATTTTTCCCGTTCATTATACGTATCAAGATATTGCATAATAATATCCTGAATTTCAAAAGGTTCTTTATTTAAAATTTTACATAACAAATCTATGTTATTAATATCGGATTTCCATAATAATCTATTCTCATTTATATGTTCAGCATCAAACAATTTTTCTACTGTTTTTTGATATTCATCACCTGTTATGTTTCTATATGCACATAATCTTCTGAATAACTCAGCATCAACAGTACCTGCTTCCTCCAACCACCAGATTATAAAAGAACTGGAGTCATGAGTTGAAAGGGAAGAAACCGAATTAAGGCGGATTTCTTCTGGCTTTAGAAAATCATAAGTTATATTTCGTTCTTTACTCCATCTTTGAATTTCCATTCCAGGCACTCCGAATTCCTTTAGCACTTCATTAGAGCAAAAGGGAACACTTCCTAAATCTTCAGCAATTGGTAACATAGAAGTTGAATTAATAAATACTTCAAGAATCTTTTTACCATTATCTTTCCAGGTATTTTCATCTTCTGGAAAAAATTTACCATCCAATCCACATTTTTCTTCAGGAATAGAATTATGAATTATCCATAATCTGAAAATCCCTATAAAATGGTCTATGCGATATAAGTTATAAAAATTTTCTGCATATTTCAACTTTTCTTTTATGTAAATGTATGAATTTGCTTCTATCTCTTTCCAGTTATAAGGGGGCATTCCCCATCTTTGTCCTAGTGCAAAATACATATCCGGTGGCGCTCCAACTGAATACTCAAGATTAAAATAATTTCTATTACTCCAAACATCAGAACTATTACGACTGATAAGAAAAGGCATATCCCCGACTAATAAAATCCCATTATCATTTGCAAATTTCTTAAGACTTCTTAATTGTTCAAATAGTTGCCATTGAACCCATTTATAAAATTCTACTTTCTCCTGATAATCGTTTATTATGTTAAGTATTGCTTCCGGTTTTCTATCTCTTAAATCATTTTCCCATTCAGACCAGTTTTTAGTTTTTGTTATTTCACTAATAGTAGAATAAACCGCATAATCCTCAAGCCAAAATTGGTTTTCCAGCTTGAATTTTTCGAATTTATTTATACCTCCCACATAAGAGTTATTGAACAACTCAAACAATAATTCAATCTTTGCCTCTTTAATACCATAATCTACAAGAGAAAGACCAGCTTTATATCTTTTCTTCAGCTCTTTCAATTTTTTATTATATCTGCTTATATTAACTTCTTTAAGTTCTTTTAAACATAAATACATTGGGTCTAATGCAAATGAACTAATGCAATTATAGGGGGAAAAATCATCTCCACAGTCATTTAAAGGTAATAATTGTATTAATGACAAGCCACACTGTTTACACCATTGAATAATAAACCTTAAATCATAAAAGTCTCCAATGCCTATACTCTTATCTGAATAAATTGAAAACAATGGTATTATTACTCCCGCTCTTCTTTTAAAACCAATTTGTTCCCATTTATTAAAAGTATGAGTATTTTTAAAATATTCGTAATAGTTTTTCATCTTTCCCGTTTTAAATTTAAGAAAATTTCTTTTGCATTCCTGAATTCTTCTAAATTACTTTTAGCCATTTCAAGCTTTTCCAGAAATTCAGAGTGCAAATCAATATCTGAAATATTTTCTGCAAATTCTAATGCACGTTTTGAATACTCAAGAATTTTTCTTGCTTCAAGTCCTCCGATATCAGCAAAAAACCAACCACAACTTGTAAACATAAATTGTGAATATTTCTCCATTTCCAATAGTTGCGAACATTTCTGAATTTCGCTTTCATCTAATTTTCTCAATCCATGAATAGCAAAAAAACTTTCAATATTTTCTTTCGAATTATCAATCATAAGTTTGATATAATCATCCCTTGCATTCCAAACATTTTTTAGAAACTTCCTTCCCTCTAATTCAAATATAACTGTTAATTTATCTCTTAATGAATTTAATGCATCTCTAAGTGGAGAACGCCATTTTTGATTCCAGCCCGGCATACCTCCGGTAACACAACCACAATCATTTTTCCACCTCTCAACTCCATGCGCACAACTCCATGAAGTTCCTTCATCATTTGTTCCAGCTTTTAATTCAACCTCATAAACAGGAGGATATAATTCAAGATATTTACTGTAATTTATAATATTTATATCATTTTGAGATAATAATTCCGTTAATAAATATGCAAGTGCTCTTTCTGTAAATTTTTTATGATGGCCAAAGGTTTCCCCATCAACAGAAACATTTATAAGTTGTATTTCATCTGCAATTTGATCTGAAGCGGATTTTATTGCTCCAAGAATTCTTTCCGAACTATAAGCTAAATCACCAAAGGAAATGTTTTTAGAAATATTACTATCATAAAAAAAGATACTAATATATTTCTCCGGAAAACTTTTCGAATAATATCTGTAACACACTTTTGTATTTATACTGCCGTCTGAAACATCAATCCATTGAGAATCACCGGCTTTTCTGTATCGTAGTGCCTGTAAAGGGTCAAGTATTATAAATTTTATGTTCTCCTTAATTAAAATATCAATTGTACTATAGTTAACTGCGGTTTCTGACAACCATATACCCTCGGAATCTCTTTTAAAAAAATATTTAAAATATTCTTTTCCCCATCTGATTTGGGTTAATTTATCCCTATCGGTTGCCAAAGGCATAATTATATGGTTATATACCTGAGCAATAGCATTTCCTTTACCATTAAATTTTTCACAACTTATTTTATCCGCATTTAAAATTTTTTCAAAAGTTTCCGGATGTTCTTTTCTAATCCATTCAAATAATGTTGGACCAAAATTAAAGCTTATATATTCAAAATTGTTTATAGTTCTGACTACTTCCCCTTTTTCATTTATAATTACGGCTTCAGTATTAGGTTTATAACATTCCTGATAAATTCTTTCATTCCAATTGGGAAATGGAGAAGCAGATTCTTCTCTTTCAATTTGATTCGTCCATGGATTTTCTCTTGGCGGTTGATAAAAATGACCATGCAAACAAAAATAAATTTTAGCCATATATTTTAAAAATTATTATATATCTGGTTCAAATCTAAATATATTTACAGCAAGAGGTGGCAGAGTAACAAAAATTGATTCACTACAAAGGAATCTCGGTTTAGATACAGAATGAATTCCTCCTAAATTTCCAATTCCACTACCACCATACTCAATAGCATCACTGTTTAATATTTCTCTATAAAATCCTTTAAATGGAATGCCAAATTGATAGTTGTATCTTGGCACAGGTGTAAAATTAAAAGTAAACAGTAAAATTTCTTCTTTATCTTCAGAAAATCTAAGGAAACTTATTATGCTACTATCGGCATCAGAAAAATCAACCCACTGAAAACCTTCAGGTTTAAAATCCACTTCATGCATTGCTTTAGAATTCCTATACAATTTATTTAAATCTTTAAAAAATTTGTTAAACTTCATATTAAGTTCATTCTCAAGCAAATGCCAATCTAAAGAAGATTTAAAATCCCACTCATTAAATTGTGCAAAATCATTGCCCATAAAATTCAATTTTTTACCTGGATGCCCAAACATAAATCCTAAGAACAATCTTAAATTAGCAAATTTCTGCCATAAATCACCAGGCATTTTATTAAATATTGAATGTTTCCCATGCACAACTTCATCATGTGAAATTGGAAGAATGAAATTCTCGCTAAATGCATACCACAAAGAAAAGGTAATAAGATTCTGATGATATTTTCTATGGATAGGGTCCTTACTGAAATAGTTTAAAATATCATTCATCCATCCCATATTCCATTTCATATCAAAGCCCAAGCCGCCTAAATATGTTGGCTTTGAGACACCAAAAAAAGCAGTCGATTCTTCAGCAATCATCATAATACCCGGAACTTGTAAGTGAACTATCTCATTAAGTTTTTTCAAAAAAGTAATAGCTTCAAGATTTTCTCTACCACCGAAGTAATTTGGTTCCCATTCACCTTCATTTTTAGAATAATCCAGATAAAGCATAGAAGCAACAGCATCTACTCTTAATCCATCTATATGATATTTCTTAAGCCAAAATAATGCGTTTGAAATTAAAAAATTCACTACTTCATTTCTACCATAATCAAAAATCAAAGTACCCCAATCTTTATGGTAAGCTTTTTTCCAGCTCTTATATGCGTAAAGTTGAGTTGAATCAAAATTAGCAAGACCATGCTCATCGGTAGGAAAATGAGCGGGAACCCAATCGAGAATTACCCCGATATTATTTTGATGACAATAATCAACAAAAAACATAAAATCTTCAGGTGTCCCATATCTACTTGTTGGTGCAAAATAATTAATTAATTGATAACCCCAGGATTCATCTAAAGGGTGTTCCATAATTGGAAGTAATTCAATATGTGTATAACCCATACTTTTAACATAATCAACAAGTTCATAGGCAATTTGACGATAATTTTTATATCCCCACTGATTCGGAAAGTCAATATTATTGTAATCTTTTTTCCAGGAACCAAGATGAACTTCATATATGGATATCGGTGATTTAATAAAATTAAAATCTTTTCTTTTATTCATCCAATCATCATCTCTCCATTTATATTTATTTATATCATATACTACAGCAGCAGTTTTTGGTCTCAACTCTGTATAAAATGCATAAGGGTCTGTTTTAAAAGATATATAATTGCTATCATAAGATTTAATTGCATATTTATATAAAGTTTTTTCTCCTAAATTTTCAATGAACTTAATCCATACCCCCGAGTTATTTATATTATCCATTTTATGAACTTCGGGATTCCAATTATTAAAGTCACCAACGACACTCACTTCCTTAGCATTAGGAGCCCAAACAACAAATTGCACCCCTTTCTTACCATTTACATCAATAAGTTTAGACCCAAACTTTTCATAAGATTCAAAGTGATTTCCTTCATTTAATAAGTATAAATCAAAATCTGTAATTTTATATTTTTCTAAATTCATTTATTAAATTATTAAAATACGACTATTAAAAATATTTAAACAATTTTCCCACCTCATTAAACACTAAAAACATAATTATATAATAATAAATTTAATCATATTTTTTAATAGATTAAACATACTGGAAACATAAAAAAAATTACAATTCCCTCCTCTATATCAAGAAATAAGGAATTGTAATTTTTTAAAAACAAACTTTTGCTATTACTACAGACCCAATGAAAAATTAAAACCAAGATTTAATTGTAGGGTTGATATGTTTCTACTATTTCCGATTATATGAATATTCGAACCAGACACATAAAGCGGGTCTTTCTCATCATTTAAATTTGTATAAGAACTAATTCTTTTTGTTTGGTCATCTGATTTATATTCTTTACCCGCTAAATTTAAAAAATTATACTTTACCTGTACACTGATTCCATACTGTCCGAAATCATAACCTAATCCACCTGTAATTCCAAAGCCTAATCTTGTAGCAGAGGGAATCGTGTATGTACCGCTTGGAACTGATGAGGTGCCCTTAAAGGTCGTCTCTCCACTAATGGAAACAATTAACAGCTCTGCAACAACAAAAGGTCTTATTTGGGAAGCAGGTATTGGGATATTATATTGTGGACCAACACCAATCGTTAAAATATTGTGCTTTAACTCAATAGTTCCACCACCTTCACTAGGAGGAGGAGTTCCATCATTTTTAAGCAAAGTATAATTAAGGGAAACTCTTCCACTCAAAATAGGTGTTGTTATAGATGCAAATCCTCCAACATTAATACCAGCAGATAATCCATATTTAGTTCCAGAATAAAAGTCAGCCATAGTTCCGCTATAATCTCCCATTGGAATAGCTGTTCCAACCTCTACACCTCCTTCAAATCTAAATTGAGATAAACCAATTGAAAATGGTATTAACGCAATCAATAAAATAATAAGTGTTTTTTTCATAAAATTTTTTATTAAAGTTTATAAAAATATTTGTTAGTTTTTTATCTAACTAATATCATTTTTTTCGTTTCAGAATAATCATTTGATATTAGTTTATAAAAATATGTACCACTTGCATAACCAATTGCATTCCATAATACTTCATACTTTCCTGGTTTTAGCAATGCATCAACAATTTTGGTAATTTCCTTTCCTGTAATATCATAAATGATAATTTGAACAAATTGTAAATCACCATTTTTAGAAGGAGGTACTTCAAATTCTATTTTAGTTATCGGATTAAATGGATTTGGATAATTCTGATATAAAGAAAATGTTTGCGGTAAATTATTAATTGGTTCATTTGAAGATAATGAAAAATCAATCAATGCTGTCCAAATACTTAATTGTGTCCCAGCTAGTCTTGTCCAGATAGGCCTAACCACATTATTATAAGCATCTATTCCATTGTAATCACCGAAGAATACACTTGAGGTAGGGGTGAATGGTTCAGCACTTATTTTAATATTCGTAAATGTTGCTCCACCATCAGTTGACCTTGCCAGATAAACATCTGTTTGATAATTTGAATAATTTCTCCTATCATAAAATACAATATAAATATAACCTGTTTTCTGATCAATCGTCATCCAAGTAAAAAATTGTTCTTTACCAGGGGCATCATTATTAACCCTAACTGGCACACTCCAGTTCAAACCACCATTAGTTGATTTCACCAGTTTTACATCCCTATCGGTAGGACCAGCAGAGTCACAATAATTAATGTAAATATGACCTCTATAAGGTCCATTTGATAAATCACAACAAGTTACCGGCATACCATTCGCTCTATATATACCTCCTATACCAAAATCCCAACCACCAGGCTGGTCAACTACATAAATATCATTTTGTAAAAAAGTTACACCTCCATCAGTTGATTTATCAAAGAAAATACCATATTGTACATTTTTTATCTTCGGTCCAGACCATGCAACATAGATTTCACCATTAGGACCTACAGCTGGAACAGCCCCTTCAACGGTATTATCACTATCAATACAATCTCCCCCTTTTTCATTTATTCTTTTAACTAAAATCCAGGTTAAGCCACCATTAGTAGACTTCGCAAAAAGAATATTTGTACTATCATTAGAACTTGAACTTCCATAATTATCAAATTGAGTCCAAGTACAATAAATATAATTTGTACTTCTATCTACAACAGCCCATTCTTTATCCTGATCTTTATTAGGATCATAATAAGTATAGGTACCAGGATCTGACCAATTCATTCCTCCATTAGTAGATTTTTGACAAACTATTCTATCAATCCAATGACCACCCGATGGAGGATTTGACAAATGGAAATAATAAAAATGTCCCAAAGTATCAACAATAATGCAAGGGTCTCCCCAAACACCGTATGCTGATGATGTTAAGTTTCCATAAGTCCAGTTTAAACCTCCGTTAGTTGTCCAATAGAATTTGTTAATATTTGCACCTGCTACAATTTGTAATACATTTTTCGGGTTAATACAAATAGAGACTTCTTCTGGAGAACCTATATTTCCTATCATAATATTTGTATATTGTGCAAAAATTATAGTACTCCCACACAATAAAATAAATAAAATGAAAACAAATATTCTTTTCATTATTAAATTATTAATTATGTTTAAATATCAATAAAATAAATTAATTATTCTATTACAAAATGAATGAAAGCAAAAATTAAAAGAATAAATTTTCTCCCTAAATTATTCTTAATTTTTTCAGAATTTGTTTAAGATTTCAATTCTAAAAAATGACCTGTGAGAATACCTTCATCAATTTTTCCTTTCATAGTTGTTCGATACCATTTACCTTCAATCTTGTTTTTCATTAAATTGAATTCAAATATAATATTATCATCAGCAATTTTGGGATTCGTATTCAAGTTTACAGTATTATCGTCATCACTTTCTGTTGCAGTAAAGGTTCCCATCATACTTTTTATTCCTGGATAAGACTCATTATAGAATTTTGTAATCTCATAAGTACCTGACATATTCAATTTCTTTCTATACTTTACATAAATTATCCCTTCCAATATTGGATTTCCATCTTTATCTTGCATTTTAAAAAAATATGTTCCTCCCGGGGCAAGGAAATACATATCAATGTTTTTTGTTGTACAATCAACATTACTACAGGAATAAAATAGAACTGATAGAAAAATCGATAAAAGAAAGAAATAATTTTTCATAAAATCAATTTTATAAACTTAACAAAATAAGATATTAAAGATATTTAACAACAAAAGATTAAAACACGATTACTTTTTCTCTTTTAAAATGTCTCTAATTTCTTCCAATAGTATCTCTTGTTTGGAGGGCTCAGGTGCTTTTGGTAACTCTTCCTCTCTTCTTTTCATAAATCTATTCATTCCTCTAATAATAAGAAAAAGAACAAAAGCAATAATTAAAAAATCAAAAGTTACTTGGATAAAGTTACCAATGTTAACTGATACAGGGTTTGAAATTATTTTGCCGGAATTATCTAAAACTGCATGTTTTAGAGTAATTTTCATATCGGTAAAATTAAAACCACCAATAACTACTCCAAGAACAGGCATCAAAATATCATTTACAATTGAGGAAATTATTTTCCCAAATGCTGCTCCTACTATTACGCCGACAGCTAAATCAAATGCATTTCCCTTTATTGCAAATTCTTTGAATTCTTTTATTAATCCCATAATTAATATATTAAATTATAGAGTTTTTAATTTTGTATTCTTATCCAATTAACATTTCTATGAAACTCAAATCCCATCTTCATTGCAAGATTCATAGATTTTGTATTTTCACTTTCAATATGTACAAATGGAATACTTCCTTGCGCTCTAATTCTGTTAATCATTGCTGAAGTTATCTCTGTTCCATATCCCTTTCTTCTGAATTCAGGTAAAACATTCAAAAATCCCATTGCTCCATCGTCATGAGTTATAATCCAAGCTATGAGTCCTCCTTTATCATAAAGACCAAGTGCTATTCCCTTTCTTATTCTATCCTTCAAATATTCTAAAGACATATATTTTTTATAATCTGAATGTTCAAATATATATTTTGCATCTTTTAAAGTCAGATCTTTGATAATATGTTTACTTGGGGAAGTTTGCTTACCTGCGGGATAAATTAATTGTACACTTTTCACATGCCAAATTATTTTCCAGTGCTCTTTTATAACTTCTACCATCCAATCTTCTAAGACTGCAAAATGTTTTTCGGTTGGTTTTAAATTTTTTATTAAACTAATAAATGCTTCCTTATTAATTTCATTTTCATAGGTAAAATATATCCATTGTTTATCGCTTGTTGCTTTAATAAGATAAGTATTATCGTTCATTCTTATCTCGTCAATTCCATAAGATAAAATAAAGTTTATAAGATTAATATTTCTCAACTTATCCTTATTTAATAACATTATTATTTTATCTCTATCAACCATAAATTTTACTGAGTATAGTTTTGTATTATACTCAAAATGATATTTAAAAATTATCTTATCATTTACTTAAATACAACTCAAAACATATTCAAAAATATAATTATTCACTTTATAAACAATTATACTATAAACACATAAAATTTAATTAATAATTTAATCTTAAGAAAGCATAAAACTCAAAGGGGTAAGCAACCAAATTAAAGGTACTAATAAATCATAAAATATTTATGGGGTTTAGAATATTTAAATTACACAAAAAGTATGTTTTAATATTGGGGAAAAAAATTAAAAATGTTTTATAGAAAAGTGTTTTAAAATAAAAAACGCAGGATTGACTTGCGTTTTTTTAAAACTAATAATGATTTATTTGATTCTTATTTCAAATCTACATTATTATAAATTCCAGAAAAAATGCACGCAAATATTGCTGCAAACTTAATATAAATATTTTCTTCTTCCATTTTATCATCAATATCCCAATCTCTGAATGCATCATTTCCTGAAAATCTGGTTCTTACTAAGATTTCTCCATTTTTTCCAGTAATTCGCCAATTTTTCCATCTATCACTACCAGAAAAAATTGTTGATGCTCGCAAAGTAGTACCTTCGGAAGAAATATCCCAGTCAGTCCATGCATCATTACCTGAAAAAACAGTTCTTATAGTGCCAGAAATATTATCAAAATTAAATCTCCAATACTTCCATGCATCATCACCTGAAAAAATAGTACTTATTGTTCCATACTCATCTCCTAAATATACTCTCCATTCCCTCCAAGCACCACTTCCAGAAAATATCGTATTGAAACTACCATTTTCCTTAAGTAATCTCACATTCCAATTTTTCCAAGAATCACTACCTGAAAAAACAGTGCTAACAGATATAAACTCCCCTTTTTGAGCAAAGGATATATTAAAGTAACAAAATAATATAAATAAAATAATTTTTTTCATAATTTTTATCTTTGCTTTTTATACAATAAATTATTTAACCTTGTTCCTTAAAAAACTAATGTAGATATTTTTCTTAGATTGCACTAAAAAAACTCAAACTCCCAAGCCGCTGATAACGAGAAAGTCACTTGAAATAAAATTTACGATATTTGTTTGTCATTACAAATTTTTTCTCCCAAAATTACCCCGAATATACCTCTTTGTTAAAATTTGATTTAGATTTCAATTATTTAATAATGAATTTAACTTTAGCTTCATATTCAGGGTTAAATTTTATTTTATTTTCAAAAACACTTATACCAAGTTCAAACATAAATAAAAAATTATATCCTTTTCCTCTATTTCCGTATGCAAATGATTTTATAAGCAAAAGTAAAGTTTATTTGCAAAATCTATCCAATAATTCCTTTGCATCAACATAACCAAGCGAATATGCTTTTTTCCAGTCTTTACAAGCTTTAATTGTATTTCCAGATTTGTTATATGCAATCCCACGATTGTAGTAGGCCTTTGCATAATCAGGATTTAGCTTGATTGCTTTTGTTAAATCGGATATTGCTTTCTCATATTGGTCTAAATCTCTATATGCAACCCCACGATTGTAGTAGGCATGTGCATCATTAGGATTGAGCTTGATTGCTTTTGTGTAATCAGATATCGCTTTGTTATTTTGTTTAAAATATAAATATACATTCCCGCGGTTGTTATATGCCGCTGCATCATCCGGATTGAGCTTGATTGCTTTTGTTAAATCGGATATCGCTTTGTCATATTGTCCTAAATCACTATATGCAATTCCGCGGTTGTTGTATGCATCTGCATAATCCGGATCTAGTTTGATTGCTTTTGTGTAATCGGATAGTGCTTTGTCATATTGTCCTAAACCAGAATATGCAAGCCCGCGGTTGTTGTATACCTCTGCATCATCTGGGTTTAGCTTGATTGCTTTTGTTAAATCGGATATTGCTTTGTCATATTGTCCTAATTTAGAATATGCCGTCCCGCGGCCCGTGTATGTATCTGCATAATCAGGATTAAGCTTGATTGCTACTGTATAATCGGATATTGCTTTGTCATATTGTTCTAAATCATCATATGCAAGACCGCGGCCCAAGTATGCAGCTACATCTAAAGGATTGAGCTGGATTGCTTTTGTGTAGTATTCAATCGCTTTTGAATAATTTCCTTTAAGAAATTCTTCCAGAGCTAACTGAGAATACATTTTTTTCTCCTTTCTTTATATATTATTTATTTTATTAAAATTATTCTTTTTCTATCAATGAAATTGCCGGTTTCGAGATGGTAGAAATATACGCGCTCGCGTATGAGTCGGTGTTCCAGTCAACTTCGAATGCAATGGGTGCGAATTGTTCATTTAAAAGTGTTTCAACTTCCTTGCCGAGTGCGTCGAATATTTTTAATGTGACCGATTCTGATTTTGCTAAATCAAATTTTATTTTTGTCGATGGATTGAAAGAATTGGGATAGTTTTGGGATAAAGAAATTTTCTCAGAAATTTCGTATGAAATATTTTTAATTCCTATGGGTGAATAATATTTTTTAACATCATCTACATAAACAATTACACCCCCAAAATAATAATCCCAACAAATAATCCTTAGTGAAATATATGTATATGGAAATGGCCTAATTAATTTCCCAGCAATAAATTGCTTTTCATTAATACATATATTCTTATAACCAGTATAATTTCTTACTACAACCAAATGAACCCATTGTTTAAATGGAAAATAAATGCTTTGCTCTACAAGATTTTGATTTAAACAATTAAAAATATCCCCTCTTGTTTGTCCTTTAACCCCAAAATTCCAAAGAAAACCTCCTCCTACTACAGGAAATCCACTATTATAAGTATTATCTATATACAAATATAAATCAGATTTTGAATAAGCCCCTTTCGTAAGTTCTTCAGTACCTAACTGTAAATAATTTTGCCCTTTAGCAATGCTCAAAAACAAAAACATACTAAGAAAAGTAAAACTTAATTTTTTCATATTTTAATGTTTTTAAACTTCAATACTACTAAAATATATAGATATTTCTCCTAAAACTTTTTCCCTTTTTAAACTTATTTTTTTGATCTTAAAATTCATATCCTTGTTTAAATATTTCCGAGGAAGGCTTTGGAAGCAAAGGTAAAGTTTATTTGCAATATTCATCTAATAATTCCTTTGCAATAACTACACCTAGCGAATATGCTTTTCTCCAGTCTTCACAACCTTTTATCGTATTCCCAGATAAGTAATATGCAATACCGCGGCCAAAGTATGCTCCTGCAAAACCCGGATTGAGCTGGATTGCTATTGTGTAATCAGATATCGCTTTGTCATATTGCTTTAAATTACCATATGCATTACCACGTTTGTAGTATGCATCTGCATCATTCGGATTGAGTTGGATTGCTACTGTGTAATCAGATAGCGCTTTGTCATACTGCTTTAAATCAAAATATGCATGACCGCGGCCCAGATATGCCAATGCAAAATCCGGGTTGAGCTGGATTGCTACTGTGTAATCGGAAATTGCTTTGTCATATTGTTCTAAATCTTTATATGCAAACCCGCGATAATAGTATGCCTTTGCATAATCCGGATTGAGCTGGATTGCTGCTGTGTAATCGGATATCGCTTGGTCATATCGTTCTAAATTATGATATGCAAGCCCTCGGTTGTTGTATGCTTCTGCATAATCCGGCTTGAGCTGGATTGCTACTGTGTAATCAGATATCGCTTTTTCATATTGCTTTAAATAATAATATGCAAGACCGCGGCCAAAGTATGCTTCTGCATTATCCGGCTTGAGCTGGATTCCTACTGTGTAATCTGATATTGTTTTGTCATATTGTTCTAAATAATAATATGCAAGACCGCGGCCAAAGTATGCTTCTGCATTATTCGGCTTGAGCTGGATTGCTTTTGTGTAATCGGATATCGCTTTGTCATATTGCTTTAATAAACCATATGTAATCCCGCGCTTGTAGTATGCATCTGCATCTTCCACCTTGAGTTGAATTGCTACTGTGTAATCAGATATCGCTTTCTCATATTGCTTTAAATAATAATATGTATTACCACGTTTGTAGTATGCTTCTGCATAATCCGGATTTAGCTGGATTGCTACTGTGTAATCGGATATCGCTTTCTCATATTGCTTTAAAGAATAATATGCATTACCGCGGTTGTTGTATGCTTCTGCAAAACCCGGATTGAGCTGGATTGCTGCTGTGTAATCGGTTATTGCTTTATTATATTGTTCTAAATTATGATATCCAAGCCCACGGCCAAAGTATGCTTCTCCAAAATCCGGATTGAGCTGGATTGCTACTGTGTAATCAGATATAGCTTTCTCATATTGCTTTAAATAATAATATGCAAGCCCGCGGCTCAGGTATGCATCTCCATTATTTGGATCGAGCTGGATTGCCACTGTGTAATCAGATATTGCCTTGTTATATTGTTCTAAATAAAGAAATGCAAGACCGCGGTCTAGGTATGCTTCTGCAAAATCCGGATTGAGCTGGATTGCCACTGTGTAATCAGATATTGCCTTGTCATATTGTCCTAATTTAGAATATGCATTACCGCGACTCCTATATGCTCCTGAATCATCCGGCTTGAGCTGGATTGCTTTTGTGTAATCAGATATCGCTTGGTCATAGTGTTTTAAATCATAATATGCAAGCCCCCGGTAGGTGTATGCCTCTGCTAAATCCGACTTGAGCTGGATTGCTTTTGTGTAATCAGATATCGCTTGGTCATAGTGTTCTAAATAATAATATGCAAGCCCGCGGCCCAAGTATGCCATTTCATTATCCAGATTGCTCTGGATTGCTTTTGTGTAGTATTCAACTGCTGCTGAATAATTCCCTTTCGTAAGTTCTTCAGTACCTAACTGTAAATAATCTTGACCTTTAGCAAGGTTTAAAAATACAAAAACACTAAGTAAAATAATAATTGATTTTTTCATTTTTATTATTTTAATGTTTTTAAAGTTTAATATTACTAAAATATATAAATATTTTTCCAAAAACTTTTTTCCTTTTAAACTTATTTTTTTTATCTTAATGTTCATATCCTTGTTTCAATATTTCCGAAGAAGTCTTTGGAAGTAGCAGAATAATTCCAAAATCTTTACTTGCCCTTTCAATTACCTTCACGTTTACATATACAATCACATCCTTAATTTTATTTGTCCCTTCTTTAAAACTGATTTTCAACTTTATTTCCTTCATTTTAAATTCATCGAAGTTTTTCAGAGATAGGATTTCAACTTCAGGAAGCTTAAACTCTGATGCGATTATGTAATCTACATTATTCTCATTTGCCTAATACCTTTCTCCTTTCATAATTTTTGACAGAAGGCCGTCAACATAAAACTTATTATAAAATGCATCAAGCGGATATATCTCAAGTCCGCTTACCCAGTGTATATTTTTCATCCCGTTAGGTGAACCATCAAAATAACCCTCTGGTGTTACTACTACCCAGTCGTTTTCATCCATTGAAATAAGTGATGCAAGTTCTTTGCCGGTTTCTATTTCCCAGAGTTTCATTTTACAATCCCAACTTCCCGAGAGTGCATATTTACCGTCGGGAGAAAAGGCGACGGAAGTGACAGCTCCATTATGCCCCATCTGCACAACAAGTTCCGGCTTCTGAGCAAAAGTATTATCAATTAAAAATGAAAAACTAAAAATTAAAAGTAAAAAAACAAAGGTAGATATTTTTGTCTTCATATAATTTTATTTTTTAGTCCTATTTCCTTTAAAGAAATGTTTAGTTTTAGTATTTAGTTTTAAATTATTTTATGAAAATATTAAAGTATTTTACACCTGAGTTATATTTATTATAATTTCATTTTATTTTCAAGGCAATAATTCAATAACAATACAAATCCTGAATATTTATTCCCTCTCCCTTGTTAAATATGATTTGTTTCAATTACATTATAACACATCTCACTTTTGTTTCAATTACTATAAAAGACCATCAAAAACAATGCACTTTTAAGCTACAAATTGGTTATAATATTCATTTAAAAAATCAACAGGGCTTTTATAATTCAATTATTTTATATTCTCGAAGAATTTTTGAATCTTCTGTAACACCCCATCTGCTTTGTTTTAGCATCAATTCAATTAGTTCCGCTCTTGTCTGTGCTTCATTTATACTTTTTTTCTAGTATTCAATGTTTATCAAAACCAGGTTTTACTAAGCTGATTAGGTTGCTTATTATTATTCCAATATTTTTTTTACGATTTTCTATGTAATCATTATTCTCATATGAATTTTTTATATGTTGGCAAATATTTTTACAGTTATCAAACATCCCATTTCCAACTTTTATGACATAATTAATTATTCTGTTTTTTTCATCTCTTAAAAGGAGATTATAATCTTCATTTCCTAAATATTTATACAAAATTTGTAGGCCATCTTGAAGTCCGATTCTAAATTGTATTAATACTGGTCTGTCATAAAATCAAGGAAGTAATTCTAAAGTTTTACTATCGAGGCTCTGTAAAAGTTTTTCTATTTCGTGTTCTATAATATATTTTTTTATTTAAAGAAAAGTTATTAATTCGCCATGAAATGCTTTCTATAAAAAAGATGTGAGCGCGAAACATTTAAATATTCGCACGCCTCCCCAAAATTTAATGTCTTCGATTCCTGTTCCTTTAGAGTTTTCTCTATCCTCTTCAGTCTTTTTAGTATTTCGTTGCTGTTGTTCATTTTGTATTTTTTTACTTTCTTTTTTTTAAATACAAAATTACAACTAATTTTTTCGGAAATACTAAATACCCTAAATAGTAAACTAAATAGAATCCTAAATACTATAAAAAAATTAAACAGAGTGATTTAATTATGTTGGATTTTATATGTTTAAGGATAATAAAGCTATCCTGCTTATTATTATTTCTATCTATTTGATAGGTATTGATTCAAGAATTTTATTCATTCCATTCAATACTACATCCATAATCGGCGGAGCATCTTCTAAAGATGTTGCAGTAGTTTCATATGCTTCTACTGTAGATTCCCATAATACTTTTCCGTCTGTAGTGGAAACAATACTGTATCTCAAATTAAGCCTTGTTTCTCCTTTATTCTTTCCATATTTCCCGTCTATTTTAATAATATTATAAATTTCTCCTTGAACTATGGCATCAACATTTAATGATTTCCCTATTAATTTTATTGTTTCTCTATTTGGAATCCCGGATGTCGCATAAGCTACTAAATAATTGTAATACTTTTCTACTAATGTATCTTCACTTAATTTATTTATCGCATCCTCAGGTCCTAATATTTCATATTTGTTTGTCTTTCTTGTTAACTGAGTTATAAAATACCTGTTCACGTTATTGGCTTCGCCGATATTCAAATATGTGTTTCTAATCGGTAAAACGGCTATTTTTTTAATTATGTAACTTCCAAATGATGGGTCTTGATAATTTTGTATATCAGCCCCACTACCGGCACAACCCGTAATTAATAATCCAAGGGTTGCTAAAATCACGAGACATAAAGTTTTCATTTTTTTAAAATTTAATTTTTAAATATATTTTAAAAGTGTTGTCTGTCTATCTTTTTTAATATATTTTTAAAGATATTCCATCTCTTCGGTTCCATTTTGCATATGCACTTGCTAAATTGTTTTCGGTTTTTCTTTTTTTAAATATAAATATCTTTAATGAATTTTCCCAAATATCGATGTCTTCAATAAATTTTTTATCTCTTAACTTTTCTATTATCATGCATATTTCTGTATCAGGTTCAATATGCTTTATTTTAATTGGTTTTGCATAAACAATTGGTTTTAATCTTCATCTATGAAATTTGCCAAATATCCTTCTGATTCCGTGTATTTGTCCAATAAATTTTCTATAAGATCATTTATTTGTAATAACTTAATTAATTTTTTCAATATTTCAGAATTATCTAACCATATATATTTCCCGATCATTGCTGTCTTTTTTCTCATTTGTAATTTCGTTTATATTATCATTATTTTGATTCTTTTTTTTCTTTAGTATTTTTATTTTCTATTTTGCATCATCCACAGATTTAACATATTCATTATATTCTTGTCTTGCTATCTGATTTATCTATTTTGTGTTATTGGAAGTTTTCTATTTTTTATTGATTTTACAAAGTCCTTGAGTTCAATCTTCTTTGCTAATCCTTCTAGTTCCTTAAAAATATTGTAATGGACCATCAAAAACAATACACTTTTAAGCGACAAATTAGTTATAATATTCATTTTAAAAATCAACAGGGCTTTTATAATTCAATGATGAATGTAAATACTTATTATTATAAAAATCGATATAATTTCTTATTCCTTTTTCGGCTTCCTCATAGCTATTAAATTCATTTATCTAGATACAATCTTCTTTTAGTGTTCTGAACCATCGTTCGGTATTTGCATTTCCTTTAGGATAATTATAACTTGTGAATGCTTGTTTTATATCTAATTTTTCGCAAACTCCAATAAATTTTCTTGATGTAGGGTAAGAACCATTATCACTCATCAGGCATAGACCCTTTCCCAGGATTCCTTCTGTAAATTCTTCTTTAACTGCTTTTTCAAGTACTGATATCCATAAATCACTATAGCAATTACTATCAAGACAATAACCTACTATTTTCCGGCCGTATCAGTCGATTATTGCTACGAAATATATCCAACCAACTGTGTTTACTAAAAATTTTGTCATGTCTATTCCTCACCAGTGATTCGGCTTTTCAGGACTGGGTTTATGCTTCTGGGCTGTACGTGAGGCTATCTTTTTCTTTACCTTTACTAATAAATTTCTTTCTCTCATTATTTTCTGTAAAGTCTTACGGTTTATTGTAATATTTTCCCGTTTCTCCAGCCAACTCCTTACTCTTCCTGTTCCCCAATTTGATGCTGCCTGATTCTGCTTTACTGTATTTGCACCGGACAGAGTAGATAATCTACCTTTAATAAATTTATAATTCCATTTATAATATTGTGTTATTGAAACACCGTTTTCACGGTATATCTGGCTGATTGATTTCTCTCCTGGAAGAGATTCCACTACGATTCTCATCTTCTCTTCTGGAGGAAACTTGATTGTCTTCATATTTTTTTCCTTTTCTTTAAATTATTGAAATTTAGAATAAAATTTATAAGGAAATCTCATAAATCCCTTTACAGAATTCTTTCCTTTTCATGTGTCTTACTTTTTGATGATCCAATATATTACCTAATTTCACATTTCCTTATGTGTAACGAAATATAACTACACCAATTCTTTTTTCTAAAACAAAGTTGCAAAACAAAGTTCCATTTATAAATTCGTTCCCAAATGCTATTTTGTAATTATAGAAACTAAAATCAATTAGAATTGTTAGTTTCAATATTGTGGTTTGCTTTCAAAATTAAGTCTAACGATATTTGATATAAAAATGAAACAAAATAAATATACCTTAAATTTTATCTTTAAAAGTAGTTAAAATGAATTATATAATATTTCTTTTACTTCCTAATTGGATATTGGACATTTTATCGGATATTGGAAAATGTCTTTTTATACCAGCAGTTATTTTTGTGCTGATACTTTTATTTTCGCTTTCTTGGAAGATTGCCTCTGAAACCAGTAATGAATTGATAGAGAAAATATTTGGATACACAGGTTGCTTTTTTGTAACCATCTATGTTTTAGTACTTATTGTAATTGTTTTTTTCATAGGTCTCTTTCTTTTCCTAATTATCCGCTTAATGATTGGGATTTAGTCAGAAGCTATATAAATGTTAATAAAACAAGTGCATTCCAAAACACAATCCCGGAACAAAGGTATCACATCCCATTTATTCCATCTCCCTTGTTACACATGATTTGTTTCAATTACATTATTACACATCTCACTTTTGTTTCAATTATTTTATTATACATCTTACATTTTATTTCAATCACCTTATCTCATATCTCAAATTAATTTCATTTACCTAATTTCACATCTCCCTATTTATAACGAAATAAAATCGATTTCCTTCGTTACACTCCTTCCAGATAACATTAGTCTTATCTATTATCATAAAATCGACTTATTCAGAAATAACTACAACAACTCAAAGGCAATATAACTTCCGCCCCTCCCCCCAATATAATAAACACAATAAAAAATCGGAAAAATATAAATTTCAAGTACTGTAACAAATTGTTTTTTTTAATAATCATAGCTTTTTTGTTTAAGTGTTTGAAAATAGGTTTATTATATAAATTAGATTTAAACACAATAATATTTCTGCATTTATTAATATTAAAAATTGTCTATATAGTGCACAATTTTTTGGATGGCTAAAAAAAGGGAGGAATTTATTAATTTTTTACCTTATTTTTGACCGCTTCGAGGTAATGTCGGTTTATTACCCGATAGTTGACAAACTTATCCCCGTCCCACCAGCGGACTTTTTGTTTGAGTTCATTTAAATATTTGGGAAATTCGGGAAGGTCTTTTCGGATTGATGTTCTTAATTTATTGTATTGTTTTTTGAATGCATCATTATTACTTACCTGAATTAAATTCATATTAATATCAAAATCGTAAGATACTGTTTCTTCTGATGTATTATTTCCTTCCAAAGTCCAGCAGGAAATAGTTTTGTCAGAGTTAATTCTGAGATCAAATACATCATTTCTTTCCCTGCTAGTCTGTTCTAACAAAACAGTTCTTGGAAAAAGTATATAATATTTTTCAAGTCCAGGTTTTCCGGTGTTCAGCGGGTCTGTGTAAGGACTGCTTCCGCTGATATATTCCGGGTCAAATACAATCAATGCGGCACATTCAAGTGAATCCCTGTTATTGCATCCGCAAAAGAAAATATCCGGTTTGCCGGTGTTATTTATATCTATAACTTTTAGAAGAGATGAATGCCCTTCATTCCAGAATTCACTTATTTGCTCTCCATCAAAATTAACTGCGCCGAGAATTGTAGGATAAAACTGATAATGTAAGCCTGTATATAAAATATCCAAATTACCATCATTGTTACAATCCAACAAATAAATCTGTTTGAGGTAAATCAGGAAGTTATGAACAGGGTCATTTGGATAATTTAATTCTCGTAAGGGCAAAACCATTGGAAAGTTTTTCAATTTATTATTAGAGCAGAAAATAGTATGATTGCATTCAATTTCATTTTCATCATAGACAAGGTAAATAAGTTCGTTTATTTCGTCTTTGTCAATATCTGTAAGAATGCATCTTGTGCCTCTATAATTTTCATAAAAACTTTTATTAACCAAACTCAAATTGACAGATTTCCAGAGTTCAACTCCGTATTTATTATAAATAACATACTTGTTATCTATGAAATTATGATAGACGGGGTTTTTATCCAAATGCGGGATTAAATAGAAGAATAAATAAGAAAACACAACTGCAAAAAATAATATTGCCATTGAAATATTTACAGGTTTTCTATATGCATCATAAACCTTTGTAATCTTTTCTCTGTGTGTAAGTTTATATTTTTCTACAATCTTTGGATTGTCAAATATACTTAAGAAATTATTTACCGGTATGAGTTCAAGTTTTCTATCAGGATGAATTTTATTCAGTTCAGCCAGTTGTTCTTTTGCCTGTTTGATGTTATCTTCTGGAATTACAAATTTATTATAACCTGAATAAAATACAGTTTTTAGTTTTATGCGGAGACTTTCCTCATCGAGTTTTAAAAGCAAACCGTTTTCGGTCATAGCACCGGAAAAAACGCAATCGCCTTTGAATTTATAATAATATTCACAAATTGAATTTATATAAATAGAATTTAGGACAAGGCACATTGCTGCTAATCCTAAAGATGTACCGGTGTAGAGATAATCTTTCTTATCAAAATAGAAAATATAATTGTATTTATTAACTTCAGTTGCTCTTCCACATAACTTTTTTGCCTCTTTAACTATAAAATTAAGATGTTCGATAATTTCTAACTCTTTCAAATCAACCAGATTTATAAATTTAACATAATCAATTCCGTTTTTGTTTTTTCGTTTTTCCGTCGATAGATTTAAATTGACAATAAAACCATACTTAATCTTATCATTATCATCTTCATTATTAATTACTACTAACGGAATTTCAGATTCTGAAAGTTTTTCTGATACAGGATTGAATATATTATTCTTTGCTTCATTTATTATATTCGGTATTGTATTTTTGTCTTCATGCTTTTCGTATTCCTGTAATGAATTATAGATAAATAGACATTTATCAAGTTCCTCAAAAGAAAAATTCTTAAAATCATTTTTTAACAGCAATTCCGCAAACGATGGAAATATATCTGAAAAATATGAATCATATTTCGCTTTATTATTTTCATTAAGAAGTTCCCCTAAAAATTTTGAAATGGAAAGCAACTTATATCCGATTGTAGCGGGAGATTTAATTACATCTCGGAGATGCTGAAACCTGGTTTCTACATCATATAATCGCAGAGGCATTATAAATCCGTTTAATAATCTCTATTTTCTTAGCAAGACACTGATTCGAGTAAACTTGTCTATATCCTTATCTTTAATTACCACCACTCCATTTTTATCGGCAGTATATCTTTCATCATCTATAATCATTACAGCAGAATCTACCTTATCCATATCCTCGCATACAAGATTTATTTTATACTCATTAGTTTTCTCATTTTTATGAACACGTATCAGAACAAGATTGTCTGCTGAAATAAAAGTATTAATATATTTATACTCATCAACCGGTATTGTTTTAACCGATGCGGCAATTTTGTGTTTATTCTGGCAAATATTGTTCATCGGAAACAACTCTATTTTATTTGTCAGATAACTCTCAACATCAAAATCTATTTCTGTGTTTTCAAACTCCGAATAAAATTCCTCTGTTTCCTTCACTCTTTGTCTAAAATTTTCATCGCTTATGATGAGTTTATCAATATAATTTTTGATTTCAGGTTCGAGAGAACCAGGATTTTTTACATAAAAATGTAATATTTCGTCAGTTATTAATTTCATAATGCCTCTTCATTATATATATAGTGCACATTATTTGATTTATAATCTTTTAACCTTCTATTAAAATATTCGGTAATCGAATTTATTAAATTAATTTCAGAAATTGCCTTCGAATAAATATTTTGCTGATTTAATATCTGAAACACTAATTCTGTAATTGCAGAAATTTTAGTTATTTTATTTGTAACTTTAAATATTTCTTCAACTAGTATTTCTACTGGAATTTCATCTTCAATACAGTTTAACTTCTTTATATTACAAGTATAATAATATTCGTTTTTATTATAGATTAAACTTGATATCAACCCCGATTTTCTTGAAATATGAAGTCTTACTGCATCTTTTATTTTTAAATATATTTCGTTGCAATCTGATTCCCTTATTTCTCTGATTCTTTGTGTGGTTCTCGAAATAACAATAGCATTAAGTTTGGCGTCTATATACTCTTCACTTAACTCATAGATTTTTTTATTCCCTTTTGTAAAATGTTTTTCAAAATACAAATATTTCCCATTGGTTTCTTTAAATAAATCCGCAATTGCATCCCAGGCAAAATCTTTGCAACTCAAACCCGTTTCGGAACAAATAAAATCTTTATAACGTGATTTTATAAAACAAACATAAGATATTTTTAGACATATTCGGATAAACTCATCCAGGCAAGGGGACTTATTACCATTTTCCAGAATAGATATGATAATTTCCTTTAACACACAAAAAAATATTAAATTATCATTTTAAAATCAACAAATATTTTGGTTGACAAATGCAATCGCTTTTTCTTTTGTGAGTAAATGTTAATTTGCTTTTCTTTTAATTTTAAAATCTCTTTAAAATGTTAGTGCACAACAAAAATGACTATATACTTGAAAATAAAAAAGCCCTGCAAACTTAATGTTTACAGGGCTTTATTTATGTGCACTCAGGGAGACTCGAACTCCCGACCCGCTGATTAAGAGTCAGCTGCTCTACCAGCTGAGCTATGAGTGCATTCTAAAATACAAAAATTTTATTAAAAAATATATGTTTTTAATTGTATTTTTGTACACTCATAACTCGTACTGGTTTCTCTACTTTATATACCTGAAATCCTCTCCTTTTTTAATTGAAAAAAGAACTTTATAAATTAACTCTATAGTGTTTTCAACATCCACCATATTAACCATTTCCACAGTAGTATGCATATATTTTAAAGGTATTGAGATTAATGCAGATGCAACCCCATCTCCAGAATATGCAAAGGCATCCGTATCTGTTCCTGTAGTTCTGGATACTGTATCCAGCTGATAAGGTATTTTATTTTTTTTAGCAGTTGCAATTATTTTTTTCAATAAATTATTCTGAACAGCTGGTCCGTATGTTAATACAGGACCCTTACCACATTGGATGTCTCCTTCTAACTTTTTATCGTACATTGGAGCATTTGAATCATGAATTACATCTGTAACTAATGCAACATTGGGTTTAATTCTTCTTGAAATCATTTCTGCACCTCTTAATCCAATTTCCTCCTGTACTGCATTTACTATGTATAACCCAAAGGGTAATCTTTTCTTTCTCCCTTTTAAAAGTCTTGCCACTTCTGCAATTATAAACCCACCAATCCTATTATCTAAAGCCCTTCCAACAATATATTTATTATTTAAAATCATCATTTCATCTTCATAAGTTACAACACACCCTACATGTACTCCCAATTTCTCAACTTCTTTTTTCGAATGACAGCCACAATCAAGAAAAAGATTTTTCACACTCGGTTGTTCCTCTTTATCCTTTTGTCTGGTATGTATAGCAGGCCAGCCAAAAACTGCTTTCACAATTCCTTTTTCAGTATGAATATTGACTCGCTTTGAAGGAGCAATCTGATGATCAACCCCGCCATTTCTTTTCAAGTATATATATCCATCATCTGTAATATAACTTACAAACCATGAAATTTCATCTGCATGCGCTTCAATAACAACTTTATATGACTCATCAGGATTAATCACAGCAGCAATACTACCATATACATCTGTAAAATAAGTATCAATATATGGTTTTATGTAATTAAGCCATACCTTTTGCCCTTCGGTTTCAAATCCTGTTGGTGCAGCAGTATTCACATATTTTTCTAAGAAATTTATACTTTCCTTTTGCATATATTATAAATTTAATTTGAAATTTATTTACCTCTTATAAGCCAATCACTAAATTCTTCAGGAGAAATTTCACCAAAATAATTAGACAAATTTATATTTTTAATTTTAGAATATATATGTTCATAATCAAATCTTGTATCCTTTAAGATATTTTCTACTTCATCGCTATCACCGAAAGCCAAATAATCACCATAAAACTTTAATTCCTTTATGATACCCTCTTTTACATTCATTCTTACATCTATTTGCCCGAAAGGGAATCTATGTATTCTTTGTAAATTAAATTCAGGAGATCTTCCATAATTCCATTCCCATTTTCTATACTTTGATTCGGCAATATTGTAAACCTCTTTCCACTGTTCATCATTTAATACTAAAACTGGTACATTGTTGTAATTTATAAAAATATTTTCAATGATTTTTTGCTTCAAATCATAAATAGTTATAGGCTCTTTCAAAAATTCTGAAATATTTGCAACTCTACTTCTAACCGATTTAATACCTTTGCTTTCTATTTTATCGAACTTAACATTTAACGCTTCAACCACATCTTCCAAATTTGAATTAAAAAGAATTGTACCATGTGAAAACATATTTTTTGTATTCGTAAACTGTGCATTACCAGATATTTTCCTACCCTCAACAGTTATATCATTTCTTCCAGTTAATTCAGCATTAATACCAATTTGTTTTAACGTATCAACAATTGGTTTTGTAAATTTTCTAAAGTTATTTATACTATCATCAGAATGTTTTGTAAGAAAACTGAAATTTAGATTTCCTCTGTCGTGATATACTGCACCTCCTCCCGAAATCCGCCTTACAACATAAATATTATTAGCATCTACATACTTTTTGTTAATCTCCTCAATTGTATTTTGATGTTTACCAATAATTATAGATGGGTCATTAATGTAAAACAACAAATACTCTTCTTCACTAAAATCAAGATTTCTAACACAATATTCTTCAAGCGCAAGATTTATTGTAGGGTCATGTATATCACCATTTTCTATGAGCTTCATTTTTAAAACAAATTTTTCAAAATTAAATTTTCAACTATTAAATAAAAAGTTAATTAGTTTTTATCGGTAAAAATCTTTTTCCCCCGTTCTTTATTTATAAATAAAAAAGCAAGCCCACTCCATAGTAAGGTTTGAGCGGGAATGTCCTTTGAAAACAATGATAATCCAAAAGGGTAAATTAGAAAAAAGAAAGTGGAAATGGAATATCTGAAAGCACCAATGAAAATTGTAATTAATAAAAATAATATTATGGAAAAACCAATCAGTCCCATTTCAGCCAGAGCTTCTAAAAAAATATTATGGGGGTATTTTAACATTTTTAAAAAATCATTATCATAATAACTCCTGAAACTACCTAATCCATATCCAATAATAGGTTTCTCTGAAAACATTTTTAATGCTAATTTATAACCTCCAAATCTATCCATAATTGAACCTTCCGTATATTCTGAATCATCATAAAATTTAAAAAATGCTTTATATCTAAAATCCAGTACTTCATCTTTAGGATTATTGAAGTATATTAAACTTAATATTGTTAATACACTAATAATAAAATAGATAATTTTTTCTAAATTAATTTTATTTCTAAATAAATTATACAAGAAAATTGTTGTTATAATGATAAGAATAAATAATATTGACCCTCTTAACCCTGATAAATATATCCCATAAGAAAGGATAATTAATACAAATGAATTTATTAAATATTTGTACTTATTATAAAATTTCCCAAAAACTTTATCTGAGGGGAAAATATTCTCATCACTTAAAAAAACAAAAATATACCATATCAAGAACACACTTCCAATAAACCTCCCATAGAAAACATGACTCCATCTTGAAAGCCGAAATTGATAAACGGTACCGAATTCAAAAGGGGATAAAACTATTACCACAAACACGCTAATTATTCCAAGTAAAGTTAAAAAATAAATCCCTCTTTCTAAAATAAAATTAGATTGATATTTCAATAAAATATAGGTTGAAAGTATTACCACAATATTTCCTATGAAAAAATATAGCAATTTAGATAGACCAAATTCTACATCTTTTGAATAGAGCACTGTAATACCCAAATATATCGTAATTATGAAAAGTAAATAAACTAATTTTTTTAATCCCTTTTCTTTAAGTGGTTTTAAATTATATTTAATCAATAATAGTAGAATAGAAAATAGAAGTAAGAAATTAATCATGCATTTTAGATAGAAAGAATATGTATAATAATTAGATATTCCACCTACTAAAATAGCAAGAATATAAAATATTATGGTTAAGTAATTTAAAAAATAATCTTTTATTTTGAATAAATTTATTTTTACCCCACTACTATTTAAAGATAATACTATTTACTTCTAGCATCTTTAAATACAATATTATAAAATGCTTTCCAGAAGTAAACCCATTGTGTTCGAATAGGTTTTTTTTCATATGAGGTGAGATACCTATGTTCAGATTCCATAATCTCATAGAGAGTTTTTGGCATATCAGCATAATATGGCGGAATTAATCCCGGTTTATATTTAATTCTCATCTTTTTTAAATCCTCATCGTATAAATTAAAATAATGTTGGCTTAATGGTCTCACTCCAACAAGTTTTAAGTCCCCTTTTATTAAATTCCAAAGCATAGGCAATTCATCTAACCAGAACGCTCTTAGTAATTTACCCCAGTATGTTTTTCTATAATCATTCTTGAATTTACCACCAATATCTAAACCAAATTCTTCAGCAATTCTATCCTGTAAATACTCAGAATAAGCAAACATTGTTCTAATTTTATACACAGTAATTATTTTGCCATCTTTTCCAATGCGTTTTAATTTTGCTATAAAACCGTATGTTGGTTCAGTATCATATCGTGGAGCACTGACTTTTTTGAAGGTAAAAAAGAGTAAATTATTTATTTCCTTTTCATTAACAAAATCAAATCCACAAGATGTTAATCTACCATAAGTTTCAACTTTAGAAATTGCTTTATTATTTCCTCGCGTAAAAAGATAATATATTTTTCTGGTAATTTTTAATTTTGGAAAAACTCTTTTAAGAATAAAATCAAACACATATAATGGATATGAAATAAATTTATTATACTTTTTCAATATTCTATTCTTTCTTTGTTCATAAGTTTCTACACATCCTATAATCTTACCTCCCAAAATTAGTTTATGATTTACGGATTCAAAATACTTATTTATATATTTGAGATTATTAATCCTATTAATATTAATAATAGAAGTAAGTTTATTTTCAATAATATTAATATCAAATAAAGAACCACCATCAAAAATCTTTGTCCCTTCACTATTTAAATCAACATTTTCATTTAAGTATTCATATACACCATCCGGAAGCAATCTTTCTAATAATTCCGCCCTCTCCTTAATTTCTTTTACATCCTGATATCTATATTGTTCTTTCAATACTTTATATCTTTATATCTTTATGACAAAACCTTAATATTTCTGCCCTCCTATAATTCGAACTACTGTAAACTAAAAATTATTTAAATAAAAATCAAGATAATTTTTTAATATTTGATCGAATAAAAAAAATTTTGTTTTTATTTTGTATGACTTCCAATTGTTTTAATTTCTTTAATATTATTATCTTAATAATCAATTCTTGCCGTTACCCACCAATATAAATCTCTCATTTTTTTCTTATTATAAATAAGATTAAAAAATCTATAAACTAAATTACCTTCAAGGTAAAATTGTCTGATTGGTTGCCACAATATACTCATACTTATATAATCTTTATCAATACGATTTCCCTGTAAGAATTTATTATCTACTGATATGTCCACATCACCTCTATTTAATGTTCCCCCGTAATTTATTTTAAGTGTATCTCCGTTCAACACAAATCCTTCCCCATGTCTTTGATGTAGATATAATACTTGAAAATTTAATCTATGTGTTATATCATAATTTACTTTTATTGCTATTTCATCAGAATTCGGTTGTAAATTATGGCCAAGTGGTAATGTCCAGTGAGTATATTGCGATTTATTAGTTCTGTGAGTATAAATAAATGGATTTAATCTTGTATACTCAAGTGCTAATGTTAAATTCGGAATCCAGAAACCATCAGTCCATATTATTCCTGCTTGCCATGCAAATCTATTTGAATTCACAGGTTTCCCATCACGAATATTATTGAAAAGCGATTTAATATCTAAATCATCAATAAGCATAGTTCCCTGAAATGCTAATCTTTTAAAAGGTTTAACCTCTGTATCAAAACCGATAATAGCATTATTTATAGACGATTGACCATCACCTGCACTGTAATCAGCTGAACGAATAAAACTAAATGGATTTAAATATGTAAAATTAAATGGCCTATCGCATGTTATCAGCGCTTCAAAAAAACCTAATCTCCAACTATCAAATAAATTCAAATTCAAACGATGTGTAACAATACCCTTTGTTTCAATTTCCCTACCAAGAGAATCACCCCTTAAACTACCATAACTGAAAAAATACTGAAGTTTCTTATATTTTAAATCCAATCGGATAAAACTAAATGGCACAGAATTGTTGGATAAAAATAACTTATCAACATATCCAAACCCAGCTAACATCTGTTCTTTCCCCACAGTCAATGCCAACCACTCACTACTTGTTGCATATCTTATATAACCTTCATAAGAATCAAAATTTCCGTCTTTATCCTTCATTTTATGATTTGCATTCCATTTTGGATTTGTAACTCTTGCGAAATCTACATCTTTTTCTTTGCCTGATAATTTCTGCCCGTTTGAAAATCTAATATAATATCCAACCGTATTAAATAAAGTCCCTCGAAAACGCATGCCAATTTCTCCAAGTGCTATTGAATTTATTTTAACAGAGTCACCATCAGAATTCCTTTGTGATAACCAACCGTTTAAATCCCAAAATAAACTTGCATTTGAATCAACATAAGAAAAAATAAATTTTTGCTTATCATTATCAAATATATTACCACCTTTAAACAAAGCATCACTATATCTTAAATCCCCATAAACCTCATAACCGAATTCAACTAAATAATCTTTTAATATCTTTTTATCCATAATACTCATTTCAAAATTGCCCTTATTTCTTATTTCTTCAATTTCCTTTAAATATACTGAAACTTGCTTTCTTGATAATGGCAATGAGGAAGAATTATATCCTTCTATCCAGCCATATAATTCTGCTCTTTTTAAATATTCATAGACTGGATGTCCAACCGGAACAAGTTCAACCTGTGCATTTACCATAATTGAAAATGCCAACACAAAAAAAATAATAATATTAAATCTCATAAATCCACCCTTTATTAAAAATATTAAGAAATTAAGTAATGCTAATCTTTATTGATACTAAGATAACTTTTAAAATTTGAAATCCTACTTACTATAATTTGATTGCCTCTGCTAAAATTAATACTTAATTATATTCTCCCCAAATTTAAAATAAATATTTAAAATTAATTTCTATCTTTTATTGCTTTTGCTCTAAAAAATTTGAGAACATTTTTAATATTCTGCCAGATTAACTCCTTAGACCATAAAAATGGATTATCTGCCCATCGTTTTGGATGGACTGTAATCATCAATTTTTTAGGTAAAACATCAATATTATTTAAAATATCATCAGTCTTTTTAAAATCGAACACATATTTAGTATTTACTTTATCTCTAATATTAACCTTATTACCATTCCACCTCCTACCCGTATCAGTAAGATACCCAAACTCGTTCCAATCAATATCAAAATACGGTTCACCAACAATACCGAGTTTTCTATAATCAAATTTATTCCATATCGCTTTATTATCGTACTTGCTTTTGGGGCTCCCATGCATACAGATTGTTTTTACATCTATGATTCCCCTGAAGATTTCTAATTCCTTAACGAATAATTTATATGCCTTATCAATTATTTCCTCACTGGAATATCCATTTTTACTATTACTTAAAGTTTCATTTTTAATAACTTTATCCACAGTTTCATAATGATAACCAATTTCATGTCCCAACAATGCAATTTGCTTAATTACAACATCATTAAAAATTCTGTTATTAAACCTAAAATAATAACTCCCTTTTATACCCATTTTACTTTCTATTAGAGCAATATTTAAAGCATATTTGGGTAAAAAATCAACATCATGTCTCAGAAGTAATACCATTTTACTGCTGAAACTTTCTTTATTCTCTATATACTCTTTAAAAGTAATAAAATCATACCCTTTACTAATAAGTGTATTCAATAATTTTTTATATTTTCCGATTGTAAAATCCATTTAAAGAAACTTAAGAAATATTAATTTATATAAACAGTTAAAAACTCACTTTATCCGATAAAGACTTTTATAGATTAAAAAATAAAATTAATAACTAAATAACTTTAAAAATTACAATTTAAAAATCTTTCTAATATTTAATCCCATTTTCATTGCTTTCATTAACAAATTTTTATGAGTAAACTCATATCTACCCAAATTAACCAGAGTTCCACCAAACCTTATTTTATAATCTCTAACTCCATATTTCGAGTCGGGTTTCCCTGCACCGCCAAAATCAAAAATTTCATATCCATTATTTGCTCCCCATTTAATTACTTCCCAGGGTAATATATCATTCGGCCTATATTCCAAAAATTTTTCATCACTCCCTGCATACCAATAATAAAGAAAATTTTTATAACACAATATAAACCTTACCCCTATCATATTGTCATTTAGAAAAGCTCCGAAAATTTTCAAATAATTAATTGGAAGCAATATGTTTACCAAATTTATAAAGAAATTTTTGCTATATAATGGCAGTTTTATTTTTTTGTATAGGTTTGATAAAATCTCATACGACCTCTCAATTAATTTCTTTTCATCTTTTTCAATTAGCCGTACATATACACCCTTTCTATATGAAGCCCTGATATTATGTCTTCTTGAAGGATGTAAATTTTTCCATAAATTTTCTTCCCCTTCTTTTAAGTTAAAATGTACATCTAAATGTTCACTTTTTTTAAATCCAAAATTACTAAATATTTCAGAATATTTTTCCGTATTATATATATTCCTTATTTGAGAAAATACAACATTATGTCGATTTTCTAAATATTTATTTAACAATTCAAATAAAACTTTTTCATCATCATTAAAAATCGGACCTCCCAAAATGATGTTTCTTGAAGCGAATTTTCTTAAAATAAAAGAATTTTCTACATGCTTGTAATATATCAAAAGCCCTTTAATTTCAGAATTATCTAATAAAAATATTGCATTCGGTTTTGTTTCACCAGATATTTTATGAACTTTAAAAAATTCAGGTGTATTAAATATATTACCATATTTACTATTAAAAACAAACTTAGACCAATCATCTAAATTAATCTCATTTTCATTTCTAAATTCTAACATATCTAAAAATTTTCACATTTATATTTCCTGTTATAAAACCCCGGGATACAAAATTCTTTATTTCTTTTGATAAGAACATTAAAAAAGAAAACCGGGGAAAAAATAAACATATGACTTCTTATCAAATATTAAGATAAAATATTATTAATAATACCAGTCATTTTTTTAGTAACATTATTACCAAAAATATTTATATATGTATTGGGGGTTTTAAATGATTCTATTTTTTTAAAAAAATTATTTTCCCTAATATCTATCAATATATTCCAGCCTAATTCTACTGTTTCGATCCATTCCGTTTCCCTCCTGAGAGTAATACATGGTTTTTTTAGCATATAAGCTTCCTTTTGAACACCTCCAGAATCTGTTAAAATTTTAGAGCAATTAGATTCAAGTCTTACAAAATCCAAATAACTAATTGGTTTTAACGTAATTATATTTTGGGGAAGTGTTATTTTATTCATTTCAATTATCTTTTTTGTCCTTGGATGAATAGGAAAAATTATAGTTTTATTTATTTTCCCTAATTCTTTAATTATCTTCATCAGAATTAATGGATCGTCAACATTATTAGGACGATGAAGTGTTAATAAGTAATATTCCGTACCTTCTAATGAATATTCCTTAAGTATATTTGAATTAATTGATTTTTCAAGCGCATATTTATGTGATTCCACCATTATATCCCCTGTAAGGAAAACATTTTTCAAAAGATTTTCTGCATTTAAATTTTTTATTGCATTTTTAGTCGGAGCAAAAAGATAATCTGATATATGGTCTGTAACTACTCTGTTAATTTCTTCAGGCATAATTTTATTAAAACTTCTAAGACCCGCTTCAATATGTACAGATTTTATATTTAACTTTACAGCAGCTAAAGCTCCCGCTAAAGTTGAATTCGTATCTCCAAAAATAATAACAAGATCTGGTTTTTCATCCATCAAAACAATCTCAATATCTTTTAACATTCGTCCCGTTTGCTCTCCATGATATAAAGCTACAATCCCAAGATTATAATCAGGATTTTGAATACCAAGCTCTGAAAAAAAAAGTTCAGACATGTTTTCATCATAATGCTGTCCTGTATGAATAATTATAACATCATAAAATTCTTTCAATTTTGAGTATAAGGGAGCAAGTTTAATAAACTGAGGCCTGGCTCCAACAACAAAAGCAATTTTTTTCATTATAAATTAAAAAATTAGTTTACTATATTTTATTTTTATGATAATTTTAACATTAGTAGTATAAAATTAATTATCTAAATTGATACAATAAATAGTAGATGAACAGTTACTTTATAATTCAATACATATATTCACAATATGTTTACACCCATCCATTTATCCTGATAATTTGGATTATTTTTCATAGTCATAAAAGAATCCGGATAATTTTCCACAAACCAAACTAAAAAGGCTGTCACATCGATTTTCTCTTTCAGCATTTTTTCGCTTCGTTTTTTCCATTCATCTTTTATATTAGGTGTCGTAACTAATTCAATAGCTCTATCAATCGCCCGAGCTTGTTCTAGCAAATCAAGATTGTAATTGAATATTAATTTATATTTTTCCTCTAAATGTCTAGGATAAAAAAGTATGCTTTTGTAAATCAAAATTGTGGGAATACCTAAAAGAGCAGATTCTTCAGCCATAGTAGCACCTTCACCAAAAAATAAAGAAGCAAAGGCAAGAAAATCATGCATTCTATGTGGTTCTATTTTAATTCTATATTTTTCCAATTCTTTGGGTAATATTTTTTCAGACGATATAAAAACTTTAGCAAATTTTCCCAACTCTTTTATTATCTCTATCCTTTGCTCAAGTAACATTCCCTTACAACCAAAATCATGCGTTGATTCCCACGCAATAAACCTAATTATTATGTACTTTTCATTATTGTTAATTCCTAAATCATCAAAGATTAATTCGTCTGGTTTAAAATAATTGGGGTGTAAGTAAGCAAGTTCATGATATCCTTTGATTCTGACTTCTTTTACCCCTAATTCAGGGTGAGGATAATCACCTGTTAAAATAATATCAGTAAATGGTTTATATAAATTAATCTGTTCAAAATTAAATGTATCCTCAAAACAAATATGTGGTTTGTTTAATAAAAATGAAGCATGCGCAGCATATATTGAGCCATGACTTAAAAAGAAATCTGGTCTGAATTTTAATCCCTCAATAAATTCCTTTATATCAAATTCAATTAAACCCCATAATTTTCCAAAAGTAGATTTATATTTTTTACCAAAAGATTTAAATTTAAAACCATAATGACTAAGAAGTTCTATTTCAAATTCTTTTTCTCTACAGGTAAATAGTATATCATGGCCTTTTTTCTGCATTTCCCACGTAAAATTTTTGAATAAATGCACATGAGCAGGATGACCTATATCTATTAATATTTTCATTAGAACCTATTACCTATTTTAAGTCCTGATATATATTTAATATAAAAAAAATGTTGACCTTGATAAACTTACCCAAATTGACTAATTCACCACCAAACGGCAATCTGGATTTTCTCACTCCATAATTTTGATCCTGTCTAACTGATTCAAAAAATTAAAGTATTTTAATTTGTTAATTATAGTTTGTTGCAGCCCAAGTTGATAAAACACCTGGATATTTTCTTTTTAATTCCATATTCAATCCACAAATATACCACTTATAAATGGCATCTTTATAAATTATACAAACAATAGCTACCAATATGTGTATATTATATTTTATTAATGAAATCTAAAATAATCTGAGTAATTGCTTATTTTAAAGAAAAAATTTAAATCAGGTAAAGGTTTTTCAATTTTCAAAGAATATACTTTTTTTAATAAATAATAAAATTCTAATATTTCATTTTTATATATCGATTCTACTATTCTTGCTCCTGTTTTAAATCCTTTTAAAATTTACCTTCTCTTAGATTCATTTATCCTTTCTAAAACCATTATTTTTTGAACCAATTTTTATTATAAAATTATAATGTTTATGAAACAAATAGCTTTTTTATAAAGAAAATATCTTAAAATTCCGACAAATCAAATAAATTTCAAAATTCACACTAAATAGTTTTTTTCGCAAAACTCATTCACATTCATAAGTAATGCTTCAGCTAATATCTTCCTACCTTCTTTATTTACTTCATAACTTATTACTGGGCCATCACATACAATTTCTCTTCTTAAAAAGAAAATTTTCAATTGTCAGCCATTTTTAATGATAACCTCTTCTAAAAGCCTATAAATTTTATTCTCCGCCATCACAGCAAATATAAAGGGTTCATGATTAATTACTGAGTTGAAAAAAGATAAGAACTTACAGATTGAAAAAAATTTCTATTAAGATTATCTTCAATAAAATTTTTCCACTTATTTTTTTCTAATTCTTTAAAATTAAAAACTTTCACATTATAGTATAAACATTTTATAAATTAAAATCTATTAAATCAAAAGCGGGTGGTCTGAAAGCAAATATTTTTTTTGAAAAATACTTTCCAATTTTTTTATATCTTTTTATGATAGGATAATAAGAAGGATAGTCATAAAAGAAACGGTTTTTAGAATTCATTGAATTGTTAAATTCTTCATAAGAAAAATCTAATTTTTTTAAAATATATCTTTTTTCTTCTTCAATAGACTTATCATTATATGGTGGTATAGATATTATTTTAATAGCCTCATCTCTGGTAATATCTCCATTTAATATTTGTGCAGAATATGTAATTTTTCTCTTATCTATTCCGAATTTCACTGGTAACCAATATGAAATAATGAATTTCGTAAAAATACTTTCATGATGATGTTCACTGTAATACTCCCACCCGTATTTATTTTGTAAAAATATTCTTGCATGTCTTTTCGAATAATTTATAAAGTAATAAGGTCTAATAACTTTAATCTTTTTTAAATAACCCAAATGTATCATTTTATAAAGAGAATAACATGGAAAACTTCTCAAACTTATTTTGTAAAACTTTCGAACAAGATATTTCATTTGTTTAGTATCTGAATATGTCCATAACATCGGTTGTTTACCTTCTGTCCTAAAATCACTTCCATTTAAAATATATTTTATACCATTTTCCAAACAATATTTATATAAAACTGACTTTATTGCTATATCAGTTGGACTATCAACCCATGGAAGAGAAGCAAGAAAATAAGATTTTAAAACTTTTTTTACTTCTTCATAATCAATGACATATGTTTCTAGCGGAATATCAAGTGCTTCTGTCATTCTTTTAATATTTGAAACAGATATTACAGAATTCCAGCCATTATCTAAATTAACAGCAAGGGGTCTGAGTCCATACTCTTTTGCAATATGTAAAAGAAAAGAACTATCTGTACCACCACTAACCCCAATAACACAATCATATTTTTTCCCTTCACCCGATTTCTTCATTAAATCAACATATTTTAGCCAAATTTTTTGACCTATTTCACCTCTGGGATATAAACTCATTAAATACTCCTGGAATTTACAATAGTTTGAAACCCCATTTTCATCAAATGTTATACCCGGGATACTTGTATCCCATAGACCCCGGCTGCATCTTTGATATTTAGAATTTATATTATTTTCCAAAATATACTAATTTATAAAATAATTAATAATTTCATCCTTAGAAGGATAATTAATGAGAACAGCTTTTCTTGGTCCGTGGAAAACGAACATACTCCCAGCAGCAAGAGCATTCGCACCTCCATTGTAATATGCTTCTTTAAGATGTTGTAAATTTCCGGCTCCTCCACATGCTATAACAGGAATGTTAATTTTTTGTGATATACTTTTTATTAAATCAATATCATATCCTGACATCGTTCCATCCTTATCAATAGAATTTATAATAATCTCACCGGCACCTTTTTCCTGAATTTTTTTAGCATAATCAAGATAATAACAATCAACTTTTCTTCTACCACATTCAATGAAACATTCGTATTTACCTAAAAAGGTTTTTTTAACATCTATTGATACAACTATGCTCTGACTTCCAAAAATCTTTGAAGCCTCTTCAATAAGAGAAGAATTTAAATATGCACTGGTATTAATCACAACCTTTTCTGCTCCGGATTTCAATAGCTTTTCAATATCATTCAGAGAAGATATACCCCCTCCAACCCCAAAAGGCATAAAAGCTTCATCACCAATATCTTTAACTAATTCCGGCAATATAGTGCGATTTTCTATTGTAGCATTAATATCTAAAAAAATTAACTCGTCTGCCAATAAATCGTTGAATATCCTAACAGCATTTATGGGATCTCCAATGTATTGAGGATTTTTGAATTGAATAGTTTTAACCAATCCTTTATTCTTCAATAACAGAATCGGGATTATTCTTGGAAGAAACACTATAAATTAATAAATTTTTTTAATATTTCTAAACCTTTACTATGACTTTTCTCCGGATGAAATTGACACCCAAAAATATTCTGATTATTAAAAGAAGAAACAAAATCAATACCATAATAAGTTGTTGTTAGTATATCATTTTTATTTTCACATTTAACATAGTAAGAATGAATAAAATAGAACAAATCATTTGAATTAATATTTTTTAATAAATCATTTCCCCTTAAAAGATTCAAGCTATTCCATCCAATATGAGGAATTTTTAATTTCATACTATTAAATGAAAATTTAACTGTTTTTGCTTTAATCCATTTTAGACCTTCACAATTTCCCTCTTCACTAAATTCAGTCATCAATTGCATCCCAAGACAAATTCCCAAAATTGGTATTTTTCTAATAAGCACTGCTTCATTTAACGGTCCAATTAATCCCATCCCTCTGAGATTTAACATTCCATTTTTAAAATGGCCAACTCCGGGAAGAATTAATTTATCTGCATTTAAGATATCATGATGACAAGACGATATTTCAGGGGTTATTCCTAACCGAAAAAATGCTTTTTCAACAGAACGAACATTTCCTAATCCATAATCAATTATTACAATTTTATACATTCAACTTTTTATTACTTAATAACCATTCAAATATATTTATTAATTAATGTTATTTTTTTTGTTTTTCTTATATTTTTCATAAATATAAAAATCTATTTTTTATGTAGAGAAATGAGTGAAAGACATAATTTTAATCTATTTATCAGCATTCTAAATAAAGATTTTCTTACCATTAAATCACCTTTATAATACATTATTATATTTATTTCCAAATTTTATTTTATAAAAAATATTTGACTAAATCTTTTCTCATTAGTCACCTTTATAATATTTGTTTACTCAATATTCCTGAAGTTTTAAAAACCTCAAAGCTTCATTTTTATAATTAACTCTGAAAATTTTTAATCAAAATATTTACGAAACCATAATTCAAGATTTAGAATTTTCCATAGTTCTTTTCCATAATCACCATTTCCTTTGATATGATTGTTTAACATATTCAAAAGCTTATTTTTATTGAAAATTTCACGGTGCTCTAAGGATTTTGAGGAAAACACTTCAAAAAGAAATTTTTTTAATTTATCTGAACGAAACCAATCACCTTCGGGAGTCTGAAATCCCACTTTATCCATTCTATTAACAATACCTCTGGGTAGAATATCCTGCATTGCTTTTCTTAATATAATTTTTGTCTTACCTTCATGCAAAATCAGTGAGTTATCTGTCTTATATAACTTTTCGATTAATCGATAATCTAAAAAAGGAAACCTTGTTTCAATAGAAAATCCCATACCATTTTTGTCTGCTTGTAATAGTAAATGCTCGAATTTGTACTCAAAATGATTTAAGAAAAACTCTTTTAGATTTCTAAACTTAAATAAAGTGTTAACAACAGAATCCTCATCAGAAGGTTTATATTTTTCTAAAAAACTTCTTTGAAAATTTTTATGATATTTTACAAGTAATTCGTATTTATAACTATCTGGAAAACTGTAGAAAAAAAAGTATTTTAAAGGGAAAAAAGACCTATGAACCGAATAATATTTATAAATTTCTTTAAAAAGTTTAATTAATCTCAGTGATTTAAACAATTCACAAAAATATGCTCCAAAAAAATAATGATACCCTCCCATAATTTCGTCAGATCCCTGCCCATTAAGAATCACTGTACAATAATTCTTTGCAAGTTTCATAACCTTATATTCTGCATAATAAGAAGTACTCCCAACAGGTTCTACCTGAATTTTAATAAAATCGTCCAATTCTTCAAGAAAGGTATCCACAGTAGGATGGGTATAATAAATATTAGTTATTTTTGTTTTAAACTCATCAATATATTGAGATTCATCTCCTATCTGTCCTCTATTATATACAGCTGAAAATGAATTAATATCTTTTATATCTAAATCATTCAAAATAACTGCTGCTATGGAAGAAGAATCTATACCACCGCTTAACATAATACCAACAGGAACATCACTCCTAAGTTGAATTTTAATAGAGTCTCTAAATAATTCTCTAAATTCATGGGGTTCAGTAAAACCTGTTTCTGAAGTATTCTTAAGATAATAATATCTTTTTATAATGAATTTATTTCTACCAAGGATTAGATTTCTTCCTTGCTTTAATCTTTTTATACCTCTAAAAAATGTCTTTTCATTGTGATTTGTTCTATTTGTTAATAGAAAATCGTAAATGATTTGATAATCCGGAGAAAGTTTATTTTTCAATAATGCATATAGAGGGGGAACATCCGACGCAAAATAAAAAGATTTTTCATCAGAATAATAATAAAAAGGCTTTATTCCAAACCTATCCCTTGAAAAGAAAATAGTTTTAGAAAGTGTATCCAAAATTGCAAATGCCCACATACCATTGAATTTATGCACACATTTTTCACCCCATTTAGAATAAGCAGCCAGTATAGCCTCCGTATCTGTCCGGGTTTTAAAATGATAATAATTTTTAAGTTCTTCTCTAATTTCGATATAATTATAAATTTCCCCATTAAAAATTATTACATATCTATTATCATTTGAAAACATTGGTTGATGTCCTGCTTTGCTCAAATCCAATATACTTAATCTTACAAATCCCAAACCAATATTATTATCAATAAAAATACCTTCATCATCAGGACCCCGATGTTTCATAATCCGCATCATCATTCTAATTTTATCCTCCTGAACGGGTTCCCCGTTAAAATTCACTATTCCACAAATTCCGCACATGATAGAACTTCTTTATATACTTTAATTATTTTTTCAGCAATCGAATCAGAATCTAAACCAAGTTCAATAATTCTTTCCCTCCCTTTTGTTCTATTAAATCTTTTTGAAAAATCTAATGCCAATTTCAATTTTTCAGAAACATCATAAGGATCAAATGAACTAATGAAACATCCTTCAATATTGCCAATAATTAACTTTACATCCCCGACATCTGTTGAAACTATCGGACAACTACAAGCCATAGCTTCCTTAATAACATTTGGTGAACCTTCATGATAAGATGTTAAAATTAAGCAATCTGCAGCAGAGTAATACTTATAGATTATAGAATTCTCAATATTATTAATAATAACCAATTCTACTTTATCACTATTTATTAAATCAACTGATTTTTTTGCCAACACAAAGTTTTTTTCTACCCTATTCGGATCCGATATAAATATGATATAACTTTTATCTATATCCCAACCTAAATTTTTTCTTGCCTGTGTTTTTTCAACAATTTTAAAAGTTTTTAAATCTATACCGTTGGGAATTATAGTTTTGTTTTTAATGTTATTCAGATAATCAAATAGATTTTTTGATTTTACAATAGAATATGAATATATTTTCTTTGCTAATAAAATATTCATTTTAGAAACAATGCGGCTCAATATAGAATATTTTCCGCTTTTGTTCAAAGTACCAATTAAATCATCCCCCATGAATGAAATAACAATTGGTGTTTTAGTAAATGTTAAAACAGCAACCAATCCTGACCAACCATAATGAGCATGGATTAAATCATAATTCTGATTCTTTAATAACTTTTTTAGTCTGAAAATCCCTATTAAATAATTAAAGATACCACTTTTTAGGGGAAAATAATCGATCTCAACACCCTTTTTGACCAATGAATCTCCCTGATTCTTAACTATTATATTATTTTTTCCCCGGCTAGCTATAAAAATTACCCTCATTTTATAATTAAGTTATAGGTTCTATACGTTTATCTAAATATTTGCATATACTTTTAGAGTAAAAAAATTCCTGATCATAACACATTTTTTTTTCAACCCATTTATTATTTTCTAATGAATAATACTCTTTTGAATATGGAATTCCCGCTGTCCCAAAATATAAAAACTGAAATTCAAATAAATAATAACTCCTACCATCATAAGCAATATCAAGCGATAACTGAGGTACATCGAATTCTTTCCTTATCTTTAAAGCAAAATCAAAAATACCATCAGGGGCATTTGCTTCTGCTCCATAAAAATAATTATCATATCCGCCACCACTTGCCTTAAATTTCCTTCTCTTAAAAATAGGCCTATAGAAAATAAAAATATCATCATAAAATACATATAACTTCCAATCATTTTTTAAACCAGAAATAAAATCCTGAACAACAAACTTTTTTCTATGTTTAGATTCCAATATATATCCCTTATGTTTTAAATGTCTTCCATAATCCCATAGATCATAATATAAATTTTTTGTCTTACATATTTTTTTAATTTTTTTAATCAAATCATTATAATTCTCAACAAGTTCTACATTTTCCCCTGAAGCTCCTTCTGCTAGTTTTAATACTTTTGGATACTGAGATTCTCTTAGGTTTTTATTTTGAAGGACTTCCTCTAATGTTCCGAATTGAAATGCCTGAATATTTTTTATATCTGATAAATTACAAATACCCCTTAGCATCTCCATAAATACTTTATTATGATGCGCCCGCAAATATTTATAAGGGGGTAATACAAAAGCACCTTTCAATTCACAAGACAAAATTATATCCTCTATGTAGCTTTTATAATATGAATTTAAATCTTCGGAAGAGGTATAAAGAATTATCTTTGACTTTAGATCTAAATCTTTTAAGTCCAGTTCAGAAAATTTTATAAATTCTACTTTGTAACCGAAATTTTTGAAATATTTTTTTAACAAACCTTTATCGAACCCGCTTCTATAAGGTGTATCAAAATGTTTTGAACCAAATACACCCTTATAATCTGTCAATATAAGAATTTCTTTGTTCATTTTATTTATTTATAATGATGGAAATTGAAGCGGCTAATGCAAGAATATCTCTTTCTTCTTCGTTTGTTGATTTTAGGTTATTGAACAACCTGCAAATTAAATTATAGTTGAACACTTCTGAATCATTAATTTTTTTCAATAATTTGGTTTTATTGAAGTTCAATCCAGAAATTATAGATAAATTATCTAAATCTTCTCTCACTATTTTTCGAGAAATTTTTTTTCTCAAATAAGGAAATATAATCTTAATTCTTTCAGGTTTATTTAAAATATGATTGGGCAAGTATCCTTTATCAACTTTTTCGAATAACAATTCTTTATATGTTTTATCCAATATTTTAACATAAAGATATTGTCCCTTTAACCTTCTTAATGGATTATTAGTAAAAAATTCATTATTTACTCCTGCATAATCTGTCTTAAACAGTTCTTTAATAAAAGCCAAATCAAGGAAAGGCGTTCTTACATTGATATAATGTGACTGTGAGAAGATATGACTCCCGAATACTTTTCTAAATATTTCTTCTAAAATGAATATATAAAGCATTTTAGTTAAGGAATTAGCTTTCATTGAAATTCTGCTTTTGTATTCATCTAATTCAGAAATTATTTCTTCTAAATATCTACTTACTATTTTCTCATTTAAGTATTTCAGCTTGAACGAATTTTTAATATTATCTATCCATAGCATCTTGTTGGTTTCCCCAAAATATCTGAATAGTTCTTTAGATATTATAGCACCTGTTAAATGAAGTGTCCTAAATAATTCGCTACCGAAATACCCTGCAAAAAGATAATTCGATTTTCGGGAAAGCAACTCGGCTGAATAGAGAAAATGGACATAAAGAAAATTCGATATAGCACCGGAAATATTAATTAAATGCTTACCTTTACTTAAAAAAGCATCTTCTATATAAGAATTTTTATCCAAATATATAGGTTCATATGGAATATTTAATTTTTTTGATATCTGAACAGGTATGTCAATATCTTTAAATCCTTGTTTACCGAATGAGAATGCTGCAAAATCCTGATTATAATACTTAGCACAGGAAACAAGCGTTCTACCATCAAATCCCCCTGTTAAGGAAATATAAGAATTATTTTCAGGAATATATTCTTTATACCTCTTAATAAACAAATCTGCCAATTCATCGGCGGTATTTTCATCTGACCTCGGATCATCAACATAAAGAGAGTCAACCTCAAAGTACTTAATAAAAGATACTTTCCCGGAGGATATTTTAATATAAGTATTTGCGGGACATAATTTAATTTCCTGAAAAATTGTATCATTAAATAATGTATAATTGAATAATAGAGTTTGTAAAATAAACTTTTCATTTATTTTAACAGAATTGCGGATTTTTTCTGCTAATTTTTCTAAATCAGATGAAATAATTATTCTATTAGAGTTTAAAAAATAAAATAACGGCAAATTACTAAATAACGATGAAGATATATATAGAGAATTATTTTTCAGGCAAATCAAATAAAAGTGACCTATTGTATTTAATAATATTTTCTCAAATGAATTACTTTTCCTGAAATCTATATTTTTATTAATATTAATAGCATCTCCTATATAATAATATTTTTCATTATTAGAATATATTTTCTTAAATTTTAACAAAGAATTCGTTAAACTAATATTGTTAATATTTAAATCCAAATCCAGAAGGAAGAAATTATTTTTAAACATTAGAGTAAAAATTATACTATCCCTCTAATACTTAATTTAAATAAATGCCAGAGGATTATTATAATAAAGATTATTAATAAGTATATATTCCATTTTCTCTGAACTTTTTCACTTAAATTTAACAATCCGACAGAAACCAGAATTATCATAAATGGAAGGTTAGGTAACTGATATCTATCCTCATATGAATTTGCGGTAAGTGCAAGAATAACAGTATAAGCAATAACAAAAGATAATATAAGCGAACTATTTTTTAAGTCCCGTTTCAGAAGAAATGGAATTGCAACGATTGCAAAATATATAATTATAATTCTTGTAAGTTCGTTCTGGGAATGTGCAATAATTCCAAGTTGCCTATAATCAATATTAAGAAAAGTTGGATATGGAGAAACAAAAGCAGAAATAATTACCAAAGGAATGGTTAAATTGGATTTAATATCCAATCTATCCCCTAACCTGCTTATTTTATCTGATATAGCAGTTTCCAATCCTTGTTCTTTCTGTAAAGTTGAATAACCTGATTCTACTGGGTCAAGTTGGTCTGTTTTAACACTTAAATATATAACGGAAAAAATAAACATAAGCAAAACTAAAAAATAAACAATTTTTTTCCGTTTGCCAAATGTAATATTTAATACAAAGAAAACAAACAATGATAAAACAACCACCGTAGCTAAAGCCACCCTGAAATAAAAAAGTGAAAAAGAAAGGATGGCCACCAGTATAATATTCTTAATTTTAAATCCCTTTTTAATAATCCGGACAGCATTATAAAATATTATTACTATAATAAAAATCATTAGTGATTCTTTGAGTAATTGTACATCAAACCAAATAAGTGAAGGCATAATCATCATAATAACACCAGTAATTTTAGCATGTAATTCAGAATATAGTAATCTGGCAATTTTAGAAACATAAACAACACTTAAACACCCCCACAAAATATTCAATAATTTTATTACAATAACGGAAGGGAATAAAATGAAATAAATTACACCTATATATAGTGGAAATCCCCAATCAGCGCTATCTCTAAATAAAGACTGCAGGGTAAAAAGCAGATTACCATTAAATAAGTTTTCTGATATAATAATTCCCCATCCGTTGTAATTCCAGGCATCAGCTGGAAACATTTCAAGCATGGCGATTGTATCAGGACTGTAGATTAATGTATATAAAATCATCAAAAGGAAAAAAACGATTCTAATAACAAAACTGCGATAGAAGATCTTTTTTAAAAAAACATTGTATGGTAATTCCATCCATTCGGTTGTATATTTTCGAAGCGACACAAAGAAAAAGACCAATACAAATATTATCAGGAGAATTAATCCTAAAGGTGTATGGAAATTTAAGAAAAGGAGGTTTAAAAAAATAAGTAAATAAATTGAAAACCAGATAGATTTAGAACTATAGATTTTGGGCCATATTTCTCTTTCATTATTATTTAATGCATGCATAAAATAAATCTAAATATTTATTACAACAATATTTGATGTCATATAGCTCTTTAAATTTTTTTCTATTATTATTTTTAATGATATTGATATCAATTATAGATAAAGATAAAAATTTATTTATTTCTTTAAGAAAACTCTCTTGCGTAAAATCTTCACTTATAAATCCATTAGAGCCATATTCTACTATATCAGGAATTCCACCGGCAGGTGTTGAAATTACCGGTAATCCGGCACATAAAGATTCAAGGATTACCAATGGCATTCCTTCCATTGTTGAAGAAACAACTAATGCATCAGCAAGGAATAAATAATCAGACACATTATCGATAAAACCAAGTTGATAAATATTATCCTGTTTAATTCTTTTTATTTCTTCAAAATTATATACGTTATTACCAACACCTATCCCAAGTATAAGTAGTATTAAATCATTTCTAAACTTCCTTAGTTCATTAAAAGCATTAACAAGCATTCTAAAATTTTTAAAAACTGAGTAATTACCGATAGCAATGAATATTTTATCTTTATTAGATTTTTTCAATTTTGAGATTTCTGACTTTATTTTAGAAAATTTCTGTGATTTCTCTATTGGTGCTATACCATTATCAATTTGTCTAAAAATTAATTTGGGATATTTCTTTACATAATCAGAATATATTCTATTCGAAATACAAATATTAATAAAATTTCTGTTAATAAATCTCAAAATATTCAAATATTTCATTAATTTGATATAACCCGGAGTTAAAGTATTGTGAATTGTTTGTACAAATAATATTCGCTTAAACATTCCTGATAATAAGAAACAATAAAATACAAGAATTGATGAGTGAATATGAACAACTTCAGGTTTAATTCTCTTAATCAAAAAAAATAATCTAAAAAAAAGTAAAAAACTTAATTTATTCTTATTATTCATAAATATAATCTTAACTTTTTCATCTATTTTAATAGATGATATTTGACGTTCACTATGCCTTCTTACAGAGCATATAATAACCTCATTGTTATTAGACAATTCATTGCTTAATTCCACTAAAAATTTCTCGGCTCCACCTTTCTCAAGAGAATCAGTTAATTCAATAATTTTCATTGTTTATTTTCACTATCAAGTTTTTCAATTAATTCTTTAGAAATTTCATAGTCAAATTTTCTTGCAAATAATTCTCCACTTTTCTTTATCTTTTCATAATCTTCTATAGTTAATGTTTTAGGGGGTCCGTTTGTATTCCAATCAAGATATCTGAATGGCTTGTTTTTTATAAAATTTTTTAGATCATCATTGTTATATACTATTGTCTGAATATAGAGCTCATCAGGTGCCCAGCAATGTTTAAAGAAATTAAGGACTTTTTTGTTTTTATCCGTAAAATCCAGAATGTATTTAACAACCTTATCATTTAATGCCCACCATTGACTTCCGAAAAAAGGTTTAAGATTACAGGGAATTTCCCTTTTAATTCCAAATAGTTTATAAGGAATATGTATAAGTAAATGAATTAATTTTTTCAAATAAGGATTTATATTTTGTAACTCATCAAGAAACCAGGGTAATTCGATTTTATAGGTACCCCCTCCCTGTATCTTAGAATTTGGAATTTCCATACCTTCGATAAATGAATATCCGTAGTTATTAGTAAAAAATAACTCAATATCCCTATTAGATTTTACAGGATAGCAATCTTTACTGAGATTCAAAAAATAATCAAACTTAATATTTGAATAATAAGCTAATTTTAGTAAATCAAGTGTGGCTAAAACTACTTTAAAGCCTCCCCACCCTGCTTTATATCTATTGGGAGTCAAAATTATATTCTTTTTATTTTTATAATTATCGGGTACTTTAATTGTATGTCCACCTTTAAAATGAATAAAGAAATAAGTATTATAATTATCCAATCTATGAATAAGTTTAAAAACCTGTTCAATATTCCCATATGCTATTAATAAATATGCAAGATTCATTGAAATCCTTTATAGTATAACATATTATTCAAAAATTCCTGATACTTAATATATAACTTCAAAATAAATTTCGTTATTTCTCTATAAATCTGTTCAAAATTTACTAAAAAAAAGAAACCGTATATATTCCAAGCCAGTTTTAAATATTTTCATCTTGGATTTATCTGCCCGATTATTAGATTTCAAAACCATTGGTATTTCTATAATTTTTGAATTTAACCTGATAGATTTCAATAATATCTCAAGCATACTTATGAAACCCTTTTCGTTTATAATAACCGTAAACCGGGATTTTATTTTTTTTAACAACGATATTTTGTATGCTCTAAAAAATGAACTTAAAGTTAAAACTTTAATATTAAAAAACGCTCTAAAAAAAATATTTACAAAGAAAGAAAGAATTTTTCTTATCAAATTTGTTCTTTCAAATCCACCTCCCTGAGCATACGGACTAGCAAGAAGTAAATCATATCCCAATTTTGAAATTTCAATCATCGTTTGTACCAAATTATAATCACAGGTATTATCTGCCTCCATAGTAATAACCAAATCATCATCAGAATCTGATTTAGATAATATCCATTCAAATCCAATATTGAATGAATCTCCCGGTCCTTTATTTTTTTCTTTTCTGATTAAATAGAAATCAGTTTCCCTAAACAACTTTTCAATCAATTTAATCGAATTATCGCTGGAACAATCGTCAACAAATACATAAACTTTTTTATAATTTACTGCAACATTAGACAAATTGTTAAATAATTCAGAAACGTTTTCTTCTTCGTTAAAAAATGGTATTAAAAAAAATATATTCATATTATTCATTTATAGTTTTTTGCCATTCAATAGTCTTTTTTAAACCATAATCAAGATTAAATTGGGGAGAATATCCCAATTTTTTACATATCTTTGATATATCAGGCACCCTTCTTTTAACATCTTCATAATTACCAAATGTATCATAAGAAATAAATCTAATCTTAGGTTGTTTCTTTTCACCATTAACCAATTTCCAGATCTTACACCCCAAATCATAAATAGTAATTTCTTCCTCAGGATCTCCGGCAACATTAAAAATTTCTTTGTCCGAGTTAGAATCAATAATACATCTATAAAGTGCATCAATAGTATCAGCTATATAAGTAAAAGTTCTCGATTGTTTTCCATCCCCATGAATTTCAATTTCTTCATTCTTTAAGGCTTTGCCAATAAAAACCGATTGAGGACCTCCCCACCAGGAAAGATTTTGATTTTCTCCATAAGCACCAAAGAACCTAACAATTGTATAATTTAAATCAAATTCCTGTGAATTAGCAATGATATACTGTTCCGCATAAATTTTTGATACAGCATAAGCCCATCGTTTAATTTTAGAATCACCTAAAACAAAATCTGAGCTTTCTGAAAAGGGTATTTTTTCATTCTTTCCATATACATCAGATGTTGAAGCAAAAATTAATTTACATTTTTCTGAAATCCACTTTTGTACAACATTTTTTAGCATTAGATAATTCTCTTCCAGTGTTCGGTAAGCATTAGTATATCTTGGAATTTTTTGAGAAGCAAGATGTATAATAACATCCGGATGTAATCCCTTTAATGATAATGGATTTACAATATCCCCTAAAATAAAATGAAAATTCTTGTTACCTAAATAATTTTCAATGTTCCTCATAAAACCATAGCTAAGATTATCAATTCCTATAACCTTATGCCCAAGAGAAAGTAATTTTTTTGCTAAATTAGACCCTATAAAACCGGCAACACCTGTAATTAATATTTTCATATTTATTTAATTATTTTTTAAAACTTTATAAACCTTAAAAAAGTTATTACTGAAAAGTAATTCTAAGTTACCATAGTCAAGAGTATCTTTACATATTACATAATCAAATATACCTTGTTCCAAAGCAAAATTTAGTGATTTTAAAAAGTCATAATAAATACCCTCGCCCACGCCCAGAGAATATAATATTGGATCTCCCCAATAATTACTATTGGGAAAAATTGAAACATCTATCCCTTGATGCATTTCAAATAACATTTTATCGATAAATATTTCAATCTCTGCATTATCAGATTTTTTCAGGGTTTTAATTTTTTCAATTTCAGAATTTAAAACAGGATCATTATTCACTAACAAATACGTATCTCTTTTCTCTTTCATTGTAGAGTATGCTTGAGAAAAAACGCCGGGTAAACCAAAAATAAAAATTATTAACAAAAATAATATTGTTTTTCTATTATTAAGGACAATTATGGTTATTAAAAGAGTGAAAAAACTTGATGTTTGTTTTATTAAAAAAAAATCTCTGCAATCATACAGCAATATCATAGAAAAGAAAACTGAGAACGAAATCAATATACCGGAATATAATAATCTTATTTTAAAATCACATTTAAAAAGATTAAATTTAGTTGAACTGTTCCTGTAATGATAAAATAACATCGCAAGGAGATAAAGACACATAAGAATAATAACGATTTGTGTATAATTAGTTTTAATATTGATATAGACCAAATTTCTAATTGCATTTTTTTGCAAAGCTATAAAAGAAGAGTAACCCCAAAAATCTCTGATTACAGCAAGGCCGTTTTCCACTGTAGAAGGTGCTAAGAAATATTTTAAATATATAAAACTCATTATTAAAAAAATTAATGTCAGAAAAAAATTTTTTGTTAATTCTTTCTTATTCCTTGAAAAAGGAATAAGTCCCAGTATCCACATTGCAAAAGTTATATGAATAATAAAAAAGACAAAAATGGTTATAATGTATAGATTTCTATAAAATTTATTATCAATATTAAAAAGAATATATGTTAAAAATATCCCCATAAATATATGTAAAGTTACAGGGAAAAAAGAAAAAACATAAGTTAATGAAGGACCAAAAATAGCAACGCAAATTAAAATTACTAACTTACTATTAATATCAAAATTTAGTCTGCCTATTATTATTAAAGAAAGCAAATATAGTGCAAAGTGAAAAAAGTAAAATACAAAAGGATTAAACCCGAATAATTTAAAAAGGCCGCCATATATTATATGATAAGCAGGACCATACCAACCAAATTCTCCAATAACTGACCTTTGTCCATAACAGCAAATCGGGGCTTTTAATGAACCCGTTTCGTAAAATAATCTCGCACCATTGAAATAACTAATCTCATCAATATGAGAAATATGAATATTCCCAAATAAAATTGAATAAATAAAGAAAGAAAAAACCAATAACAATAAAATAACAAATAAACATTTCAGAATTCGTGTATTATTAATCATTTTATATTATATTAATTAGCATTTTTCGAATCAATAAATAGAGAAGGAGAAATAAAAATACCTTATTATCCATAATGAATAATCTTATCCTATATTCTTATTCCAGAGTTTTTTAATGAATACTCTTCCCCCTAAAATGAGTAAAATATTCAAGAAAATCAAATTACCGGTTCTGAATGCATTAATTATTACAATAAAGAAAAACTTTTTAAAAGTATTAGACTTTCTCATAATTTTCTGTATAGATGGTGACTTATACCAAAATGGTGATAATTCAGATAAATTTTTCGACCACCTTCTTACCAATTTATTTCTTTCTTTAATATTCCCTTGTGATAATATTGTCAAATAAAATCTCAGAAAAGAATGTATAGGAATCAATTCATTAATAATAATATTATAACTTTCTTCAGAAAATTCAGCTTTTTTTTCAATTAAAATTCTGAATACATTAAAAATATTGAAATTCTTTTCAGAAAACTTTTCAGATACTGATTGATTCATTATAGAACCCCTTCGCTGGACATAATACATTAAAGGTTCATTAACATAAACAATCTTGTTTGCTTTTTCTATTGCCAAAGCAGTAACAGGAATATCTTCAAACCAGCCGGAAGGGTATCTTATTCCGGTTTTAAAAAATAAATCACTTCGATACAATTTATTAAAAGCATTAGTTCTTCCATATTTATGAGCATAAGCTTTAGCAGAAATGCAAATATTCTCATAAGATGTAATATCAGTTTTACATATAAAATTACCTGAATCATCAACAATATTAATATCGCAAATTACTAAATCAGCATCTTCAACTTTTGCTTTATGGTACATTTTTTCGAACATAACTGGCATTACATAGTCATCACTGTCTATAAAACCAATGTACTCTCCTTTTGCATATTGCAACCCATAATTTCTTGCACTTCCTAACCCACCGTTTTTTTTGCTATATACCTTAATTAAATCTTTATACTTTATTTCATAATCCTTCATTATTTCGACAGAACCATCAGTAGAGCCATCATTAACAATTAATATTTCATAATCTGATATTGTTTGTTTGACCAGAGAATCCAGGCATCTTGCTAAATATTTTTCAACATTAAATACAGGTACAATTACTGATACTGCTTTCAATTATTAATAATTTTAAATGTATAAATACTTAAATAAATTTTTATTTTCTTATATTGATTCATAAAAAAATTAAGACACACTAATAATTCTTTTTTAAATTTTACTGGTCTGAATAAAAATAAGACATATCAAACTTTTCATCTCAAAAAAATTAATCATCTTATAGTTAGGTTCTGCTCATTTTAAAATCAAATATAATTATCTTAAAATTTATTATATTTCATTAAGTAAATTAATGAAATTCAGAATATCAAATTCCTTACTTTTCATTAACGCGTTCTTGGATAATTCTTTTAATTTTTCCCTGTTATCATTTAAATACTTTAATGCATTAACAAATTCATTAACATGATTTTTACAAAGTATAGAATTATTATTATTACAATAATCTCGGATTGAACCAACATCTGATACAACATTAACCAAACCCGTAGCCATAGATGTAGTAATTGTATTACTTCCTATTGTATCTTCTAAAATAGAAAGTGAAATATGACTCTTCTGCATTTCGGACAATAATTCATTTTCTGGTATGTATTCATACACAATTACATTTTTCGATTTTAAACTATAATAATTCCCAATATTATGTTTTATTAAAATAAAATTTATACTCTCGGGACATTTATATATTACATCTTTTAGCAATTCATCATTTCTGAATAAATTACCGAATGATATTACTCTTAGTTTTTCATAATAATTTCTTTTATTATTTGGTTTATAGTATTTCAATTCTGCATAATGTTTTGTTACAATTATATCTTTATCTATACCATTACTAATCAAATCTTTCTTCAAAGAACTCCCGAATACAATAATTTTATCAATGTACTTTAAAAATTCATTTATTTCATTTTCATTGAAATAATTTAAGTATTTTTTATATGGTAAATGAAGTATGCAAAGAAATTTATTTTTAAATCCTTTCTTTCTAAGTTTTTTTGCAAGCTTTACCTGAAAAAACATTTCATCGGTTCCCAAATACTCCATAAATAGAATGACATTATCTTTTTTTAATTTTTTTTTAATTTTTTTGTATATTAGATATTCACAATATTTACGAAATATTCTTCTAGGTATAAAAAATATTCTCTTAATATCAAATGACAGATTTACTGGTATTGCATTCTCTTTCGATAATTGCCCTAATTCCTCAGCTAAATATCCCATCCCACAATGATTATTCATAGTGTTTGGCCACAGATAATACATTAAGAAATGTTTATTTTTTAAAAGCATATAACATTCCTATATCGGATATCTCAAAATCTAATGATAGTATATAATAATCTGAATTATTTAAATATTTTATTAATTCTTTATCACCTTTATCATGCCATTCTATTATTAGAACTTTAATATTTCCTAATAGATTTTCTTCCCATAACCGTCTAACTATATCATACTCAGCTCCTTCAGTATCAATCTTCAGAACTAAGGGTAATTTTTCGTTATTCAGTTGTCTAATAACCTCTTTGATATCTTTTAATTCAACATCAACCAATTCTTTTAGAGATTTATTATTTTTTTTGCTACTTGACAGCCCTCTTATTCCTACACTTCCTTTGAACTCTTCTGAGTACTCAAATTTCAATCTTATATTTTTGCCTGCTATTCCATAATTATGAAACTCAATTTTTCCCTCAAGATCCGGGTTTAAAGAAATATTTTTCAATGCTTTTTCATATGTTTTCTTAACAGGTTCGAAACCTATGATTTTTTCTACACTTAATAATCTTGAATAAAAAAGCGAAGCGTAACCAACATTCGCCCCCACATCTATGAATATATGTTTAAAGGGTATATTTAAATTATATAATTTATTCAAATAAATTTCCTTAATTATATATAAATCTTCCCATGTTTCAACGTACATTTTAGTTCCGTTTATTTCAAATAATATATTTTGACTATCTAATACTAAAATTTTTAAATTGTATCTTTCTATAAGTTTCTCGATTGTATCAATACTTTTTATAATAAAATAATGACGTGGAACATATATCCCTGCATTAATTTTTTTTAGAATTATTTTATTATTGTATTTCTCATAAATAAATTCATCAATTGATACATTATTTTCATATAACACATATGACAATCGTATATTACCTGTTTTTAATATTAATGTAATAAATCTGTAAATATTTTTAATCAATTTAATTATTTGCATTTAAACGCTTAACTTCTTTCTTTAATAAATCTCTAATCCTGTTAATTATTAAGGAATTATTTATCAACTTATAAATTTCCAAAAACACAAGGGGCTATTATACAATTTGATATTTTTTGTTTGATCAGAGAATCCAGGCATCTTACTAAATATTTTTCAACATTAAATACAGGTACAATTACTGATACTGCTTTCAATTATTAATAATTTCAAATGTTAAATACTTAAGTAAATTTTTAATTTTTTAGTATTTCCTCAAATAAAAAAACAATAAAATATATTATAAAATTAAAACTATTTGAAAACATATATAATATTAATTAAATAGACGTAATTATCTGTAGCAAAAGATATTAATAAAATTATCATATCCATTATATGAATCAATTTTAACAAATGGAGATTTATTAATTAAGCCGGTAATTTTCAAAAAATATCTAAATCCATTATTTTTGAGTATTGTTAAAATGATTTCCAGACTTTGTTGCCTGTTTATAAAAGAATGATATTCAATAAATATTCTCTTAACAAAATGTAATTTTTTTTCTATTTCCATTAATACTTTAGTTTCTGCTCCTTCTATATCAATTTAAAAATCTACAGGGGCTATTATATATTCTGAAAGTTTTACGGCTTTGACGCTAATTTTATGTGAATTAGAATATTCATCAACAACACATCCGCTATCGCCGCCTTCTGTCTTAAAAAATATTATACCATCGTATTCCCATAATGCATAATTATAAAGAAATATATTTTTTAAGTAAAAATTATTTATATTTCTTTTATAGATTTCGAATATCATAGGGTCTGCCTCGAATGCAGTAATCATAGAATTTGGATATAATTTCTTAAAATAAAGGAGACTAAGTCCAATATTAGCACCACAATCAATTATATATGGATTTTCTCTATCAGCAATAAAATTATATATGCCGTTCTCAAAAATATCTTCATATTGCCACACAAAGGATTTCCCATCAGTAAAGTAAAAAGTTTTATCAAATAATTTATTAGTAATGTTAATTGAATACCTTGGAAGATTATATATTCTTTTTAAGTCACGACTTTTCAGCGAGTATTTTTGAATTAATTTTTCATAAACTTTTTTTTATCATAAATAAACATTGATTAACAAAATTTCAATAATCACTCAGATTTTTTAAGTTTTAGAAATAATATCTTAAACAATTCTTTCAGATTATTAACTTTTATAGCACTTAACAATTTTATGATATTATAATATAATATTAAAAGGCCTATTACAGATATTATAATTGAGACAATTCTTATAGGGAAAAACCATAAGGCTAAAAAAGATAAAACAAACACAGAACTAAAAAAAATCAAATATTTTATAATTTGTATTGACCATTTAAAGTTAAAAATTTTCCTGCTAATAACAAGCATCAATAATGTGGAAAGTATATATAAGAATAAAAAGGCAACCCCTGTTCCAATTATACCCAGATACATAATAAAAAATATATTAAGAATAATATTCAAAAGCACAAAAATTAATTGGGTTATAAAATACAATTTGCCATATCCTTTGGCTATAAGATAGTATCCAAGGGGCCAACAAACCACCTGTAAGAAAACACCAAATATCTGCCATCTTAATATTTGATATGCAGTATTAAATTCTGATGAATAAAATATATTAATAATATAAGGGGATAAAGCCAGTATTAAAATTATAATAGGCGCAAATAACAAAATACCTATATATGTTTGCTCATTGATTATTCTAATACTTTCATCTTGATTATTAATAGAAGATACAAGTCTTGGATAAAAATCCTTACCCATAGCATCTAAAATAACAACAACATAAAGAGATGATATAGCAAAGGAAGCCTGATAAAGCCCAACAGATTGGATATCAAGGTATCTTATAATAATAATTCTAATAAAATAAAAACTAAATAAATTTATCATCGCCGATAACATAATACTTAATCCCAATTTTAACATTTCTTTACTCTTATTAAAGAAGTCTTTAAAATTAATTAAAAATCTCTCAATTTTAATCTTTTTAGCATACCACCATGAAGAAATTAGCTGTACTAAAGCCAATATTATTAAGTAATACACAATACCATCAAAAGTAAAATAGTATATAATTGGAATACAAACTAAAGACCCAATAATTGAAGTATATAAGTTTGCCTTAACAAGTTCTCTAATCATTCTTTTACCTTGAAGTAATGCCATTTGACTTCCACTAACCAAATAAAAAAAAATAACGACTGATAATAATCTAATTTCAGAAATATATTCCCTTGATTCAAAAGTAATGATGCTAATTTTATCAGCAAACAAAATACAAAACAAAGTACCTGCTAATCCTAATAATACAGATAATCGTCTAAGCGTGAATATCGTTTTATAAAAATATTCGCTTTCGTTCCCATTATTGTTTTTAGCAATTTCTCTCACAGCAGAAGCATCAATCCCAAGAGAAAAAACCTTACAAATAATCTCCATAGTAGCATTAAAAGTACTTACTAATCCAATTCCTGAAGGTCCTAAAATCAATGCAATAAACTTATTTCTTATGATATTAAAAATAATTTTAACTATTTGGCCCCCCCCTACTAATGAGGTAGATTTTATAATTGTTCTATATGAATTATTGTTATTCAAATTTTAGTTTTTTTCCCATAGACCCAGCTATTACGAACATAATGAGGTGAATCTGAAAAACTAACTTCGAAATTATTCTCTTCTAAAAAATTAATTATCTTTTTTCTTATTTTTTTGTTTTGATTCTCAAACAAAAAATCATGACAGGATATAGCAATATTTTCAATAATATTTACAGAATCAGTCATTCCATCAATTGCCAATTCTTCAGCACCTTCAATGTTCATTTTTAAAAAATTTATTTTTGAAATATTATTTTTTAAAACGAATCTATCCAAAGTAACAGAATTTACTAATAGACCTTTGTTATCATTTGTTATCCGATTACTGACATGATTTGAATTGTTATCAATGAATACACTACCGTTTACATTACTTATTGCAATATTGAATGCTTTTACATTTCTGAGAGAATTAATTTTGCAAAGTAAATTTAATTTTCTAAATGTTTCAGGATGAGCTTCAACTGCATAAACTATTCCATCCCCTACCAGATGATGAAAGATAATTGTTTCGGTACCAATACCTGCTCCTATATCAATCACAATATCACCAACCTGAGGTAAATACCTCAGACAACATATATCTTTTAAAGTTCTCAATAATAAATCAATATTTGTATTAATATAAGGAAATGAATCGATTATAAATGTCTTATTTTTCTCAATATGATACCAAAGTTTTTCACCCTTGTTATACATAAGTTCCACAGTTTTCAAACCCTTGATATATAGAATCAATTTATTGATGTAAGGAATTAAAAACCTTAAATATTTATTATCAAGAATTTTTACAATTAATTCACTTTTACTCAATTCTACACTTTGGATTTTATAATTTCATATTGATTTAATATAATGCTAATATATTCTGCTCATTTATTAAGATTTAAATTATCATTATTAAAAATGATATATTTTATTCTGAAAAATTAAATAATTAATATCAATATCTATTTTATGACTTTATAGATATTACTAAAATTTAGGAACGAAACTGTAGAATAATCATAAGGAAACAATGAGTTAGGATATTCTATTACTTGAAATATTATAAATGCTTCTTACTACAAGTAATTTATCCGAAAATGTTATTTAAACCGAATAAATTTAATCTTTAATTTAATAAAGATTAAAACCAAGAGATTTTAATTCTAATATTTTCCTGAGCCCCTCTTCAAAATTTACTTTAGGAAACCAGTGAAGTTTCGATTTTATTAAAGTAATATCTGCAAAGCTGTGCTTTATTTCCCCATTTTGGGGTTCTACATAAAATGGTTTTATGTTTTTATTTAATAAAATATTTATTTGTTTTACAAGATAGTTTAAATCGAATGAATTGCTACAGGCACAGTTCATTACAATTCCTGCTTCACATTCTTTTGTTGCCGCCAGTATGTTGGCTTCTACTACATTTGTTACATAAGTGAAATCTCTTGTCTGGGTTCCATCGCCGTATATAACCGGCCTTTCATTATTTAACATTAATTTTATGAATTTCGGAATCACGGCAGAGTATTGCGAATTAGGGTCCTGACGCGGTCCGAATACATTGAAATATCTTAATATTACAGTATGTAATCCATAGACTTTTGAAAATACCTGACAATATTTCTCCCCGGCTAATTTACTTACCGCATAGGGCGAAAGTGGATTAACAGGCATATCTTCTCTTTTGGGTAACTCCGGAGTATCTCCATAAACTGAAGATGAAGAAGCAAATACAAATTTCTTTACTTTTGCTTCCTTTGATGCATCAAGCAGGTTTAATGTACCTGTTATATTAACTTCATTTGTGGTTATGGGATCATAAATTGAACGGGGAACTGATGGTAAGGCTGCCTGATGTAAAACAATATCTATTCCTTTCACCGCTTGCATAACGGTGTGATAACTGCGTATATCTCCTTCTATTAATTCAATATCTTTTTCAAATTCCTTTAAGTTTTCCCTTTTACCAGTAGAAAAATTATCCAATACCCTTACTTTTTCCCCTCGCTTAACTAATTCCTCTACTATGTTACTACCAATAAATCCTGCTCCACCTGTGACTAAGTAATGCAAGTTATGTTATTTTATTTAGTAAAAATATATTTAATTATTTATAAATTATTTCCGTCTTTTGAAAATCACATTGCTTGTTTCTATCAGTAAATTATCTGGATAGATTTATTATTTGAAGTATTAAAGTTGTTATAGATAATAATGGGACAACAAATACACCTATAATTCTTTGGGCATAGTCCCAGAATTCTTTCTCCGGCTTTATCGGGAATGCAATTATATCTCCGTTATTTAAAATTGGATTTGGAACAGTTAAATTTTTTGTTACATCTCTGTCAAAAAAATCCCTGTAATTCAGAACAAGAATTGAATCTGCTTTCAGATCTGGATTTTTATCTTTCGTTCTAATAAATTTGAAACTCTCATAATTCGTCTCGTCTATTGCCCCTCCTGTTAAGGTAAGAAGTTCCATTAATGTTTTACCTTGTGGTATCAGATACACACCCGGGTTTTTTACTCCACCGAGTACCAATACTTCTATGTTTGCTTTGTCTTTGTCAGAATAATTATAGTAATTTGCACCTGCTTTCATGGTTTCAATAGGTCCAAACCTGATTGAATCCTCTTGCGCAAACAATTGTATTGGGATGATAAGTGTTAATAATAATACAAAAGTAATTTTCATTTATATTTTATTAAAATTAGAAAATATAATTAGATTAAGTTTCTTGTAATTTTTGGGCATGGCTCCGCCATATAAGTCACATTTTAGCGTTATGCAATTCATTTTTAAAAGATTTTTTACGCTTGCCAGAGAAGTATTGTATCTTTTTTGTTTATTTTTTTGGTATCGAATTTATCATCACCATTACAGTAAATAGAATACTTTATCTTTCGTCTAATTAATTTTTCTGCTTTGCAAACAATTTTATTTAAGTAATCAGTTTCAATATTATCACCAATAAATATTAATTCTATTGTTTTTGTATCTCTTCCCTTAGCTATATCACCACAGGCATATACTTTTTTAATGTCGCCAATTTTCCTGGTAACCCGTTCAATAACCTGTTCAAGCCCTGTATATTTCCTTAGAATTTTATTTATTTCAGGGAAAAACGGATGCTTTGTATTTGCCCGGAAAATTTTCTTGTTACCAATTCTTGAAGATTTTAATAATCCTGCTTTTTCAAATCTGTTTAATTCTACTCTTATTGCGTTTGTGGATTCCCCGAATTCAGATTCAAGATTCCGTAAATATGATGTTGACTCCGCATTAAGAAAAAACTTTAATAGCAGTTTCACCCTCGTTTTCGATGTTATCAATGAGTCTATCATTAGTTTTTATCTTTCAGACTTACAATTGAGTAATAATATTACTCAAAAAGATTTAAATGTCAAGTGAAAAATTAACTTTAATAAAGGCAAAATAAAAATACTTTAACAAACTCTGTGCTTAAATTTCAAACTATTATTTTTCTTATCTTTATTAAATATCAATCCGTTTTTACTGTTTTTATAAAACCTATCGGAAATTAGATAATATTTCTTAAAATTATGTAAAAAGTTTACCGTAAATATTAAATTAATCGGTCAAATTCTGATTTATAAATAAAAGCTCTTTTAAGTCAAAAGGAAAATCTAAATTCAGTATTTCCAGAGAAAATTCAGTTTCTGATTGTTTAAAAAAGTATCTGTTTGTTTTATTGACTGAAATTTGCTGAACTAAATTTTTAAAGAAATCCGAATTATATATTTCATTCTGCTTATCATGAGGAAAATATACTTCGAGAGTATTATTAAAGTAAGTTAATTTTTCTATTCCAAGCGATATTGCTTCATTTCTTATTTTCACAAGAATAAGCAGATTTTTTACTTCAGCAGGTAGAGGACCAAATCTGTCTTTTAATTCATCTTCGAAATGGAAGGAGTCCTGATTAGAAGAATATAACTTCTTATAAATATTAATTCTTTCGTTCTCATCTTCAATATAATATTTCGGAATAAAAGCATTCACATCATGCTCAAAAATAAAGTGTGAACTGGCAGGTGAATGTATGCCGGGCTTTTCTGTTATTAATTTAGATTCAGTTTTAATATCTTCATTTTCATCAGTAAAAATTTTTGTTTTATCCTTTGAGTTTTTCACTTGTTCTTCACCGGAAAACAAAGCTGCAAATTCTTTTTCTTTTAATTGAGAAACTGTTTCGTTAATAATATCAAGGTATAATTCGAAGCCAATTTGCTGAATAAATCCTGATTGTTCTTTACCGAGTAAATTTCCAACTCCGCGAATTTCAATGTCTCGCATTGATAAATTAAACCCAGTACCAAGTTCTGTATATTCTTCAATTGCTTGCAATCGCATAAGTGCAGATTTAGTCAATGTTGAAACAGGTGGTGCAATAAAATATGCATACGCCTGCTGACTACTCCTCCCGACTCTACCACGCAATTGATATAATTCCGCAAGGCCAAATGAATTTGCATTATTAATAATGATAGTATTGACATTTGGGATATCAAGACCAGATTCAATTATTTTCGTACAAACAAGTACATCAATTTTCCGTTCAATAAAATCCACAATTACTTTTTCAAGGTCAGGTAACTTATCAACATAGAATTCGGAATAATTTGATATATTAATATTTTTTCCGGAACCCATTTGTCCATACGCCACTCCAATACGGGCATAAGGGATTAGTCGCTTCAACTTATCTGCAATGTTATATAAACCGGAGATTTTATCATTTACAAAATATACCTGACCCCCTCGAGCTAATTCACTTTTAATTATCTCTGTTATCAAATTCCAGTCATATTTAATAATTTCTGTTAAAATAGGTTTGCGATTTTTGGGCGGGGTATTTATAATAGATAAATCTCTTGCACCAAGCAAAGAGAAATTCAATGTTCGTGGTATTGGAGTAGCTGTTAAGGTTAAAGTATCAACATTTGGTTTTAATACTCTTAATTTTTCTTTCGCTTTCACACCAAACCTGTGTTCTTCATCTATAATTAATAAGCCCAAATCTTTGAATTTAACATCCTTTGAAAGTAGTCGATGAGTACCAATTATTACATCAATTTTTCCCTCAGATAGTTTCTCAAGTATTTCTTTTTGCTCTTTTTTTGACTTAAATCGTGTTAAGGATTCAACTTCAACAGCAAATTGAGATAATCTGTCTTTAAAGGTATGATAATGCTGAACAGCAAGAATAGTAGTTGGAACAAGCACTGCAACCTGCTTATTACCAAGAACCGCTTTAAATGAGGCACGGATAGCGACTTCAGTTTTTCCAAATCCCACATCACCACAAATTAATCTATCCATCGGACTTTCAGACTGCATATCTGATTTTACATCTGCAGTGGCTTTTACCTGGTCGGGAGTATCTTCATAAATAAAGCTTGCTTCAAGTTCTCTTTCCCAATGAGTATCAGGTTGAAATGCTATTCCTTTACTTGCTTTTCTTTTCGCATAAAGCAGAATTAAATCACGAGCAATATTTTCAACATTTTTTTTAGTTCTTTCTTTAATTCTATCCCAATCACCCCCACCAATTCTTGTAATCTTTGGAGTATATCCCTCTGTAGATGTATATTTGGAAATGAGATTTATATAATTTAAAGACAGGTAAATTATGTCGCCATCAGCATAAGTTAACTTAATGAAATCTTGATAACTTTTACTTTTAATTCCTTTTACCTCTCTTGTTACCAATCCAGAATATATTCCAATTCCAAAATCCCTGTGTACAACATAATCACCAAGTTTAAGTTGTTTTAATTCATCGAGAGAAATGGAACGATACCTTTTTTGTTTTTTATATTGTCTAAAATAACGATTAAAAATCTGATGCTCTGTATAAACAACAATTTTGATATCATTGAAAATAAATCCATTACTTATTGATTTAGGAAGGAGTTTAATTCTATTAATTTTATTCTTTGGAACAGGTTTTTCTTCATAATTTTGTAATGTGGCGGGGTTAGTTTTAAAAATTAATTTATCTTTTTCAGTTAGAAAAATTAATTTTTTATTTTCATCGTTATTATATTGAGAAAGTAATTCATCTTCATATTCAGTTATTAGCTCTTTCATTCGGTTTACCTGATAGGAATCAGAACAAGTAATAAATATATCAAAGTCATTCTTAGAATGATTTATTAAATTATTGTACAGAATTTTTACATTTGAATGAAAATCAGGTTGCGGTAAAGAATTAAAATTTAAATTACTTTTATAATTATAATACTTCTCTATAATAATTTTATTTTGAATGCTATTTTGCAGATAATCTTTTACCAATGGATCTGATAGGCATTCTTCATCAATTAAAATTAACATATCATCGGAAAAATAGTCAAAAATATTTTTGTTTGAAAATTTTTCTTTTTCATTTATATAAGATGATAATACAATTGGAATTTTTATTTCTTCCAGTTGATTAATAGAGCGCTGGTTATTTATATCAAATTCACGGATTGATTCTATTGTCTCTCCATAAAACTCAAGTCTTACAGGTACAGAAAAACTTTCCGGAAATATATCAATAATTCCCCCTCTAATAGCAAAATCACCCGGTTGCTCGACAAAATATTTTTTTTCATATTGATATTCTTCAAGCTTTTCGACCAGTTCTTCAAACAGAAATTCATCTCCACTTTTTAAGTGTAGTAAACTTTTACTGTATTTTTCTTTTGGAATAACAGAATAAGATAATTTATCAACAGTAGAAATTATTATAAAATTTTTATTCTCTGAAAGCAAGGTAAGAGATTTTGTAGTATCTTCATTATCATACGACTTTTCAGGAGTGAATGCGGAAATGTTTTCTTCTCCAATAAGTATAGAAAGGTCATCTTTTATATAATTTACTTTCTCATTATCAGAAACTATATAAAATATTTTGTTAAAACCTCTTAAATAAATAAAATCCAACAGGAAAGAAATTAAAGAACCATTTATATTGGAAATAGTTATCCCCATACCACCCACATTTAAGGGGGGGGTCTTTTTTTCCGATAGTAGTCTTATTATTTTTTGAAAACTATCGGATTTATAAATCTTATTCTTTATCTCACTAAACAAATCAGCAAAAGCCTGAACAAATTCTCAATTAAATAAATATACGAATATTAATCTCAAACGTAAATATAGAATACTCAATTAAAAGTAAATTTGTTAATCTATATGTATTCAAATTATTATATTAACATATATTTAATTATATTTAATTTAAAAATGGATTGTAAATGTTAAATTATTAAAAGATATTTGCAAGGTGGACAAGTTTAAAAAATACAGACCGGTTAAATTCTTAGGGCAGAATTTTCTAGTAGATGAAAATATCGCAAAGAAAATAGTAAAATCGCTTGAAATAAATGATGGAGATTTAATAATTGAAATAGGAGCTGGTTATGGTGCTCTTACAAAATACATAATTAATCAGACAAACAAATACATTGGAATTGAAATTGATGAAAAGTGTATAAATGCGCTAAAAGAAAAATTTGGAGATAAAATAATTTTTTTAAAAAAGAACTTTCTTGAATTTGATTTTAAAAATGATGTTAGAAGATTCCAAATAAAATTTCAAACAATTAAAATAATTGGTAATATACCATATAATATTACTTCTGAGATATTATTCAAATTATTTGAAAATAAATTTTATATCCATTCCGCTGTCATTATGACACAAAAGGAAGTTGCACAAAGATTAAATGCAAAACCAAAAACAAAACAATACGGAATATTAACTGTACATACTCAGTTAAATGCATATTACAAGAACTTATTTACTTTACCCCCCACAGTTTTCTTTCCAAAACCGAAAGTTGAATCAAGTGTATTTAAATTAATGTTTCACGATAAATATAATATTAACGAACCTGAACATTTTTCTACTTTCATAAAAATAGCTTTTGGTAAGAGAAGAAAAACACTTAAAAATTGTCTAAAGGATTACATCCAAAGTTATAAAATAGACCTGATTAATTATGATTTTTCCTGCCGCGCTGAAGAACTTTCGCCGGTTGAACTTTTGGATTTATACAATACTTTAGAAAGATTAAAATTAAAATAATAGAGGACTGTTTTAATTTATTTATAGTTTTTCGTGGGTAAAAATGACATAACCTTTGTAGATGCCACTCTAACGATAGAAGAAGATAATGTTTGTTTATATTCCCCATTTAGCCAAAGTCTTACTTGATTTCTATAATTTACCGATATATTTTGTCCATTTTGTCCTGGTGGAAGAATAGAATAATATATACGAGTATTTGACATATCACCAATAAATCTTAATGATGGACCAAGAAAAGATTCAAAATCAGAATTTTTTAAAGCGTTAATATAATTGTACGGGATACAACAAACAGTACTTCCACATCCATCTGCCTCATAAGGACCTGCGTCAAGAATTTGAGAGAAAGAGGAAACGGAGCCTAATTGATGACGGAATTTTACTTTGTGTACCTTTCCCCACAACCATTCTTTGGTTTCAGAAGTTTTAAATTTATTTTTTAAATTTATTATGGCATCTTTTATACTTTTTAATAAAGCATCACGAAGATTTTCATAGTTATAATCATCATTTTTACCTATAAAGCCTTTTCCGGTTGATTCATTGTATTTTGTTACAGATACATTAAGAAAATTCTCTCTTAATAATTTAGAAGTGTTTCGAATAGGGATAGATGTAATAGTAATGTATTCTGTAAACAAATCTTCCCCAAGTTTTTCTTTATATAAGTTTTTATACAATTCAACTTCAAATTGAGAAAATAAAGTTGCAGCAGGGTTAATTAATTTAAACTCATAATTCCAATTTTTTAAAAGTTGTAAATAATCTTTTTCTTCTTCTGTTAAATATATTACAGGAGGTTTTGCCACCCGTGAAGTATCAAGTGTTAATGAATTTACTGCTTTAAATAAATAATTACAGAGTTCTTTTGCATACAGACTATTAACATCAAGTTGCATATACTGAATTTCAGAAGCAGAAAAATTATTTCTCCCTTTAAGCAATTCTTCAATTCTTGCAGCGCGGTAATGCGGCTCATATAAATTTGTAATATAATATTTTAATCCAGCTTGTGGTCTGTTATTAGCAGAAACAATATATTGTTCACGAGGATTAAAGACAGAAGGTAAATCTTCATAATTTACATAACCTTTCCATTCATAATAACTTCTGTTAGTAGCAAGCGCAAGAGCACTAATACTTTCTGATTGTTCAGAATGTAATCTTCTTATCGGTATTCTTCCTGCAACACAGTACCCAATATTTCCATTAGTGTCAGCATATACAAAATTCAAAGCAGGAACACCAAATGTTTTTAACGAAGATTTAAAACTATTCCAGCTATTTGCTTTATTTACACTTAATAGTGCTGTAATTTCATCGCTGAAATCATAACCAGCCCACTTAAGCACAATAACACTAAGGTTATCTGTTTCAAATTTTTGGTTATTAACAATATTGACTTTTTCAAGGTTTGAAACTATCGGTCCTTCTTTTGTAAAATAAACAGTAAAAGTTATATCTTCTTGTTTACCTTTAACCGAAATGTTTTCTAAAACGCTATCTATTACAACAGAGTTAGAATCATTATCGAGCAGAAATAAATCTGTTTCGTCATTCATTAAGTTTGTAATTCCCCAACTTATCGAATTATTCATACCAATTAAAACACCGGGGACCCCCGGAATAGAAAATCCAGCAACCCTAAATCCATCAACAGAATTAATTAATTCCAGTTCGTACCATGTAGAAGGGACCTGTAAAGGTAAATGGGGATCATTTGCAATTAGCGGTTTACCCATTTCCGTTTTACTACCAGAAATTACCCAAGCATTACTACCGGATGAAATTTCACCAGTGCCAAATTCATTAAGAAAATTAAAACATACAGAAATGAAATTATTTTTTAGAGAAGAATATAACTCTTCACTGATATTCTGTTTTGTGTAATTAGAATCTAACTCTTTTTTTATTTTTTCCTGCTGTTTTTCCCGTTCTCTTTCTTCTGTTGATTTAATCACATTCGGTGCTTCAGGCGAAATATCAGGAATAAAATCTTTTGCTTTTTCGATACCAAATCTATCCACAATTTTGCCAAAACAATAATCTGTGTACCAAGAGATATTTAAACTCCATCCCATAAATCTAACCACAGCAAGGCAATCAACAGGTTCCCACTTATCAGGCTTATAATCAAGGGCATCAAATTCAAATGGCAGTTTCTTTTTATTTTTATTAATAAAATAATTTACTCCGTCGGAATAATATTCAAGAATTTTCTTAGTTTCTGAAGGTAAATTATTATAAAGTTTCTTAGCGGTTCTGTAAATTCCAATAGTTCTGAATAATTTATCATATTGTAGTGATTCAATGCCAAATATTTCTGCTAATCTTCCCTGAGTAACCCGTCTTATAAAATCCATTTCCCAAAGTCTATCCTGTGCATGAGTGTATCCAAGTGTAAAATACATATCCTTTTCATTTTTTGCTTCTATATGTGGTACACCGAAATCATCCCTATATACTACAACTGTATCTAAAAGTTCATCAATTTTTAAAATCCCTTCTTCCTGATACAAACTCTTTGTAGATAAATCCCTGAATAAAACAAATGCCGTAAGTGCAAAGACGACAATAACAATTAAAATTCCAATAATGTTTTTAAAAAAATTACCTTTCATTTGATTATCATTTCATAATACAAAAATAGTTGTTAAGTTAAGAACATTAAATAGTAATTAGAATAAAAAATGATAATTTATATACACGGATTCAGAAGTTCATCTAAAGCAAGAAAAGCTGAAGAGACGAAGGAATATTTTAACAAAAGCACTAAAGTCTTTGCTCCTGATTTACCGGTATCACCAAAGTTAGCATTTTTTCTTTTATGCGATATCATAAGAGATGCAGGCCAAAAGCCAAACTTAATAGGTTCTTCACTCGGAGGGTTTTATGCTATGTTACTTAATGCAAAATATGGCTCAAGAGCAGTACTTATAAATCCAGCAATAAAGCCATATTTAGTACTAAAACCATACATCGGAGAACTAACAAATTATCATACTGGAAAAAAGTTTGAGTGGAAAGAAGAATATATAAATGAATTGTATGATTTAAATAAAAAATTCTTTAAGTATATCAATCAGAAAAAATTATTTCTTCTACTTTCAAAGGATGATGAATTATTAAATCATGAAGAAACAAAAGCTACTTTTCCAAATGCTGGTAAAATACTTGAGTTTGAAGACTGCGGACACGAATTTAAAAAATACAAAGAAGCATTACCTGAAATTGAAAAATTTTTCAAGTTAAAGTAAGAATAAAGTATAAACAATTAAATTTAATATTTGGAACTTTTCATAACATCTGCAAGGACATCATAAAATTTATTCCAGGCAGACTTTAAATCAGGGGTAAACTCATCTCCTAAAACCTTTTCAATTGCGTATAATAAAGATTCTTTGAATAATTCGTAATCTTCCTCTCTTACATTATATTCGTAATGCCTTTTCCCCAACTCTTGCACAGCAGGTATGATTATCTGAGGATTATTCAAGCCCTCTACAACTGTTTTCATCATTGTCATAATCCTGTGCTGTTGGTCTTTAATATCCCCCTTGAAAAGTTTTATGGCATCAGGGTCAAGTTCAAACAATCTGTTATAATGAATTTCCCAGCAATCTGATTCACAAATTTTCAAAAAACTCGTTTGTATTAAACTAATTTCTTCCGGAGTAAATATATTTTCAAGCATATTATTTACATTTATTAATTTCAATATAATAAAAACATTATAAAAATTAAATTAATTCAATTTAATAATTTACAATATAAACAAACAACTTCATTTAAAAAATTTGCAAATTTGTTTAAATTAAATAAAATAATGTAATTGCAACTTAACAGAATATTTATTTGTTTTAATAATATTAATTTATAAAAATATTATTTTATGGCTAAAAACCAGGATTTTGAATTTACAAAAGAAGAAGTAATTGCAGATTTTAAACTTGCAAATGAAAGCAGACAAGCAAGTTTATTAGGAAGAAAAGAAACCCTGATTGGTAAAGCAAATTTTGGTATTTTCGGAGATGGGAAAGAACTTCCTCAGATTGCTATGGCAAAGACCTTTCAAAATGGGGATTTTCGTTCAGGATACTACAGAGACCAAACATTTATGTTTGCAACAGGAATGCTAACTTTGGAGCAGTTTTTTGCTCAACTTTATGGGGATACTGATATTAACCGGGAACCCCATTCCGGTGGCAGAGGTATGAATAATCACTTTGGGTCAAGACTTCTTGATAATAACGGAAAATGGAAAAATCTGATGCAAATGAAAAATACTTCTTCCGACATTGCCCCTACTGCATCTCAAATGCAAAGATTGCTCGGTCTTGCTTATGCATCCAAATTATACAGAAATAACCCTGAATTATCATATTTAAAAGAGTTTTCTAATAACGGTAACGAAGTTGCCTTTGGTACAATAGGTAATGCAAGTACTGCAGAAGGTATTTTTTTCGAGACGATTAATGCAGCTGGTGTTTTGATGGTTCCGCTTGCAATTTCAATATGGGATGATGGTTTTGGCATTTCAGTACCTAATATTTACCAAATGACAAAATCAAATATTTCAGAGATATTAAAAGGATTTGAATATAGTGAAAAACTCGGGCAGGGATTTTTAATTTACAGAATTCCCGGTTGGAATTATGAACAACTTGTTAAAGTATATAGGGAAGGAATCTCCATTGTCAGAGAAAAACACATACCAGCAATATTTCACATAACAGAGTTAACTCAACCTCAAGGACATTCAACTTCAGGTTCGCATGAGAGATATAAAACGAAAGAGCGGCTTGAATGGGAAAGGGAATACGATTGCATAAGACAATTTAAATTATGGATTTTAAAAAAAGGGTTTGCAAACGAAAAAGAATTAGAAGAGATAGAAGAAGAATCAAAAGTTACTGTGAAAAAAGCTCAACAAAAAGCATGGGAAGATTTTATTAATCCGATTAAAAAAGAAAGAGATGAATTAAATAAAATATTAACAGAGATATCTAAAGTAAGCAGAGAAGCAGAAACTATAAAGAAAATCAGCAATGATATCTTCAGAGCTCTGGAAACATCGAGACGAGTAATCGCAGCAGCCGCAAATGATGCGTTAATAACATTACGAAATGAACCATTAGAAATTAAACAAAAATTAATTGATTGGAATGATAAATATAAAAAAACCAATGAATACAACTACGGCTCGCATTTATATAGTCAATCAGATGAAAGCCCCCTTAATGTAAAAGAAGTAAAGCCAGTTTATAAACCAGATTCAAAAAGGGTTGATGGTAGAGAAGTTTTATTGGCTTTCTTTGATTATGCATTTAAAACAGACCCGCGAATATTTGCAATTGGAGAAGACATAGGAAGATTAGGGGATGTAAATCAAGGTATGGCTGGATTACAAGCAAAATATGGTGATATAAGAATAACAGATACCGGAATCAGAGAAGCAACAATTGCAGGTCAGGGAATAGGTGCAGCTTTAAGAGGATTAAGACCGATCGTTGAAATACAATATCTTGATTATTTATTATATGCATTACAAATAATTAGTGATGATTTAGCCCTTTTACATTGGAGAACAAAAGGTGGGCAAAAAGCACCTGTTATAATCAGAACTCGTGGACACAGACTTGTCGGGATTTTTCATTCAGGGTCTCCAATTGGGATGATTACTCACGCTTTCAGGGGTTTGCATATTTGTGTACCAAGAAATATGACTCAAGCTGCCGGGTTTTATAATACTTTACTAAAAGGTGATGACCCGGGTCTTGTTATAGAAAGATTAAATGCTTACAGAATAAAAGAACTTTTACCGGAAAATATCGGTGAAATAACTATCCCTCTTGGAATTCCTGAAATTTTACAGGAAGGAACAGATATAACTGTTGTAACATACGGTGCATGTGTTGATATTGCAAAATCAGCAATATCAAAATTAGAACAAATTGGAATTTCTGTTGAATTAATTGATGTACGAACACTTTTACCATTTGATAGATTTGGTATAATAAAAGACTCAATAAAGAAAACAAATAAAGTTTTATTCCTTGATGAAGACGTTCCTGGTGGAGCAACGGCTTATATGATGCAACAAGTATTAGATGAACAAGACGGATATAAATATTTAGACTCACCCCCAAGAACTTTAACGGGAAAAGCTCACAGACCTGCTTACGGAAATGACGGAGATTATTACTCAAAGCCAAATGCAGAGGAGGTTTTCACAGTTATTTATGAAATTATGCATGAATATAATCCGAAGAGATACCCCAGTCTTTTTTAACATTTAGCGTTACAAAAGTATCTATAGAAAAATTTTTTTAAAAAGAGGATTACATTTATTTAAATATTATTTTATTGAAAAATAAAATGAATTTAAATAAATGTTAAAAAAAATTATCTTTATAAAAAATTATATTAATATGAAAAAAGGGTTATTAATTTTTTTAATTATTTTATGTTTATTTAATATTTCACACTCTCAATGGAAAGAGGCAGGAAAACCTGTATCAATTATTTACTCTTTGTGTGTGAAAGATAACTTAATATTTGTTGGTACACCAATGGGGATTTTCCGCTCTGTTAATTATGGGAGCACCTGGAATTCAATAAATCTGGGAGTAATAAATTTATATGTAAATAAGTTTGCCGTTTGTGGAAGTAATATTTTTGCTGGTACTGTTGACAGAGGGCTTTTTCGTTCTTCTGATAATGGCGATAGCTGGATGGCAGCAAATACAGGCTTAATTGATCAAAAGATAAATGATATCATTGTTAATAATAATGAAATATATGTTTCCGCAGGGGAAAATTTATATGTTTCCCACAACAACGGAGATAACTGGGCTCAAATTATGGGTATTTCGAATGTAAGAGCACTTGTTTTCAAAGATACAATATTATTTGCGGCAACATCTGATGGAATTTATAATACTTACGATAAAGGGGAAAACTGGTATAAAGTGAGTTATTCAATCAATGCAAAATCCCTTGCTGTAAGCGGTGAATATGTAATAGCCGGTACAGAATATAATGGTATTTATGTAACAAGAGATAACGGGAAAAACTGGATTCAAGCAAGTAATGGTTTGCCGGAGTATACAACAATTAATTCAATAACAGTTATCGGGAGTAGTATCTTTGCTGCTACTGATGGCTCTGGTATTTACTTTTCTATAAACTATGGTGCAAGTTGGGTGCCTGTGAATAATGGACTGACAAGTCATAGAGTAATTTCAATTTTTGCTTATAGAAATTATTTATTTGCAGCAACATTTGGTGGATTATATTACTCTGTTGATAATGGAAATCAATGGACAAATATAAGTACAGGAATAGTAAGCAATCAAACTATAAATTGTATGGCAGCAAGCGGAAATACTATTTATGCTGCTACAAATCAAGGTAGAGTTTTTACTTCATTAGATAACGGAAACATTTGGTATTCTTACAACAATACTGGAATAGTAAAAGAATATGAAGGGAAAATTTTATCAGCTGTTGGTAATATATACAGCATTACCTGCGGAATAGGAACCGTTTATATTGCAACTGATAGCGGAGTGTTTAAATCATTCGACAATGGCAATACATGGAAACCAATCAATAACGGATTAATGAACAGAAATGTTTATTCAATTTTACAATATAGAAATAATCTTTTTGCTGGTACAGGCAATGGTCTTTATACATCTATTGATGATGGCAGGACATGGCGATTATCTGAGTTTCAATCTTTAACCTTAGGAAAAGTTCAATCAATTGCAATCAATAATAATAACTACTATGCCGGAATTAATGGTAATATATATTGTGTAATAGATAAAGGAGCAGATTTTACAAGAGTATCTTTTGATAAATCTTATGACATACCAGGTCTTGCATATAATAGTGATTATTTGTTCGCTATAACCTTCGGTGGTGGTTTTTATCGTGCTGATTTGTTTGGTAAAGGATGGGATGATTATAACGATGGGATTAAAAACCTACAACTAACTTCAATTGTTACAAAAGACGAAACAGTTATTATAAGTTCATGGGGTGGTGGTATTTACTATTCAACTGATAATGGTGGTGAATGGTATGAAGCAAATGAAGGATTATCAGAACTAAAAATTAAATCACTTTTGATAAGCGGAGATTTTGTATTTGCAGGAACAGAGTCAGGGAAAATATATAAACGAAGTATTAAAGAGTTTGTAGAAAAATAAAACTTAAACTATTAAAATAAAAAGCCCCTTTTTATTTTCATAAAAAGGGGCTTCTTGTTTTTATAATTAAAATTACTTGATTAGTACCATACGTTTTACATCTGAAAATCCATTTACCTCTAATTTGTAGAAATATACTCCACTTGATAAACCCGAACCATCAAAATCTATTGTATAATATCCGGCTGGCTTAACTTCATTTATCAACTTCATAACTTCCCTTCCAAGTATATCATATATCTTTAAGGTAACCATCCCTTGTCTCGGAATTCCAAAATTTATCTTTGTTACTGGATTGAATGGGTTCGGATAGTTCTGAGATAATTCATATTTATCCGGAATACCCGCTATATTATTTTCAAGACCCGTTACCATCAAATCAATAATTAGTGATATATTTGGTCTCGCAGTGTATGATGTACCTGGCGTTGTTATCCCAACACATCCATCACCAGAAGGTAAATCACTATGATTATGTATATTCTTCCCTGTCACTGTTGTCGCATTTACCGTTGTGTTTGATGTCCAACTTGAATTATTGAAACATATCTCTATCAAAAGATTGCTCGTACCATCCCAATTGAACGGTGTCTGTAAATTAATATATTGCCATCCTGTCCCTGGTACTACATAACTACTATCATATACAACCAACCAACCAGTATTTGTGAAACCTGATATTGTTGTTGCAGTAGTAGTCTGCATTTTAACTTTAAATCCATTCATAACTTGCGTCGCATTTGAAATAACATTGAACCCAATCTTTCTTATCTGGCCAGTAGCACCACCGCCCGCTATTATTTCACTTGCTAAATATAACATATCTGTCCTTGAATCCATATAATATGTATAAAATGGATAACCCACTGAAGTAGTCCCTGTCCCTACTATTGCATTAGCCTGTGCTATTATCTTAAATGAATATAAATTCGTTGAATCCCGTTTGTGTAATGATCCATTGTCCTGTGCATATATTCTATAATATATTGAATCATTAAAATTAACTTCTGCCTGCGTTGAATTAAATAACGCTGTAAAAATATTACCTGTTGTATTTATTAGTTTGAAGTGTTTAATTCCATTTGATGGAGTGTTCCTATACCAGCGTACCCAGACAGAATCAATACCCATATTATCTGTAACCGTTGCCGTAACCGCTACTGGCCAATTATTCTTTGGGGTATTCATTAATGGGGTATGGGTAATTACAGGTTTTATTGTATCGGTTGCTGCAATAAAGGAAAATACTTTAGTTGGTGCATTTCCCGGTAATTTTGATACTATACCTGAAGTATCAGCGGATACAATATAATATCTATAAACAGCAGACATACCATTTCCAGGAATATTACCACTCCAGTTATTTCCTGATGTATTTGTTAAGAGAATACTATCATAAACAGTAGTACTGTTCCTTGACCAGAATAACTTTGTTTTTGAAGGAACAACCGGAGTATTATTATAAGGTGTTATAATACAATTGACAACATAAGGACCATTTAAATTTTCAGTATTTTGTAACGGTGTATGACTAATAAGGGGCCCAAGTGGAACACCTCTTGTTAAGAGTATAGAACAATCCCCAAATAGATTATATTGTTCCATTAATTTCAAACCTTCACCAGTACTTCCTCCCCACATATCCATTGCTTTCATAACTCCAAAGAAAGACATTGCACCAGCAGTCTTTCTATATTGTCTTGCCATAAGATGCATAGCATAAAGTTGCATATCACAAGGTGGAACCCAACTTGCATTTGTTGATGATGCATAAGCAGCAATAACACCTTTGGGATTTAAAGTATCTCCCGCTCTTAGCAAAGCTTCTGCAAGACATTCATTAAGTGTAAAATTACCATTTAAACAAGCAACATCTACCAGATAGGGATTTTTCCAACCATTTGCAAGCTGATAAGCATTAGTTACATTGAATCCCGTATTACTCCATGAGGTACCTGAACCATGTCCAATATAATTTAAAACATATCTTCCATTATTTAAAATGTTAATTAAATCTTGAGCCGTTTGAAATGGATGATTAACTTTATCAACCCAAGTAAAACCACCAAGTAATAAAGTATCTCTTACCCAATTCATCCTAATAGAATCAGCGTATGGAGGTGATCCTCCAACATCTGGACCAGCAACACCTACTCCCTTATTATACCAAGGTGCTCCTACATCAATATTTTTTTCAAACCTTATGAATTTTTGTGTAACATAATTGATATTAGAGGCATTTTGACAAGAAATTCTTGAAATAAATGCATCAGGATAAGCATCATTACCAGCTAACTTTACATAGCATGGATCAGAAGGTGCTGACTCATATACTCCATTTAAAGTAGGCATCTCAGCAACATCACCAACTAATACAATATAAGTAACTGACCCTTGTGAATTGTACATATTTTGTATGTAATTTTTAATTGCAGTAGCTCCGGAACCAGTAACAGTTGGATATTCAGCTACCACAACAGTTAATCCAATGGTTTGTTTCCATTGTACAAATGGTTGTATTGTTGTCATATATGCTGTTGGACACACTACTAATAACCTACCAGGTTCAGGTATAGAATCAAACCTCGTAGCACCAATTCCATAATTCATAAATAATTCTCTATATATTGGTGCAAATTCATTTGATACTTTTGTTAATGTACGTGTTCTATAAAAAGGATTAACTACTTGTTTGCCTGGATCTGTAAAAATCTCAATAGTTAATTTTTTATAAATTTTTAATTCATTTCTTACTGGGTTATATTGCAAGGGATTTATTTGTACAGTCATACCTCTCAAATCACGAACTATATACGGGTCACTTAATATTACAATTTCTCCGGGATAATATTCATCTTTGTTATAAACTTCACCAAATGTATATGGAATAGAGTTCGGATCTATATCTCTTGTATAATGACCTTTAGAAGGCATAATTTTACTAATAGATATAACTTCTGATTCTTCAGAAAGAATTTTAAAATTCATCGCTGCTAAATCAGGAATTACAACACTATTCCTGTATATCGGTATTTCCGGTTCTCCCTTAACCATTGTAGAAGCAAATCCAGGTGATGATAATGCTAAATATGTCTCTCCATTAATTTTAACTTCCTTTTGACTATAACCATTAAAAGTGAATTCAATTCTTATTTTTTGGCCAGAATTTTCCAGCACACGATTTGACATTCCCTCAGTAATCTGTGAAAAGCAAAAACTACTAAGAAATAATGTAATCAGCAAAAAGAATAAAAGTTTTGTTACTTTCATTTTCTTGTATTTATTTTTAAAATATTTTTTAATGTATGTATATTAAATTTATATATCAATATCAAAATGTATTAGTTTCATATTTATTTTATTAATACCATTCGTTTTACATCTGAAAATCCATTTACTTCTAATTTATAGAAATATACTCCGCTTGATAATCCCGAACCATCAAAATCTATTGTATAATATCCGGCTGGCTTAACTTCATTTACCAACCTTACAACTTCTCTTCCAAGTATATCATATATCTTTAAGGTAACCATTCCTTGCTTTGGAATTCCAAAATTTATCTTCGTTACAGGATTGAATGGGTTTGGATAGTTCTGTGATAATTCATATTTATCCGGTATTCCTGATATATTATTTTCAAGACCCGTTATAACCAAATCAATGATTAGTGATATATTTGGTCTTGCAGTATATGAGGAACCGGGAGTCGTTATATCAATACATCCATCGCCAGAAGATAAATCACTATGATTGTGTACATTTTTCCCTGTTGCTGCTGTCGCATTTACCGTCGTGTTTGATGTATAACTTGAATTATTATAACATATTTCTATCAAAAGATTACTTGTACCATCCCAATTGAACGGAGTCTGTAAATCAATGTATTGCCATCCTGTACCTGGTACTACATAACTACTATCATATACAACCCACCAACCAGTATTTGTGAAACCTGATATTGTAGTTGCGGTAGTTGTCTGCATTTTAACCTTGAAGCCATTCATAACCTGTGTCGCATTTGAAATGACATTGAATCCTATTTTCTTAATAATACCTTGTGCACCACCGCCTGCTGTTATTTCACTTGCTAAATATAACATATCTGTCCTTGAGTCCATATAAAATGTATAAAACGGATAACCCACTGAGGTTGTCCCTGTACCTACTATCGCATTTGCCTGTGCTATTATCTTAAACGAATATAAATTAGTTGAATCACGTTTATGTAATGATCCATTGTCCTGTGCATATATCCTATAATATATTGAATCATTAAAATTAACTTCTGCCTGAGTTGAATTAAATAACGCTGTGAAAGTATTACCTGTCGTGTTTATTAGTTTGAAGTGTTTTATTCCATTTGATGGGGTGTTCCTATACCACCGTACCCATACAGAATCAATACCTATATTATCTGTAACTGTTGCTGTAACTGTTGCTGGCCAACTGGTCTTTGGGGTATTTGTTAATGGAGTGTGAGTAATTACAGGTTTAATTGTATCGGTAGCCGCAATAAAGGAGAAGTAATTTGTGGGAGCACCAATTGGAAGCATTGTAACTCTACCTGCTGAATCTTTAGTTGATAAGTAGTACTTATAAACCGCGGGTTGTCCATTACCTGGTATATTTCCAGTCCAATTATTTCCACCTGTGTTTGTCATATTTAAACTATCGTATGTATTTGTCCTCGTCCAGAATAATTTTGTCCAGAGAATATTGCTACCAGCAGGAGAAACAGTACAATTAACTATATAAGGACCATTGAGATTTTCAGTATTTGGAAGGGGATTATGTGATATTGCTGGTCCATAAGATAATTGATAAATTGAAGGGTCTCCCATACAATTATACATTTCCATATATCTTTGCATAGTAGGAGTTATCGAGCCGTAATGTTGGACTAAATAAATTTTACCTTTAACGAAATTTTCTGCATTTCTTTTAAGATTATCATTAAATAATGCTTTTACAACTCTTCGCTCAAGAATATCATCTTCATCCCAGTAAGAATTGACTGAAGAACCCCAGAAAATTACACCTGCTTTAGGTATTCTAATCCATGTTTCGGCAAAGCATTCACCAGATATGTGAAAAGAACCAGTAACACAAGCATAAGAATAAACGAAAGGATAAATTGTATTATTGAGAGCATTTACATTTGCTTGTGAAAATGGTGGACCATCAGCCCAGGAAGTCTCTGAACCATGTCCAGAATAAATTGCGAAAATTTTATTTGAGTCAAGAGAAGCAGAAACCATTGCTGTTGTAGCGCCATAATAAGAATAGAGTTTTGTATTAACCGTGAAATTATTTGGAATAAAAAATGTATCAATAACATAATTATGTGTTCCTTCAGTAATCAAGTGGTTGTCGGTAGATGCCATAAAAACATTTTTCTTCCATAAATTATTAATACTACTTTCCATATAAATGGTTTTGTTGATAATATTGCTCAATTGTGTCAGGTTCTGAATCGGAAATCTGCCAAGAAATGCATCTACCCATAAATCACCACCTTCTAAGAGAGCATAATTCCAATCTGTGTGCGGAGTTCCTTGCCCTCCACCTATCCAGTCCGGTATTTTATCAACATCTCCAACTAAAAGGATAAACTCAGGTCTCGTGTTTATGTTATTATAAAGGGTTTGAATATAGTTTTTAATTGCAGTATTCGATGTCCCTGTAACATTTGTGTTTACAACTGTAACATTAAACCCCATCCCTTGCTTATGATTTACTAAAGGAGTTAATCCACTTTCATAATCAGGTGCTGTAATAATCAAATAATTATTTGTACCAGTTGTTCTTGTTGCTTCATAGTTTACAAAAACACTTGATAAAAATTGTCCCATTGCTTCTTGTGGAATAAATCCAAGTTCTGCAGCTTCTTTAAGATTAATTTTAATCTGTGCAGTATTAGTTACTATTAATTTATCTTCTGAAGGATTATAAGTAAATGGGAAAATTGTAATCATTACACCTTTTGCTCCACCGATAACAAATGGTTCTGATATTTTTACAATCGGTTCATCTATATTTCCTTTACTGTTGTAATATTCTCTATCAATAGTAAACGGTCTGTCTTTGTATGGCTTATTTTTCTCCCATGGCATTTGTGTAGGGAAAATTTTTGCAGATAATATCTCTGTAGTAGTATTTTGAGAAATAACCTTATAGTTAACAGATAATTCACCTTTTCCTATTAAAAGGAAAAAACTAATCTGAGGTAATTGAGGTCTACCCACTTCAGGAGTAATTCCATATTCAGGTATTGAGAGTACTGTGAATCTTTCCGAATTAATATTTACATCTTTAAAATAATACTCAGGAATTTTGAATTTAATAGTATATCCATCAGCATCTTTAAACAATGTTACACCTCGTGGCGGTTCACCAGCAAATAATGAAAAACAAAATGAAACAAAAATAATAAGAAAAAATAGCTTTTTCATTTTTTTAAGATTAATATTTATTTGAAATAATTTAATTTTTAAAGACTGGAAGATGTTATTTATTAACGGTTAAGGTTAGTTATAATCTCGACTACTTTCTCCGGAGTAAGCTTTGTATATACTTTATCATTAACCATCATTGCTGGTCCCATATCACACATACCGAGACAATTAGTATATTCAAGAGTGAATATTTTATCCTTAGAAGTTCCACCGAAATTAGTACCTGTAGCTTTTACAATAGCTTTTTCAACCTCCGCCCTCCCTGAAATATTACAAATTATAGTTTTGCAAAGCCTTATTATATATTTACCTTTTGGTTCAGAACTTAGAAAAGAATAAAATGAAATTACACCAAATACTTCTACAGGATGTATGTCTAACAATCGAGCAACTTCCTGTTGAGCAAAACTTGAAATATAAGAATATTTTTTTTGTATTGATTGTAAAATAGGTAATAATGCTGAACGGTCATTACCATATTCATTTACAAAAATTTCTATGTCTTTTGCTAAAGCGTTTTTATTGTTATCTTGCATAAAATTCTTTATTTATTCAATAATTTATTAACTTTTTCAATTAGAGTATCCGGGGAAATCGGTTTCTCAATAAATTCATCAACTGGCACCATATTACTGACTTCGAATGACATACCCATCGCTTTAGAAACGGAGGTGTACATTATAATTGGTGTAGAGATATTCTCCTTTCTAAAACGCTGTGCAAGGAAGAAGCCGTCATCTGGTTCGTTCATCATAACATCAAGAATTATTAAATCTGGTTTTTTACTAATAACAAGGTTATATCCTTCCTCAGGGTTTGCAGCAGTAATTACTTCATGACCTTTCGCTGTTAAAACAACAGTACTTGCTTCCCTGATATCAGGGTCATCATCAATCACAACAATTAATGCCATAATACCTCCACGAGTAAGATTATTTATAAAGCTACAAAATATCAATTATTATTGATTTTTACTATTCAAAAAAATTTAGTATTAAATTATTAGGATTAATAATTTTTTCATTTATTTTGAATTTATTTATGAATAAATTCAGCAAAAATATAATTATGGAAAAAACTATACTTCTTATTCTAATTGGAAAAAGAAAAGACGCCGCTGTAAAAGTACAGAAACTATTAACAGCATGGGGATGCTTAATTAAGACAAGACTTGGAATTCACGATGGAATTCTTGAAAACTGCTCTGACAAAGGATTAATTATATGTGAACTTTACGGTACAAAAGAACAAAAAAAGGAATTAGCTCGCAAAATGCAACTAATTGAAGGTGTTAAGTCTAAATTAGTTGATCTAAAATTACCATGATCTTTTAAAAACCTTTATTTTTCTATTTCGCTAAAAGTAATATCATATTTTAATTTAAAAAAACAAGAAATTGTATTTTAATAATTAAAATAATAGAAAATGAAAAAAATTATTACAATTCTCGTTATTTCAGTGTTAGTCGTTACTACAGCGTATCCACAAACAAGTACAAAAAGATTTAAAAAACCAATTGTTATGATAGAAACTTATGGTGGATATAACTTCCCAATGCATGATTTAAGTGGAAGTGAAATTGGAGAATTTTATAATTTTCAAAGTTATGGTTTAACAAATGGGTTTTCAACAGGATTTACTGTTAAATTTTCAGTTGCTACTTTAGATCACAGCCAATTTAGAGTTTATTCTAATATCGGTTACTCGCAATTTACAAGGTCTCAAAATAATGCTTATTCAAATGTTGGATGGTTTCAGATAGGTTGGCCAAGAAACTTCCCTGCAAATCATCCCAAAACAACTGGTTCAAGTTTTGCAAGAATTAATATCCCATATGCAGGGGTAGGATTTGAATATGCAATATTTATTGACCCTTGTTTAAAATCACATTTTAATTTCGGGGTTGAAATAAATTCGAGTATTATATTCGGTAGATATTATAACGATACCATTAACACTTCTGAACCATATGAGCCATATCAATCAATACAAGAAAACTTAAGATTTGGTTTTGCATTAAATGCTGCCTATAATTACAGGGTCGCAGAAATGTTCGGAATGGTTTTTGGCTTCCGTTATACACTCAATAACCTAATTGGTAGAACTTCAAAAGAAGCGGATGATACATCAGTATATTTAAATGACGATGAAAATACCTCATTGAATCCATATTTATCTTCCTCTCGAATAATAGGAAGTTTTTCTATCTATGCAGGAGTTAATTTTTATATTGGTTCCCGAAAGTAACTAATTTATAAAAATAGAATTTCTTAAAATAAAAAAGCAGATTTTTTTAAATCTGCTTTTTTACTAAAATTTGGTATCTAAATAATATTAAAATCTTTTTACTGATTGTATTAAATCTCCATTTGGTTCCCGGATATTTATTTCAAGCGGCATCTCTCCGGGTAATGTATGAGTAGCACATCCGAAACAAGGATCATAAGCACGGAATGCCATTTCAATTTTATTTAATAATCCTTCTGTAATCTCAACACCTTTCTTAATTAAACCTTCTGCAGCTTTCTTTATAGACATAGAAATTGCTGCATGATTATTTGTAGTTCCAACAATTAAATTTGCCTTTGTAACAATTCCTTTTTCATCAGTAAAATAATGGTGTGTCAATGTACCTCGCGGTGCTTCAACAATTCCAATTCCTTCTGTTGGTATTTCTGTTGGTAAAACACGATAATCCTGTGAAGTTATTTCAGGATCTTTAATTAGTTCCATCACTCTTTCTGCTGCATACTGAAGTTCTATTATTCTTGCCCAGTGTGTTGCGAGAGTATGATGTACTGGTTTTTTACCTGACCTATCCCCGGTTAATGTTTCATAATATTTTTCATATTCTGCTTGCGCAAGAGGAGTTGCCATTCCATCAGAAGCATTTAATCTTGAAAGCGGTGTTGCTCTATATACTCCACTATCTTTGCCATCTACGAACCCTTTCCATCCAACTTTTTTCAAATAAGGATACTTAAGATAATTCCAGCTTTCTACATGTTCAGCAACATGTTCAAGATAATCTTTCGGTTCATATTTACAAAATTCATTACCGTCCGGATCAACTACTCTAACTTTACCATCATAAAAGTTGACTTTATTGTTTTCATCTACAAGTCCCATATAGTAAGTCTGATGTATATACGGACCGTTAAGAATTAAATCCACATACGCAGAATTTTTAAGAACAACATCTTCAAATATTTTAAAAGTAAATTGTCCAAATTCCACCATATATTGAGCATACTCTTCAAACTTTTTTCTTTCTTCCTCCGTAAGACCTCTTGAAACTCCGCCCGGAATTGCACTTACCTGATGAATTTTCTTGCCTCCAAGAGTTTGTATTATTTCCTGGCATCTTGCTCTCAGTCCGATAACTTTTCCTCCTGCTTCAAGTCCCACTTTCTTTATCAAACCTAATATATTTCTTTCAGCCGGTGGAGCATCTGGTCCGCAAACAAAATCAGGTCCTGCAAGAGCATAAAAATGTACTGTATGATCTGCTGTAAAGAAAGTATTATAGAGAAGTTCCCTTAATTTTTTCCCCGCAGATGGTATCTTTACTTTATATACATCATCACAAGCTTTTGCGGCAGCCATATGATGTGCTTCAGGACAGACTCCACAAATCCGGGTAGTTATGCGTGGCATCTCTTCAATAGGTCTTCCAACAACAAATTGTTCAAAACCTCTTAACTCAGGGATTTGTAAATAACAATTTGCTACTTCTCCTTCGTCATTTAAAAATATATCAATTTTTCCGTGTCCCTCCAGCCGTGTTATTGGATCTATTTTAATCTGTTTCATATATTAATTAATTTTTAACTTTACTGAATTATAATTTAAAATCCTTTTGTTTTACTTTTCTTTTGGTTGAACTCTTTTTAAAATAGAATGTGCAAGAGAAAATCTATAAAAAGTACCAAGCGGGTCAGCAATAGTCTTAATTATTTCCTGCATTTCATTTGGGTCAAGAGTATCAATAACAGAACTAAGTGCAGATACCATTTTTGCTCCCTGGTCTAAAACATTCGGAGGTGGTCCATAACAACCTCTACATCCAACATTCGCTTTTACACATAGCGCATCGCAACCACTTCTTGTTGCAGGTCCAAGACATAATATCCCTTGGTCAAGTAAGCATTCATTCGGGTCTGGGATTATTTCCTGTGGTCTATAAAACTTTTTGATTTTCTTTTCTTTTCTTTCCCTTGGGCATTCATCACAACAGGTTTTATCTCCAGCGCCTAAAACTGTACCTTTTGGTGGAAAAGGTTTACCATTTTTAATAATATCAACAACTGCATCAATAACATTAGAAATTTGAAATGATTGTGGTGGGCAACCCGGAACATAATAATCTACATCTACAACTTGATCAAGAGTTTTTACAGTATTCCAAAATTCAGGAATTTCTATTTCCCCTTCAGGCATATGAGTAACAGTAACCGGAAACACACCTTTAGATTGTTCATCAACAGAAGGGCTATCTTTATAAACACAATCGAAAATAGATTTTTTATCATAAAAATTAGCCAAGCCAGGGATACAACCTTCATGAGCACAAGACCCGAAAGCAACGAGAATTTTAGATTTTTTTCTTAAGAGTTTTGCAAGGTACTCATTTTCTGAGGTTCTTATTGCACCATTAAACAAACATAAATCAATCTCACCATCCTGCATAGCTTCAACATCCTTGTATTTGAAATCCATTATACAAGGCCAAAAAACAATATCAAAAAATTCATCAACTTCCAGTATTTTGAGTTCAATATCAACAACAGCAATTTCACATCCACCACAGGATGCAGCCCAATATAAAGCAAGTTTTGGTTTCATTTTATATAATTAAAGTTTCACAAAAATTTATTCTTTTATAAGTTTTAAAGGTCCAAGTTCTCTTATCTCTCGCTCAAAATCGAGGGTTGTCTCTGCATACTTATCTCCTTCTGAAGCAGAAATCCATTCCAATCTTAATCTTTTCGGATTAATTCCAAATTGTTCAAGAAACACTTTTAAAAATTCCACTCGTCTAAAAGTTTTATAATTACCCTCTGAATAGTGGCAATCACCAAAGTGACATCCTCCAATAAAAACACCATCTGCCCCATTTTCAAATGCTTTTAACACAAATGTTGGGTCAACCCTTCCACTGCACATTACTCTGATAATCCTCACACATGGAGAAGATTTTAATCTTGATACCCCTGCAAGGTCTGCACCAGTATATGTACACCAGTTGCAAAGGAATGCAGCTATTTTAGGGTCCCATCCGTTTTGTTTTTTCTCTTCTGACATTTGCTATTATTAATATTAAATTATTTATGATAATTAAAATTAAATTAAATCTAAACAGAAAGTAATCCTTCCAATTCAGCAAGTATTTGAGTATCTGTAAATCCTTTACCTTTAATTGCAGAAGCCGGACAAGCAGAAACACATGTTCCACATCCTTTGCAAAGCATTTCATTTATTTCTGAAACTTTCTTTTCTTCATTAAAGGTAATTGCTGTATATGGACATAAGTTATTACAAATTCTACAACCACTACAATATTCTTCTATGATATTTGCCTTGATAGGTTCAATTGCAACTTCACCTACAGATATTAAGGAGAGAATCCTTGCAGCAGCAGCTGATGCTTGCGCAACTGAATCAGGTATATCCTTAGGACCTTGTGCAGCCCCAGCGATAAATATACCATCTGTCATAGTTGCTACCGGGTCTAATTTTGGATGCCGTTCGAGGAAAAACTTATCCGGACTTTGACTAATTGATAAAATTTTTCTAATTTTTTCAGCATCTTCTGAAGGCTCAAATGCAGGACATAAAATTGCCATATCTACAGGAATTTCTCTAAACTTTCCAATTAGTGTATCCTCACATCTTACAAGCAAATATGGCTTTTGCCCATTCCTAACCGGCCCTTCAACTATTTCTGCTACTTTTCCTCTAATCATATTGACTCCTTCATCAAGCAGTCTTTTATAAAATTCCTCATACCCTTTACCGAAAGCACGCATATCAATATAAAATTGATAGACTTCCGCAGAAGTTCTATCCTTAACAAGATGCGCAAATTTCAATGCGTACATACAACATACCCTTGAGCAATATTTTTTATAATTTTCATCTCTTGAACCTATACAATGGATTATTGCAACGGCTCTTGGCTCAGTTCCATCTTTACACAGGATAGTTCCTCCTGTTGGACCAGTAGAATTTAATAAGTGTTCAAATTCAAGTGAGGTATAAACATTATCAAGTCTTCCATAACCGTATTGAGGCATTTGAGTCACATCAATAAGTTTAAAACCTGTTGTAATTAATATTTGTCCAACTTCTACTTCAATTTCTTCATCTTCCATATCATATTTAATTGCCTCAGGTTCACAGAATGTAGAACAGATACCACACCCATCTGTTTTCTTTTTAATACAGGAATTTTCATCAATTACCGGAACCCTTGGTATTGCTTGTAGTGTTGGAATATTAATTGCAGTTTTAGGACCTAAATAAAAATCTCTTAAAGCTCCTCTTTCATATTCAAGCGATTTTAGTTTAATATGTCCTGTAGGACAAACGTATGCACAGGCACCACAAACAATACATTGATTATTTTTCTCTTCATAAGGTAAAACAACTTCCCGCTTAATACCTCTATTTGCAAAGCAAAGTATATTCGCTTTTACCACATCTCTGCAAATATTAACACATGCTCCACATAAAATACAGGCATCAGGACTTTCATCTTTTTCAAGGGATTCAAACCTTGGTTCAGTAACACCTAATTCCTTTGCCATATTCTTAACTACTTCAACATTAGGCCAGCGAGAGAGCATCAATTCCATTATAATTTTTCTGATACTTTGAATTTTAGGTGAATTTGTTCTCACTGTGATACCATTCATCCTTAAAGGATAATTGCATGCAGTAACTATACGAGAACGCTTTCCCCTAATAATTTCAACACTACATAACCGGCATACTCCGTAGGGTTCAAGTATTTCAGAATAACACATTGTTGGAATCCAGATTCCTGCTTTTTCTGCTGCTTTCAGAATAGTGGTTTCTTCTGCCACCTGAACTTCTACGCCATCTATATTTACAGTAATCATTTGTTATATTTTTATGTTATATAAATTTTATTTAAAAATTTTATTCAACTTTAATTGCTTCAAAATTACATACATCATAACATATTCCACACTTACCGCACTTCATTGGGTCAATGTAATGCACCTTTTTTGTTTCCCCAATAATTGCTCCATCAGGGCAATTCTTCTTACACATACCACAACCGTGACCTATTTCAAGACATATTTGGGGGTCAATTGTAAATGTTAATAATTGCCTGCAAACATGTGCGGGGCATTTTTTATCTCTTACATGGGCGATATATTCATCTCTGAAATATTTTAATGTTGTCAAAACAGGGTTAGGAGCAGAACCTCCAAGAGCACATAAGGAAGATTCAACAATCATCATTGATAACTCTTCTAAAAGGTCAAGATCTTCTTCTCTTCCTTTTCCGACGGTAATTCTTTCAAGAATATCAAGCATTCTTTTAGTTCCTTCTCTGCAGGGAATACACTTTCCACAGGATTCTTCTTGAGTAAATTTCAAGAAATATTTTGCCATATCAACCATACAATTTTCTTCATCCATAACTACCATACCTCCTGAACCCATCATAGAACCGACTTTTGTTAATTCTTCATAATCCACCGGTAAATCAATAAGGCTTTCAGGGATAAAACCACCAGAAGGTCCTCCTGTTTGAACTGCCTTGAATTTTTTACCATCTCTTATTCCGCCACCTACTTTAAAAATAATATCTCTCAGAGTAATACCCATAGGAACTTCAACAAGACCAGTATTATTTACTTTCCCTGCTAAAGAAAATACTTTAGTCCCTTTGCTTCCACCCCATGGGTCATGAGTAACATCTCCTGTTCCAATAGAAGAAAACCAATCTGCACCTTTAAGAATTATTTGTGGGACATTTGCCCAGGTTTCCACATTATTCAAACAGGTCGGACAGTCATTTAATCCTTTTTCTACTGTATGAACATATTTTGCTCTTGGTTCTCCTGGTTTACCTTCAATAGAAGCCATTAATGCAGTTGATTCCCCACATACAAATGCACCTGCACCTCTTCTTACATAAATATTAAAACTAAAATCTGTATCAAAAATTCTTTCTCCTAAAAGTCCGTATTCTTTCGCCTGTTCTATTGCGATATTGAATCTCTTAATAGCAAGCGGGTACTCCATTCTGACATAAATATATCCTTCTCTTACATTTTCTATTGCATAAGCTCCAATAATCATTCCTTCAATAACGCTATGCGGATCACCTTCAATAATACTTCTATCCATAAAAGCACCCGGGTCACCTTCATCAGCATTACAAATCACATATTTAGTTGAACCTTCTGCTTTTTTACAAGTTTCCCATTTTATACCAGTTGGAAAACCTCCACCACCTCTTCCTCTTAATCCGGATTTCTTAATTTCCTGTAATACTTCATCGGGAGTCATAGATGTTAATGCTTTAGCTAATGCTTTATAACCACCTCTGGCAATGTAATCATCGATATTTTCGGGGTCAATCATTCCTCTATTTCTAAGAGCAATCAAAGTCTGATCTGAAAAGAAAGGAATTTCTGACATCTTTGGAATTGGAGCTTTTTCCTTTGGTGGAACATACATTAATTTTTTTACAGGTCTACCTTTCAAAAGATGTTCTTCTACAAGAAACGGAATATCAGAAACTTTCAGAGTCTGATAAAATATCCCATCTGGTTGTACTACTAAAATAGGACCAGCGCCACAAAAGCCATTACAACCCGTTGTAACGACTTCAGCTTCTGCCTGCAAATTATGTTTAGCAATTTCCTTCTCTAATGCACTTTTTATGTCAAATGCATGATTCGATACGCAACCCGTACCTGTACAAACCATTAATTGAATTCTATATGTTTTCATATTAATAAATTTTAAATTCTATTGAACTTTTTCACTTCCAATTGATAAGGCGTATTCTTTCACGAATATACCTTGTAATACATGTTGCTCGAAAATTTTTTTTGCTTTTTCAGGTGTGAGTTTAGAATACTTAACCGGTGCCTGACCTAAAACCTCTACTGTTATCATTGGTTCTTCACTACATAATCCAGCACACCCGGAAGTTGTTAAAATAACATCCTTTACATTTTTTTCTTCAATTTCACTAACAAATGTATTCATAATTTCTCTTGCACCTGCCGCTATTCCGCAGGTACCCATATGAACGGTAACCTTTACCCTTCCTCCTCCTTCTCTAACAGTCATTTTTCTCTTGTAGTCATCAGCAATTTTTTCTAAATCTTCAATTTTTAATTTTGCCATTTTTCCTCCTAAAATTTTTATTTCTTACCATATTTTTTTAATAACTTTTTAACATTAGTAGCTGGTACAGGACCATATAAATCATCATTTATCACAACCACAGGAGCTAAACCGCAAGTACCAACACACCCTGAAATATCTAAACTAAATTCCATATCAGGTGTTGTTTCTCCACATTTAATATTGAGTTCTCTTTCAAGGGCACTAACTACTTTTGGTGCTCCAAGTGCATGGCATGGGGTTCCCATACATACACAAATTTTATGTTTCCCTTTTGGTTTCAGACTAAAAGCATTATAAAAAGTTGCAATGCTGTAAATTTGGGCAATAGGTACATTTGCTTCCTTAGAAATAATCTCCAAAATTTCCTTAGGTAAATAATTAAACTCGCTCTGAACATCATGCATCATTTCTATGATGTTTTCAGGTTTCTTTCCCCATTTAGCAGCAATCTTTTTGGCTTTTTCTAATGTATCGTTTGACATATTAGTTAGTTTTAAAGTTATTATAATTTTCTTTTAAATATTTATTTGCAATAGAAATTACACCATTCTCATCAATATCCATCTGTTTTAGCAAAGTTCTAAATTCTTTACTGTCAAATTCAAACAAATTTTCATCTTTTTGATGATAAAATTTTAAATTGAATTTATGTTCATTTGCAAGAAGTGCTAAAATTGTTCCTACAATATCTCCAAGTGGTTGCCTATCTATGTGAGATAACTTAAACGAAGCTTTTACGGTGGTACCTATTCCTTTTTCAGAATTAATTTCAAAATTGCCATCACAATTTTCTGCTGCAAGTTTCAACAAAGGAATTCCGAGACCAACCTTTCTTGTTGTTCGTGATGTAATGAAAGGGTTAGTTACTTTTTCAACTACTTCTTTTTCCATTCCTTTTCCGTCATCTGCTATTTCTATCATAAGTAAATCTTTATTAGTGTCTTCAATAATTTTAATTGTTATGTTTTGTGCACCTGCATTAATACTATTTTCAGCAATATCAAGTATGTGTAATGATAAATCATCCATTTAAAAATTTTATAAAATCAGAATATGTATTACTTTCGCTGTAAAATTCCGTGTATACCTTTCCCATCTGTTCCAGAGAATGAGCATCTGAGCCTGAAATAAATTTATATTTGGTTGAATATTCTTTATATATGTCTTTTGCTTTTTCTAGATCCGTGTTGGGAGAAACTTCCAAAGCATCAAACTTAAGATTTTCCGGTATTGAACCTAACTGACTTAAAACAGAAAAACTTTGTCTATCAATATGAGCAGCGATTGCAACACCTTTATATTTATGTATCAAATCCAGAATTTCTTCAATTGTTAAATCTACTGCACTGAATAAAGATTTTTCATAAAACCCTTCAACTTCATCAAATTCATTAGCAATAATTTGTTGTTTCTTTTCTTTTTCAAAATATACATCCGGTAAATAGTTATTTAATTCTGTTTGAAGTTGTTCTGCTTTTGTTAGATTCTCAAATAGTGAAAGTATGTGAATTTCTTCCCTGCTGGTTATTTCCATACCGGGATAAACATTCAAAGAAGGATATTCTTTAGCTGCTTTTATTGCATAGATACTATTTGCTGTTGTATTATGGTCTGTAATAAAAATCATATTATATCCTTTTTCGTATGCTTTTTGGACAACTCGCTTTGGTGACTGTGTTATCTCCGCACAAGGGGATAAACAAGTATGTAAATGTACATCCGCTTTTATTAAAATCATTTCTCGTCTTCATTTATCTTCCAATTCCTAATTCGTATAATTTACCAGAAATTTCATAAGAAGTCTTATCAGAACTTAATAAAACTACATTTTCCTCTTCTGCTTTATTCTTCACTTCATCTGGTATTGATTTATTCATTGCTACTATAATTGCTGAAAGTTCTTTTAAGGTTGCTACTGCAATAATATTCAAATGAGTCTGAATCGTAATCCAAATGTTGTCTTTCTTTGCATTAGCAATTACATCACTTAACAAATCTCCTGTATAAGCACCAGAAATAAATTCTTTTGAATCAAGTTCTGCTTGGTTTCCTGAAACAAGTTTTAATTCACATTTATTTATTATCTCTGTTAAATTCATATTCTATTATTAATTGTTTATTCTCCTGACATACCAAATTCTGCATCTTCTAACATTTTTTTTAACTTCAAATTTCTAAGTATAACACAATCAAATAATTCTGTCTCACCATTAACGACATCATCTGCGAATACTTCACAATTTGGAGAACCACAAGCTCCGCAGTTAATTTTAGGTAAAGATGCTAATATTTTTCTTCTTTCAGACATTTTACTTAAAGCAACTTTAATATCAATCTTTTCATTATTATTCTCAGGTGGAAGAAATAAATTGTCCTGTTGTAAATTATAGGTTTCATATTCATCTTTTTTCCCAATTGGTAATTTAGTTTCACCAAAATAATTAATTAGATTAAGCAAGTTACTTCTCGCTATATAAACATTTTCTACAGTCATAGGACCACCAAGACAACCTTCCTGACAAGCATTTAACTCAACATAATCTACATTATGCATTTTACCCTTTTCAATTTCATCGAGTATATATAAAACATTATTAATTCCTGAAACAGATATACTATTGTCAATACCCATCATTTGAGAAGTTCCGCCAGTCCGAATGAAATTCAAACCGAAACCACTAATATCATAATGCTCAATTTCTGGTACAGAACTTTTCCTTAATTGATAAATTGCTGTGTATAAAGAGTTATAAATTTCAGTAATTGGAATTGCACCATCTACATCAGTATATTGTTTATCTTCTTCTGAAATTAAAAGGAGTTTTGATGAACAGGGAGTAATATAAAAAATACCAATATCTTTTTTGTCTAATTTCATTCTTCTTGAAATTTCTTCTCTTATTGCTTTTGCAGCAAGTTCGACAGGTGAAATAACAGGAATTAATCTTGAAGCCATTTCCATATATTTCATCTGAATTATTTTCACACAAGTCGGGCAGAAAGGTGAAATTAACGGTTTATTTTCTTTATGTTCAAAAATATATTTTTTAGTTGCTTTAACTATTGATATTGTAGCACGAGAAATATCATAAGCTTCATTAAAACCAATCTTGGTCAAAGAACTTAAAATGGTTCTTGGTTTTATATTTCTATCAAATTGACTATATAATGCAATAGAAGGTAATGCAACCGTGTATTTATATTTTTGGAAATCGCTTGGTGTATTAGTTAATGGGTAAATAGCATTATATGTGCATACTTTAACACATTCTCCACACTCAATGCACTTATCCTCTAAATATTTTGCTTTGCCTTCTCTGATTCTAATTGCTCCAACAGGACAAACCCGCATACAATTCATATCCCCGACGCATTTCTGCGGGTCAAAACAAATTCTGTAACTCTTTATGTCCTGTTTAATTTGTGTCAATTATAATTAATTTTAATTGTCAATTTTGTTCCTTTAGCAACTTCAGACTGTATATTGAATTCATCAGCATTCTTTTTAATGTTTGGTAAACCTAAACCTGCTCCAAATCCCATTTCTCTCATTGCGGGAGTAGCAGTTGAATATCCTTCCTGCATTGCTTTTTCAATATCTTCAATTCCGGGTCCTTCGTCTTCCACAATTATAATAATTTGATCTTGGGTAATGGTAAAATCAAGTGTACCAATCATTGCATACATAACTACATTCATTTCTGCTTCGTAACAACATATTGAAACTCTATAAATAATTTCTGGTTTTATTTGTATCTCTTTTAAAAATCTTTTAATTGAAACTGAAACAGCACCAGCATTAGCAAAATCTCTACCAATAATTTTGAATGTTTGGCTATATAGTACTTCATCTTTCATCTTCAACTTTGCTCTGAGATACTTGTTGTTTTAATCCTTTAGAATAAAGAATTCCACATGCTTCAAACATAGGTAAGTCTGTAGTTAGCAAAGGTAAATTCTTTTTATCTACACTCTTTATCATTTCATCAGTTGGTTTTTTACCAGAAACGAAGATTATGCCGCTTAAATCCATTATTTCCGCAACCTGAATCACCTGTTGATTAACTAAACCGGTAATTAACAGAGAACCAGTTTTACATGATTTTAATACATCACTCATCATATCAGTTGCATAATAATAATTAATCTCTTTCTCTAAATAACTTGTGTCAGTAAAATTTTGACAATTTAATATTTCTTTAATTTCTTTTAAAAGCATACTATCTTTTCTCATTTACTAAAGTATCTTTACCAATAATTATTTGTCTCCTAGTCGGGAATTTAGTTGCAGGACAATGACTCCAGCACTGACCACAGCCAGTACATTTATCAGTATCAACATATCTTGCGCGTTTTTTTATCTTAACTTTAAAGTTGCCAAGATATCCTGATACAGAAACAACTTCAGCCCAACTATAGAGTTTTATATTTTCTCTATGCCCTACGGAGACCATCTTAGGAGTTAATATACATGCAGAGCAATCAAGAGTTGGGAAAGTCTTATCAAAGAGAGCCATTTTTCCACCTATTGAAGGTTCTTTCTCAACAAGAATTACATTATTGCCAGAATCAGCAATTTCTAATGCGGCTTGAATACCTGCTATTCCACCACCGATAATTAATGTATCAGGATTTATTCTGGATTTTGTAATTTCAAGTGGTGTCTGATATGCAACCCGACTAACTGCTGCTCTTGCATGTGCTTTTGCTTTAGTTGTGGCTTTAACTCTATCATCATGCACCCATGAAACATGCTCTCTTATGTTAGCCATTTGGAATAAATATCTATTCAGACCAGCTTTCTCACAGGCATTTCTAAATGTTAATTCGTGCATTAAAGGTGAGCAGGCAGCTACTACAACCCTGTTAAGTTTATGTGTTTTAATAGCATTTTTTATCATATCCTGACCTGGATCTGAACACATAAATTTATAATCCTGAGATATAATGACATTAGGCAATGTAGCAATATAATCCCTAACTTCAGCAACATTTACAGTAGATGATATATTTACGCCGCAATGGCAAATAAAAAAGCCAATTCTTACTTCTCCATTGTTTTTTTCTTCTTGAGCCATGTGTTATTATTTTATTAAAATTTATAATTTTTCTGTAACTTTTACTCCTTCTGTAAGTAGAGTATCAATACCGAGTTCTTTATCATTGTAACCAAAAGCTAAGCCAAGAATCTGTGTAAAGAATAATACCGGTATATTGAAATTTGTATTGTAAGTTTTATTTATAACATCCTGATAAGCTTCAACATTCATCTGGCATAGCGGACAGGTAGTAACTATACAATTCGCACCATTTTCAACAGCAGTTTCGATTATTCCTTTTGATAATTTTAAGGCAACATCTTCGTATGTTGTCATTAGCATTCCACCACAACATTTCACTTTCATTGGATAATATACATTTTCAGCACCAAGAGCAGCGAATAAATTATCCATAGTCATAGGTTCTTCTCTATCATCAAATCCTCGCTCAGGTCTTACAATCTGACAACCGTAATAATTTGCTATTTTTAACCCTTTAAGACTGTAAACAGCTTTTTCTTTAATTTTATCAATGCCTATATCATTAATAAGAACATCAAGTGGATGCCTGATTTTAACCGACAAATTATAACTTAATCCTGACTCAGCAAGGCATTCGTTTATTTTCTGGTGTAAATCCGGTAACTCTTTTAAATAGCGATTTGTTTTTGAAAGTACTGTAAAACATGCACTACAAGGTGCCACTACATCGCGGTTGTGTTTTTCAGCCAGAGCAAGATTTCTTGCAGAAATTGCAAACCCTACTGTTTCCTTTACTGACATATACATAGTAGCTCCGCAACAATTCCAATCTTCAAGCTCAATTAAATTACAACCTAAATGGCTAAAAACTCTCTTAACAGAATCGCCGTAACTTTTATGTGCAGATTCAAGACTGCATCCAGGGTAATATGTGTAATCCATTATTCTTTATGTTTTGTTGTTTCCAAAATAATTTCTTTATCAACAGCACCGTAACCAACGGTGTCTGTCATATATTGCTTTTGTTCAGCAATACTTGGCATATCAAGTTGTTCTGCTTTCGCAATAATTCTTTGAAAGCCCTCAAGGTCCTTTATTTTAGAAGGTATATAAGCAATTCTCTTTCTCTTAGCCATTCTTAAACTCAATGGGATTAAACTAAATAATTTAAAAGGATTAATCTTCAACAAAAAATAAATCATCAACTTGGGTTCATGTAATCTGCCGTATTGATTCATTATTTTAACAAAAGATTGAGAGAGAGAATATACAGGAAATTTAGGGGGATAAATTTTCTTTTCCATTGCAAGACGCTTCAACGCATAAATCACATCCGTTACCTTAATTAATGCCGGACAACGAGTCTGACAAGCGTAACAAGAAGCACATACCCAGATAGTTTTGCTGTGTAAAATTGTTTCTATATCACCGGCACGGAAAAGTGCAATCAATTCACGGGGGGAAATATCCATCGCATAAGAAACAGGACATGAACCGGTACAAGTACCGCATTGAATACACGATTTAATTTTCTCACTGTTAGGAACAGCCTCAAGTTGTCTGAAGAAAGAGTTTTTTAAATCCTCTTCTCTTTTAGATAACTTACCCGGTATTTTAATGTCTTCTATCTTCATTTTATGAGGTTATTTTGTTTCAAATTGTTTTGATTTTATAATAATATTATATTCTTCGCTGTATAACTTTTCTTTTATAAAATTTTCTTTATTGTTCATAAAGTCGGATAGATTACTAACACAAGAATTTTTTTCTGATTCAGAAATAATATCTTTTTCAAACAATTTATTCAATATTTCCATTGTACAATTACAAAGAGATTGTTCAACTTCTTCACTTAACTTAAAACTAATAGTTCTGTTATCAATTATTTCCACTGTGAAAATATCTATATCATTTGGTACTTTTTCTTCCATTGCTTCCGCCAATTTTAAAGCAGTTATAAAATTAATGTCATGATAGGAATTAAATCTCAGAGTTGGAAGAAAATCATTTACCTTTAAATGTTTAATAGTACCGGGTTTGCAATTTCCGGTTTTCATTGCATCAACAACAATGACATAATCGTAACCTTTAATTAAATCTATAATTCTAAATCCCCCCCAGGATGTTTCTTCAAAGTTTAAATGCTCAACATTTTTCAAACATATTTCAAGTAACCGTTTTACTAAAATACCAATCGCATCATCACTCAATATAGTATTCCCCATTCCTAATATTAAAGTCTTTGAAACTTTTTTCTCTTTCATGTCTTTTATACTGCTGGTTTCAGAAGTCTCGATGTGGTTAGATAGGGTAATCACAACTTTATATATTCATCATTAAAATACTAAGTAATTTATTTCAAAATTACTGAATTTTATTTAAAAATCAAGTATTAAAATTGAAAAATAATACATCTCAAATATTGTATAATTTTTTATACATTCTTGATAAAACAAAAAAAAGACTATCTCAATTGAGATAGTCTTCTATAAATCTTTACTTATTTTAAACCGATTAAGACTTCATTGCTTCTAATGCTACTTCTTTCAGTTCTTCAGGTGTAAATGGTTTTGGGATAAATTGATATGCACCTAATTTTGTAGCTTCCACTGCTTTATCTATAGAAGCATAGCCTGTTATCATAATTACGGGTGTCTCCGGATAATTTTCTTTTATTGAAAGTAATATATCCATACCATCTTTATCAGGCATCTTAAGGTCTAAAAATATCAGGTCATATTTTTTATTTTTTAACTTTTGTTCAGCAATTCTTGCTTCAAATGCTTCTTCCACTGCGCAACTATGCTTAGCAAGAATTCTTCTTAAACTATGACATACAATTGGTTCATCATCGACAACAAGAACTGTATGTCTTGCTTCATTATTTTTTCCATATAATGCTGCTCTTGGATAATCAGATCTATCAAGACAATCAAGATAATCACTGCCAACCAGAGCTTCAACTTCTGAAAGGTTAAATGGCATATCAACATCAATAATTTCTACACCAGGTTGTATTTGCTTGGCTGTTTTTGCTCTTTCTCTTTCCTTCTTAACAATTGGACATTCACCTTTACATTCTGTGCCTGTTAAAACTAATCTTCTGCATTCTCTTTGTCCTGTGTTACAGTAAGCGGTTTTTGCTTTTCTTGCAGGGGTAGTAACATCGGAACGGGTTAATTTATCGGCAAAATCTTTGGAAGTCGCTTCACTTACTTCCTTTTCACTAAAAGGCATATCTACATCGATTACATCGTTTTTCGATTCTTTCTTGTCATCTAACTTAACCTTAATTTCTGTCTTCTTTACTTCTTTTAATTTCCTTAATTCAACCGCTTTTTGAATTCTTGAAACTAATTCATCTGGTGTAAATGGCTTTGGAATATAATCAAGAGCTCCAAGTTTGGTAGCTTTTACAGCAGATTCAATTGAGGCATACCCGGTTATAATTAATACATCAATTTCAGGATAATGCTTTTTTATAAGTTCAAGTAATTCAAGACCATTGGTTTTTGGCATCATTATATCTGTAATAACGATATCAAAATTGTTCCCCTTCATTTTTTCCAATGCTTCATCAGCATTCGAAGAATTATCTACTGTGAATCCTTTTCTGGATAGTATCTTTGTTACACTATCACAGACTGTTGATTCGTCGTCTACTACTAAAATTTTTTCTGTTAACATTTTTTGTTTCTCCTTATTTTTAATTTTTATTTTGTTTTCTGAATTCATTTCACCATATTGGTTGCAATTAGTGTGCCAAACTAAAAAATTACTAAATAGAAGGATTATTTGATAATATTTTAAGCATACTGTATAAGTGTATATACACTTTATATTTGTTCCTCATTAAAGATACCAAAAACTGCATAGAAATTCAAAAAAATTAATATTTTTATATGTATAAAAAAATATACAGATGTATAAATTTTTATACATACATTTTTTATCTATTAATTTATTGATTTAATAATATTTTATATAAAAAATAACCCAAAAATTATAATATATATAAAAAAGAATTTTATTCCTCTTGAGAATCATTTTCTGTATGTTCCTTTCCAGGTTTTCTAATACCATATTTTTTCATAAGTGCCTGAAAATTAGGCCTTTGCATGCTAACATCCAATGCTGCTTTCGAAATATTCCAGTTATTTCTTGACAGAGCTTCCAAAATAAATAATTTTTCTATTTCATGTATTGAAGTTTCCCTTATTTGTTTTTTTAAATTGTTTAATTCATAAATATCTTTTGGAATATTGAATTTTTTTTGAGTATCTGTTTTATAAAGTATGCTTGAGATATGTATAGGGGTAATCTCTTCACCTTCTACAATAATCATAAGCCTTTCTATAGTATGCTCGAGTTCTCTGACATTTCCGGGCCAGTGATAATTCTGAAGCATTTGCATCGCTTCAACATCAATAGATGGTTCCGGACGATTAAATTTTTCAGAATAATTTTTTATAAAATGTTTAACGAGCTCAGGTATGTCATCTTTTCTTTCTCTTAAGGGAGGTAATAAAATAGGAAATACATTTAATCTATAATATAAATCTTCCCGGAATTTATTTTCTTCAACAAGTTTCTTTAAATTTTGATTTGTTGCAAATATTAACCTAACATCAACTTTCTTTACAATAGTGCTTCCGACCGGAAGAAATTCTTTTTCTTGTAAAACTCTTAATAATCTTGCTTGAATATCAAGAGAAAGATTCCCTATTTCGTCTAAAAAAATTGTCCCTTTATCTGCAACCTCAAACACTCCCTGCTTATCAGTATTTGCACCTGTAAAAGCACCTTTTACATAACCGAAGAGTTCACTTTCTATTAAACTACTGGAAAGCGTAGAAACATCAACAGCGAAAAACTTAAAATCTTTTCTTTTACTTCTGTTATGAATTGCTCTTGCAGTTAAATCTTTACCTGTACCACTTTCTCCAAGAATGAGAACAGTACTATCGGTTTGTGCTACTTTATCAATCAAGTTATAGACTTCCAGCATTTTGGAGCATTTACCAATTATACCTTCAAAGCCCGAATAATCTTCATATTTAAATTCACTTTTTGTGATTTTGATCAATCTTCTTTTTTCCAACGCCTTATTTAATACAGCAAGTAATTCTGCTGGGGTAAAAGGTTTTGGTAAATAATCAAATGCCCCGTACCTCATAGTCTCAACAGCAGAAGCAATAGTAGCATATCCAGTAATAACAACAACAACAATATCAGGATATTTAGTTTTCACTGTTTGTAAAATCTCCATTCCTCCAATATCAACCATTTTCAAATCAGTGAAAACCACATCAAATTCTTCCTCTTCAAGCATTAATAAAGCTTGTTTTCCACTTGTGGTATATTTCACATTATGACCAGCTCTTAAAAAAATTTTCTCACAGCTCTGACAAACTACTAATTCATCATCTATAATTAAAATGTTTGCTTGCATAGTTTAATTCATTTTTATTCTTCAAAAGGTGATTTAATTGGAAGATGAACTGTAAATGTAGTTCCTTTACCAATTTCACTTTCTACATAAATTGTACCACCATGCTGTTCAATAATACCATAACTTATTGAAAGTCCAAGTCCGGTTCCGTTTTCTTTTGTTGTAAAAAACGGGTCAAAAATTCTGTTTCTGTTTTCTTCAGAAATTCCTATACCTGTATCAGTAAATTTTAATTCAATGAACTCATTATTATCCAACAATTTTGAAGTAATTTTAAGATTACCACCTTTAGGCATAGCATCTGCGGCATTTAAAATAAAATTAATTATTACTTGTTGAATCTGGTCTCCGTCAGCCATTATTTCAGGCAGATTATTTTCCAATTCCTTTTCAATCACAATATTCCTGAATGATGTTTGATTCCTGACCAGAAGAATAATATTTTCAATTAATGAATTAACATTAATTAATTTTTTCTGTGGTTTTGTTTGTCGTGCAAAATCAAGTAATCTCTTTACAATTTCTCTACATCTAATAGTTTCATTTACAATCACTTTAACATCTTCTTTTTTAGGGTCACCTTCAGGTAAATCTTCTAAAAGTAAACTTGCGTTAGTTAATACACCTGTCAAAGGATTATTTATTTCGTGAGCAACTCCCGCAGCAAGTTTACCAATTGAAGCTAATTTTTCCGAACGGAATAGCTGGCCATGAATTTTCTTTAATTCAGCTGTTCTCTCCTGAACCTTTAATTCTAATTTATCTGCCCACTCTTCCAACTCTTGTTTTTCTTTTTCTAATTCTTTTGCCATATGGTCTAAAGTATTAGCAAGGTTTTCTACTTCGCGTGGTGCATTTTTAATTGTAAACTCTTGTTTAATATCTCCTTCTGTTATCTTTTTTGCTACTTCTTCAAGTTTTCGCAATGGCGTTGTGATTCTTTTTGCTAAAAACACTGCAACAATAAAAATTATCAACATTGCGCCTATACCAATTCCAACAAATATTAAAATTGTACTCCACATAATATCGTCAAAGGGCTTTTTCAACAATCCTACATATAACATACCAATAACATTACCTTTAAAATCTTTAATAGGGTCATAGGCACCAATATACCAGTCATTTACAACAAAAGCATCACCAATCCATCTTTGTCCCTGTAAAATAACCTTGTTATATACTTCTTCAGAGACAAGAGTTCCAATTGCATAGGTCCCATCTTTGTTTTTTACATTCGTTGAAATTCTCACATCTCTTAAAAATATTGTTGAAGTTCCGATCTCTTTACCTTTATATATTTCTCCTTCGTGAACTACATCTTTAATTCTTGAAACTATATCATAATTTCTATTAAGCAACTTTCCAGCAATTAATATCGCTATAAGATTCCCTTTCTTATCAAAAATAGGTACAGCCGATTTTAACATAAGCCCCTCAGTCTCAACTTCTTTTTCATTAGGACGTGATTTGGGGGTTTTAATCAGTTGAATTGATGCTCTTTCCATTAGTTCATAAGATTCCTTTTCAAGTTCTTTTGCACTTACTATTTCATTACCAGAAAAAATCTGTTTATTTGAAAGTACTCTTTGAATACATTCATTATTTATAATAGTATCACCCCTACTGAAAGCATTTCTTGCCCTGCATATTACTACACCTTTACTATCGACAAGAGTGAATATATCCAACCTTTCATTATATAATGTTTGTTGTAAATCATATTGCAGAGTATCTACATTCTTTTCCAAAATAGCATTAATTATAAAATTCCTTGCAGAGGTTAAACGGGCAACTGTTTCTAAGTGCGAAATAGTATTTTTGTATATTTCTTTTGCGGAATTCAAATCGGAAAGTACTTTTACTTCTGCCCTGTTAATTACCTGATTGTAAATTATATAAGTTCCAAGTACACTTAAAATAATTGTCGGCATAAGAACAGCAATAGAAAAATACACAACCAAATAAGATTGAATACTTCTAACGAACTTTCTTTCTAAATTAGTTATATTTTTCATATATTATAAATTACATTATAAAAAATTTAATTATTGTTTGCTGGTAAAAATATTTTGAAGCTTGTTCCTCTTCTTTTCTCATCAGCAAGTCTTGAGGGACTTTCAAATGAGATTTCTCCGTTGTGATACTCTATTATTTGTTTGACAACAGAAAGTCCTAAACCAGTTCCTTCATATCCTTTTTGTTTAACATTCGTAGCGCGGTAAAATGCATTAAAAATTTTGTCTTTTTCACTATCGGGGATACCTATACCATTATCACATATTTCTACCATTACAAAATTTTCCTTCGCTTCATAATCAATAACTATTTCAATTGTACCACCAGGTAAGGTATATTTAATTGCATTATTCACTAAATTGGAAAAAGCAAGCTCAAGTAATTGCGGATCACCTTTTGTTATTATTTCCTTACTGTGAAGTTTATATAAATTTAATTTAAGATTCAAATAATCACATTGAGATTTTTTCTTATCGGTAATCTTTTTAAGTAATGCGAATAAATTAACATCTTCCCTTTTAATATCAGATAATATTTTTAATTTTGAAATATTTATTACATCATTAATAATTTGAATTGCCTCATCTGTTCTAAGTCTTGCTCTTGATAATTTCTCTTCTATTGCGGGAGGTATGGGACCAAGGTAATGTTGTAAAATTAAATCAAGATAAGACTGTACTACTGCTATAGGAGATTTAATCTCGTGAACAATAGCCATAGTATATTTCTGTTTTACTAATTCTGCTTTATTAAGTTCTTCAAGTGCATTTTGTAGTTCTTGTTCTCTTGTATATAAAGCTCTTGCCATAGAGTTAGTAAGTAAAACGCTAACAAACATCATTATAGTAAAAGTCAAACCAAAGAGTATAATATAATAAGGATTGTTGTATAACGAATAAGTAAATATAACATCAAGACCATAATGTGGGACGAAATTAAAATATTCAAGAAATGAAGCTAAAAAGAAAAACAATACAATCACAGTAGCAATTGTATATACGATATATCCAGGTAGAATCAAACTACCGATAATCATATGAAAAACAAAAAAAATACAAAATGGACTTTCTATACCACCAGTAAAATACGCAAGAATGCAAAGAACAACGATATCAAATATAATTTGTATCAATGAAAAATGGAGTGGATTAAACGAATCTGCCTTATTTTTTATTATACCCGAATTAAGAATAAGATTAAAAACAATGTTATATATAAGTATAAAAACTGCAATTGAAATTAAAGCATAAATTTGAATATCAGCGTAATTAATTTTAATTCCATAAATTGAAAAAACAATAAATATTACCAAAGCAATAAAGACAAAATACCGTAATTTAATTAACCAACTATTTCTTTTAGTAATAATTGACAGTAACTGCTCTACATTATAAGTATATGATGGAATCAAATTTATCATTTAAAAAGTATTTATACTGCAAATTCAAATTATGAATAATTTTTTATACAGTCAATTATAAATACATAAAAAATTAAAAAAAAACGGAATTGCCTTAAAAAGCAATTCCGTTTAAAAAACAATTTTTCATTAATATTATTTCATTATAACCATACGTTTGGTATCCGAAAATCCGTTAGACTCTAACCTATAAAAGTAAACTCCGCTTGATAATTGAGAACCATCGAAAGTAATTGAATAATAACCAGCGTCTTTATATTCATTAATAACTGTAGAAACTTCTCTTCCAAGCATATCAAAAACCTTTAATGATACAAAACCTGATTTTGAAATTGTATAATCAATTTTTGTAGAGGGATTAAAGGGATTTGGATAATTTTGATATAATTTATACTCTTTAGGTATTTCATTAGAAATCGGGTTAATTCCTGTTATAATCTCATTATAATATCTTGAAATACCACCATTACTTCTAACAGCATATCCATACCATATCATCGCCCCTGGGTTCGTTGTAGCGTTATAGAACATACTAATATGATAAATAGTACCAGCAGGGGCAGTATAGTCCAAAGCAAAATTAGAACCATTATCAGTGGAAATATAAATTGATGAACCTCTTGCATACCAGAATCTACTTAATGCTGACACAAACGAAAATGCAGTACCTGTTCCCGGTGCTGTAAAGGTAATCCAATTGAGACCATAATCAGTTGATTTCAAAACTGTCGTTTGACCTGTAAATCCAACATTCCCCCAAAAAGCTACACTGTAAGAATTAACGCTTCCTGTAGTAGTTGAATATGCCCAACTTTGACCATAATTTGTACTATAATATATTCTTGTATTATTAGTTCCAAACCAGATTCTATTTGCCATTGCATACATAGCATTATTCCAACCTGCTTCACTTCCGGATTGTGGTAAATATAAACCGGATGAATCCCAGGTAACACCGTTATTATTAGATTTGAAAAGAGTCCACCTACCACCGACAGGGTCTCCATACATAAAAAGATTTGATGGGCTTAATTTTACAATATGATTTATAAATCCACCGGGTTGGTTAAAGACTTCTACCCAGTTAGCACCACCGTTAGAAGTTCTATAAATATAACCACCACTTGAAGGATTACAGGCAACAAGAGCTGTATTAGCATCAATACCACATATATTATGACAATCATTTGTCCCAATTGCTCCTCCACCGACGTTAACCCAATTATTACCACCATTTGTAGTTCTGAGTACAACCCCAGCGTATCCAGTTGCCCATCCGACATTCATATCAACAGCACTAACAGAATTTAATACGGTAGTAACCGGAGATGATTGCTCAACCCATCCCATTGGTGGAGGGGCAATCCAGCTATATTCAAAAACACCTCTTCCATTAGTTAATGTTGTATGTGCTGCACCGGCATAAAGAGTCGGATTTCCAGTTGTTCTAAACATAAGTAATCTGATTGTATAAGTATTTAAAAGTGCACCACCACTAAAATCAAACCATGTATTTCCTCCATCAGTAGAACGATATACTCCTCTTGGTGAAGCAGCAGAACTTTGGTCAAGCCCCACATACATTTCAGAAGCACTACCAGGTTTAATTAAACAAGCTCTATACAAAGTACCAGTTGTGTTTGGTAATCCCCATCTTTTTGACCAGCTTTGTCCAGCATTCGTAGAAATATATACACCACCTGTAGTATCATTAACAAAAAGAACAGCAAGAACTCTTGATGTATCTACATTACTTATACTAATAGCTCTCACTGGATTATTTGCAGTTGTTGCGGTAGGTAAACCGTTGCTTGATAAAATCCAGTTTGCACCTCCATCATAGGATTTGTAGATTTTTGATGGACCTGTACTTCCAGGTAACACTAATGAAGTTCCTGCATAAAGAATATTTGGATTCAATGGATTTATAACAACTGCAAGTAAATTTCTATTATCTGAGGCAATACCATTATTAGATGGAAACCAATTATTACCTCCATTAGTTGTTTTCCATAATCCAACCGTAGACGGGCTTAATCCATCAAAAACACAAATCCAAACAATATCAGGATTTGTTGGATGAACTGCAATTGATTGAATTGCTTTTGATGTATCAGCAAGTGAAGAACCAACATAAGACCAATTCAAACCACCATTAGTGGTCTTATAAATACCGCTATTGGCACCACCATTATGATCTGTTCCAGCATATAAAACATCAGGAGATCCTTTACAAATATCCATAGCTTGAACTTTATTATAAGTTAATCCATTATTAACCGCAAACCAATTTAACCCTCCATTAGTAGTTTTATATACTCCAGAATCAATCCCACCAATATACATAATACTTTGATTTAATGGATTAATAACGCCACAATAAATTCTTGCAAAATTGTTAAAGTTCAATGACCAACCACCTATACTATCGCTCTGAGAAAATGTTACTTGTGAAGTAATAAAAAATAAAACAATAAAAAAAATTAATTTTTTCATTTTGCCCTCCCATTTTGTTTATTAATTTAAAAATATATTAATAATTTAATTATAAATTGTCAATATACTTTTTAGGAATAATGCTATGTTATATTTGTATTACTAAACTAAATAAAAATTTTATTTAAAGAATAGAACCGTTGATAGTAGCTAATTAGTTTAAGTCTATTGATTTGCTTTATTAAGAAATTAAAAGCCAATTAATATCCTTGATAATTTTGAAATAAATTATTACATTCTCCCTAAAATAAAACCTAAATAAGGAGGTAAAATGAAAAATAAAATTACTTATGCCGGTTTGGTACTACTTACTATTTTTAGTATTGTAAGCGGTTTTATTTTAATCGGGGAACCGAACGGTTCAAGAGGAAATACAACTGATAATCAAACGATTACTCAAAATCCAACCCCTTATGTTTCACCGTACGGAACAGTGATTTATGTTGATAGTATGAATGGAGCAAATGATACTAATGCATTAAAAGCAAGAGGATATAAACCATATTATAGAGGTACAGGTCCTCAAGGAACCACGGCAACCTGGTTCCAAGGTAATTCATCAGTATTTCCTGCTTTTAATGGACCACCAACCGGCTATGTTGCTGCCAACTATAATGTGGTAACAGGTGCAAACAACATAGACAGCTGGCTTGTATTTCCAAGATTAGTTGGTGGCATACAAACGGGTGACTCTTTATACTTCTATCAAAGGTCACCCACCGGTAGCACATGGCCTGATTCAATCAGAGTTATGTATTCAGCCAATGATTCTGTACCAGAAGGGAGCTGGACAGAGTTAGGTCGGTTTAAAACCGATTTAACTGACTGGACACTTAAAGGATTTAGAGCACCAACGACAAGTACCAACGGAAGGTTCGCAATCAGATACTGCGTTGTGAATGGTGGACCGAGTGGAAATAATTCCGATTATATTGGAATTGATGCAATTTCAATTGTAAGAACCTCAACCGGACCTACTATTCAAGACCCAACAAATGTTTGTAACTATGGAACTATACCATTATATTCTTCCGGGGTTTGGGGTCATGCATCTGATTGGTTAGGTGATACATTATATATATGCGGAGGTTCATCTGCTGGTTCAGGTTCAACTACAATGCAAAGATACCATTACAATTCTAATACCTGGAGCGCTGGTGTTGCATTACCTGAATCTAAAGCAGGACATACGTTAACTAAATGTGGAAACGCATTATATCTGATTGGAGGAAGCGCTTCTGTATCAACGGGTGGAACTACCTGTTGGAAATATACACCTTCCACAGGCGCGTGGGTATCAATTGCACCACTTCCAGTAGCCTTATCTGGTCATAATGCAGTTAACTGGGGAGACAGTGTAATATTTGTATTAGCTGGTGGCTGGACTTCTTATTCAACAGGAGTGTATGCATATAGACCGGCGAGTAACACATGGATTACTTCTACTTCATTACCTGCCGGAACAGGAAGAAGAAGTGCTGCTTGTGGAATATGGAATGGTAAAATATATTTATCCTGTGGTTATTCAGGGACATTCAGAAATGATTTACAAATTGGTACAATAGGTGCTAATGCATCTACAATTACCTGGGCAGCTGGGCCGAATGTACCATTCCTTGGTGGTAAGACTGGTTCTTCTCGTCCTGGAGGGACTGCTGTTAACAATAGATTTTATCTAATCACAGGAGAAGTAACACCCGCGCCAACAAGTCATGATACGATTTACATCTTCAATACCCAAACCAACGCCTGGCTTACAACATATTTAACAGGTAGAGGAGCAGGTACAGCATCAAATTACTGGGCTTGTGTATCCAACATTATTTTACCTAATGGAAAGATAAAGATATTCATCCCCGGAGGAGCACTGAGTACTGCATTCCCGGGACTTTATCAAATTCAGGTTGACCCATGCACTATAACAAACATCAGTGTGAACCCGGAAATTCCAAAGGATTACAATTTATCTCAAAATTATCCGAATCCATTTAATCCGACAACTAAGATTACATTTGCATTACCAAAATCCGGATTAGTAACACTAAAGGTATATGATGTACTTGGAAGAGAAGTATCAACACTTGTAAATGAAGTAAAAAATGCCGGAACATATACCGTAGAATTTGATGCTTCAGGTCTTTCAAGCGGAATTTACTTCTATAAATTAGAAAGTAATGGGTTCACTGCTGTAAAGAAGATGATGCTAATGAAATAATATAAAAATCAAAACAGTTTTAAAAGCCCTTCGTTGAAAAATGAAGGGCTTTTTTTTTATCACTAATATTTTCTATATCAAATAAATTGCAAAATTTCTAAATGAAAATGCCGCCTATAATGTAATTGTTATTTAAAATAATATTTTTTCTAAATGATAAATAAACTTAAATTAAAAAAATATTGTTAATTATATTTGAAATACATAAATGAAAAAATTAATTTTGTAACTAAAATAATAACAGGAGTAAAATATGGCAGGAAAAAATCCTATAGGTTGGTTTGAAATAAGAGTAACAGATTTCGAAAGAGCAAAAAATTTTTATAGCCAACTTTTTGATTGGGAATTTAAACTCTCTCAAGGCTCTAAAACAATTTATTGGAATATATATACTGGCGAAAACACTATTGGTGGAGGTTTTACCAGAAGAGAGTTTTCCGAACAAGTGGGACAATCAATAATTTTATATATTGAGGTAGATGATATTGAAGAGAAGTTAAGAAAAGTTAAAGAGATCGGAGGAAAAATCGAGCAGGAAAAAACTCTTATAAGCGAAACCGCAGGATATTATGCTTTGTTCAGAGACCTCGATAATAATGTTATTGGCTTGTGGTCAAAGAAATAATCAAATAAAAAATTTTAATTAATAAAAAATTTCATTTATTTCAATTTCCTGGAAATCTTTATCTAATGTTTTCATATATTCGAAGAATGTAGTATTTAAATACTCATCATTATTTGTCTTAAATTCCTCAATACACTTAACAATATCTTTATAGGAAAGCGAACTTTTAAAATAATTCAGGTTTCCACAGTCATCATAAATTTTATAATAAAACAATTTTAAACCTCCTTAAAATATTTTTATATTAATATTTTATCACTGTGAAGTAAATCAGAAAAAAGTTCATTTCTTATATTTTCAGCATTCCTTCTCGCATTAGCAAGGGAATTAATGATATATCGATTAGCAATGAATTTTTTTCTTTCATCAATCAGAGCTTCATCAAGTAATAAATAACCTACAAACAAATAACTGTAAAGTTCAACCAAATCTTTAGAGGCAACTTCCTGAAACATTACATCTTTTTTATCTAAAACATATTTTAAAGAATCATAGAAAATCTGTCTGATTTCCTTCAGGTAATTTGAAAGTCTTGAAAGTCCTCCGGGATAAATTTTTTGTTCTTTTTTATCAAAATATTCTTTCAAAATGTCACCTATAACTCCACCGGCAGCAGCAACAATCTGGAGTTGGGATGTTCCTTCGTATATATTTGTTATCCTTGCATCTCTTGCATATCTTTCAACTTTAAACTCCCGCATATAGCCAGTGCCACCATGTAATTGTAAAGCATCATAAGTAATTTTATTGACAGATTCTGTTAAAACATATTTACACATAGGAGTCAAAAGATTAGCAACTTTAGTGAGGTATTTTAATTCATTAGTATATTCGGTAACGGGTTTATTTTCGGCTTTTAATTTTTCAATTTTTTCTTCAAGTTTTTCTTTCCTGTCAACTATAATTCCGGCAGAATATAAAAGAGAGCGGTTACTTTCCAGCATAGTTCTCATATCAAGAAGTATATTTGTAACAGCGGGAATATTATAAATCGCTTTGCCAAATTGCTCTCTCGATTTCGCATAAGATAATGCTTCTTCATAAGCCGCCTGCGAAATTCCTAACGCCTGAGCAGATACACCAAGTCTTGCTCTGAACATTAAATCAAAAACATATTTAATAAGTCCAAACTTTCTACTTCCGACAAGTTGAGCCGGAGTATTATTGAATTGAAGTTCACAAGTTGGTGAGCCGTGTATCCCAAGTTTATTTTCTATTCTCCTTATTTTAACAGTTTCATCACCATAACAAACAAACATACTTAAACCCCTGCCATCTTTTGTACCTGGTTCAGATCTTGCAAGGACAAGAAGTACATTTGCATTTCCATTTGTAATGAATCTCTTGACTCCTTTTAAAAACCACTTTCCGTTTTCATCCTGATATGCCTGTAATTTCACCGCCTGCAAATCAGAACCGGCATCAGGTTCTGTTAACGCCATTGCTCCGGTATATTCACCTGTGCAAAACTTTGGTAAAAACTCCTGCTTTTGTGACTCAGATCCATATTTATAAATCATTTCGCCTATATCCTGCAATCCAAAAATGTTCATAAGTGAAGCATCTGCTCTTGAAATAATTTCCGTTGCAATCATATAAATAGACATAGGGAAATTCAATCCCCCATATTTTCGGGGAAGAACCATACCCATCAAATCTGCTTTAGCAAGTTGATTTAAACTTTCCTGTGTACCTTTTGCATAAATAACTTTTCCATCTTTATAATGAGCACCTTCAAGGTCAACATCTGTGGCACGTGGTTCAATAAAATTTCCCGCAATGTCCCCAACGATTTCTAAAACTTTTCTGTAATTTTCAATTGCGTCTTCATAATTAACCGGTGCATAATCATAAATTTTTGCCTGTTGATAATTATCTTCTGCAATTTCAACAATTTCCCTCAAATCAAAATTGTTAAAATGAAAAAGAATATCCGGATTGTCTGTGAAAAAATTTGGCATAAGTTATTTCAATTTACTTTTGTATGTTTCTATAAAAATTGGTATTACTTCAGTTGCATCTCCTACAATACCATAATGTGCAATATCAAAGATAGGAGCTTCAGGGTCAGTGTTAATAGCAATGATTTTTTTAGAATCCTGCATACCTGCTCTGTGCTGTATTGCCCCGGAAATACCGACAGCAATATAAAGTTTCGGTCTGACAGTAACCCCTGTTTGACCAACCTGTCTTTCCGCGGGAACAAAGCCAGCATCAACAGCAGCACGACTACCTGCTACTTCTCCGCCAATGATATGAGCAAGTTCATAAATTAATGAAAAATTTTCTTTCGTACCAAGTCCGTAGCCACCGGCAACGATAATAGGTGCAGATTTAAGATTAACTTTACTTTCTTCTCTGTGTTGTTCTATAAAAGTAACTAAATTATCAGTTTCAAGCGGGGTATATTTTATTTCTTCAATTTTAAATTCCTTTGGTTTATCTAATCTATGCATTTCCATAACGCCTTCTCTTACTGTTGCCATCTGTACAGGAGCATCAGGAGTAATAATTGTTGCAATTATATTTCCACCAAATGCAGGTCTTATCTGTAAAAGAAGTTTTTCATACTTAGTACCGAGGTATGTAACGTCAGAAACTTTTAAATCAGTACAATCAGCGGTTAAACCACTTTTTGTGTTTGATGCCACTCTTGGTGCTAAATCTCTCCCGACAACAGTTGCTCCAAAAAGAACAATTCGCGGTAATTCTTTTTTAATAAGCTCATTAATAATTCTGCTATACGGAAGAGTTCTATAATGTTTTAAGTCAGGATGTTGAATAAGAAAACAAACGTCAGCACCATACCAAAAAGTTTCTTTTGCAACTTCCAATACATTATCTCCGATAACAATAGACTTTAATATACCATTCATACTATCTGCAAGTTTTCTCCCCTTGCTAAGAAGTTCCAAACTCACATCAGCAGGCTTGCCATCTCTTTGTTCTGTAAAAACCCATACTTGATTATTTGCTATCATATTAGAATTTATTGTTTAATAAATTAAAAAATCTTGTCTTCAATCAACTTATCTATTAACATACTGATTCCTTGTTTTGAAGCTTCAATTTTCTCGTGGTTACCACCAGAAAGCACAACTGATTCAACTTTAAAAACCTTTGTTGGAGACCCTTTTATTCCAATCCTTGATTGGTCAATATCAATATCTTCAGATGTAATTGTTGGAATAAACTTGTTTTTTTGTTTATACTCATGCAATAAACTATCAATATATAAAAGTGAATTACCTTCAGTTAGTTTTTCAAGTTCAGAGAGAGATTTAGCTGTTTTATATGTCATAACTCTTTTTGCACTGAATGGTCTCGGTTCAGCTGCTTCTTTAATTACGGTAATTAAGACCGGGATCGTGCTTTCTAAAATTTCATAACCACCATCAATTTTTCTTTTAACTCTTACTTTATTATTTTTGATATCAATAATTTCTTCAGCATAAGTAATTTGAGGTATGTTAAGTTTTTCTGCGGTTTGTGGTCCGACCTGAGCAGTATCACCATCAATTGCCTGCCTACCACCAAAGACAAAATGATAATTCCCGATTTTCTTAATCACCTCACTTAATACATAAGAAGTGGCAAGGGTATCAGCACCTGCAAATTTTCTATCGGTTATAGCATAGACTTCATCAGCTCCCATATAAAGACATTCCCTTAAAACATCAGTCGCTCTTGGTGGTCCCATTGTAATACATATTACCTTACCACCATATTTTTCTTTTACCCTAAGAGCAATTTCAAGGGCAACTTTATCTTCATAATTGAATATTGCAGGTAATAAAGCGCGGTTAACAGTTCCATCTTCTTTCATTACCTGTCCAGTAATGTTTGCTGTATCCGGTACTTGTTTTACAAGAACTATTGAATTGTACATAAAGGATATTTTATTACAGGTTTATGATTTTTAAATTAAAAAAGTTGTTTAAATTATATACAATCAATTAAATGTAAAAGGAAAATCAGAACGATTAATATTTTTCATAAAATCACTTTTTTACATCAGTAGTATTTTTTAACATTTTAACTCTGTTGAAAATAGAATAGAAAAATCCAACAATCAATAAAATTGAACCAATCCACAAGATTCCAATAAAAGGTTTAACTGATACAGAAACAATTAATTTTTCATTTTCCAGTTTAATGTTATTTTTTGAATCTACAACAGCAACTTTAACAACAGTACCATTTCCATCATTATCTACATTTATACCAGTAAAGTAAAAAGTATAATTGGTATCAATAGTTGATTTCATTGGAACCGGCTCAGAATTATCAGAATTATAAATTAATTCCAGTTTTAAAAGTTCTTTCTTATCTTCTTTATATATCTCAAAATTTGCAAATACTGAATATTTTCTGCTGTTTATATTGCCAGAGCGCATAGGAATTTGTGATACATCAACATTTAAAAATTTCATTTTCAATTTATCAAATTCTTTTACTTCATTGGTTTTAAAAGTAAGAATTTGCTCATCTGAAAACGGTTGTGGTGCTATCAACTCTAAAGGGGAAATATATAAGTCTTTTGTCAGAAAGCTTTTAATGTGAGGTTCTTTCATTACACTATTCATATATGAGCTGTAATACATTACAGGTTTCATAATTATTTCCTGGTTATCCTTTTCAACCTTTATAAGTAAATAATATTTTTTATTATTATTATCTAAAAATTCTTCATCACCAAAATATGTAAATTTATAGCCAAAAGCTTCGTAAGGTACATTTTTTTCTAACTCAAGATTTGTTTCTTCAGAGTATTTAGCAGAGCCAATTACTCCAAGGAAGAGAAGAACTAATCCTAAATGTCCGATTGCAAAACCAATTTTAAAATTTCTTATTCTGAGTTTTTTTACAATTGCCACAACGCTTACAAATAAGGTAAAGATACAGGTAAAAATAAATAATAAAAAATATAAATTTGGAACAGCAACAAACCCAATAACAGCAGTAACTATAAAGCTAATTAATAATATTATCCACAATTCTTTAAGGTCTTTTTCGATATTCTTTTCCCAGGAAAGAAAAAATGCAATACCAGCAAGCAAAACAAATGCAATTGCCAATATCATATTAGTCTGATTATAGTAAGAATCTGCATCAACTTTTGAAGAGGAAACAATCGGTAAACTTGTACCAATCAAAATCAAGAAGGCGGAAATAATTAATACTACAGAGCCAATAAAAATAATGTTTTCTTTAGAGGTAACCTTTAATCCTTTATCCACAGAATCAGCATAGACTTTTATTTTTTTAAATCTGTAAAAGAATAAAGATAATGATAAAATCAAAAATAAAATTATGAAAGAAAGAAGTGTAATATAAATTTCATTTCCAGGTTTAACAAAAGAATGAACAGAAGCATCAGCTAAAATACCACTTCTGGTTAGGAAAGTTGAATAAAGTACAAAAATAAAAGAAAAAATATTAAGTAAAATATTAGTTATTACATATTTTTTAGTAATCTGTTGTGCAATCATTGTATGAACAGCCGCAACACTAAAAATCCAGGGTATCAAAGATGAATTTTCTACGGGGTCCCAAGACCAATAACCACCCCATCCAAGTACCCCATAAGCCCAGAAAGCTCCTAAAATAATACCTGCGCCAAGTATTCCTGTGGAAAATAAAAGCCAGGGTAAAGTCAGATAAATCCATTTTTGATATTTACGGGTTAATAAAGCAGAAACAGAAAAAGAAAACGGAACTGCAAGTGAGGCAAATCCAATAAATAATACTGGTGGATGAATAACCATCCAGAAATTCTGTAATATCGGATTTAAACCTCTGCCGTCCTGTGGAACAAAACCAACTTTTGCCTCTTTTGGAAAAGTCTCCCATACATACTGGAATGGACTTTGTAAAATTAATAAGAGACTTAAGAATACAATAACAAGCGAATAAAAAATCATAACAGGACTTTCAAATTCTTCATATTTTTTAATAAAAGTAAGGAGAAAAACACCAATAATTACAGAAAACAATAACCATAAAAGAAAACTACCTTCCTGCCCGGCATAAAAAGTTGATAAAAGTAAAGGGAAACTCAAATCTCTGCTGCTATATTCCCAAACATAAGTATATTGAAATTGATGGTTAAGTATTAAACTCAACAAATAAGATGATGCAAGTAAAACGGAAATGACAGAAATATGAAATGTAAAACGTGGGAATAAGAGAGATTTTATTTTTTTATTATAATGAAGCAGATAAAATAAAACTGTCAGTAATGCAAATACAAAAGTAATATAAATAAGGATTTTTCCAAACATAGATTATTTATTTATAGATTCATATTTAGAAGGGCATTTTGTAAGAATTTGTGTAGCGTAAAAAATATTTTCTTTAACTCTACCCCTTACAACAATTGTTTCAGCGTGTTCAAGGTTATTTGGCTTCGGTTTTTCATAAATTACTTTCATAATTGTATTATTATCATCTTTCATAAAAAAGACAAACTCCATATCACTTTTATATTCCATATCTTTTAGCCATTTCCCCCTGACCTCGAATTCTTTTCCGGAATGTTTAGCTGCAGTATTAAAATCAACATAGTCAATTTTGCTTGACAGCAATGTAATAAACCCATAAATAGAAAAAAACAAAATTACAATAATACCGATAAAAATCTTTAATTTTTTATTCATAAAATTCTGTTAAATTCAATTATTTTTTTCAAATTTTTTTACTTTTTTCTCAAGTCTGTAAATATATAAAAAAATTCCAATCCATATAATAATTGCAATAATTAAAACAATGTAAATAGAATTAGATTCAAGAAAATTTTTAATTGTATTCATTTATTTTTAAATAATTTTCAAAAAACAATTTTTCTATTCTTATTTTTAAACTATATAGCCAAATAAAAAGCATAGTGAAAGATACCAGAGATAAAATAAATAAAGCCATCATATTTGAGTCGATATTCAATTCACCTCTAAGATTAATTATGGGGTCGGGATGTAAAGACTCAACAATTCTTGGTAAAACAAAAATAAAAAAAGGAACTGTAACAAATGCAATTACCGAATAAACAGAAGCCAAACGTGCTTTTTGTTCGTAATTGTCAATTGCAGAACGAAGAGCAAAATAAGCACCATAAATCAGTAATAAAAAAATAATTGAAGTTTCACGGGGATCCCAATTCCAGAAACTACCCCAGCTAAATTTTGCCCAGATTGAACCAGTAATAGTAGCAAGAATACAAAACAAAAAACCCAGTTCAGCTGAAGAAAATGCTTTTATATCATTAATGATATTCCGCTTAATTAAATAAGTAATGGAATTCATCATGGAAATAAAAAATGCTATTACTGCAAGCCATGCGGTTGGTACATGATAAAAAATTATTCTTGCTTTTTCTCCTAAAAGAGGAATATAAGGTATAGGTAATAAAAATGATAAAACAATATACAAAGAAAATAAAGCAAATAATAAATATATAAAGTATTTATTCATTTATCATTCCAGATTTTCTATCGAAATATGAAAATATCATTACATTAAAAAAATAAATTTAATAATGAAAGATACACTATAATAAAATAATATTTGTAAAAATTCAGTTCCAATTTATAATACCATTTATGTGAAAATTTTTATTGATAATTATACCTTGAGAATTAATAACCGACCCGTGGCACTGGTAACAATTATATATTGTATATCCCTGTGGATGACTACCACCGGGTAAAGGATTTTCTGTTTGCGGATCTCCATGACAAGACCCACACTTCACAGATGCTGGTAAAGTCCACAAAGGATTTATCGGTGGGTTAATTAATCTATAATTTCCATTAACAAAATTACCATGGCAATAAGAACCATCACAAATGCCTGTATTTCTTTCCCAAACTGGGATTGGTTTAATTCCACCTGTAATTTTAACGGATGTTGAATCAAAAGTAACCTCTGCAATACCATCAGGATTATTTCCAATGTGAACAGGGTCTTCAAAAGAAGTAATCTTTTTATGACAACAGATACATCCGGTAGAAGCGGAATACTTTGGTTTTAAATGAGATGAATGAGTCCCTACCCCAATATATTGTATAGAAGTATCTCCGTTTAGTGCTTTTGGTGGGTAAATAGTATTAACATTATTACCATGGCATAATCTGCAATCTTCCGGACTGGCTTTATGACAATCATAACAACCTTTACCAGAAGAGCCTCCCCAATAATCTAAACCATGACATTTTTGACAAGTAGAAAGATTCCATAGTTTGTGGTTATAAATATATAAACCGTGAAAATTTAAAGATGTCTTTATTAACCAGCCATCTGGATGTTGACCATCTTTAGGGGCAAATATCAAATCATCATAAATTTTACTGCAATTACTAAAAAAAATTATTATTCCAATAAACAATAAAAAGTATATGTACTTTAACTTAAACATTTTAAATATTTTTTTTAATAATGACAATATCCACAGAATCCTATTCCTTTTCTGCCATTTGGTTTCGCATTTAAATCAGTATGACATAAATAACAAATAGCTCCATTTGTATTATGCCAGATACCTTTTTCATCTTTTAAAAAATTTTTTTCGTGCGTTGCAGGATTTGTACCTTTAATTCCATCGTTATCAAAATGACAACGAATACAAATAGGATCAGCTCCATTAGCATCATGACAACTCTGGCAGAATTCAATATCCTGTTTTGCTAATTTTGCATGTAAACCTCCACCAGTATTGACTCCAAAAGTAGTAAAATTAGGTTCTAAATGACTTTTGGGTAAAATGCCTGTGATAATATTTCCATTATTTAAATGACAGGAGCTGCAGAAGTCTGAAACATTATGACAGGTCTTGCATTCAAAACTCTTGTGTTTGGCATCTATTCCGTGATTATATAAATAATTGAGCTCATGTACAAGAGTTAATTTTTGCAGCTCGGCTCTATCTATCCTTTTGCTGTTATTTCTTGTATAGTAAGGTGCATAAAAATTATTTTTTTTATTTTCGCCAGTGTATCCTAAAGGAGAATGACACACCTGACAAAAATAATCACTATGACACATCATACAATTATCATTTGTACCTGAAACTTCAAATACCCATTTATGTTCATTTAAAAAATTAGAATTCAGATGATTAAGGGGTATGAGGTTAGTCAGATTTTTATGACATACTTCACATTCTCCTGAAGATGAATTTGAAATATCTTTTTCAGAATTATGGCAATTGTAACAAAATTCCATAGATGGAAATTTTTGAGGATTGTCCCCAGAATATTTATAATTCATCATATTGATATGACAATTACCACATTCCTGCCCTAAACTAAGATGAATTTTATGAGAAAAATTTAATTCTTTAACTGTAGGGATTAATTTTTTAAAAACTTTTTCATAATGACAAATTGAACAACTGTTTTCATCATTAACATCATGACATTTAGCACAGGATGGTTTATCAGGAGTTAGAGCATCATCGGCATTTTCAGAGTTATTCGCTTTTCTATGACAGGTAATACATTTTATTTTAAATTCTTTGATATGAATGCTGTGATTAAATTTTATTATATCTCTGTTATCATTTCTCTGATACTCAATATTAAAGTGTAAAGAATAAGAAGACAACAATATATAAATTATTAAACAAACGATAAAAACAGAATAATATTTCAAGATTCTCATTAGATTTAAATATTATAACTTTGTAAAAAGCCAATAACTGATACCGACTAAAATCCTGGTATCGAATTTATAAATTCTGTTTTTGATAAACTGACCTTGCATATTTAAATTCAATTTATTTATTGGACAATAAACAAATCCTATTATTCCTGCTATAGCAGTTTCTCTGGAGTTTAGATAATTATCTAACTTGTAACTTGAAAAGTTAAGTCCTGACGTTAATGATAATTTTTTATTAATTATTTCATAATTAAAATAACCATAAATCCCTTCAGATTCACCAGAATACCCTGTATGTTTAATTACAGATATTCCATAAGATGGATGTAGAAAACCAATAGAAATTTTTAATGAATTATCATTATTATAAAATACATTAGAAATCCTTGTATAAATATTAAATTTTTCTTTTAAGATAAAATCTACCCCCCCTTCCAATTCCTGAGTTTGTTTGTGATTAAATACCCAAAATATTGTATTATAACTAATTTGCGGTTCCCTATAATTATAACCAACATTTAATCTAAGAGTTTTAAAAATATTATAACTTAAATTTACTTCACAACGATAAAATCTTTTTAAATTAATATCATAATAAAGTTTACTAAAAAAAGATAAATACTTCTTGTCGTAAACTAAATCTATTCCGGTAAGTTTACTGTCAAATTCATCGATATCTATTAATAATTCTTTAGGATTGAAAATACTATCGGGCCTGATTGTATAATAAGATTCCGGTTTGCTACGTTTTACAAAATAGCTTAAAGAGAGAGATAAGTCCTTTACTCCATAATAAGAAAATTGAGCACCAAAAGAATAATTTTCTGAAAGTTTCCCGTAATTACTGAAATCATAAGAAAAGGGAGTATTGGCACCAATATAACTTTTCAACTGATATTCTTTTTCCTTCCCAAGTTTAAGTTTCAAGAAAAGCCCATCAATAGTTCCACGACCTGTTCCAGCAGAAACATACTGCCTTCCAACTTTCAAATCAATAAGATTAAAAATATTATTTCTTTTTATAAAAACGGAGTAAAACCTATAATTAAATCCTTTACCTGTTTTCCCTATTACATCTTCTTCAATTTGAAAGTTGGTATTAAATGACCAATCCTTCTTTGTAATATCAAAGAGTAAATTTTGATACCCTTTTAAAAATTTTTGTGAATACTTTTCTCCTGATGGGCTTAATGAATCATATCTTTCAAAGGAATAAAAAAATGAACTTACTCTAAAATTTAAATTTTGAGCATTTGATATATTAATACCAATCAATATTAAAATAAATAAAAAATAGTAATAAAATTTTATATATGTTCCTTTTATTCTATTCAAGGTTTATAATGTTTTATTTTATCCCAGGAACTTTCAAAATCAAAATCCTTTTTTATAGGGCTATTTTCATTATGACAATTTATACAAAGTTTATTTATTTCTTTATATATTATCAAACCATTTTCAATTGATTTATTTACATCCTTCATTATTGACATTTTCATATACCCGGAACCAGCCCCATGACAACTTTCACATTGTACCCCTTCCTGTATTTCAAATGTAGCGGATAAATCTTCCGGAGTGAAATCTCTGCCAATTAAATGACACCTGATACATTCAGGTATTTCTGTTGGCATCTCTTTATAACCTTTATCAGCAGCAATTATTTTCGCTGCATCTGTTTCAAGAGTTTTCCATGCTATTGAATGTTTTGAGTTTTTCCATATTTCGAGTTGTTTTCCCTGTCTTTCTGATTTGTGACAAGAACTTACACACTTTGTAACCCCTACATATTTAAACTGATTAGTTTGAAAATGAAACCCGAAAATTAAAACAATGAAAAATGCAAACAAAATAATAAAAAAATTTTTCATAAAAAGTAATAATAATATATCTTGCTCATAACAAAAGTAATTGAATATAAAACTAAAATTTAATTAAAAAAATATAATTGGATAAAATATATTACTAAAAGAAAATTCATATATGCATATAAACTTACTTTAAATAATATATTAATTATTTGGTTTTATAACTAAATAATTGTATTGAATATCTAAAGATATAAAAGTAATTTTGTAAAAATTAAATTCTTAAATGAAAAAAGGATATAACGTTCTTTTTGTAACATCGGAAGTATTCCCATATTCAAAGACAGGGGGATTAGCAGATGTTTCAAATTCTTTACCTCAGGCATTAAACTCTCTTGGCAATGAAGTCAGAATTATAACTCCAAAGTATGGGCCTTTAGATGAGCGGCGATTACAAATTCATGAAATAAAACGTTTAAAAGATATAAAAATAGATTTTCTTGGTAAACAGGTGAAGTTCAGTATAAAATCATCTTTCATTCATGGCAAGAATACAAAGGCTCAAATTTACTTATTAGAAAACAATGACTTTTTCAAAAATAAGGGAATTTATTATAACCCACGAACGAAGAAGGAATTTTCTAATAACGATGAAAGATTTCTATTCTTTTCCAAAGCAGTAATTGAAATTTTAGAAATACTACAATGGAAGCCTGATGTAATTCATTGTAATGATTGGCAAACGAGCCTTATACCTGCTATGCTCAAAAGGACATACAAGAAAAATGAACATATTAAAGGAATAAAAACTGTTCTCACAATACACAATTTAGTTAAGCAAGGAATATTCCCAAAATCATCATTCTATAAAACTGGACTTCCGGAAACTGTTTTTGAAGAACAATTGCAAGGACAGAATAATAAGTTCAATTTTCTTAAAACCGGGTTAATATATGCTGATAAAATCACAACCATCAGCAAGAAATTTGCGGAGGAAATCCTTACTGATAAAGAAATAAATACAGGACTTGAGGATGTTTTATTAAAAAGGAAAAAAGATATTGTTGGAATATTAAGCGGTATAGATTATTCGGTGTGGAGCCCGAATGTTGATAAAATAATTTATTATAGATATACATATCAAGAAATTCCATTAAAATACGAGAATAAAAGAGAGCTACTGAAAAGATTCAATTTTGAATATAAAGAAGATGTACCCTTAATCGGAATGATTACAAAACTTGTAGATCATAAGGGATTTGATTTAGTGGTAAAAATATTACCTGAATTAATGAAAGAAGACATTCAAATGATAATATTAGGAAGAGGTGAAGAGCATTATCAAAAATTTTTATTGCAAGCTCAGAAAAAATATCCTGAAAAATTAATCGTTCATATAGGATATGATGAAGAACTTGCTCATCATATAGAAGCCGGTGCTGATATATTTTTAATGCCATCAAGATATGAACCCTGTGGCTACAATCAAATGTATAGTTTAAGTTATGGTACAATACCCGTTGTTAGAAAAACTGGTGGGTTAGCTGATACAATAATAGATTATAATAAACCAGATGGTAATGGTTTTATTTTTGAAAAATATACTCCAAAGGATTTCTTAAATACTGTAAAACTTGCTTTATCGGTTTATCGTAACAATAAATCTAGATGGTGTTCAATGATCAGAAATGCAATGAGCCAGGATTTTTCGTGGAAAACTTCTGCTAAAAAATATATGGAATTATATAAGCTTATTGCACATAGATAGTTATCTTTATTTAATTAACAAAATTATAAAATAAATAAAAAACATTGAAAGCAATATTTTTAGACAGAGATGGAACATTAAATAAAGATATAAATTATTTAACAAAAAAAGAAGAAATTATAATTTTCCCGGGAGTTAAAAAAGCTCTTAAGATTTTCAAGAAACTTGGTTTTTTAAATATTATTACAACCAATCAATCAGTTGTTGCTCATGGGCTTTTAACATTAGAAGAATTAGAAGACATACATAATGAATTTAAAAGACTTCTTACGGTAAATAATGAGTGTTTAATAGATGATATTTTCTACTCTCCATATCATATAGATGGAATCGTCGAAGAATTTAGAGTTGAAAGTATTTATAGAAAACCAGCTACCGGTATGATACTTGAAGCTCAAACAAAATATAACATAAGTTTACAGGAAAGTTATTTAATTGGAGATTCATTAAAGGATATGCAATGCGCGGAAAATGCAGGGTTAAAGAAAATACTTGTTTTAACTGGGTATGGGAAACAAGATTTAAAAGAATGCGAGGAAAGAAATATAAAAATAGATTATGTAGCAAAAAATCTTCTTGAAGCGGCTAAATTTGTAAAGAAGGAAACCAAAAAATTAAAATCTACTACTAAACAGAATACTGAAAACACATAGTTTAAAAAGCATTCATAATAAAATTATATTCCCCAACAATATAAATTTTTATAGTTAAATATTTTGAATGTTTTATTAATAAATATTATTTTGAATGATGTATTATTTTTTAAATGAATAAGGTAGTCAATAAAGTTATGAGTTTAAGATTAAATTTATTAAAATACTTTAGCGTCTTTATTACTTTACTTGGATTATCAATCTTTGGATTCTGGGGTTGCGAACAAGAGCCTAATGATCTCGGACTAAATTTTTTACCCGGTAATGATACATTAGGAACAGTAGTTTTGAATTCTGAAACAGACACGATGCAAATTTCAGCCTCAAGTTTTCTTGAATATATAAATACATATCCTTCTTATTTTTCTTTGATTGGTTTGTACCAAAATTACGAATCAAAATTTCTTCTGAAATTTAAGGATATTACTTCTAATTATGATAGTTGCACAGTTTTATCCGCAAATGTCTATTTAACATATAACAACTATTATTTTCAGGATTCCTTAGGAATAACTTCCTTCAATATTTATCCTTTAACAGATACAATAACATTTAGTACAATTACTTACGATAAATTTAATAATTCATATATTGGAACAGATTTACTTGGCTCATATACAGGTACGCTTTCTGATACAACAACAATAGGAATTCCTATCGATACATCAATAGTACGGAAATGGTTGTGGAAAGCAGCAAATTCCAATTATCCTTATAACAATAACGGAATAGCTTTTGTACCAACTACATTATCTACATCAATTAAAGGATTTTATTCAAGCTTAATACTCACTGATAGCATAAAACCATACATAACGGCAGTAGTTCAAAAAGGAACAAAAATAGATACAATAAAATTAAGTTCTTCTGAATCAGTAACACTAAGCAATGTAACAAATATATTAATTCCACAAGACAGATTTATTCTTAATACAGGAATAAGCTATAGAAGTATATTAAAATTTGACCTTGGAAAACTCCCGCAAAATGTGACTATAAATGAAGCATATCTGGAATTTAAATTAGATGAGTCAAACTCATTTATAAAAAACAGAAGCGATTCAAGAATTGCTTTCAGCAGAGTAACAGACACTACAGGTAATATTCAAACGGATGGGATTTTGTTTTTTACTTCAAAAAAAGATTCAATAACTTATACAATCAGAATGCAATACATATTCCAAAAATGGAATATGGGTGCTCCTAATTATGGTGTGCTATTAAATTATGTATATGATTATCAGGGTTTAGATAAATATGCCTTTTATTCACAAAGTATCTTAGACGCTACAAAAAGACCTTTACTAATAATTAGATATACTCCAAGATGAAAAGTTTAGCATTCGTATTTTCACTTCTTTTAATAATTTTTCAAACTTCTCTGCTATTTTCACAAGAAGAGTTTAACGTAGGTTCTCCTTATACAATTTATGGATTAGGTGAACAACAATATTATGTTAGCAATAGAACAGAAGGAATGGGAATTTTAGGGATAGCTTTAACCGGTAATTATGTCAACAGTCTAAATCCAGCCATAAATTTTAAGTTAACCAATACTGTAGTTTCATTTGGTTTTGAATTTGATTTTCTAAATTCTACAGATGGGAATAAAAATTCTACAATATCTAATGCAGATGTATCCGGATTCAATATCGGTATTCCTATTGATAAAGATTTAGGTTGGGCTTTAAATTTAGGCTTCAATCAAATGAATCAGATAAATTATAAAATTGTTTATAATACATATTCATACGGTTTACCTGTAAAAGCAACGTATGCAGGAAATGGGGGCTTAACAAGAATTAATCTTGGAATGTGCTTCGCAGGTTTAAAAAATGTTAGTGCTGGAATAGAATACAATTATTCATTCGGAAATATAAAAAAACTCGCTTTTCTTGATTTTAACAATTCTCAATACACAAATTCATATAGAAGAACCGAGAATAATATATCAGGTTCATTTCTAAAATTTGGGTTAGCATTTAATCTCGGAAGAATGTTTACTGAATTGAAAAGCGAAGAATTAACAATTGCTTTTCTTTATCAAATGAAATATAATTTATCGTCCGAAGCAGAAGTTATCAACCAAACAACTGTGGGATTAGATACGAGTTCCTTAACAGCATCAGATATAAAATATCCGCAAGCGCTGGGTATCGGTATAATGAATAAATTCGGAGATAGATTAATTGTTTCAGGTGATTTTTTATGGCAGCAATGGAGTCAATACAAAGTTGGTAATCAAATATCAACAAATCTTCAAAATTCTATGAGATTTGGTTTCGGTATAGAAATAACTCCCCCTTCAAAACCTGAATCTGAAACTTTCTGGACAAATAAATATTATAGATTCGGAGCATTTTATGAAAAGACAAATCTTTTTATAAATGGAGAATCAATTAATTCCTTTGGTATCGGCGCAGGAATAGGAATTCCAATAAGTCAATATAATTCAATTGATATCGGTATTTCTTTTGCAAACAGAGGAAAAACAGGAAGTGGTTTAATCAGAGATAATATTTTCAAAATAAATGCCGGCTTTAATTTCGGTGAATTATGGTTTATAAGAGTAAGTGAAGAAGAAAAATAATTTAATTAAAAATATTTATGACAGATAAAACTACAATATCAATAGGCAGTGACCACAGAGGATATGAACTTAAAGAATTATTAAAAAAGTACCTTGAATCTGAAAATTTTAATGTAATTGATTTCGGAACAAATTCTAAGGATAGTGTTGATTATCCTGATTTTGCATATTTAGTGGCAACCAGTGTTAAAGAAGGAAAAGCAAAATATGGTATTGCAATATGTGGAAGCGGAATTGGTGTTTCAATAGCAGCAAATAAAGTTAAAGGAGTCAGAGCAGTAAATGCAACTTCCGAGATAATAGCAGAAATGTCAAGAAAACACAATAATGCAAATGTGATTTGCTTTGGAGCAGACACAATTGATTTTAGCACTGCTATAAAATATTTGAATATTTTCTTTAACACAAAATTTGAAGAAGAAGAAAGACATATAAGAAGAGTTAATAAACTTAATTCGTTATAAAAAATTAAAGGCTAAATATTATGCAAAACTTACAAAAAACCGATATTGATATTTATAATGCAATCCAGAATGAAACTCAGAGACAATTAAATAAATTAGAATTGATTGCATCTGAAAATTTTGTTTCAAATGCAGTAATTGAGGCGCTCGGTTCTGTAATGACTAATAAATACGCAGAGGGATATCCGGGTAAAAGATATTATGGAGGGTGTGAATTTGTTGATGTGGCCGAAAATCTTGCCCGCGATAGAGCAAAACAACTATTCGATGCAGAATATGCAAATGTACAACCTCATTCTGGAAGCCAGGCAAATATGGCAGTTTATTTTACACTTGTAAAACCAGGAGATAAAGTCATGGGAATGGACTTATCCCATGGTGGTCATTTAACACATGGTTCAAAAGTAAATTTTTCGGGACAACTATATGACTTTTGTGCTTATGGTGTACATCCTGATACTGGTTATATTGATTATGATATGGTAGAAGAAATTGCAAAAAGAGAAAAACCTAAAATGATAACCGTCGGGGCAAGTGCATATTCAAGAAATATCAATTATAAAATATTCAGAGAAATAGCCGACAAGGTAGGTGCATTTCTTTTCGCAGATATAGCACACCCAGCAGGATTAATTGCAAAAAAATTGCTTGATGACCCAATACCTTATTGTCATGTCATTTCAACAACTACACATAAAACATTACGTGGACCAAGAGGTGGAATGATATTAATCGGAAAGGATTTTGAAAATCCATTTGGTTTAAAAGCTCCAAAATCCGGAAGAGTAAAAATGATGAGTGAATTAATAGATTCAATGGTGATGCCAGGTGTACAAGGTGGACCATTAATGCATGTAATTGCAGCGAAAGCAGTTGCTTTTAAAGAAGCACTTGAAGACAGTTTTACAGACTACGCGAAACAAATTATTAAAAATGCAAAAACCCTTGCGGACAAACTTATTTCCTATGGCTATAAAATTATTTCAAACGGAACTGACAATCATTTAATGTTAATCGATTTAAGAAATAAGAACCTGACAGGAAAAGCAGCACAGGAAGCATTAGATGAAGTTGGAATAACCTGTAATAAAAATGCTGTTCCGTTTGATGATAAAAGTCCATTGATAACAAGTGGAATTAGATTAGGGACACCAGCATTAACCACCAGAGGAATGAAAGAAACTGAAATGGAATTAATTGCAGAATTTATAAACCGTGTTTTATCAAATCCAAATGATGAAAAGGTAAAAGAAGAAGTTAAAAATGAAGTATTAAAGTTAACTTCGAAATTTCCTATGTATGCCTATTGATGAAGTTCAAAGTACTGATAAAGATATGAATTTTCTTGACCACCTTGAAGAATTGAGGTGGAGAATTATCAAATCATTAATTGCAATTGTCGTATGTTCAGTTTTAATAGGCATTTTTTCAGATTATGTTATTACGAATATCCTTTTAAACCCTGCTAAAAATACTAATCCACCTTTAAATATCATTAATTTAAAGCCTTATGGTCAAGTAACATTATATCTCGAAGTTATCATAATGGGTGGCGTGATTTTAAGTATCCCGGTTATAATTTACCAATTCTGGAAATTTATAGAACCCGGTTTATTACCAAATGAAAGAAAATATATTTCTCTCATAATACTCTTTACTATATTTTGTTTCTTAACAGGCATTGCTTTTATATACTTTATTTTTTTACCTATCGCACTTGGTTTTTTTGCAAAGTTTGGTTCAACTTATATTGAAAATCAAATTGCTGTTGATGAGTATTTATCTTTTTTACTGTCTATGATTTTTGTAGGTGGTATTGTCTTTGAACTACCTGTTATAACATTTATTCTTGCTAAACTTGGAATTCTTAAAAAGAACTTTATGAAGAAATACAGAAGACATGCTATAGTATTAATTTTAATTCTCGCCGGAATTTTAACTCCTACTCCGGACATTGCAAGTCAATTATTACTTGGAATTCCATTATTGTTGCTTTATGAAATTAGTATATTAATATGTAAATACTCTGAGAAAAAACCATCTCAGATAAATACCTAAATTGATGAATAAAGAAATAATAAAACCAATAGAAATAAATTTAAGAGAATTTCAAAAGAGATTTTCTTCAATTCTTAAATCCAAGATTACTCTTCTTGATATTATTCTGAAATACATTCTTAAACAAAAAGGAAAGAAAATCAGACCTATTTTAGTTTTACTCAGCGCAAAACTTGTCGGAGGTGTAAATGACAGGACTTATACTGCAGCTATCTTGGTAGAGTTGTTGCATACAGCTACACTTATACATGATGATGTTGTTGATGATGCAAAAGTCAGAAGAGGAATAGCTTCAATAAATGCTATCTGGAAAAACAAAGCAGCAGTATTGATAGGAGATTATTTACTTTCAAAAGGTTTACTCTTTTCTCTTGAAAATAATGAATTTGAATTTTTAAAAATACTTTCTGAAGCAGTTAAGAGAATGAGTGAAGGAGAACTTATGCAAATACAAAGGTCAAGGAAATTTGATGCAACGGAGAGAACATATTTCGAAGTAATATCAAACAAAACAGCTTCCTTAATTAAAACATGCTGCAAACTTGGCGCTTTCAGTGCTACAGATAATGAGGATTATATCAATAGTTTATCTGCTTTCGGTGAAAATTTAGGTATCGCTTTCCAATTAAGAGATGATTTACTTGATTACATGGGCAGGAAAAAATTACTTGGTAAATCTATTGGTAATGATATAAAAGAAAAAAAGTTTACATTACCTTTATTATACTCATTGAACCATGCTCCTCAAAAAATTTCCTATGAAATTATTAAATTAATTAAAAGTAATTCTCTAAAAAAATTCAATGTTGTTTATGATTTTGTAAACGACTATGGCGGAATTGAGCATACGAATAAAAAAACTAAATATTATTGTGAACTTGCAAAAGAAAATTTAAAAATTTTTAAAAATTCCGACGCCAAAATTGCTCTTAATAGTTTAATAGATTTTATTTATAAAAGGGAATATTAATTTTGGTTTATTTCAGTTCCCCATTCTGAAGCGATATCTTTACTGTTTCATAAACTGCAATCCCAAAAGCAACTGCAACATTTAAAGACTGTTTAATCCCAAACATAGGAATCTCAATTGATGAGTCAGCAATAGATATCAATTCTTTTGAAACACCTGTAATTTCATTTCCTACGATAATAGCCATTGGAAAATCGTCTTTTGTAATTTCCCAGTAATATTTTTTTAAATCCGTAATCTCAAGAACGAAAACTTTTATATTTTTTTCTTTTAATTCTTCAACAACTTCTATTGCATCTTTTCTATATTCCCAAGGCACACTTAAAGTTGCCCCCAAAGCAACTTTTTCTATTTCTTTACGTGGTGGTGCTGGAGTATAACCGGTTAAATAAATTTTCTCGACAAGTGCAGCATCTGAAGTTCTGAAAATTGCTCCTACATTATAAATACTGCGTATATTTTCACAAACTACATACACAGGATTTCGCTTGTAATTCTTAATATCGAGAAGATTTTTTCTCATTGATTTTATTTCGTCATGGGTAAGCTTTCTCATCTTGTATTTTTATACTAAATTAATATTTTACATAATCATAAGCAGTGAAATTTTAACTATTAATGTATATATTTTTTTACTCAAAATAAGATTAATAATTTAGGTAATTTTATATTATGAACACGAGAAAAGCTATTAAAGAATTTTTTTCAGAACATGGAATACTGGCAAAAAACTTTGAGAATTTTGAATTCCGTGAATCACAATTAAAAATGGCTCTTTCAATTTATGATACTCTGATAAACAGAGAACATATATTTATAGAAGCACCTACAGGTATTGGAAAAAGCTTCGCTTACCTTGTCCCCGCAATTTATTATTCAAAAGAAGAAAATAAAAAAGCAATAGTATCAACTAATACAATAAATCTTCAGGAGCAATTAATACATAAAGATTTACCTACATTGCATAAATTATTACCCGTGGAATTCAAATCTGCAATCATTAAGGGAAAAAATAATTATTTGTGTCCAAACCGATTAGAAATAGCTTTAGAAAAATCAAATACTCTTTTCAATGATACAGAAATTTTAAGTTTAGAAGAGATAGAAATATGGAGTAGAAAAACTCAGGATGGAACATTGTCAGACATTGATTTTCCAATCAATATGAGTGTTTGGCAAAATATCTGCGCAGAACATGGTATATGTACAAATAAAACCTGTGGGCCAATCGAGACCACAAAATGTTTTTATCAAAAAGCAAAACATAAACTTGCAGAAGCAGATATAGTGATAATTAACCATCATCTATTTTTCACATTGTTTGAAGCATATAAAGAATCAGATTCAGAGGGGTATTTATATAAAAATGATTTTTTAATTTTTGATGAAGCACAAACGCTTGAAAATGTAGCATCAGAACATATTGTCCCTTCTATTTCAAGAGAAATGATAAAATATCACTTAAATAAACTTTATAATCCAAAAACTAAAAGGGGGTTTTTAGCAACATTCCCAAATTTATTAACGATAATTCCGATAATTGAAAATTTACATTATCTAAATTCCACATTTTTTCAGAGGATAAGGGAAATCTTTTTTATTAATATTAACAAGAAAAAATTTGCAGTAAGGGTTCAGGAACCAGACTTCACTCAAAATATTTTAAAAGATGAAATAAAATTATTAGCATCAAAATTAGGGGAATTAAATAAGTATTGTAAAAATGATCTTGAAGAAAATGAATTAAATGATTATAGACTAAAGTTTTTAGAATTTAATATTATGATTGATGAATTTATTAGTCAATCAAGGGGAAATGAGAATTATGTGTATTGGGTAGAATTATCATCATTAAAACCAGATTCAAACATATCATTATACACTTCACCAATTGATTTATCAGATTATTTTCGAAAAAATATTTTTAAACCAGATAATTCATGTATCCTTACAAGTGCAACATTATCAATTAAAAAAGACTTTAATTATTTTAAGAAAAGACTTGGTGGAGAAGTTGCAAAGGAATTGTTATTGCCCACACAATTTGATTTTTATAATCAGGTAAAAATTTATATTCCTTATAATATACCACTTCCACCAGTCGAAGAAAAAGATGATTATTATATTTGCTTAAAAGATTGGATTTATCATTTTATAAGAAAAACACAAGGAAAGGCACTTGTACTATTCACAAGTTCAACCGCTCTTAATAAAGTAGCAGAAGAACTAAGAGAAAATCTTGAAAAAGATAATATTTCCTTTTTTATTCAAAGTGAGGGGGTATCGCGAAAGATATTGCTTGATATGTTTAAAAATGACATAGATTCCGTTTTATTTGGTCTTGATAGTTTTTGGCTTGGCGTTGATGTACCGGGTGAAGCATTAACTAACTTAATAATAACAAGATTACCATTTCAGGTCCCTGATCACCCTTTAATACAGGCAAAAATGGAATATATAGATTCTAAAGGTGGAAATAGTTTTTTAGAATATTCTCTTCCGGAAGCTATATTTAAATTTCGTCAGGGTATTGGTAGATTAATAAGAAATAAATCAGATAAAGGTATAATTGTAATACTTGACAAGAGAATAATAGCTAAATCCTATGGTAAACACTTTTTAAATTCTATAGATAAGTGTCCGGTTATTATAATAAATGATGAAGGAGAAAACATCATTGATAATTTTGATTGACGAAAACAATTTTTATTAATGTTTCTTTATTTTATTTTATAAAGTTATGCAAGATTCAAATTTTCAAAATAATCTTAATAATTTAAACTCTGAGGAACATTCAAAGGCAAATGAAGATGAAAAGTATAATGGAGATGAATTCAAAAAGGAGTCTGAAGAAATATCAACTGAAACAGACGATTTAGAAGAAATAAAAAAAATAATTAAAAACAGAAAGGAAGATGATCCAGGTTCAATTATGAATTATGATAATCCACTATATAAAGATGCTCGCTCTTGCGCCGTTAAGATAATTTGCCGGCATGAAAGATCTGATGCATATATTGATAAATTGATAGATAATGAATTAAAAAACAATCAATTCCTGAATGAATTTGATAAATCACTCTTAAATGAATTAGTACATGGTGTTGTTAGATGGATTAGAAGGTTAGATTGGTTTCTAAATGGCTTTTATAGGGGTAATTATGAAAAATGTGTTCCTGAAATAAAAAATGCAATGAGAGTTGCTCTTTATCAGATACTATTTTTAAATAAAATCCCTTATTCAGCAGCAGTGAATGAAGCGGTAGAATTTGTTAAAAGAATACACGGTGAAAAACATGCCGGGATTGTAAATGGACTATTGAGAACGATAATTAGAACATTGGATTCCCTTGTATGGCCCACGAGAGAAATAGATGAAGCAAACTATCTCGGTATAATCCAATCACATCCAAATTGGCTTGTAAAACGGTGGATACAAAGATTCGGATTTGATGAAACACAGAAACTATGTGAAGCGAATAATAAGCGACCCAACCTTACATTAAGATACAACCGATTAAAAATTACAGAGCAGGAATTTACAGAATATTTAAATCAAAAAGGATTAATATACTCTAAAGCAAATTATTTGCAAGAATTTTTTAATGTTAAAATATTCTCTAAGTTTCAAGAGGATGAATACTTTAAGAATGGTTATTTTTCAATTCAGGATGAAAGTGCCGGACTAATTTCATATCTTGTTTCCCCAGGCGAAAATGAATTGATTCTGGACGCGTGTGCTGCCCCTGGGGGGAAAACGATTCATATGTCAGAAATTTCAAACGGTAAAGCATATATCGTAGCAGTAGATAAATATCTATCAAGAGCAGAAACTATGAAAAGAAATATTGACAGATATAAGCTAACTAATATTACAATTCTCCACGATGATATAGCAAATCCAACAACAGAGATTCTTAAATCAAAAATAATAGGCAGAGTTGATAAAGTATTGATTGATGCACCATGTTCAGGATTTGGAGTTATATCTAAGAAGCCAGAAATAAAGTGGAAAAGGGATTCAAAAGACATTCCCAAACTTCAAAAAATTCAATTAGAATTGTTAGAAAATTCAATAAAATATCTTAAACCTGGTGGCTCAATAATCTATAGTACATGCACAATAGAAGAAGAAGAAAACTCAGATGTAATTAAAATATTTCTTGAAAAGCATCCAGAATTCTCCATAGTTAACGCAAAAGAATTCGTAAATGAAAATGTAGTAAATAGTGAAGGATTTATCGAAACCTTCCCCCATATACATCACATTGACGGTGCTTTTGGAGCACATCTTAAAATTCTGCATTAAGAAGTTTTAAAATTTAAAAATTTAATCTTTTATTTTTTATCCTTTTTCTTTGGAGAAATTTTAGGCTTTCGTTCTTTTCTTTTTATTTGTTTTTTATCTGAAATAATCTTTTTCTCTATTTCGGTTAATTCAGGTATTCTTAAAACCTGTCCAGGATATATTAAATCCGGCTTTACAATTTTAGTCGGGGTTCCCTTAGGTGCTGAAATCACTCCTGATTTATTAGCTTCCCAAATTTTTGACCAGAACATTGCATTACCATAGATCTCTTTTTTTTCTGCAATTTTCCATAAACAGTCACCTTTTACTACAGTATATTGGTTAAATTTTTCTTCTTTAACAACTATCTTAGTTACATCTTCTTCCCACTTAATTAATTTTGCATACATATTTTCATATCGTTGTTGATATAACGGCAAACATTTTGCTTTGGAAAGGGAGATTTCATCAAAATAATTTTCTCTTGCTTTTACAGGAGTACCAATTCTATTATTAATTACATTTTCAGTTTCAGAAAATTTATAATCATAATCGCTCAAGTTTAAAGATTTAACAAGATTGTCATATTCCTCCTTTAATTCAGTAAGCATTTTATCCTTATCGGCAGCTTCGCTTTCAAGGTTATTAATTTCTAAAGTCAGATTTTTTATTTCAATTTCCAGAGCTTTCTTTTTTTCTCTGGCATCTTTCAAATCTTTAAAAAATTTCGAATGCTGTTCCTCAGTTTCAAGTTCGTCACAGCATTCTTCATATTCCTGGGAAAATAAAAATCCTGTCCAACTGAACAGGATTATTAAAATCCCACCAAAAAACAATTTTTTCATTTCCCCTTAAATATTTTATAAAATAAATTATTTAATTAATTTAAAAATAACTCACTTTTCTTCAAAGTAATCACCAATCTTAAATCTTCCATTAATCATAACACAAACAACACCAAAACTTCCGCTTGGTGTTTTTGTCATTCTTATTGATGGCCCAAAAGCAAACCCTGTTAGCGAGAAACCTTCCCCAACATCAGATATTAAAGTTTCTATTAATAGTTGGAAATTTCTTCTGCCAGCAAGGGTTGCATTTATTCTTAAATCGAAGACAGAACCAGCAAACCTCATTTCTCTCGCTGAAAATCCTATATGAGTTTCACCTAAATAACTTGCGACATAAACTTTAGCACGGGTAGAACCTAAAGCTCTAAAGGGATATCTAAATTCCCAATTAAAGAAACTTTCATCGACAATTACACTATTAGGCATATATGTAGTATCGCCTTCTACTCTTACTCTTAGAGGCGGGTCATAGTCACCGGAATCAAGAACTGTATAATATCCAACCTGGAAGAAATTACCAAAAGGAATAACATACGAAACGTCGAGCCCGAGTTTTGGTGTAAATAAATTGTTATATTTGCCAAACTTACTCTCACTTTCTCCAGCTGTTGCTCCTGCCTGGTGCTTTAATACTAACTCTTTAATTCTAGTACTCACACCAATCGAAGCACCAAGTAAATGGAAATTCGCACCTACTTTATCTGTTTCTAATGGTCCTGAATAAGGAGTTCCTGTATAGAAAGAAAATCCAAATCCTCTTTTTAGTGGTATACCAAGTGGGTCACCGCCAAAAACCTGCAAATATGGGTTCTGATAAGCAGTGGTGTTAACAATTTCTCTAACCTTTTTAGGAGGGGCAATTAGCTCTTTAATCTTAATCTTTTTTATAACCCTTAAAAATACAGAACCATAATCTAATTTTGCTTCCCGCAGATTAATTTTATTGGTTCCCGTCCAGTTTATTAACTTATCTTGTGTTTCTTTTGATAATTGTGACCATGCAAATCTTTGGGCATCCGGAGAAGTTTCATCACCTATAATCACTGTCTGAACCTGAGGGTCAATTATATTAACAGTAATAGCATAACTCTCAAGTTTAGGGTCAATAAATAATTCATCCTGCAATTTAATAAACACGCTATCATCCTGAGCCCGAGCATTTATCCTGAAATATTTCCATGTTCTTGGATCAGTTTCACTTTCTTCCTGTGCAAAAACATAACTCACCTGTAAAAATATTATAGAACAAAAAATAAGGATGAGGCTAAAAATTAATCTTTTTTTATTCATTTTAATATAATTAATTTGTCATTTTTTAAGATATCAAATTTAATAACAAAAATTTAATAAATCCATTACAATAATTTATCACCATTCAGAAAATTGAAAGACACCCTGACGCGTTATTTTATTTCCTGCAGCATCTACGACAGTAACATTGAATGCAACTGAATAAGGTTCATCTTTACCTTCTGTCCAGGCATCAAATGCAGATTTTGAAGTCAGAAAGTTTAGGGTAACATCATAAACTCCTGCACCAGGTTGAGTAACTCTGACTGGACCGGAAAAGGTAACTTTTAATTGTTCGGGAGCAACATCTCTAATTGTTACCCTATATCCAACTTGATTTTGAATATTTCTCAAAGAAACACCATCACCAGAAGGAGCTAATCGAGCCAAAGTAATTTCCGGCGGTGGTTTTTTCTGAATAGGTTTAGTATCAGAAGATTCTCCCACTCTGAATGTTATACTTTTTTCACCTCCCAGAGTAAATGTAGCTGAGCCCCCTGGGGGAATACTGGCAAGTGTTCTTCCATCAGCTGATACTACCAAAGTTCCGTTATACGGATTTTTAATTGTATATGTTAGATATTGTGTAAATGAACTTTGTATTTGAACATCAGCCTGAATTTTTTTCTCTTCCAAAGGTTTTTCTTCTTCTTTCTTTATCTCTTCAGGCTTAATTATTTGTGGTTGCTCAAGCTTTATTTGGGGCTGTGTTTGTACAACAGACAGCTGAGTTCTCATTTGTATTAACTGAGACTGTAATTTCTGAAAATCTTCAAAATTAACAGCACTATCAAAATCAAGTTTTGGTACTAATCCTAATGCTAACATAGAATCTATAAATGCCTTTAAAGAATCAGCGTATTGTTTTTTAACTATATCCTTTTTAGATATAACTTCAACCAAATCTATATTTGCACCTTTGAGTGCTATTACGCATACTACAAAGATGTAAAGGACTTGATAAATAACGAATTTTACATCTCTTGCGCTCTTCATTTTATTTGTATTTTAAAATTTAGAAAATTATATTTTCTTTTTAATCTTAATATAGTCATAAGTATAGCGTACACTTTTTGTTTTTAAATCCTTTTTTACTATAAATTGTTCCCGGAGCGTTTTCCAGCAATATATGCTAAATTCTCAAGACTCTTAGTTGCATTTGCTTCATTCATAATTTTCAAGGTTTCAGAAATAAAATGGGCAGTCATTTGCAGTTCTTTCAACGGTTTTTCATCAGGTAAGTCGATTTTTAATTTATTTATTTGTTCAGCTAATCGCTGTATAGCTTCAAGCTGTTGTCTTAATATAGAAGAATATTCCGCTGATTTATGCACAATTCCTGCAATATTATTTAAAGTTGTGGAAATTTCATTAAACTGATTAATAATTGTAGAATCAAATAATTTGACATTCTTTATTTCATCAACAGTGTTCTTAAAGGATTCCATACTTGCAGCAAATTCCTTTGTAATATCGTTGGTAACTTTAATTAACTTATAAATATATTCTATTTCTTCCTTTGAAAAATGCTTAACTTGCGAGCCACTTGATACCATTAAATCAGTCATAACTTTACGATTTGCTTCGCTAAGTTTAGTAATCAGATTTTCTTGCATTTTTTCACGGGTCTGATAATAAAACTCAGTTTCTATATTCCTCACTTCCTCAACAATTTTCTGGAATCTTAGACTTTGCGCTTCAAAAACTGCACCAAATAACTTAGCGACTGCAAGAACAATAATAGCTTTTATTTCAAATGGTACTGAAAACCCAAGAAATAACTGAGGACCAATTTTTATAGACACAAGCAAAATAGCAGCACCGAGAAGTGGAAGTGCCGTACCTATAGAATCGACCAAGCCATTATATTTTTCATTTACTCTTGCAATTATTCCTTCAGAAGCTCCTTTATTTATTATCTCAGTTTTCAAGGTTTGATTAGCCCTTAATGCAAATAAAATAAACAATAAATAACAAACAAATGGCATCCACCAGAGCTGAACCGGTTCAATTTGTGTATTTAACAATTCAGAGCCGGGGAATAACCATTGTGAAAAACTGTTAGCAACATGGCCAAATAGTGGTACATAAGCAACATCAACTAAAAAAGATAAAAGTACAACTATAAGAGAAGGAAATGCGGATTTGAAATAAGCATAAGCTCCCTCTTTTTCAAGTTGATTAATTCCCTTTTTTATAACATAGTCAGTTATTTGCAAAAGATGAGCGTCATCCTTTCTAAGCGCACGAACTTTTTCTTCTAATTCTGCAATTTCCACAGCTTCCATATTATTAGTACTCATATTTTCTTGTTCGTATGAATTTTTTTCTTCCATAAAAACTTTATTTAAGTTTTAATAAAATTTAATTTAAGTTATTTAATTTGCTTTTAATTTTTTTAAAAATCAATATATAAATTATATTACAAAAAATTATTATTTTTTGTGAAAATTAGAGCTTAAAAATATTTAAAAAACTAATCAATATAAAATTAAAAAAAAATAACAATTTTTATTGTTATTTCGAAGATTTATTATATTTTAAAACCAAACACTTATAATAAATTTAAGTTTACAACCATATATTTTATTATATTGATAAAAAAAATCTAATTGTTTATTTTTAATAACTTAGTTGCCCGGGTGGCGGAACTGGTAGACGCGCAGGACTTAAAATCCTGTTGGCCGTAAGGTCAGTATCGGTTCGATTCCGATCTCGGGCACAAAGTTTATTTTAATTTTCCCCATAAAATTTTTGCTATTTCAAAAAGATTAAATAAAGCAATCTATTTATAATAAAAGTAATAGAATTTTAAATCAGAGTATTATTTATAATAAATACCCCTTTAAAATTATACCCGCAAAAGTAAAATAAATAACTATACCGGTTACATCAACAAGGGTTGCAACAAAAGGAGCAGAACAAGTTGCCGGGTCTAACTTAAAAGATTTTAAAATAATAGGTAGTATTGAACCCATAAGTGTACCCCACATAACAACTCCAATTAAAGCAAAGCTTACTGTAATTGCAATTAATATCCAATATTCCCCATATATATGTCCAACTATTTGCCATACTGCAATCCTTAAGAACCCAATACTACCAAGAATTACGCCAAGAGATAATCCAGTAAAAATTTCTCTTCTTACAATTTTAAACCAATCTCTTATCGTAATTTCGCCTAATGCTAAAGCCCTTACAACAAGAGTTGCCGCTTGTGAACCAGAATTACCGCCGCTTGAAATAATTAAAGGAATAAATAATGCTAAAACAACAGCTCTTGCAATTTCATGTTCAAAAAAAGCCATTGCTGAAGCAGTTAACATTTCTCCGATAAAAAGAATTACAAGCCAAACAGCACGTTTTCTAACCATTTTAGGTAAAGGAGTAGAAATATAAGGTAAGTCTAATGATTCCACGCCACCAAATTTTTGAACATCTTCCGTTGCTTCTTCTTCAATTACATCAATAACATCATCTGCGGTTACAATTCCAAGTAAATAATTATCTTCATTAACAACAGGAATAACATATAAATCATATTCTCTAAACATCTGCACCGCTTTCTCCTGATCATCAGTAACTTTTAAACTAATGACGGTTTCCTTTAATATTTCTGATACTTTAGTATCCGGATCTGAAAGTAATATTTCCTTAATTGATAATTCGTCAACTAATTTACCTTCATTATCAGTTACAAATATAGTTTCAATATTCTCAATTTCCCGCCCTATTTTCCTAATATGTTCCAGTACTTCAGAAATTTTCCAATTAATTTTAACCGAAATAAAATCAGGTGTCATCAACCTACCAACAGATTGCTCGGGATATCCTAAGAGACTAATAGCAATATTTCTTTCTTCCGGAGTTAATAATCTAATTAATTTTTTTACTAATGGACCAGGTAAATCTTCAAGCAATTCTGTTCTATCATCAGGGGACATTTCATTGAGAACCTGTGAAATCTCCTTATCGGTAAATGATTTCAGAAGTGATTTTTGTACATCATATTTTAGGTATTCAAAAGTATCTGCTGCAAGGTCTTTTGGTAAAAATCTAAACAAAAGTGCTCTGTCTTTATCATCAATGTTTTCAATTATATCCGCTATTTCCGAAGGGTGAAAATCTATTATTATCTCTTTTAAAATATTCCAATCTCTTTTTTCTATCAGTTCTTTTATCTCTGGTTGTAATAGTTTCCCTATCATATAAATTAAATTTTATAAAAATGCAAATTTATTACTTAAACTTAAAGTTAATTAACTATTCAGATTTATATAAACTTTATAAAAAAATTCTTAAAGAAAATGGCTGGTATTTTAGAAAAAAATATTAATCAAGAGTGTTGTGATTTATAAATAAAGTTAAAGTTATTTATAAAGTTTTTTAAAATTAATTATAAATATTCATACTCTCTATCTTTAAGAAAAGGAAATTTTTTTCTAAAAGTAATTAAGTCTTTTTTGTTTATTTCTAATGTTTTAACAGTTTCCTTTTTGGATACAGTGAAGATCACTTTTCCATCTGGTGCAATCAGAGAAGAATCTCCGGAATGATATATGTTATTATTATCATTTCCTACTCTATTAACCCCGATAACATAAGATTGATTTTCAATTGCTCTTGCAATTAATAATTGTTTCCAGGGATAACTTCTTCTCTCGGGCCAATTTGCAACATATATAATTAAATCATAATCACCCCGATATCTTGATAATACAGGAAATCTTAAGTCATAACAAATAAGTGGTAATATTTTCCAGTTTTTATACTTAATAATAATTCGCTTATCTCCTCTTGAAAAATATTTATCTTCATTGACAAAACTAAACAATACTCTCTTATCATAATAAAACTTTTTTCCGGATGGATTTACCCATATAAATCTGTTATAATATTTAAACTTATCCTGATTATTTCCTTTTTTACTATTATTCTGTAATTTTTCTTTTTCTCTAATAATAATACTTCCACAGATAGCAGAGTTGTACTTAGAAGAAATTTTTTTCATCCATTCAACAGTTGGACCCTGCATAGTCTCAAAGTATTCTTTCACATTCATAGTAAAACCAGTAGTAAACATTTCAGGTAAAATAATAACATCAGTTTTTTTTAACGACTTCTCCAATAATTTCTGAATCTTGTTTCTATTATCTTCTGGTTTTTGCCAATAAGGGTTAAACTGAACTATAGTTATTTTAATAATATTTTCTACATTCATTTTATCTAAATTAATATTGATAAAAATAATATTTTTATATACATTATAAGAACATTATTTTAAATATGAAACATAAAATAAATTTTATAATATTTTTATGAAAAAATTTTTATCATCAATTATAATATTACTACTTATTAGTCAGAATTTTTACGCTCAAGAAAAAATGGTTGCAAAAAGAAATGATTTTAATTTTTCAATAATTGGAGAAAAAGAATTTATATTTTCTGATATACAAACTAATATAAGATATATAAGCACTCCCGTTGGAACGCTTTCCATATATCCGGATATAAGAATTTTTCCTTCGTTGGTTAATCAAAGCACAATATCTTCTGCTTTATCACTTATTAATCCAAACATTATAATAGTTGGTGCAAATACTGATTTGGGAGTTGGATACTATATTTCATTGAACGGTGGTATAAACTGGTCTGGGAATAATCAATTACCAGGGTCTTTTAATATTTCATCTAATCCTGCCGTAGCACTTGCATTGAACGGCTTTATCTACTATAATTATTTAGATAACTTTCTTGTAGTAGATAGGACAACGAATAATGGAAATAACTGGCTCGGCAGAGTAAATATCCCTGCAAATTATGGCTTCGATAAAAATCATATAGCAGTAGATTTAAATTCTTCCAGTCCATATACGGGTAGAATATATGTTGCATATACTAAGTGGGTTTCTCCATATCCAATAATGATTTCATACTCAACAAATAACGGATATTCTTATGTAAATGAACAACAAATAGGTTCGCCTCTAAGTAATCATATTGAACAAGGAGCAAATTTACAAATTGGTCCAAATGGTGAGGTTTATTGTGTCTGGGCAACTCCAAATTTATCCAATAATAATATTGAAGATAAAATAGGTTTTACAAAATCAATAAATGGAGGGGTAAGCTGGACATCCGCAACAACACCTATAACAATTAATGGTATCCGAGGAACTTTACTCAACACAAATATAAGGGTAAATTCTTTCCCATCTATGGCTGTTGATAGAACAGGGGGAATAAGAAACGGTTACATTTATCTTTGCTGGGCTCAACGAAACCTTGCACCTGCCGGTAGTGATGCTGATATATGCTTTTCATTTTCATCTAATGGCGGAAGTTCATGGTCAACTCCTATTCGGGTAAATGATGATAATATAAACAATGGTAAGCAACAGTTTTCTCCATGGATAACGGTAGATCAAATAACCGGCTTATTAAGTATAATATTTTACGATACAAGAGATGTAGTTACACAGGATTCCTGCCATACTTATGTAGCAATGTCAAATAATGGTGGTGTTAACTGGACAAATTTTAAAATTAGTTCATCAGCTCAGAGGCCTACGCCTTTAGATGGTTATGCTACAGGATATTACAGTGATTATATTGGAATTGTATCACACAATGGAATTGTTCATGCATTCTGGACAGATAACAGAACCGGTAAAGCACAGATTTATTATAGCAAAATAACAGTCGGTCCTGTTATTATTCATTCTAAAATAAAAGATTCTGAAAGTACCACAGGACCATATCCTGTCAGTGCTGTGATTTTGCCTGTAGGTAATGGAATAAATCCGTTTTTTACAAAAGTATTTTATGGCGCTGGCAGTTTTACTGATAGCATTTTATTAACAAATTCGGGTGGATATAACTGGACCGGAAATATTACTGGTAATGGTGTACCTTCAAGATATATTTATTACCTGCGTGCGGTTGATTCTCTAAACAGAATTTCCTTTTATCCTGCTGGTGCACCTACTTCTTATCTTGAATTTTTTACTGGTCCTGATACTGCTAAACCTGTAATTGTACATACTCCTTTAGTTGATACTTTAAAAAGTTATTGGCCTGTAAGTGTTTCTGCATATATAACAGACAATATCGGAATTGATTCTGCCTGGGTCAGGTGGTATATAAACAACCCTTCAAACGGAATTCGTCATTTTAAATTAAATAATACATCCGGCACGATTTTTTCTGCAGTATTTAATTCAAATCAATCTGAAGTAAATTATGAAGATTCAATATTCTACAGAATTTATGCCCGTGATAATTCAACAAATCATAATACAGATTCAACCCAGTTATACAAATTTAAAATAAGTAATACCATAAATATTTTTATCGGTAACGGTAATATCATAACTTCGTATCCTTTTATTTCTTTCTACACAGATGCAAGAACAAATATGTTATATACTGCAAATGAAATTATTGCTGCAGGGGGAAATACAGCTTATATTACAAGGATAGGCTTTAATTTTGCTTCTGCATCATCTACAGTATTAAATAGTTTAACAATAAAAATACAACAAACATCAAACACTTCTTTAACCGGATTTACCAATACCGGCTGGTCTATAATTTATTACGGAAATTATACAGTACCGGGAACCGGCTGGAGATATTTTAATTTTAATCCTCCATTCCAGTGGAATGGGACAAGCAATATCCTTTTTGAAGTGTGTTATGATAATTCATCTTATGGTTCAAATTCTCAGGTATATTCTTCTAATATTGCGAATATGGTTTGGGAACAACATTCAGATTTAAGCAGTGGTAGCGGATGTACTGATTTAAATTCAGGTAATGTACAAAATTCACGTCCAAATATAAGTCTAACATTAGCACCTTATGTAGGAATAAAAAAATTAAACTCAGAAGTGCCAATTTCTTATGAATTAAAACAAAATTATCCAAATCCATTTAATAGTTCTACAATAATTAGTTTTCAAATACCATTGAAAAGTTTTGTTTCCTTAAAAATTTATGACATACTCGGTAGAGAAGTTGCATCATTACTAAAATCAACTTCTGACCAAATCCTCACACCAGGTGTTTATTCAATTACCTGGGAAACTGAAGGTTTACCAAGCGGAGTTTATTTTTACAGAATAATTTTCAATTCTGTAGATGGTTCTATAAGAAATCTTTCTGATACAAAACGATTAGTATTGATAAAATAATTATGATTTTAATAAAATATTATTTCTTCATAAGATTTATAACCCTGGGGGAAATTAAAATTAAGGAGTAAATGAACTTAATAAAATTCTTTAAGGATTTAAGAATAAAGGATAAACCCCGACCTGATGCATTAAACTTTTTTAAATTTCTCGGACCAGGTTTACTTGTAACAGTTGGATTTATTGACCCCGGTAATTGGGCATCGAATATTGCTGCAGGTTCTGAATTCGGATATGAACTATTGTGGATGGTTACTCTATCAACAATAATGCTTATAATTCTTCAACATAATGTCGCTCATCTTGGAATTGTAACTGGTTTATGTCTTTCCGAAGCTGCTACTTCATATATGAACAAATATATATCAAAAGGGATACTTATTTCCGCAATGGGTGCTTCAATTTCAACTTCTTTAGCAGAAATTTTAGGTGGGGCAATTGCTTTAAATATGTTATTTGGAATTCCATTAATAATTGGTACAGTAATAGTCTGGATTTTTGTTTCTTTTATGTTATTAACCAACTCATATAAAAGAATAGAAAAATTGATTATTGGTTTTGTATCGATAATCGGATTTTCTTTTCTGTACGAGCTTTTTCTCGTAGATACAAACTGGAATAACGCAATACAGGGTTGGGTAATACCATCAATACCGGAAGGTTCTATTGTAATTATTATGAGTGTATTGGGTGCTGTAGTAATGCCACATAATTTATTTTTACATAGTGAAATAATTCAAAGCAGGCAATGGAATTTAAAAGAAGAAACTATCAGGAAGAAACAGTTAAAGTTCGAATTTTTTGATACAATATTTTCTATGATGATTGGCTGGGCTATAAATAGTGCAATTATAATACTTGCTGCCGCAACTTTTTTTCAAAATAAAATTCAGGTAACCGAACTCGCCGAAGCAAAAAGTTTATTAGAACCTTTACTGGGCAATTCCGCAGGCTTTGTATTTGCAATTGCATTACTATTTTCCGGGGTTGCTTCTACAATAACTTCCGGTATGGCGGGTGGGACAATCTTTGCTGGAATATTTGGTGAACCTTATGATATAAAAGATAAACACACAAAAATTGGGATTGGGATTTCATTGCTCTGTGCTGTCATTATTATTTTTTTAATTAAGAATCCTTTCAGAGGATTGATTATTTCGCAAATGGTTTTAAGTATTCAATTACCTTTTACAATATTTACTCAAATATACTTAACTTCCTCAAAAAGAGTTATGGGTAAATACGCAAATTCAAAATTCACAACAATTCTATTGTTAATAATTGGTACAATAGTTACTTATTTAAATATAAAATTATTTTTATACGCACTAAATGGTTAATAAGGTTGATAATAAATTATTCAATATTTCAGGAATACATATATAAAACATGTTTTAAAAAACTCTTATACATTCTATAAAAGTTAATATTACATTCCCATTTTTTCGAAAAAAAAACCCTGTCTTACAAAATTATAAGACAGGGTCGAAGTAAATTATATCTTAACTACTTAATCAGAATCATTTTCTTAGTGTCATAAAAATTTGGAGTCTTTAAACTGTAAAAATAAACTCCGGAGGAAAGATTAGTAGCATTAATGGAAACTGTATAATTACCTGCCTGCATTTGATTATTTACGATTGTAGAAACTTCCCTTCCCGTAATGTCATAAATTTTTATGGTCACAAAAGTATTTTCAGGAATGAAGAAATCAAATTTTGTTAATGGATTAAACGGATTGGGGTAATTCTGACCAAGGTAATAATTTTCGGGTATTGTTGTTTCATTTTTACTTATTCTTGTTACATTCCCTGCTCTATCGAAATACAACTTTCTTGAAGTTCCATCAAATCCAACCCAATAGGCGCCCACATCTGCAAGTGCATCATAATATTCCACTAAGGTTGGAATATAATTTCTTGGAGACCATCCTGGTGGATGATTGCTAATCTGAGTTGAAGCAGAAAAAGTTGTCGGATTAGCTATTGTTGCATAAGTGTACATTAAAGCATCCGTTAAATTCGTTGGTGGTCCTGATTGTAATGAGTCAGAATAATAAATCACATCAATCCCTCCACTATAATATTTTACATCAAACCAATACTCATCTCTTGAAGGCATTGGATTAATGGTAATTGGACTTCCATAATTTGTCCCGTTATCAGTACTTGATATACAATTTAAATCTATATTACCGGTTGTTCCTGTAGTATAAAATATCCAGGCTCTACCTTTATGTATTATTCCCTGAAATTGACCTTTTGTTGTGCCTGCTGGGATTGGGGAAGTAAATGAACCAACTATTGACAATACTCCGGGTGTAGATTCCCTATATCTCACATTTCTAATTGCAGATGTGAGAGTATCAGCTGCTACTGGTCCATAATAATTTATTAAGGCAGTATCACCCGAACCAGACATAAAAATTTTGGGGTGAGCAGCGGTAGAGCTTAAATAAATAGAATTAGGCCATGTATAACCACCGGTTGCAGAACCAAATATTCGAACATCATTATTGTTATTTAAATCTATAATCAAATATAAAGCACCAGTAGATGATATTGTTACATCAAAATCTCTGATATTAGTGTATGCAGTAAATTGATTCAGAGAATTAGAAATTATATTCCAGCAATAAACACTTGTACCGAATAAGAAAAGGCAATAAATAGAATCAGATGATTGAACCATTTTTAATTTCGGAATTGCTGTTGCAGGAGAAGCATATCCATAAATAAACCAATTAAGACCATTGTTAGTTGATTTTAAAACTACAATACATTTATTAGCGCTGATATTCGTATCGTGAATTGCAATGTATAAGGTTGTATTTGAAACCTTATACACTGAAGAAATCATACCCAATGGTTCTGTTGGTGAAACAAGCAAATCTGCACCCCAGTCTGAATTATTCGAAATGTAGGGGACAGGTTTTTCATATATTTCAGACTTAGGTGTTTGCGCTGATAAATTAAGTGAAAATGTAAAAATCACTAATAGTAAAAGTAAAATAAGATTTTTCATAATAAAACTCCTTTTAAATTTATATCTTAAATAATATAATCAATTTTTAAATATATTACAATAAATACGATACTTTTGAATATTTTAAATACCTAATGTTAATAATTCGGTGGGCTCTTCCATTTTGAGATAGTATTATTAATAAATTCTAATTTTTGCTCCCACAATTTTTTCATATTAAGACCTATAAATTCCTGTGCTTCAGCTTTTGTAGATAAATCAGGCATTGGGACAGGCAATTTAACATTTAATTTTTGTAATAACTCAGAGAGCAGTAATCGTGCTTCCAGTGCTTTCTCAATTGATGCTCCGAGAATTCTTGCAGACTCAAGAGGGGCATGAAATGAAGCACCGTTTGAAGACATAACGTAATCCCAGCGCCACTGTGCTTGCCGAATTAATTTCAAAATAGGTTTCATTTCTTCTTCTCTTGCTCCGTTATCCCAGGCTGCTTTGGCTTCCAAATGAGCTTTTACAATTAATGTAGTTGCCTTTTTAGAAAGTTCAAGTATTTTATCCTGTCTTTTATAAACATCATTCATTAATGTTTTCTCATCTTCTCTATGGCATACAGCACAAGAGTTTTTTAAATTATTTAAAGGGCTTTGTACATGATGGTCGGTAAATTTCACCCCTCCTTCTGTTTTATATGGCATATGACATTCAGCACAAGAAATACCTCTTTCTGAATGTATTCCGAATTTGAATATTTCAAAATCAGGATGTTGAGACTTAAGCATAGGAGCTTTACTTAATTGATGAACCCAATCAGTATGATTTATAGAATCATAATATGCTTCCATATCCTCAACTGAAAAACCTTTATCCCAAGGTAAAGTTAAATACTTATCTTCCCCTTTAAAATAATATTCTACATGACATTGTGCACAAACAAGTGAGCGCATTTCCTGATGAGTGGATTTATTGATATCTATTCCTTTTCTCTGAAATGCTTCTACAAGAGCCGGTCGGGTAATTCTTAAGTTCATTGTTTTAGGATCATGACAATCCTGACACCCAATAGAGTTTGAAATCTCATTACCCAATTCAACCCACGGGGTTTTATAAAATTCTGAAAAACCCATCTGGTTCATTAGTCTTGGTACATCAGTGCTTTTGCATGTCCAGCAAGTACTTGGTTGAGGAACTGCGGTTCTAAGTGTCATTCTGACATCTTTTAATGCATAATAATGTCCTCTTGACTGGTTATATTCTCTTGAAAATGCATACCCAGCCCACATAATAACTAAATCAGGATTTTTTTCAAGCATATCAATAGTAACAGAACCGCCATGTTTACTTGCAAATGTTGTATCAGCAGTTTTTAAGTAAGATTGATATTCACGGGGATAATTTTCTCCCCAGACTTCATTTCTCGGTTCCCATTCGGCAATTGGTTTTACTGTTTGCAGTAAAACTGATTCTGCTTTTCTTTCTACTATAGAACTTGCAAGAAGCCCGATTAAAAATACAATTACAATTGTTATCAGATAAATTAACCATCCAAGCCATGGCTTGGATTTTACAGACTCTGATATTTTATTCATAACAATATAGTTTAATTGTTGTTAATATTTTTTTAAATGAACATTCATCCATTCAGGTACAACTTTTTCAGGTCCGAATACTTTAACATTTTGAGAAGTCGATAGACTACTAACTTTACCATGAGGTGTTTCTCTATGACAATCCCAGCAAGGTTTTTCTTTTCCTTCGTTCTCATTTTCAGCAATTTTAGCATCAATTAGTGTTAAATAATTTTCATGACATCTCTCACAATTTTCCTTAACCACTTCTGCACCTGCTTCTTTAATCCTGATTACCTGTGGTTCAAGTCTTAAAGTAAATATAGTGGAATGTCTCAATCCATCTGAAGCTTTAAAAAAGATTTTTTTTATAAAATTATCCTGAGGTACATGACAGTCATTACAGGTAGTCACTCTTTTATGCGAACTATGCCACCAGGATGCATAATTATCATACATAACATGACAATTAATACATGCTTCAGGATTATCCGATAAATAGGAATGAGCTTTGCTTATATAAATTTTAAAAATAATTAACCCTGTTAATATCCCAAGAGCAATTATAACTGGAAGTTTCCAATTATCGGGAGGTATAAATAATGAAAAAAATTGGTATATCTTCTTTGTCAAGATAAATTGCAGTTATGTTCTAAACAAAAATATAAAATATTATTCACAAATTCTTTGATTAATATCAATAAATATAAAAAATTTTTTATTAATTAATGAACTAATTTTTTAAGATAATTATAATTAATTAAAGTAATATCTTTTCCTTTTATCTTAATTAAATTTTGAGTCTGAAGTTTCTTAAAAGTTCTAGACACGGTTTCTAAAGTTGCGCCTAAATATGAAGCAAGGTCTAATTTTGAAATACTCATCTGGAAAGTTTGGCCAAGTGTTTTTTTATTCTCAGATTTCTCAATTGCCTTTTTAGTTTCAAATTCTGATATAATATAATTTACAAGTCTTTCTGTAACATCTCTTGATTTTACATTAACTATTTGTTCCTGCATCATTCGTAGTTTTTTTGATAATACTGAGAATAGTCCAAAACATAGGTTTGGATTTACTTTCAATAATTCAATAAATTCTATTGCCGGTATAAAAATAACTCTTGTTCCGTTACATATATTCATAGCAGTAGCCGGATATTTTGCTTCACCTCTGATTATTTTATTATAATTTTCCAGTAGCGGTACTTCCGCAAATGTTTCATTACTATGCAAAATATGAATAATTCTTTCTTTTCCTTCCTTTGAAACTCTATAAATTTTTATGATACCTTCAACTATATAGTAAAATCCTTTATAAACATCCCCTTCATAGAATAGAATATCTTTTTTCTTAAGTTTTCTAATTTCCGAAAACGAAGCAATTAAATTCAGACTTTTCTTATCCAGACCCGCAAGTAAAAAACTTTTCACTAAAGCCTGGGCAATTACTTCTCTTCTAATAATTCCTTTATCTAATACATTAATACTCTTCATCATAAAATGAAAAATTAAAAAGGTAAATCATTATCTTCATCTTCTCCCATTGGTGAAGGTATAATATTATCGTTACCTAAACTATTTTCTGAAGTTGATAAACTTTTTGATAATTTTTCATTGGGTTCTTTTTCCAACTTTGATATTTTAAGTGCTCTAAGTGTGGTAAAATAAATTCTCTCTCCCTCCGGATTTATCCATTCCCTACCGGTTAATTCAAAAACAACTTCAACTTCATCTCCAATTGAATAACCATTAATTAAAGAGCATCCCTCGTTTACTAACTCAAACTTTATTACCTGTGGATAATTACGTTCGGGTAAATAATCTAAAACGAATTCCCTCTTCTTAAATGTTTCTTTAATTTGTTTTTCAGGGAATATTTCCCTGATTTTTCCTGAAACTATCATACATTAACTTTTGATTTAAAAATATAATTATAATCTTTTATTCTAAAGTCCAATTAAAAATCTGTTAAGAATAAATTATCTCGGCTTCAAAATTTTACAGAATTTTTATTACATAATACCAAAAAGCAAGTGTTACTGCAGAGACCGGAATTCCAACACCAACCATTAAATTTGAAAGTTTAGGATTTAGATTATAACTCGCTGCCATTATTGCTCCCATAACCATTGGTGGCATTGCAGATTCTATCAAACTTACCTCTACTGTTAGTGTATTTTGTTTAAAAACTACAAAATATAAAATAAAAACAATTGATGGTGCAATTAATAATTTATATAATAATCCAATGGAAAGTTCTTTATAGTATTTTTTCAAAGAACCAATCCTCAGTTGCATACCAACAGAAATTAAAGCTAAAACAAAAACCGGGCTTCCAAGTATTGAAAATATTTCCTCTGTTAATTCCGAATGATTTATATTAAATAATTTAATACAAATTCCAATAAGAAAGCCAATAAAAGGGGGATAAACTATTATACTTTTTATAATTTCCTTTACTGAAAACCTACTTTTTGAAAAAATGGATGCTGTTATAATCCCTGCTGTTGAAAGAACAACAAAGCTTCCCGACTGGTCAATTACTATTCCAATTTTTAATCCTTCTTCTCCGAAAAAAGCAAGTAGAACAGGAAACCCTATAAATGCTGAATTACATAATCCTGATGTCATTATTAAGCTACCGGTAATATTTTTATCCCAGTTAAAAATTTTTTTCATCAACAATATAAAAAAAACACTACCCAGAAATACTATCCACATTACTGAAACAGGAAAAAAAATATCTGGTTTAATTTCAACCTTAGGAATATATAAAATCGCAAGTGCGGGTAAAGAAATATTTATCAAAATTTTGTTTAAAATAGTCGGGGCATTTTCTTCAAGTATTTTAAACCGATTGAATAATATACCTATTAATAAACATAAAAAAATTAACAATATCTTTGACATATAAACTAATAGTAAATAATTGGAAAAGTAAAATTATTATATTCCTTTATTATTAATTATATTATACAACAATATTAACCATTTTATTTCTAACGACAATAATTTTCTTTATTTGTTTTCCTGAAATATGTCTCTGTACAGCGGGATCTTCAAGTGCTGCCTGTTCAAGTACTTTATCTTCAAGATTTGCATCCATTTCCCTTTTCCCCCTCACTTTACCGTTTACTGAGAACACTATAGTTACTCTGTCTGCTTTTGTTAATTCTTCATCATACTCAGGCCAGGGATGATATGCGAGCGAATCATTATTTCCAAATTTATTCCACAGTTCTTCTGATATATGCGGAGCAAATGGATATAGCAGGATAATGAAAGTTTCTAAAACAGATTTATACAGAGTTTTTTGTTTATACATTTCATTTATAAATATCATCATCTGCGCAATTGAAGTATTAAATTTCATATCTCCATCTTCAATATCCATAGTAATTTTCTTTATAGTTCTATGCAGTAATCTTTTTATTTCCAGTGGTGGTTCTTCATCATAGATGTTTGAATTTAATTCTCCGGTTTCTTCATTAATTATAAGTCGCCATACACGATTTAAAAATCTGTTTATACCAGCTAAACCTTCTGTACTCCATGCTTTTGATGCTTCCAGCGGACCAAGAAACATTTCAAACATTCGCATTGAATCAGCGCCATACTCTTTAATAACATCGTCAGGGTTAATTACATTTCCTCTTGATTTACTCATTTTAACACCGTCTTCCCCGAGAATAATACCCTGATTGAATAATTTCATAAAAGGTTCATCAGTTGAAACATAACCAAGATCATACAATACTTTATGCCAGAATCTTGCATACAATAAATGCAAAACAGTATGTTCTGCTCCCCCAATGTATAAATCCACAGGCATCCAGTAATTTTCTTTTTTCTTATCACAGAAAATTTCCTCATTATACGGGTCGATATATCTTAAATAATACCAGCAAGAGCCAGCCCATTGCGGCATTGTATTTGTTTCTCTCCGTGCCTTCATTCCTGTGTCGGGGTCAATTGTATTTACCCATTCTTCTATGGTTGCAAGTGGTGACTCCACTGTTCCGCTTGGTCTAAAAAATTTTACATCGGGTAATTTTATCGGTAAATGTTTTTCATCTAATGCCTTAATTTTACCATTTTCAAGATGTATTATAGGAAACGGTTCTCCCCAAAATCTTTGCCTTGAAAATAACCAGTCCCGCAATTTATAATTAACACTTCTTTTTCCGAGTTCATTTTCTTCAAGCCATTTAATAATCGTTTCTTTAGCATCTTTTGTTGACATTCCAGAAATGAAACCTGAATTTATGGAATAACCATCATCCACAAAACAAATTTTCCCTTCCCTGACATCATCAAAATATTTCTGCAATTCATCATCAATTATTTTTGATTCAGAATTAATGTATTTTATAGCAGACTCTTTTAAATACTCCGGCACAACTACCGGTATAATATTAAGTTTGTATTTAATTGCAAATTCCATATCCCTTTCATCATGTCCCGGTACTGCCATAATTGCACCTGTTCCATAACTCAACAGCACATAATCCGCAATCATTATTGGTATTTCAGAATTATTTACGGGATTTATTGCATAAGCACCGGTAAATACACCTGTTTTTGTTTTTGAAAGTTCAGTTCTTTCTATATCGGATTTAGTTGCCGAATCTTCAATATACTTATTAACTTCTTTGCGACACTCTTCTGTTGTTATTTCATTTACCAGCGGATGTTCAGGAGCAAGCACCATATAAGTAGCGCCAAATAATGTATCCGGCCGTGTGGTAAATACTTCTAATACTTTTAAATCAAAATTTTTTATCTTAAATTTTACAACAGCACCTTCACTTCTACCAATCCAGTTTATCTGAAGTTTTTTTATATTTTCGGGCCAATCAACTTTTTCAAGCCCTTCTAAAAGTCTCTCTGCATATTTAGTAATTCTGATAGACCATTGCTTCATAGGCCTTCTTACAACTGTATATCCTTTCTCGAGTTGTTCCGGTACTTCTTCATTGGCAAGTACGGTACCTAATTCGGGACACCAGTTAACCGGTGAATCTGATAAGTAAGCAAGTCTTTTTGAATTTATGTATTCATACTTTTCATCTTCCGTCAAGCCAGCGGGAATTTCTAATTCTTCTATTGGTTTTGCTTTTTTTTCTTTTTCATCAAAATAAGAGTTGTAAATTTTCAGAAACATCCATTGAGTCCATTTATAATATTTTTCATCTGTAGTATTCACTTCTCTATCCCAATCATAAGAAAATCCAAGTGATTGTAATTGTTTTCTAAAACGATTTATACATTCTAAAACTCCTACTCTTGGATTAATTTTCTTTTTTATTGCAAATTGTTCAGCCGGAAGCCCAAACGCATCCCACCCCATAGGGTGCAATACATTATATCCTCTCATTCTTTTATATCTTGCAATAATATCAGTTGCAGTATATCCCTCCGGATGACCAACATGTAATCCATCTCCACTTGGATAAGGAAACATATCAAGCACATAAAATTTTGGTTTTGTTTTATCTAATTCATCTAAATCCGGAGTTCTGAAAATTTTATTACTATACCAAAATTCCTGCCATTTCTTTTCTAATTCTAAGTGATTGTATTTCATCTCTGATTTTTTTTCATTTTCCGATAAATATATTAGTTCCCCAAAATTTGTTTTTGCACTTTTTTCAGCTCTTCATCATTTGCTTTCGGTCCTAACAAAGTTGTTAAATATCCGGGATACTTTTCAAAATATGTTTCTCCCTCCGGTATTATCGGTTTAAAATCCTTACCAAGACCATGTAAGGGATATAATTTAATATGCAAATGATTTACTCCCATTCCTTCCATCACAAGTGCCGTTCTTTTAACCTGCAATTTGTCATCAAGTATTTTCCCAAGTTTTTTAGCTGTTAATAAAAATCTTGCATAAAAATCATTATCCGTATCAAATGCGTATGAATCATAATGATTTTTGGGAATCAGCAATGTCATTCCTCTGGTATTAGGAAATATATCAAGTATGCCGAGAAATTCCTCATCTTCATATACTTTATATGAAGGAATTTCTCCCTTAATAATTTTACAGAAAATGCAATCTTCTTTTAATTTGTAATTTTTATTTTCCATAACTGCAAAAATAATTTATTTTTCCATCAGAAACACTGCATTAATATAAATCCCTATAAACAGTATAAATTTTGCTCAAGATTAAACAATACTGACAATTAGATTTTATTAATCTTTTTTATTTTACAATATCCGAATATTCAGCATATATATTCTATAAGAGTAAGATTTACAAAATTTTTTTACTTTAATATTAATACTATAATTTAACCTTGAATTAAAATTGCATATAAACCCACATTAACTTCTATTACCTAACTAAAAGTTGAAATGTTATGCAATTAATTGATCAGAAATTTATGCAATAATATAAATGAAAAAATATTATAACAGTTTTCCTTTTTTCATTACAAGTTCTTCGTCGAAATATACATCCGGTTCCTTAATAAGTCCGTCAAGATGACTGCTGACAGAAATCTTACCGCCCATAGATAAATTATTTCCGAATGCAATATGAATAGTACCAAAGACTTTTTCATCTTCAAGAATTTCACCACATAGTTCAGCTTTATAGTTAGTTCCTATTCCGAACTCTGCAATTGCACGTGCATCCCGACCTACTTTATCAACCATCTCTACCAATTTTTTTGCTTCGCTTCCACCCTGTATTTTTTCCGCATATCCATCAATCACTTCAATAACAATCGGTTCTGATAACATTCCAATACCCGCCATAGAACCATCTATTACAATTTTACCATTAGATTTATCTTCCCAGGGAGCTAAATAAACTTCTCCCGATGGTAAATTTCCCCAGCTTCCCTTTTCTCTTAATACACCTGTGCTTTCAAGAACTTTTCTATTTTTCATTGGCATTAATATATCTGTTCCTTTATCAGTGACAACTCTGACCTTTGAAGACTTTCTTAACTTATCAGCAAAAAATTTTGTAAGCTCAATGATTTTTTCAGAATCAGCGTTAAGACATCTTATCATTGTTTCAATCTTTATACCCGGCATAGTTGCAACCCGCACTCCTTTTTCCGCTGCTTCTCTTCTTGCTTTTGTATGTGTAAGTGATTTTTCTGTCGGACATATAACCACATCAACTAATTTCATTAATACTGAAATTTGAGACGGGGGTTCCTGTCCATTAATCTCGCGGGACTTCATCTCAACAAGGAAGGCTTCTTTACACAATTCCTGACCCGTCGTGAGTAAAGCATTTGCAATTTCCCTTCTGGTTTCATCAGTAACTATCAATAATGTTTCATCTTTTTTTAAGCCCAAATAATCTGAAAGGGCTTTTTGTGCTGCATTTATTAATTCTTTATTCATAATGTGTGTTTATTTAAATTTTAATTCGCTTAAAATATAATTAAACCTATCACAACTATATGGGTGAATTAAGTTTAACGGATTTCTCTGATGTTTCTTTTCCTTTAAAATCCCCTGTATTCCAAAAGGGTCTGACTTAAATTCTAATATCGTTCTTTTTTCATTTTCTTTTGCTAAATCTAAATCTTCAGGATTGTTAACACCTATAAACTCAAATTCATCACTACTAATTCCAATACTTTTTCTGTGAAAATCATATCTATCTTTTTTAAATTCCCACGTTATCATATATATTTTTAAGGGGTGTTTGTTAAACAGTTGATAAAATCTGCATATTGAAAAGAGTAAATTCTCAAAGGAATCTCTCGCATATTCTTCAAGATAAACCCTATCTTTTTTTATTTTAAAACCAAACCAGTTTTCAATTTCCGCAATTTTGTAATAGCTTTCCGCTTCACTTATTTCTTTTGCTTCCGGTCTTGTTTTTCCGCCAGAAATTATCAAAACAGAATTTTCTTTTTTTGACAACAAATCAATTCCTGCTTTTAAATGTTCGATATAATATCCGGGTTCACCCTTTTGAAAAGGAAAAAGAATCCATTTTTCGTCATTATATAAATCACTTTTATTTTCACCAATGAATACTGCGTGGCAGGCAACTATTATTAATTCCGGATTTTTCATATTAATCAATGTTAATAAAAAGGAATTATTAATAAAATGTAATTTAATAAAATATGCATATTTGTTATATTGATTTAAAATGGATAAAGAATCTAAATTAGATGCACTATTCATCGGTGCACATCCCGATGATATAGAATTAACTTCAGCAGGCACACTATTAAAACTTGTTAAAAATGGTTATAAGTGCGGTATTATTGATTTAACCCTTGGTGAATTAAGTACAGGCGGTACTCCATCTCAAAGACAATCAGAAACAAAAAAAGCAACAAAAATACTCGGTATAAAAGTCAGGGAAAATCTTTGTTTACCTGATGGTGATATACAATGTAATCAAAAAAACAGAATAAGGTTAATCCGCTTATTAAGAAAATACAAACCTGAAGTTGTTTTTGCTCCTTATCCTTACGATAGGCATCCAGACCATATAAATGCAAGTAATCTTATCAGAGAGTCAGTTTATTTTTCCGGTTTAGCAAAAATTAAAATTGATGAAACTACTCCTTATAGACCTAAAAGAATTTTTTATTTTAGTCATGCATACGATATACCTGTAAGCTTTATTATCGATATTACCGATACTTTTAAGACAAAAGTAAAATCAATAAAAGCATATTCATCTCAGTTTTATAAACCCGGCATTAAAAAGCAGTATAAAACATATATAAACAGCAAGCTATTTTTAAAAAGCATAGAGACAAAAGCAAGATTTTATGGTTTTAAAATTGGTGTAGAGTATGGCGAACCTTTCTTTTCTCCGGAACCACTAAATATTGAGATTTCAAACTTATTAAAATTATAAATAAATGGCAAATTTAGATTCAAGAAGAATTCTTGTCTTTGATATAGAGGTTGCACCTTTTGATTTTTATGAACATTATGATTTAGATACGCAGGACTATTTATTAAGATGGGCAAACGGTGATGAACAGAGAGAAAAAGATATAATAGAATCCCTTGTGTTTTCACCCTGGACTTCATTTTTAGTTGCGATAGGAATGCTTGATTTGAATGAAAATAAAGGTGCAGTGCTTGTTAATGTTAAACAAGAAGAAACGGGAGAGGAAATTGTATTGGAAAAAAACTATGAAAATATAAATTATATTTGTAAAGATGAGAAATCAATAGTCGAAATTTTTTGGAAAACTATAAAAGATAAAGACTATAATCTTTTCGTGACTTTCAATGGCAGAGAATTCGACTGTCCTTATATTATGTTAAGGTCTCTTATTTTAGGGGTAAGACCAACAAGAAATCTTATGGCAGGTACTGATTTTAATTTCAGGGATTATCATATAGATTTACTAAAAGAATTTACATTTCTTAAACATTCCCCTACGGGTGCAAGAAGGAAGTTTTCACTTGATTTCTATTGTAAACAATTGGGAATTGAAAGCCCTAAAAGTGGGGGTGTAACCGGTGATATGGTTGGGGAGTTATATAAAAATAAAGAATTTCAAAAAATAGCAGATTATTGTATTGGTGATGTAATTGCGGAGGCGGAGTTATTTAAAATCTGGAAGGAATATTTAAATTTTTAAAATTAAAAAAAGGAGATATTATAAATGAAAGCCAATCAAATGCAGGAAATGTTCAAACAAGTTAAAATTATGCAGGAAAAAATGCAGAAAATTCAGGAAGAATTGGAAAATAAGACACTTACAGAAGAAGCAGGCGGAGGAATGGTAAAGGTCACAATTAATGGGAAAAGTCAAATTTTAAAAATTGAGATAGAAAAAGAAATTATAAATCCGGATGAGCCTGATATACTTGAAGATTTACTTATTGCAGCGATAAACAAAGCATATGAAAGTTCTCAGAAACTTTATAATGAGGAAATTCAAAAAGCAACAGCCGGTATTATTCCTAATATTCCGGGTTTAAATTTAACTGGTTTATAACAAAAATATAAGAGATTAATTTCTTATGACAAATATATCTGACTCACTTGATTCATTAATAGAAGAGCTATCTTCGTTACCGCAAATAGGAAGGAAAACAGCAAGAAGACTTGCAATGTTTATAATTAAACAACCGAGAGAAAAAATCGAAAAGCTATCCAAATCTCTGCTTGATGTAAAAGATAAAATAAAATTTTGTAAAATCTGTTGCAACATTACTGAAAATGAGATTTGTAAGATTTGCTCTTCAGAAAAACGTGACAGAACAGTAATATGCATTGTTGAAGAGCCACAAGATGTTCTTGCCATAGAAAAAACGAACGAATACAAGGGTTTATATCATGTATTACATGGAAGAATTTCACCGCTTGATGGAATTGGTCCTGAAGACATAAAACTAAAAGAACTTTTGGACCGATTGAATGAATCCGGTTCTCCCAAAATCGAAGAATTAATTCTCGCTTTAAATCCTACAGTAGAAGGTGAAACAACAATATTATATCTTCAAAAACTTTTAAAACCACTCGGAATTAAAGTTTCAAGAATTGCAAGGGGATTACCGGTAGGTTCTGATATTGAACTTGCAGATGAAGTAACTCTTGCAAAAGCAATTGAAGGAAGAATTCCCTGTTGATATATAATAAAATGAAAATATGAAAGAATGGTTTGAAAAATGGTTTTCCAGCGAATATTATCTCAAATTGTATAGACATAGAGAAGAAAAAGATACAAGAACATTTGTAAATTTAATACAAAGGAACATCGATTCTTCAACAAAAGCAACTTTACTTGATGTTTGCTGTGGTTCAGGCAGACACTCTATAGAATTTGCAAAACGTGGATATGATGTAACGGGTATCGACTATTCCCCTTTTATGATTAATAAAGCAAAGCTTGCTTTAAGAAGTAATAAGGAAGTTGGACTGAAAATCAAGTTTCTAATTATGGATATGAGAAATTTTAATTTTGAAAGTTCGTTTGATATAATTGTAAATATTTTTTCAAGCTTCGGTTACTTTACAAATGATGAAGAAAATTTCAGTTTATTTTCAAATGTTAATGCTTCATTGAAAAAAAACGGATATTTTATTTTTGATTTCCTCAACAGATATTATGTTATAAAATATTTAGTTCCTTTAACGAAAACAGTAATTGATGGTAAAATTATTTTGCAAAAAAGAAGAATTGAAAATAATTTTGTATTTAAGGATATTTATATATGCCAGGGAAACCGAACACAAGATTGTTTAAGGAGAAAACCAGATTTTATGGAAAGAATAAAACTATACGGTTTTACTGAAATCAGAAGTGAATTTAAAAAAAATAATTTTGAAATTATTGAGACATTCGGAGATTATTTAGGAAACAAATATAACGAATTAAATTCTAAAAGGTTAATAATCTTTGCAAAAAAAATATAAAATATTATTTGCCATTTCGATAATTTTAATGGCTTTTATTTGGGGATGTTTAAGGGAAGTTGAAACTCCTGTTGACCCACGGTCAACATTTATTCCTCCTACTGCCCCACAATATGTAATTGCAAATTTACAGTCAGCAATATTAGAGAAAAATATTAATAATTATCTTCTTTGCTTTGTTGATACTAATTTTTCCACGAAAAAATTTACCTTTCTTGCTGAAGTTTCTGCAATATCTCAATATCCAATATTAAAATTCTGGAATTTTACAAATGAAAGGTACTATATTACAACATTAATATCAGCAACTCCTTCTCAATCATCATCGAATTTGTTTCTTTCAAACTCCAACCTTACACAAACTTCAGACTCCGCAATTTATGATGCTGATTATATATTATATTTCGACCATTCAAGACAAAATGTTCCAAAGATAGTCAGAGGTAAACTCAGATTTATAATGGCACCTGATTCAAGAAACCTTTGGTCAGTTCACCATTGGACAGATTTAAAATCGCTTGATACAGATACAACCTGGAGTATATTGAAAGCAAATTTTTTAAATTAAATGACTAATATTTAGTTTTTTTGCACTTCCCGGGAAAATAAATTATAGTTTCTTAATCCTGATTATTTTTCAACTATAAAATTTACGAGACTACTTATAGAAGCGTTTGAAATATCAAAAAAGATAATTGAATTACTATTTCAATTTATATTATTAGTCATTATATTTTAATAATGATGAAAAATTTATTACAGAAAAAAATCTATTTTTTATTAGCAATTATAATCTTTTTTATTAATATGTTTTTTTCCTGTGATAACATTTTCTCACCAAGACTTGATAATACTACTACAAAACCAATAATAACTGACCAGAAAACAATAGATGGATTATTTCAAAATTTTAAATATTCCTATACCTTTAAAGATACTATGGTATATAGTAATCTTTTAACTGATGACTTTGTTTTTACATATAGAGATTATGTGCTTGGTTATGATGTTTCATGGGATAAGCCAACTGAGATGCGTGTAACTAATGGTTTATTCCAGAATTCACAAAAAACAGACCTTGTTTGGAATAATGTCATTACTGAATTCGGGGATTCTTTGAATGTTAGTATAAGACGAAGTTTTAACCTTGCAGTTACATTTAACCCTTCTGATGTAGTTAGAATAAATGGTTTTGTAGATATGATACTAACCCGTCAATCTACAAATGATAAGTGGAAAATAAAAAAATGGCGGGATGAAAGTTTTTAGTCCTCTCTTAATTTCTCATCTAAATCTCTAAAATAATACCTTTCATATTCTGTAGCATTTCTTATTACGTAATCAACAATTTTTTCCAGTCTTTCTTCCGGAATCTTATTATCTCTGATTTTTATTTTATATTCTTTTAGTATATTTTCTTTATTAGTTAATATGATTAATGATTCTTCATTGCTTTTACCATAGTATGATGTCTTATTATACCCATATATGTCTTTATATAATTCAATGTATGGACCATAATCATCTCGGAATACTGTGAAAGTTCTATAAATTATTCTAACGGGGAACTGGTCTTGTGGCTTTAAATCATATGTCATACTTTTTTTACTTGTTAACCAATAACTCAGATCATCCGATTTAATTACTCTTTTGATAATGAATTCTTTCATTTTCTGAATGTTATCATTCTCATTTCTTATACAGCCATGAGAAAGATTTCTCATTTTTGATTGAAGAAGATATTCCTTGTTTGTACCGTGAAAATATCTCAAAGAATTTTTATCAAAATGTACCACAAATAATCCAAGCGGATTATTAGGTCCGGGTGGAACGACAGGTTTTTCCGGTTTATCCGGATCTTTCCAGGAGGGCCAGTTCCTTATTCTATAAGCACTAAAGTTACCTGTGTAAGTTTTATCGGAAGCTTTTCCTACTACATTATTCCAAATATCTATGAATATTGTGTCTTCATTATGAAGTTGGTAGATATACGAACGAAATTCCGGTATGTTTAACTCCCATAAGATTTTCATTGTATCAATAAGAAAACTCTTTGGTACAAGGTATGTAATCTTATAAATTTCATTACTACTTTCTAAAGTATCCCCTTCTGATTCTTTTGAAACAGGGGTTGCAGTTGAAGTAATTTTTCCAAGCCATTCATCTGAAATAATAGGAAAATAATCCTGTAAATGTTCTTTGATTGAAAAGTCTGCTTCTGTTATACTTGAAGTTTCAACCATTAAAGTTTCACACTCAAGGGGTTTTAATGTTATTAAATCCTTAATCTCCTGAGAATAGAGAACCTTAAAGGAAAAAATTAATATAATAACGGTTAATTTTATGTATCTTTTCATACTCTTTCAAACATTATTCTATCAATTAATTTAAACTATAAATTTAATAAAAAAGTTTAATCGGAAATATTTAATTCCCAGAATATTAAATTTCTATGTATATGTATAATTAAATTATTTTATTTAATATTAAATCTATTTTTGGTTTAGCTTTATTATAATTCTGAATTTTTATTTTCTCTCTTTCCTGTTCAGTATAATTTTCTTCTAGCATTCTATCTGCAATAATTTCTCGGGTAATAAGTCCAATACCAATGAATTTCATATTTGCATGAACAGAAGAAATATTTTCAGGTACTAAAGAATAGCCAACGACATCTGCTCCAATCTCTCTATACATTCTTGCTTCTGCTTCTGTTTCAGTCTCGGGTCCAATTAATCCCAGATATACAGACTCATTTACTTTTATTTTATTGTCAATAAATATTTTATATGCGTCTTCAAATAACCTTTCATCATAAGCATTACTCATATCTGGAAACCGAACGCCCAATTCATCGTCGTTTTCTCCAATAAGAGGATTGTCCCCCATTAAATTAATCTGGTCATATATCAAAGTTAATTCTCCTTGTTTAAACCTCGGATTAAGATTTGCAACTTCATCAATTGCTATTATTTTTGATATTTTTAAAAACTTCAATGTATAAATAAAATGACCAATCTCACGCATAGTAACACCATCATAAAAGTGATATCTACCATTAATTACAATAATATCTTTATTTTTACACTTTGCAAAAATCAAATTATGAACCAATCCATTATCAATTCCAATATGTGGTGGAATTTCAAGTAATTTAAATTTTTTTAATACCTGTATATAAGAAGGTAATTTAAAATTTGATTCAGTGATAATAGCAGTCTTAGGGTTAAAATTTTGTGGGTATTTTTCTTTTAAAAATTTAACTGATTCTAAAATTTTTTTTCTTTGTTCTGTCATAATAGAAAATTTTCTTTTAAATAAATGATTTCAGTTTTTCAACAACTTTTGTAGTTAATAAAGTAAGTTTTGGTTCAGCTATAGAAGCAACCTTAACAATTTCTTCAATATTTGCAGGCTTTAATGTATCCGGAAATCCTTCATCAGTAATAATAGATACTCCGAGAGAATTTATTCCAAGTCTGTAAGCAACAATAATTTCGGGAATTGTTGACATACCGATAACATCTGCTTTTACTTTTCTTAGCGCTCTGTATTCAGCTCTTGTTTCTAAATTTGGTCCGAGAACAGAAGCATAGACACCCTTTTTAACCGGTATTTTATTTTCAAGGGCAGTGCTTTCTGCTAAAGATATTAGTTCTTTAGAATAAAAATGCTTTGAACCCTTTCCTGTTAATTTATCATTACCATATAGTGGTGTTCTAAAATGTAAATTAATATGACTGGTAATTATCATTATATCTGCCTTACGCAAATTAGGATTTAATGCCCCGGATACATTAGAAACGATTAAATATTTTACACCAAGTTGATTAAATACATAGACAGGATAAGTAACTAGATGATGGGAGTATCCTTCATAAGTATGAAATCTGCCCTGCAAAGTAACAACTTTTACTCCGGAAAGATAACCAAATATGAGATTCCCTTTATGAAATTCAACAGTAGAAATAGGGAAATTAGGTATTTTTGAATATTCTATGGATTTTTCAATTTGAATTTCTTTTACTAATCCACCAAGACCGGTTCCTAATATAATTCCTACTTTATAATCCCCTGTAATTCTTTCTTTAATATATTTTAATGACTCAGATATTTTTTCTTGCATCGAAATCATTTTATTTCAAAAGTATCATCAAAAGATTTTTTAGAATCGTCGTATGGATTATCAATATAAACTTTCTTAACTGGCTTCCGCTCTTCTGATTCCTGTTGCTGATTTATTTCCTGTTCCTCTTCTTCTTTTGAATCAATCAGATTAATTTGTTCAGATTCAACTTCTTCTTCAGAATGCTCAACGGACGACAATTCCATTTTTATTATTCTCTTGCTCTTCAGAAATTCTTCAAGTTCATTAATTTTTTCCGTTAAATAAACTCTAAGATCTTCAATAATTTTATCATTTCTTAACTTTATTTCCTCAAGTTCCTGCTTCTTATTTAATATTTCATCTTCAATATCCTGCCTGACTTTTCTTGCATCTAATTCAGCTTCTTTAATAATTATTTCTGCTCGCTTTTTAGCATTTTGAATTACTTCTTCTGCAATACCTTGTGATTTAATTATTGCTTTCTGAAGGTTAGCTTCATTTTCTTTGTATACCTCAATATCAGCAATTAAGGATTTTATTTTCTCAGCTAAATTTTTATTATCTATCAATAATTTTTCATAATGAGTACTTACAGTATCAAGAAACGCATCAACTTCTTCTACATCGTAGCCTCTGAGAGAACGTTTGAAATCTCTTTTCTTTATTTCTTTTGGTGTGAGATTCATATTTATAATTTTTTTATTTCAAAAGGAATTTTTTAAATTAATGATATTCTCTCGCTCCAAAAATTGCACTACCTATTCTTAGCATATTAGAACCTTCTTCAATTGCTATTTCGTAATCTGAAGTCATTCCCATAGAAATATATTTAAAATCCGGATGAATATCTTTTAATTCATTATACAGATTTTTGAGAGTTTTAAAATTTTCACGAATAATTTTTACATTATCAGTCAACATTGCTAAAGTCATCAAACCGCATAATCTAATATTTTCTAATGAGCTGATTTCCCTGCATAATCTTGGTGTTTTATCTGGTTCAATTCCGGATTTTTGTAACTCATCACTTGTATTTACCTGTACTAAAACATCAATAATTCTATCGTTTTTTTTTGCATGTTTATCAATTTCTTCCGCAAGTTTAAAACTATCAACTGAATGAATAAGATGCACAAAATTAGATATATATTTAACTTTATTAGTTTGCAAATGTCCTACCAAATGCCAATTTAAAGGGGTATTCCTAACTTCGTCCTTTTTCTTAATCAACTCTTGTACTCTATTTTCGCCAAAATCCTTATGCCCAGCATTATAAAGTTCAAGAATGTACTCAGCCGGAAAAGTTTTACTTACTGCCACTATTTTTATCTCATTTTCATCCCTACCACACCTCTGACATACTGCCTTAATTTTAGATTTTAAATCTAAATAATTTTTTCTTATATTATCTAAACCCATAGGTTTTAAAAATATGTTTAATTTATGCAATATTCAATTATAAAAGGAATAAGATTAAATGAAACTAATTTTATTTAATAAACAAAAATTCTAAAAATAATAAATAATTAATTATGTTAAAAAAATTTGCAGAAGATTTAAAAGCACAAAGAGAAAAAGCAGGCATATCCTTGATGGATATTGCGAATGAAACAAGACTCCATTACACAGTTTTTGAAAAACTGGAAAATGGGGATTTTAATTTTCAACCATTACCCTATATAAGAGCATATTTAAAACAATATGCTAAATATATTAAAATAGATCCTGAGCAGGTACTTAAGGATTTTGAAGCAGCAAGAAAAGGGAAATATACACCTAAGTTTACTACAACAATAACTTATGAAGAAAAACCGTCAATTGAACCAGAAGAAATTGTTTCCAAATACGAATCTATAGAAATAGAGGAAAAAGCACCCGTCATTGAATCAACATTGGAACAAGAGGAACCTGAAAAAACAGAAAAAATAGAAGAAAAGAAAATCTATTCAGCTCCCAAAAGAATTCAAGCTTCAAAAGAAGGAATACCTGAACCTGAAGTTGATAAGAAACCAAATTTTGCAAAATCTTTTAATGAAAATATTGTCTATTTTAAATATGGAGGAATATTTGTCGTTGTTGTTATAATTTTAGTTGGATTATTTTTCATTGGCAAATCTCTTTTCTTTGGTGGAAATGACCAGGAAGAAATTATCAGAAAAACTACCAGTCAGGAAATGGAAAATAAGAGTACAATTGATTCGTTAAAAGCTGCAAGAGAAAAAGAAGAAGCAGAATCACAAAATAAAATGGTTTTAAAAGTAGTTGCTATTGAAGATGGAAGAATCATCGTTTCTACTGATGAAAAAATCACAAAAGACACCGAAGTTGTGGAAATGAAAAAAGGGCAGGAACGATTATGGAGAGCAAAGGATTACTTTGTTATTACTTCAAAAAACACAAATGCTTTCAGGGTGACTTTAAACGATAAAAAAGTAAAGTTTAAATACAAAGACTCAAGAAACACAAAAATTAAACTGGAAAACGGAAAAATTTCAGTAGAATAATAAAAAGCAAAGCAACATAAAAAATGATGAGTAACAATAATCAGAAGGGTGATTTATTTAATCAACCAGTGCCAGATTCTATTCTCACCGAAGCAAAGAAATTGAGAGAAAAAATAAATGACGCTGATTATAAATATTATGTTCTTGCTCAACCAGATATAGATGATTATGAATATGATATGCTAATGAAAAGATTAATTGAATTAGAAAAAGAATACCCTTCTATAATTACAGATGATTCCCCCACACAAAGAGTATCGGGTCAGGTTATAGATAAATTTAACTCTGTTTCTCATTCCGTACCAATGTTATCTTTATCAAATTCATATAATTTCGAAGAACTAATAGATTTTGATAAAAGGGTCAGAGGTTTTCTTAAAGATGCTGAAATAGATACAAAAAATCTTGAATATGTTTGTGAATTAAAATTTGATGGAGTAGCTGTATCCCTGGTTTATGAAAACGGAGTTTTTATAAGAGGAGCAACAAGAGGAGATGGCTTTACAGGTGATGATGTAACAAATAATTTAAAAACTATAAAAGCAATTCCACTTTCGGTAACAAATTCTAAGATAAAAAATTTTGAGGTACGTGGAGAAGTATTTATTAAGAAAAAGGATTTTGAAAGAATAAATTCTGAACAAGAATTATCAGGGGAAAAAACATTCGCTAATCCACGCAATACAGCAGCAGGGACTCTCAAGCTAAAAGATTCAAAAATAGTCGCCAGAAGACCATTGGATTTTTTTTCATATTACTTAAGAACTAACGATATACCTTTAGAAAACCATTATAACAACTTATTACTACTTAAAGAATTAAAATTTCCAGTTAATAATTATTTCAAAAAAGTAAATAATATTGAACAGGTAAAGGAATATTGTGACGAAATAGAAAACATTCGTGATACATTACCTTATGAAATAGATGGGGTTGTTGTAAAAGTAAATTCGTTAAAGCAACAGGAATTAATAGGAAATACTTCTAAATCACCAAGGTGGGCAATTGCATACAAATTTAAAGCAAAACAGAAAACGACAAAAATTAAAGATATAAAATTACAGGTCGGTAGAACCGGTACTATTACTCCTGTTGCTGAACTTGAACCTGTTTTTTTATCCGGTTCCAAAATTTCCAGAGCAACATTGCATAATTTTGATGAAATAAAAAGAAAAGATATAAGAATAGGTGATACTGTTGTTATTGAGAAAGGTGGAGATGTTATACCAAAAGTTGTTAAAGTTTTAAAAGAATTCAGACCTTCTAATTCAAAAGAATTTCAATTCCCTGAGAAATGTCCTGTTTGTGGTTCAAACCTTGAGAAGCCTGAAAATGAAGTTAATTTTTACTGTGTTAATTATTTTTGTCCTGCACAAGTCCAGGGAAGAATAGAACATTTTGTTATGCGCGATGCTATGGATATAAGGGGATTAGGGGAAAATATAATTGAAACCCTGATATCTAAAGGCTTTATTAAAGATATTACTGACATTTATAGACTTTCTGAATATAAAGAAGAATTGATAAATATTGAAAGATTTGGTGAAAAGAGTGTAAATAACATTTTAAGTTCAATTGAAAAATCAAAAGAAAAACCTTACGAAAAAGTTCTGTTCGCAATAGGAATAAGGTATATTGGCGAAAGAACAGCAAATATAATCGCAAATAACTTTCCAAACATAGAATTACTTAGTTCAGCCACTGAAGAAAAAATAGACAGCATTTATGAAATAGGACCAAAGATAGCAAAAAGTATCGTTGAGTTTTTTAGAGATGAAAAAGGCAAAAAACTAATAGAAGGTTTAAAAAAAGCTGGCTTAAAATTTGAACTGGAGAAAAAAACAATTAAGGAAAATCCATTTTTTAAAAATAAAACTTTTGTAATAACCGGTACATTAAATAATTACACAAGAAAACAAGCTGAAGAAATTATTGAATCTTTTGGTGGGAAAACTTCTAATTCAGTAAGTAAAAATACAGATTATCTAATAGTTGGGGATGACCCAGGTAGTAAATTAAACAAAGCAAAATCACTCGGGGTAAAAATATTAAGCGAAGAGGAATTTATTTCACTGTTAAAACAATAAATTAAATATCATTATTCTGAAATTTCTCCCTGTATAAAAGAAATATATTAACTAATAACATAGTTTTAATACTATGCTCATATATCATTTTATTTAATATTTTTTAAATAATATGTAAATAATTCTGGCACAGAAATTGTAGTTTATTATGCGAAGGAGATAAAAAATGAAAAAAATGAACTTAAAAAACATAAACATACTAACAACAATAGCACTACTGCTTATAGCAGGACTTACCTATGGTCAATATGTGGAGAGCTTTGAAGGACAATTCGTTCCTCCGGGCTGGTCCTCA